>Ga0187893_10000262_pt1 | contig 135720 bp, 114 predicted proteins | sample MA1701074metaG_FD_139574 | JGI IMG/M metagenome (GOLD analysis project Ga0187893, IMG submission 139574) | White microbial mat communities from a basaltic lava cave in the Kipuka Kanohina Cave System on the Island of Hawaii, USA - MA170107-4 metaG ...
CCGTCGAAATCTGGTTTCAGACAGGAGATCAACCGGGACCCCCGGCGGAACGGCCGCCGGAGCCCGGGGCCGGCGATCAGCGCCGGCCCCGCGGAGTTACACCACGAATCGAGACGTTATCCACGCCCCGACCGGGGCCCCCGAGTCCCCCCCTCCTCCGGGGCCCATCCACCGTGCTCGCTTAGCCACTCCTGCGCCAGAGCCTCGTAGCGCTGCCACCTCGGCGACCCGCCGCCGAGGGTCGCGTCGGCGAGGGCGAGCGCCCTGTCGAGCCGGTCCTGCTGCGCGGGTGACATCCGGAGCCTCAGGCTGTCGCACTCGAACTCCTCGGGCGGCTCCTTGCCCGCGGCGCGCACGGAGGCGCGGAGATCGCGCACCGTGGACGTCATCGCGAGCGCCGTCCACCCGGCCTCGTTCGCCGCGACCACGGGTGAGATCGCGCGCGCCTTGCACGGCGAGACGAGGCCGCTCGCGACGGCCTTGCGGAGGAGCGGCCGACCCGCGCACGCCCGCGCAAGCGCGAGCGCGTCGTACATCGTCCGCGGCGGGAGGCCCAGCCGCTCGCGGGCGTAGTCCCTCTCCGTCGAGTAGCCGGCCCGGAGGAGCCGCCCGCCCGCGAAGAACGGTTCAAGCGTCTCGCCGAGGCCCAGGTCGAGCGCCCCCTGGCCCCGCGCGATGCGGACGATCGCGCCGTCGGTCTCGTGAGCCGTGCTCATTCCATACGAATGTACCGTACAGGACGGACCGGTTTCGGCGGACACCGGCGCAGGTATCGCGGCCGGGTCGGATGCTCCCCGTGAGAGGGGTCGGGCGATGGCTGGCGGTCGCAGGGCTCGTCCTCAACGGCGAGGTCCGTTCCCCGCGCGGATGGGGTGAGACGGACCCGTTCGTCGACGACTAGGTCTACGTCCGCGGGCGCCGCCTCTCGAGGAGCGCGATCGGGTTCCCGTCGGGATCGCGGAGCGGTCGCGACCGGAACGCGCGGTCGTGCGTCGCGCCGACCGGCGGGAGCACCCAGCCCGCGCGGCGCAGCAGCCGGCCCACGTGGCGGCGGTGGTACCTCGCGCCCGTGGACCTCTCGATGAGCGCCGCCACGGCCGCGAGCGACCAGCGGTCGAGGTCGAAGCCCAGTTCGCGCGGCGAGCGGAAGAGCGCGCGATCGACGGCCGCAAGCGCGCGAGTCTCGAGGCGCGGCGGACGGCCGCGGCGCTTGCCCATGAGGAGGCCCCCGCGCCCCCCGTTCTTCCACACCCGGTACCACCGCGTCGCCGTGGCGCGGGACACGCCGAGCCTCCGGGCGGCCTCGGCGCGGGTGAGCCCTTGGGCAAAGAGAGACGCCGCAAGGTCGCGCAAACCCTCCGGAAGAGGCATCGTCCCATCGTACGCGCGGCGTTGCGCCATTGCGCGACCGATTCCCCTTGCGCCCCCTTGGCCCGTGCCCGATCCTCGGGGACATGATTGGAAACGGCAATGCGACGATCTACGTTTCGGACTTCGACGCGGCGGTCGCGTTCTACACGAAGACGCTCGGCTTGAAGCTCCGCTTCCGCGCGGGCAATCACTGGGCGGAGGTCGAGGCGGGGAAGGACCTCGTGATCGGGCTCCACCCCGCGAGCCCGCACGCGCCGAAGCCGGGCACGGTGGGGGCGGTCCAGATCGGCCTCGTGGTGACCGAGCCGATGGAGGACGTGATGAAGAAGCTCACCGCGCGCGGCGTGAAGTTCGTTGGGCCGATGATCGAGGATCCGAAGCCGGGCTTCCGCTTCGCCTTCCTCAAGGACCCCGACGGCAACTCGATCTACCTCTGGGAGATGAAGGCCGCGCCGCAGCCCTGCCCGTCCTGAGGGTCCTTCGAAGTCCGCCGTCAGGACCGAGGCCGGACTCCGAAACCGACGCTCAGCCCTGTCCCGCCCGGCGCCGATCATGAACTGTGGTGCGGACCGTCGCGGGCTCGTTGCTGGGCGCGGGGCTCGCCCTCGTGGTCTGCGTCGGCGCCCTCCACGTCGCGATGCCGCCGAACGAGACCGCCGCCGAGGGCGCAGCGGATCCGTTCCTCTTCGTCCGGCGGCCCGTGATCAAAGCACTCGACGCCCTGGGTCTCCTCGACTGGACCGCCCCGTCGTGCCTGCCGTCCGTATCTGGCCACGGAACGACGTTCAGGGTCCTTCCTACGGGCGAGGAGTTGCCCGTCTGCGAGCAGGAGGTCCGACGCGAGCCCGTCTATCGGGGGCTCTTCCTGCAAGTCGGGCGTCGGTTCAGCTTCCGCCTGAAGTACTTCGGCGAGGAGTGGGGAGCGAACTGGAGGACCGTCCGGCTCTGCTACGCCGTGGGTCCTCGGCGCTTTGTCGCTGCGGAGAGCCCGTCGCCCGATCGGCAGCTGGTCGACATCTCCGGCTTCGTGCCGAGCTCCGCCCGTGGCACCTGGGTCGAGTTCACCGACGACAAGGGTGACGTCCACTCGCTGAGCGCGTGGGGGGATTTCGACCCCTTCTGGCGCGACTGATCCCGCAGGAGCCGCGGCCCCCGCGCGTCTGATACCTTCGGGGCCCCGTGGTCGTCGCCCTGCTCGTGTGCCTGCTCGCCGCGCCGTCGGGGACGATCCGCGCCCGCGTCGAGGGGGACGCCCGCGAGGTCGTGGCGTACAAGGACGGCCTCGCGGTCGCGCGGGCGCCGGTCGCGGACGGCCAGGCGCTCGTCGAGGGGCTCGAGGCGGGCGCGTACGACCTCCGGGCGGAGGGCGAGGCGGCCGCGAGCGACGTCCTCCACGCGGTCCGCGCGGTCCGCGACGGAACGGAAGGCTTCGACGCCGTCCTGAGCGCTCGCCGTGCCCACCCCGTCCACGTCAAGACCGCCGACGGAGCGCGCGTCTGGACAAGCGGCCTCTCCCTCGCGCCGCCGGTCCTCCTCCCCGAAGGGATGCACCGGCTCGTCATCGACCACAGGGACCTCGTCTCGAGCGCCGAGCGGTGGGTGCGCGTCGCGGGGCCCATGACCATCGACGTCCCGCTGGAGGAAGGCCTCGAAGTCGCGGGCGCTGTCACCGCGCAAGGCGGCCCGATCGCGGGAGCCCGCGTCGAGGTCCTCGCCGACGGTCTGCCGACGCGGCGCGCCGCGACGACCGACGCGCAGGGCAACTTCGCGGTCGCGGGCTTCCGCGGAGACGTCGTCTCCCTCCGCGTCACCGCGCCGGGCTTCGCCGACCGGCTCCAGCGCGTCCTCTTCGACCCCTACGCCGAGCGCGCCCGCGTCGAGGTCGCGCTCGAACCGGGCTCCTCGGTCGCGTTCGATGCCCCGGGCGAGGCCATCCTCCTCCCCGAGTGGTACGAGGTCGCGCTCGAGGAGCCGCGGCTCCGCAGCAACCACGTCCCGGCGCGCGGCGCCCGGAGGTTCGACGGGCTCACGCCCGGCCGCCGCTACACGATCGTGGTCGAGGCGGCCGGATTCCGGCCCGCGCGGCCGGAGGCCTTCGAGGCGCCGCCCGCGGGCGAGACGCTGAGGCTCGGGAAGCTCTCGCTCGAGCCCGGCGCCCGCATCGCGGGTGTGGCAAGTGGGGGGGGCGCGGGGGCCGTGGTCGTGAGCCAAGGCCCCGAAGGCATGCTCACGTGTCGTGCCGACCGCCAGGGACGGTTCGCATTCGAAGGCCTCGACCCGGGCGAACACATCCTCTGGGTCCGCGACGTGGACGAGACCGGCGTGCCGGTCCCCCTCGAGCCGGGCGACACGAGGACGGTCGAGCTTATATGCTCGGCGCCGCCGCCCGACCGCGAGCTCAGGGGGTTCGTCTTCGACGCGGACAGCAAGCCGCTGCGCGGGGTCGTCGTCGAGGCTGCCGGCCGCCAGGCGACAACCGACGATCGAGGCGCCTTCCGGCTGGACCCTCTCCCGAGGGGACCGTCCCGGTTCCCGGTCACGTTCGTGCCCGGCCCCGGTTGCCGCGGGCTCGTGGCGGATCCTCACCTCCCGTTCACGGAGCGCAAGGCCGCGCCCGGGACCGAGGTGCGGGTCCAGCTCGAGCGCGCGGGACGGCTCCGGCTGACGCTCGATCCGGGCGACCGCTCGCTCGCCCGCGCGACGCTCCTCGCGTCGGGCGGCGTGAAGCTCGCGCGCGGCCTGCCCCGGCGCGCGACCGAGGTTGTGATCGACGACATCCCGGTCGGTCGCTACGTCGTCGATGTCGCGGCGCCGGGCTTCCTCGGGACGGGGGGTGCCGTGGTCGAGGCCGTCCCGGCCCCCGCCGCCCCCTCTGTTCTGAAGGTACTGCCGGGACGCACGATCCGCGGCAAGGTCGTTCTCCGCAAGTGGATCGAACGGCCCGGCGCTGCGCCTTCCCCCCTCGACGCGCCGGCCGCGAGCGGCTTTGTCGCGCTGCTCGACGGCGACCCGCTTCGGGCGCAGTGCCTCGCGCCGCTCGACCCGGACGGGACGTTCGTCCTCGACGGCGTGCCGGAGGGGCCGGTGCTTCTCGCCGCGGCGGTGCCCGGCTTCCCGGTGGCGGTCTCGGACGCGGCCGAGATCGCGGTCGAGGAGGCGGCCGAGGCCGCCGTGCGCGTCACCGGCGAGGGCGTGCCCCTGCCCCTCGCGCGGGTCCAGATCGCGACCGCCCAGGGGATCGACGTTCGCGACCTCGCCGCCAACGGGCGGTTCCGGGGTGTCGTCGCGGGCGACGAGGACTTCGGGGAGATCGTCCGGTACTTCCGGCTGGAGCGGTCCCCGGACGGGCGGATCGCGGCGTCGTACCTCCAGCCGGGCTCCTACCGCGTCCACGTGGCCGCGGAAGGGTGGGAGCCGGTCCAATTGGGGATCCGGGCACGGTCGGCGACGGCCGCGGGGCGCATCCGGGAGAGCCTTGCGGAGGAGGACTTCCCTTCCGGTCCCCCGGACCTCGCGAGCCCGGTCAAGCTGTCGCGGGCGAAGGGTTGACTTTTTTTCTCTTTCGGGGAGTTTTTGCGCGGCCGATACGGGTTGTTATCCTCAACCCCTAGCAGGAGGATCCATGACCTACATCATCTGCGAGCCGTGCATCGGCGTGTGCGACAAGGCGTGCGTCGAGGAGTGCCCGGTTGACTGCATCCAGCCGCGGGACGGGCATCCCGAGGGCAAGGAAGGCAAGCAGCTCTACATCGACCCCGACACGTGCATCGACTGCGGGGCGTGCGAGCCCGTGTGCCCCGTCACCGCCATCTTCCCCGAGGCCGACGTGCCCGAGGAGTGGCAGAAGTACATCGAGATCAACGCAGCGCATTTCCAGAAGTAGCGTCGCGAAGCGCGAACGAGAACGGGCGGTCCACGGGGGCCGCCCGTTTTTTCAGGCAGGACCTCGCCGTAGCCGCAGAAGGCCGCGTGTCGCGAGGCCGCAGCCTGGGCGGAGAGCGGGGGCCGGGGGGGCGGTCAGTGCCGCTTCGCCGGGGCGGCGGCTTCGATCTGGCCGTGCGACTTGAGCCGCTCCGACTCGATCTCCCGCAACGTCTCCTCGGTGACGTCGCCCGTCGGGTAGTGGCCGTCCATGCACGCCTTGCAGAAGTGGCGGATCCCCGGGTTGCCGACGCTGGCCGCCTGCAGCATGCCCGGGATCGTCGCGTAGACGAGCGCGTCGGCATTCACCAGCTTCTCGATCTCGCGCTCGTCGCGGCCATCCGCGATGAACTCCCCGCGGACACTCATGTCGATGCCGTAGACGCACGGGTGGCGGATCGGCGGGCAGGAGCTCGCGACGTAGACCTCTTTCGCGCCCGCGTCGCGCACCATCTGGATGAGGCCCTTGAGCGTCGTGCCGCGGACGATCGAGTCGTCCACGACGAGCACCTTCTTCCCCTCGATCTCGAGGCGCAGCGGCGAGTACTTGTGGCGGACCGAGCGCCGGCGCTCGGCCTGGCTCGGCATGATGAAGGTGCGTCCGATGTACCGGTTCTTCAGGAGCCCCTCGCGGAGCTTCACGCCCAGCTCCTCGGCAACCGCCTGCGCGGCGGGGCGGGCGGAGTCGGGCACAGGGATCACCACGTCGGGCTCGAGGCCGCGCTCGCGCACCAGTTCCGCGAGGTGCTTCCCGAGGCGCATCCGCGTCTTGTAGACGCTCACGTCGTCGAGGAGCGAGTCCGGGCGCGCGAAGTAGATGTACTCGAAGACGCACGGGTGGTGGTTCGGCGGCGCGACCTGCTTGCTGGTCACGTTCCCGTCGAGGTCGACCACAAAGACCTCGCCGGGCCTCAGGTCGCGCACCACCTCGGCGCCGATGGCGTCGAGGACGCAGGACTCGCTCGCGACCACGTGGAGGCCGTTCCTCCGGCCGTACACGATGGGCTTGATCCCGAAGGGGTCGCGGAGCGCCACGAGGCCGCGCTCGTGGACCGCGGCGACGACGCTGTAGGAGCCCTTCACGCGGGCGTAGACGGCGCGCGCCGCCTCGGCGCAGGCCTGCGGGAAGGGGAGGACCTTCGCGCGTTCGAGCCCGTCGGCGAACACGTTGAGGATCACCTCGACGTCGCACGACGAGTTGATCTGCCGGTGCTCGTGCGCCGCGAGCTCGCGGGAGAGCGCGCTGAAGTTCGTCACGTTGCCGTTGTGCGCCATCGCGATGCCGTAGGGGCAGTTCACGAACATCGGCTGCGCGTCCGCCACGTCGCCGAGGCCGACCGTCGGGTAGCGCACATGGCCGATCCCGAGCGTCCCCGGCAACTCGGCGACGTCCTCGTCCTTGAAGGCGTCGCGGACGAGCCCGAACTTCTTGCGCAGGTGGAGGCGCGACGAGAAGGTCGCGATCCCCGCCGCGTCCTGGCCGCGATGCTGGATCGCGACGAGGCCGTTCAGGATGTAGGGCGCCACGGGCTCCGGACCGAGGATGCCTAGGATGCCGCACATGCGCTGGAGCAACGCAGTCTAACCGGGAGGGCAAGGAGGGGTGGGGAGGCGGATAGAATCCCGCCCATCTGGTACGTGATCTACAACGTCGCGCTCCATCTGGGTGCGCTTCTCTGCCTCCCGTTCTGGCTCGCCGCGCGTCTCCTCCGCGGCCGCTATCGCGGGCAGTTCAAGGAGCGCATGGGGATCCTCCCGGACGAGCTGCTCACGCCGTTCGCGGGGGACGGCGCGGTGTGGATCCACGCGGCGTCCGCGGGCGAGACCGCGGCCGCGACGCCGCTCGTGCGGAGGCTCCGCGATCTCCTTCCCCGCCGCCCCTTTCTCTTCACGGTCACGTCGCGGTACGGCAAGGAGATGGCCGGGAAGCGGCTCAAGGGCGTGGTGGACGCGATCGCCTTCTCGCCGCTCGACCTGCCGTTCTTCTGCCGGCGCTTCCTCCGCCGCATCCGTCCGAGCCTCTACGTGATGGTCGAGACCGACCTCTGGCCCAACCTCGTGACCCTCGCCAAGCGCCGAGGCGCGAGGGTGGCCGTCGCGTCGGGCCACGCGGGGCCGCGCACGTTCCCGCGCCCCTTCTGGCGGAACGTCTTCCGGAGCGTCGACCTCCTCCTCATGCAGTCGGAGGCGGACGCGAGGCACATCGTCGCGCGCGGCGCGCCGCCGGAGCGCGTGCACGTGGGCGGCAACCTCAAGTTCGACGGCGCCGGCCGCATGGACCAGGCCGCGCTCCCCGCCTGGCGGGCGGAGCTGAAGCTCCCCCCGGGCGCGCGCGTGCTCGTGGCCGGATCGACGCTCCTCGAGGACGAGGGGCCGGTCCTCGACACGGTGCGCGACCTTCGGGCGGAGGGCATCGATCTCGTGGCGATCGTCGCGCCGCGGAGGCAGGAGCGCGTGGCGCCGCTCCTCGACGCGTGCTCCGCGCGCGGGCTGACCGCCGCGAGGCGAACCGGGGGGGGCGCGGGGGCCGTGCTCGTCCTCGACACGATGGGCGAGCTCCAGCGCGCCTACGAGGTGGCGGACGTCGCGTACGTCGGCGGCGGCATGACGCCCGACGTCGGGCTCCACAACGTGATCGAGCCGCTCGTGTGCGAGACACCCGTGCTCATGGGGCCGCACCGCGGGAAGGCGCGGCGGCTCGCGGAGGAGGTCCTGAAGGCAGGGGCGGGTCTCGAGGTGCGCGACGGCGCGGCACTCAAGGACGCGCTCCGCACGCTGGTCGTCGACCCGGCGCGACGGCAGGCGCTCGCGGCCGCGGGGCGCGCGCTCCTTGCGGCCCATCGCGGTGCGGCGGACCGGCAGGCCTTGCGGCTCGCGGAGCTTCTCCGGTGACGCTCAGGTCGCTGCTCTTCTTCTGCGCGGCGCTCGCGGCTCTCTGCTTCTTCGCGCCGGCCCGCGCCCCGGTTGTCCCGGAGGTGTGGTCCATCGACCGGAACGGCAACGACACCCCGTGTGCTCCCGGCTTCGCGCGCATCGAGATGCCGCGCCGCGAGGCGGTCACGGTCCTCGCTCCGTTCCACGACCTCGCGTACGCGGCGGCCGACGCCGGCCCGGAGGGCTGCGCCTGGATCCTCGGCACCGGCGTGCTCCTCGCGGTCGTCCGCGGGCTCTGGTCCCAGGGCGTCCGCGGCGCGCTCCGGCGCGCGCTGCTCGCCGTCGCGCTGGGCGGCCCCCTGGGCCTCGGCCTCCTCTACGCGTCGTGCTTCCTCCCCGGCCGCGTGATCCGCCTCGGGCCCGAGGCGACCGATTGGGTTCCCGCGAGCCTCCACAATCACACCGACCGGAGCACGGGCCTCCTCTCGCCCAAGGACCTCGTGATCTGGCACGCGCAGCGCGACTTCCGGGTCCTGAACGTCAGCGACAAGAACACGATCGAGGGCGGCCTCCTCGGGCGCGAGGCCCTCGTGAGGATCGTCGAGAAGCAGGGGCCGCTGACCCCGCCGCTCGTCGTGACCGTGGGCGACGAATGGCATGGCCAGCCCGACATCGTCTTCGTGAACACGACGCGCGAGCCGCAGCTCCCGCCCGAGCCCCCGGGGGACCTCACGCCGCAGGAGCGCAAGGCCCATCGGCTGCGCTACCTCGCCGAGCTGGCGACCGCGGTTCACGCCGACGGCGGCGCCCTCTTCCTCGCCCACCCGTGGTCCAAGGTGCCTGGCGAGATGTCGCCGGAGGAGATCTTCACCGCGGGCCTCGACGGCGTCGAGGTCTTCAACGGCGTGATCCACGGCGGCGAGGTACGCATCCGCGCGGCGGTGAACGCGAACAAGGCGCTCTTCGGCGTGAGCGACTACAAGTTCGGCCCGCACGTGAACGCGCTGACGCTCCTCGACGCCGGCGTCGCGGTCACGCCTGACGGGGTCGCGAAGGCGGTCCGCGAGGGGAGGACCCTCGTCCTCTACGCGGTCCCGCACGGCTGGCGCAGCGCCGCGGAGTGGAAGGCGGCGCGGGTCGGGTTGCGCGGGGCGGTGGAGGGGATCCTCTCCCTTCTCGAGACGCCCCGCCTGCGCCGCGCGGTCTGGTTCGTGTGGGGGGCGCTCGCGCTCCTCCTCTGGTGGATCACGACCCGCGGCGAGCGCGGACTGGGCCGGGCCGCCGCGCGGACGCTTTTCTTCGTCTGCGTCGCGGCCGAGCTGCTGCTCCTCGCGCTGATCTCCTACCAGGCGCGCAGGGCGCTCGGCGTCGTGCCCGTGAACGTGATCCTCGCGGCGCAGGCCGTCCTCGCCGTGCCGCTGCTCGCCGCGAGCCACTCGCTCGCCTTTCTCGAGAGGCGCGCGTGAAGCCGTGGGCCGACTTCGTCCTCCGCACGGGCGCCGCCTTCCTCGTCGCGCTCGCGCTCTCGCCGGCGATCGGCCTCCTCTGCCCGAAGACGCCCTTCCACCGGGTCATGACGCGCACCTTCCAGGTCGCGCTCGTGGTCTCGCTCGCGGTGCGGCGCGGCCCGGTCCGGGAATGGCCGGCGAAGCTGCGTGCGATGGGGTTCCGGGGCCCGTACCGGCGCGCCCGCGTCCTCCTCGGCGCTTCGGTGGGCGTCGCCGCGATGGCGCTCGTGCTCCTCGTCTCGTGGCTCCTCGGGGGTCGCGGCCCGGCGCCGCCGCACCGCCTCGGTCTCTTGACCCACCTGCTCGTGGCCCTCGGCACCGGCGTCGCCGTCGGCCTCTTCGAGGAGATCTTCTTCCGGGGCTACCTCAAGGTCGCGCTCGGGGGCGTCGCGAGCGCGGCGGTCTACGCGGTCGTGCACTTCCTCGCGCCCATCGGGAAGACCGAGCCGGCGGGCGCAAGCTTCGACCCGCTCCTCGCCGTCAAGCGCCTGAACGAGCTGAACGCGATCACCGACCCGCAGCGAGCGCTCATGGGCATCCCCTGCCTCCTCGTCTTCGGCCTCGCGCTCAACCGGCTCCGCGAGCGGACGGACACGCTCTACCTCGGCATGGGCCTCCACGCCGGCGCCGTCTTCGTCCTCGCGTTCTACGGCCGCTTCCTCTCGCTCAAGTCCACCGATCCGTGGATCTTCGGCGGCGCGTTCGCGCGCGACGGCCTCCTCCCCCTCCTCGCGCTCCTCCTCCTCCTCCTCGCGAGCTACCGCGCGCCGCTGCCGCCCTGGGCGCGCGCGTAGTCGAGCACGACGTCCGCCGCCATCTCGGACGGCTTCCTCCCACGGAGCAGCCTCTCGCGGATCGCAGCGAACTCCCGACGCTGCGCGTCCCGGAGCGACGCGTCGTCGAGCAGCCGCTGCGCCGCCGCCGCGACCGCGCGGCCCGAGCGGGTCGGGAGGAGGAACTCGGGCACGATCGTGCGCCCCGCGACGAGGTTCGGCTGCGCGATCGCGCAGGTGATGTGCGGCTTCGCGAAGAAGTACGAGAGCGGCGAGAGCCGGTAGAGGACGACCGCGGGGCAGCCGTAGTAGACGGCCTCCATCGACGCGGAGCCGGACGTGATCAGCGCGAGGTCGGAGCTCGCGAGGACCTCCGCCGTGGAGAAGTCGACGACGCGCGCGTCGAGGCCCTCGAGATGCCGCTCGATGAACGCGCGCGACTCGGGGCGGCCCGCCGATACGACGAGAGAGGGGCGCGGGGAGAGGCGCCGCGCCGCGTCGAGCATGACCGGCAGGCAGCCCGAGATCTCGGAGTGGCGGCTGCCGGGGAGGAGACCGAGCCGGGGGCGCGGGAGCGCGTCGAGACCCGCGACGACGAGGGGGTCCGGGGGCCGGAGCCCCTCGAAGAGGGGATGGCCGATGAAGGTCGAGGGGATCCTGGCCTTGTCGTAGTACGCCTTCTCGAACTCGTGGATCAGGAGGACGTGGCTGTAGGCGCGGCGCGTGGGCTCGAGCGTGTAGTAGCGGCGCGCCCAGAACTGCGAGCCGACGCAGTGGACGACCGGGATGCCCATCTTCCTCGCGTGCGTCCCGACGAAGAGGTGGAACGCCTGGTAGTCGATCGTGACCACCACGTCGGGCCGCTCCCGCTCCCAGTCCGCCTCGCAGGCGCGGAGCGCGCGGCGGTGGGCGGGGATGCGTCTGAGATTCCCCCAGAGCCACATCGCGGCCGTGCGCGCAGGGTCGTAGATGACCCGGAGTCCCTCCTCGATCATCGCGGGGCCGCCGAGGCCCGCGAAGGAGGCGTCGCCCCTTCGCTTGAGCGTCCGCATGAGGGTCGCGCCGATCGCGACGCCCGACGGCTCGCCGGCGCTCAGGAAGATCCGCGGCACGGGCCGCGTAGACTACCGCCCCCGATCCCCCTGCGCACCTACCCGGGAGGCGCCTTGCCGGCCCCCGCGCCCTCTTCCTCCTTCTTCTCGTCGGGATCCTCGCGCGAGCGGAGCTCGAAGCGGGAGAGGTAGGGCTGGTAGCGGTAGAAGGTCTCGAGGGTCAGGATCGCGAGCGACGTGCAGTAGACGGTGCCTCCGGTGAGGCCCGCGACGAAGTCGCCCGGAGGCGTCTTCCATGAGCCGAAGGCGCAGCCGCCGAGCTGCTGGTTCACGATCACGTCGGCGATGCACTGCTCGCGCCACCGTGTCCAGTAGCGGCCGCCCATCTGGTAGGTGGCGAGCGCGCCGTAATACCAGGTGTAGGCGTAGAAGGCGTACTCCTTCTCGAGGCCCTTCGTGTAGCCGGGGATCTGGCTCACGACCTGGTTGGCGCCGCCGATGCAGAACGGGTGGGCGCGCGTCCAGCCGAACCAGATGCGCATGAGCACGCCGATCGCCGACATCGCGGGCGTGTAGAGCCGCGGAGGCTGGTACCAGGTCTTGATCTTGTAGTCGCGGACCTTGCCATCCTTGCCCCGGCTCACGTCGAAGAAGTAGGTGTTGTTCGCCTTGAACTGGTCAGGCACGAAGATCTCGTACTCGTTCGGCGGGATGGGATCGCACGCCTGGTCGAGCCAGACCTCCGACGCGACGAAGATCTGCTCCGGGATGTCGATCGCGGCGTGGCGCGCGCTGATGCACGCGGTGATGATCCAGGACATCACGGACGTGTCGGTCTCGGACGAGCGGACGCGGTAGCGCCACGTGCGCCCCGGGTACTGGATCTTCACCAGGTAGTCGATCATCCGCTGCGCACCCTCGCCGAGCCACGGGTCGCCGGTCAGGCCGTAGCCGTCGCAGAGCGCCTGGCAGACGAGCGCCGCCTCGTAGCTGAACGTCCAGCTGTCCTCGATGTGGCTCCCGTCGTAGTCCTGGTTCGCGAGCAGGTACTCGAACCCGCGCTGGACGACGTCGCGGTACGGGCCATCGAGGTGGGTGTAGCCGGCTCCCTGGAAGGCGAGGATCGCGAGCGCCGAGTACGCGAGCGGCCGCTCCCGGATGCCCCCCTCGTCGCCGCAGTCGTCCTGCGAGGTGCAGTTCTCGTGGTAGGTCGCGCCGTTCCAGCCGCCGCTCAGGTCCTGGTGGCGCATGAGCCAGTTGAGGCCGTTCTCGACCGCGGCCTCGGTCTTCGGCGAGATGCCGAGATCCTTGACCTGCTGCACGCGGTCGCGGTTCGCCTTCCGGTCGACCGGCTTCGGATCGAAGGCGACCCTGCCCTCCACGACCTTGAACCAGTCGCGCCAGATGTCCGGGTCCGGCTCGTAGTAGTGGCCGGTCAGCTTCTCGAGCGCCTTGAGGATGGGGACCCGCAGCTTCTTGTCGTCCTTCTCCTTCTCGAGAAGCGCGACGAGCGCCTCGAACGACTTCGCGTCCTTCAGGTTCCCGATGCCGAGCAGCGCCGCCGCCCCCCGAGGGGTCCCGGGCACCTGCTTCCACGTCGCGAGATAAGCGTCGCGCGTCCCGTCGAGCCGCTGCGCGTCCCCGCGGAGCGCGCGCTGCGCCAGCTCGCGCCGGACCGGGTCCTGCGAGTCGAGCGCGGCGTCCCTGAGCGCCGGCACCACCTCGGCCGGCGGCGCCTTCATCACGCACTGGATCGCCCAGTAGCTCGGCTCGCCCTCCTTGGCGATGCTCGACTTGATCCCGTCGAGCACCTCGTCGACCCCGGAGCGCCGGAGCGCGAGCCACGCGGCGACGCTGTTCCGCCAGTCGTGCTCGGAGACCGCCATCCGGTACAGCTGCTTCTGGTGGCCCTTCACGCGGTTCAAGCCGATGAGGTCGCAGGCGACCTCGCGCACGGGGCCGGCAGGCGACTGGAGCGCCCTGTCGAGCAGTTCCGGGTCGGGCGTCTTCGCGAGCCGGAGCGCGAGCTTCACGAGCGCATGGAAGGAGTCGTGCGTGGGGGACTTGATCGCGAGCGAGAGCGCTCGGTTGCCGTACGGCTCGGCGCCTTCGATCCGCGAGAGGGCGAGCGCGCACGCGTCCCCGGTCCGCTCGTCCGACGCCGCCTGCGCGCGCTTGAACAGGAGGTCCATCGACTCCGGATCCGGGGGCAGCCGCGACAGCGCGAAAGCGGCGGCGGTGGCGACGACCGGGCGCCTCGACTTGACCAGGGCCTCGAGCGCGGGCCGGCTCGACGGCTCCTGGCGCGCCCCGAGGGCCCGCACGGCCGTCGCGGCGACGACGTCGCGGTTGTCCTTCGCGAGCTTCGCGAGGATCGCCTCCGCCGCCGGCCCCGGCACCAGCTCCATCATCATCACGATGTGCGCGATGCCGCGCGGGTTCTTGGAGTTGGCGCGCAACGCGCGGTCCAGGTTCGGGAGCGCGATGGCCTCGCCCTTTTCCGCGAGCGCCTTGCCCGCGTCGATCGCGTTCCGGTTGTGGAGCGTGCTCGCGCCGAAGAACGCGATCGCCTTGAGCGAGTCGTCGCCCCCCTCCGCCGCAAGGATCGAGATCGCCTTCGCCGCCCCGTCGCGCGGATCCAACTCGAGCGCCTTGAGCGCGTCGGCGACCTGCTCGGCCGTCGGATCCTGCGCGGCGCCCGTAGCGCACAGGAGAAGCAGGAGGATCCGGCGGCGCACAGCCTGACAGTCTAGACTGGGCGAGCCATGGCGGCAGCAATCGCCCTCGCTCTCCTCCTCGGCCCCCCCGGCCCCCCGGAGGTCTATGAGGACGACCTGTCGTTTGCGTACGACGCTCTCGAGCGCGAGTGCGGGCGCCTCCTCGAGGCGAAGGGCATCTCGCTCCAGAAGGTCCGGAGGGAACTCGGGAAGTCGGCCGCCGCCGTGCGCACCCCCGAGGATCACTGGGTCCTTCTCGTGCGCCTCGTCGCGCGGCTCCGCGACGGCCACGCGGGCGTGTACCCGACGGAGAAGACGAAGGGGCTGAAGTGGCCGCTGCCGGCGGTGGAGAAGGGGCCCGGGCTCTGCTGGTGCGACGGTTCCGGCAAGGTGTGGGTGAAGGGGGCCTGGGGGGGCGCGGCGGGCGCGGGCGTCGAGGTCGGGATGGAGGTGGTGAAGGTCGAGGGGGTGCAGGCGTCGAAATGGCTGGACGCTCGCGTCGCGGAGCTCTCGGATGTCTCCTGTTTCTCGACGGCGCAGGGGGCACGGTACTTCGCGTGCCACTGGGGGCTCGGGGGTCCGGCGGGATCCACGCTCGAGCTCGAGCTCCGGCACCCGGTCACGAAGAAGACGAAGAAGGCGACGCTCTCGCGGGACGACGGCGGGCTCGCGCCGGCGGGGCCCGTGGTCTTCCCGCCCGGGCTCCAGGCGATCGGGCGGAACTCGTACGGGAAGCTCGCGTCGGGATTCGGCTACATCCACCTGCGCGACGTGCCGCAGACGCTGCCGGAGGACCTGGACAAGATGCTCGAGGCGCTCGCGGACCCGCCGGGGCTCGTCCTCGACTGCCGCGCGAACGGCGGGGGCGGCTGCGACCACGACGCGGTCTTCGGGCGGTTCGTGCCGAAGGGGCAGACGCTCTCGTTCGGCAAGCAGTACGCGAGCGCGGGGGCACGGCCGTACAAGGGCCCGGTGGTCGTGATCGTGGACGCGGGGGTGCGGAGCGCGGGCGAGACGGTCGCCGGGATGCTCAAGGAGGACGGCCGCGCGTACATGATCGGCCCCGAGGCGACCGCGGGGATGTCGTCACAGAAGACGACGATCGACCTTCCGAGCGGCCTCTTCCAGCTCTACGTGTCGGTCGCGTCCAACAAGGGCCGGTTCAACGGCGGCAAGGGGATCGAGGGGATCGGCGTCCCGCCACACGAGGTCGTGGCGTACGACCCGGTCGACCTCGCGTCGGGGGTCGACACGGAGATCAAGCGCGCCGAGGAGCTGCTCGCGAAGGGCTTCCTGAAGAACGTCGTGCCGTACCACCCGGAGCGGTACAAGTAGGGTCCGGGGATCCCGTGGCGCCCGCTCCCGGCGGCGCGCGAGGGGCCGAAGCGGTAGCATGGCGCGCGCCGTTCGCGACCGAGCGGCAAGGCGGTGGGCGGCCATGACTCCCGACCAGTTCCTCAAGGAGTACGAGACGTCCGGCCGCACGGGCGGCGTCGAGCACACGCTCCGCCTCATCGACGATCACGCGGTCTTCTGGTTCAGCGACGGGACCCGCCACGTCGGCAAGGCCGCGATCGAGCGCGCGGTCCGTCGGAACCTTGAGCTGATCCGCGACGAGACCTACCGGATCAGCGAGGTCGTCTGGGTGGCGCGATCCGAGGAGATCGCCGCCTGCGTCTACCGCTTCGACTGGTCCGGCATCCTTCGCGACGCACCGGCGTCCGGGTCGGGCCGCGGCACGACCGTGCTGGCTCGCAGGGGCGATTCCTGGGCGGTCGTCCACGAGCACCTGAGCAAAGGCGCCGTCTGACCCGCGTCGGTGACACGGACGCCTACCGCAGGAACGCGCCGGACGCGACGACGACCCAGAGGACGAGGCCGCAGACGAACGCGATCGGGATCGAGTAGATCGTCGGGAGCAGGAACAGGCCGCGACGCGCGTCCACCGCGTGGACCAGGAGGTAGACGCCGGGCGCCACCGCGAGCAGCGCGAAGGCGATCGCGCCCCCGACGCCCCCCAGGTGTCCCAAGGCGGCGGGCGCCATGAGCGCCGCGAACGCGACGCCGCCGAGCGCGGCCCAGCCGAACCGGCCGCGGAAGTAGATCCACGCCGAGGCCGCGTACGCGACGGCCGCTGCGAGAAGCATCATCGGCGGGGCGGGACGCGCGTGCGCGCCGCCGGCGCCGCGGGCAGCCTCATCTTCGCGCGCACCTTCGCGGCGTAGGACTCGACCGTGTCGTCGTCGCCATGGGGCACCCGCATCACGCGCCCCAGCTCGAGCACCAGCCCCTCGTCGCTCTCGAGCGGGAAGCCGTGCGTCTCGACCATGAACCGGACCTGCTCGACGAAGACCTTGTTGCTGAAGAAGCGGGTGACCCGCGAGAGCACGAACGCGATCCCGAGCATCGTGACGACCGTGATCGTGATGACGAGCCACCAGTTGGCGAACCCCCTCGTGCCGACGCGCCGCCCCTCCTCACCCAGCGCCTGCACCTCGAGGTAGAGCTGGAGCACGAACCCGAGGAACAGGAACATGAACCCGATCACGGACTCGAGCCGCTGGCTGATGTACTTCCGGAAGAAGCGGCTCTTGTTGACCTTGAAGTCGAGCAGCTCGTGCAGGACGTACTTGGGCGTCATGACCGAGATGCTCTTCATCATGAAGAAGCTGCCCAGGATGAGGCTGGAGAACGCGATGACGCGGATCGGGTCGGGCTGCATCTGCGATCGAGGCCCGGCGGCCGGCCGAAAGGCTATGACCCGTCCTGCCGCAAGTCAACGTCCGCTAGAATCCCCGCTGTGAAGGACGTTCGCGCGCTCCTCGCCGCGCACGCGCGGCGTCGCGCCACCGCCCGCGCGCGGGTCTCCGCCCGGCGGATCGTCCTCGTCGGCGGGACGCTCGTCGCGGTCGCGCTCTTCCTCGAGCGCGTGGGCATCCTTCCCGTGCCTTGGATGGGGGGGGGCGGGGGGGACCCGATCCTCGGGTACTTCGTCGTCTCGATCCTCGGTCTCGTCCAGGGAGCGCTTGCGCTCGCGGCCCTCTTCGCCTTGGCGCTCCTCGCGCGCACGGTCGCGCCGCTCTTCCTCATGCCGCCCATGCCCGACATCGCGCGCGACGTCGACCGCGCGCTCGGGACCGACCGGTTTTCCTCCGCGCTCGAGGCGCGGGGGCCGCTCGCGGGACTCGTCGAGCGGGAGGCGGTGCGGAAGCCCCCGCCGCCGACGCTCTTCGCCGTCCCTTCCCGCCGGGGCGAGCGCTGGCTCCGGCGCATCGTCGTCCTGCTCGTCCTCTTCGTCGCGCTCGTGCCGGGCAAGGCGCCCGCGGAGGAGGGCGGCGTGATCCCGCGGCCCGAGGGCGGCGAGGACGACCGCGAGCTGGTCCTCCGGCTCCTCGGCGAGAAGGAGATCGTCCAGCCCGGGCTCCCGGTGCCCGTGCAGGTGATCGTCGAGTCCCCGGTGGCGCCCGTCGCCGACTTCACGTTCGACATCTCGCTGCGGATCGACAGCCGCGAGGAGCAGCCCACGGGGGCGACGCTCTTCCTCCCGGCGGGCGCGCCGGGACAGGACGCCGTCGTGCTCGACCTCGCGCCGATGATCAAGGACCTCGAGCCCGGCGACCACGTCGCGGTCGCGCGCGCGGGCGTTCTCCTGAGCAACGAGTACCGGTTCCGGATCGAGCCGCCGCCGGAGGGCGAGAGCGAGAACCCGAAGCCGGACTCCCCCTCCCCCAAGCCCCCTCCCACCCCGGAGTCGCAGGGCGGCGGCCCGCAGGAAGTGAAGCCGAAGTTCGTGGAGCCGCTCGTCAAGGGGGACGAGCAGGTGAGGAAGAAGGCCAAGGTCCCGATCGAGGTGCCCGAGGGGGGCGGGGGGCAGCAGGAGAAGCCGATCGAGGAGGCGTGGCCGGAGCTCCTGCGCCGGCGCGAGGAGGCGCTCAACCGGCCCGGGCTCTCGCCCGCGGCAAAGAAGCTCGTGCGGGAGTACTTCGAGCTGCTGCGGCCGGAGGGGAAGTGATCTTCTCGGCGCACGAGATCGCGCAGCTCCGGCACCTGGAGCTGCTCGCCGCGAAGGTCGTGCGCGGGCAGCTCTCGGGCGAGCGCGCGATGCGGAAGCCGGGGCCCGGAAGCGGGTTCCGCGAGCACCGCGCGTACGCCCCCGGCGACGCGCTCCGGACCGTGGACTGGCACGCGTACGCGCGCATGGACACGCTGGTCGTGAAGGAGTTCGACGCCGAGGAGGCGCTCGACCTCGTGCTCCTGCAGGACTGCTCGGCGAGCATGCAGGGCGAGGCGGCGCGCTGCGCGGCGAAGGTGTGCGCGGCCCTGGGCGCGATCGCCCTCCGGCAGCTCGACCGTGTGCTCTGGATCCCGGTCGGCGGCGCGCGGGCGGCGGAGGCGTTCTCCGGACGCGCGCGGCTCACCGACCTGCTCGGGAAGGTGGACGCCGAGGCCTCGGGGCCGACGGACCTCCTCGGCGCCGCGCGGGCAGCGCTCCCGCGGGCCGCACGCGGCGGGGTCGCGTTCCTCGTGTCGGACTTCTTCGACCCCTTGAGCGCGACGGCCGCGCTCACGTTCCTCCTCGGCCGCCGCTACCGTGTCCACGCGATCCTCGTCGAGGACCGCGAAGCGCTGAAGCCGCCGCCGTTCGGCCGCGTGCGCCTCGTCGACCGCGAGACCGGCGCGACGAGGACGCTCGACCTCACCGAGCAGGCGGTCACGGACTACCGACGCGCCCGCGAGGCGAGGATCGACGGGCTCCGCCACTTCTGCCGTCGTGGGGGCGCGGGGTTCCTGCGCGTGCGCGCGGACCAGCCCTTCTTCGAGATCGTGCGGGCGGCGATCGCCCGCGGGTGGCTCGGGCGGTGATCGAGTTCGTCGATCCCGCGGGATTCGCGCTTGGCCTCGCCGCGGCGGGCGTCCTTGCGGCGCATCTCATCCGGCGGCGTGCGCGCCGGCATGTCGTGCCCTTCCTGCCGCTCTGGATGGCGACGCTTGCGCAGCGCCCGGGGGGCGTCGGCGCGCGCGTGGCCCGGTGGCTCGACCTCGCGCTCGTCCTCCTCGCGTGCGCGCTGGTCGCGCTGGCCGCGGGCGGGCCGCGGGTGCCCGGCGCGCCCGACCGGACCCGGGACCTGGTCCTCGTCCTCGACGGGGATGTCACGCTCCGGGCCGGGAAGCGCCGCGCGAACCTGACGAAGATCGCCGAGGCGGAGATCCGGCGCCGCGTCCGGGGGGCCCGGTTCGCGGTCATCGGCGTCGCCGACGAGGGCGCGACCCTCTGGACCGGCGACGACGTGGCCGGCGCGCTCGCCGCGGCGCGCGCGCATGAGCCCGGCTGGACCGACGCGCCGCGGGACGAGGCCATCGAGCTCGCGCGCGCGGCCGCGGAGGGCATGCGCGACCCCGACCTTGTCCTCGTCACCCACCGCCGCGGCCGGGTCGAGGGGATGAGGCTCCGGACGGTCTTCGAGCAGGTGCGGAACGCGGGCGTCGCGGCGCTCGCGGTCGTGGCCGACCCGGAGGGCGGCGGCTCGGTGGCGCAGCTGCTCGTGCGGGGGGATGGGATGGTCTCCGTGGAAGGGAAGTGGACCGGCGAGGTCCGCGGCACGCAGGACGTGAGCGTGCCCCTTCCGGACGCGGGCGAGGTGACGCTCGTGGTCACGTCGGAGGGCGACGGCTTTCCGCCCGACGACACGGCGTACCTGACGCTCTCCGCGCCCCCGCGCCCCAAGGTCCTGGTCCTTGCCGAGGGCGAACCGTCGCCCTTCCTCGTCGCGGCGCTCCAGGCGCTCGAGAGCACCGAGGCGATCCAGGGTCCGCTCGACCGGACCACGCCCGACCACGCGAGGGAGGCGGCCGGGCGGTACGACCTCCTGGTCTTCGACCGGTGCGGGCCGCCGGAGCGCATTCCCGGCGTGCGGGCGCTCTACGTCGCGCCGCCGCCGGGCGCGCTGCCGTTCCGCGTGGGCGACGAGGGGGACGCCGCGGCGCTCTTCGACGTCCGGAAGGACCACCCGCTGCTCCTCGGATTCGACTTCTCGCGCGTCGCGCCGCTCCGCGCGCGGGCGATCCTCGGCGGCGAGGCGGTCGCGACGGCCGCGGTCGGCCCTGTCGTCGCCGCGGCGCCCGGCTGGGTCGCGCTGGGATTCGATCCCGACCGGTCGCTTCTCGCGGCGTCCCCCGCCTACCCCCTCTTCCTGCGGAACGCGGTCGAGTTCCTCGCGCCCGCGGCGCACGCGGAGCGGCCGGAGTTCTACGCGATCGGCGAGCCCGCGCCGCAGCAGGGGCTCGCGACGATCGCGGATCTGGGCACGATCCGCGTGGGCCTGCGCCTCCTCGGGCCGCCCGGGTTCTGGCGCTTCCCCGACGCGACGCTCGCGGTCGACTTCCTCGCGAAGGACTTGGACCTCTTGCCGCCCGACGAACGCAGCGACCCGCTCCCGGGCGTCGGCGAGCCCGGCGTCCCCGCGCGCCCCTTGGCCCCGCACTTCGCTGCCGCCGCGATCGTCCTCCTCCTGCTCGCCTGGTGGGCCTTCTGGCGGTCGCCGTGAGGGACAGATGTGCCATACTTAAATATGGAACCACCGCCCACGTGGAACGGCGGCCGCGTCTACTCGACCGCCATGCTCACGATGTGCCTCGAGGCCTACTCCCGCTACGACCGCGTCTTCGGCGTCAAGTGAGCGAACGCTCGAGGTCCGCGGCGAGGACGTCGTACGGCTCGAGGCCGACCGAGAGGCGGATGAGGCCGTCCGCGATCCCCGCGCGCGCCCTTTCGGCCGGCGGGATCATCGCATGCGACGTGTGCACCGGCAGCGACGCGATCGACTCGACGCCGCCGAGCGACACGGCACGGCCGATCACCCGGAACCGGTCGTAGACACGCACGGCAGCCGCGAGGCCGCCTTGCACCTCGAACGCGAGCACCGCTCCGAAAGACTCCATCTGCCGCTTCGCGACCGCGTGGTCGGGGTGGCTCTCGAGGCCGGGATAGTGGACCCCCGCGACCCCCTTCTTCCCGACGAGAAAGCGCGCGAGCCGCGCGGCGGTCTCCGCCTGCTGCCGCACGCGCAGCGCGAGCGTCTTCATCGACCGCAGGGCGAGCCACGCCGTGTCCGGGCCGAGGATCCCGCCCGTGCGGCGCCGGAACCCCTCGATCGCGGCCATGTGCTCGTGCCGGCCCCCGACGACCCCCCCGATCGCGTCCGAGTGGCCGCCGAGGTACTTTGTGGCGCTGTGCATCACGAGGTCCGCGCCCAGCGCGACCACGCGCTGCAACGGCGGCGGCGCGAACGTCGCGTCCACCGACACGACCGCGCCCTTCGCATGCGCGAGCTTCGCCACGCGCTCGACGTCCACGACCCGGCAGAGCGGGTTCGTCGGCGTCTCGACGTGGACGAGCCACACGCGCTGCTCGAGCGCCCGCTCGAGCTCGCCCGGCGCGAACGGGTCGAACCGGAGCACGCGCACGCCGAAGCGCGGCAGGTCTTTGTCGAGGAGCGCGATGGTGCCCCCGTAGAGGTCGCGCGCCGCCGCGATCGCGCCCTCGCCGAGCGGGGCGAGGAAGATCGCGTGGAGCGCGGCCATGCCCGACGCGAACGACACGGCGCCGTCGGTCCCCTCCGCGTCGGCGACCGCGCTCTCGAACGCGCGGCCCGCGGGGTGGCCGTAGCGCGGGTAGAACTCGCCGGGCTTCTCGCCCGTTCCCACGGCGCGCAGCGCCTCGGCGCTCTCGTGGGCGAACGTGGTCGCGCGGGCAAGGGTGGGGGCCAGGGGGCCCAGGGGGGGCGAGGGCTCCCCGCGGCAGCCGTAGGGGCGCATGCCTAGGCATTGGAACCTCTGCGCGCGCGCGGCACAATGGTTCGCCATGCGCCGACGCCTCCTCCTCTCCCTCGCGCTCCCTCTCCTCCTCGGGACTTGCAAGACGAACCCCCACACGGGCAGAAGCCAGCTCCTCCTCTTCAGCGACAAGGAGATGAGCCAGATGGGGTCGCAGGCGTACACGGAGATGACCGGGCCCGCGAGCGGCGCGAAGGTCATCACGGACCCGAGATACGCAGGCCCGCTCCAGGAGGTGGGCAAGGCGCTCGCGGCCGCGGCGAACAAGCCCGACTACCAGTGGGAGTTCAAGCTCATCGACGACCCGAAGACGGTCAACGCGTGGTGCCTGCCCGGCGGGAAGATCGCCTTCTACACCGCGATCTACCCGGTGCTCGTGGACACGGACGGGATGGCGATCGTCATGGGCCACGAGATCATGCACGCGATCCTCGAGCACGGGAACGAGCGGATGAGCCAGAACCTGACGTCGCAGGCGGTGATGGCCGCCGCCGCGGTCGGCTTCAGCAACAGCAAGAACGGCGAGTACGTCGTCGCGGCGCTGGGCGCGGGCGCGGCGGTCGGCGTGCTGCTCCCGTACAGCCGGAAGCACGAGAGCGAGGCGGACCAGCAGGGGCTCTACCTCGCGGCGAAGGCCGGCTACAACCCGGAGGCGGCGGTCGCGGTCTGGGAGCGGATGGCCGAGATGTCGAAGGGCAAGCGGCCGCCGGAGTTCCTCTCGACGCACCCGGACCCGCTCAACCGGATCGCGAACATGAAAAAGTGGATGCCGAAGGCGCTGGAGTACTACGCGGCGTCGCAGAAGAAGCCGAACCAGAAGCTCGCGATGCCGCCCGGCGTCGGGGCGAAGTAGGGGGGCCTCGGGGGCGTCAGGCGCAGCATCGCCTCCGCAGCGCCTCGTAGAGCGTGATGCCGACGGCCGTGCTCAGGTTGAGCGAGCGGACGCGCGGGTCGACGATCGGGAGCCGGACCAGCCGGTCTTGGTAGCGGTCGCGCGCGGCGGGCGGGAGTCCCTTGCTCTCGCTGCCGAAGACGAAGACGGCTTCGTCAGGGATCTCCACCTCGAACAGGTTCCCGGGGCCCTCCACGCTCATGAAGAACGGAACGCCGAGTCGCGGCAGGGAGGCCTCGAAGGCCACGAACGAGTCGTGCACGACTGGCTCCACGTGCTCCCAGTAGTCGAGCCCGGCGCGGCGGAGCCACCGCTCCCCGAGATGGAAGCCGAGGGGCCTCACGAGGTGGAGCCTCGCCCCAGCCGCGAGGCAGGTGCGGCCTATGTTCCCCGTGTTCCAGGGGATCTCGGGCTCGACAAGTGCGACGTGCAACATTTCGCCCGCCCATCTTATTCGGTTGCCGGATGGGAGGCGGATCCGCGGCCGGCCCCCAAGGCCCCCTCGCGATCCCAGCGACCTGACCGCTCTCGCGCAGGCCGCGTCTCTAAGTCAGGTGAACAAAACGGCTGCGCGCCTGCGTTCCCATGTTGTGGGGGTCGAGAGGCCCCCGCGGAGGTACAGACGAATGCGAAGCGTACGGTGCGGCATCGCGGCGCTCGTGATCTCCTCCCTCGCGCAGGCGGGGGAGTACGACCCGAAGGTCGAGCTCGGGCGCCGGCTATTCATGGATCCCACGGTGAGCCGGGGCGGCAGGTTCTCCTGCGCCTCGTGCCACGAGCCCGAGCGCGGGTTCTCCGACCCGCGGCAGTTCTCCGTGGACGAGACCGGGAAGACGCGGCGGCACAGCCAGCCGGTCACCGATCTCGCGGCCGAGCAGCCGCTCCACTGGGACGGCGAGTTCGCGTCGGTCCGGGAGCTGCTCACCGCGCGGCTCGCGCCGCGCGCGGAGGCGCTCGAGGCCGCGCGCACCACCCGGACCCGCCACTTCACGGAGGCGGCGTCGAGCGGGCGGAACCCGAACGCGACCGAGTTCAAGAGGACGATCGAGCGGCTGACGCCGCCCTACTACGGGCCCGAGCCGACGCCCGGCGGGCCCGCGCCCGTGCCGATCCTCCTGCGGCTCGAGGAGGACGACCGCTACGACGCGGCCTTCGTCGCGGCCTTCGGATCCACGACGATCACCACCGAGCGGCTCATCGACGCGATGAACGCCTACGTCCTCTCCCTGCACTCCGGCGAGAGCGCCTTCGACCGCTACCAGGCGGGCGACCCCGACGCGCTCACGCCTCGGCAGAGGCGCGGCCTCGCGCTGTTCACGGGGAAGGCCGACTGCGCCTCCTGCCACACGATCGATCCGAAGAGCGCCCGGCCCACGCTCAGCGACGGCGCCTTCCACAACACCGGCGTGACGTTCCGGTCGGCCGCCATGGAGTTCGGGGGCACGCTCGTCATGGACGGCGGCGCGGGCGAGATGAGCTTTGTCACCACGGAACTCGGGCGGTTCAAGACCCCGCCGCTCCGCGACGTCGCCCGCCGCGCGCCCTACATGCACGACGGCTCGTTCGCGACGCTCGAGGACGTCGTCCGCTACTACGACCACGGCGGCACGCCCAACCGGTTCCTCGACCGGCTCGTGCGACCGCTCAGGCTCACCGGAGAGGAGGTCAAGGACCTCGTCGCCTTCCTCGAGGCGCTCACGGGCGGCGAGCGCGCGGGCATCGGCCCCGCCCTCGAAGGCTCGCGGCTTACCCGGATCCGCGTCCTCGATCTCGACGGCCGCCCGCTCCGCTGGTTCGCGGTCGAGATCCGCCCCGCGGGGGACCGCCTGGAGGGCGGCCGCGTGGGCGAGATGCCGCAGGTCGTTCGGACCGACAAGGAAGGCGTCCTCGCTTTCGAGTTCCCCGCGTGGACTCACGTGCAACTCGTGAGCCCGAATCACGAGATCCACTACGACTGGCCGATCCCCGACTGCGTTCCGGCGATGACCGTGATGGCGGCGCCGCGCGACAAGGTCGCGCTCAAGATCCGCGCTGCCCGAGGCTCAGACCTCCCGACGAAGCTGGTCGCGAACACGGGCTCCGGCGGTCTGGTCGCGGTCTTCCACCGCGTGCGCAAGATCGGGCAGGACGTCGGGATCTACGTCGCCGAGCCCCGGGTCATCAAGGGGCCGTTCGCCGCGACGCTCGACGGTCTCGGAGGTCCGTTCGCGTTCGACCTCTCGGGCGGCTGGGCGGAGCCGCTCGACCTTCGCCACAGCTAGGGTGTGAGGGGGCGTCGGGGGCCGTGCCCCCGAGGCCCCCTCTTTTCTTTGCCCAGCGGCGAAGATCGCGGGATGAAGAGCGTGCTCGTCGTCGGCGCGGGCCGCGTCGGCAGGACCATCGTCCACATGCTCTCGGCCGAGGGGAGCTACGCGATCCGCGTCGCGGATGCCGAGCCCATGGCGGCGAAGCGCGTCGCGGGCGAGGTCGAGCGGGTCGAGGCGTTCGCAGAGGGGGTGGGCTCGCGCGCGGCGCTTCTCCGGGCGATCAAGGGGAGCGCGGCGGTCGTCTCCGCCGCTCCGTTCGCCGCGAACCCGCAGATCGCCGAGGCGGCCTCGGCGGCGCGCGTGGCGTACCTCGACCTCACGGAGGACGTGCAGGTCACGCAGTTCGTGAAGGAGGTCGCGGAGAAGGCCGAGTGCGCGTTCATCCCGCAGTGCGGGGTCGCGCCCGGGTTCGTGACGCTCGCGGGGATCCACATCATCGAGCAGTTCGACGAGGTGGACACGCTCACCCTGCGCGTGGGCGCGCTCCCCGAGCAGCCGAACAACCGGCTCAAGTACAACCTGACGTGGTCCACCGAGGGGCTCGTGAACGAGTACCTCCACCCGTGCGAGGCGCTGCGCGACAGCCGGCTGACGCTCGTGCCGCCGCTCAAGGAGACGGAGGAGGTGGTGATCGACGGCGTCACCTACGAGGCGTTCACGACCTCGGGCGGCGTCGGCACGCTTTGCCACACCTACGAGGGGCGGATCCGCCACCTCGACTACAAGACGATCCGGTACCCGGGGCACCTCGAGCTGATCCGGTTCCTCATGGACGACCTCGGGTTCAAGGACCATCCGGAGGAGCTGGTCGCGATCTTCCAGCGCTCGATCCCGGCGACCCTCGACGACTTCGTGATCGTCTCCGTGCGCGGCCTCGGCACGTCGCAGGGGCGGTACCTGGAGAAGACCTACTGGCGACGCGTGCCGGGACGCTACCTCGGGAAGCACTTCTTCACCGGGATCGAGATCTCGACCTCCGCCGGCGTGTGCGGAGTGCTCCACCTGCTCCTCGCGGGCTCGCTGCCGCAGAAGGGGCTCGTGAAGCTCGAACAGGTCTCCTACGACCGCTTCATGGAGACGCCGTTCGGGCGGTACTACGCGCGGGTGGGGCAGGCCGGGCGGCACGGCGAGTAGGCGCCCGCCGCGCGCGGGAGTGGACGAGGGGGCCCGGGGGCCGTATACTCATCCTGATTCAAGATCGGGCGCGGGAGAGCGCCCCTTTTTGTTTCGCACCGTTCGCGCGCCCTCCCGAACCCGGGAATCGAGGTGCGCATGCAGGACAGGATCGTTGGCGAGGCCATCACCTTCGACGACGTCCTCCTCGTGCCGACGTACAGCGAGGTCGTGGGCTCGGACGTGGATGTCACGAGCCAGGCGACCCGCCGCGTCGGCCTGAAGATCCCCATCGTCTCGGCGGCGATGGACACGGTGACCGAATCCGCGCTGTCGATCGCGCTGGCGCAGCACGGCGGACTCGGGGTCATCCACAAGAGCCTCTCGGTCGACCAGCAGGTGAAGGAGGTCTACCTCGTCAAGCGGTCGGTCAACGGGATCATCTACGACCCGATCACGCTCCCCCCGAACGAGAAGGTGGGCACGGCGCGGCGCCTCATGGACGAGAACAAGATCTCGGGCATCCCGATCGTCGAGGGGCGGCGCGTGGTGGGGATCCTCACGAGCCGCGACCTGCGCTTCCGGCGCGACGAGAACGCGCGGATCGCGGACGTGATGACCCGGGAGCACCTGATCACCGGGCCGATCGACACGACGCTCGAGGCCGCGAAGGACGTCCTTCACAAGTCGAAGGTCGAGAAGCTCCTCCTCGTGGACAAGCAGTTCAACCTCCAGGGGCTCATCACGATCAAGGACATCAACAAGCTGATGGAGTTCCCGCTCTCGAACCTCGACCCGAAGGGGCGGCTCCGGGTCGGGGCCGCCGTCGGGGCGACCGGGGACGCCAGGGAGCGCGCCAAGGCGCTCGTCGAGCAGGGCGTGGACGTCCTGGTCGTGGACACCGCCCATGGCCACAGCCGGAACGTCGGGAGGATGGTCGAGCACGTGAAGGGCCACTTCGACGTGGACGTGATCGCGGGCAACGTGGCGACGGGCGAGGGCGCGCGGTACCTCGCGGACGCGGGCGCGGACGGCGTGAAGGTCGGCATCGGCCCCGGCTCGATCTGCACGACGCGCGTCATCGCGGGCGTCGGCGTCCCGCAGCTCTCCGCGATCGCATCCGCCGTCGCCGCGCTCAAGGACCGCGATATCCCGGTGATCGGCGACGGTGGCGTCCGGTACAGCGGCGACATCGTGAAGGCGCTCGGCGCGGGCGCTCACTGCGTGATGATCGGGTCGCTCTTCGCGGGCACGGAGGAGAGCCCCGGCGAGACCGTGCTCTTCCGCGGCCGCACGTTCAAGAGCTACCGCGGGATGGGTAGCCTCGGCGCGATGGCGCAGGGAAGCAAGGACCGCTACGGACAGGAGGAGATCCGCGCGACCGAGAAGTTCGTGCCGGAGGGCGTCGAGGGGCGCGTCCCGTACAAGGGGCATCTCCGCGACCTCGTCCATCAGCTCGTCGGCGGCCTTCGCCAGGGGATGGGGTACTGCGGCACCCGGACCGTCCCGGAGCTCCGGACGAAGGCGCGCTTCCTGCGCGTCAGCCACGCGGGCATCGTGGAGAACCACCCGCACGACATCGAGATCACGAAGGAAGCCCCGAACTACCGCACCGAGCGTTGAGCCACGAGACCGTATTCATCCTCGACTTCGGCGCGCAGTACGCGCAGCTGATCGCACGGCGGGTGCGCGAGCACCACTGCTACTGCGAGATCGTGCCCGCGTCGGTCGACCCCGCGCGCCTCAAGGGCGCGAAGGGGATCATCCTCACCGGCGGCCCCGCGAGCGTCTATGCCAAAGGGGCGCCGCGGTGCGACCCGGCGGTCTTCGGCCTCGGGATCCCCGTGCTCGGCATCTGCTACGGCATGCAGCTCATGTGCCAGGAGCTCGGCGGCAAGGTCGTGAAGGCCGATCGCCGCGAGTTCGGCCAGGCGCGCCTCGAAGTCGTCGCGCCCGGCGACCTCTTCCACGGCGTCCCCGCGCGGACGCAGGTCTGGATGAGCCACGGGGACAGCGTCGAGGACCCCGGCGAGGGCTTCGAGACGCTCGCGCGCACGACGAACACGCCGTTCGCCGCGGTCTGCCACGCGGAGCGGAGGCTCTACGGCATCCAGTTCCATCCCGAGGTCACCCACACCGAGCGGGGCCGGGACATCCTCGGCAACTTGCTCCTCCGCGTCTGCCGCCTCTCCGGCGACTGGCAGATGGGTTCCTTCATCGAGGAGACCGTGGGGCGGATCCGCGAGCAGGCGGGCGAGAAGGGGGTCGTTCTCGGCCTCTCCGGGGGCGTGGACTCGATGGTCGTCGCGAAGCTCTGCGAGCGCGCGATCGGCGCTCGTGTCCACCCGATCTTCGTCGACAACGGCCTCCTGCGGCTGGGCGAGGCGGAGGAGGTGAAGCGCGCGTTCGCCGAGCACTTCTCCGTGCCGCTCCGGTTCGCGGACGCGAGCTCGCTCTTCCTCGACCGGCTGCGCGGCGTCGTCGACCCGGAGAAGAAGCGGACCATCATCGGCCACACGTTCATCGAGGTCTTCCGCGAGGAGGCGAAGCGGTTCAAGGACGCGCACTTCCTCGCGCAGGGCACGCTCTACCCCGACGTCATCGAGTCGGTCGCGGCGCACGGCGGCCCGACCGCGACGATCAAGACGCACCACAACGTGGGCGGGCTGCCGAAGGAGCTCGGCTTCGAGCTCATGGAGCCGCTGCGCGAGCTCTTCAAGGACGAGGTCCGCACGATCGGCCGCGCCCTCGGGCTCCCGGACCGGATCGTCTCGCGCCACCCGTTCCCCGGCCCGGGCCTCGCGGTGCGCGTCCTCGGCGAGGTCGTCCCCGAGCGGCTTCGCCTCCTCCGCGAGGCCGACCACCGCGTCCAGGAGGAGATCCGCGCGTCGGGGCTCTACCCGTCGCTCTGGCAGGCGTTCGCGGTGCTCCTGCCCGTCCAGAGCGTGGGCGTGATGGGCGACGAGCGCACCTACGAGCACGTGGTTGCCGTGCGCGCGGTCACGTCGGTGGACGCGATGACGGCCGACGTCGCCGAGCTTCCGTACGATCTCCTGAAGCGCATCTCGAACCGGATCATCAACGAGGTGCGCGGGATCAACCGCGTGGCCTACGACATCTCGAGCAAGCCGCCCGCGACGATCGAGTGGGAGTGAGCCCCTGACCTGGGACATCGTCTTCACCTGCGCGGCGATCGTGGTCGGGCGCGTCGTCGACGTCACGCTCGGGACCCTGCGGACGGTCTTCGTCGTCCACGGCCGGCGCGGCGTGGCGTGCGCCCTCGGCTTCTTCGAGCTGCTCATCTGGGTCGTCGTCGTCTCGCGCGTCATCCAGAACCTCGAGCGCCCGATCTTCGCGATCTGCTACGCGGCCGGGTTCGCGCTCGGCACCTACCTCGGGATGACCGTCGAGGGCTGGTTCGGCGCCGGGGACCAGGTGATCCGCGTCTTCACCCGCCTCGGGCCGCAGCTCGTGAAGGAGCTGCGCGGGCAAGGCTACGTGGTCACCCAGTTCGACGGCACGGGCAAGCAGGGACCGATCAGCATGGTCTTCCTCCAGGCGGCCCGGCGGAAGATGCGCCCGGTGATCGAGCACGTGACCCGTGCCGACCCCGAGTGCTTCTACATCGTGGATGACATCCGCCTGAGCTCGGGCCGCAAGGTGCGGTTCAACCCGCCGACCGGCTGGCGCGCGCTGTTCAGGAAGAAGTAGGGGGGCCTGGGGGGCCCCTTAATTGGCGGAATCCCTCCGACGTTCGGCCTGATGTCCGGCCATGGGCTTGCGCTCGCACGCGCCGCGGAGTAGGAAATGGGCCAGCACGCGTCTCGGCAGCGGCGCGTGCGGAGGCAGCGAGGGTTGTGAGAGACGAGGGACAGCGAATCCAGTACGCTGAAGGGTCCATGCCGGCGTTCGAGCAGATCCGGGATGGGCTCGACGCCCCCCCGGGCAACGTCGTGAACTGGGAGGCGGCGTGCCTCAAGGACGTCGCGAGCCTGCTCGAGAGCCTCGAGAGGGCGCGGACGGAATGGCAGTCGCTCGCCGCGCAGCTCAGCGAGGCGAAGGCGGCGTTGGCGCAAGAGCGGCGGGCGCGCGAGGAGCTGGATCGTGCGCACGAGCAGCTCGTGGTCGCGCGGCGCGAGGGCGACGGACTGCGCGAGCAGGCCGGCCGCACCGCGTTCGCCGAGGCGGCGGCGGCCGCCGCGCTGGAGCGGATCGCGGGGCTCGAGCGCCGCGTCTCGGACGCGCGCGCGCACACCGAGGTCGCGGAGGCGGAGGTGATGCGCGCGCGGGAGCGGCTCGCGACCGTCCAGCGCGAACGCGACGTCCTCGCCGAGAACGAGCAGGACTGCGCCGGGCTCAAGTCCGAGACGGCGGAGCTGCGGACGCGGCTCAAGCGGGCCGAGGGGGCGCGGAAGGAGCTCGAGGAGGAGCGCGACCGCGCGGCGTCGATCGAGCGCGAGCTGGACCGTACGCGGGAGCGGCTCGTCGCGGCGGAGCAGGCCCACGCGGCGAGGGTCCACGCGCTGGAGCGCGACCTCGCGCTCGCGAGGAAGGAGGGCGAGGAGCACATGATCCTCGTCTGCGACCTCCGGGTGAAGCTCAACCGGCTCGAGAAGGAGCGCGACGACGCCGCGGAGCACGGCAAGAAGAAGCTCCGGGCGACGCTGGAGAAGATCCACGAGGCCCTCGACGCCACGGGCGCGCCGCGCGGCGACGAACTCTCCTACGGCGACCGGATCCGCTGGCTGGCAACGCACCTGGCGGAGCGCGGCGGCGCGTCGGGCGCCTGAAACCGGTTCGCCGGCGGATTCCGCGCCTGCGGGGCGCGTAGGGTCCTGTCGATGCCGCCCTGCCGCGGGCGCGCTACCTCCCGCCGCCGCCCATCGGCGGGATGTCCTTCGGGATGTCGTCGCGGCGGGCGGGGTCCTCGCGGTCCTCCCGGTAGAACCACCACGCCGAGGGGCCGAAGTTGCCCGACTCCTTGCGCAGGATCTGCAGCGCCTCGCGCATGAAGGCCTTGGCGTAGTCCTCGTGGGTGTCCTCGAGGATCTTCTTGAAGATCGGCTCCGTCGTCTCGCGTTTGCCGACGTAGGCGAGCGTGAAGACGATCCCGCCGCGCACGTCCCGGTCCTTCGTCCTGCTCGCGAGCTGCTCGAGCTTTGTCGCGACGAGAGGCGACGCCTTCTCGCCCGTGTAGGCCTTGAGCGCGAGCGCCGCGTGCCTCCGGATCATGTTCTGCTTGTCGCTCGCGATCGTCTTCAGGAGCGTCGCGGCCGCCTCCTCGTCCGCCGCGGCGCCGCCGCACGCGCCAAGCGCCCGGCACACGTTCTTCCGCGCCGTGAGGTCGCGCTCGGACTTCGCGCGCTTGAGGAGCGGAGCGACGGATTCCTTCTGCGCAAGGAACTCGAGCGACACGGCGGCGAAGGAGCGCACCAGCGGGTCCCTGTGTTCGAGGTGCCCCTCGATCGAGACCCGCGCGTCCATGACCTGCGCCTTCCCGAGCGTGCGGATCACGTCGCACTTCACGCCCTCGTCCGTCGTGCGGAGGAGCAGGTCGATGACCGCCGTCCGCACCGCGGGCTTCTCCGTCGAGAGGAGGTTCCCGAGCGCGGCGAGGCGCAGCTCGCGATCCTTGCCCTCGGCCTTCGCGAGGTCAGCCTGCTCGGAGGGGGAAAGGGGGGTGCCGGCGGGGGGAGAACCCTCGGGCGGCGTCGCCTCCCCTTCCCCGGGCCCCTTCTCCTCCTCGGGCGCGAGCGCCCGGCGCATGCGGTCCAGGAGCTCGGCCTTGTCCATCCAGTACTCCTTGCGGCGAAGGAGCGTCCCGTCGGGCGCGAACCAGGCGTGCTGCGGGGAGATCATCTCGCCCTGCGCGAACGCGCTCACGAACTTGTCGCCGTGGGCGGCGGCCATCGCCTTCCAGCACTGGAGGTGCTCCGCGCACGTGACCTTGCCGAAGCGGGGGCAGATGCCGCTCGTGTTGTGGCCGAGCGTGCTGATCACGACCATCACGAAGCTCTTCGAGAGCTCGACGAACTCCGGGTCGCGGTAGATCTCCTTCGCGGTCGCCTCGTTCGCCTTCTCGCCGTCCTTGCTGTTGATGCAGACCATGACCGGGCGCTTCGTCTCCTTCGCGAGCGCGAAGGCCTTGTCCCAGTCGCCGACCCACTCGACCTGCGGCCCGTCCTGCGCGGCGGCAATCAGGGGGATCAGTGCCAGAACGAACCAGGTGCGTTTCATGCGCCCTCCCGGAGCAGGCGCTTGAGGACGTCCTGGACGACGTCGGAGTTCGCCTTGCCCTGCATCTCGCGCATGACGAAGCCCATCAGCGCGCCGATCGCCTTCTCCTTGCCCGCTCGGTAGTCCGCGGCGGCCCGCGCGTTCGCCGCGATCGCCCGCCGCGCGACGTCCTCGATCCGTGATGCGTCGTCGATGCGGGCGAGGCCGAGCTTCGAGACGAGCGCCTCAGGGTCGTCGTCGCCGTCGAGGAGCCGCGGGAGCACGTCCTTGCTGGCGACCTGCCGCGCGACCCTGCCGTCCTCGACGAGGCGCACGAGCGCGGCGAGGCGCGCCGGCGCCAGGCCGAGCCCCTTGACGGAGGTCTTCCGGTCGTTCGCGTGGCGCGCGAGGTCGCTCGTGATCCAGTTCGCCGCCGGCTTCGGCGGCGCGCCCGCGGCGACCGCCTGCTCGAAGTAGTCCGCGGTCGCGCGCTCGCGCGTGAGCGCGTCGGCGTCGTACGCGGAGAGGCCGAACTGGTCGGAGAAGCGGCGTCGGCGCGCCGCGGGCAGCTCGGGCACCCGCGCCTTCGCCTCCGCGCGCCACTTGGCGTCGATCGAGAGCGGCGGGATGTCCGGCTCGGGGAAGTAGCGGTAGTCGTGCGCTTCCTCCTTCTCCCGCATCTCGAACGTCTGGTCGCGCTGGTCGTCGTACCCCCGGGTCGCGCGCGGCTGCTTCGTGACGGCGGCCCCCTTCTCGCGGTACTCCGCGAGCTGCCGGTCGATCTCGAACTTCACCGCGCGCTCCACGTTACGCACCGAGTTGAGGTTCTTCACCTCGATGATCGGCGTCTTCACGACGCCTCCCGCATCCTCGATGTGGAGGTTGACGTTCGGCTCGCATCGGAGGTTCCCCTCCTGCATGTTCGCGTCGCTCACGTCGAGGTACTGGACGAGCGCGCGGAGCGCGTTCAGGTAGGCGCGCGCCTCCTCGGCCGACGCGAGGTCAGGCTCGGAGACGATCTCGACGAGCGGCGTCCCCGCGCGGTTGAAGTCCACGCGGGAGAGCCCGCGCGCGTCGTCGTGGAGGTTCTTGCCCACGTCCTCCTCGATGTGGAGCCGCCGCAGCCGGACGGACTTCACCCCGGCCTCGGTCACGACCTCGACGGCGCCGCCCGTCGCGAGCGGCCGGTCGTACTGGCTGATCTGGTACCCCTTCGGGAGGTCGGGATAGAAGTAGTTCTTCCGGTCGAACTTCGTGAGGTTGTTGATCTCGCAGCCCATCGCGGTCGCGAGCGCGAGCGCCATCGTGAGCGCGTCGCGGTTCGGGACGGGCAGCGAACCCGGCAGGCCGAGGCAGACGGGGCAGACGAGCGTGTTCACCGGCGCGCCGAACTTCACCGGGCAGCCGCAGAACATCTTGCTGTGGGTCCTCAGCTGGAGGTGCACCTCCATGCCGACGAGCACCTTGTGCTTCATCGAGGGGGCTCCGGAGGCCAGGCGAACGGCGGGAGCATCTGCTCGGCGGCGCGCGCCGCGCGGAAGAGCACGCTCTCGCCGAATCGCGGCGCGGTGAGGTGGAGCCCGACGGGGAGGCCCGCGGCGGTGCGGCCGCACGGCAGCGAGAGCGCGGGCACGCCGCACAGCGGGGCGGTGACGGTGAGCACGTCGGAGAGGTACATCGCGAGCGGGTCGTCCGTCTTCTCGCCGAGGGCGAAGGCCGCGGTCGGGGTCGTCGCGCTCGCGAGCAGGTCGACCTTCTTGAAGCACTCCTCCATCTCGTGACGCATGGCCGCACGCACCCTCTGCGCGCGGCCGTAGTAGGCCTCGTAGTAGCCGCTCGAGAGCGCGAACGTGCCGAGCAGGATCCGCCGCTTCACCTCGGGGCCGAACGCCTCGCCGCGCGTGAGCGAGAACATCTCCTCGACGTCCTTCCCGTCGCCGCGCAGGCCGTAGCGCACGCCGTCGTAGCGCGCGAGGTTGCTCGACGCTTCGCTCGGCGCCACGATGTAGTAGACGGCGATCCCGTGCACCGAGAGGGGCAGCGACACCTCCTCGATCCGCGCGCCCGCCTTGCCGAGGTCCTTGATGGCGCGCTCGACGAGCGCCCGCACGTCGGGCGCGAGCCCCTCGCCGAAGCACTCGCGCGGGACGCCGATGCGGAGCCCCTTCACGTCGCCGGGCCGGCGCAGATCGGGCACGGGCACGCCCGCGGAGGTCGCGTCGCGGGCGTCCGCGCCGCCGACCGCCTCAAGGAGGAGCGCCGCGTCGTCCACGGTCCTGCCGAACGGACCGATCTGGTCGAGCGACGACGCGAAGGCGATCAGGCCGTACCGCGAGACAAGCCCGTAGGTCGGCTTCATGCCGACCACGCCGCAGAGGGCCGCCGGCTGCCGGATCGACCCGCCCGTGTCGCTGCCGAGCGCGAGCGGCGCGAGCCCGGCGGCGACGGCCGCAGCGCTCCCCCCCGACGACCCCCCCGCGGTCCGCTCGAGGTCGAACGGGTTCCGCGTGGGGCCGAACGCGGAGTTCTCGGTGCTTGAGCCCATCGCGAACTCGTCGAGGTTCGTCTTCCCGAAGAGGACCGCACCCTTCACGCGCAGCCGCTCGATCACGTGCGCGTCGTAGGGCGGCACGAAGGGCTCGAGGATCCTCGACGCGCACGTCGCGGGCTGCCCGCGCACGCAGAGGTTGTCCTTGATCGCGACCGGCACGCCCGCGAGCGGCCCCGGATCCTCGCCCGCGGCGATCCGCCGGTCGATCTCGCGCGCCTGCCTGCGCACCTCGTCCGGCTCGAGGTGAAGGAAGGCCTCGACCTGGTCGTTCCACCGGAGCGCACGGTCGAGATGCGCCTCCGCCACGTCGACCGCGCTCGCCTCGCGGCTTCGCACCGCGGCGGCGAGCGCGGTCGCGCTCAGCTGCCACAGCTCGCTCACGACTCCTCCTTGTCCACGATCTTCGGGACGAGGAAGAAGTCGCCGTCCTCCATCGGCGCGTTCCGGAGCGCGTCGTCCTTCGCGAGGCAGCCCCGCGCGTCGTCCGGGCGGTGGACATCCTTGCCGAAGTAGGTAAGCGCCTCGGCCCCCTCAGGGAGCTTGACCGCGCGCAGGCTGTCGATGTGCCCCACGATCCGGTCGAGGTCCTTCGCGAGCCGGCTCGCCTCCTCGGGCTCGACCTTCAGACGGGCAAGCCGGGCGATGCGGAGCACCTCGGCCGGATCGATCGCCATGGGCCGCCGTTGTAGCACAACGTGGCGCGATCAGGGGGGGACCTCGGTGGCCGGTAGGCTCAGGCGGCGCCCTCGCGCGCGAGCTTCAGCTGCCCGCACGCGGCCGCGACGTCGTCGCCCCGCTGCCGCCGGACGTGCACCACGATCGAGGCGTTCCGGAGGATCGCCGCGAACCGCTCGGTGCGCTCCGGCGGGGGCGCGCGCAGGTCCGGCGCGAACGGGACCGGGTTCATCGGGATCAGGTTCACGTTGCGGTGCCGACCGGCGACACGCGCGAGCGCGTGGGCGTCCTCGTCCCGGTCGTTGATGCCGTCGAGGAGCACGTACTCGAAGGTCGTGTCGCGTCCGGTCTTCTCGAACCAGCGCCGGGCCATGTCGCGGAGCTGATCGACCGTGCCGGTGCCGCCGCGCGGGACGAGCCTTTGCCGGAGATCGTCGAACGCCGCGTGGAGCGAGACCGCGAGATGGACCTTGAGCCCGGCCGCGAGGAACTCCTCGAACCCCTTCAAGGGGCCTGACGTCGAGACCGTGATCCGCCGCGAGCCGAGGTCGATCCCCTCGGGATCCTGGACGACCCGGAGCGCCTCGACGAGGGCACCGACGTTGTGCAGGGGCTCGCCCATGCCCATGACGACCAGGTTCGAGAGCCGCTCGGCGGCCGGCGCGGCGCCGGGTTCCGCGGGGGGGGCCGCGGCCTCGCGCAGCCAGAGGACCTGCTCGACGATCTCGTGCGCCTCGAGGTTCCGGACGACCCCCCGGGCCCCCGAGGCGCAGAAGACGCAGCCGACGCCGCAGCCGACCTGGGTCGAGATGCACGCCGTCCGCCGGTCGCCCTCGGGGATGAGGACGCACTCGACGCTCTCCCCGTCCGCGAGCCCGACGAGGAGCTTCACCGTGCCGTCCTCGGACCTGTGGGTCTCGACGATCCTGCTGGACCGGACGGGAAGCCGCGCCGCGAGCCCCTCCCGCAGCGCCTTCGGGACATCCGTCATCGCCTCGTAGGAGGACGCGCCGCGGACATGGACCCAGCGGAAAAGCTGCTGGGCGCGGTAGGGGGGCGCTCCCGTCTCGGCGACCAGGGCGCGCATCGCGGCCGGGGAGAGGCCGGCGAGCGATCCCGCCCCGGCCGCGGCCCCCGAGGCCCCCTCTTCTCCCATGGCCGCCTACGCGCTGTCGCGCTGCGGCGGCCGCTTCACCTCGGCGCGGAGGACCTTGCCGATCGCTTCCTCCCCGCGGTAGGCGGCGGCGGTCACGATGAAGCGTGCGATCTTGTCCTTGCTCTCGGGCAGCTCGTAGAGCAGGTCGCGCAGGAAGTCCTCGATGAGCGCGCGCACGGCGCGCACGCCGGTCTCGCGCTTGAGCGCGTCCTTGGCGATCGCGCGCAGCGCGTCGTCGTCGAAGGCCAGCTCGACGCCCTCGATCTCGAAGAACTTCTGGTACTGGCGGATGATCGCGTTGCGCGGCTCGATCATCACGCGCAAGAGCTCGTCCTCGCCGAGCGGGTCGAGGACGGTCACCGCGGGGAGGCGGCCGATGAACTCGGGGATCATGCCGAACGCGAGGAGGTCCTCGGTCTCGATGAGCGGCAGGTAGCGCGCGGCGGCCTCTTGGCCCGCCTCGCTCCCGTCGTCCACGAACCCGATCCGCTTCTTCCCGACGCGCTTCTTGATGATGTCCTCGATGCCCGAGAACGTGCCGCCGCAGATGAAGAGGATGTTCGTGGTGTCGATCTGGAGGTACTGCTGCTCGGGGTGCTTGCGGCCGCCCTGCGGAGGGATGTTGCTGACCGTGCCCTCGAGGATCTTCAGGAGCCCTTGCTGCACGCCCTCGCCGGAGACGTCGCGCGTGATCGACTGGTTGTTCTGCGTCTTCGCGATCTTGTCGATCTCGTCGATGTAGACGATGCCGCGTTCGGCGCGCTCGCGGTCGAAGTCGGCCGCCTGGAGGAGCCGGAGCAGGACGTTCTCGACGTCCTCGCCTACGTAGCCGGCCTCGGTGAGCGTGGTCGCATCGCTGATCGCGAACGGCACGTCGAGGAAGCGGGCGAGCGAGCGCGCGAGGAGCGTCTTCCCGGAGCCCGTCGGGCCCACGAGGAGGATGTTGCTCTTCTCGAGCTCGACGTCGTCGCTCTTGAACCCGACCTGGATCCGGCGGTAGTGGTTGTAGACGGCGACCGCGAGCGTCCGCTTCGCCCGCTCCTGCCCGATCACGTACTCGTTGAGGAAGGTGTGGATCTCCCGCGGCGTGCGCAGCCGGAAGCTGATCCCCGGCTCGCGACGCGCGGTGGCCCCCTTGCGGTTCTCCTCGAGCAGGATCGTGTTGCAGAGCTCGACGCACTCGTTGCAGATGTAGACGTCCGGCGGCCCCGCGACCAGCGAGTCGACCATGTGGCGCGACTTGCCGCAGAACGTGCAGCGCTCGGTGTAGCTCCGTCGACCCTTGGTCATCGCGTCCCCGGATTCTAGCTCAGTTTGCCCGTCGTGGGCGGACCCACCTTGAGGGGCTGGATGACTTCGTCCACGAGGCCGTACGCCTTGGCCTCCTTGGCGTTGAGGAAGAAGTCCCGGTCCGAGTCGGTGTCGATCCGGGAGAGGCTCTGCCCGGTGTGGCGCGCGAAGATCTCGTTCATCTCCTTCCGGAGCTTGATGATCTCCTCGGCGTGCCGCTCGATGTCGGCCGCCGTGCCCCCGACGCCCCCCGACGGCTGGTGGAGCATGACCCGGGCATGCGGCAGGATGAACCGCTTGCCGGGCTGGCCGGCGGCGAGCAGGAGGGCGCCCATCGACATCGCCTGGCCGATGCAGTAGGTGGCGATGTCGCAGGTGATGAACTGCATGGTGTCGTAGATCGCGAGGCCGTCCGACACGTACCCGCCCGGCGAGTTGATGTAGAGGCTGATCTCCTGGCTCTTGTTCTCCTTCTGCAGGAACAGGAGCTGGGCGATCACGATGTTCGCGACCGTGTCCGTGATCGGCGTGCCGACGAAGACGATGCGGTCCTCGAGCAGCCGCGAGTAGATGTCGTAGGCGCGCTCTCCCCGTCCGGTCTTCTCGATGACGGTCGGGATCCAGATGCTGGACCTCTCGTTCATTTCTCGCCCTTCTTCTTGGTGGTGGTCTTCTTCTTTGCGGGTTCGGCCGCCTCGGCCTTCTTCTTGGGGGGCTCCGGGGCCTTCTTCGCGGCGCCGCCGGCAGCCTCGGTCACCTTGACCTGCGCCCGCAGCTTCGCCCGCACCCGCTTGACGCGCAGGTGGTGGCGCAGCGACGAGAGCCGGCCCGAGTCGCGCAGCAGGACGTACATCTGCTCGGGCGACTGCCCCTGGTAGGCGGCGATCTGCGCGACCGCTTCTCGAACCTCGTTCTCGGTGACGATGATCTTCTCCTTCTCGACCAGCTTGTCGAGGAGGAACCACATCTTGAGCTCCCGTGCCGACTCCTCGCTCCGGCGGGCGCGGACGTCGGCCACCTGCTTCGCGATCTCCTCCTCGGGCTTCCCTTGGAGCTGCATCTCGTAGGCGACCCGGCGCGCGATCTCGTCCCCCTCGCGCTGGATGAGGTCGTCGGGCAGATCGAACTTCGTCTTCTCGAGGAGCTGCGCGAGCGCGAGGTCCTCGACGAGCCGGTCGCGTTGCTCCGCCTTGTGGCGGGAGACGTCCTCCCGGACGAAGGCGAGGAACTCGTCCTTCGTCTTGAAGTCGTACGCCTCCGCGAGTTTGTCGTCCACCTCCGGCAGCTCGGGCCGCTTGAAGTCCACCACCTCCGCGTGGAGCACGAGATCCTGGCCCGCGAGCGGGTGGCTCTCGACGTGGGGGGGCACGAAGGCCTTCGCGGTCACGGCGTCGCCGACGTGCTTCCCCTGGAGCGCCTCGTCGAGGCCGTCGGTCACGAGGTCCGCGAGCACGCGCGACCCGACCTCGTACGGGAGCCCGTCGTGCTGGAACGCCTCCTTGTCCCCCGCGACCCCCTTGATCTTCATCGTGGCGACGTCGCCGTTCTCGATGCCGCTCTTCTTCACGGGCCGGAGCGTCGCCTTCCGCTTCCGGAGCGCGAGGAGCGCGCCATCCACCTCCTCCTCGGTCGGGGCCGCGGAGGGCGCGGTGACCTCGATCGCCTTCGTGTCCGGGAGGTCGAACTCCGGCTTGACGGTCACCGTGATGTCGAAATCGACGGCCTTGGTCGGCTCGACGTTGACCTTCTCGACGTCCACCTCGGGTTCCGCGATGGGGGAGAGGTTGTTCTCCTTGATCGCTTCGGTGTAGGCGTTGTCGAGGAGCGACTGCTTCACCTCGAGGGCGACCTGCTTGCCGAACCGCTTCTCCACGAGCTTGCGCGGCGCCTTGCCGGGGCGGAAGCCGGGGATCGGGACGGTGCGCGTCCACTGGCGGTAGGACTTGTCGAACTCCTCGGTCACGAGTTCGGAGGGGATCGTCACCTTGATCCGCTTGCGGCAGGGGCCCAGGGGCTCCACCGAGAAGCGCATGGCTGTGCTGGTCGTCATGGGGCTCTCCAGGAGGGTCGTTCCAGTGTAGAGCCTGCCCCCTAGCTTCGGTCGACCGTGGGTTTTCGTGAACGGGGGGGGCCTCGGGGGCCCGCGATTTCTGCTTGCCCTGTCCCCGGGTCGGGTATCATGATCGGCAGTTCACGTACCGGTAGGCACGGGCCCCCCGCTGGAGCGGATGACGGGCCCCCTGTACGGCGCCTGACCGGTAGCGGCCCAGCAGCACCCGGTTCAAGGGACCGTTTGCAGCGGCCGCATGGGAGTTGGATCGATGAACGGGCAAGGTTCCCATGCGCCCCACGCGGGGCATCTCGGCCATCAAGGCCATGGTGGTCGTCGCCGCAGGCGTCGGCGCAGGCGCGGCGGGGCGAAACTCATGGACGCGCCGCCGGTCGCACCGGTCGTCGGGATCCTGGCGTTCGCGCGCGAGGGCCACGGGTTCCTCCGCAACCCGAAGCGCGACTGCCAGATCCAGGACATCGATCCGTACGTCCACCGGGAGCTGATCCAGCGCCACGGGCTCCGCGAGGGGCAGCTGATCGAGGCGCACGTCTCCCGGGCGATGCGCGGGCCGGCGCCGATGGTCGCCACGATCGACAAGGTCGAGGGGCTCGACCCCGCCCAGGCCCGCGACATCCCGAAGATCGAGGAGCTGACCGTCATCGATCCCGACCGGGCCTTCCAGCTGGTCGGCGGGGAGCACCAGGATATGACGCTGCGCGTCATCGACCTCGTCACCCCGATCGGCATGGGGCAACGCGCGCTGATCGTGGCGCCACCCCGCACCGGCAAGACCGTCATCCTCCAGAAGATCGCGAACGCGGTCACGACCTTCCACCCCGACGTCAGCCTCCTCGTCTGCCTCGTGGACGAGCGTCCGGAGGAGGCGACGGACATGAAGCGCGCGGTCAAGGGCGAGGTCTACGCCAGCACGAACGACCTGCCCGCCGTGAACCACGTCGCGATGACCGAGCTCGTCACCGCCCGGGCGAAGCGGCTCTGCGAGATGGGCAAGAACGTGGTCGTGCTCATGGACTCGCTCACGCGCCTCGGGCGCGCCTACAACATCGAGGCGCGCGGCTCGGGGCGGACGCTCACCGGCGGCCTCGACGCGAAGGTCCTCGAGAAGCCGAAGGCGCACTTCGGCGCGGCGCGCAACATCGAGCACGGCGGCTCCCTGACCGTGATCGCGACCGCGCTCATCGACACGGGCTCGCGGATGGACCAGGTGATCTTCGAGGAGTTCAAGGGCACCGGCAACATGGAGCTCGTCCTCGACCGCGACGCGGCCGACCGGCGCATCTGGCCGGCGATCGACGTCACGACCTCCGGCACGCGCAAGGAGGAGAAGCTCGTCGCCGAGGCGAAACTCAAGCGCATGTGGGCGCTGCGTCGGCTTCTCACGAAGATGAAGCCGCTCGAGGGGCTGGAGACGCTCATCGACCGGCTCAACAAGACGAAGAGCAACGAGGAGTTCCTGGCGCTCTTCGACCCGAAGTGAACCGGGACGACGTCGACGTCATCTTCGTGAAAGCGGGGGGGCCGGGGGGCCAGCACCGCAACAAGAGCGAGACCGGCGTCCGTCTCGTCCACCGGCCGACCGGGATCACCGTGCAGGCCACCGAGCGCCGCGAGCGCACCCGCAACCTCTCGCTCGCGTGGGAGCGCCTCGAGGCCGCGGTTGCACGTCGGGCGCACCGGCCGAAGCCGCGGCGGAAAACGAAGCCGACCCGCGCCGCCGTCGAGCGCCGCCTCGCCGGAAAGGCCCGCCGCGCCCGCGTGAAGCGTGAGCGGCGAGCTGCGGAGTGAGGCGGCCGGTTCGCACCCTAGCAGTACCTTTCGGACGCGAGGCCGGTCCGCTCGGATCGGCCCCGCGTGAGCTACGGTCCGATCGCGATGATCGCCTGCTCTGCCGCCTCGCGCAGTGGAGATCCGTGTTCGTCCGCGATGCGGCGCAGGGCCGGCAGTGCGGCGCGGGTGCGGAGGAACGTCACGCCTTGGATGGCCCGGCCGCGGTAGTTCAACTCGAGGCAACGCTTCGTGTCCGCGATCTCCTGCGGCAGCGTCCGCGCGCGGACGTTGGCGAGGATGTTCGGCGGGAGCGTGGCCTCCGCAAGGTCACTCCAGAGGAAGGCCTCGCGGGCCGCGAACGCTCGCTCCGCCATCGCCGTGACACGGGCCACCAGTTCGGCTGACGGCCCGTCTTCGAGCGCCCTCACGAAGTCGCCTGCGTGCGCCGGCTCGGGCGTGACGGGGGCGTCTCCGTCGTTTCCGATGTCGCAGTCGGAGAGACAGTAGGCTTCCGCCGAGAGGGCGTGGCCTGCCACCAGCTGGAGGCGCGCGGCGGGTGCGGCGCGGGCGTGTTTCGATCCCAGCGCGTGCGCCCTCACTGGCTCGAGGGCGGCCTGGAGGTGGCCGGCCTCCTCAGGGTAGGCGCCGGGCATCGCGGAGACGGAGAGGACTGCGCTCGCCGTCTCGGCTGATGACGTAGCTGCCCCGGACCCGTCGTCCGCAGGCATGCTACCGTCCGGCCAGATCCGCCACCGGGCAGGGGGGTAGTCTCCGAGGGTATCGTTCTCCCCCGCGGTCCAGCGATTGATGTAGGCCGCTTCATCATGGAACCTCCACGAACTGTGGATGTGCGACTTGGAGCAGAAGTGCGCCCGGAACGTCTGGCCCTCGGCAACGTAGTAGCGGTCCGCGCTGTTGCTCGCCATCAGGTTGGTCGCGTCGAAGCCCTCCCGGTAACCGGAAGCGCTGTCCGGATGGTGCAGGTCCAAGGCATGACCGACCTCGTGCGCGAGGAGGTAGCGCGAGAATTCGCGCCCCAGCGCGATGACATCCGGAACGGTCTCGTCCCACATTCCGCCGCCGCTGACGCCTAGCACCTTCTTCGCGATGTACACGTTGAAGTGGGCCGCGTCGCAGCCGAGATCGTCGTGGGCCTTCTTCGACACCACGAGGTTGAAGTCCTCGAACTCGGAGGCCGGTGCCGTGACGACATGCACCGCCTTCAGCAGGAGGACGACGCCGACCCTCTCGGAGGCGAAGAGCGCGTTGGCGTCCGCAACCGCCGCTCCGACGCGCGTCTCGACCTCGGCCGCGCCGTCGCTGCCCACGATCCACGCCGTGATCGTCAACGCAGTCGGAGGCGGGCACCAGAGAAGGACCAAGTCAACACCGTTCGTCCAGTGGGCGAGGGCAAACGCCGGGCTCCGTCCGTGCGCGAACGCCACCACGGAATCCAGATCGGTGCGGCTGGACAGTTTCACGCCAAAGACGGGGTGGTCGCTTCGCATGGGCTTTTCCCGAAGGATCTCGTCTCCCTTCCCGTCCACGAGAATCCCGCACTCCGTTCCCTCCGGCACATCGCGCACATGAATGAGGTCCTTGCAGGCGAACAGCACGCAGATCAAAACGACGCAACGTCGCACGGCACACCTCCCGTGGCGTCAATTGTCGTGCTTGGCGCACCCGCCGGAAAGACCCTTGCGTGCGCCCGGCCTGCGCCGGTACGCTTCCGGTGTCCCTGCGGGACGGGACGGGAGGTCACGATGGCATGGCAAACGACCCAGTGCGGGTGTGGACTTGTGGCGACTGTTCTGGACCAGATCCTGGCGGCGGCGCAGGCTGCGCCGGGGCCTCTGCGGAGCCAGATCATTCAGCTCGTAGCCAAGTGCATGCTCCACCCGCCGGCGGGGACGATGGGGATGCCACCCCAACCCTATACGCAGGCAGATCACTGCCACGACGTGTGTGCTGCCTTGACGGCCGCGCAGAACCAGGACTGGGAAGCGTGCATCGGCGAGCTCGAGCACTTGGGGAACACGGGCGATGTCGGCATCCCGGTGGAGGTCCTCATCGAGTCCCTCGGGAAGCTCATGAGGCTCCAGCGGATCCCGTTGGAGATCATCCGGGACTTGCTCGAGGAGAAGTTCCCGGTACGGCGGAGGGGTCCGAAGACTGGACCACGCGCCAAACGCTAGCGACAGGGATGCCTTAGTTTAGCGTGTCGGCGGGGAGCGAGCCAGCAACCGCTCGACGCATCGTTGAAGAGGGACGTGACCGAGGGCCCTCGCGCTCGCCAACGCCGCGTCCACGGCATCGTTGGCGCCGGACTCTCGGGGCGTGGCGGAGATGGCCGCGGCGCGCAGCCAGAGCGCCAAGGCGCGGCAGAGCGCCCGGCGCGGGCCCGGCAGCGCGCGCAGCAACGCGGTCGCAACCCGCTCAAGGGCGCCTGATGGCGCCCCGGTGCGAGATATGCGGGCAGCTTCGAGGAGCGCGGCGACGTGTGGTGAGGCGTGGTCGTTGGGCGCCTCGTCCAGGACTGCGGGCGGGAGGCCGAAGAGCACGGCTTGGGCCAGGTGCCCGAGCGCCTCCGCTCGCGCCCCGCGGTCGGCTAGGTCCCGCACGACGACCAACGAAGCGCGCGCGGCGCCCTGCGCCTCCGTCTCGCGCCCTGCGAGCGTGAGGCCGAGCGCTCGCAACGCAAGCGCTCCCGCGAGCCCGGACCGGTGTCCCTGCCGGCCGACCCCCTCCGCGCGGTCGATGAAAGCGAGCGCGGCATCGACGTCGTCGGCGATAAGGGCGAGCTCCGCCGCAACAAGGTAGGTGCCGAGGAGCGCCGGGAGGAAGTTGCTGCGCTCAAGAGCCTCTCGGGCATGGGTGACGAGCTCCCGGGCGGCGGGCAGGTGGCCCTCGGCGAACTTGACCTGCCCGAGGAGGACCTCCGCGTGGGCAGCGGAATCGGCAGAACCCTCCAGCCTGAGACTCCGGATCGACGTGGCGAGCGAGTCCGCGAGCCCTTCGAGATCGCCGCGGTTGAAGGCGACCAGGCTTCGGTTCACCTCGCTGATCGCGGCGTTGAGCCGGCGCCCGATCGCTGCCGAGAGGCGCGCCGCCTCGGCGTAGTGGCGCTGCGCCTCTTCGAATTGACCGCGTCGGAGCGCGATCGAGCCGAGCTGGTCGCGAACGTCGGAGCGTCCGCCCTCGTTGCCCACGGCATCGAACACCTCCCCGGCACGTCCGAAACAGGCCTCTGCTTGGTCAAGCCGTCCGTCGTACTTCGCGCAAAGGCCAAGCACATAACACGCGGACCCGAGGTCATGGGAGGGGGGCAGCGCCCCGGCGGCCCTGCGGAGCGCGTCCTCGTCGACGTGGCCCCGGCCTCGCCAGAGGAACGTGGCCTTCGCCCTCCTCACGGCGATGCGGAGGAGGAGGTCCCCGTCGCCGGCCGCTTGCGCGGCACGAGCCAGGGCATCGTACACCGACTCGGCCTCGGCATGCCGCCCGCTGTCGTGGTAACAACCCGCCAAGGCGAAGAGCGCGGCTTGGTCCCGGGGCGCGGTATCCAGATCGATGCGGTCGGCGAGCAGACCCACGCTCTCGCACAGCTCGATCGTACGGGAGATCTCCTGGCGGCGCTCCGCGGCGCACGCCGCTTCGAGCAGGTACGGGCGCGCGCGCTCGAGGTCGCCGGCGCGCATGTAGTGATGACCAAGGCGTTGCGGATCGACTCCCGAGCGTCCCTCAAGGTGGCCGGCCAGCCGCGCGTGGAGTTCCCTGCGGAGCTCGGGTGCCACCTCGGAGAGGATCGCCTCGTGGATCGTGGCGTGGGCAAACCGATATCCCTGGGGATGAGGGGTCACGAGGCCCCGGCCCCGATAGAGCTGCTGGAGTGCCCGCAGAACCCAGAGCACCGGGCGGTCCAGCACTGCCGCGATCGCCCGTCCGTCAAACTCGAGACCGTCGACGGCAGCCACGTCGAGGATCGCCCGCTCATCCGCGGTGAGCCCGCCCAGCCTCCGCGCGACGAGGTCGCGGATCCGACGCGGCATGCTGGTGAGGCCCAACCTGGGGCCCGGGACGATCTCGCGGTCGCGCTCGATGACGGCATCCTGCTCGCGCAGGTGACGGAGAAGCTCCTTGGCGAACAGCGGATTGCCCTCCGCGAGACTCGTCACGCGTTGCGCGACGAGGCCGCCCAGGCGCGCGCCCCTCTCCTCGGCCTCGAGGAGGGCGAGGATGGCGTCCGTCCGCAACGGGCCGAGCGGCTCGTGCTCAAGTTGCGGGTGGGAGGCAATGTCGTGCGGCCAGACCGCCACGTGGTCCCGCCGGTCCGAGTCCGAGTCGGAGTGCAGACGGTAGGTCGCAGCGAAGAAGAACCGGCTCTTCGCGAAGCGGAGGGGCAGGCTGCGGATCTCCCGCGCGTCCTGCGGGCTGCATTCTTGGGCCTCCTCGATGAAGAGTGCCAGAGGCCGAGCCTCAAGGAGATCTCCAAGGCGGCGGTCCACGTCCCGCACCACTTCCTCACGCGACCGCTCGGGCTCGTCCATCGCGCTCGAATCGCGCTCCTGGAGGGCGCGGAGCAGGGGGCGCACGAATCCCTGGAGGCGCGACACGCTCGTATCGACGCACATGAACCCAAGTCGTGCGGCCTCGGCGCGCGCGGCGCCGAGCAACGTGCTCTTTCCGATCCCAGCTTCGCCAGAGATGAGGAGCCCCGACGCCGAGCCCTGCTCGGCGCGTTCGAGCAGAGCCGAGAGGCGAGCCAGCTCCCCTTCCCTGCCGTACGGCGCGGCAGCCGCTGCCCGAAGGGGCTCCCGCGGTCGCGCGGTCACTCGGTCGGCGCTCAGTTCCTCCAACAGGACGTCGCACGACTTGGGGCGTTCGGAAGGCGACTTGCGGAGGCAGCGAAGTGCCAGCCTCTCGATCCGCTCCGGCACGGCCCGGGCGAACGGGAGCGGGTCGCCGTTGACGACCGCCTGGAAGAGCGCTTGGATGTTGCCCTTGGGGAACGGGTAACGCCCGCCGACAAGCTCGCAAACGAGCACGCCGAAGCTCCAGATGTCGGAGGCGCGAGACGGGCGCGCGCCCATCACGACCTCCGGGGCCATGTAGCGAGGCGTGCCGACGAGCTCCCCGCGCGAGCTTGAGTGCTCGACGAGCGGGAGCGCGAGGCCGAAGTCGGCGATCTTGGCCAGGCCGTTGCGGTCGAGCAGGACGTTGCCCGGCTTGACGTCCCCGTGAATGATCCCGGCGTCATGCGCGGCCTTGAGACCGCTCGCGACATCGCGCATGATGCCGACGGCGCGCTCCTGCGTGGGCGGATTGCCGAGGAGCGCCTCAAGCGAGCCGCCATCGACGTACTCCAGCTCGAACGCCCACCAGTCCTCGCCGAGCGAGTGCACCCCGTAGAGCGTGACGACATGGGCGCTCCGCAGCGCCGCTACGTGCCGGGCCTCGCCGACGACGCGTTCGCGATCACCCCCATGGGCAATGACCTTGAGCGCGACGTTGCGCTTGAGCAGGGTGTCATGCGCAAGGTAGACGCGCCCGAACGCCCCGCGGCCGATCTCCCGCTCGACGAGGAGGTTACCCAGGCGAGAACCCGGCCCGACGTCCATCCCGCCCTGATACTGTAGCGCGCGCTCGGCGGCTACGGGACGGCGATCCGGCTACCGCTTCTCGCGGCGGGCCCTGGCTTCCTTGAGGATCTCCTCGGCCATGGCCTGCGGCACCGGGGCGTAGATCGCGGGCTCCATCGTGTAGGTGCCGCGGCCCGAGGTGAGCGAGCGGAGGAGGGTCGCGTACTGGAACATCTCCGCGAGCGGGACCTTGCCCTGCACCTGGGAGAAGTCGCCGCGGCCCTCGGTGATCGACTCGATCTCCGCGCGCCGCGCGTTGAGCGAACCGATCACGTCGCCGAGGTTCGCGGACGGCGTCTGCGCCGTGACCCGCATGATCGGCTCGAGGAGCGTGATGCCGACCTTCTCCACCGCGGCCTGGAAGGCGAGCCGGCCTGCCTGCTGGAACGCGATGTCGCTCGAGTCGACCGAGTGCGACTTGCCGTCGTAGAGCTCGGCTTTCACCTGCACGAACGGGAAGCCCGCGTCGCCGCCGCGTGCCATCGCCGCCTCGATGCCCTTGCGCACCGGCGCGATGAACTCGCGCGGCACGTTCCCGCCCTTGACCGCGTCGATGAACTCGAGCTCGTCGGTCTCGGCGAGGTCGAAGCGCACGTTGCACACGCCGTACTGGCCGCTGCCGCCCGTCTGCTTGATGTGGCGGCCCTCCGCGTCGCACGGGCGGCGGAGCCGCTGCCGGTAGGCGACGCGCGGCGCGCCGACGTCCACTTCGACCTTCCACTCGCCCGCGAGGCGGCTGCACACGATCTCGAGATGCAGCTCGCCCATGCCGGCGATGATCGTCTCGCCCGTCTCCTCGTCCACGAAGTGGCGGAAGGTCGGGTCCTCGCGCCCGATCGCGGCGAGCGCGTCGCCGAGCTTGTCGCGCTCCGCGCGCTTCTTCGGCGAGATCGCCATCGAGATGACCGCGCGGGGGAACTGCATCGCCTCGAGCAGGATCCTGGAGTCGCGCGTGCACAGCGTGTCGCCGGTCACCGTCTCCTTGAGCCCGATCGCGGCGACGATCTGCCCGGCCACCGCGTGGTCCACGGGAAGCCGTGTGTCTGCCTTCATCACGCAGAGCCTTCCGACGCGCTCCTGGCAGCTGCGCCGCGCGTTCCACACGCTGTCGCCCTGGCACAGTGTCCCCGAGTAGATTCGCAGGAAGGTGAGATCTCCCGTGCGGTCGTGGATCGTCTTGAACGCGAGCGCGGCGAGCGGGCTGCCCGGCTCGCACTTGCGCTCCGCGGGCTGGCCCGCGTCGTCCGTGCCCTTGACGGCGGGCAAGTCGAGCGGCGAGGGGAGCAGCGCGACGAGGCCGTCGAGCAGCCGGTGGATCCCCTTGTTGCGGAGCGCCGCGCCGCAGAAGACGGGCTGGAAGTCGTTCGCGATCACGGCCTTGCGTAGGACCGCGACCACGTCCTTCGTCGGGATCTCCTCGCCGCCCGCGTACCGCTCGAGGATCCCCTCGTCGCGCTCTGCGGCGGCCTCGACGAATGCGCGCCGGCCGGCCTCGACCGCCTCGCGCATCTCGTCCGGGATCGGGATCTCGACCCGCTCCTCAAGCGAGATGTAGCGCCACGCCTTCATCCGGACGAGATCCACGATCCCGTCGAAGTTGCTACCCTGGCCAATCGGGAGCTGGAGGGGCACCGCGTTGGCGCCGAGCTTCTTCCGGATCGACTCGACCGCCTTCGCGAAGTCCGCGCCCGGCTTGTCCATCTTGTTGATGAAGCAGATGCGCGGGACCCCGTAGCGGTCCGCTTGGCGCCACACCGTCTCCGACTGCGGCTCGACCCCCTCGCTCGCGTCGAAGACGCAGACCGCCCCATCGAGGACGCGCAGGCTGCGCTCGACCTCGGCGGTGAAGTCCACGTGGCCGGGCGTGTCGATGATCGTGATCGTGTGGTCGTTCCACATCACGTTCACCGCGGCCGAGGTGATCGTGATCCCGCGGGCGCGCTCCTCCGCCATGTAGTCCATGGTCGCGGTGCCGTCGTGCACCTCGCCCATCTTGTGGATCTGGCCGGTGAGCTTGAGGATGCGCTCCGTGACCGTCGTCTTGCCCGCGTCGATGTGGGCCATGATGCCCACGTTGCGGTGGTAGAAGAGCGGGTTCGCTCCCTTGGGGCGTTCCGTCTTTGACGTCTCGGTCACGGCAGAGGTCATGGTGCGGGAGTCTGCGCCGACGGCACCAGCCGGCGGCGAGCCGGGCATTCAAACACGAGATTTCGGTTTGTCCAGCGCGGAACCGTAGTGGAGCTTCCACAAAGGGGGAGTCAAGGCCAAGGGGGCCGGGGGGGACCGCGGCGCGGCCCCCGAGGCCCCCTCCGCTTCGCGATCCTGTCGCCCCCGCTTGCCAACCTACGGCTCCATGGAGTGGCGCGGCCTCGATCCGGAGACGCGGCTCGAACAGGCGATCGACCGCTTCCATGACGGCGACATCCAGGGGGCCGAGAAGGTGCTCCGTGAGCTCCTCGACGTGGGGTACCGGTGCACCGAGGTCCTGCTCTACCTCGGCCACTGCGCCTTGGCCGGCGAGCGCCTGGGCGACGCGCTCCGCCACTACCGGGACACGCGCCGCCTCGAGCCCCTTCGCGCGGACGCCTTCCTGGGACTCGCCATCGTCGCCGCACGCCGTCTCCACTTCGCCCGCGGGATCCGGCTGCTCGGGCGCGCGATCCGGCTCGACCCGGAGCTGCAGGAGGCCTACGACAACCTCATCCTCTGCCATGCCGCGCTCGGCCAGCACAAGGCGGCGGAGCGCGCGTACCGCCGCTCCGTCGAGATCGACCCGGAGTCGCCGCATCCCCACTACAACGCGGGGTTCTTCCACTACGACCGCGGCGACCCGGAGCGCGCGCGCGGCTGCTGGCTGAAGGCGCTCGAGCTCGCGCCGGACTACCCGGACGCCGAGCGCCTCGTGGCGACGTGCGACCGCGCGCTCGGCAACCTCCCAGCCGCGCGGCGGCGGCTCGACGCGCTCCTCAAGCGCGAGCCGCGCAACGTCGACGCCCTCTCGGACCTCGGGCTCGTCCACGAGGAGCGGGACGAGTGGCAGTCGGCGGTCTTCGCCTACACGCGCCTCCTCGAGGTGGACCCGTCGGAGGCCCGCGTGCGCGCACGGCTCGGCGTGCTGCTGTACCGCCACGGCAGCGCCGAGGAGGGGGTCCGCCATCTCGGGCGCGCGGCGCGGGACGACGCCGCGGATCCCGACATCGCGGAGCCGTTCGCCTGCGCGCTCGTCGAGCGGGGGGATCCCGAGGGCGCACTCCGGGCCGTCCGCCTGCCCGTGCGGGCTCGGCGCGGGGAGGCTGCGCCGAGGCTCGCCCGCGCGCGCATCCTCGAACTCCTGAGGCGGCCGCACCGCGCCGCCGCCGAGTACGCGCGGGCGTGTCGGCTCGAGGCGCGGGTCGTGGAGCACCGGTGCGCGCTCGCGAAGGCGCTCCTCGACGCGGGCGCCGCCGCGCGGGCCGCCGGCGTGCTCGAGGCGGCCCTGTCCGTGGCGGAGGAGCCGCAGCCGCACCGGATGCTCGTGCGGATGGCGCTCGACCGCGGGGACGCGCCGGAGGCGTCGCGGCTCCTCGCGCGCGCGCTCCGCCGCTTCCCCGACGACCCGGAGCTGCTCGTGCGCGACGCGGAGTGCCGCCTCTCGCTCGGCGACCCGGAGCGCGCGATCGCCGGCGCGAGGAGGGCGCGCCGGCACGAGCAGGTGCGGGCGGACTGCCTCGACGTCCTGACCCGCGCCCACCTCGCGCTCGGGGAGCCGGGCCGGGCGATGGATCTCGCCAATTCGCTCCTCTCGCGGTTCCCCGACGATCCGCGCGGGCTCCAGCTGCGCGGCCGGGCGAGCCTCGCCCACGGCCATTGGAGGGCTGCGGCCCGCGACCTCGAGCGGTACGTGCGCAAGCGCCCCGGCGACCCCGCGGGCTACAGCGACCTCGCCCGGGCGCTCGACGCGCTGGGCGAGCGCGACCGAGCGGCGGCGCAGGAGCGGATCGGCGCGTTCGTGGCGCAGGGGCGGGAGCGCGCGCGGTGAAGGAGCGCGTCTACGTCGTCCCGCGCGCAGACCTCTTCCCGGACGGGGCCCCGCATGGATTCCTGCGCGCGGGCCCGGAGTTCTTCGGGCGGATCTACGCACGCGGGTTCTTCGCCGATAGGGACCGGGTCGAGGAGGACCCGTCGCTGAAACAGGTGATCCCGTACGCGCTCGTCGCGCGGGACTCGAGGATCCTCCTCTGCCGACGGACGGACCGCGGCGGCGAGCGGCGGCTCTACGGCATGCTCTCGGTCGGGGTGGGCGGCCACGTGAACCCGCAGGACGCGGGCGACGTGGTCCACGACGCGCTGCGCCGCGAGCTGGCCGAGGAGCTGGTCCTCCCGCCGCGCTACGAGGCGAGGGTCGTCGGGCTCGTGAACAACGACGCGACGCCGGTCGGTTCGGTCCACGTCGGCGTCGTCGCGGTCGTCGATCCCGGGCCCTTCGACGTGAAGGTTCGCGAGGAGGATAGGATGTCCGGCGAGTTCGTGAGCCGGGCCGACCTCCTCGGGCTGCACGCGCGCGCGAGGGAGAGCTTCGAGGGCTGGTCGGCCCTGCTTCTCGACCGGCTCGACGAGGTGCTCGCATGGGGACGACGGCCAGGCTCTTCTACGCCGATTCCGAGACCAACCCGGACCTCTACTACCTGACCGGGTTCCTCGCGGGCGACCCCTTCCTCTACTTCGAGCACGCGGGCAGGAAGACGCTCGTCCTCTCCGACCTCGAGATCGACCGCGGCCGCAAGGAAGCCACGGTGGACGAGTTCGTGCGCCTCCAGAAGATCACGGAGGAGGTGAAGAAACGCTTCACCGAGGCGCCGCGCGACCCCGCCGTCCGGATCGGCGCGCACATCCAGATCCTCGCGGCCGAGCGGGGTATCGGCGCGTTCGAGGTGCCGGGGAACTTCCCGGTCGCGGTCGCCGATGTCCTGCGCGGCTACGGCCTCGGCGTCCGCTGGCTCCCCCCGCCCTTCGTGCCCGAGCGCGCGATCAAGACCCCGGACGAGGTGGAGCACATCCGTCAGGCGATCCGTCACACCGAGGCGGCGATGGCCGCGGCGATCGACCGGATCCGCAAGGCGACCGTCCGCGGCGACAAGCTCTACGAGGGGAGCGAGCCGTTGACGAGCGAGCAGGTCCGCACGACCGCGCACCGGGTCCTGTTCGAGCGCGAGTGCCACGCGTACGAGCCCATCGTGGCGGGAGGCGATCAGGGCGTGGACCCGCACGACCGCGGCCACGGGCCGCTGCCCGCGAACCTGCCGATCATCCTCGACATCTTCCCGCGCGACAACGCGACGCGCTACCACGGCGACATGACGCGCACCGTCGTCCGGGGCCGTGCGAGCAGGGAAGCGAAACGCATGTTCGAGGCCGTGCGCGACGCGAAGGCCGGCGCGGAGCGCATGCTCAGGGACGGGGTCGACGGCAACGCCGTCCACGAGGCGGTCAAGAAGACGTTTGCGGACTCGAAGTTCGAGACCGGGGAGAGGAACGGCCGGATGGTCGGCTTCTTCCACGGCACCGGTCACGGCCTCGGCCTCGCGGTGCACGAGTACCCGGGCCTCGGCCAGGTGCCCGAGACGATCCGCGCGGGGCATGTCGTGACGATCGAGCCCGGCCTCTACTACCCCGGCCTCGGCGGCGTCCGGCTTGAGGACGACGTGCTCGTGACCCAGAACGGGTGCACGAACCTCTGCACGTTCCCGGATGAGTTCGAGATCTGAGACCGCTACGGCACGAGGCCGAACCGCTGGAGGAACGCGGCAAGCACGTCGTGGAACTTCGCGTTCTCCTCCACGTAGGGCATCGCCTTCGTCTCCCGGATCGGCGCCACCATCGAGCGCGGGAAGATTCGCTGGATCCGCTCCGCGTCCGCATGCCCGCTGAAGGCGCTTGAGCCGCTCGTCACGAAGAGCGCGGGCACGTCCACCTTCCGGTGGCGGCTCCAGGAGATCTCCGGCACCGTGGCGAACCCCTGCGGGTCGCGCGCGCGGTGGAAGAGCCACGCGATCTCGAGGTCGGCGGGGTCCCAGAACCCCTGCGCGAGCCCGATCGCGTGGAGCTGGTTGAGCGTGTTCTCGTCGAACGGCGCGCTCGTCTGCCGCAGCAGCGTCTTCGCGACCATCTGCTCGCTCGGATCGCCGCGCGCGGCCCCGCGGCGCAGCGCGTCCGCGTACGCCTGCTTGTCGAGGTGCGTATCGATCAGCACGAGACCGCTTGTCCGGTCCGGATGCGCGACCGCGTAGTGCAGCGCGATCCATCCCGAGGCGCCGTTCGCGAGGATGAGGAACCGCTCGATCGCGAGCGACGCGCGGAACGCCTCGAGCGCGCGCACGAGCCGGTCCACGGGGTACTCCGGGAGGTCGTCGCCGTAGCCGCTCCGCCCGGTCAGCTCCTGGACCCCCGGGAGCTGCACCCAAGTGATGGCGGCGCGGTCGCGCAGCGGCAGCAGGTAGGGACCGAACGCGGCCGTCGTGAAGCCGAAGGCGGGCAGCACGAGGAGGTGGGGGGGCTTGGGGGGCGTCGCGCCCTTCTTCGTCGGGACGGGCGCGACCGTGCGCGTCTCGAGCTTCACGCCCTCGTACTCGCCCTCCTTCGGCTCCTCGTCGGCGGGCGCGAACCGCGGGTCGCCCTCGTTCTTCTTCCACCACTCCTGCCACTCCGTCGCGTCGAGGAGGCAAGGCGCGGGCGTGAGCGAGCGCAGCGTCTCGACGATCTGGAGCGCGGTGCGCCGGTCGGTCTCGCGGCCGAGGGCCTCGACGAGCGCGGAGACGGCCCGCCGGTCCGGGTACCGGCCGAGCGCCCGCGCCGCGGCGCGCCGGACGGCGGGCATCTTGTCCTGCTTGAGGGCGAGCGCGAGGATGGTCGCGTTCCCGAGGTCCGGCTCGACGAGCATGGCCCATGCGACCGCCTCGCGCGACCGCGGCCGCTCGTCCCGAAGGAGCGCCGCCCTTGCCTGGAACACCTCGTCGGGATCCTTGAGGGCCGCGAGGCCCTTGACCGCCGCCCAGCGGGCTTGCCAACCGGGCGCGTCCGCCCCCTTAAGCAGCCCGTCCAGGGAGGTCTCGGCGGAAGAGGCTGGGTGGGCGAGGAGCGCCAGGGAAAGGAGGAGGCGTCGCATCGGACTTCCTTGGGAACGCGCCGGACCCGTGCAGTTTCGCACGCCTGCGTGCGCGCGGTCTCCGGAATCCCATCCCCGAAACCGGCCCAGGAGGCCGAATCGGGCGGCTGCTCGAGTTTGGCAAGCCCTGTGCTCTGGGGGGGACGTGGCCCGCGGGGTCGAGTCCCGCGGTTTGGTGGCAAGCGTCCGATCCGAGAGAGAGAGCGGGGCCGAAGCCGAGGGGGCCCCGAGGGTCGGGGGTGCGTCGGCGTCCTGCCGGCGGCCCCCCGACCGTCCGTTCTTCCATTACCCTAGCCGCGTGATCCTCGCCTCGCGCGTGGCTCTTCTCGAAGCGCGCCTCAACAGGCTCCCGTCCCTTCTCGTCGCCCTCTCGGGCGGCGTCGATTCCGCGGCGCTCCTCGGCGTCGCCGCGCGTGCGCTCAAGGGGCGCCTCGTCGCCGCGACGACCGTGTCGGCGGCCGTTCCGCCGGAGGAGATCGCGGAGGCGGCGAGCACCGCCGCGCGGTTCCGGGTCCCGCACCACGTGGTCCAGACGCGCGAGTTGGAGGATCCGCGCTACCGTGCGAACGCAGGCGACCGCTGCTACTTCTGTCGGCAGGAGATGTACGGCGTGCTCCTCGACCTCGCGGCGCGCGAGGGACTCGCCCACGTCGCGGACGGCCTCCAGGCGGACGACGCGGCGGGAGAGCGGCCCGGCGTGCGCGCCGCTTCCGAGAAGGGGATCCTCCACCCGCTCCGGGACGCGGGCCTCGGAAAGGGCGACATCCGGCGGCTCGCGCGCGGGTTCGGACTCGCGGTCTTCGACAAGCCGGCGCAGCCGTGCCTCTCGTCGCGGCTGCCGCGGGGCGTCGAGGTGACGGTCGAGCGTCTCGAGCGCGTACACCGGGCGGAGAGGGCGCTCAGGGCGCTCGGCTTCCGCGAGCTGCGGGTGCGACATGAGGAGGCGCGCGGCCGCGTGGAGATCGGCGCCGCGGAACTCGACGGCGCGCGGGCGCGCCGCGCCGAGATCGAGGCGGCCGTCGTCGCCGCGGGGTTCCCGGCCGCGTGGCTCGATCCCAAGGGCTACCGCGAGGCGCGCTGAGCCCGAGCCCCCCTGCCCCCGCGCCCCCTCACCCCCCCGGCGCGCGCTACCGCTGGAAGATCGGGAGGCAGCCCTCGTCCACCGACAGCGCGAGAACGCTGTAGGCGGTCGCGTGATGGCGCCCGTGCTCGCGGGACCCGGGCGCGGTGCTATCGTCCCAGAACCCCTCGGCGCGATTCTGCTCGCTCAGGATGTGCGGGATCACGACGCGCTGCCAGAGCTCCCAGTACGCGCCCTGCGCCCGATAGAAGGCCTGCGCGGCGTAGTAGTGCGAGTAGAACGGCCACGGGACGAGATGCGGGCGGCGGTAGGCCCTCTCGAGGTAGTCGAGCCCCTTGTCGACCGCGCGGGAGTAGTACTCGCCGAAGCCGTGCATCGCGGTGAGCGCGGCGGCCGTGAGCGCCGGCGTGGACGTCTCGGCCATGTGGCTGTACTTGAAGGAGCCGTCGTACTTCTGCGAGTCGCGCAGGTACCGGAGCCCCCGCTCCTGCACCTCCCGGTCCACGACGAACCCTGCTTCCGAGGCGACGCGGAGCGCCTGCACGACCGTGACCGTCACGGAGCCTTCGTGCAGCGTCGCCTGGTTCGGCTCGTAGCCCCAGCCGCCCGTGATCGTCTGCGACTCCTCGATGACCTTGATCGCGAGCCGGATCTTCTCCTTGAGCTCCCGCTCCCGCGCCGCGTCGGCGCGCCCGATGCCGTAGATGAGCACGAGCGCCTGCGTGGCGTAGCCGTGGCCGTGCATCCGGGAGTCCGCGTCGTTCTCCGCGAAGATGAACCCCGCAGGCCTTCCCCTGCGCGGCGTCGCAGTGCTGTGCTCGAGCAGGAAGTCGACCGCGCGGCGCACCACGTCCCCTTGGCCGGGGAAGTCGGAGTAGGGGCCGAGCCCCTCCTGGTTGCCCTGCGCGAGGAAGGCGAGCACCCCGAGCGCGGTGATGCCGATGACGCCCCGCTCCGGATCCCCCCAGGATCCGTCCCTGCGCTGGGTGCGGGCGAGATAGTCGAGGCCGCGGCGCACCGCCTCCGCGCGGTCCGCGTCGTAGCGATCGGGCGGGGGCGTGAGGTCCTGCGGACGCGCCGCGGTCGCGAGGACGAGGAGGGCAACGGTTCTCACGCGCACCGGAGTAGAGCCTACCCCGGCGCGCGAGCGAAGCGTTCGGAATCCGGGCGGGAGGGGCCTCGGGGGCCCCCGGTCGCGCCGCTGGCGGCGTTCACGCGGCGATCATCGGTCGTCGTCCGCCGGGGGCTCCTGCTCCGCCGCGCTCTTCGCGCGCTGGGCCGTGTACTCCTCGACGAGCTTCCTGTACCGCAGCGGCACCCGGCTGAAATCGTTCTGGTTGATCCGCTCCCGGTCCTCGGGCGGGAGTTTCGCGATCCACGCCTCGATGCGGTTGCGCCGTTCCGCCGCGGGACCTTCTTCCTTGGGTCGCCTGTCCGAGCGCTGCTTCGGGTCCTTGGGGTCGCGCGGCTCCTCCTTCCCCGACTGGGGCTGGTGTTGCTTGCGGTCCTGCTCCTCCTTGTCCCTGAGCCGCTTCTCGCGCTCCTGCTGCTTCGGGTCGCCCTGTCCGCCGCCCCCCTGCGGCTGTTGCTGCCTCGGGAGATTCCGCAGCAGCTCCTCGAGCTGCTGGACGGCGAGGTTCGCGTTCTCCCTTTCTCCCAGGAGCATCTCCTCGAGGCGCCGGCCGATCTCCTGGTGCTTCTTCTCGAGTTCCTGGCGTTTCTCCGCCTCCGCGGCGCCTTCCTGGGGAGGCGGCAGCAGCTTCTTGATCTCCTCCTCCACCTGCTTCTGCGCCTCCACGAGGCGGTCGACACGCGTGATCTCGAGGAGCAGCCGCTCGCTCTCGCGCATGAGGCGCGAGACCTCGGCCGCCTGCTTCCGGAGCGCTTCCTCGACCGCGCCCTGCTGCGCGACGGCAAGACCGGCCGCGCAGAGAAGAACAAGAGCCGTCCTCGCGATCATCGTCCGTCCTCCTTGGCGCCGCCGTCGTCGCCCTTGCCGGGCTCGCCCTCGCCGCTGCCGTCCCCCGCGTGCCCGCCGCCCTCGCCTTCGCCTCCGTCGCCTTGGCCGTCTCCGGCCGGGTCGCCTTCGTTCCCCGGGCCGCCGTCGTCGCCGGGCGCGAGCGCGCGGTCGCCGGGCGCGCCGAAGATCGACTGGGAGAGGGAGTCGAAGAGCTCCGCCAGCGATCCCTGCTGGTGGTACATGCGCTCGATGCGCGACTTGTCCGCGTCGGTCAGGCTCTCCTTGCCGAAGTCGGGCCGGTTCGCGAAGAAGTTGTCGCGTTCCTCGTTGAGCGCCCTCTGGAGGACCAGCATCATCCGGATCTCGGCGTCCGCAGGCACGAGGACCGGCTTCTGCTGGGCCGTCGGCCCGCCGCCGCCCTGCTGCTGCTGTGCCTGCTCGTCGCGGCGCTCCTGGAGGTCGCGCTCGAGTCCCTTGATCGCGAGGTCGAATCGGCGCACGACGTCCCCGAGGAGCTCCTGCGGAACCAGGCCGACCTCGGAGAGACCCAGCTGCGCGGCGACCTCCGCAAGGTCCGCGGCGCAGCCCTTCAGGATGTACGTGTAGACGACCGCGCCCTCCTGCTCGACCGCGCCGGTCTTGTCCGAGACGTCGCGCTGGAGCGCGGTGACCTGCTCGGTCAGCTTCTTCAGGTCTCCGCGCCGGATGTCGCGGGTCACGCGCCCCCGCTTGCGCACCTCCGCCTCGATCTGCTGGAGCTGCTCGCGGTGGCCCTGCGCCGCCCTCCGGAAGTTCTTCAGCTCCTCCTTGAGCTTGTAGAGCAGCTCGTGCTGGCGGAGCTGCCGGTAGCGGCGCTCCTCCTGGTCCAGCTCGTCCTGCGCCTCCTCGAGCGCCTTCTCGGCCCGCTCCTGCGCGCGCTCGGCCTCGTCCGGGTCGCCGGCTTCGAGCGCCTGGCGCGCCTCGCGCATGGCCGCCTGCGCGTCCTGGAGCCGCTCCGCGCCCAACTTCTCCTCGTGCTTGCGCAGGCGCTGCTCGAGATTTTTCACCTGATCCTCGAGCTCGCCCTGCCGCTTCGCGATCTCCTTCATGGCGTCGCGAGCGGAGGACGACGGGTTTGAGTGGGACTCGCGCAGTCCCTCGAGGTTCCTGCGCGCCGCATCGACGCGCTCCTTGGCCTCGCGCCGGTCCTGCTCCGCGCTCTTCGGAAGCCCCTGCTGGAGCCGCCGCAGGGAGCGGCGCAGGGCCTCGGCCGCCTCCTTGGTCCTCTCGCCCGCCTCCTCGAGCCGGCGCCGCGCGTCGCTCTCTCGCGCGCTCCGCGCCCCTTCCCCGAGCCCCTTCCCGATCTCGTCCGCGCGGTTCGCGGCGGACTCGGTGGCCTTCTCCATGCGCTCGACGGCCGCCCGGTTCCTCTCGGCGGCTGCCTGCGCCTGCTGCTCCGCCTTCCGGACCAGTTCGCCGAGCTTCTCGACAACCTGCTCCTGCTGCTTCCGCGCGGTGGCGTGGTCGCCGCCGCGTATCCCGTCGCGGGCCGCCGAGGCGTGCTCCGCCGCCTCGCGGAGGGCCGCAGCGTCCGCCTCGGCCGGCTGGCCGGCGAGGCCCTTCAAGTCGTCGGCCACGAGGCCTTGGCGCTCCGCGAGATCTTCGCCGGCGCGGGTCGTCTGCGAAAGCTCGCGCATCGCCTGCTCGGTCCGCTCCGCGGCGGCGCGCGCCTGCTCCTCGGCCCGCTCCGCCTTGCCGGTGCGCGCGCCTTCGGCGGCGGCGGCGAGTTCCTCGGCTGCGCGTTCTGCGGCGGCGCGCACGGCCTCGGCGGCGGTGGTCATGCCGCCCTGCTTCGCGGCCGCGCTCTCGGCGAGCTCCTTCATCTCGGCGGCGAGCGCCTGGGCGCGTGCCGCGGCCTCGGCTGCTCGCTTGTCCTCGCCTTCCGCGCCGCGCGCGGCGGCCGCCTGGGCGGCCTTCGCGACCGCCTCCTGGGCGCGGCGAAGGGCGTTCGCGGCTTTCGTCGCCGCCCCCTCCGCGGCGCGACCGGTCTTCAGGTCCTCGGCTGCGCGGGCGGCCTCCTCGGCGGCCTCGCGGAGGCCGCCCTCGGCCTCGCGGGGCGCCGCCGCGAGCGCGTTCTCCGCGTCGCGTGCGACGGCCTGCTCGGCCTGGGCGAGCGTCTCTCTCGAGGGGCCGCGCTCGAGAAGGGCCTCGACCGCGCCGCGCGCCTTCTCGCGCCCGGCCGCGTCCGACTCGAAGCCCGCGGCGATCCGGCGCAGGTCCTCGGCCACGTCGCCCTCCGAGAGCGCGGCCGCCTTCTCGGTCTCCTCCTTGGCCTTCGCGCCGTCGGCCGCGTCACGGGCGCGCTTGAGCGCCTCGCGCGCCCCGATCTCCCGCGCCACGGCCTCCTGGCGCCGCTTGAGCGCCTCGATCTCGCGGGCGGCCTCGCCGAGCGAGCCCTTCGCCGCGGCCGCTTCCTCGGCGGCCCGCGCCGCGCGCGCGATCGCCTCGAGCTCGGCGAGCGCACGGTTCAGACGCGGCGTGAGCGGGTCCGTGTCGCCACCGCGGACGGCCGTCTCCTGTTGGAGGCGCTGCTGGCGCGCGAGCAGATCGGAGAGCCGGGCGACGCGTTCCCGCGCCGCGTCGATCTCCTTGAGCTCGGCACGCGCCTGCCGGTCGAGTTCCGCAAGGCGCTCGCTCAGCTGGGCGAGATCCCGGGCGGATTTCCCCGCGGCCTGTTCGGCGGCCGTGCGAGGCACCGCGGTCTGCGTCTGCTGCCGCAGCTCGCGTTCGCGCCGCGCGAGGCCTGCGACTTCGGCACGCGCCTCGCGGAGCGCAGCCTCGCGCTCCCCGAGCGACCGGATGTCGTCCGGTCCCGTGAGCACGTGGAGGATCTCCTCGAGCGTGCCGATGACCTTGAGGCCGAGCTCCTGCACCTCGGCCGTGGCATCCGGACGCTCCTCGAGGATCCGCGCCATCTGGTCCATGGCCCGCTGGAGGTCGCCGAGGACGGTCTCGCTCTTCTCGTCGCCCGCGGCGACGTTGACGACGGCGATCTTGTGCTGGAGCACGATCGCGGCCGCGCGCTCGAGCATCGCCGCCTTGTCCTTCTCGTTGCGGCGGCGCAGGTCGTCCGCGAGGACCTTCATCCGGTCGAGCAACTCCTTCAACTGCTGCGCGGCGCGCTTCTGGCGCCCCGCGAGCTTCTGGAGGACGGGGGAGCGGTTCTCGGGTTCCTGGCCGCCAGAGGGCAGCGCGAGGGCGCCCGCGAGCGCGAGGGGAAGGATGGCCCTGGGTCGCATGGTCGCCTCCTACTTCCGGTTGTCCTTCTTCGGGTCCTTGGTCTTCAGCTCGTCCACGATGGCCTGCTGGGTCTCCCTGAGGCTCTTGAACCAGCCGACGACCCCCTCGTAGCTCTCCCACTCGCGCATGAGCCGCTCGAGCCGCTCGAGCCCGTCGAGGATCGTCCGGAGCGCGAGGTCCGCCTCCGCGAGCGCCTGTTCGCGGTCGGTCGCGTCCGCCGAACTGCCGACCCGGCTGAGGGCGCGGGAGGCGCGGGGGCCTTGCTCCGTCGCGAGCCCGTCCGCGAGGAACGCCATCTCGAGGAGCTTCCGCTGCGCGTCGCCGAGACGGATGCGTTTCTCCCCGTACGCCCTCCAGAGCTCACGGTAGAGCTCGTCGCGGAACGGCCGCGCACTCGGGTCCGAGGGCTCGAGCAGGTGCCGCTCGTAGAACGGGAGGACCTGGTCGGCGGCGGAGCGGTCGTCGAGCCGGTTGAAGACGTACAGGTTGACGAGCCACTCCACGCGCTGCGCGAGCGTCTCCACCTGATCGATGACGCGCGCCTGCGAGGCCTGCGCGAGCGCGCTTGCCTGCCGCAGCTCCTCCGGCGCGGCCAGGACGTCGCGGACGAGCGCGACCTTCTCGACCGTCTCGCGGGTGCGTCCGTCGGCGCGGCGCACGGTCTCGCGCAGCTCTTGCTGGCGCCCGTGGAGGATCTGGCTCAGCTCCTCGTCGCCGACGGCGTCGATCCGCTGCGGAGTCCGCGTCTCGCGCGTGCGGCCGCTCGAGTCGACCGCCTCGAGGGAGTACGTGATGCGGTCGCCCTTCTCGACGGGCTTCCCGTCCTGGCGCAGGAGCTGCGAGAGGTCGATTGCGAAGACGCCGCGCAGCTCCTTCGGCGGTCGCGAGGAGGGAACGAGCGCCCGGACCGCGTCGCCGCCGGACTCCCCCGCCTTCACCAGACGCTCGGGCTCGTCGTGGACGCGGTAGCGCAGCGTGACGCCCTCGACGCGGTGGTCGTCCTGCGCGGCGAAGGCGACCAGCACGACCCCGCCCGCGAGGAACTCCGCCTGCGCCGCGGGCGTCCGCACGCGGATCGACGGCGGCTGGTCCTGGAGGACCTGGAGCAGGAAGGTGTCCGCGCCCGGTTCGTTCTCCTCGCCGTTCGTGCCGACGAGCCGCAGCGCGTAGCGGAGGCTCTTCTCCGCCACGAGGTCGATCGCCGCGAGGTCCGGGGCGAGAAGCTCCATGGGCCTCGGCTCGTCGGGGCCGAGGATCGCGAGCGCCTCGCGGAGCGGCAGGTTCGCCCGCACCTTGACCTTGAGCCGCGTCCCTTGGGGCACGCGCTGGCCGCCGCCCTCGAGCGTCTCCGGGGGCATCGCCAGGTAGTCCGGGTAGCGGGCCTCCATCTCGATCCCGAGCACCGCCGGAGGCGTGAGCGCTTCGATCTCGTAGACCTCCTCGCGGTCGTCGTCGCCCCCGGAAGCGGTGAACCGGTAGGAGGAGTAGACCTTGAGCGTGAAGGCGAAGAGGGACGGGTCGTCCGCGGAGGAGGTGAGGTCGATCGCGTCCGCGCGCGCGCGGCCCGCCACCGTCTCCCAGAACGCGAAGCGGACCCGGTCGGGGACGGACCCGTCGGCCCGGATGCGCAGGGTCGTCTCGCGGCCCAGCGTGACGCGCCGCGCCACGCCCGGCGTCATCCCTTCCACCGAGAGCGTCGTGCGCCGCGGCCACGCGACGTCGCGGAGCAGGAGCGCGCGCGTCGCGAAGATCGAGGCGAGGTCCGCGCGCGCCGCCGCAGCGGCGCCGAGGAGGAGCGCGAGCGCGGCCGCGGCCGCCGCCCAGCGTGCCGGCACACGCGCCGCGGCCACCCGGCCGAAGGGGATCGCCGCGGCCTCGCGCACGGTCTCCTCGACGACCGCCCGCATCATCTCGCGGGAGTCGTCGTTGTCGGGATCGTCGGCGGCGCGAGCGAAGGCGAGGCTCGACCGCAGCCGGTCGTTCAGGACCGGGTGCGCCGCCTCCACGCTCGTCGCCAGCGTCTCGTCCGGCAACCGCGCGACGAGGGGGCGCAAGAGGTGCCGGACGAGCGCCGTGACCGTCGCTGCGACCAGGAGCGCGAGGAAGACGACGCGAACGGAGAGAGGCAGCCGCAGCCCGTAGTCGGCCGCGAAGAACGCCGCGAGCGCCGCGCCGACGAGGACCACGAGCCGGCCCGCGCCGAGCACGAGGAGCAGCACGCGCACGCGCCGGCGGAGCCCCGCGAGCCCGCGGCGAAGGGGGCGGACCATCTCCTCGAAGTTCACCGGCGGGCCTCCGCGCGCACGCCGCCGCGGGCGTACGAAACGACCAGCGCCTCCCCGTCCGGGATCGGACGCGGGAGGCGCAGGTCGAAGGTCCTCGATGCGCCGGGCGCCAGCGTCACCGGTCGGAAGTCGTCCGGCACGAGCGGGAAGTCGTGGCCCAGGTACCTCGCGAAGAAGACAGGCTCGCCGCTCCGCGAAGGGGCCACTTCGATCGGGTCGGGCATCCCGTTGCGGAGGGTGACGCGGACCGTCTGTGCGTCGGGCGTCTCCGCCTCGATCGCAGGGCGCGTGAACCACGCGCGGGGGGAAGGGGGCAGGGGGGGCGGGGGCGAGTCGGAGGCGAAGAACGCCTCGCCGGGTCCCGTGAGGCGTTCGCGGCCGCGCCACGAACAGCGCACGTGGCCCGACTCCGTCCAGACGAAGGTCGGCTTGCCGCTCTCGACCAGGAACGCCGTCCCCGTCGTCACCGCGACGAGATCGCCGGCGACCACCGTGAACCCGGACGCCTCGGGCGGCACCTCCAAAAAGACACGGCCCGCGCCAAGCGCGAGCCGTGTTTCGGATTCGAGCCGGAAGTCCGTGCCGGCGTCGAGCGTCATCGTGACGCCGCCGGCCGTTCGCACGCGAGCGACCCCCGTCGCCGCGAAGACGCCGTCTGGACGCTCGAGGACCTCGCCGAAGAGCGTCGCGGCGCGCGCTGTCGCGCCCTGCTGCGGCCACACGAAGGCGAGCGCGACAAGCGCCGCTGCCGCGAGCGGCAGCCGGAAGCGGCGGAGGAGCGACCGCGGCGCCCCGGTCTCGTCGAGCCGCGATCGGATCCCGTCCCAGAGTTCGGGCGTGGGCGCGATCCGCGGCGTCCGCTCGTGGAGGCGCAGGTGGCGCTCGATCTGCTTCAGTTCGCCGGCGAGCGCCGGGTCCGACGCGATGGCGGCGGCGATGCGGGGCGTCTCCTCGGCGGGAAGCCCCCCGAGGGCGTAGGCGACCAGATCCTCGCGGGGCAGGTCCATTCACTCCTCCAGATACGAGCCGAGTCGGGCTCGCAGCAGCCGTTCCGCCAACGCCACGCGGCTCTTCACCGTCCCGACGGGGATCCCGAGGATTTGCCCGATCTCCGCGTAGGGCAAGTGCTGGTAGCGGGCGAGGACGAAGGCGGCCCGGAGCTTGTCGGAGAGCTCCGCGACCGCGTGCCCCACGGCGTCCCCGATCTCCCTCGCCCGCGCGGCGTCGGCGGGCGCCGCGCCGCCCTGGTCCGGCACCAGCGAGAGCTGCGCCTGCCCCTCGTCGCCGCCGGCGCCGGTCGCGAACGGGCGGCGGCGGATCTTCTCGCGCTCGTTGAACCAGAAGTTCTTCGCGATCTCGAAGAGCCAGGTGGACACCTTCCCGATGGGGCGGTAGCTCGCGCGGGCGCGCCAGACACGAAGGAACGTCTCCTGGAGGTAGTCCTCCGACGCGGCACGGTCGAAACACATCTGGTGAAAGAAGTTCAGGAGGGGATGGGCGTAGCGGGCGTAGAGCAACTCGAAAGCCCTCACGTCGCCCGCTTGAACGCGGGCCATGAGCTCCTGGTCGTCGCGGTCGTCTCGGCCGGTTCCACTGCCCATATAACCGTCCGGCGCTAGGGGGGTTCGGCGCGGGAGGCTAGCACCCTCGGACGGGAGCCGCAACTCTTTGCGCCCCAACGGGTTGAGTCGCTCCCCGGCCCTCCGAGCCCCTCCCCCTGAGCGCCTAGCGCTGGAAGATCGGGAGGTAGTGCTTCGGGACCTGCAGGATGATCGCCGCGACGGCGGTGGAGAACGCGTCCCCGACGTAGCGGGCTCGCCACGAGGTCTCGGGGCCGCGCGCCCCGACCCCCGGAATGGCGCTTTCGAGCAGGTGGTCGCGCACCATCGAGTACCAGCTGCGCCAGGTCTCCCCGCCGCGGGTGTACATCGCCTGCGCGGCGTAGTAGTTCCCGTAGAAGTAGAAGTAATGGTCCGGGTAGTCCATCCAGACGGCGTCGTAGGTCTGCTGGAGGTAGCGGAGGCAGTCGCTGATCCTCGGGATCTTGCCGATCCCGTGCTGCGTGCAGAAGCGGTGCACGTCGGCGTCGGTGTAGAGCCCCGCCTGGTAGATCGTCGTGAGCCCTGCGGCGGTCAGCGCGAAGCTGTTGCGGTTGAAGGGGACGTCCTTGTGCTGGTAGAGGAACGCGCCCTTCTCCTGGGTGGGGTGGGTGACCGCGGACTCCATCACGTAGCGGAGCGCGCGGTCGATCACCGCCTTCGGGACCCGGATGCCGATGTTGCGTGCCTCGCGGAGCGCGACGACCTGGCAGACCGTGATCGACATGTCGGAGTCGGGCGCGAGCGGCGCGTAGCGCCAGCCGCCCGAGGCGTTCTGCGACTTGTAGGTGAACTCGACCGCTCGGTCGAGCCGCTCGCGCAGGACCGGGCTGCCCGTCATGCCGTACACTTCCGCGAGGAAGAGCAGGCTGAAAGCGTGGCTGTACATCCGGGTCTGGTTCCGGATGATGTAGCCGTCCTCGCGCACCGAGTCGAGCACGTAGTCGAGCGCGTCCTGCACGACGGCGCCGTAGGGCCCCTCGCCCGGCAGGTGGCCGCCGGCGAGGAAGGCCATGCCCGCGAGCGCGGTCACGCCGAGGTGCGGGAGCCCGCCCGGAGGCTGGTGGGGCGGGTCGGCGCGGTAGCCGTCGTTGATCTTGAAACCCAGCGTCGCGTTCCACGACCCCTTGGCCTCGCCGGTCCGGTTCTGGTGCTCCGCGAGCCAGCGCAGCGCGCCTTCGACGGCGTCGTCCGTCCGGTCGGTGTAGAGGGTCTCGCGCGGCTCGACCTCCTCCTGGGCCCACGCGCCGCCGCCGAGGGCGGCCGCAAGGCTCAGGAGCGCTGTCCGGCGAAGATGCATCGGCCTTCTAACCCAAGTATACGCCTCTCCGGGGTCGATCGGCGGACCCTCTATAGGAATCGGACGCCGGGCCCCGAAGCTGTTGCCGCGACTTGGCGGCCCACCGGCCGCGGGGCGGGGCCGCCTACCGCGGCCCGTACGCGCAGACCGTGTTCGTGTTGGTCGTGACGAGCAGCACGCCGTTCTGCACCCTCGCGATGGTCCAGTCGGCCTTCGGGAGGGCCAGCTCGTCGAGCTGGTCCCCGGAAAGCGGGTCCAGCAGGCGGATGCGCGGACGGCCCACGCTGCCCCTGCGCGGGCCCACCGAGACGACGAGCACGCCCTGCGCGTCGACGAGCCTCGGGATCTCCCTGCTGCTGTCCGTCAGCTCCACCGAGTAGCGAAGCCGGAGGTCGGGCATGTCGTAGCCCGAGAGACGCGCCGGGCCGTCGCCCGTCGTCGGGGTGACGACGAGGAGGAGCGAGTCGTTGCGCGGCTGGGGCTCGTCGAGGTAGCGGTCCTCGTCCGCGGCGCCGGGCACGTCGAGCCGGGCGACGCTCTTGACCTCGCGGCCCGTCTCGAGCTCGAGGACCACGGCGCCCCGCGTGTCGTCCACCACCGCCACGTGGTCGCCGACGACGTTCAGGTGGCGCAGCGCACGGTCCTCGTCGGCCCGCGAACGGTGCGTCCACACGACGGCAGCGTCCCCCTCGGCGGAAGGATCGACGAGGAAGACCGAGTACGCGCAGGGGTACTGGAACCCGCGGCCCTGCTGACGGGTTACGACGCCGATGAGCATCCGCCCGCCCGGGAGGAGCACCGGCTCGAGCCTCCGCTCCGCACCTTGGGACGCCTCGAGCGCGACCCGGTTCTCCACCGCGCCGCTCGTCGGATCGAGGACCCATGCCTCGACCGGCTGGGTGCTGAGGAGGAGGAGCCGGTCCTCGTGCGCGATGACCTGGTAGCTCGCGCCCGACGGATCGAGGGCGCCCGCGGGGACGAGGCGGGACCAGAGGAGGCTGCCGTCCGCCGGGTGGAGCGCCGCGATGCCCGCTTGCCCCCCGCGGACGCGCTCGCGGTAGAGCAGGAAGACCTGTCCCCGGTGCTCGGCGAGCGCGATCGCGCGGCCTCGATCGGGCACCGGCCGCCGCTGGAGCGCGCGCCCGGTCGTCGCGTCGAAGACGTGGACGAACGCCTCGGTGGCCGCGTAGAGGCGCTCGCCGGCGAGCACAAGCGGTCCCCTCTGGTCGTGACCGAGCTCGAGGGCGTACCGCTCCGTCCCCTTCTCGCCGTCGAGCACGCGGATCCGCGGCCCCGCCTTGAGAACGACCGCGCCGCGCAGCGCCTCCGGGATCTGGCCCAGCAGATCCGGGACCTCCGGGGTGGGATCGTTCAGGAACTCCTGCTCGAACTGGAGCTTCAGCTTCGGCGGCAGGTCGCGGCGGCGCGCGCTCCGGGAGAGCGACGCGTAGGGCTCTCGCGAGAGCCACTCGTCCGCCACCGTGCCCGCGGGGGCCGTCGACCCGTCGGGGCGCGGGACCAGCGCGTCGCCGTACCGCGCGCGGAGCCGGAGGAGCGCCGCATAGGCGGGGCCGTGCGAACCGCGACCGTCCAGCGCCTCGACCATGAGAAGCATCGCCTCGGGGGCCAGCGGGGAGAGGGCGCGCTCCGCGAGGAAGCCCTGGAGGGTCCGGGCGGCCCCCGTCGCGTCCCGCGCGCGGAGCTGGCGGCGCGCGAGCTCGAGCGATGCCGGACCCGCGGCGTCCGCGCTCGCGTAGATCCTGAGTCCGCGCTCGAGCGCCTCGAGGTCGCCCTTCGCGAGCGCGGACTCGAAGAGCTTCGCCGCGCGCTTCTCGTACGGCTCGTAGGCTTCCCGGTGCTCCTCCACGAGCTTCCGAATGCGGTGGCTCGCCTGGCGGCCGTCCTCTCCGTCCGGGTCGCTCTCAAGGAGCTGCTGGAGGAACGCGATCGCCCGCCGGGGCGACCCCTCGTCGATCTGGAGCTCCGCGAGGCGCAGGAGCGCCCACCCGCGCATCGGCCGGCCGGACGCGGGGTCGGGAGCGTCCCCGTGCTCCCGCTCGAGCGCGCGCAGGTTCCTCGCGCGCCACTTGCGTGCCGCGTCCTCTCCGGCCCCGGCGAGCGCCGCCTCCAGCTCGCGGCGCGCGCGCAGGCGCGCGCGATCGTCGGGCGCGGCGCGCAGCGCGGCGTCGAACTCCCCCTCCGCGCGCTCGAAGGCCCGGTCCCTGCCGAGGGAGTCCTGCGCCCGCCGCAGGAGGGCGCGATGGAGTCCCAGCTCGGCGCGACGAGAGACCGCGACCGCGCCCTTGGCCTCGGCAAGCGCCTTGGCCCGGAGGAAGAACTCCACGGCCGGGCCGGTCTCCCCTGCGGCGAGGTGGATGTCCGCCGCGTCGAGGAGGAGCAGCGGCTCGTCCGGCCGTTGCCGCGCCCGTTCGGTCGCCTGCCGCAGCACGCTGTCGAGGTCGAACCGGGCGCTCACGATCTCCCTGTCCGCGCGGACGTCGTGGCCCGCCGTCACGAGGACGCCGTCGCCCCAGACGAGGTGGACGTGGATCCCCTGGTCGCGGCCCGCGCGCTCGGGCGCGCTCTTGCCCTTGCCGGTGAGGGGGTCGATCCGGTAGATCGCGTTGAACGTGGGCACCCAGAGCGCGTCCAGCGCGAGGAAGCCGCGGCCCGCGCCCGTGTCCTCCTCGGCGAACCACATCGTCCACGCGATCTCCCCCGGCTCCGCGCGGCGCGCCGGGTCGCGCACGAGCCAGAGCGCGGCGACGCCACGCTGACCGCTGACATACGCGCGCTCCGCATCGACCGCGTGCAGCGTCTGGAGGTCGAGGGGCTTGTCGCTCGGGAAGATCTGGGACCGCACGCGGAAGAGGATCTCGCCGCTCCTTCGGTCGAGCGCGAGGACGTCCGTGCTGTCGGTCGGCAGCGCCACGACGGTGTCCCCGGACACCAGCGGCGGGCCGTTGGCGAAGCGCGGCCACCGCCGGGGGGCCTCGAACCAGTAGAACGTCGACGGGATCTTCTCGGTCTCGTACGGGGTCGCCCAGAGCGGAGTGCCGAGGAGCGCGTCCACCGCGGCGACGATCCCGAGATTCGTGCCGTAGTAGAGGACCCCCTCCACCTCGGTCAGCGGCATCGGCATGCACTCCTGGAGCTGGCGGCCGAACAGGTTGAGCTCCTGCTGCCCGTTGCTCACGCGCGTCGCGTAGACGAGCTCGCCGGTGTGCCGGTCGATCGCGACCACGTGGCTGTGGAAGGTCCCCTCGCTCGCGACAGCCCCCGCGTAGAGCCGGTCGCCGCGCACCACCGGAGCGCCGCTGACGCTCAGGGAACGGAGCGGCTCCGAGCCGTCGTGCGCGCCGAAGAACTCCTCGTCGTGGCGCCAGAGGACCGCGCCGGTCTCGAGGTCGAGCGCCACGAGGCGCCGCATCGGCAGGTAGTAGATGATCGGGACCTCCTGGAGCTTCTGTGCCAGGAAGGCGACGGGCGCCTCGAGCGCCACATGGACGACGCCGCCCGAGACGACCGGCGTGAAGATCGACGAGACGTTCGTCCGCCCGTCGTTCTCGACATCCACCTGCTCCGGGTACTGCCACAGGGCCTCGCCGCTGAACAGGTTGAACGCGCCGACGCGCTTGCCGTCGCTCACGACCAGCACGCCGCGGGAGACGACCGGTTCGATCGGGTTGTAGGTGATCCAGCGCTCGCGGAGGCCGTCCTCTTCGCCGCGGCTCCCGCGGAACGGGTAGTACCCCGCGTCCGGACGGGGCGGGTCGTCCCAGAGGCGCTCGCGGAGCTCCGCCTCGACCGTGTGCTGGAGCGGCCCGACCGTGGCGCGGGATGCGACGCGGTCACGCGAGGCGTTGCCGCCGAGCATCGGCCACGAAGCGTCCGGGGCCGCCGCGGGCGCGTCGCCCGGCGGGGGCGGGCCGCCCTCCGCGTGGTCGCGGGCGGCGGCAAGCTGGAGGCGCCTCTGGATCGCGCCGTCGCGCGCCGCATCGGGGTGCAACCGCGCGATCCGCATGAGCAGGAGCCGCGCCTCCGCGGGCCGGCCTCTCAGCAACGCGTCGTCGGCGAGCGTCGCCGCCGCGCGCAACCCCGCCGCCGTTCCCTCGAAGGAGCGCAGCACGTCGAGGAGCCCCTTCCGGTCGCCCGTCGCAAGCGCCTCGCGGAGCGCCTCCTCGCCGCCCGGGCCGTACAGTCGCTCGTACTCCTCCCGCAGCTCCGGCGGCGCGGAAGAGAGCACTTGCGCCGCCCACGCCCGCGCGCCGCGGTACCCCGCCCCGCTCTTCGCGAAGGCGGCGGGGTACCGGTCGAAGACCTCCTGGAGGGAGCGCGCGGCGCCCGTCCAGTCGCGGCTCGCGATGGACGTCATCGCCTGCTTGAGCGCGGCGGAGGCGCCGGGCGGCGTCGAGACCCAGTAGGGCTGGCCGTTGGCCTCGCCCTCCTGCGCTCCCGCCCCCACGGCAGCGAGGCAGAGGGCGAGGAGCAGGCGACGCGGCGGCACCATCTCATTCTACGGATGGCGGTCGACCTCGCGTGAGCGCGGCCGGCCCGGGAAGCCCGAGGGGGCCTCGGGGGCCGCGGGAGGCTGGAGGGGACGCGGACCGGGAGGGCGGCCCCGTGGGCGGGGTCAGAGGAGGAGGTTCAGCCGGCGCAGGATCCACTCGGCGCCGAGCAGGAGGGCGACGACCCAGAGGAGCCACGCACGGTCCCAGAGGTCGGTCCGCTTCGGCTCGCCGGAGCGCCGGACGCCCGTGTCCGGCACGAGCTGGTCCGCAAGGAGCTTGCGGAACTGGTCGGGCGAGAGCACCTGGCCGCCGCTCGCGCGCGCGATGGCGTCGAGCATGCGCACGTCGAGGAGCGGGTCGCTCATCTCGAGCGTCGTGTCCTCGACGACGAAGGTCGCCTCGGCCACCTCCTCGTCGCGGTCCTGCGGCTCCGCGACGAGGCTGTACGTGCCGGGCTTGCCGGCCGCGAGCTTCGCGCTGAAGATCCCCTCGGGCGGGTCGTCGAGGACGGCGTGGAGCGGGATCTCCTGCTCGTCGCCGCCGGGCGCGCGCAGCTTGATCCTGCGCGTCATGGTCGCCTCGTCCTCCGGGCGCGGCTCGACGGGCTCGAAGTTCTCGTCGAGGAACTTCGCCTCGATCCCGACCGAGTCGCCGACCTGGTAGCGCCCGTCCGCGCGGTCCACCCAGATCTTGATCCGCTTGTTGCCGCTGAGCAGGCGGTAGGTCGCGAGGTGGCGGATCGCATTCTGCCAGAACGGCCAGAAGTACAGGTTCTCGACCTTCCTCCGCATCCGCCAGAACGAGTTGGTCCCGAGCCAGAGCACCTTGCCGAGGCCGTAGTCCTGGATCGCGATCAGCACGTCGTTCGCGCGGTCGGGCGAAGGACGCCACTCGCCCTTTTCGCGCCGCACCGCGAGCGCGGTCGCGCTCGACTTCGTGCGCTCGACGGGCGCGTACCAGAAGTACTCGGTCGCATACAGGTCGTCCTTCCAGAACTCGCGTACCTGCCCCGGGTCCTTGACCACGCGCAGGATCGGGTGGATCTCGCCGGCGGGGGTGAGGAAGAACCGCTTCTCCCGGTCGGTCGCGACGTACTCGTCCCGGACGTGCTGCGGCTCCGACGACGGCACCACCGGGAGCAGCGCGTTGAGCGGCGGGTAGGTGTACGACGCGACCTGGTCGTCGGGGCCGGCCTGGACGATGAGTCCGCCGCCCCGCTTGACCCAGTTCTCGAGCATCTCGAGGACCTTGTCCCGCGACGCCGGGCCCTCGGGCGCCATGCGGGGGTGGCCCGGGTTGACGTCCATGAGGATGATCACGTCGAACTCGGCCAGTTCCCGCTTCTCCTGGGGGAAGACGGAGAGCGACGGGAGGCCGTGCGACGTCTCCTGCGGGCTCTCGGTGTCGCGGTCGAGCTGGAGCGCCTGCGCCTCGATCATGCCCTCGGCGCGCTGGAGCTGCGGGAGCAGGAAGCGGTAGTCGTAGTTCGGCCCCGCGCTGACGAGGAGGACTCGCATCTTCAGCTCGACGACGCGCAGGAAGTGCCGCTGGTAGTTGTCCTCGGTGACCGCCTCGGTCGGGTCCGGTGGCACCCCGATCTTCAGCGTGTAGCGTCCCGCCTTCTCGAACGCGTGCCGGAAGGAGGCCTTCGCCGGCTGGTCGCCCCCGGGCAGCTCCACGTAGACCGGTTCGTCGAGGATCGCTATCGACTCGCCGTTCGCGTCGATCATCTCCGCGGTCACGTTCCGCGTCCCCCCGAGCCCCCTCGCATGCACGGTCACCGTGAAGACCACCTCGTCCCCCGCGAGCGCCACCTCGGGCGCGTCCACGCGGGTCACCGAGATGTTGACCGCGGCCGAGGGGTCGCCCATCGCGACCGGGAACACCGGGATCCCCTGCTGCTTCGCGATCGCCGCCTCCTCGACCGGGCCCGGAGCGCCGCCGGTCTGCCGTCCGTCGGTGAAGAGGAGGACGCCGGCCACCGGCTCGTTCTTCGCGCGGAAGGTACGCACGAGGTCGCGCAGCGCGGCGCCGATGCGGGTGACGCCTCCCTCCGCCTTGAGCGTCGGCAGCTCGCGGAGCATGCGCTCAAGCGCTGCCTCGGAGGCCTCGCCGCCGCGGGGCTCGAAGACCGAGGAGCAGCCGCCGCTGAAGGAGTAGACGTGGACGTGGAAGCGGTCGAGCAGGTCGAGAAGGTAGGCGCGGTCCGAGCCGAGCACGTCCTTCGCGATCGAGAGCCGTTCGCGCTGGCCGAGGTCCGCGGCGGCGGGGTACCCGGCGGCGGCGCGGATGCGCTCCGCGAGGTCGCGGTTCGCCCCGTACGTGTCCTTGATCCCCATCGAGGAGGAGGTGTCGAGGCCGAGGATCAGGTGCCGCTTGTAGTACTCGCCTTCGACCGTCTCCGCGTAGGGGCCGAAGAGCGCGGCGAGGACCGCGAGGATGCTCGTGACCCGCAGGAGGCCGAGAGCGATGCGCGCCCGGCGGCCGACCCGGCCCGCCTCGCGCCGGTAGAAGAAGCGCACGGCGAGGAAGACCGCCGGCACGATGACGAGCACGACGAGCCAGAGCGGCGGCAGCGCGTGCCACTTGAGCGACGTGGAGGACGCCCCGAGAAGCGTCACGCCGAGGCCCTCCGGCGGCTCCCGAAGCGCCAGGCGCAGAGCAGCTCCACGAGGAGCAGCGCGACCACGCCGCCGAGGAAGGCGCGGCTCGCCTCGCCGCCGTCGCCCTGGATGCCGCGCGGGAGGATCGTCCCGCCTTCGTCCGCGAACTCGAGCAGCGCGCCCTGGTAGGCGCGCCGGAGCTCGTCCGGCGTCACGCGCCGCAGGTCGCCCTCGCGTTCGCTCGTGTCGATGTTCACCGCGATGTCGAACGTGTTCTCGATGGCGAGCCCCGTCGCGCCCGCGAGGATGCCGCGCGAGGCGACTCGGAAGAACCCCGGCGCCGTCGTGCCGGTGAGCTGGAACTCCAGCGCCCCGTCGGCCACCGGTTCCCGCGACGTGCCGCCCACGGCGGCCGGAGGCATCACCTCGACCTCGCGCGTGCCAGGGGGGAGCGGGACGGCCACGGGGTCGCCGACCACGACGTTCCTGAGCTTCGGGGACTCCCACACGAGGTACTGGGTCGCGTTGAAGAAGAGGATCGCGGGCAGGAGGCTCCCGTTCAGGGCGATGTAGCGCGTGTCGGGCGTGGTCGTGATCACGACGACGCGGCCGTTGCCGTAGGCCTTCTCGAGGACGGCGGGCTCCCCGTTCGTGTAGCGCGCGACGACCGCTGCTTCCGCGTAGCCGGAGACCTGCGCGTAGCCCTGGATGTCCGGGGAGAAGAAGAGCGGCTGCCGCGTCTCCCGGAAGAGCGGGTGGGCTTGCGTCCGTTCGTCCTCCCGCTCGATCAGGACGGGATGCTCGTCGTCCCTGCGGAACTCGCCGATGCTCATCGGGAACAGCGGATCCTTGCCCTCGAAGAGCAGCCTCAGCGCGTCGCCTGGCCGGGCCACGTAGGCGAGGAGGCCGCCGCCGCGGCGGACGAAGCCCTCGAGCTTCGCCACGTCCTCCGGCGCAAGGCCCGGGACCTCCGGGTCGGCCCAGAGCACGATGTCCACGCCCGAGAGGTCGTGGTCCGCGAGCGCCGACGGGAAGATCGGCTGGAGGAGCTCGATCACCTCGACCAGCTGCACGTCCTCGAGCAGCTCCAGCGCGCGTGCGTTGCTGCGCACCGGAAGCACCCGCACGGGTGGGCGCACGCGCAAGGTGAGCAGGCGCTCGCTGTCGATAGGGAGGCGGTCCCGGTCGGCCGCGTCGGCGCGCGGCGTGTAGAGCGCCCGGAAGCGCACCGAACCCTCGCCCTTCGACGGCACCCGGGGGCTGAACTCGCGCTTGAGCGGTTCGGGCGACCCGAGCCCCAAGGGCGGCGGGATCGTCACCTCCTCCGCGACCACCTTCTCCCACGGGCCGTCGCCGGGCGGCGCGGTCTGGAGCGTCAGCGTGCCGAGAGCCGGCGCGGGCCCGTAGTTGACGAGCGTCGCGGTGACGCTGAGCAGCTTCCCCGCGAAGGCCTGGCCGTCCGCGGAGAGCTCGGTGATCACGACGTTCGCCGTCTCCTCCTGGCCTGCGTCGACGAGCACGACGGGCGTCGGCTCCTCGCCGGGATCGCCGCGCGCGGCGCGGTACACGTCGTCCCTGCGCGCGTCCGTCTCCTGGAACCAGTCGCGCCGCTGGAGGTCCGTCACGAAGACGACGAGGCGCCGTCCCCGAAGCCCCTTCAGCTTCTCGCCCGCGAGTTTGAAGGCGGCCTCGAGGTCGTTCCCGCCGTAGCCGGTCCGCGCGCCCCCGAGCGCAGCCCGCGCGTCGCCCCGGTCGGCGTTCTCGAGGAGCGTCCGGGGCTTGCCCTGCTCCGCGTCGTCGCGGCTCGCGATCAGCGTCACCTGGCTGCCCTCGGGAAGCTCGGCGAGGAACTGCGCCGCCTTCTCCTTGGCCCGGTCGATCGCCGCGCGCCCGGTGTGGAGGGCGCCCATCGATGCCGACGTGTCGAGGACGAGCACGACCGCGCGCGCGCTGCCGCCGAACGGGAGCGACGGCGCGTCCCACGCGGGGCGCGCGACCGCGACCGCGAGGAGGAGGATCACCGCGCAGCGCAGGAGGAGCAGGACGAGGTTCTCGATCTCCATCCTCCGCTTCTGCTTCTTGAGCGCGGCGAGGAGGAAGTCCATCGCCGCCCAACGCACGACCCGGTGGCGGCGGCGGAAGAAGAAGTGGATGAGGATCGGGACCGCGACGAGGCCGAGGCCCGTCCAGAACAGCGCCGGGTGGGCGAAGGCGAGGAGGGGGAGGCTCTGGGTCATCCGATGACCCAGGGCCGGGAAGGCGTCGGGGGGAGTGACACTAGCGCCGTCTCCCGCGCGACGCGAGGTATCCGGAGAGCGCCACGTCGAGGGGCGTCTGGGTGTCCATCTCGACGAAGTCCGCGGCGCTGCCGAGGCAGCCGTGGCGGATCGTCTTCATGAACGACTCGAGCTCGATCAGGTACTGCGTGCGGAGCGCCGCCGGATCGGCCATGACGATCGGCGCGTCCTCGAGCCCCTCGAACCGGGTCGTGCGCTCGAAGGGGAACGTGCGCTCGTCGTGGTCGAGGAGGTGGAGCACGATGACCTCGTGCCGGTTGTGCCGGAGGAGGCGCACGGCGGAGAGGACGGAGTCGGCCGAGTCGAGGAGATCGGAGACGAGCACGACCACGCTCCGCCTTCCGAGCTGCTCCGCGGCGCGCTGCACCGCGGCCTCGAGCGAGGTCTTCCCGCCGGTCCGCGACAGCTCGAGCTGCCGGATGAGGACGCGGAGGTGCCCGGCGCTCGACGCCGGGGGCAGGACGGATCGCAGCTCCTTGTCGAAGAGGCAGAGGCCGACCGCGTCCTGCTGCTGCGTGATCAGGTAGGCGAGCGCGGCGGCCACGTGGCGGCCGTACTCGATCTTGCTCATCGGGCCCGAGCCGTACTCCATCGACTCCGAGCAGTCGAGCAGGATCCAGGCGCGGAGGTTCGTCTCCTCCTCGTACTGCTTGATGTAGTAGCGGTCGCTTTTGCCGAAGACCTTCCAGTCCACGAAGCGGACGTCGTCCCCGGGCACGTACTCGCGGTGCTCCGCGAACTCCACGCTGAAGCCGTGGAACGGCGAGCGGTGCATCCCGGAGACGAACCCCTCGACGATCAGGCGGGCCTTCAGCTCGAGGCCCGCGATCGCGTTGAGGACGCTAGGATCCAAGTACTTCCGGGAGTTTTCCGCCATCGCCGCCCTCCGGGCGCACGGTCTCGAGGAGCCGGTCGACGATCTTGTCGCTCGTGATGCCCTCGGCCTCCGCGCTGTAGTTCGTGATGAGCCGGTGGCGGAGGACGGGATGCGCGACCGCGCGGATGTCCTCGGTCGCGACGTAGAAGCGGCCCTTGAGGAGCGCCCGCGCCTTGCCGCCGAGGATGAGGTTCTGGGTCGCGCGCGGCCCCGCGCCCCACGAGAGGCTCTCCTTCACGAAGGCGGGGGCCTCGGGGGAGTCGAGCCGCGTCGCGCGCACGAGCCGCACCGCGTAGCCGAGCACCGGGTCGGCGACCGGGACGCGCCGCACCGTCTCCTGGAGGTTCAGGATCTCGTCCTTCCCGAGCACCGGCTTCAGCTGCGGCTGCGTCGTGGTCGTGGTGAGCCGCATGATCTCGAGCTCCTCGTCCCGCGACGGGTAGTCCACGCGCACGTTGAACATGAACCGGTCGAGCTGCGCTTCGGGGAGCGGGTAGGTGCCCTCCTGCTCGATCGGGTTCTCGGTCGCGAGGACGAAGAAGGGCTCGTCGAGCGGGTACTTCTGCCCGCCCGCGGTCACCTGGTGCTCCTGCATCGCCTCGAGGAGCGCGGCCTGCGTCTTCGGCGGCGTGCGGTTGATCTCGTCGGCGAGGATCACGTTCGCGAAGATCGGCCCCCGGAGGAACTTGAACGACCGGTCGCCGGTCGCCTTGTCCTCCTGGATCACCTCCGTCCCCGTGATGTCCGCGGGCATCAGGTCGGGCGTGAACTGGATGCGCGCGAAGGAGAGCGAGAGCGTCTTCGCGAGCGAGGAGATGAGGAGCGTCTTCGCGAGGCCGGGAACTCCCACGAGCAGGCAGTGGCCGCGGCTGAAGACCGAGATCAGGAGCTCCTCGATGACGCGGTCCATCCCGACGATCTGCTTGCCGAGCTCGGCGCGGATCGATTCGAAGCCTGCGGTGAGGCGCTGGGCCGCCTGGGTGTCGGTGGATTCGATGGTCATGGGTGAAAGGGCCAGTATACGGGTGCCCCTCACCCTCATTACGCGCCGTAGCCTTCGGCCGGCCGAAAAACAGGGGGCGCGGGGGGCGGTGGGACCCGGAGCGCGATCGAAGTTTGGTGGAGCGCGGCGCCTTTGCGGGTCGCGGTCGCGGAGTACGGCGGCCCGTCCGCGCGGAGCCTCGTGCCCGACGTCGTGCGTCCCGGGCTCGACGTCGCATGGCATGAGACCGTCTGGTAAACGCTGAGCCGCGATGGCCTCCTCGTCGACCGGCGCGAGGGCCGGCAACGGTGTTCCGGGCTCGCAGATCGCGGAGTTTCCTACTTCGCCTCGCCGTAGCAGAGGAGGCGGTCGGTCGTGGCCACATAGAGGAAGCCGTCCACCGCCACGAGCGCGCCGAAGGCGGCCTCCGTCTCGTCGATCTCCGCCGGCGCAAGGTAGGGGGGCAGCGCCGGGATCTCGGCGAACCGCTCACCCTCCTTGAGCGCCGCCTCCGGCTCGCGGCCGAGGTCATACCGGTAGACCGTCCGGCGCGTGGGCACGAGCAGGACGCTGCCCGCGATGGTCGGCTGCCCGTAGATCCCGGGAGGGACCGGGACCCCGGTCTCTTCGTCCTCTTCCGTGTGGGGGACGAGCCCGTACCAGAAGCCGACCGCGCGGTCGACCGGCCAGGAGACGACCGCCTGGTACGACACGGTGAGCGCAGGCCGGGGATCACGCCGGCCGACGCACCAGATCCGGCCCCCGAGGACCCCCCCGATGTACTCGAGAAGCGAGTGGCGATGCCCTCGCGCGCGGTCCTTCGCCCACTGCTCGATCTCGAATCCGACCGGCGTCCGCGCCCCGCGCAGCCAGCAGGCGAAGAGCTCATCCGCGTCGAACGGGGCGAAGTAGACCGAGTCGCCGACGATCCGCGGCGGTTCGCGCATCCAGCCCGAGTTGAGGTGCACCATCTGCGCGTGGCTCAGCTCCGCGAGGCGCTGGCGCTCCCGCGACGGGTGCCGGTCGTACCGGAAGAGCCAGAGGAGGTCGCCGCTCTTCGCGTCGAGGGCGGCCGCGACGCCGAGGCCGGTCACGGCGACCACCACGCCCTTCGCGACCGCGGGCGAGAGGCCGGAGTAGGGAGGGAACTGGGCGGCCGCCTCGGTGTCGCCATAGCCGAGGAAGCGCCGCCAAAGCACCGCCCCCGTGCGCCGGTCGAAGCAGAAGAGGTGCGCCTCCTCCTTCGGCGTCGGCCCGTCGTCGGACCGGTCGCGCACCGCGCCGTAGACGTAGAGCCGGTCCTTCGCGACCGCCGGCGCGCCGCGGAAGAAGACCGGGAGCGCGCGGCTCTTGGTCCCCTCGCCGAGGAGCTGCTGCGTCCACAGCGTGCTCCGCGCACGCACGTCGAAGGCGACAAGCTCGTTCCCGGGACGCGGCGCGTGCGGGCCCTCGTCGGCGCCGAAGAGCGCCCGCTCGAAGTACAGGATGCCGTCCGCGACCGTGACGGAGCGCCCGCCGGGGCTCCGCGCGATCAGCTCGTCCACGGCCGGCTCCTCGTCCTCGCCGCCCGCGCCTTCGGGCGCGAAGAACTCGAGCTTGCCGCCCGCGCGCGCATACGCGGCGACGGCGGGCCCGAGGTGGACGTACACGTGCTCCGCGTCGCAGACCGGGGAGAACGGCAGGAGCGGGCTCGTCTCGGCCGTCCGGTCGCCCTCGCGGGCGAGGAGGCTCTGCGGCGACGCGGAGAGGAGCGGGCTCTGCCAGAGAAGCGTCAGCCGCTCGGGCGGCGGCAGCGGGTCGCCGTTGCGTCCCCGCGACGCGTCGCCGCCCGGCGTCGGCCATCCGGGGGGGCGGCGGGGGGACAGTTTCGCGAGGAACTCCGCGCGCTGTCGGCACCCCTCCGAGGCGAGGAGCGCCTCCTCGCCCTTCGCCAGGTGCTCCGGCACGCGCAGGAGGAGCCCCTCGGCCTCGTCGGGGTCACCGCGCTGGAGCGCGCGGTCGGAGAGCGCGAGGAGCGCGGCGGCCGCGCCCGTCGCGGCGGGATAGCGTTCGACGAGGCGGAGCACCTCCGCCTCGTCGCCGGCGAGGACCGCGCCCCTGAGTGCGGCGTTGGCCTCCCCGTCATGCACGTCCCGCCACGCCTTGAGCACCTCGGGGCCGAACGGCGCCGCGCCGGAGAGCAGCTGGATCTGCGCCCAGCGGCGCGGCGAGACGTAGAGCAGCCCCTCGCGCACGGGCACCAGCCCCTTCTCCTCGGTGAGGAGCAGCGCCTCGATCCGATCGGACGCCGTCGCCGCGTCGCCTTCCTCGGCGGCGCGGCGCGCCTCACCGACGAGCGACGTCACCGCGGCGACGTCGTCGCGCACGTAGACGCTGTTGTGGCGAGGCCGGGCGGGGTCCTCGGCGAGGGCGAGCGGCGCGAGGGCGAGGAGGAGGCCTTGCGCGATCCGAGGAAGGCCTCCGGCGAAAGCCGGGGAGAGGCGCCGCGCACGCACCGCGCCATGATACGGGCCGCGGCCCGTCTGCGGCTACCTGGCCCGGACGACCGCGATGTCCGCGACCTCCACCTCGAACGGCTTCGCGCCCTGCGGCACGCCGTGCCACGTCTCGACCAGCACCCGCTCCACGTAGAACGGGTCGTGGACCAGCGCGTCCACCTCGGCAAGGACCCGCGCTCCCTCGCGCTCCTCGACCTTCAGCTCCCGCTCGAGCCGACGCCGCTCCTCGCGAAGCAGCTGCTTGCGTTGCATGCTCGGAACGGCGTTGGCGCCGAGGAGGAGCAGCGTCATCCCCGCGAGAAGGGGCGGGAGGAACCTCGACGCCTTCACGATCCGTACTTCGCCCTGCTCCCGAGCTCCTCCTCGATGCGGAGGAGCCGGTTGTACTTCGCGACCCGGTCCGAGCGGCACGGCGCGCCGGTCTTGATCTGCCCGGCGCCGGACCCTACCGCGAGGTCCGCGATGGTCGTGTCCTCGGTCTCGCCCGAGCGGTGCGAGATCACCGCCGAGAAGCCCGCAGCGCGCGCGGTGCGGATCGCGAGCAGCGTCTCGGTCAGCGTGCCGATCTGGTTCGGCTTGATGAGGATCGCGTTGCACGCGCGCCGCTCGATCGCCCGCTCGAGCCGCGCGACGTTCGTCACGAGCAGGTCGTCGCCGACGAGCTGCACCTCGTTGCCGAGGCGGGTCGTGAGCGCGGCCCACCCTTCCCAGTCGTCCTCCGCGAGCCCGTCTTCGATCGAAACGACCGGGAACCTGCGCGCCCAGTCCGCCCAGAGGTCGATCATCTTCTGGCTCGAGAACGTCTCCTTGCGGATGCGGAGGCGGTAGGCGCCGTCCTCGTAGAGCTCCGACGTCGCCGGGTCGAGCGCGATCGTCACTTGGCTGCCCGGCTTGTAGCCTGCCTTCTCGATCGCGGCGAGGACGCACTCGAGCGCCTCCTCGTCCGACTTGACCGCGGGCGCGAACCCCCCCTCGTCGCCGACCTGCGTCCCGTAGCCCCTGGACTTCAGCACGCCCTTGAGCGCGTGGTAGATCTCCGTGCCCCACCGGAGCCCCTCGGAGAAGCTCGGCGCGCCCGAGGGCATCACCATGAACTCCTGGAAGTCGGTGGACTGCCAGCCGGTGTGGGCGCCGCCGTTGAGGATGTTCATCATCGGCACCGGCATCACGTGCGCGTCCGCGGCGAGATGGAGGTAGAGCGGCTTCCGCGCGTTCGCCGCCTCCGCTTTCGCGAAGGCGAGCGAGACGCCGAGGATCGCGTTGGCGCCGAGGCGCCCCTTGTTCGGAGTGCCGTCCAGCTCGCTGAGCGCGCCGTCGAGCGGCGCCTGCCCCTCGAACGCGCGGCCGACGAGCGCCTTCCGGATCTCCCCGTTCACGTGGCCGACCGCGGTCCGGACGCCCTTGCCGGCGTACCGGGTGCCGCCGTCGCGGAGCTCGAGCGCCTCGTGCTTGCCCGTGGACGCGCCCGACGGCACCATCGCCGAGCCGCGCGCCCCCCCCTCGAGCTCGACGTCCGCCTCCACCGTCGGGTTGCCGCGCGAATCGAGGACCTCACGCGCCCGGACCGCCGTGATCTTCCGCATACCCGCCCTCCCTACTGATCGGCCGCGAAAGCTCTGCGCCGCCGACGTACGGCTGTTAGCCTCTCCGCCCGATGCGATTCCCGTTGACGCCGCACGGCGCGCGCGAGCTCCTGCTGTTCGGCGGCGGCGCCCTCGTCCTCGCGGCGCTTCTCTTCCTCGCGCACCCGGCGGCGTCCTTGCCGTTCCTCGCGCTCGCCGCCTTCGTATTCTCCTTCTTCCGCGACCCGGAGCGCAAGCCGCCTCCCGGCGAGGCCGCGGCGGTCGCGCCCGCGGACGGGACGGTGACCGACATCGAGGAGGTGGACGAGCCCCACTTCCTCAAGGGCCGCGCGCTCCGGATCGGCATCTTCCTCTCGGTCTTCAACGTGCACGTCAACCGAGCGCCTCTTGAAGGAAAGGTAAGGACCGTCCGCTATGCCCCCGGGAGGTTCCTCGACGCGCGCGACCCGCTCTGCAGGAGCGAGAACGAGTCCAATCTCGTGGGTTTCGAGGGGGCGCGGGGGCCGTTCGCCGTCCGTCAGGTGGCCGGCCTGATCGCCCGTCGGATCGTCTGCCCGGTGAAGGAGGGGGATCCGGTGGTGCGTGGGCAGCGCATGGGTATGATCAAGTTCGGCAGCCGCACCGAGCTGCTCGTCCCCGCGGGGGCCCGGGTGAAGGTCGAGACCGCGGTCGGCCGGAAGGTGCGGGGCGGCGAGACGGTGATCCTCTCCTACCTGTCATGAGACGCGTCGGCATCCTCCCCACCCTCGTCACCGCGGCCAACGGGTTCTGCGGCCTCCTCGCCATCTACAAGACGCAGGACGGGAAGATCCACGCCGCCGCGTTCATGATCATGCTCGCGATGGTCTTCGACGTGCTCGACGGCCTCGTGGCGCGGAAGGCCGGGATCACGAGCCGTTTCGGCGCCTACCTCGACTCCCTTTCCGATGCGGTCAGCTTCGGCGTCGCGCCCGCCTTCCTCGTCAAGGTCGTCGTCGAGGCGAGCGGACGGAACGCGTACGGCGCGAAGATGCTGACCGGACTCACCGCGATCTTCACGATCTGCGCGCTCTTCCGGCTCGCCCGGTACAACGTCGAGCACACCCCGAGCGAGGGGCGGCGCGCGGACGGCCGCGCCGTCGCCACCTTCGCCGGGATGCCCACGCCCGGGGCCGCCGGCGTCCTCGTCTCGCTCGTCTACCTCTACGCGGACCCGAAGCACCTCTTCGACTTCGGGTTCCTCTGCTACGTGCTCCCCGTGCTCTGCCCGATCCTCGGCTACCTCATGGTCAGCCGGGTGCCTCACATCCACGTGGGCACGCGCTTCCTGCGGGGCCGGCGCGACGTCGCGTACCTGTTCGTCGTGGTCGTGGTCGTGGTCGCGGCCATCCTCTTCACGGAGGAGGTTGCCGCGGTCGCGTTCACGGGCTACGGCCTCTCCGGGATCGTGCTCGCCATACGGCGGAGGGCGCGCGGCGAGCCGGACGAGGAGGTCGCGGCCGAGAACGTCCACGAAGACCTCCCGGGAGCCCTGTGACGAACGCGGCCCTGGGCCTCGGCAGCAATCTCGGCGACCGGCGCGCGCACCTCGACGCGGCGGTCAGGGCTCTCGGGGCGCTCGGCCGGGTCCTCGCCGTCTCCTCCTTCCGCGAGACCGCGCCCGTGGGCGGCCCGCCTCAGCCCGACTACCTGAACGGCGCCGTCACGCTCTCGACCGGGAAGTCGCCCTTCGAACTGCTCCTCGCCGTGCAGGAGATCGAGCGCCGGGCAGGCCGGGAACGAGGGGTCCGTTGGGGGCCGCGGACCCTGGACATCGACCTCCTTCTCTACGGCGAGGAGATCGTGCGCGAGCCGGACCTCGCCGTCCCGCACCCGAGGCTCAAGGAGCGGCTCTTCGTGCTGGAGGCGCTCGCCGAGATCGCGGCCGACTGGACCGTCCCGGGGCCCGGCCGGACCGTCCGCGATCTCCTCCTCGACCTGCGCGCCCGGCGCGCGGCCTTGAGCCGGAGCGCACCGCGCTCCTGAGCCCCGTGCGGACCTACGCTTCGATTCCCGAGCTGCGCGTGGCGCTCGCGGGTGCGCCGCGGCCGGTCGGTTTCGTCCCGACGATGGGGGCCCTCCACGAGGGGCACGCGGAGCTTGTTCGCCGCTGCCGCGCCGCTTGTCCGACCGTCGTCGCGAGCGTCTTCGTGAACCCGATGCAGTTCGGGCCGAACGAGGACCTCGCCCGGTATCCGCGCGACCTCGCCGCGGACCAGCGCCTCCTCGACCGCTCGGGCTGCCAGGTCCTCTTCGCGCCCGCGGCAGGCGACATCTACCCCGAGGGCTTCTCCGCGCGCGTGGACATCGGGCCGCTCGCGACCGTCTACGAGGGCGCCGTCCGGCCCGGCCACTTCGCGGGCGTCTGCACGGTCGTCCTGAAGCTCTTCCACATCGTGAAGCCGGACGTCGCGTACTTCGGCCGCAAGGACGCGCAGCAGCTCGCGGTCATCAGGAAGCTCGTGCGCGACTTCGACCTGGACGTCGCGATCGAGGCCGTGGAGATCGTCCGGGCGCCCGACGGGCTCGCGCTGTCGAGCCGCAATGCCTACCTGTCGTCCGCCGAACGGGAGCAGGGGTTGGGCCTCTCGCGCGGCCTCTTCCGGGCGAGAGCGCTCTGGGAGAAGGGGGAGCGCGCGCCCGCGCGGCTCGTCGAGGCGGCGCGCGAGCCCGGGCTTCCCTACGACTACCTCGCGGCGGTCGATCCCGTCACCTTCGGCGCGCCCGGCCCCCAAGGCCCCCTCCTTCTCGTCGCCGCGGCGCGCGCGGGCCGGACGAGGCTCCTCGACAACGTGCTGCTCGGATGAGCACGGAATCCGTCGCCCGCGCGAAGCTCAACCTCTTCCTCGAGCTGCTGGGGCGGCGGCCCGACGGGTACCACGAGATCGACTCCGTCTTCGCGGAGATCGATCTTTTCGACACGCTCCGGTTCGCGCCCGCGGGGGAGCTGACGCTCACCGTCGAGGGGCTCGACGCCCCGGCAGGGCCGGAGAACTTGGCCTATCGGGCGGCCGCGGCGCTCGACGCCAAGGTCTCGATCCGCCTGGTCAAGAGGATCCCGCTCGGGGCGGGGCTCGGGGGCGGCTCGAGCGATGCGGCCGCGGTCCTTCGGGCGCTCGGGGCGGGCGTCCCCCCGGAGCGGCTTCACGCGATCGCCCGGTCGCTCGGCTCGGACGTGCCCTTCTTCCTGCGAGGCGGGACCGCCCGGTGCCGGGGGGTGGGGGACCTCGTCGAGCCGCTCCCGGCGCCCAAGGGACGCCGCTTCCTCCTTCTCTTGCCGGGCATCCACATGTCCACGGCGGCCGTCTACGCGGCGGCCGGACCCCTGTTGACCGGCCCCCGGCGAAAGGCTACCGTTTTTGCCCGGAGGTACTCCGACAAGGGAGTGGCGCCGTTTTTCAATCGGCTCCAGGCGGCAGCGGAAGGCCTTGAGCCGAGGCTCCGGGAGGTGCGGGAGAAGGGGGAGCGCGTGTTTGAGACGATCTTCACGATGACCGGGTCGGGCGCCGCGTACTTCACGCCGCTCGAGGCGCGGTTCAAAGCGTTGCCGACTGCCTTCGAGGCGGCCGGGCTCAGGGTAGAGGCGAAGAGGGTCGCGACCATCTAGGTGTGCAGCCGTGGAACTGACGGAAGTCCGCATCAAGCTGCTGTCCGCCCGCCAAGGACACGAGGACAGGCTTCGCGCCTTCTGCACGGTCACGTTCGAGAACGCCTTCGTCGTCCGCGACCTGAAGATCATCGAGGGGCAGAACGGGTACTTCGTCGCGATGCCGAGCCGGAAGCTCACGGCTCGCTGCCCGCGCTGCGGCGGCAAGAACCACCTGCGCGCGCGCTTCTGCAACGACTGCGGCGTCCACCTGAAGCCGCGCCCCGTCACCGAGGAGAACCGGCTCCGGTTCCACGCCGACATCGCTCACCCGATCAACGCGCGCACACGGGGCGTGATGGAGAAGCGCATCCTCGAGGCGTACGAACAGGAGGTCGAGCGCAGCAAGCAGCCGGGCTACCAGCCCGACCCCTACCCCGACATGGACTACGACGAGCCGCCCGAGGACGGGGCGGCCCAGTCCCAGGCGTAGTTGTTCGTCGTCCAGACGCTCCTCGACCCCTTCGAGCCCGTCGACCCCCGCGTGGACGCGGTCGAGCTGCGCTTCGACCTCCACCCCGAGGCCGACCCGGACGAGGTGCGCCGCCACCACCGGAAGCCCGTCATCGCCTGCGTCCGGCGCGCCGTCGACGGCGGCCGGTTCGCCGGGACGGAGGGGGAGCGCGCACGGCTCTTCGGGGCCGGATCCGCGGCGGACTTCGTCGATGTCGAAGTCGATGCCCACCCGGAGATCGCACCGCCGGGGCCCCAGCGCATCACGAGCTTCCACGACTGCTCGAGAGTGCCGGACGACCTCGACGCGATCTTCGAGCGCTGCCTCCTCCGCGGCGGCCGGATGGTGAAGATCGCGGCCACGCCCGGGAGCGCCGGCGAGGCCTTCCGCCTCCTCGACCTTCCCCTCGCGGGGATCGGCATGGGCCCCCACGGCGCCTTCACCCGCGTCCTCGCGCCGCTCACCTACTGCGCCCGAGCGCCCGTCGCCCCGGGGATGCCGACCCCTGCCGATCTCTTCGACGTGTTCCGGATCCGCCGTCTCGGTCCGAAACCCGCCCTCTACGGGGTCGTCGGCGATCCGGTCGACCACTCCCGGAGCCCGAACCTGCACAACCGCGCGCTCGAGCGGGACGCCATCGACGCCGTCTACCTGCGCTTCCGCGTGGACCGCCTCGGCGCCTTCTGGCCCGCCTTCCTGGCCCACGGCGGCCGCGGGCTCTCCGTGACCGCGCCGCTCAAGGTGGAGGCGGCGCGCCTTTCGACCTCGCCGAGCCGTGAGGTCACGGAGTGCGGCGCCGCGAACACGCTGCTCGCCGACGGCCGTGCGTTCAACACCGACTACCTCGCGTTCCTGGACCTGGTGCCCGGGGGCCTCGGGGGCGCGCTGGTGATGGGAGCAGGGGGCGCGGCGAGGGCGGCCGTCGCCGCCCTGCGGAAGCTCGGTTACCGCCCGCTCGTCTGGTGCCGCAGGGCGGAGCAGGCCGCGGCGCTCGGCGCCCCGTTCGCCCCCTCCCCGACGCCCCTCCCCCTCGTGGTGAACACCACGCCCGTGGACCCCCCCGACGCGCCGTTCGTCGTGGACCTTCGCTACGGCCCTGGCGTCCCCGCCCCGCGGCGCGGCATCGACGGCCTCGCGTTCCTCGGCGCCCAGGCGTGCCACCAGTACCGGATCTTCCATGGACGCGAACTCTAGGGTTGTCCTCGTCGGCCCGCGGGCCTCCGGCAAGTCGACGGTCGGCGCGCTGCTCGCGGCCCGACTTGCCGTCTCTTTCGTGGACACCGACCGGCTCGTGGAGGAAGAGGCCGGCCGTTCGATTGCCGAGGTCTGGGCCGACTTCCGCGAGCGGGAGGCGCGGGTCCTCGATCGCGTCCTGAAGGCCGGGCCGGCGGTGGTCGCGGCCGGGGGCGGCGCGGTCCTCTGGGACGGGTTCGCGTCGGCGGCGCGGGGCTGGACGGTCGTCTGGCTCGACGCGGCACCCGAGACCCTTGCGCGGCGGATCCGGTCGGACCCCCGGGTGCGGCCGTCGCTTACCGGGCGTCCGCCGCACGAGGAGATCGGAGACGTCGTCCGGTCGCGCGCGCCCCGCTACGCGGCCGTCGCCCGGATCCGCGTCGAGACCGACCGTCTCGGAGCGGACGCGGTCGTCGAGGAAATCGTGCATTGCCTGCGTGCGGGCGGGCGGGGGAAAGCCGATTAGAATGACGAAGCCCCGACCATGCCTCGCGCCCTTCTCGTTGCCCTCCTCCTCGTTACCGCCGCAGCGGCGCAAGGGGTCGAGGAGTGGATCGAGACCGCGCTCGATCCGCGCACGGCGCCGCAGCAGCGCGTCGACGCGCTGAAGAAGATCGCCCAGTCGAAGGACGGGCTCGACCGCCTCGCGGACAAGGGGCTCGACGCGCGCCGCGATCTCGAGGTCGTGCATGCGGTCGTGGACGCGCTGCTCGCGGCAAACGACTACCGCCCGTACCTCGACAGGGTCTGCCGCCTGCTGCTCTCCGAGTCGCACCGGAACAAGGTGCTCCATCGCATCCGTGGCGTCTGGGAGGCGGACCGGGGGCTGCCGCTCCTCGAGGCGTGCATCGCGATGTCGCGCGACCCCGACCCGCAGGCGCGGGAGGCGGCGATCCTCGCGCTCGGGAAGATCCCGCGGCGCCGGGCGATGGAGGCGATCGTAGAGGCCGGGCTCGCCGCGACCGAGGAGCCGGTGCGCGTCGCGGCGCGCTCGTACGTGCAACTCTGGCTCGGCGTCGCCACGCTGCGCGAGGCGGCGGAGGTGCTGCAGGAGCGGAAGCTCGACTCCTTCTACGACCTCGTCGAGGAGCGGATCCGGGCGCTGGAGCGAGAGAGGGAGGAACACGAGCGCGCCTACGCCCGCTTCCTCGCCGGCGCCAGCGCGGCGGAGGCGCTGGACGAGCTGGAAGAGGGCGGGGCGTACCGGCTCCACGCCGCCCGGCGGCTCAGCAAGCTCGCCGAGCAGAACGGGAGCGGGATCCAGGACACGGCGGAGTTCGCGCGGCGGGTCTTCGACGGGGTCGTCGCCGAGCTCGGCCGCAACCCTCCCGACGCGAGCGTGCTCTGCCAGCTGCTCGCCGCGGTCCGGCGGTACGCGGAGGACCCGAAGACGGGGGCGCTCTGGCGGACAAGGAAGCCCGAGGAGATCCGCGACACGATCCAGCGGATCGCGGACGTCGCGGGGAGCGGCCCGGAGCACAAGGAGCTCGGATCCGCCGCGGTGCGCCTCCTCGGCGCGGTCGACGACAAGGGGCTCGCGCTCTACGCGTTCGCGGAGCGCTTCCCCTCGGGGGACGTCCGGAAGGAGGCGATCCAGCAGCTCGGCCTGCTCGCCGACCGGGTCAAGGAGCGGAGCAACTACGTGGGCATCCGGCTCACGAGCCTTCTCGCGGCGTCCGAGAAGGAGCCCGCGATCCGCGCGCAGATCCTCAACGTGCTCACGCGAAGCAACATCCCGGTCGTCACGGAGCCGGACGAGGTCTCGGTCGTGCGCAGCTATCTCGAGAAGGGCACGAACCCGGAGCTGACCGACGCCGAGCTGCGCGACTGCGCGCTCGTCCTCGGCCGGGCCCGGACCCCCGCGGCGAGGGAAGCGCTCCTCAAGGCAGCGTCGAGCCACGCGAAGCCCCAAGCCCGCCGCTACGCCGTCGAGGAAGCGCTCGTCCCCTGGGCCAGGGCGGACGAGACCATCCACGGCGAGCTGACCCAGCTCGCGACCGACGCGCAGCAGCCGCTCGCGGCGCGGGAGGCCGTGATCGAGGCGCTGGGGAAGAGGGGCGGGCGCCGGGCGGAGGGCACGCTCCGGGAGATCGACGCGAATCCGGCGCTCGATCCGCTCCTCCGGCCGGCGGTCCGGGAGGCGAGGCTCCGGCTTCTGAAGCGGCTGGCGAACGGCGAGGGCGCAGCGGCCGACAACCCTGAGCAGAAGCCCGCGGACCTGGAGGCCGCCGGACGCATCCTTGAGCAGGAGATCAACGGGGATGCGGCGAAGCTCGATCCGGAGCGCCTCGAGGCGCTCGCGGGCCTGCTCGTGAAAGCGGCCGACACGGCGAAGGCCCCCGCGTGGACGGCGAGGTACCGGCTGGCGTGGCTCTACGCACGGCTCCCCGCCGACCGGGTGAAGGAGGCCGAGCTGCTCGACCGCTACGACGCGGCGGCGACGAGCGCGGGCGCCGACCGCCTGCCGCTCCCCCTGCGCGCGGAGATGCTCGTCGACTACCGCGACCTGCTCCTGAAGGAGCGTTCCGACACGGCGCGCATCCAGGCGGCTGCGGTCTGCGACGAGGAGCTTGCCGAGATCGCGCTCGAGGAGAGGGACAAGGAGAAGGCCGCGCGCTTCTACCTCGATGCCGCGGAGTGCCACCTGGACGTCGGCAACCGCCAGCGCGCGAAGGAGATGCTCGACAAGGCGACGAGCACCGGCGGGATCGCCGGGGAGCTGGTGGCCCGCGAGCAGGAGCTGCGCGCGAAGCTCGCGTAGGGCCTACGCCCCCGAAGCCCCCCCTCGTCGTCGGTCGAAGCGGAACGCGAGGCGCATCCCGAACGGCACCCAGAGCAGCGCGACGAGCACGCCCGCCACGACGTCGATCAGGTAGTGGTACCGGAGCGCGACCGTCGCGACGATGAGGCCAAGGACGAGCGGCGCGCACAGCCGGCCGACCCGGGGCTCCTCCCGCCAGAGGATCGCGAGGCAGACGAGGCTCACCGCCGTGTGGCCCGACGGGAACGCGTTGAGCTTGATGAGGTCGAGCCGGTCGATCGTGTCGTAGATCGCGCGCGCCACGGCGCCGAACGGCACCGGTTCCTCGTAGACGACGTGCGCGCGCGGGCCGAGCGCGGGGACGAGGTAGTACCCGACGTAGGTCGTGAAGAAGCAGCCGACGATCGTCGCCGCGTAGGAGAGGAACTCCGCGTAGCGCCTGCGCGCGAGGACAAGCGTCGTGAGGATCACGGGCAGGAAGAAGTAGCTCGAGTAGCAGATCTCGAGGACGAGCGTCGTCCACCGGTTCAGGAAGGGCTCGAGCCAGCGCGTCGGGTCGGAGCCGAAGAGGCGCACGTCGAGGTCGGCGAGCGCGCCGTCCATGCGCACGCCGCCGCGGACGGGCGGGATGATGAGTCCCATCGCCTGGAAGATCGCGAGGACGAAGGCGAAGAGGTAGACGATGAACGCGGTGCGGAGCGCGGGCCGGAGCGCTGATCCCCATCGCAAGAGCCCGTAGAGAAGGAGCAGCGCGAGGTGACCCGCGACGACGAGGGGAGCCCTCGCGACCCGGTTGATGTGGAGGAGGACGACGAGGACCGTCGCGCCCACGAAGGAGAAGGCGATGACGTCGAGCGCGAGCCAGCGCCGCGGCAGCGTCGGGGAGGGGGCCTGGGGGAGGGCGGCCACGCCGGGAAGAGCATAGCCACCGGTCGAAGCGTGCCCCGCGCGTTAGACTCTACGGCCCCATGGTGGGGTAGCTCAGCTGGTTTAGAGCACCGGATTCATAACCCGGAGGTCGACGGTTCGAGTCCGTCTCCCACTACCATGTCTCTTGCCGCGCGCGGGGCGGGATTCCCGCGCCCCGCGCGGGCTCTCGGCCGCTTTGTCGCCGGCGTTTTCACTGCGGGGAGATGCAGGCTGCTGCGATGGGATGACGCCTCTGGGGGTAAGCACGGGGGAAAGCTGCGCGGCCTTCTCGGCCGCGGCGGCGAGGTCGAAGATCTCCAGCCGGGTGTAGTGCTTCGTCGTGAGGAGCGGCGTGGAGTGGCGCATGAGCCTCTGCGTGACCGCCAAGGGGACGCCGGCGCGCGCGAGCGATGTCCCGAACGTCACGCGCAGCGAGTGGAAGTCGATCTTCCCCTCCGCGGTCTCCGGTTCGATGCCAGCGGCCCGCAGGTCGTCACGGAGCACGTCGACGGCGGGCACCGGCGGCAGCGCCTTGCCTCCAGAGTCGGTGGGGCGGTGCTCCCGCCGCCATGCCGTCCAGACCTCCGCGACCTCGCGGGGGAGAGGTACGACCTGCTCGGCCCTGCTCTTGGCCACGCTGGCACGGACCCGCACCACGCCCTCCTCCGGGTTGACGTCGGGGACCGTGAGATGCTCCAGTTCGCCGCGACGCAGGCCCGTAGTGGCCGCGAAGCGGTAGACGAGCGCGCGCTCGGCCGGCGCGGTCCCGATGAGCTTCGCGAGCTCGTGGGGCGTGAGCGCCCGCCGTTGGAAGGTGGGCTCCGGGGCGCTCGGGGCGGTGACCTGCTCGGTCGGGTCCTGCGACCACTTCCCCTCGCGCTGGAGCCAGCGGAAGAACCCGACGGCCGCCGTGCGGTAGTGGGCGATGGTCCTCGGGGAGCACCTGCGCTTCTTGCGGGTCGTGAGCCGGTCGAACGCGAGCCGGAGTGCGGCGGGCGTGGCCTTCACGAGGCTTCCGATCCCGCCCGCCTCGAAGAGCGCCCGCAGCCGGCCCGGCGTCTCGGCGACGTGCTTCTTCGATCGCCCTCGCCGCGCCAGCTCAGCGGCGTAGTCGTCGATGAGCTTCGCCACCGGCAGGTCGCGCGTCTTGAAGTGCGTCTGGAGGCCCGCCGCCTCCAGCTCGCTCTCCCGCACGAGGCGCGCCGCGACCTGCTCGGCCGCGCGTCGATCGCGGCAGCGCGTGGTCTCGTCGAACTTGCGTCCCGCGACGCTCCAGCGCACGCGCCAAGTCTCGCAGACCTTCCGCTGGCCCGTCTTCTTGTGGACGTAGGTCGGCCGGTAGAGCCTCACCCTCGGTGTCCTTTCACTCGATGGCGCCGCCTCTGGAACCTCCAGATGCGAAGGCACGTCCCGCACGTCGGCGGGTCGTCCGGCAGCGTCATGCGCGTCCGCCAGATCGGTTGCCCGCACAAGGTGATGTGCTCGCCCGCGCGCGCCGCGTGGCGTGCCTCGCTCGTCTTGCCCATCGGGACCGCGTTCCTTTCGCGGGCCAGCCGCGGCCCGCGTGACGACACTAAATCGCGTGTCCGTGACATCCACTCGCGAGTGCAATTCGCGCAAGCTTCGCCCGTGTCGCGAGTTACGACGCCTCTCATGCGCGACCTTCCTTGCCAGCGCGCCGCCGAGGTCGCGACGGTTCAGACAGGCCCGCCTCCACAAACGCCCGGATGTCCTCCGGCCGCACGCGCACGCAACGCGCCGAGAGGCGCACCACGCGAAGCCGACCACTTGAGACCCACGACCAGAAGGTCCGATCAGAGATGCCGAGCGCCTTCGCGGCCTCGTCGGTGTGGAAGAGGGGCTCGAGCGGCACGCTCACGAACGAACCTCCCCAACGCGGCGCCTACGCGTCCCGCACGTGGTCGACACGCGCTCGTGGGCCGGGGCCCCGAAGTCCTCCTGCTCGACGCGGAACGTGCCGACGGTGCCGAGCGAGAGGCCGGTGTTCTCCGTGATCTGCTGTGCGTCGAGGAGGGGAGCACCGAGGGGTGCAGTCGCGTCGCCCCGCCCTCGGTCGTTCCTACGGGAGGGGTCGCAAGACCCTCCCGTAGGGAGGGGCGAACCTGACCCGGTGAGTACCAGCCCTGACTGCGGGATCTGGCGCGACAGAATGAACTCGGGAGACGCCGGAATCTGTCGCGGCGCGTTCCGGCCTGTGGAGCGGGAGTCGACCGCGACGAATCTCATCTTGTCGCGCTCGGCACAACTCGGGACACACGGAGCTCGTCGCGCCATCAGGCCGTCCCCCCGCGCCGGTAGGTGAACGGCCCTTTGCTCTTGTCCTCCATCACCTTCCCACTGGCGACAGCTTCGAGGAACTCCGCGGTCTCCATCGCCCGCTCGACGTGCTTCTTGTCGAGGCCGAGCTTCTTCGCGAGGTCGTGCCGGGTACTGGTCTCGACATCGATGGCCTCGATCAACCGTGCTGCCGAGAGCTTGGCGGCGGGACCGGGCTTGTTCCTTGCCTCCTCGGCGTTCGAGATCCGAAACTGCCGACTCGCGGGGAGAAAGTCCAGCGTCGTCGAGGGCGTGTCCCCGTCCCGGCTCTTGCGGACCGTCACCTTCACGCGTCGAACCGTCTGCGAGTCCCCGTCGATCGTCGTCTCCTTGGGCCTGTCCTCGCGGCGTTCGAGGAGAACCAGAATGTCCCCCGCGTAGTCGAGACCGCCGGACTCCTTGAACTCGCCGTCTCGGTTCAGGTGCGATGTCGCGATAAGCGGCACGCCGAGTCGTTGGCACACCCGCTGCCGGAGCATGTCCGTGATCGCATCGATCTCAACGCGGCGGTCCTTCAGGCCGGACTCGCGCAGGTTGTGGAGCGCGTCAATGATGACGACAAGACGGGCATCGCCGAGCGCGGCGTGGCGCCTCTCGACCTCTTGGACCAGTCTGACGGGCGACGGGAAGCTGCCGGCGTAGCGCCGGTACTGCTGCACGGTCGGCAGCCACGCTGCTTGAGCTGCGCGGAGTTTCTCCCGCACCTTGTCGGAGACGTTGCCGTCCAGGAGCCGTCTCGAGTTGGCGCCGGTTCTCCTGGCGAGGCTCATGGCCTCCCACTTGCGGCGACTCTGCTCCGCGGGGAAGACGAGGACGTGGACCCCGGCCCTGTTCATCTCGTCCGCGATCTGCACGATGAGCGTGCTCTTCCCGACGGACGGTTGGCCGCCGACGAGCACGAGGTCGTCGATCAAGCTGATGTCCAGTCCGGGGATCGGCAGACGGATCCCGCCTTTGGCGATCGCGAGGCTGTCCACCGGATCGTCTCCTTCATCGAAGGGCGGATGGAGACTCGAAGCGGTTGATCGCGCGAGCGCGAAGACCTGCGCCTCGGCCCAGTCGAGCAGCTCGTGGCCCGGCTGGCGCCCCTCGTAGGCCACGGACTGGATCTGGGTGCAGACGTGGACGAGGTTGCGCTTCACCGCCTTCTCGCTCACGATGCGCGCGTAGTCCGGCGCGCCCGCCGCCGACGGCACCTGCGCGGCGAGCTGCGCGAGGTAGGCCTCGCCGCCGACCTTCTTGATGTCGCCGCGCCGCTCCAACTCCGCCTTGATGAGCACGGGATCGATGCGGCGGCTCCCCTCGTGGAGGAGGTGCGCGCATGCCTCGAAGATCCTCTGGTGCGCGGTCGCGTAGAAGTCCTCCGCCTTGACGAGCGGCAGGACCGTGGTGAGCACGTCGCCCTCGAGGAGGATGGCGCCGAGCAGCGAACGCTCGGCGTCCTCGCTGTGCGGGGGCAGGCGAGTGAAGGGCTTCACCGCCGTCCTCCCAACCGCGTGACGAAGAGGACGCCCCCGTCGGCGCTGCGGGCCGCGAGCACCTCGCGGGTCAGCTCGCGGGCCAGGCGCTCGACCGGGTCAACAGGCGTGGCGCGACCGGAGACGCGGAGATGGCCGCGGACCGACCATGCGGCCGTCAACCGCGGATCAGGTCGTGGGTCGCTTGGCGCGTCCTCGCCGGGCGGCCCCGTTGCCGCTGTCGTGGCGCGCGTTGCGCTCGCCACGCTTGTTGTCGTGGTGGGGCTCGGTCGCCGCGACGACCGAGCACGTGCGGGAAGTTGGCGCGAAGCGCAAGCGACGCGGACGGGCTCGATGTACGCAGAGCGACGGTAACCCTCGATGATTCGGCGCCGCTTCTCCTCGGTGAGGTCCGGACGACGAATCACCACGCGGTCGGTCACCTCTTGCGGCGCCTCAACGTGGTAGAGGAAGTCGGGATGGTTAGCGAGCCGGTCGCGCACGGGCCCGCTCCGCGTGTGTCTGGTATCCAAACTCGGTCCTCACGCGGGCCACGGTAGCAGCCCGGGCCCCCAGGGAAGCGCACGGCCGGGGCTGCTTGTGAGGACCGCCCCGGCCGGCATCCAGATCACGAACGCGGAGGGCCAACGTGGCACTCCGAGAGGCATCGTACAGGCCGCCGGGGACCGGGGACACGCCGGTGCGGCCTGGCGGATCGTCCATGCGCTGGGCTGGGGCGTCCCAACCCCGCGCGCTCCGCGACGTTCCTTCCCCGCGTCCGTCGCTTCTTCGTGTCCGGCCGTCAGTGCTGAAGTCGCTCGCGCTCCCGGTGACGGACCGCGCCTTGTGCCGGGCCTTCCTCTCGGGCCTCGCGCCAACCAGCTCTGGCAGGACCCGGAGGAGTCCGCTCGCCCCCCCAGGGGGGCGGACAGGGTGACCTTCCCGGGGGTGCGGATCGGTTACCGTGTGCTGCCGATGACTTTGGGAAGGACGAGATCTTGGTGAGGCGAGATTCACGATGGCCACCGCCGAGCACGTGAAGGCGCTGATCCGCAGCCATGCCGAGGGCGACGACGAGCGTTTCTACGCGATCGCGATGCAGGTAGCAGCGCAGTCGGCGCGGCATGGGCACACGAAGTTCGCGCAGGAGTTGCGCGACCTGGTTGATCAGGCGAGGGCACGTGCCAAGGCGGCCGGCGGCCAGCGAACAAGACCCCTCCTTCTCGTGCAGCCCCGGGGCGAGCTTGCCGGCCTGCTGACCGCCGCCTACCCGAAGACGCGATTCTCCGACATGGCTCTGGACGACGCGGTCCGGTCCCGCATCGACCGCGTACTACTTGAGCAGCACCAGCGCGAGCGCATCCGGGAGTACGGCCTCACGCCGTTGCGCAGGCTGCTCCTTATCGGCCTCCCGGGGACGGGCAAGACCATGACCGCGACTGCGCTCGCGGGCGAGCTTGGGCTGCCCTTGTTCACGATCCAGCTTGACGGACTCATCACGAAGTACCTGGGAGAGACGGCTGCGAAGCTGCGGTTGATCTTCGACGCGATGCAGCGAACGCGAGGTGTGTACCTTTTCGATGAGTTCGATGCTCTTGGCGGCGAGCGTGCCGCGAGGAATGAGGTCGGGGAGATCCGCCGGGTGTTGAACTCGTTCTTGCAGTTCCTCGAGCTCGACGAGTCCGAGAGCATCATCGTCGCCGCGACGAACCACCCGAAGCTCCTCGACAGGGCGTTGTTTCGGCGCTTCGACGGTGTGATCGAGTACGTCCTTCCGGCGCGTGAGATCGCCGAGCGGGTGATGATGGCCCGGCTCGGCCTCGTGGATACCTCGCGCGTGGATTGGCCCGTCGTTCTCGATGCCGCCGAGGGCCTCAGCCATGCGGACTTGGCGCACGCCTGCGAGCACGCTGCCAAGGACGCCATCTTGTCCCACCGCACGAGCATCGAGACGAGCGCGCTCGTGACGGCCCTGAAAGAGCGCCGTGCCTCGCAGTGCTGATCGTGCGCGGTAGACGATGGCGGCTCCCCGGAATCGCAGACATCTCCTCGTGCGCAAGCGGCCCACGACGGAGTCGTACTCGCCGCACGGGCGGAAGATCCCGCCTGCCTCCTTCCCTCGCCCGACGAACGCCCGAGGGCACGCCGCGGCTCTCAAGGCCGCGCTGACCCAAGCGGAACTCGAAGCCAGGGGATCCCGCGACCAGCAGGGCATCTCCGTTCACGGAGCTGAGCCGGGACTCTACATCCAATTCGAGAGCCAACCGGATGTGGGGCTCAAGATCGAGTCCCTTGAGGACCGGCGTAGCGGGATCGAAGTCGTCGCGGTGCAGAGCATCGTGCGCGACGAGAGGGTCGTTCAGCTGGCGACGGTCTTCGTGCCTGACGGGAAGCTGAAACACTTCGTCGCGCGCTTTACCCAGTACGCGGAGGAGAAGACGAAGAAGGGCGAGCGGCGGCACAGGGACATGGTCGAACGCATCGCGGCGCTGAGGCGTGCCACGCTTCGTGCACTCTGGACGGACAGTGCTGAGGTGTACCCCGGCGACGATGAGATCGTGTGGTGGGAAGTCTGGCTGCGACGTGATGAGGGCAAGGAACTTGAGAGACTTCTCGACTTCGCCAAGCAGGCTCGAATCGACGTGGGAGCGCGCCGCTTGGCGTTCGATGATCGGACCGTCGTCCTCTTGGAGGGAACGGCGGGGCAGCTGTCGGGGTCACTCGACGTGCTGGGCGACATTGCGGAGGTCCGGCGAGCGAAGGAGACAGCCGCCCTCTTCGCCGATGCGACGCCGGAGGAGCAGGCCGCGCTGGCGATGCAGCTCAAGCAGCGAGTCTCGCCGCCGCCGGCTGACGCGCCAGCGGTGTGCGTGCTCGACACCGGCGTGTCGAGAGCGCACCCGCTCCTGGAGGACGTAGTTGCGCCGACCGACGCGATGGCCGTGGATCCTGCGTGGGGCGTGCACGACGACGGCGGCGGTCCCGACTGCATGGGGCACGGAACCGAGATGGCCGGACTCGCGGCCTACGGGGACCTGACGGACGCCCTCGCGTCCACCGGGCCCGTCGCTCTCCATCACCGGGTCGAGTCCGTCAAGATTCTCCCTCCGACCGGCGCGAATCCCGCGGATCTCTACGGAGCGATCACGGCGCAGGCGATCTCAAGACCGGAAGCGAATGCCCCGCACCGTCCGCGAGCTTTCTCACTCGCGGTCACGGCCAAGGACGAACGCGATCGGGGACAGCCCACGTCCTGGTCCGCGGCCATCGATGCGCTGGCGGCCGGCCGCGTCTTCGATCCCTCCACCCAGGGTCTTGTCTACCTTGACCCTGGCGAGGAAGCCGCCCACCGACTCTTCGTCCTCAGCGCGGGTAACGTGGGCCTTCCCTTGGAAGTGGCGCACCTCGATCGGAGCGATGTCGAGGGCGTGCACGACCCGGCGCAGGCGTGGAACGCTCTCACCGTGGGGGCCCACACCGAGAAGGCTGTCATCCTTGACCCTGATTGGAACGGATGGTCACCGCTCGCGCCGCCGGGGGAGTTGTCACCCTGGAGCACGACATCGGTCACGTTCGGCGAGCCGTGGCCCATCAAACCCGATGTGGTCTTCGAGGGCGGAAACGCAGCCCATCAGGGAGGCGACGTTGACCGTCCGGCGGACCTGTGCCTGCTGTCAACGTATTACAAGCCGCACGTGAAGCCGTTCGTTCTCACGTGGGCGACGAGCGCGGCGACCGCCCAGGTCGCCCGCATCGCCGCGATTGTACGGACCGAGTATCCCGAGTACTGGCCCGAAACGGTCCGGGCGATCGTAGTGCACTCAGCCGAGTGGACGCACGCGATGCGGACCAACCTACGGGGCGCGACCAGCAAGCGAGCGCGAGCGAAGCTGGTACGACGCTACGGATACGGCGTTCCCGACCTTCGTCGTGCGCTTCGCAGCGCGAACGACGCGCTTACGTTGATTGCGCAAGCGACGCTGAGACCGTTTGTCGATGGGAAGATGCGGGAGATGCACATGCACAGGCTCCCTTGGCCGTCGGAGGTCCTTGAGGACCTGGGACAAGCGTCCGTTCAACTGCGTGTGACGCTCTCGTACTTCATCGAGCCCAATCCCGGTCGTCGAGGTTGGAAGAAGAGGCATCGCTACGCCTCACATGGGCTCCGCTTCGATGTGAAGTCGCCGACAGAGACGCTCGCCGACTTCCGCAAGCGACTGAACCGGAAGGCGCTTGAGGAGGACGAGGAGAAGCCGCAGGCCGGTGGTGACGCGCAGGGGTGGTTCCTGGGAGAACAGACGCGGAACAAGGGCTCGATCCACTCCGACGTGTGGAAGGGGACCGCCGCAGACTTGGCAGAACGCGGCGTGATTGGTGTGTACCCTGTTTCCGGGTGGTGGAAGGACCAGCCGAAGCGCGACCGGAGCCAGTTCGGCGCACGCTACGCGCTCACAGTGAGCATCGAGACCGAGGCCGAGAACGTGGACATCTGGACGCCGGTCGCGCAGGAGATCGGCGTGCCGATCGAGATCGTGACAGGGGACTGATCCTCTGGCGCTCGCCCGAGTTCCATCGTGATCGGTCGCCCGCGCGCCCGGGGTCCGCGGACCCCGCAGGCGAGGTTGCGGTGGCTGCGTCCGAAGGTTGAAGGCCGAGATCGTCGTGTTCGCGACCGTGTTCGGCGCGGCGCGAGGCCGGGTTGACCGGGCCCCGCCGATGGGCGATCATCGGGTCTCCGGCACCGGGGAACCGCGGCGCGCATGAACCACGGCGAGATCGTCTCCTTCATCTGGGGGGTCGCGGACCTCATCCGCGACACCTTCAAGCGGGGGAAGTACCAGGACGTGATCCTCCCCCTCACCGTCCTGCGCCGGCTTGACTGCGTCCTCGCCCCGACCAAGCCGGCCGTCCTGAAGGCGGCATCGAAGTTCAAGGCGAAGCTGGAGAACCTCGACCCGCAGCTGAAGGCGGCCTCGGGCTTTGCCTTCTACAACACGTCGCTCTACGGCTTCGAGCGCCTTCTCGACGACGCGCCGCACGTGGCCGCGAACCTCCGGAACTACATCCAGGGCTTCAGCCCGAACATGCGCGAGGTGCTGGAGAAGTTCGACTTCGACGGGACGATCGCAAAGCTCGACGACGCGGGCCTTCTCTTCAAGGTGCTCGAGCGATTCAAGGGCGTGGACCTCCACCCCGACCGGATCAGGAACCCGATGATGGGGACGATCTTCGAGGAGCTGATCCGGAAGTTCAACGAGGCGCTGAACGAGAACCCCGGCGAGCACTTCACGCCCCGCGATGTCGTCCACCTGATGGTCGATCTCCTCCTCGCCGGCGACGAGAGGCGCATCGGGAAGGCCGGCGTCGTCCTGACCGTCTGCGACCCCTGCTGCGGGAGCGGCGGGATGCTCACGATCACGAAGGACCACATCCTCGGGACCCCCGAGCGCCCCGGCATCAACCCAGAGGCGGACGTCCACCTTTTCGGGCAGGAGGTGAACCCCGAGACCTTCGCGGTCTGCAAGTCCGACCTCTTCATGAAGAGCGCGGACGGCCGCGACGCCGAGCACATCCTTTTCGGGTCCGTGCTCTCGAACGACCGGCACCGAAGCCGCGCTTTCGACTACCTGATCGCGAACCCGCCCTACGGGAAGGACTGGAAGCGGGACGAGAGCGAAGTCGAGGCAGAGCACGAGAAGGGTTCAGCCGGCCGCTTCGGTGCGGGGCTCCCGCGCATCTCGGACGGCCAGCTCCTCTTCCTCCAGCACATGCTCGCGCACATGAAGTCACCGGAGGAGGGGGGCTCGCGGATCGCGATCATCATGAACGGCTCGCCGCTGTTCACGGGCGACGCGGGCCGCGGCGAGAGCGAGATCAGGCGCTGGATCCTTGAGAACGACTGGCTGGAGGCGCTCGTGGCGCTCCCCGAGCAGCTCTTCTACAACACGGGGATCGCTACCTACGTATGGGTGCTCACGAACCGGAAGGCCACGGCGCGGAAGGGCAAGGTCCAGCTCATCGACGCGACGTCGTTCTGGGCGCCGATGCGCAAGAGCCTCGGCGACAAGCGACGCGAGGTGCCCTCGGACAAGGCGAAGGAGATCCTCGCGCTCCACCGGGCGCTGACGGAAAGCGAGCACTGCCGCATCTACCCGACGACGCACTTCGGGTACCGGAAGATCACGGTGGAGCGGCCGCTGCGGCTGAACTTCCAGGCGAGCGCAGAGCGGATCGGGCGGCTCGACAGGGAGAGCGCGTTCGCGGCGTCAGCGACCAGCAAGAAGAAGGACCCCAAGGCGAAGGCGAAGGAGGAGGCCGCGGGCCGCGACCTCCAGGAGAGCATCCGGGGGATGCTCCGGGCGCTCCCCGCCGACATCTACAAGAACCGTGGACCTTTCCTCGCGGCGCTCAAGGCGGCGGCGATGAGGGCGGACGTGAAGCTCGCGGCGCCGCTACAGAAGGCGATCCTCTCCGCGCTCTCCGAGCGCGACGAGACCGCCGAGGTCTGCCGCGACGCGGATGGCAACGCGGAGCCCGATCCCGACCTGCGCGACACCGAGAACGTCCCCCTCGCCGAGTCGGTCGAGGAGTACTTCGCTCGCGAGGTGAAGCCGTATGTTCCCGACGCATGGGTCGATGCCGGCCGGCGGGACCGGAAGGACGGCGAGGGCGGCGTCGTCGGCTACGAGATCAACTTCAACCGCTACTTCTACAGATACGAGCCGCCGCGTCCACTCGAGGAGATCGAGGCGGACATCAAGGCGGTCGAGCACGACATCCTCACGCTGCTGCGGGAGGTGGCGGGGTGAACCGCGCATCTTTGCGCGATGCAGTGGCCGCCGGGCGCCGCTTCAAGCGGTACCCCGCGTATCGCGACTCATCTGTGGAGTGGCTTGGGGCCATCCCGACGCATTGGGTGCTGAGCAAGGCCGGGGTCCTGACGACGGCGATCAGCGGCAGCACGCCCAGCAGGGACAATCCGCTCTTCTGGCATGGGGGCATCCCGTGGGTAACACCGAAGGACATGAAGCGGGCCGTAGTCGACTCGTCGGAGGAAACCGTCTCTGATGCCGGGGTTCGTGCGTCCGGCCTTCGGCTTGTCCCGTCACCCGCGGTGCTGATCGTCGTTCGAGGGATGATCCTGGCGCACACGTTCCCGGTCGCTGTCACGGCGGCACCCGTCACGATCAACCAGGACATGAAGGGTCTGCGAACCACCGAGGAGATTGCGCCCGCCTTTCTGGCGCAGGTCCTCCGCGGTGCTGGGACGGCTCTCCTTGGCCAGCTCGTCGAGGATGCCGCGCATGGGACCAAGGCAATTCGCATGGAGCGATGGCGTTCCTTCCCGATCCCGGTCCCCCCGCTTGCGGAGCAACACGCGATCGCCGCCTTCGTCGATCAAGAAACGGCAACACTCGATACGCTGCTTACGAGGGTCGAACGGCTTGCCGGAAGAGTCACGAACCCGACCACGTCGCTGCTCCACGAGTATCGCACCGCCTTGATATGTGCCGCAGTGACAGGCAAGATCGATGTCCAGGAGGAGGCCGCGTGAGCCCGGAGCTCAACGAGCGGACCTTCGAGGACGCGATCGAGCAGGCCCTCGTCGCAGCCCCGGCCATCGCCGACGCCGCGCCGCGGTTCGGCGAGGGGCCGCCTGGCGGCTACCAGCCGCGTCTCGCCGCGGACTTCGACGCGGGGCTCTGTCTCGCGCCGAAGGACGTGACCGGGTTCGTCCTCGCGACGCAGCCGAAGGAGTGGGGGCGGCTGAAGCAGCACCACGGCGCCGAAGTGGAAGAGCGGTTCCTCCGGCGCGTGGCGAGCGAGGTCGAGAAGCGCGGCGTCCTCGACGTGCTACGCAAGGGCGTGAAGGACTCGGGCGTCCACGTCAGCCTCGCCTACTTCAGGCCGTCGAGCGGGCTCAACGAGGAGCTGCGCCGCCTCTACCTCGGGAACCTCTTCTCCGTCGCGAGGCAGGTGCACTACAGCGAGCGGACGCCGGACAAGAGCATCGATCTCGTTCTCTTCCTCAACGGCCTCCCGATCTTCACGGCCGAGCTCAAGAACCCCCTCACCGGCCAGGACGTGGAGCACGCGATCCGGCAGTACAGGACCGACCGCGACCCCCGGGACCCGCTCCTGTCCTTCCGCCGGTGCCTCGCGCACTTCGCCGTGGACCCGGACCTCGTCTTCGTGACGACCCGGCTCGACGGGCCGGCAACCCGCTTCCTGCCGTTCAACCGGGGTAAGTTCGGGGGCGCCGGGAACCCGCCCGCGGTCGCGGGCTACGCGACCGGCTACCTCTGGGAGCGCGTCTGGGCGAAGGACAGCGTGCTGAACCTCCTCCAGCACTTCGTCCACGAGTTCGAGGAGGAGGACGACGAGGGGCGGAAGACGGGCCAGCGAGCCCTCGTCTTCCCCCGCTACCACCAGCTCGACTCCGTGCGGCGCCTCGTCGCGGACGCCCGCGAGCGGGGCGCGGGGCACCGATACCTCGTCCAGCACAGCGCGGGCAGCGGCAAGAGCAACTCGATCGCCTGGCTCGCGCACCAGCTCTCCGTGCTCCACGACGGCGAGGACAGGAGGGTCTTCGATTCGATCGTCGTCATCACGGACCGGCGCGTGCTCGACCGGAAGCTCCAGCGGACGGTGCGGCAGTTCGAGCAGACGCGAGGCGTCGTCGAGAACATCGACAAGCACTCCTCGCAGCTCAAGGAGGCGCTCGAGGCGGGCAAGACGATCATCGTCTCGACGCTCCAGAAGTTCCCGATGATCGTGGACCAGATCAGGGGGCTGCCCGGCAAGCGGTTCGCGGTCATAGTCGACGAGGCGCACTCGAGCCAGACCGGGGAGAGCACGAAGAGCCTCAAGGGGGTGCTCGCGGCGCCGACGCTGGAGGCCGCGGAGGACGAGGACCGGCCGGGCGAGGAGGACGCCGAGGACCGGATCGTCGCGGAGATGAAAGCGCGGGGCCACCTGCCCAACGTCTCGACCTTTGCCTTCACCGCGACGCCCAAGGAGAAGACGCTCGAGCTCTTCGGGACGAAGCGCCAGGACGGGAGGTTCGAGGCGTTCAGCCTCTACACGATGCGCCAGGCGATCGAGGAAGGGTTCATCCTCGACGTGCTGGAGAACTACACGACGTACAAGGTCTACTGGAGCCTGCTCAAGAAGGTCGCCGAGGACCCGCGGTACGACAGGGTCAAGGCGAGCTACCTCCTGCGGTCGTTCGCGGATCTCCACGCGCACGCGATCCAGAAGAAGATCGAGATCATCGCGGAGCACTTCGCGTCGAACGTCGCGCACCGGATCGGCGGCCGCGCCAAGGCGATGATCGTCACACGCTCGCGCCTCCACGCCGTTCGGTACAAGCTCGCGCTCGACCGGCAGCTGAAGGAGAAGGGGCTCCGCTGCCGCGCGCTCGTCGCGTTCTCGGGGACGGTCAAGGACGGCGGGGTCGCCTGCACGGAGGCCGGGATGAACGGCTTCTCCGAGGCGCAGACGGCGAAGACGTTCGCGCGGGCCGAGTACCGGCTGCTCGTCGTCGCGAACAAGTTCCAGACCGGGTTCGACCAGCCGCTGCTGCACACGATGTACGTGGACAAGAGGCTCGGCGGCGTGAACGCCGTGCAGACGCTCTCGCGCCTGAACCGCGTCCACTCGGGCAAGGAGGAGACGATCGTCCTCGACTTCGCGAACGAGGCGGACGACATCCGAAAGGCGTTCGCGCCCTACTACGAGCGGACGCTCCTGACCGAGGCGACGGACCCGAACCTCCTCTACGACCTGAACCGGCAGATCCTCGACTTCCACGTCTTCGCGGAGGCGGATGTCGATGCCTTCGCGAGGCTCTACTTCACGGGGGGGACCCGCCCGAACGGCCGCCACGCGAAGCTCCACGCGGCGCTGAAGCCCGTCGCGGACCGCTTCGCCGCGCTGCCCGAGGGCGAGCGAGAGGATCTGCGGGGGAAGCTCGCGGACTACGTCCGGCTCTACGCATTCCTCTCGCAGGTGATCCGGTTCACGGACGCCGGGCTGGAGAAGTTCTACGTCTACACGCGACTGCTCGTCCGGATGCTGCCGCGGCGCAAGGAGGACCTGCCCCGCGAGATCCAGCGACTGATCGACATGGACTCGTACCGCATCCAGCGGACCGGCACGGGCAGGATCCCGCTGGAGCGCGGCGAGGGCGACGTCGAACCGAGGGGGCCCGGGGGCAGCCGCATCCCCGTCGAGGAGATGGAGGCCCTGTCCGAGATCATCCGCGATCTGAACGAGAGGTTCGGTACCGACTTCAGCGACGAGGACCGGGTCTTCATCGAGACGCTGGAGAGCCGGCTGGTCGCGGACGAGGCGCTCAACGCGGCGCTCCGCGCGAACACCCGCGAGAACGCCCGGCTCACGTTCGACCACGTGGTCGAGAGCACGCTCCAGGGGATGGTGGACACGAACTTCGACTTCTACAAGCGGGTCACGGACGACCGGGAGTTCTCGAAGTTCTTCCTCGACTGGCTCTTCGAGCGGTTCGCTCGGGCTGCGGGCCGGGGTGGGGAGAGGGGCACGCCATGAGGACGCCCCCCCGGTTCCGCACCGGACTCGGACGGCTACGTCGTGCCTGCCGCGCGGAGCAAGGCTGATGGACGAGCTTGTCGACGACTTCGTCCGCGTCGCCCGCCGCTGCGAACGCGCAGGACGTGCGATCGACGAGGAGCCCTTGGCGGGTATCGCAGCTCGCCTGCATGACGCCGTCGCCGCGGTCGGAAAGGCATGGAGTGGCTCGTGGCTGGGTTTTTTCGCATCGATCTACAAGGCCGATCTCCAACCGAAGGCGCCAGGGGACTTCTTCGATGCAGAGTGGGGCGGAACGGGCTCGCACATGGACCGAACGACTGGGCGGTGGGCGCAGTTCGACGACGCGCCGCTTGAGCGCGAGATCCTGCGCCGAGCCGGAGACCCGAGGTGCGACGACATCAACGAGGCGGCTGCGGCGGCGGAGCGGGCGTTTGAGGAGGGCAAGGAGGAACTGCTACCGACGATCGACGCCGTCTTGAGCAAGCACCAGGACGGGACGCTGTCTGGGCTGCGCGAGGAGATCTCCAAGCTGAAGTCGCACCTGCTTGGCGAGGATTTCCTGAAGATGCAGAGGCCGAATCAGGCCATGACGCGCAACTCTGCGGTAATTCAAGAAGGGCTGCAGGCCCCGTTCCACCTTCGATTCCAGGCGTGGTTGGTGGAGGAGAGCACGTACTTCTCGCAGGCGAAGGAGCTGGCGAAACTCTCCATGCGAGCGGCGCGGTACTTGGAGAAGAAGATGGCGATGAAGGGGCGGACGATGAGTCGGACGGATGGCAAGGTGTTCGTCGGCCACGGCGGCGCGCAGGAGTGGCGGAAGCTCAAGGACTTCCTTACGGATCGCCTCGGGCTGGCCGTCGAGGAGTACAACACCGTGCCCACCGCGGGACGGTCCCGGAAGGAGCGGTTGCAAGAGATGCTCGACACGAGCGTCTTCGCGTTCTTGGTGATGACCGCGGAAGATGAGCACGCGGATGGGACGAAGCACGCACGCGAGAACGTGATCCACGAGGTGGGACTCTTCCAGGGCCGCTACGGCTTCGAGCGTGCGATCGTCTTGCTGGAGCACGAATGCATGGAGTTCTCGAACATCGCAGGCATTGACCAGCTGCGGTTCCCCAAGGGTGCGATTGAATCTCAGTTCGAAGACGTTCGGCGCGTGCTTGAGCGCGAAGGGATCGTCGCCCGTTGAGGGACCCACGCCCCTGGTCGGAGGATGCCGGGCGGCTACGTCAGTGGTGGCGAAGCAGGTCGTCCAGCGTCTGCATGAACGACCGCATCCGTTCGGCCTCACGCATACAATTGGGACAGCAGCCGAGGTGCTCGGTCAGGGCTCTGACCTCGTCCTCGCTCACCTCGCCGTCCCATGCCCTCGATACCAGAAGCTTGGCGTGCGCGTGGGTGATCCGCGCGCTCTTGCCCCTCCGCCTTCGCTCGCGTACCGTCATGCCCCCTCGAAGCTCTCGAAGAACTCCTCCGGCCGGACGCGGAAGTGGTGGCAGATGCGGGAGAGCACATCCTGCCCCTTCTCAGCGTCGAGGCCGTCGAACGTCGCGGACATCCGGGCGAGGAAGCCGGGCTCGACGCCGCACACGCGGGAGATGCGCTCGTCGTCGAGGCCGGGCTCCTTCGCCTTGAGCCGCTCCAGCCCCCGGGCGAAGCTCTCGGGGCTCATCCTGCCCTGGACGTGCTCCGGGCTCGGCCAGTCCACCTCGAAGGTCGTCTCGTTGACGAGCTCGCCGTTCGCGAGGAAGCGGCAGGCGTGGCGGCCGCGGTTCTCGAAGACCACGGCCGGGAGCGGGATGCACTCGGTCACGAGGGCGAGCGGGTCGTCGACATGCTTCGGGCTCGTCGTGTGCGTCCCCGCGACGACCTTGCCCGTCGCCAGCTCCGCGACCTCGACGGCCAGGTCGTAGGTGCCCTGCATCCCGGTCATCGCGAGATAGACGCCGAGCCCCGGGAGCTTGAGCGGGAACGTCGAGCTCTCCAGCCTGCCGCGGATAACGCCTTGGAGGTCCCACCGAGTCTTGCCGGGGTCGGTCCCGATGGAACGGCAGAGCACGATGGCGTCGAGCTTCGGCGGCCTCGCCTTGCCCATCGCAGGGAAGGCTACCAGAACCGCCGGCTCGGGCCCCGAGGGGCCGGCCGGTCGGGGAACTGCATGGCCGGTGACTACTGGTTGCGACAGTGTCCTCTCCGGAGAACGGCCGTCGCGTGGCCGACCCGGGCAGGCCCCGGCCTGCCCCGCGGCACGCCGAATGCAAAGCGGCCCTCCGCGTATTGAGATGGCGGGCTTCGCGGTCCCGGAGGCCCGGAGGAAGAACCATGCCCGAGACGACGGAGGCCGGCTCCTTGGTCAGCGTCGATCTGCTCGACGCATCCTGCCGGTCGGACGACTTCCCCAAGGACTGGACGCGGGAGCAGAGGGAGCGTGCGCTGGACCGCTACTGCAAGTGGCTGCGGCTCAAGCAGAAGCACCTGATGGCGCGGATGGCGCCGACCCGCGACATCGACCTCTTCTGGCACCTGCACATGCTCTCGCCGGTCGCTTACCACCGCGACTGCATGAGGCTCTTCGGCAAGCTGCTCGACCACAACGGCGGCTTCGGCAAGGGGCCGGGCGAGCTGCCCGAGCTGCAGCGCGTCTTCACCCAGACCGCGACGTGGTGGGAGGAGGAGTACGGGGAGCCGTACCGCGAGGACGGCCAGTGGCTGCGGGACGCGGTCCTCACCGACTGCTGGCACGACTGCCAGGACCGCTGCTGGCACGCCTGCCAGAACGAGGAGTGAGCCGTGGCCTGGCACGTCGAGGCCGACCTGCGGGAGCGCGGCTTGGCCCACATCCGCGGGCCGCTCGATGCCGCCGCCTACCGGGACCTCGCGAGGTCCTTGGGCGACATCGTCGGCGCGGAACTGATTGCGCTCCGCCCGGGCGCGCACGCCTACGTGGCCAAGCCCGGGCCTGTGCCTCTCCACACCGACCACCCGGAAGTCGACGTCATCGGGTGGTGGTGCGAGCGCCAGGACGAAGCCGATGGCGCGTCGCTTCTCTTCGACGCCCGTCCCGTGCTGGACGCGCTTCCCGAGGAGGACCGCGTCCTGCTGCGGCAGGTGGAGCTTTGGTGCCCGCCGCTCCGCGGGGGCCCTCCGACGCTCCGGTTCCCGGTGCTGAGGGCGACGCCGGACGGCGACGCGCTGTTCTGCTCCCCTTGGCTCAAGTCCGCGAACGCGATCCCGGCGCACGAGGCGGCGCTCGGCGCGTTCCGGGAGAAGCTCTCGGTGGCCGCGAGGCGATCGACGAACTCCGTGCGTCTCGAAGCCGGGTCGGCGCTCTTCGTCGACAACACGCGGGTGCTGCACGGGCGTGCGGCGATCTTCGAGCGAAGCCAGCGTCGCCTGCACCGGCTCTGGCTCGCACGCCGCCGGACCGACGGACGCGACGGGCCTGCCGGCCCACCGTCAAGTCGTGCGCAGACTCGGTGGTAGTTTCGATGACCCCTGATCAGCAACGGGATCCGCCCCGCGGCGCGGACCTGCGAGCGCGGGACGAAGGCCAAGGAGGGCTCTCAGATGCGAGGAACGATCCGACGGTGGGGGACGAAGGGCTACGGGTTCATCGAGAGCCCGGATCTGCCGGTGACCGCGTGGTGCCATCTCAAGCACCTCGCCGACGACTACCGCTTCCCTCGCGTCGGGGACGAGGTGGAGTTCGAGCCGGTGGAGGTCGGCGCAGGGAGGTTCCAGGCTCACGAAGTGCGGCTTGCGCCCGCGGACGCGGCGGGACCCGCCGACGCTCCGACGCCGGCCCCGCCGGAAGCGGTCCCGCGGCCGTCCGAGGACCATGTCGAGCCGACAGGCCCGGCAGAGGCGCCGCAGGGCGCGTCGTCCGACGCGGGCGGCCGCGCCAGCCCCACGCCCGTCACGTTGGCCGGCGTCGTCCAGCTTCTCGATACGGAGCTTGAGGCGGAGCGGGAGGCTGCGGCGGGGGTCGAGCGGACGGAGCGCAGCACGGTCGAGGCCGCCGAGGTGTCGGTCGCGCAGGCCCTGCGCGCGCTGAGGATCGCCGAGCGCGCTCGCGACGAGGCAAGGAGGAACCTCGACGAGGCGCATGCGCGATGCTCAACGCTGCCGGCCGAGCAGGCGACGCGCCGGGCGAAGGCCATCGAGGAGTTCATCGGCGCCGTGCGGCGGACCTTCCGTGGTCGCATCGACGACCGTCGGCGCCGCCTCAAGGAGACGGAGGCGGCTCGCTGCGCGGCCGTCTCGCGCCTCGGGGAGCCGGCCGTGAGGAAGTACGAGGACGTCCGCGGGCGCGCCCGCAAGGGGCCCGATGACGCGGTCGCCCGGGAGGCGTTCCAGATGCTCGAATCACGGGAGCGCGAACGGCTCTCGGACTACGCCGACGCGCTCGACCGTCTGGAATCGGCTGGCGACACGCCGTTCCCGGTCCTGCTCGCCCGTGCCGGGGGCGCCGGCGACGGCGCCTTGGTGGTCAGCCCGCTACCCTCGGGCACCGGGGCAAACGGCGACTGGCGGCTGGCCGCGACGTTCTGGGACGCGATCGAGAGGGCGTCGCGGGAGCTCGGGACCGACCCTGGGCCGATCGAAGCCGGCGATGTCGCCGGGAGCGCCGCGGCGCGGATACGTGCGAGCGACCTCGAGGATTGTCTCGCGCTCGTGCTCGACGAGGCGATCTCGTCGAGGCATTCGCTCCAGGCCCTCGGCCTCGTGCCGCATGTCGAGAGCGCGCCTCACCTCACTCTGCCGCTCGCGCCTTCGCCGGACCAGGGCGCGAAGGCGGCTCGGAGCGTGACACCCGAGGGCGGCAGCCTCGCCGATGTCGCGGGGCGCTTCGGGGTGCCGCTTCGGATCCTCGTGGGCATGCTCAAGGACCACGACCTGCCCGCCCCCGACGACCGCATTGACGCGGGCACCGAGGGGACGCTCGCCCGGCTGCTCGGGATCGCCATCGCGCCGCCGCGGGGTTCGCGGGAAGGCGACGCGCCCGCGGTACCCGACGGCAGCGCGTTCTCGACCATCGGGGAGGCGCTCGACGCCATCGCGGCGGAGTTCCCAGGCCGACTCCGGCTCAGCCTGAACGGCCAGTCGTTCGTCGAGGGCAACCCGTTCGAGGACATCGCGGCCTTCTGGAGGGCGGTCCGCTTCCTCGCGACCACCTACCACGACGCGAAGACCGGGGCGGTCCCATGCCCGGATCTTGGCGACGCGCTTCGGAACGAGTGCACCTTCTTCCTCCGGTCCTCGCAGTCGGAGACCACGATGGGCGAGTACGCGAGCGACTACGAGACCTGGTGGGGCGGCAGGCGCGTGAAGCTGGAGAGCCACATCGGGAAAGGCAATGCGAAGGACGCCCGCTCGACGATCCGGGTCGCCTGGCACTGGGACGAGGAGAGCCGCGTCGTCGTGATCGGGTACGTCGGGCAGCACCAGCGCACGCGGGCGACGTAGGTTGTGGGATACCGCGGTCCCGTTCCGGCGCCATCGTCGGCTCGCCGGAGGCCCAGACCACGCGGCGTTTCAGGTCGCCCGGTAGACGCCGAGGCTCTCGCGTTCAATCACACGGTCCCGGAGGAGCCGGGTCAGCACGACCTGGACGCTCTCGTGGCTGATGCCGAGCAGGCGGGCGACCTCCGCGACCTCGAACGGTCGCTGGAGCCGGATCGCCCACTCGGCGAGCCTCTGGCGGTGCGTCCCCTTGCGGTAGAGGCCCACGTCGGTCAGCGTGGCGCGTGCGGCCATGCCCTTTGGCGTGACCGAGTACCGTCCCCAGTGCTCGCGACGGAGGAGCCCCGCTGCGGCGAGCAGCGACAAGACGCCGCTCGAGTAGGCACGCGCCCGGCGGATCGCGCTCCGCGCCTGCCGGGAATCGACCCTGCCGCCTTGCTCGATGGCCCAGAGCAGGAGGCGCGCCGGCACGCTACCGGGCCGCGGCAGGCCGCCGGTGTGGAACCAGAGTCGCTTGCGCGCCGAGTTCCGGCCGGGCCTGCGGCCGGGCAGCCGCGCGATCCCGCCCACGACGTTCGACCGGTCGAGCCGCACGGGGACGCTCTCGCCGCGGCGCAGGGCCGCGAGGGTGCCGTCGCTGACGCGGATTGCGATCGTCCCCGGCACGGCGCCCCCCCTACCCGCCTCCCTCCGGGATCCGCAGCTCGTCCTCCGGCTTGCCCCGCTCGGCGAGCGCGCAGATCGCCCAGCTGGCGAGCGAGATCGCCATGTCCCGGTCGGAGCGCCACTTCGGGCGAACCAGGCGCAGGCGGGCGAGCTGCTCCTCCGGGTCCGGGATGCCCGGCCTGCCGAGCAGGATGGGCGTGCCCGTCGTCATGCAGCGGCCGGCCGGGAACATCAGCCGGCTGAGCCACCACAGGCCGTTCCCGTCGGGCATCCGGTCGAGGAGGGGCTCGATGAGCGTGAACTCCCTGTCGTCGATCGCGCTGCGCACGCGGGCGCCGACACCCGGCAAGGTCTCCTCGACGCGGAAGTGCGCGTAGCGCGAGCGGAGCAGGGCGTCGAGGACCGGCCGCTCCGGCTCGGGGAGCCGCTGCGCCGCCGCGGATTCCGCGTAGCGGGCCGCGACGCTCCTCCCCTCGCGGTCAGGCCAGTCGTGGAGGCAGCTGTCCGCGAGCACCCCCATCGCGATCTCGTCGGGGAACGCATACCGCCCGTCCGCGTACACGCCGAGGGCAGCGCCCGCCTCCTCGTAGAGCTCGGGCGGGATCATCCTGATCATTCGGCTGTTGAGGGTCTGGAGCGCGCGACGGAAGCGCCAGTAGTCCCGGGCCTCCGGCGCGAGGGGGCGGGAGCCCCGGGAGGTCCTGGACGCCCGGTTTCGCATCGGCTGCGCGGAAGAGGATACGGCCCGGGCCGGTGCCGGCGCAAACGGGGGGTCTGCGGACGTGGGGGCGGCGGAGCGGGCCCGGCGCTACCCTTGGCGGCCATGCGCGCCGTCGATGCCTTCCTCCTCGCGTTGGACGACGCCTGGTCCCACGATTGGGAGTCGCTGATGTCTGTCTTGAAGGGCGTGACCGAGGAGGAGGCGGTGTGGCAGGCGCCGTGCTACCGGCACGAGCCGCGCGTCCCGGGCGCGCCGCCGCCCGGGAGCATCCGGTGGCAGGTGGTCCATGTCGCTGAGTGCAAGGCATCGTACACGCTCCGGCTGTGCGGGAACCGCGAGGCCCGCTCGCCCGACGTGCCGCCGCTGGGGACGAGCACGTTCGTGCAGGACCTCGCCGCGCTCCACGAGGCGCATCGCGCGGAGCGAGAGGAGATCGCGGCGATCCCCGACGCCGAACTGACGCCAGCGGTGGCCGACTTCCTCACGAACATCATCCGGCACGACATCTGGCACGCGGGCCAGATTGCCGTGGCCCGGAGGCTCTGGCGGAAACGCGACGGGCGGTGAACGGGGACCGCCTACGTCGCCCACTGCGCTGGAGGGGGCAAAGGGGGCGCGTTCCGAGCCGGATTGGAGTGGACCCCGGCGAAAGAAGAACCGGAAAGTCGGAAAGGGGAAGCAGGGAAACAGCGACTACATGGGTGGGGACCCTGGCCTCGTCCCCTCGGCCCGGCCCTGCGGGGGCCCCAGCCCCCTGTGCGGCGAACCCGCGAGCCGTGTCCGGGGGCTCCAGGGGCGCAACCGGGTGCCACCGGCGCCCCGGCGCGGTCGTGAACGCGCCCGGGCCAGGTCCGCAGGTGTCGGACTGGCCTCGCGGTCGGCGGCGAAGACGCGCACAACGCGATCGAGGCCCACTGCGTAGAGCATCGACCGGAGGAGCCCCGAGGGCTCGCTCAGCTCGATCTCCTCGCCGCGCTCCCGGAGCGCGCCCGGCCATGCCGACGGTCCCGGGGTGTACGTACCGCGCCAGCGGCGCGAAGGGGGGGCGGGCTACGAGCCCGTTCCCCGCGACGCCCGGGTCGGTGACAAGCAACACCCAGACGCCGCGAGCGCCATTCCAGCAATCCCGGTCGCCCGTCACGCCGGACACGAGCAGGCACAGGCACGCTCCCGCGGCGAAGGCCGCCTTGGAACGGCCGATTGCGAGGCCGACGAGGCGCCGACGAGGGTTCCGACCGCGACCCAGCCGCCCGCGGCGCGCGGCGAAAGCCTGTCCTGGCGCCGCGTTACGTTGATGCCCCCTGCGAAGCCGACCTCGAGAAAGGAATCGGACATGAGGTACCACCCGGAGACCGACATCTACGATGCGCTCGGATGCGATCCCAGCGCCTCGGCGGAGGAGATCGCCGCTGCATTGCGCCAGCGGCGGCACGTGCTGGCCGACTACGCCGCGCTGCTCCAGGGTCCCGAGAAGCGCCGCGAGTACGACCGGCAGCGGACGCAGTACCTCCGGAGCCGCGAGGCCCCGCGGGCGACGGCGCCCGCAGGAGCCAAGGGCAGCGTGGACCTCGGCTGGATCGGCCTCGCCGCCCTCGGCCTCGGCTTGCTCCTCGCCGTGCTGATGGCGAGGTAGGCGGGCTACTTCTCGATGATGGCCAGCCGCCCGTCGTCGTCATCGAGCTCGTCCCGGTACTGCTCCCCGAGGCGCGTGAGCCACTGCGGCGCGGTATCGCCGCACAGGATTACGAGGACGAGGTTTCGCCGGGGGTCGAGATCCTCGATCTGGCCCACGAGCCGGTTGTAGTCCGACTTCCGCTTCAGGTCGCGCTTGATCTCGATGAACGCCTCGCGCTTCTTGCCCCAGATTCGCGCCCAGAGGGGCGAGTACTCGACGTAGAGATCCACCGTCGTCCCGAGGTGCCGGTACTCGCGCTCGATCGTGGCGTCGGGGTTGCGCCGGCGCAGGAACTCCTCCAGCGAGCGGTGGTAGGCCCGCTCGTGGTCGAGGTCTCCGGGCTCCCACTCAGCGACCATTCGCACCAGCCGCGGGAGTAGCCCGCCCACGTTCACCGAGAGAGGGGTCAGCTTCGTCACCGGCCCGCCATTCTGCGCCGTGGGAGGGACCGGGCACGCGGTGCGCCGGACATGAGAGGCGTGCTTGAGGTCACGCGACGGGCGATCTTGGCGAGGGCGCAAGAGACCTCGTCGGGCAGAGGGTTGTCCGGAAAAGAATGGAACCGTTCGCGGCCTCGGACGCGAGCCCCTTTTCCGCTCGCCAGGCGGGATCCCGGCCCCTGACGCGCGCCGGGGGAGGAGCGGACCGCCGGAGTTTCCGGACGGTCCATACGCGCGTGCACACGCGCGAGGAGCCTGCAGGCCGAGTGCGGAAACGTCCGTAGGTTCGGACGGGGCCCCGCTTCTGCTCGCCAAGCGAGATCCCGAGCGTTCACCGCGCTCCGGGATGGGCGACTCGCCGGAGTTTCCGCACCCATCTACGCGCGCGTGCGCGTGCGCGACGGGCCGTGCCCAGTGGCCTCCCCTGCCGACTCCAGGGTTTTGGCTTTGATGTCCCGCGGATTCGCTGGCTCCTGTCGGATGGCGACCGCCCACATCGCATCCGTGGGCGGTTCGGACGGGGGATCCCATCCCCCCCGAAGGAGGCCAGCCATGCGGAAACGGCGGACGAAGGCGGCGGACGAAGCCGCGACGGGCGCCCACGGCGCGCCCAGGGCGGACGGAGGCGGGGCGGGGGCGCCCGAGGCCGGGGTCCCGGCCGTGGCGCCCAAGGGGGCCCACGGGGGCAGCCGGGGCGCCGGGGGAAGCCCGGCCACCGGAAGCACGTCCGGGGCCACGACGGGCGGGCGGCGACCCCTCCGCCTCGCCGGGTACGGCCGGGTCTCGACCGCCGGCCAAGCCGACAACGGGATCAGCCTCGACGAGCAGGACCGTCGGATCCGGCAGTACGCGGAGGCGCACGGCGCCGCGCTCGTCGCGGTCGAGATGGACCGCGGCCTCTCCGGCCGGACGACGCGCCGCCCCGGGCTCCAGCGGATCCTCGACCTCCTCAAGGGCGGCGACGCGGACGGCGTCGTCGTGGCCCGCCTCGACCGCCTGTCGCGGAGCCTCAAGGATGCAGCCGACCTCTTCGCCCGGGCGCAGTTGGAGGGGTGGCAGATCCACTCGCTCAACGAGAACCTCGACACCTCGTCGCCGAGCGGCCGGTTCGTCTGCCACGTCCTCGCGGCGATGGCGCAGTGGGAGCGAGAGATGGCCAGCGAGAGGACGAAGGCGGCGCTCGGCGAGATCAGGCGTCAGGGCCGCCGAGTCTCCGGCAAGCCTCGCTTCGGGTACGCCTTCCGCGGGGAGCGGGTCGTCGAGGTCCCGGAGGAGTTCGCCGTCCTCCGGCGGCTCCAGAAACTCCAGGCCGAGGGGCTCGGCGCCAAGGCGATCGCGACGCGGATGAACGACGCCAAGGACTGCAACCCGCGGACGCGCCGCCCTTGGCACCACGGGACCGTCCGCGACATCCTCCTCCGGGCGGCGAAGTCGTAGAGGGCCGCGCCTACCCGAGGCTCTCGCGGAGCCATGCCCGGGCGAAATCCCATTGCATCTCGACCTTCTCGCACGACAGGCCAAGCAGCGCCGCCGCCTCGCGGCATGTGAACCCGCCGAAGAACCGCAGCTCGACGATCTCCGCCACGCCCGCGTTCATCCCCGCGAGGTCGTCGAGCGCGTCGTCGAGATCGAGCAGGTCGCCCGCCCGCTCCTCGAACGCGACCGCGATCAGTTCCAGCGGCAGACCCTCCTCCGGCACCGCGCCGCGCTTCCTGCGCGCATGGTCCATGAGCGCGTTGCGCACCGCCCGCGCCGCGAGGAGATGCCTCCGGGCGGACCGCCCTCCGGCGCGCCGGGCGCGAACGTCGATGTCCACGAGACTCTGGAACTGCTCGCGGGCGCTCGCGAGCAGCGCCTCCAACGCCGCGTCGTTCGCAGCCATGCGAGGGAGATTGTCGTGACGCGGCGGCGCCGGTTCAACGCGAATGTCCCGCCTCCGCGCTACGATCTTGGCACCCCTGTCGCAACGAGGACCGGAGAGAGGGTGGTGGCAGACGTGAGCGACATGGACGACAGGGCGGTCGGGTTGGTCCGCGATCATACGCCGTGCGGCCCGGAGGTCAGGCGCTGGAATCGCGGCCGCAGCGCCTACGACGGCATCGACCAGCCGAGGGTCCTCCGCCGGGCGCTGCGGGCGGCGTAGTCCGGAGGCGGGGGCTCGCCTTGGGATCAGAACACCCCATCGGGATCGTCGTCCGCGGCGAAGCGACCCATCTCATCCCGGCGCAGATCCTTGGAGGCCGGGGCGGCACTCGTCGCGGCGAAGATGAGCATCCGGCCGCGGCCGAGGACTTCCTCTACGATCTGGCTCAGCATCTTCGATGTCCCCGCCGCGGAGCCGATCCAGCCGTGCCTCAGTAGGTTCGTGAACTCGCTGTTGTTGAGGCGCCGCTTGCAGGTTTCCCACGTGATCCGGACACCACCGCGAGGGCCGCGGACGGACTCGGAACTGAGCACGCGACGCCATAGACCGAGCGGAACGTACATGCCCGGGACCATGCCGTCGTCCAGTGCCGGTCTGGCCTTCGACTCGCAGAGCTTCATGAAGAACGGCTGCCTCGACAAGCGGAACGCGAGGATGCCGTCGGCATCAGACCCGCCCACCGCCGTCAGCGCCTTGTTCGCCTCGACCATCCGCCGAAGCTCGTTCCCGTGGCCCCGGTCGGAGTCGGGGCGGTAGTCCGCCTGGCCGTCCGCTCCCGCGACCATTCGCTTGTACTGGACCAGCACGAACGAATCGTAGCGGTGGTTGTAGTAGAGCAGGTCCACACCCAGCGTCCGCTCGAGCGGCTGGCGGTTGCAGTTGAGGATGGTGAGACACTCGTCGTCGCTCGTGAAGGCTACCGACGCGACGGCGTTTCGGCGCGCCACCTCCATGCCCGGGAAGACCGCTTGGTCGTGAGCGACCATGAGGTCCTCGCCAACCGAGACGCTGTCGAGCTGCGCTATGAACGGCGCCGTTGAGGGTGCCCGCTTCGTCACCGCACTGCGCAGGACCCTCCTCCGGAAAGGGCGATCACGCCATGTCTGCAGGGCCACGGCGACTGCATCTCGTTCAAAGACCCCGAGACCGCCTTCCGAACCGCCGGGCCGAAGGCGAGCCTCGGCCACGGCCCGCGTGAGGTCCGCGAGTCTGTCGCCGACTTCAGGCCGCGTGGCCGCGATCGCCTTGAGAATCTCCTCCCACAGGCGGGGCGTCGGCCGATCCTCGCCGATGGAAGGGGGAACGAAGCGCGCCGCGAACAGACGAGGCAGCTTTGCTCCGGACCTGGTCCGCGCTGAGCGGCCCCAGAGCGACGAGATTCGAGATCACGATCACCGTCTGGTCGGTCGCGACATTGCGGCGAGCTTGGCTGATCCCCAGGTAGTCGACATCGGTGCCGCGCAGCGAGACGACCGCGAGTTCCGCGGAGCGGGGTCCTACCTCGGATGTCGTCACCGTGGTTGAGAACGTCGCGTTCCTCTCGATACTGGCGGCGACATTGTCCGCCCGCGGCCCTCCGCCGATCGCGACCCAGAGCCCTGACGGCTTCCCCATGGCGTGGACTATACGGCGAAGCGAGCCGTTCGTTCCGTGTCTGGCGCCTCGATGTGACGCCCGTGCGGAGGGACCGCCCGACACGGGCGAGGAGACTCAGAGAGGAGACTCAGAGCGGCCGAGGGGCTGTCGGCGGGGGGTCTTCTTCCGTGCCCCCGTTGCCTCTTGCTTCCAGTCGGCGTTGGAGATCCTCCAGCATGGCCTTCACGTCCGGGTCATCCTGCCGCGCCGCAAGGTCGCGAATCGTGCTGACGAGGTCCCGCTCCTTCATCATGGCGGTAGCGATTCGAGACGCCTTCGCCGCCCGAAGCGCGGACTGCGCGGAGGAGAGGTCCGGCTCCAGAACAAGGCCGCGAAGGCCTGGGTTGAGCTGGGCAAACACAAGGTTGTCACGGATCTGCTGCAGAATCCGCATCTGACCGGGAATCCCGCGGGCCGTCTGGAGAATCTCCTCGAGGATCTCGCGCTCGGGGCGCTGAGGCGGACCGCCCCCGGGAGCCGGAATGGCACCCAGCTCGTCCCGGAGCTGGGGCCACCAGAGCGTGAACTGCTGCGCCAGCAGTGCGTCCTCTACCCGCGGAGTCCGGTTCTTGTTCAGCATCTCCACGAGCTTCCTCGTACCTTCTTCGGTGGCTTCGCAGGCCTGAAGGGATCCGATGGGCTGCCCAATGTTGGCAGGGGTGATTCCGTGGAGGAAAGGCACGACGCGGCTCTTTGTGGCCGCCTTCCGGAGGAACCCGGCTTCGAACAGGAGCCACGGAGCGGTCAGGTTCTGCGGGGAAAGGCACAGAATCCCCACGTCGGAAGCACCGAGTTCCTCCTCGATCTTGGCCAGCCAGGCCTCGCCCGGTTCGATGTCCTCGCCGGACATGAAAGGCTCGGTGCCCTGAAGGACGCCGGGAAGCCAATTGCGGAGGGCCAAGGCCACGGCTCTGCTCGTCTCGCCCGACCAAGACAAAAAGATCCTCATGCTCCGGCGAGCATAGCACGGCCGGCTCGTTGCCCGATGGGAGGTGGTGCTCGGCGCGGGCAGCGAGGTCGCGCAGGCGCTTCGCGGCCAGGGCGGACAGCAGCGCCGAAGGAGCGCCGAACCTCATGCCGCCGCGTACTCGCCCCGCCCGACGCGCTTCACGGCGCGCTTCCGGCGGACCGCGGTGAGCACCATCGAGGCGTGGGATCGCTTGACCTTCAGCGCCCTCATCACGTCGGGGACGCCGAACGGTTTCTTGCGCCCTCCGGCCCACGCGACGAGCTTGGCGGGCAGGCTCCCGGCGCGGAAGGGCCCGGCGTCGGTCGGCCTGGCCTTGGCGGCCCGACTGGCGACCGGCTTGGATTCAGCGGCACGTTCGGATCGTGACGCGGGCGCTGCCCGGCCGGCGGAGTCGAGCGCGACCGTGATGGACTTCTCCTCCTTGAGCGCCTTCAGGATCTCGTCGCTGAGCGTGATGGTGAGCTTTGCCGCCATGTGCGAGGAGGATACGTGCATGCGCGGGCCCGGAACAAGTGGCTGCCCCGACTGGCACCCGAGAAGCCCGTTGACGGCGAGAGGCTGGAGTAGCACATCGTTTCGGCGCCGCGGCGCCGCCGTTCGAGCACCTCCCGCGCCGACCCGGGCCGACCGGGCGGCGCGCCGGTCCGCACCATGAGGGCACATCGGGGCCGGAATCCAGTGGCGCCAAGGGCGCGGGTTGGCCTTGGACAGGGGGAGCGCCGGAGGGGCCGGGGGCTCGGGGACGCGGATTGCGCCCGAACCCCCGGGGTGTGGACGGGTGCGGTCAGTTGGCGTAGCGCGGCGTCGGATTCTCCGGCTCGTCTTTCTTCGTCTCGCCCGTCGGCGCGATGACGGTCGAGCCCGAGTAGACCTTGCCGTCGCGGTAGACGAGGCGGTCCGGCCAGAGGTCGCGGCTCACGGCGCCCGTGATGAGATCGACGATCATGCCGGGGATGCCGCCGAGCAGGAGGTTGCCCAGGAACCAGGGTTGGAAGGTCCGCTTTATTGAGACCGTCTGCCCGTTCGGGAACTTGGCGAAGTGGTCGGCGTCGCGGCCGAGCGTGACGAGCACGGGCGTCGTGTAGGTGCTGCCGTCGATCGAAACCGTCTGGCCTTGCGGCTCCGAGTCGATTCGGATCGTCTCGCTGTTCGACGCGACGACCGTCGCGCACCCCGCGAGGAGGGGGAAGAGGATCGGGATCAGGCGCTTCATCGTGCAACTCCGACCCCGGCGCCTCGGGAATGCCGACCCGCCGCCGCGGCGGGCCGCGCCCCCCTCGGTCGCCGGGGGGCGACGATGAGGGCTCTCGTGGGGTGGAACTCAAGTCCGTTTCCGGCAGGCCACCTCTGGCGCGCTTCTACGGCCGCCGTTGGCGCCGATTCGCGGCGTCGTTGGCGAGGGCGTGTACGAGCCAGCCCACGGCGAGTGCGCCCGTCCGGTAGCCGCACCGGAACCCGATCTGCTCGGCCGCCCGCCGCAGCGCGTGCAGGTGCGTGAGCGACCGTCCCGTCTCGACGAGTGCCTTCGCGACCTCGCCCGCGGCGGCATCGATCTGGTTCGCGAGCGCCGCGTCGATCTCGGGATCATCGTCGTCGGCGAGCTGCTCGGCGTCGATGAGCCGCGTCACGACATCCTCGGGGACCGCGAGCACGGCGGGGCGGCGTTTCGTTCTCTTGGCCTTCATGGGACCGCATGGGGCCAGCCCCGCCGCCGCCGGTCCAGTCGTTCCCGCGCGGGGGCCGAAAGGTTGCGGGCCGGCGGTGGAGTACCCGTGGGCGGGCCGTATGGCTCCGGCGAGGAGGTTCGTGGGCCCGGGGGAAACGGTGCCTCCCGAGCGTCAGCTGTCCTTCAGGACCTTCACGAGCAAGGTGCCGTAGTCCGCCCAAGATGCGTTCTCCTTCCCCTTGAGACCCTTCAACCCGTCGAGCAGCGCCTTCTGGCTGTTGAGCGCGACCGGGAAGCTGGGATCGCCGCAGAGCGCCAGCAGGATCCGCCACGGGTACTGGAACCCGTTGAAGCGGCCGTCCGTGTCGCAGCAGAAGTGCTTCATGAACGTGCAGAGGATGTCCTTGGGGGTACCGCCGGGAGCGTCGATCCGAAAGAAGTCCCTGAAGCCACGGCGACCGAACTCGCGCATCGCGTCGGACTCGCTCAGCGCCAGCTCGTGGATGGCGTTGGCCAGGACGCGACGAACCTGCTCGGGGTTCACCGGGGGCGCAGCCTCAGAGGACGTTCTTGAGGTGGAAGGCCGCGTCCTTGAGGCGGTCGCCGAGATCCTTGGCGGTCTCGTCGTCGGAGAGGTCGGCGTAGATCGGGAGCTCCTCGCCGTCCTTCGCCTTGTTCCACGCCCTGCTCACCTCGTGGCTCCAGCGAGACAGCCCAGCGCCGTCGGCGTCCTTGATCATGCGGCACGCTTCAACAATGCTCTCGATCTCGGCCGGATGAAGCTCCGACAGGTACTCCTCCGCACGCCGCCGGTCCGCCACGGAGTATTCGAATCCCGAGTAGGGCCCCCACTCGCCCGGACGTTCCGACAGCGTCCCCTCTGCGTGAAGCGCCTGGAGGATCTGCGGACCCCTGCCGACGCCGGGTCCGCGCGGCATTTTCACGACGGGCCAATCCGTGAGCGCGGCCCCGCGACGGTGCATGTGGACGAGGTGCGCCAAGTAGAACGCCTTGTAGAGGATCGTCCGGTTGAGGCGCTCTCCCTCGTGGTGGCGGACCAGCGCCACCAGAACGGCCTTGGCGCGGCGCTCTCGGGCAAACTCCTCTCTGATCCAGTCGGTCATCGGCGTCTCGGCCTCTCCAACCGCCATATTATCGGTCGGGGCGACGTTTAGGATACCGCCGCTCCACGGCCGTGGGGGCGGATCGGGGTTCTGCCGGCAATTCGAGAGACACGGACCCCCCTCCTTCCGGGCGCACTGGGGCTGTGGAGAAGCCGGGTTTTCGGGCCCGGACGACTCTTGCCGGGGCGGCCGGTGCTCTACCGGCGACGCTCCGTGCGACCGCCCTCGCGTCCGTACCCCGCGAGGATCCGCTCCCGCGCCCAGCTCGAGATGGTCATGTCCACCCCGCGGGCGACCTTGCGGATCCAGCGGTGCTCCTCCGGCGTGACGAGGAAGGAGACGGAGACCCTGCGCACCCGCTCCTGCGGCAGCTTCGGCCTGCCCCGCTTCCTCGTCGCCATGAGGCGCTCTGAGTAGCAGCCCCCAAGTCGCCTGTTTTTTCCTACGATGTTTTTTCGGGCGGCCCGAGGGTTGCCGCCCCGGAGGAGGCTTCGCGATGAAGGTGTGGCTCGTGCGTGCGGGTCGTTACGGCGAGCGCGAGGAACTCGCGCTCGAGCAGGGCCTGGCTGTCGTCGGCTGGGACGAGGTCGGCGACCTCTCGGGCGCGACGACGAGGGAGGCGGTCAAGAGGCTCCTCGAGGCGGCGCATCCGACGGCGTCGCCGGGGAAGGTCGCGAACCACGCGGGGCAGCTCTTCACGTTCGCGCACCAGATCGCGAAGGGGGACTGCGTCGTCCTCCCGCGCAAGCGCGGCGGTGTCGTCGCGCTGGGCGTCGTCGAGGGTCCGTACCGGTACCGCACGGACCTCGGCGACGCTCGGCACGTCCGGCCGGTTCGGTGGGTGCGCCCCGATGTCCCGCGGACCGAGTTCCGCCAGGACCTGCGCTACTCCCTCGGCGCGTTCATGACCATCTGCCGGATCCAGAGGAACGACGCGGAGCGGAGGGTCGGGCAGATGCTCGGTGGGGGGGCGGATGCCGGCCCCGCGCCCGGCGCTGCGGAGCGCGGCGCGGGCGGGGATGGCGAGGGCGTCGGCGCCATCGACGACGAGATCGACGTCGAGCAGATCGCACGCGATCAGCTGCTCGCGCACATCGAGTCGAGGTTCAAGGGGCACGGGCTCGCGCGCCTCGTAGAGGCGGTGCTCGTGGCCGAGGGCTACAAAACGAAGCTGTCGATGCCGGGGCCGGACGGCGGCGTGGACATCATGGCCGGGCGTGGCGCACTCGGCTTCGAGTCCCCGCGCCTGTGCGTGCAGGTGAAGTCGTCCTCCGGGCCGTGCGACGTGAGCGTGTTCCGCGGCCTCCTGGGGGTGATCCAGACCTTCAAGGCGGAGCAGTGCCTCCTCGTGTCGTGGGGCGGGTTCACGAGCGCGGTCGAGAAGGAGGCACGGCAGGCCTACTTTCAGGTCCGCGTCTGGACCGCGGACGACCTCGTCGAGGCGCTCCTCCGCAACTACGAGAAGCTGCCCGAGGAACTTCAGACGGACCTTCCGCTGAAGCGCATATGGGCGCTGGTTCCCGAGGAGTAGAAGTGCCGGTTCCGGGACAGGCGCTCGCACGGACGATTACGCGAGCGGGTCGTCGAGAGAAACGCCGTCCTCGCTGATCCAGAACACCGCGACACCGAGGCGATCGAGCGCCGCGCGCACGGGCTCCACCGTTTCGCGGTGCCCATCGTTGTCGGGAAGCGCAAGGCCGACACGCGTGCGGGGACCTCCGGGCGCCCGCCCAAGGACCGCCATCGCCGCGTAGATCGCGCCGGAGACGTGCGAGAGGATCTGGGCCGCGTCGAACGGCCTGCCGTACCGGTTGGTGTCGGGTTTCGAGCTGGTGGCGCCCTTCGCCTCGACGTACCAAGTCGCGTCGTTGTCGCGGGCGATCACGTCGATTCCCTTGAGGTCGGTCGTCAGCGCCTGGACGATCTCGAAGCCGCGGCCGGCGAGGAAGCTGGAGACCGCACGCACGATGTCGTTCTCGGTCAGCATCTCCTACTCCTCCACCAGCGTGGCAGAAGGGCGGGCGGCTCCGCCAAGACCCTTCCGCGCCAGCCCCGTCGGCGAGCCGTGGGGTTGTCCTGCCGACGGATGGTGACCCCCGTCCGGCATGGCGTGGGGCCGGTCCCCATCCCCGGCGCGCTACGTCTGGCCGAAGTGTGCGCAGCGTGCGCCCCCGAGCCCTTGGCGATTCGGCGATTCTTAGGCAGTCTCCCTATTCACGAATCTCCGGCCGGTGCTACTGTGGCCCCATGCAGGGTCGGCCGGGGATCGAGCGCGCCGAGGCTCGTCGGCGTTCGAGCGGCGGATTCGAACGCTTCGCACCGGGGCGATCGGGTTCGACCTCGCGAGGAGAGAGAACCATGAAGAACTGCGCGTGTGCCTCCGTCGCGATGCTCGTCATCTCGCTCCTGGGCTCGAAGGCCCTGGCGCAACCGATGACGACGCAGCCGCCGCTTCAGACCGGGGTCGGGCCCGTCACCCTGACCTACGACCCCAACGACCCCAGTTCGGTCACCGCGAACGTCACCGCCGCCAAGGATGAGAACGGCAACGTTGTGGGCACCTCCATCCAGATGACCAGCGTGAATATCGCCGCAAGCTCGCACGGTACGGGTGTCGCGTACTGCGCGCCCGCGACGAGCTTCATGTACTGCGACGCCCAAATGAACACTCTCCTGCACTACGGGCCGTGGTACTTCTTCCGCAACATCGCGCCGAGCGCGAACCTCGCGAACTGGATCACGCAGCACGATCCTCCTTCCTCGTTTGGGCCTCCTGATCCGCCGCGCCCTGACGGTCCGAACAGCCCGAATCCGGGGGCCGGTCCGTTCATGTCGCCGATCATCACCATCGGGATCGGCGACCACGGGTTCATCGACAGCCCTGGCGTGAACCTGCCTTGTCCGCCGCAGCTGGACGCCAACCCGGACGACCAGACGCTGACGCAGAAGTTCACGACGGTGCTCTACTCCGGCATCCCGCCCCGCGCCTACGCCATGTTCAAGTGGGGTCACATGGTGACCTACAACGAGGCGACGAAGATGGTCAGCAGCACGCCGTGCCCTCTGACGTCCCACTTGGCTGGACAGCAGAGCTTCACCGACTGCCTCAACATGCTGAACGCTCACGCGGAGGCTGCCGGCTACGATGAGATCGTGCCCGTCTCCGGGTATCCCCAGTACTACCGCTACCTGGGGCCGGTGGAACTGAACCTGCCGCGGTTCGGATCGTTGACCTTCATCGTGCAGATCGACTTGGCGGACCCGCCCGCAGAGCGGCGCGCCGTCGTCCGCGACGCCGTCAGGCTTATAGCCCAGGTGATCCGCGGCGCGCTGGGCGCGTGAACGGAGCGAGTCGACCGAGGGGAGGCCGCGGCGGCCTCCCCTCCGTTCGGCGCAACAGGACGCGCAGATGAACGCATCGGCCTCATGGTCACGGTCGAGATGGCGGGCCTTCTTCACCGTCGTCGCGCTCGTAGCCTCTGTCGTTGCGGTGCTGTCCATCTGGCCCGCGAGGAGGCAGGAGGATTCCATGAGCACGCGAGCAGTGCCCGTGGTCCGTCCCCCACCCGAGCCTGTCCAGACCCCGGATCACGCGCCCCAGCCCGAGCAGGAATCACCGGCTCCCGCCGAGCCACCGAGGCCCGAGCTGCCGACCACCGTGTCGGTCCGCATCGCCGAACTCCGAAATGCTTACCACTCGCAGACGGATCTTGCGTCGCTTCACAAGCGCCTCGCGGATTTGCTCGTCGCGCTCACACCGCCCGGAGAGGAGGCCCTCGGGTGCATCGCCAAGGAGTTGGCGAGCGAGATCGAGTCGCCCGAAGGATCTCCTGACATCGCAGGACTCCTTGCCTTCGCACTCGCCGCGGCGGGCGGCGAGAGCGCGGTGCTGGAGCACTGGGATCTTGTGGCGGGGGCGAAGTCGCCCGTAATGGCGCTGCTGGCGGTGGGGCTCCGATTCGACGCGGAAACGGCGATCGGGGCGGGGCGCCCGGCGCTGGACGACGCCGTGGCCGGTGTGATGCTCACGCGCCTGTGCTCCGTGTGCCGGGAGTGGAGGCGGGCGTTCTTCAAGGACCGCCTAGGTGACCGCTACCCGGGAGAGACCCCCCAGACGACGTTCGGAAACTCTCCCTTGGAGCTACTCGATGTGCAGCTGCTGCGTTCGGCCGGCGAGCGACTGACGAGGAACGTAGGTGAGGCGGTGCTCGGCAAGGTCCGCGAGTACGTGCTCGACGACCGGCGAACGGCCGACGACGCAGCGGCGATGCTGAACGCACTGCATCTCTACCAGAGGGATGATCCCCTTGTGAAACGAGATCTCGTCGACGTGGCCGTCTCCGAGACAACACCGAAGAGCGTGAGGCTCGTCGCGTTGCGGCTTCTGAGTCACCCGCTGGATCCGCAACTCAAAGCGCGGCTCCTCGAATCTGCCCGCCGCGAGTACGACCCGGATGTCCTGCCCGTGCTGATCGATGCGCTGCGGCTCACAGACACGCGCCCCGGCCCGCTCCTCATGGATCTCTTCCAGCGTGCGGCCACCCCGGAAGCGAAGAGAGCGGTCGGGCGCGTTGCGGCGTCGATGGCGGAGCTGTCGGAGCCGGTGCTCGCGGGAGTGCTTCAGTACGTCGCCGAACAGAAGGACGGCGAGTTGCTGGTGGACACCTTGGGGAGGCTCGAACGCAGGAAGCTGCTCGACCACCGTGATGAGCCACTGATCGCCGCGATGGCAGCCGTACTCAACTCCGTCGACGAGGCGACCGCTCTGCGCGTTCTCGAGTTCGTGCGAGTACATCGGATGGGGGAGATGGAGCCGACTCTCCGATCCCTCTCCGCCGGCGCGGCCTCTCCCAAGGTCTCGGAGACCGCCCGCGGGATTCTTGAGGAGATCGGTTCGCGGTAGGCGAGTGCCCCCGGCGGTGCGGTCGGGATCGCACCCCGTCCGCTTGTCTGTGGGGCGGATTTGGACGGCTACCCCGCCGCCGCGTCCCTTCGCGCCCGAGCCTCCTCCACGAGCACGCGAGCCGCCGCCGCGAGCGGGCCCGGGTCCGCCGCCCCCGCCGCCCGTCGCAGGACCTCCGCGCAGGTCGCGTCCACCGGCACCATGATCACCACCGCTGCGTCCCAGAGCGGACGGGGATCAGCGGAGGCCGCCGCCCGGTCGAGCAGGTCCAGCGTGAGCGCCACGACATCGACCTCGGGGCACGAGGGGGAGGGTGTGGGGGAAAGCAGCCCCTCGCCGTTCGACGCAAGTCCCGCCGCATCCGCGGGTTGCGCCGGATCGTCATGCGGATTCATAACCCGGAGGTCGACGGTTCAAGTCCGTCTCCCACTACCAGGTCTCATGCCGCGCGCGGCGCCGGATTCCCGCGCCCCGCGCGGGGTCTCCGCCCCCGCAAGCCGGCGCTGGCGCTGCCTGATGCCGCGCGACCGGGACATCGTGCGCGTGGAGTCCGAGGGCGCGTCGGTCGCCGACATGGCGGCCCCGGCTCGGGATCTCGCGGGAGGCCGCGAACCGCGCGCGCCTCCGATCGGCGACACCGCCGACGACGTGGGGTTCGACCTTGGCCTCCCGCTGGTGACGCCTTCGCACCCCACGTGGCCTCGCCGGACGCGGGCTATTCGCCGCCGAGGAGCGTGGTGGCCTCCTCGACGACCTGCCGCAGCTCCTCGTCGCGGGGCCCGTCGCCGTCCATGATCGTGGCGGAGGCCTCGGCGAGGTCGCGGCGCGCCCCGTCCTTCTCGCCGATCTGCCACCGGGCCATCGCGAGGTAGAGCCGGCCATGGGCGTCCGCGCGAAGCTCCAACGACTTGCTGATCGCGGCGACGGACGCGCTCCAGTCCCCGGCGCGGTACGACGCGACTCCCAGCGTGGCCCAAGAGGCCGGGTCGTCCGGCGCGAGCGCGACCGCGGCCTCCGCGAGCTTCACAGCGCGCACGGGGTCGCGCAGCTTCGGGTCCCGCGTCGTCGCGTGGAGACGCGCCAGCTCCTCGCAAAGCCGCGAGACCACTTGGGGATGCCGCCCAGACGCCACGAGCCGGTCGACCAGCGCGCCCGCCTCCTCGAGCTTGCCCTCTGCCGAGAGCGACCGGGCGAGCCCCGCGGCCGTGCGCGCGGTGTGATCGCTCTCGTCGCCGTCGACGCGTCTCCGCAGCTCGAGGGCCCTGCGGAAGTGCGCCTCGGCCTCCGCGTGCCTGCCCTCGGCCGAGAGGCCGCCCGCGAGGCTCTCCATCGCGGCGAGGGTCTGAGGGCGCTCCTCGCCGAGCGCACGCTCCCCGATCTCCAGCGCGGCGCGCAGGAGCGCTTCCGACTCGCCCCCTTTGCTCGCGGCGCGGAGCACGACCGCGAGGTCCACCATCGAATCCAGGGTCTCGGGGGCCTCGTCGCCGCGCAGGAGGCGGCCGCGGTCGAGGACGCGCCGAGCGAGGGCCTCCGCCTCCGCGTGCTTCCCCTGGCCCGACAGGACGGCGGCGAGACCGCTCTTCGCGGCGAGCGTTTGGAAGTGGTCCTCCCCGCGGACGCGTTCGTAGCTCACGAGCGTGTCGCGATAGATCGCCTCGGCCTCGGCGAGCCTGCCTTGCCCCGCGAGATCGTCGGCGAGGCACCGCCTCGTCTCGAGGGTGTCGGGATGTTCCTCGTCCAGGACCCGCCTCCGGGCCTCGAGGACCTCGCGGTGGAGCGCCTCCGCCTCCGCGTGTCTGCCCTGGGCCCGGAGGTCGTTGGCGAGGTTGTTCATGTACCCGAGGATGCGCGCGCTCTTCCCGCCCTTGCGCCCCTGGATCTCGATCGCCTCGCGGATGAGGGGCTCCGCCTCGGCGGCCCGGCCTTGGGCCTCCAAGGCACTGGCGAGGCTGTTGATCGAGCTGATGGTGTCGTGGGCATCGTCCCCGAGGAGGCGCCTCTGCGTCTCGAGGACCTCGCGGAGGAGGGCCTCCGCCTCCCGGGCCCTCCCCAGGCTGCGGAGCGTGTTCGCGAGCTTGTACTTGGACCGGAGCGTGTGCTTGTGGAGGTCGCCCAGCACCTCCCGCTGCCTCTCGAAGACGCTGCGGATGAGTGCCTCCGCCTCCTTGTGCCTCGACTGGTCGTCAAGCGAACTGGCAAGCGCATACTGGGCGCGGAGCGTGTCGGGGTGCGCCTCCCCGAGCACGCCCGCGAGGAGTTCGCACGCGCGCAGGAGGTGCGGCTCCGCCACCTCGTTCAGGCCAAGTTTCTCGTAGGCTTCGGCGATCGTGCGCCGGATGCGCGCCTCGACGAGCGGCTCGCTCGCGAATCGGTCGCCGATCCGCTCGGATGCGGCGTCGAGAAACTCGCGGAGCGTCGCGCCCAGTCCCGTCCTCTCCTGCGCGATAGTGCCCAGGAGATCGTCGTTCAGGAACGCGGCGACGGCCTCGGCGAGAGCGGCCTGGCGCCGGGCCTCTTCGCGCTCCCCCTCCGCCTCCTTCCTTCGCTCCTCGGCCGTGTCGCGCTCCTTCGCGATCAGCACGCTCGCAACCGCCATGCCTGCGGTCGCGAGGAGCAGGAGCGCGACCGCCGCGCCCACCACCGTGCGGTGCCGGCGGGCCCACTTGAGCGCCCGATCCGAGAGCGTCGGCCGCCGCGCCCGGATCGGCAGGTCGGCGAGGAAGCTCCTGAGGTCGTCCGCCATCTCCTGCGCGGTCGCGTAGCGGCCCGCGGGATCCTTCGCCATCGCCTTCATGAGGATCGTCTCGAGGTCGGGGGGCACCGCGGGGTTCAGGCGGCGCGGCAGTCTCGGATCCTTGAACGCGATCTCCTGGATGACCGCCTGCGGGTCGGTTCCCGTGACGGCGGGCTCGAGCGTGACCAGCTCGTAGAGCGTCGCGCCGAGGGAGTAGACGTCGGTCCGGTGGTCGATCGGCACGCGCTTGCCGAGCGCCTGCTCCGGGCTCATGTACCGGAACGTGCCCACGAGGTCGCCGGTCACCGTGACGGCCTCGGCCCGCTCGAACCGCGCGAGGCCGAAGTCCGCGACCCAGAGGCTGCCCGCGGCGTCCACGAGCAGGTTGCCGGGCTTCACGTCGCGGTGGACGACGCCCATCTGGTGCGCGTGGTCGAGGGCCTCGGCGGCCTGCTCGCCGATCCGGGCCGCCATCCGAAGGAAGGCGGGCTCGCGGTTCGACGCGTGCGACGAGATCGGCGTCCCCCCGTGCCCCCCTCCTTCCCTTCGCAGCTCCGTGATCGCGCGCGCGAGGCTCTCGCCCTCGATGTACTGCATCGCGTAGTAGTGGACGCCCCGCTCGCAGCCGACCGCGTGCACCGGCACGATGCTCGTGTGGTGCAGGTGCGCCGCGGCCTGCGCCTCGTTGCGGAAGCGCTGGAGCTGCTTCTGGTCGAGCACGGCGGCGAACGGCAGCACCTTGAGCGCGACCCGGCGGCCGAGCGAGAGCTGCTCGGCCTCGTAGACGACGCCCATGCCTCCGCGGCCGATCTCGCGCACGATGCGGAAGTCGCCCAGCACGCGAGGCTCGTGCGGCTCTCCGGCCAGCGTCGCGACCTCGCCGAGGACTCCCAGGCTGTCGAGGCCCGCGCGGAGGTCATCGGCGAGGTCCGGGTGCTCCGCGAGGAGCTGCTCGCGGTCGATCGGCGCCCCCGCGCGCTGGGCCGCGAGGCAGCGGTCGAAGAGCGTGGCGAGCCGCTCGGTGCGGTGTTCCGTCACAGCCGCGCCTCCAGGAGCGGCTTCAGCCGCGGCAGCGCGCGCACCCAGAGCATCCGGACGGCGCCGACGCTCCGGCCCATGCGCTCCGCGACCTCGTCCCAGTCGAGCTCCTCGAGGTTCTTGAGGAGGATCACCTCGCGGTGGTCCGGCTCCATCGCCGCGAGCGCGTCGGCGACGATGACCGCGGTCTCGCGCCGCTGCGCGCGACCGCTCGGGCCGGTCGCCGGATCCGCGAGCAGCTGCGCGATCGCGTGCGAGGAGCGGTCGAGCGCGTCCTCGAGCGGCCGCTCGCGCGCGGCGTCCCGCGCGCCGTCCTCCCCGAACCGGCGCGCGAGGTCGGCGACGTGGCGCGCGAGGATCCGGCGCAGCCAGGCGAGCAGCTCGGCCTCGGACGCTCCCTCGAACTGCCCGAAGCGCTCATGGGCCCGGAAGAGCGTCTCCTGCACGACGTCCGACGCGTCCACCTTCCCCTGGAGCCGCCGCGCGAGGATCGCGCGCGCCATGAGGCGCAGGTAGTTGCGATGGGCCTCGAGGAGCCGCTCGCGCGCCTCCGGTTCGCCAGCCCGAGCCCGCACCAAGTCGCCTTCCATCGCCTGCTCCCTCCTCATGCTACCGAAACCCGGGGCGGGCCGGGGGCGCCCCCGGCCCCCGCGCCGCCGTCAGCGCCAGCCGAGCAGCACCTTCCTGTAACGAGGGCCCTGCTGGAGGTCGCTCGTGAGCTTCGTGAGACTGCCTCCGGCCGCGGTCGCGCGACGGATGTCGCTAGGTATGGGTCGGACGAGAGCGCCGCCCTCGCCGCTCGAGGTGTATACGGTGGAGCCGCAGGCGAGATGGCTTGCCGACGGGGACCAGACGGGCGTGTGGTAGTGCAGACCGGACGTGTTCTTGATCACCGTCTTCGCGCCCGAACCGTCCGGGGAGATCGTGCAGATCCCGACGTTCGTGTACACGATCTTGCTTCCGTCGGGCGACCACCGCGGCTGGCTTCCCCCGGCGACCAGGCGCCGGCTCGAGCCGGAAAGATCCGAGATCCGGATCTCGTACGAGTTCGAGCTGTTCCACCGCTCGTGGGCCACCTGCGACCCGTCCGGCGACCAGTCGTGACCCTTGACGTCGGGCGTGAGCGAGCTGTCGAGGCCCGCGACGACCGCCGGCGCCGCGGGCTGCGCCATGAGGCCCGTCACGTTCCCGGCCGCGTCGAAGAGGACGTCCGCGGCGTAGATCCCGCCCTCGACGACTGCCCCGCCGCTCCACCGCCGCGCGACCCAGGAGATCCCGGCGTCGCCCGGCTTCCAGCGGACCGGGTCGAGCACCTGCAGGTCGGGCCCGGTCGTGAGCTGCCGCACGAGGGCGCCGTCGGCGCGCACGGCGAAGATCTCCTTCCGCTTCCCCCCGTCCGGGTAGGTCTCGCCGGGGATGTCGCGGACCTGCGCGAACCACCGCTGGCCGCCGTGGAGCGCGATGCTCGGCTCGCCGCCGACGCCTGCCGGAAGCGCGGTCTTCCCCGTGCCGTCGGCGTTCATCGACCACGTCCCCCCCTGGTACGAGTAGTAGACCGTGCCGCCGCCGGTGCCGCCGCCGCCGCTCGGCTTGCCGGCAAGCGCGAGAGCGCCCGCGAAGGCGACGAGCGCGAACGCAAGAAGAGGCTTCCCCATTGGACTCCGTCTCCCGTCTGGGCACCTGCCCGAAGTCCTAGACGGAAGCCGGCCCGCCGGAATCACGCGACCGGGAGGGGGTCCGGGGGCCGGGCCGCCCGCGCGACGGCCGGGGCAGGTGGCCGAGATCGCGGCGGCGCCGCAGGGGAATGAGCTCTCCGATCGCCAGCTCGACCAGGTGGCGGGCGGCATGCGCGTCGTCGTCATCGACGATCAGGATCGCGACGGGATCGAGGCAAAGACCCGCGCGCGCGGCGGCGGGCTCCCGGCTTCCCCTAGTCGATCCGAGGCAGCAGTGGGGGTCGGCTGGCTCAGAGCGCAGCGCGGTGGCCGGCCCGAGCGGACGGGGTGTAGACTCGCCACGTGCCGACCGAGGACATCGCGATGCGGCGTCCCCACGGGGCCTTGCGGGACTACGTTCACCGCTACGTCGGCTACCGGATCGAGGGGGGCGCACCCGGGATCCACCGCGGGCTCCCGTCGCGGCGGCCGGAGTTTCTCGTGCGGTTCGACGAGCCGGCCGCGTTCATCGCCGGGCTTCGCACGCGGCCGGCGCTTGTCCCGCACGGCGGGCGGCACAATGGGATTGCCATCGACCTCACGGTACGCGGCACCCGCGCCCTGTTCGGCATCCCGGCCGGGGCCCTGACCGGCGCGGTCGCGGGCCTCGACGACCTGGTCCACGGCTGCGGTCGCCGCCTGGTGGAGCGCGTGGCGGAGCGCGCAACGTGGGAGGAGAGATTCCGGATCCTCGACGAGACCCTGCTCGCGTCGCTCCGGCCGCGACGCGAACCCGCCCCGGAGATCCTCCGCGCATGGCAGCTGCTGACGGACCCGGAGCCTCCGGGCGTCGGTTCGCTCGCGAGGGAGGTCGGCTGGAGCCGCAGGCACCTGACGGAGATGTTCCGCCGGGAGATCGGCCTGCCCCCGCGCCAGTTCCTGCGCGTGCTGCGCTTCGAGCGGTCCTGCCGGCTGGTGCGCGCGGTGCCGCGCATGCCGATGACCGAGGCGGCCCTCCGGGCCGGCTACTACGACCACGCGCACATGCTGCACGAATGGCACCGCTTGGCGGGCTGCCGGCCCGAGCAGTGGCTGGCCGAGGAGCTCCTCTCCGTACAAGCGGAGGCGGACCGGCGTCCGCTACCCTGAGCGGCATGGCACTTCCCAGGATGATCTGGCCGTGCATCAACTACCGCGACGCGCCCGCCGCGATCGACTTCCTCGAGAGGGCGTTCGGTTTCGGCGTGAACGCTCTCCACCGCGAGGGGGACCACGTCGCGCATGCGGAGCTGCTCCTGCCGGGAAGCGGCGGCGTGATGCTCGGAACCGCCAAGCCCTCGGGTACCCCCTTCGAGCGCCTCCCCACGGGCGCGAGCGGCGTCTACGTCGCGACCGACGACCCGTCCGGCCTCTTCGAGCGGGCCAAGGCCGCCGGCGCCCGCGTGGTCCGGGGCCCGGACGCAGAGCAGGGCTTCATCGTCGCGGACCCCGAGGGCAACCTCTGGAGCTTCGGCTCGTACCGGGGCGAGACCCGGTGACGGGCGCGGTCTCGCGGATGAACCCGCTCACGATCCGGCCCGCTCGCCTCCGCCGCCTCCGGGAGATCTGCCTGTCGTTGCCGGGGGCGCGGGAGCAGGAGACGTGGGGGGATCCGACGTGGCGCGTCGGCGATCGGATCTTCGCGATGCAGAAGGGAAACCACGAGGGAGGCCGCCCGTCGCTGTGGCTCAAGATGCCCAAGGGCGCCCAGCGGGAGTTCGTCGAGTCGCGCGCGGGGCGGTTCTTCGTCCCGGGGTACGTGGGTCACAAGGGCTGGATCGGCATCTACCTCGACGGCCCGCGGGTCGACTGGACCGAGATGCTGCGCCCTCGTCGGGGAGAGCTTCCGCCTGATCGCGCGGAAGGACCTCGGGCCCTTCCCCGAGCAGCGGGCGGCGGGCGGGCGGCGAAGCTAATATTCCTTAGCGCGTATATTTCTTCTGTGGTATATTCACGGACGTGGTCCAGAGCGTCCTCGCCGCCCTCGCCGCGCCGACCCGCTTCCGGATCGTCGAGCTGCTGCGCGACGGCCCGCAACCGGTGAACGACATCGCCGCGCGGCTGGCGCTCAGCCAGCCTCAGGCCTCGAAGCACCTGCGCGTGTTGAGGTCGGCGGGGCTCGTCGCGGTCGCGCCGCGCGCGCAGCAGCGGCTCTATGCGCTCAGGCCCAAGCCGTTCCGCGAGTTCCACCACTGGATCGAGCAGTTCCGGCAGGTCTGGGAAGCGCGCTTCGACGCGCTCGACGACCTTCTGGAGCGAATGCGGCGAAAGGAGAAGAAGGGATGAGCCCTGGGAACAAGACGGTGATCGAGACGAGGGGGGAGCTCGAGATCGTGATCAAGCGGTCGTTCGACGCGCCGGCCGAGTTCGTCTTCGACGCGTGGACGAAGCCCGAGCTCGTGCGCCACTGGTGGGTGCCGGAGGCGCACGGCGTCGAGGGCGTCCGCTTCGAGGCGGATGTCCGCCCTGGTGGCTCCTACCGTTACGTGCTCCGGGCGCCGGCGGAGGGTTCCGGCGAGGCGGCGGGTGCTGGGGCCGAGTTCGCGATGTCCGGGCGTTACATCGAGGTCGTGCGGCCGTCGCGCCTCGTCCACACCGAGGTCTTCGAGCCCACCGCGGCCGGCCCGGAGCCGGACGCCCAGGAGGCGATCGTCACCGTCACGTTCGAGGAGGTGCGCGGGCGCACGCACCTCGTGTCGCGGATCGTCTGCGCGTCGAAGGAGATGCGCGACGCCTACCTCGCCAACATGGAGCCCGCGACGTCCGCGGCGATGGACAAGCTCGCCGATCTGCTCGAGTCGCTGCGTTCACAGTAGCCCGACCAACGGCCACAAGGAGGTCCTTCCCGATGAACCGACTCGCCATCGTGGGCGTCGCCGCCGTGCTCGCGGCACTCGCCTCGTGCGTTTCCCCCGGCAGCGGAAAGGACGCCGCGCAATCCGCGACGGCCGGACCGGAGCCCCACGAGCCGCACCTTTGGCTCGCCCGTTTCGTCGGGGAATGGGACTGGATCGGTCGCGCCGATCTCGGCGGCGGCCAGACGTGCGAGAACTCGGGCACCGACCGCTTCCGCGCGATCGGGGAGTACTGGGTCGTCGGAGAAGGCTCAGCGGACGACAGCGGCGTCCCGTTCCGCAGCGTGTTGACCCTCGGCTTCGATCCCGCATCGCAGCGGTTCGTCGGCACCTGGATCGACTCCACCTCCACCTACTTGTGGCGCTACGACGGCGAACTCGGTCCCACCGGCAGCACGGTGACGCTGACCGCCGAGGGCCCGAGCCCCACGAATCCAAAGGCGCGCGCGAAGTTCCGGGAGGTGATCGAATTCAAGTCGCCCGATCACCGCGTGAGCACGGGCTCCGTTCTCGGCGCCGACGGCCGCTGGACGGAGTTCCTGACGGTCGAGGCGCGGCGTCGCGGGTAGCTCGCGAGACGTCGCAAGGGGGTGACCGCCGCGACGCGTGCACGAGTGAGCTTGGTGTGAACAGAGTGGCCAAGGAGACGTCGATGAAGTCAAAAGAGCCCGCAAAGAAGGCGGCGCGGAAGCCGGCCCGGAGCAGAGCCGCGATCGGCAGGACGCCCGAGGGATTCACGGACGTGGAGCGGGCTGCGATGAAGGAGCGCGCCCAAGAGCTGAAGGCGGAGGCGCGCCGCGGCACGCGCAAGGGGGACGGGGAGAGTGCCGTGCTTGCGACGATCGCCGCCATGCCCGCACCGGACCGCGCGATTGCCGAGCGCCTCCATGCGATCATCCGAGCCAGCGCGCCTTCGCTCTCGCCGAGACTGTGGTACGGGATGCCGGCGTACGCCAACAAGGACGGCAAGGTCGTCTGCTAGTCGTGTCTGTCAATGTGGTGTAGTTCCCGTTGATCTCCGTCCTGTTCTTCGCCCCCTTTCCCCCCGCGGGGGGAAAGGGGGCGCGGCGCGCCTCCTTACCCCGTCGCCGACTCCTTCATC
>Ga0187893_10000263_pt1 | contig 135560 bp, 117 predicted proteins | sample MA1701074metaG_FD_139574 | JGI IMG/M metagenome (GOLD analysis project Ga0187893, IMG submission 139574) | White microbial mat communities from a basaltic lava cave in the Kipuka Kanohina Cave System on the Island of Hawaii, USA - MA170107-4 metaG ...
ATCTTCAAGCACTTACGCATGGGCTTCCTCGAGTACCCTCGCCTTCGACCGGGGTCCCTTCGATCGGTAGCTGTCGCCGGTGATCACGATCTGGGCGGCGCCGTGCGCCAGCCGGTCGAGCGCTGCGGAGGCGAGCACCGGGTTGTCGAAGAGCTCCTGCCACTCGCTGAAGGCGCGGTTTAATGCGGAGTACGCCGTAATGCGGAGTTGAGGCGACGAGTTCCCCCAAACCGCACTTCTGACCACCCCCAGATCATTCAGGGGCCGACACGCTCTGCGAGACTCCGCATTATCTTGGCTTCCTTCTTCTTTCTGAAAGGAGGGCGCCATGCTGTCGGAGTATTTCGATTCGGCTGAGCGGATTGAGGAGTTTCGTGCCGGACGCGCCGGGCCATTCTTTGAAGGGTTCGCGCGGAAGCTGTACGAGGCAGGTTACGCCGAGATTACTGCCCGCAGGCATCTGCGCGCAGCCGAGCATCTCATCTACTGGGCAGGTCGGCGAGATACCGCCGTCGGGAATCTGACCGAGGAGTCTCTCGAGAGGTTCGGTCGCCACTTTGGTCGCTGCCGATGTGCCCGGTACGGTCGCTCACACCGCGTAGACCTTGTTAACGGCGCTCGGCTGTTCTTCAAACACCTCCGGGATTTAGATCTCCTCGCGGTCAGCGACGTTCGGCCGGTCGTTCAGGATCCGCCCCTGCTATCCGAGTTCCGCGACTGGATGCGCCAGCAACGCGGGACCCGCGAAATAACCCTCGTGAACTATTCGAACCACATTCGCCCATTGCTCAGGCGCTTGGGCGAGAAGCCGGAAAAGTTCGATGCCAAGGGCCTGCGGCAGTTTGTCTTGGACGTCAGTCGGGGATCGGGATGGGCCAGGGCAAAGACGTGCACGACCGCTCTTCGGATGTTCCTTCGGTTTCTGATCGCAGAAGGCAAGTGCGCCACCGGATTGGATGCGGCGGTCCCCGTCCTGCCGCATTGGCGCCTGTCCGTTCTGCCACGATATTTTCAGGCAGAGGAGGTCGAGCGGCTCATCGCATCCTGCGATCTGGCGTCCCCCGTCGGACGGCGCGACCGGGCCATCCTGCTGCTTTTGGCTCGTCTGGGACTTCGCGCGGGCGATATCGTCCAGCTTCGTCTGGGCGACATCGATTGGAAAAGTGCTTGGGTATGCGTCTCCGGAAAGGGACGCCGTCAGGCGCGGCTTCCGCTGACCCAGGAAGTGGGAAAGGCCTTGGTGGCGTACCTGAAACACGGCCGCCCTCAGACTCACGCCGACGCGATGTTTATCCGTAGCCGCGCACCCTTCCGGGCCTTCCGATCTCACGCGGCCGTCTCGGTAATTGTCGCCCAAGCGATCCGACGAGCGGGCGTGACGCGGCCAAGCCGAGGGGCCGCACACCTCCTTCGCCATTCCGTCGCGACCTCTATGTTGCGGCAAGGCGCCTCCTTGCAAGACGTGGCGACTCTGCTCCGACACCGCTCTATAGAAACCACGCAGATCTACGCCAAAGTCGACGTGACAGCGCTTCAGAAGATTGCCCAACCCTGGCCGGAGGTCGAACTATGCTACGCAAAGCCGTGGAATCGTACGTAGCCGTCCGCCGCGCGGTCGGCTTCGCCTTTAAGTCGGAAGGAACTCAGCTCAAGAGTTTCGCCAGGTACTCAGACGCGAGGGACGAGACCTACCTGCGCGCGCCCATCGCCATCGAATGGGCAGAACAGGCCCACTCGCGGTACACCAGGGCTCGCCGGTTGGGGATTGTCATTCGATTCGCCCGCCATATACACGCCGAAGACCCGCGTCACGAGATCCCGCTGACCGTCTTCGGTGCCGAAAAGCGAACACGCCCTACGCCGTACATCATGACCGAGAACCAGATTCGGCAACTCATCCGTGTGGCGTCGTGCGCGGGCTACAGGACGCTCCGGCGAACCACCTATAGCACGCTTTTCTCGCTTCTTTCCTGCACGGGACTTCGGCTGGCGGAAGCCATCGGGCTGAGACTGAAGGACATCACGCCCGACGGCCTCGTCATTCGAGAGACGAAGTTCCGAAAGAGTCGTCTCGTTCCCCTCCACGAAACGGCCCGAGTGGGACTCGAACGCTATCTCGAGCAGCGACTGCCCTACGCGCCAGGGGAAGACCACGTGTTCGTCTCCCTGCGGAGAAAGCCGCTCCTGCACGTCGATGTGGAGAGGGCATTCCGTCTTGCCGCGCGAGCGATCGGCTTGCAGGTCGCGCCCGGGCGAGCTCTACCGACGCCCCACTCGCTGCGCCACGCCTTCGCCGTCCGGGCTCTCCAGACCTGCCCGGATGGCCGGGACGCCATCACCCAGCACATGGTGGCGCTCTCGACGTACCTCGGGCACGGAAGGGTCCTCGACACCTATTGGTATCTCGAAGCGGTGCCCGAGCTGATGACCGACATCGCAGACCGGTGCGAGCAGTTCATGAGGAGGGCGAAGCCATGACTCCGATCGCCCCTCACCTCACGGCCTTCTTCCAGGAGTTGCTCCCTCTCGAACGCGGCGTGAGTCGGCACACGTCCGATTCCTACGCGTACGCCTTCAAGCTGCTCTTGGCCTATGCCGGCGAACGGCTGAACGTACCGCCGTCGCGCTTGACCTTGGAACAACTCGATGCCCATTTGGTGGTCGCCTTCCTGAACCACCTGGAGAGCGGCCGCTCGAATCGGCCCAGTTCGAGAAACGTCCGGCTCGCCGCGATCAAGTCCTTCATGCGTTTCCTGGAATACCGCGCCCCTGCGGCGATGGAGCACATCAGGCGCATCCTGGCCATCCCCCTCAAGCGGACTGAGACGAAGCTGGTGAAACACCTGACGGCTGAGGAGATGCAGGCCATCCTATACGCTCCCGAGCCGACCGGGTGGGACGGCATTCGAGACCGGGCGATGCTCCACGTGTGCTTCGCCGGAGGGCTGCGCGTCTCCGAGCTCGTCGGCCTCCAGCTCGCCGATGTTACGCTTCACCCGCACCCCAGTATCCTCGTTCACGGCAAGGGCCGGCGGGAACGCTGCCTACCACTATGGAAGGTCACCGCCTCGGCGGTGCGAGCTTGGTTGGCAATTCGCGGGCCAAGGCTGGTGCCGGAACTCTTTCTCAATGCTCGTGGCCAACCCATGTCCCGCTCAGGGTTCGAGTACATCCTGGAGAAACACACCAAGACCGCCCTGAAGTCGTGCCCCTCTCTGTCGATGAAGCGCGTCTCGCCTCACGTGCTGAGGCACACATGTGCGCTGACCGTCCTCCAGGCGACCAAGGACTTACGGAAGGTTTCCCTGTGGCTCGGACACGCCCACATGAACACGACGGAGATGTACACGCGCGCGGATCCGTCGGTGAAGCTGGAAGCCCTTGAATCGGTCGTTGCCCCGAAACTGCGCTCGGGCCGCTTCAAGGCCACGGACGCATTGATCGCCTCGCTCACGTCGCATCCCATAATGCGGAGCAAAAGGGCTTCAAAGTGACCCTCGTGCGGGGCTCTCGCGACGGGGGCCCCGCATTACATTCCACTCCGCATTAAACCGCTAATGTCCAGCACCGCATTAACGGTTCGTGGTCAGGATGATCGCACCCTTGCCGTAGCGGCCTTCGATGACCTCGTAGAGATCCTCCATGGCGGGCGGCCGCATGGGCTTGAGGCCGAAGTCGTCCAGGCAGAGGACCTCGGGCCGGTGGAAGGACGCGAGCCGGCGCTCGTAGGTACCGTCGGCGCGGCCGGCGTGGAGATGCGCGAGCATCGCGCTCGTGCGCGTGAAGAGGACGTCGTAGCCGCGACGCACGGCCTCGTGCCCGAGCGCCTGGCAGAGATGCGACTTCCCGACCCCGGCGGGGCCGCAGAGGAACACCGACTCGGCGCGCTCGACGAACGCGCAGGTGGCCAGGTCGTAGATCTGCTGGCGGTTGATGTTGGGGTTGAAGCTGAAGTCGAACGCCTCGAGCGTTTTCATCGGGTCGAGGTTCGAGCGCCGCAGGCGCAGTGAGAGCTGCTTCTGGCCGCGGCGCTCCACCTCGTCCTCGAGCAGCTTCTGGAGGAACTCCACGTAGGTGCACTTCTCCTCGATCGCCTGCTGGTTGCGCACCTCGAGGGTCTCCAGGATCCCCGAGAGCCGGAGGCTCTTGAGCTTGGGGGTCAGCTGACTCTTCAGTTCCATGGTCTTCTCCTTACAGGCCCGCGGCGATCTCGCGCGCCGAGCGGGCGAACTGGGCGGTCTTGGGCACCGCTCCCTCCGTCGCCGCCTCCGGCGGAAGGGGCTGGCTCTCCAGAGCCTTGTCCAGGATGGTCCTCACGCAGCGGTAGGACAGCAGGTTGAACACCAGCGCCCGCCGGCACGCGGCCTCCACCCGCGCCGGTGTGTACCGCTTGACGAGACTCAGAATGGCCTGCGCCGTGCGCAGGCGGTCGACGGGTTTGTCCTCCAGGAGCTTCCCGATGAGCTCCGCGGCCTTGGGGCCCACCTGGGCGGCCTGCTCGCGGAGGCGCACGGGCGTGGCCATGAAGCCGGCGAGCTTCGTGGGCGGGTAGTGGACGATGTTGGAGACCCGCTCCCCCGGCCGCGTCGCCCGCGGGTGCGTCGCCACCCGCTCGAACTGGTGGTAGATCTCCACGCGTTGCGGCGTGGCGCGGACCAGAAGCCTCTGTCCGATGAGCCGGCAGGGAGCGCTGTAGTAGGCCTCGCCGAAGACCACGTGGCAGTCCGCGTGGAGCCGGGCCTTCTTCCACACGACGATCTCGTACCGCGTGGCCGGAAGCGGCCCGAGGTGGGCCTTCTCCACCTCGAAGCGCGCGAGCGGCTTCTCGTGGATCGTCCCGTGATCGCGCACGCTCGCCGTCTCCATCACCCACCGGAGGAGGTGGGCGTTGGCCTGCGTGACGTTCTGGTCCGGCGTCTCCCACGTGCGGCCGGCCAGGGCGTTCCGCTTGACGTAGTGGACGCCTCCCTGCTCGACCTTGCCCTTCAGGCGCGGCGTGTGAGGGACGCAGGGAGAGATCAGGAAGTCCGCGTGTTCCGCGAACTCGCGGTAACTCCGCTGGGCCTCCTGGTCATGCGTCACCGCGCGGACGATGGCGGCCTTGAGATTGTCCGGCCTCACGCGGTGGGGGATCCCCCCGAAGAACTCGAACGCGCGGATGTGCAGTGCGATCCACGTCTCCACCTTCTGGTCGAAGACGATCTCGGCGTACTGGTGCCGGCTCCACGAGAGCGTCATCACGAAGACCCATGCCTTGCGGAGCCTTCCCTGGATCGGGTCGAAGATCTTGCCCGCGTAGCCGAAGTCGACCTGGGCCTCATCGGCGATCCCCGTCTCCACGCGCACGAAGCCCTCGGGCGCGGCCTTGCGGAGCCGCCGGACGAAGCGCTTCACGGCGTCGTAGCTGCCGGTGAAGTGATCCTCCTCCTTGAGGATGCCCCAGATGGCCTGGGCCTCTACTCCCGCGGCGTGGTGCTTGGCGATCTTCTCCCGATACCGCTCCACCGAGGACGCCGGGCCGAAGATGCACTGCGACGTCCGGCCGGCCACCGCCTGGTCGATCTGCTCAGGGACCGGCAGCTCGGCTTGGCCCAGCCACCCCTCGCGCTCGGCCAGCTTGCGGTACGCGCGGACGGTCTTGCGGTCGATCGACAGCTCCCGCGCGACCTCCCGGATCCCCTGCCCGAGCTTGAACCGTCTCAGAACCTCCCGAACGTCCAACACTGGCTTCCTCCTCCCGGCCATGCCCTCCTCCTCTCCGTTCCATGAAAATCTGCCTATGGAACGGGATCGAGAAGGATGGATCCAGGCCAGAGGAAGCGGAGGAGGTGGTCCCTTATAACCCGCCCGCAGGTGGTCCCTTATGACCCGCCCCCGCGGGTGGTCCCCTATCACCCGCCCGCGAAGTGGTCCCCTATGACCCGCCCTCAGGTGGTCCCATATACCCGCCCGCACGTGGTCCTATATAGCCCGCCCGCTGACACCTCCCCTGCCGGGAGAACGTGAGGCGGTCGCCTAGGCCGCTTCCCAAGGGAAGGGCAGGGGCGGAGGCCCGGATTCCCAGCGGATTGGACCGCTCGGGGCGCGGCCCAATCAACTGTCGCTCGATCAGGTGGTCCGAAGCCTCCCCCTTCGCGCCCTCAAGCGGGCGCTGGAAGCCGCGAAGCTTCGCCCGAAGCTCGAAGAGTGCCAGAGGCGGGAAGTGGAACTTTCGACGGAGCATGCTGAGCTTACCGCACGGCTGTCTGAGCTCTCGCGCAAGCGGCGTGATCTTCGCCGGGAGCTGGGCGCCTTACGCGTCCGGTGCAGGGACTTGGACCGCCGAATCTCCAGGCTCACGACCGGCGGGTGGAGCTCCCCGGACGGCCCGCGTCGCTGATGCCCGCCTGTGCCCGGGCCTTCGTCCAAGACCCAAAGCGCCTCCTGGCCGCCGAGTACAAGTCCCGCTGCTCGCGCTGCACTCGTTGAGACGCGAGAGAAAGCCCCCGCGCCCCGCGAGACCGGATCTCCGAGATGATCTTGTCGTCCGACCATTTCCAAGGGGCACGTTCCCATGGGTACTGGATCCCGGCGGCTTCCACGGCACGCGACCATGTGCCGAACTCACGCCGGCCCGCGTTGTAGAGACCGCCGTGTTCTCTCAGGACGGTCGAGCTGCGGATCGAGAGCCCCGCTTCGTGGCGACGCCGGATCGCCTCAAGGATGCCTTCCCGCGTCCAAGGGGGGTCATTCTTTCGAATCTCCTCCGGATCAAGACCCGCCGCGCGAAGGGCGCGGTCCCAGCTGCCGAAATGCGCAAACGCCGCAGCGGTGAGTCTTGCATCCTCGGAGCGCTGAACGGCCCCCGAATTCAAGGGCTTTGCGGCAGCCTCCAGCTCCTGGATTCTCCGGACGACCAGTTCCGGACTCCAGGATTCGTGGAGCCGTACATCGGCCACATGTATCCCGGCGGCGCCGAGGGCGATGCCCCAGCTTCCGAAGATCCGAAGGGCAGCGTCCGCCAGGCACTGATCAGAGCGGGCCACGGCCCCGAGGTTGAGCGGACGACCGAGCCTCCCCAGCTCTCGGATTCCTGCGATGATGCGCCGGCGCGACCAACGTCGCTTCGCACGGGCCTGCTTCTTACGAACCTCGCCCGCCAGGAAAAAGTGGGCCGCGTGATACGGCCGATAGAATCCGAACGTCTTCCTCCGGGGCAAATGGTGGCGATGAACCAGATGGGTCCAGGTGATCGACGCAAAGCGCGCTTTGCACAGCCCACACGTGACGAGGTACCGCTCGTTGCGGAGCGGAGGTTTCTTTCGGCCTCGCCTGGATTCCTTCATAGCACAGGGCACATCGATTCGGCGTACGGTGCGGTCGTGGCCACCCTGCACGAACCGCTTACATCATCCACCCTTGGTTTGAACGCTGGAACAGCGTATGTTGGCTGACACTGTAGCCTGCAACCATCAAGCCGAAGGGCGCCCGGAGGGTGCCTATGGCTTTCTGGGCCGGAGTTCCCGGCGCACCTCCGCTTCGGACCGCCAGGACACACGCGGGCTCATCCGGGGCTCGGCGTCGTACTTCCTGTTGAGGTCGTCGAGATCCCTCGTCTCTGCCCAGAAGCGCGAATGGAGTCGTCGAGCGCCCTGCTTCCGATGGTGCTCGTAGACCCTGATGGCCAGCGCGTACCCGATTCCATAGTTGAATCCCATGTTCTGTACAGGGCGCGGCAGTCCCCGGGCGTACGGCTCATAGGCCGCGTCCAACAGGACCTCAGGAGTAAGGAATTGGCCTGTGCGGAAAAGGTCTTCCACGGCCTGGCGCCCGTGCAACTTCTCGGCGACCAGGAACCCCGCGTACAAGCCCACGCCTTCCGTGTAGTTCATGAGCAGCCGAAGGTCGGTCAGATCAACCTGAAGGGTCGCGGCGGACTTGAGCGCTCCATGGGCCCAGCGGATGAGCTTGGCTCTATTCCTGAAGAGGTCCGGCCGCAGGCGGTGATGAAGGACGTGGGTCACCTCCTCGCCCAGGACGACGTTGGCGTAGGCTCCGGTTCTGAAGGGGAGTGTGAACCGGAACTGCCGACGCACGGGGTCGTACAAGCCGACGAGGCCGTCGGTCGCTCCTGACCGGAGTCGGAAGTGGGTGGGCGCGAGCGGAATTGGGCGCCGGTCTGCCAGTTCGAGCATCCTGCGCAGGACGACGTAAACCTCGGAAACCTGCCGTCGAATCTCCGCGGATCCAAGCGGGACGTCGCCGTTGATCCAGAGAAGTATGGAGGGGGAATCTCCGTTAAGGACTTGCGATAGGCGGAGCGCCGGGTCGATCACCGGTACCGATGCCGCGCAAGGGCAAGCGGTCAAGGTGAAGGGCGCCGCGCCCTCCGGCGCGGCGAAGGGAGCAAGGCAAGGGGGAGCCATACTGGAAGGGGAAGGGCCCCCTCGCCCGCCCGCGCGGCGATCCCGCCGCCCGGACGGGCTCGGCGGAAGGTGCAAGGGGCGGCGTGCGCCACCGGCCCACAACTCGGTGAACAAAGTGCATCCAAAGCCCGCAGACGCTCGGCGCACGCCCAGAACGGCGCTGAGGTCCATCCGCGATGAATGCGCGCGTGTAAACGCTTACTGTGCTCGAACGCGGAAAAGGCTGACGGAAGATACTCGGTCCCAGGGGATTGTGCGGCACAACTTTTTCAAGTTCTTTCCGGCAATCCGCGTGCCCTTTGGGGGGTCAATACGCCTTCAAGAGTAGGAGGCGCGATGCGGCCCACTACACAAGTCATCACGGTCGAAGGACGGCGGATGGCCGCGGCAACAACGCCGATTCTGGACCGCACTTCGGGCCCTGAAACGATCAAGGTCGGAATCCGGCTGCCCACATTATCGGGAGGTCGCCACGAACAAGGGGACAAGGGAACAGAGGGATTCCGGGATTCGTTGACGGCACCGGGGGATCGGCGATTCAATGTCTCGATGCCGGATTCCTTCTCCTCCCCCCAGGATGACGCCTTCGCGCGACGGCTTTGGCGCCCGGAGTTCCAGCGGCAAGTCGGCAAGGCAAGCAAGACCATCCTCCCGGCGATCCTCCGTTCCCAGCGGGACGACCTCATCCAGGAAGCGCTCACCAAGGCCTACCACCATCGCGACCAGTTCAAGGGGACGAGCGATCAGGAGCTTCTCGGGTGGGTCCTCGTCATCCACCGGAACATGATTCGCGACCTCCTGAAATCCAAGTCCGAGGACGACCCCGAAGTCGAGGCCCTCCCGGTCGAGATGGCGGACCGGAAGGCGGAAGACCCGGCCCTTGCCGCCGAACGAGCGGAGGAGGCCGAGACTGAGGTGAAACTGCCTCCGACGGCCAAGACCTGGACCGACACGGCCAAGGGGCTCCTGGGCCTCCTCTCCGAGGAAGACCGCGAGGTGCTCCTTCTGCGACTGGGCATGGAGCTTTCGGCCGCCGAGACCGCGAGAGTCCTAAGCGCTGGGGGCCAAGAGGTTACGGAGGGGGCCGTCCGAGTCCGCACGTTCCGGGCTCAGAGGAGGCTCATCGAGATGGCCGAGAAGGTGGAACTGAGAAAGCGCATGAAGGAAGGACGGCGCGAACCTGGCGGGGAGGGGGACCCGGAGCGGACTTCCTTACCCGGGGTGTAACGCGAAATCGTCTTCAGGGTGAGATGGAAAAGACCCGCATACGCACCCAGGACCGGCAAGGCATGGTAGAGCCCAGGGTCCTTGTTGGCGGGAAGCGAGGAGTCGTATGAAGACGCGAGAAGAGGAACTCGAGGCGGTCCTGAACGACTATATCGACATCCTCAACGCCGACGGCGCCGAATCGCGCCGCGAGCTAGAGTACCTGGCGAAGTACGCCGACGACCCGGAGGCCCTCAAGCTCCTCCGCGGCGCCCGGGCCGTCAAGGCGCTCTTTGAGGCCTACGGAGACTTCCCCGATCTCGGCCAGGCCAAAGGCCGGGATCGGAAGCCGGAACCGAAACCCCTATAACTCGACGTGGGAGGCGTCGAGCCGATCTTTGACAACCGAGGGCGAGTCCGAACAAGAACGTGAATCCCTCAAAAGAGGGATTGAAGAAGGGGATCTGGCCCCGAGAGCCAAGAGCTCTCACCCTGCCAGACGGGAGCCGGGACCCGAGCCGAACCCGGCGGGGAACAGGTGGCACCCCACATGCCACAACCTTCAGCGTGCAAACACCCAACAGGAAACCAGCGGTAAGATCGCAAGAACCAGGTCGCGACGCGTGACCGCGCGCCTGAGACCACCCGACGCCGTCCGGTGAGCCAAGACGCGCGTCCGTGGGCGTCGCAGGAGAGACTCGGGGAAACCCCGCGTAAGCCCACGAGGCACCGGGGACCTCGCTGAGTACAGCAGCCAAAGAAGACTTCCTATCGACGCGCCGCCTCGCGGTTGCTCTCCGGAGCGAACTGCCCGAGGCGGTTCCCATCGGCAAACCCATCAGACGTGAAGAATTCAAGTCGGTCACGCCTCCTGGCGTGACCTCGGCATGGAGCCGACCGGAGCGGCACCGCCCCACATCGCCTCCTTGCCGGACAGACATTCCACCAGGCATCCCAAACCCGGAGCGCCGTAGCTCCGCGCGCCTGGGCATGCCGCTTCCAATCCCATAATCGCATCACTCGCGCGCGCCGGTCCTTCCCCGGCCTGACGTTTCCTTTCTCCTTCCAGCTCGGACCCGCCCCGGAAGTCCCCCGAGGTCTCCCCGGGAACCGGGAGGCATGCGCCCCTGAACGGAAAGGAGAAAAAAGCAAATGAATGAAAAGAACGACAGGCAAACCAAGGAAGAATCGGCGAAGGCCGCCGGCGACGCGATCGCGGAGGTCTACGAGCGCGCGGTGCGCGGCGCCGCCAGGCACCTCAAGGTCCACTTCGACGACGCACGGGAAGCCGTCCACAAGGTCGCGCTCGGCATCCTCGAGGCCGAGGCCAAGAAGAAGCGAAAGATCCGCCTGAGGAACCCGCGCGCGTACCTCACGAAGTCGGCGATCGGCGCCCACCAGAGGTCGCAAGGCGAGAAGCGCCTCGTCCTCTTCAGCGAGCTCTCCCCCGAGGAGAAGATCAAGCTCTTCGAGGAGACGCCCGGCGGAGGTCCCGATCCCGCCAAGGTGGCCGAGGAGAACGAGCTGGCCTCGCTCGCCTGGGGCGAGATGGCGAAGCTCCCCCCTCGCCGGCGGCAGGTCGTCGCCATGCGATCGAGCGGCCTCGACTTTGTCGAGATCGGGCGGGTTCTTGGGATCAGCGCGGCGAGCGCGCGGGTCCACTACCACCTGGGCGTTCAGCATCTTCGGAGGAGGTTCCGCCATGCGGCGTGAGAATCGATTAAACGTCTTGGCCTCGAAAACCCTCAAGGATATAGGAGGGAAGAATATGCTGGGGAAACAGGTCGCCACGACGGACATGCAGGCGGCGGGGGGCGTGGTTCACGTCCTGACTCAGGGCGAGCGTCATCTGGAGGGCAGATCGAAGGATGCGGGAATCTGCTCGAAGCCGGACGAATCGCATGAACCTTCGCGCGGAGCGACGGTTCAAGGAGGTAGTCCTACACAAGATAGATGCCCTGCTCCGACAGGAGCGTCCACCGACTACGAGGCCCGCCACGAAGCATTTCCGCACGGCTCACCGATCCCTCTCCCCGCCCGTCCTGAAAACGCTCGTCTCGTTATCGATGGAGCCCAAGCTGACCAGGGGGCTCCCGCCTCTGGCGTCGGCGGGCTTCCGTCACCCGACCACGATTGGGCCCCGGACGATCATCCGGGCGGGGACCGGCCAGCTCATGCTGGCGGACCACGTCCGCCCCCGACGACGGAGGAACTGGATGAAGATTCGATTCCTCCATACCTGTTGCCGCCCGGCGGACCGCAAGACGCGTACGCCCCGTTCCCTGCCGCGGGCCCTCCCGCGACGCAGGCCGCGGGGCGGCGCGCGGAGGCGCGGGGGACGCTCGTGCGTCTCGTGGTGCGCTACGCGCTCGCGCGGAACGAGGATTCCCAGGAAGTACGTAGGGCGGCGTAGAAGCAGGAGAATGTGCCTATGATCTGGAACGTGCAGCGGCCGTGGAAAGGCAACGGATGCCTCCTCTACAAGCGGTGCTCCAAGGAAGTCCAGGACGCGAGCCTCGATGACCAGGACCAGGTGATCGCCGTCGAACGGGGAGCGTTCGGTCTGAGCAGCGTGCTGGCTGCCTTCGAGGACGACGGACGCCGGGGCCATGACGAGACGCGCCCCGGGCTCCTGGGCGTGCTCGAGTACGCCCGGACGCATCCCAATCCCGTGCGGTCGAACGGGGACTTCATCCCGATCCTGGTCTACGACCTCGCCCGCTTCGGCCGGTTCGACGATGCGAAGAAGATCTTCGCCTACTTCGTCGAGGTCGAGCGCTACGGGTACGAGTTCTACTCCGTGACGGAGAAGATCCGGAGCCGCGGGAACATCGCCGACTTCGTCCAGGCCATCATCAAGAGCGAGCAGGCGTACGACTACAGCGTCACACTTTCGAAGTACGGCCTCCGGACCGGCTGCTCACTCGCCGAGAAGGGCTGGTGGCCGGGCGGCCAGGCGCCCTATGCCTACGACCGGATGACGTACGGTCCCGACGGCAAGCCCAAGTATCGGTACTCGACCCGGCCCGACAAGTCGGTCGAAAAGCGGACGCCGGACGGCAAGCTCGTCGAGACGCTCCCCCCGATCGAGGATAAGGGGAAGCGCCGGTCGGCCTACTCGGACAAGCTCAAGGGAGACCGCGTGAAACTCGTCCCCGGCGACCCGAAGCTCGCCGAGGTCGTCCGGCTCATCTTCGAGAAGTTCGTCAAGGAAGGCTGGGGTCTGCGCCGGATCGCGAGCCTGCTCAACATGAAAGGGATTCCTCCTCCGCGCGGCCGGAAGTGGGTCTTCACGTCCGTACGGGGCATCATCCTCAATCCCGCGTACAAGGGCGCGCTCGTGTATGGACGAAAGAGCGACGGGAAGCATCACTGGCTCACGATCCAGAAGACCGAAACCGGATATGCGCCCGTCATCGAGCGGAAGGACGTGCCTGGCCGAATGTATGTGCGCCGCTCCGAGGACGAATGCATCGTCGACGAGGACGCCCACGAGGCAATCGTGGAGAAGGCCGTCTGGGCGGAAGCCCAGGACAAGCTCGACGAGAAGAAGCACGGCTCCTCCAAGATCGAGGGGAAAGGCACCCGATCGGCCTACCTCCTCACGGGCGACGGCCTCATGAAGTGCGCCCACTGCGGATACCGATTCCAGGGCGACACCGACCGGCGGAGCAAGATCCGCCGCTACCTGGACGGCGGGTACCACATGGGCGGGAAGACCGTCTGCAAGTGCTACCTGGTGCCGGCGAACCCCCTGGAGACCTGGGTGGTCGAGGAGATCCGGAAGCGGATCTTCGGGAAGGCCGGGCTCTTCGCCGGCCGCGAGGAGCTGGAGGAGGCGATCGAGCAGTCCCTGGTCGCCGGCCGCCGGGCCGCGGCATCGAGCGACCTCGAAATCAAGGCCTTCGAGCGCAAGATCGCGGAGAAGAAGGAAAAGGTGACGGGCCTGGTCAAGACGGTCTCGCCGGAGTTCCTGCCCATGATCAACGATGCGCTCGGGCAGCTCAAGAGGGAGACGGAGGCCCTCGAGGAGGAGCTCAGGGCGCTCCGAGTCGCCGCCCGCGCCGAGGGGATCGTGGCCCGCGACTTCAAGGCGGTCGCCCGCCAGGCGGCGGACTACCTGGTCCATCTCAAGGAGGTCCTGGACGCGGGCTCCGTGGACGAGCGGAAGCGCTTCGTCAGGGCCTTCGTCCACGAGATCGTGGTGGACGGGGAAAAGCGCCGGGTGAAGGTGGTCTTCTACGACGACGGGGCGGGGGAGGAGGAGACTTCCCCCCTCGCCGCCACAGAAGCCTTGGCGGGAAGGCTGGGGGGATGTTTCCCTACAGGTAGCGCCCCCCACGGGATTCGAACCCGTGTCCCGGCCTTGAGAGGGCCGTGTCCTAGGCCACTAGACGAGGGGGGCCCTTTCGACTCGCGCCTGCCGGCGCTCGCTCAGGGCAAGCCCGGAGGTGGTTTCGCAGCTTAAGAGCGGTTCCGCGCGAAAGCAAGCAAAAGCGGCGTATAGTATACGACCATGATGAAACCCCTCCTGCTCTCCCTCGCCGCGCTCCTCGTCCAGGCGAAGGACGACGACGTCGAGTCGAAGATCAAGGCCTTCGCCGACCAGATGAAGGCCGCCAAGTCCGACGCCGAGCGCACGGCCGCCATCGACGCCCTCGCCGCCACCCGCCAGTTCAAGGCCGCCCAGAAGATCCTCCAGGTCGTCACCGGCCCCTACTCGGAGACCGTCCGCGTCGCCGCCGCCGACGCCGTGGGCAAGATCGGCGACCCGAAAGCCGGCCCCGGCCTCCAGACCGTCCTCTCCTCCTTCGGCGGCCTCCTCACCAGCGAGAACCCCAACCGCGCCGCGGACCAGAAGGTCGCCGAGGCCGTCGTCCGCGCGATCGGAACCGTGCGCGACCGCTCGGCCGTCCGCCAGCTCACGAACCTCCTCATCTCGAACAACATCCCCCTCATGGCCGAAGCCTGCCGGTCGCTGGGCAAGATCCGCGACGCCTCCTGCCTCGAGGGCCTGCTCAAGCTCCACTACGCGGCCAACTCCCCGGAAGGCGTGGGCGCCACCAACCCCAGGAAGCCGCTCGCCCCCGAGACCCTGGCCGCCCTCCGGCGCATCTCCGGCCAGAAGCACACCACGCCCGACGAGTGGAACAAGTGGTACAAGACCGTGGGCCGCGCCTTCGTCCCGCCCCCCGACGAGTCCCTGGGCGGCCTTCCCCCCGAGATCCGGACCTTCGCCGTCTACTCGGGAAAGGGAGAGCTCGAGACCCTCGCCCGCTTCGACCTCGTCCTCCTCGACCCCGCGAACTACTCGAAGGACGAGCTCAAGCGCCTCAAGGCCGTGGCCCTCTCCGGCGACCTCAAGGCCGCCCTCGACAAGGGCTTCGCCGGCGCCGTGGTCGACCCCGCCCAGGCCGCCGAGCTCCGCCGCAAGTTCCCCGCCGCGCTCCTTGTCGTCCGGGGCCGCTCGCGCGAGGCCGCTCCCCACGTGAACGCCGCCCTCGTGGACGACCTCGACCCGAAGAAGCCGAACGACCCGGCCGTCGACGAGCTCAAGGACATGAAGTCCCGCCACGAGACGGCGGCGCTGGCGGTGCTCGTCGGGGCCAAGCCCGCGGAGGCCGCCAAGCTGGCCAAGGACACGGGGTTCCTCGTCTACGTCGCGCCCGACAAGGAGTGCTCGACGCTCGCCGCGCCGTAGCGGCCCGCTACCTCTGGTAGATCGGGAGGTAGTGGTACTTGACCGCGAGCGAGAGGACCGCCATCGACGTGCAGTAGACCTTGCCGGCGCCGCGCTCCTGGCCGTGGACGCCCATCCACCAGCCCTGCGCGTCCTGCTTGGGAAGGAGCGTCCCCTCGACCGTCTTCCGCGCGTGGAGCGCATAGTCGCCCCCCCGCTGGAACATCCCCTGCGCGTAGTAGTAGGTCCCGTAGAAATACCACTCGCTCCCGTACTCCGCCTTCCGCTCCTTGAGCCAGTCGGCGGAACCCTGGACCTCCGGCGCGTCGTAGGCGCCGCAGACCTGGAGGGAGAGCAGCCCCGCCGCCGCCATCGCGTACTCGGGGTGCTGGCCCGGCTCGTAGGCGCAGGCGCTTTTCAGGTCCTCCGGCTTCCCCTGCCCGTCGCGCTTGGACTTGTAACAGCGCTTGATGTAGTCGATCGCCTTGTCGATCGCCTCCTTCGGAACGTCGAGCCCCGCGTTCCTCGCCGACCGGAGCGCCATCACCTGCCAGACGGTGATCGAGAGGTCCGAGTCCTTCGAGTCGGGCACGTAGCGCCAGCCGCCGGCGCTCCGGGCCTCCTTCTGCAGGGACTGCGAGCGGAGGATCATGTCCACCGCCTTCTTCGCGGCGTCGCGGATCTGCTGGTCCATCTTCGCGTCCACGCCCATCCCGAGCATCTCGCAGAGCATGAGGGTCGCGATCCCGTGGCCGTACATCCGCGACCCGTCCTTGCCGCCCAGGTAGCCCTGGACCTCCTGGCGGTCGGGCTTGAGGACGAAGGCGAGCGCGCGCTTCATCGCTTGCCCCTGGGGCGTGTCGTCGGTGGGCTGGTGGCCCGCGGCCGCCATCGCCATGATCGAGAGCGAAGTCATCGCCGTCTGGTTCGGGTGCTGGTCCGAGATCGCCCCGTCCTTGTCCTGGACGGAGACCAGCCACTGGATCGCGCGGCCGACGGCCTGGTCCACGCGGTCCGGCCCCGCCGCCTTGGGTGGCTCCTGGGCCCTCCCCAGGCCCGCGCACGCCAGGACGCCGATCGCGATCGCCCTCATCCTTCCTTTCCCTGAGGCCTACTTCTTCTCCCGCGCCCGCTCCGCCACCACCCGGAAATAGGTCTCCACCATCTGCCGGTACTCGCCGGACACGCCCTCGCGCCGGGCCTCGAGGAGGTCGCGGGCGAGACGGGGCGGGAGCTTGCCCCATTCGCCCGGCCGGAGCATGAGGCCTTCGGGAAGCTCCCCCTGGCCGAGGGGACCCGACTCCACCTGCGCGCCCTTCCCCGCGCCGGGGGCCTGCGAGAAGGGGGCCTGCCCGGGCTGGCGGCCCGGCTGGCCGCGGCCGGGCTGGCCCTGGGAGCGCTGCTGGGACATCGCCTGCTGCTGCGATTGCGCGGCGCTCTCGGCCGCCTGCTGCGCGGGTCCCGGCTGTCCGGGCGGGCCCTCCCCCGGCGCCTGCCCCTGGGCGTTGAGGGCGTTCAAGGCCTGGGCGAGAAACTCCGCCGCCGCCTCGGAGAGCTGGCCCTCCTGGAAATCCCCCTGGGCCGAGGGCGCCGCGGCTTGGGCCGCCTTCGCGAGCGCCTGGGCCTGGGCCTGGATCGCCTGCTCCGCGCGCGCGGCCGCCTGGGCCGCCGGCGCCGCGCCCTGGGCCTGGGCCGCCTGCGCCACTTCGTTTTTCCGGACGCCCTCGACGCCCCGGGCCACCTCGCCCAGCATCCCCGCCGACTCGGCCTGGCCCGCCGTCTCCTGGTTGCGCGCGGCCTGCTGGATGTCGGACTGGGCGGACTCGAGGGTCTGCCCGACCTGCTGCTGCGTCTGGGCCTGCTGGGTCCGCTGGCCCTGCTGCGCGTCCGACCGCTGCGCGGACTGCCGGGCGAGCTGCCGGGCCTTCTGGGCGAGCGCCTGGGCTTGTCCCGCCTCCTCTCCCGCGCGGTCCGACGCCCCCTGGGCCTGCTGCGCGGCGGCCTGCGCCGCCTGGGCCTGGGCGGCCTCCGCCTGGGCGGCTTCCTCCGCGGCCTGGGCCTCGCCCGCCTCCTTCCGCGCGGCGCCCTGGGCCTGCCGGGCCTGGGCCTCGGACTGCTCCGCCTTCGCGGCCGCCTGCCGGGCCGCTTCCCGGGCCGCAGCGTCCTCGGGCTGCTTCTCGGCGGCACCCTGCGCCGCCTTCGCGGCCTCGCGGGCCGCCTGCGCGGCCTTCTCGGCGGCCGCCCGGGAGGCCTGAGCGGCCTGGGCCTGGGCTCCCTCCTGCTGGGCCTTCTGCTGCGCTTTCGCCGACTCGCCCGCCTCCTTCTGCGCCGCCTGCTGGGCCGCCTGGGACCGCTGCTGCGCGGCTTGCCGGGCCTTTTGGAGTTCCTCGGCCGCCCGGCCGAGCTCGGCGGCCGCCCGCTCCAGCCCCTGGGCCGCCTCGGGCGGGCTCGAGAAGTCCTGCGGCACGGCCTTGGCGCCCTCGTCCAGGCTCTTCCTCGCCTGGTCGATCGGCTTCTGCGCCTCCGCCGCGTTCGCCTCCCGGGCCAGCTTGGCGAGCTCCGGCAGGTCCTGGCGCGCCATCCGCCGGGCCTCCTCGGCGACCTCCCGGGCCTGCTCGGCCAGGCCCTTCAGGCCCTGCCCCTCCTTCTGGGCCTGCGCCTCGAGCTGCCGCGCGGCCTGGCGCTCCATCTGGGCCGACTGCTGGAGCTTCTCCTCCGCCCGCCGGATCGCCTCCTGCGTGAGCTCGGCCAGCTCCCGCTGCATGGCCTCGCTGCGCTTGAGCTCCTCCGCGAGCGCCTGCTTCATCGCCTCCGACGACTGCTGCGCGAGCTGCGCCAGCTTCTCCATCTGGGCGTACTGGGCGTCGAGCTGCTTCCGGATCCCGAGCGCCTCCTCCGCCTTCCGGAGCTCGGGCCGGGTCTCTTCGGGCTTCCCCCGCTCGGCGTTCTCGTAGTGCCGGGCGAGCGTCTTCAGGGCCTCGGCGAGCTTGCCTTGCTGTTCGGCGGCCCCCTCGAGCGCGTGCTCCTGGGCCTTCGTCTCGGGCGACGCCGCCGCCTGCCGGAGCAGGTCCTCCGCCTTCGGAGGCGACTGCTTAAGCATCGCCACCGCGTCGTCCGCGTCCCGGGCCTTCTCGCGCCCCTCCGGCGTGAAGAGGTTCTGCGTGTTCGCGTCCCTCCGGAGCTCGGCCATCACCTCGTCGATCTGCCGGTCGAGCCCCTGCTGGTGATCGAGCAGTTGCCGGGCCTCGGGCCGGACCTGGGCCGCCTCCGCCTGCGGCGTCCGGTCGGCCAGCCCGCTCGTCTTCTCCTGGATCCGCTCGGCGGCCCCGGCGAGGAGCTTGAGCCGCTCGGAGAGCGAGGGCACGAGATTCCGGAGATCCCGCCGCGCCTCCTCTAGCCGGGGCCGGATCGCCGACTGGAGCTGGGCCAGGTCCGCGGCCAGGCGGTCCAGGGAGGGCGCCGCGCCGGCCGGCCGGCGGCCGGAGCCCGAGCGCTCGGCCATCTCCCGGCGGACGGCCTCCCCCGCGGGACCCTGCCAGGCCTTCACGAAGGCCCGCGCGGGATCCTGCGGGAGCCCCCCCGCCTTGAACTCCTCCGGGATCGCGCGGACGCGCTCCTCCATCCAGCGCCAGTCCTTCGGGTGGCGGCTCGACGCGTCGGGCCCCCCGCCGCGCCAGCGCTCCTGCTCGGCCAGCGAGCGGAGCGCGAGGGCGAGCTCCGCCGTCCGGTGCCCCGTCTCGAGCGCGCGGAAGGCGCGCTCCACGACCCCGAGCGTCTCGCGCGTCCGGTCCGGATCGGGCGAGGCCTCGTGCGTGGCGAGGACGGCCTCGAGCGCCTTCCCCGCCAGGGCGGCGTCCGAGACGAAGAAGGCGTCCGAGTCGCGCCGGGCCTCCTCCACGCCCGCCCGGCCCTCGAGTTGGGCGCGCGCGGCCTTCCAGCGCCGGACCGCCCGGTCCGCCTGCTCGCGGGCGGCCTGCTGGCGGGCGTCGGAAGGGGCGGCCGCGAGGGCCTTCTCCGCCCTGGAGAGCTCGTCGAGCTCGCGCCCGGCGGCGGCCACGTCGGCCGCGTTCGGCTCGGCCCGCTTCTCGAGCGCGTCCCCCGCCTTCTCCCCCCGGCGCGCGAGCTCCTGCTCGAGGCCGTGGAGCTGCTGGAGGGCGGAGTTCACCGCGTTCTGAAGCCCGGCCGCCGGAGCTCCCAGGTCGGGCCCGGGCGCCCCCTCCGCGGCCTTCCGGAGGGCCTCGCGGGCGGCCTGGAGCTCCTGGGCGACGCGGGCCACCCGCCGGGCCTGGCCGTCCGGCGCGTGGAGCGCAAGGACCTGGAGGACGCTTTCCACCAGCCCCACCTGGTCGGCCGCCACGCCCTCGCGCCGGGAGAGGCGTTCCCAGGCCCGCGGGTCCTTCGCGGCCAGCGCCTCCTGGAGCTGCCGGTGGATCGCCTGCTGTTCCCGCGCGAGGTCCCGGACGTCGTTGAGCGCCGCGACGGCCTCCTCGGAGGCCAGGATCTCCCGGTACGACTCCTCCGCCCCCTGCGCGAGCTCGGTCGCGCGCCGGAACGCGGCCTCCGCGCGCCTCAGGAGGGCCTGGGCGGCGGGCGCCTCCGCGGCCGCGCCCGCCTTCTCGATCTCGGCCCGCCCTCCTTGGAGCGACTCCTCCCTCAGGCGGCGGACGAGCACGGCCGCGAGCACCAGGTCCGACGATTCCCGGCCCGCCCGCGCCAGGCGAAGGGCCTCCCGGATCCGCCCGTCCGCCTCCTCCGCCTTCTGCGCCACCTTCTCGGACTCCTGGGCGGCGTTGAGGAGCGCCTGCCGGCGGGGGAGCTCGTCCGAGGCCGCCAGCGCCGCGGCCTCCGACACCTTCTTCCCCAGGCCCCGCACCTGGTCCCGGAGCTCGACCAGGGCGTCGTAGGCCATCTTCTTGGCCACGAGCGGGACGTGCCTCTGGGGATCGAAGCCGGGGGAGCTGATCACGACGTGGACCGGGGCCGACTCGGCGCGGTTCCCCTTGAGGTCCACGGCCACGAGCTTCGTGGTGATCCGGTCGCCCGGATGGACGCCCAGCTCGTAGAGGTCCCAGCGCCGCGAGACCGGGGCCTCGGCCCCGGCGTCCCGCGCGAGCGGCGTCTCCGCCCAGTCCCCCTGATTGACGCGCACCGCCTGGGCCACGAGCCGGAGCCCGAGGTCGTCCTTGGCCCTCCCGCGGACCGAGACCACCTCGAGCGGCGGGACGAGCAGGTCCCCCCGGGGCTCGTCCAGCGTCACCTTGGGGAGGAGGTCGGGCATCGCCCGGATCTCGTACTGGGGGCTGAACTTGTTCTCGATCACGGTCCCGGAGCGGAGGGACTCGAGGTGGACGCGGTAGGTCCCCGAGGCCGCGATCGGCACGCGGGCCCCGAAGCGGCGCGGATCCTTGTGGGGCGAGAGGGTTTCCACGCGCGACTTCCCGGCCTGCTCGATGCGGAGCTCGGCCCGGCTGACCGGCTGGCTCACCTCGATCTGGAGCTCCGCGGTCGTCCCCTCGAGCTCGACCAGGTCGCCGGAGGGCTCCGAGACCCGCCGGGGCTCCTTCCCGGCGTATTCGGGATAGACGAAGGTCTTGTGGAAGGCCACCGCCTCGGGCCGCGGGACGGCGGTGAGGACGTATTTCCGGGTGACCGCGTCGCCCGCCAGGATCCGGTAGGCCACCGCCTCGCGGCCGACCGCGATCGACGACTCGAAGCGCCGGCCGCCCGCCGGCGCCATCTCCGCCCGCTCGGGCTTCTTCCCGTCCGCGAAGGTCTCCAGGACCACGCGCCGGGTCTCGGGCCCGGCGGTCTCCACGCGGACGAGGACCACGTCCGACTGCGGCACCTCGCGTTCCGGCGGGCGGGGTTCGAGGATGGAGACCTGGACGCGCGAGATCCGCTCGAGGTTGGCCATGGGCCGGAGGGCGCGGTGGAGCAGGTGATCGAAGCGGAGGCCCGGCACGAGAAAGAGGGCGGCGCAGGCCCCCGCCATGGCGCCGGTGGCCAGGAGCCAGCGGCGGATCCGGGAGAGGGAAAGCACGCCCGCCACGTCGATCCCGCGGATCCGTCCCGCCACGCCCTCCTGGAGGGCCTCGCGGAAGGCCTCGGACTCCCACTGGGGCCGGGCCTCGTCCGTCCCGACCTCGACGGCGGAGAGGAGGTCCTCCCGGAGCTCGGGCCGGACCTGCTCGATCAGCCGCGCCATCTCGCGCGGGTCGGCCGGGCGCCAGACCATCCGCGCGCAGGTGGCCCATCCGGCCGCGAACGCGGCCCCGTAGGCCGACAGGCTGAGCGCCCAGCGGACCCCGTCGGACATGAGGACGAAGTAGTCGAGCAGCGCCAGCGCGCTCATGAGGGCCAGGAGGATCGTGAAGACGGCGCAGACGCCGCGGACGAGGATGAGCGCCCGCCGCCGCCGCGCGAAGGCCTCGATCTTCTGCCGGGTGACCGGATCCAGCGCGCCCCTCATCCGAGTCTCCAAAGTCCGACTCCCCGTGGTGCGGCTGCAGGCTGCCGCCGGACGGCCTCCCAGACTGGACGCTGGAAACGGGGCACCGGGAACCGGATCTTCATAGCATTCCCGCCCATTTCCTAAACGCCCATTCCGCCGTCAGGAGGCCCACGATCGGGAGGAACCACCACCAGCTCTGCCAGAGCACGGTGTCGCTCTCGAAGACCCTCTCGCGGTTCAAGGGCTCCAGGCGGGCCTGGAGCCCCTCCAGGTCCTCCTCCCGGAAGAACTCGCCCCCCGAGGCCGACGCCACCTGGCGGAGGAGCTCCTCGTTCAGGTGGAGCTGGGCCAGTTCCCCGCTCTCGGGGGGCTTCACGACGAACTCCGTCCGCGCGCGCGACTCCGCCTGCAGGCCGGCCGCCCGGACGCGCACCTCGTAGCGGCCGGCCGGGAGCGGGTCCGAGAGGCCCAGGTGGAGGCCGCCCGCCTCGGGGTCGGCGTCGAGGCGGATCGCGGCGAGCTTCTTCCCGTCCCGGTGGACGAGGACCTCGGCGTCCCCCCGGAGGACGGGCTTCCCCTCGGCGTCGCGGAGGCGCACGCGGAAGGCGGGCCGGTCCTTCGGGCCGTAGACCAGGCGGTCGACGCTGAGCGAGACGCGATCGTCCCTCACCGTGAAGGGCGGCTCCATCAGCTCGCGGACCACCTGGTTCCAGTACCGCTGGTGGTGGAGGTCGGCGACCTCGTAGCGCCAGCGCCAGGTCTCGTCGAATCCCGAGTAGAGGACGCGCCCGGCGCCGAAGCGGCGGTAGACGAGGGCGGGAACCTTGCGGTCCCCCGCCACGGCCTCGACCAGGGTCTCCGCGCCGGAGAGCGCGCGGGCGGGCGCCACCCAGTGGGGGGCGGCGAGCCGGCCCCAGAGCTCCTGGTTCCGGGCCGGATCGGGCGCGAGCTCCAGCCACTTCCGGGAGGCGCCCTGGGGGGTGAGCCGGAGGCCGGTCGGCCGCGCCGGATCCGACTTCCAGTCGACCGGGATGAGGGGGCCGAACGGGGTGTCGGCCAGCCCCGAGAGGTGACCTCGCCGCCCGTCGACCAGGAGAAGCCCGGCTCCGCGCTTGCCGACGAAGTCCCGGATCCACTCGAGCTCCTCGAGCCGGAAGACCGGGCGCGGCACCTCGCCCAGGACGACGAAGTCGTACGCGTAGAGCGAGGCGCGGTCGGGCGGGAACCTGCCGGGCCCCGGCCCCCGGATCCATCCCTCGGTCCCCCGGTCGGCCAGGACCGCGTTCACCTCCCACTGCTCGTCCCGCTCGAAGAGGTTCCGGAGATACCGGGTCTCCCAGCGCGGGCGCCCGTCCAGGATCAGGACCTTGCGCCGCTGCATGATGGCGTGGAGGTCGAACGAGGCGTCATTGTTCCGCGCCTCGCGCTCCCCTTCCACGAGGGAGACGCTCGCCTGGAAGGAGAGCGGGCGATGGAGCACCTCCACCCCCGGCGCGGCGCCCGATCCGGCCGTTCCGACCAGCTCCTGCACCGGGAAGTCGAAGGGGATGCGCCGGATCCTCGAGCGCTCGGTCGCGAGCTCCCGCTCCCAGACGACGCGGCCGCCGGACTCGATCCGGACCGTGAAGGGCCGGCCGGCGGGCATGTCGTCCTTGAGGACGAGCTCCCCGCGGACGCGGTCCTTGTGGAAGACCGAGAGCGGAGCCTTGACCTCGAGGACGGCGAGGTCGTTCGGGAGCGACGGGCTCCCCAGGCCCACCGCGTGGACGGGGACCTGGCGGTTGCCGAGGACCTTGGCCGCGGCGAGCGGGGAGCCGCCCGCGTTGTGCTGGCCGTCCGAGAGGAGGACGGCGGCCATGCTCTCCTCGACCCGGCCGCCGACGCGCGCCTGGAGGCCGTCGGAGAGGTTGGTCGTGGCGGCGGAGGGCTCGAGGGAGAGCGCCTTGGGGAGCCCCGCGGCGGCCTCGTCCCGCCCGGTCGCCCAGAGGAGGCGGGCCTCGCCGTCGGCGAGCGCCAGAAGCTCCACGTGGTGCCTTTCGGCCAGGCGCGCGAGGAAGCCGCGCTCGCCTCCCAGGAGCATCGCCTCGGCGCGCTTCCAGCGCGGGAGGGCGTCGAACTTCCGGAGCGCCCCGTCCACGGCGGGGCCCGGCTGGGCGGCCACGCGGTTCGCGTAGTTCGCGAAGGCCTCCCGGAGCTCCTTCTCCCAGGCGGCCGCCCCCGCGCGGAGGGAGGACAGCAGGGCGGCCGACTTCGCCGGATCGGCCTCGCGGCCCCGCTCGGCCAGGGCCTGGGCGGGCGCGAGCAGCTCCTCGCGGAAGCGGGCGATCATCGAGTCGAGGGCCTTCGCGGGCGACTCCGCCGAGGTGGTGGGCGCCGAGAGCCGGGAGCCCGGGATGGGCCGTTCCATCTTGCCGTCCGGGAGCTGCCAGCCCACGGCCAGGCCGTCGCCGCCGGTGGCCTCCTTCTGGAGGGCCTCGACGTAGTACTTCTTCCCGGCCTCGAGGCGCTGGGGCGCGGACTTCTGGCCGGGAGTCTGGTCCCAGCCGCGGGGCTCGGTCCAGCGGAGGGCGCGCGCCACGAGGGCCTTCCGGGCGGGATCGGCGTCGGGACTGAGCCAGAGCTCCGCCTGCTCGTCCCCCGCGATCCAGAAGGTGTAGTTCCCCGTGACCGGGGGATGGACGAAGCCCCGCATCCGCGTCCCGTAGTGGTCCGCCCAGTTGACGGGCGCTTCGAACTCGGCGGGCATGGAGACCCCCTCCGGCCGGGCCGGGAAGCCGGGCGCGCGGGCGAGGTCGGCCACGGCGCCGCCCGGGACGCCCGTCCAGAACTCGCGGAGGACGATCCCCTTCCGCTCGAGGGCCACGCCGCCGGTGTCGGGCCGGACGCGCGAGAGGTGGGCGAAGGCCGACTCGACCTCCCGGGCCAGGCCGCGGAAGGAGTCGCGGAGCTCACCGGGTCCGGACGCCGGGGGGGCCCGGCGGGCGCGGCCGAGGGCGTCGGCCGCCTCGGCGAGGCGCGCGTCGAGGGCGTCGGCCGGGATCCAGCCCAGGCGATGGGCGGCCAGAAGCTTGCGGGAGGCCTCCATGGGCGCGTCGTCGAGGCCCATGCTCCGGGAGGCGTCCACGAAGACGAGGACCCGGCCGCGCTCGCCCAAGACCTTCCGGTGGTGGAGGACGGGGCCGGTGAGCATGAGGACGGCGAGGAGCACGACCGCCGCGCGGAGGGAAGGGAGGACCCAGGCGAGCCCGCCGCCCCGGGGACGCGTCTCGCGACGGTAGACCCCGACCGCGATCGCCGCGAGGGCCAGGGCGGCGAGGGCCCCGATCCACGGGTTCCAGTCGCCGAGGAATCGGAGGCTCATCGCGTCCTCCCCGCGAAGAGCTGTTGGAGGACGACCTCGACGAGGACCAGGCCGACCAGGGCGGCGAGCAGGGCCTGCCAGATCTCCTGGCCGTAGCGGCGGCGCCGGTCGAGCTGGCGGTACTCGCTCCACGAGCGGACGACCTCGGCGCCCATCGGCTTGGCGACGGCGTCGAGCTGCTCGTCGGAGAGCCGGAGGAGCTCGGACTCGCGCCGGTCGGTGTTGACGACGAAGTGGATGCGCCCCGAACCCGGCGGGTCCAGGACGTAGAGCCCGGGCCGGGCGGTCCTCGGGAACTCGGCCACGGCGCGGCCGCCGCGGGAGGCGAGAACGATCTCGTGGGCGCGGCCGTCCGGGTCGGTCAGGACGGCCTTCTTTCCGGCGTCGGCGGCGGGGAGGAAGGCGACCAGGGGCCGGCCCACCTCGACGTTCCGGGGCGGGTGGACCCGGGAGGCCAGGTAGGTGACCGCCTGCTGCATGAGGGGCAGGTAGAAGGGGCGCATGGGGAGGTTGCTCCAGTCGGCGTCGCAGGGGACGGCGCCTTGGATCACGCGGCCCTCGCCCAGCTTCTTTTCGACCAGGAAGGGGTCGCCCGTGTCGAGCCGGGCGACGACCAGGAGGCCCGCCTCCGGGGCGCGGGCCGCGGGGGCCTCCTCCCGCATCCGGTACCAGAGCCAGACCTGGGCGTCGGAGAGGTTGCCGTTCCGCGGGTCGTTGAACATCTCGAGCGCGGGATGCTCGTAGTGCTGGGCCACGATCGAGGCGTGGGTCCCCTGCCGGTTCAGGCTGCCGGCGAGGGAGGCGACCGGGAGGGGGAGGAGCCCCTTCCCCTCCTGGTAGAGCGTGGTGTTGTACCAGGAGCTGTTGATGCGGTTCCCGGGGAAGACGAGGAGGCCGCCCCCCTCGCGGACGAAGCCCTCGAGCGCCCGGAGCTGGGCGGCGGAGAGCTGGGGGACGTTGGCCAGGAGGACGACGCGGGACTCGGCCAGCATGGCCGCGTCGAGCTCCCGGGCCTCGACGGTGCGGGTGGTGATGAGGTCGGCCAGCTCGGAGCGCGCCGCGCCGTAGGGGCGGAGCGCGATCTCGACGAAGTCCGTCTCCCCGCGGAGGGGCTCGGGATTCGAGTCGCCGCTCACGAGGAGGACGGGGACGCGGTCCCAGACGGGAATGCTCGCCATCATGGAGTTGTCCGCCAGGAGGGGATCGGCGTCCGCGGCCACCTCGACCACGTGGGATCCCGACGTGTCGAAGGTCCACGTGAAGAGCACCTGGGCGGTCGCCTCGGGTTCGAGGGAGCTGAGCGCGACCGAGCGCTCCTTCCCGTCCACCCGGAGGACGACCCGGAGGTCGGGATAGGAGCCGCCGCCGTGGTTCCGGATCGTGGCCCGGACGCGGAGCTGCTGTCCCACGCCCAGGATCATGCGCGAGAAGTCGAGGGACTCCACGGACACGTTGTCGGTGACGCCGCCGCCCACGCGGAAGAGGGTGAGCTTCCGCTCGACGGGCCCGGCGCGGAGGGCGTCGGCCATCTTCATCCGCTGGGCGGTCTCGGCCGCGGACCAGCTCACCTGCTGGAAGTCGGAGAGGACCACGACCTCCCGGTGCGTCTCGCGCATCCGGGAGAGGAAGCCGCGGGCGCGGTCGAGCGCCTCGGGGACGGCGGCCGAGCCGAAGCCCGAGCGGGTCCGGCCGAGCTCGGCCTTCGCGCGCTCGAGGTCCACGGTGGGGTCCTCGAGGAGGGCGGAGACGCCCCCGGCCATCTGCACCACGGCGACTTCGCTCCCGGGGACGAGCTCCTCCACGATGCGGCGGGCGGCCTCGCGGGCCTCGAGGTAGGCCGAGCGGTTGACCCCCCCGGCCTCCATGGAGTAGCTGTTGTCGATCACGAGGACGGTCGAGGTCTTGGCGCCGCCGAGGAGGGGCTCGAGGCCCGTCAGGACCGGACGCGCCATGAGGAGGGCGAGGGCGACGGGGATCGAGCAGCGGACGAGGAGGAGGATGAGCTGCTCGAGGCGGAGCCGCCGGGTGTTCTTCCGGAGGACGCTTTCCAGGAGGTGCATCGCGCCCCAGGGGACGATCCTGTAGCGGCTGCGGTGGAAGAGGTGGATGACGACCGGGATGGCCGCGGCTAGGAGCCCCCCGAGGAGGGCGGCATTGAGGAACGTCACGCCCGCCCCTCCGGAGCGTGATGAACTAACCAGGATGCTTCATCAGGGTGGGTCATGCGCGCCTCATCCGGAGGGTGAGGTAGTGGGCGAGGGCCTCGGCGTAGGGCTGGTCGGTGGTCATGGGGACGAGGTCCACGCGGTGGCGGTGGCAGCCCTGGCGGAGCTCGGCGCGGAAGCGCTCGAGGTTCTCCACGTAGGCCGCGCGCAGGTGGGTGGGGTCGATGAGGTGCCGCTTCCCGGCGACCTCCAGGCAGTCGAAGCGGGTCCAGGATCGGAAGGGGAACTCCAGCTCGTCGCGGTCCCAGATCTGGAAGACGAGGATCTCGTGCCGGGCGTGGCGGAGGTGCGCGAGGGCGGAGAGGATGCCCGAGACGTCGCCGAAGCAGTCGGAGAGGATCACGATCAAGCCGCGCCGGTGGAGCCGGGGCACGAGGTCGTGGAAGACGCCGGCCAGCTCCGTCTCCCCTCCCGGCTCGACCGACTGGAGCTCGTCGGCCAGGACCTGGAGATGGCCGGTCTGGGCGCGCGGGGGGATGTATCGGCGGATCTGCGAGTCGAACGTGACCAGGCCCACGCTGTCCTGCTGCTGGATCATGAGGTACGAGAGGCAGGCCGCCAGGCGCGTGGCGTAGAGAAGCTTCGAGCGGCCCTCCGGCCCGTAGGCCATGGACCCGGAGGCGTCGAGCAGGAGCGTCGCCCGGAGGTTGGTCTCCTCCTCGTACTCCCGGATGTAGAAGCGGTCCGAGCGGCCGAAGACGCGCCAGTCGAGGTGCCGGATCTCGTCGCCGTGGACGTAGGGGCGGTGCTGCTTGAACTCGACGGAGAAGCCCTTGTGGGGGGAGCGGTGGAGCCCGGAGCAGAAGCCCTCGACGACGAGGCGCGCCAGGACCTGGAGGTTGGAGATCCTCCGGAGGTCGTCGGGCGTCAGGAACTCGGCCAGCTTCGCCACAGGTCAACTCCACCGCGGAGGCGCAGAGACGCGGAGACGAGCGGAAGGGGACCTCCCCCCTTTCCCCCGGGGGGCCGAGGGGAAGTTCCCCAGGGGCTCCTCTCCGCGCCTCCGCGTCTCTGCGGTGGGGTTCATCGGGGCTACAGGATCCGCTTGGGGTCGCCGCGGGGGGTGGCGTCGAGGACCTTCCGGACGATCTCGTCGACGCTGACCCCCTCCGCCTCGGCGTTGAACGTGGGGACGATGCGGTGGCGGAGCACCGGGAGGGCGAGGGCCAGGAGGTCGTCCAGCGTCACGTGGAAGCGGCCCTTCAGGAGGGCCCGGACCTTGCCCCCGAGGACCCACTGCTGGCAGGCGCGCGGCCCCGCGCCCCACTCGACCAGCTCCTTCACGAAGGGCGGGACGCCCGGGTCCTTCGGCCGGGTCTTCCGGACGACGTCCAGGACGAAGTCCATGACGTGCTCGGGGACGAGGACCTTCCGGACGATCTCCTGGGCCTGCTGGATTTCGGGTCCGGAGATGACGGCGGAGAGCCGGGTCTCGCCGGCGCCGGTGGTGCGCTCGACGATTTCCCGCTCCTCGTCCCGCTTCGGGTAGTCCACCTTGACCAGGAACATGAAGCGGTCCTTCTGGGCCTCGGGCAGCGGGTAGGTGCCCTCCTGCTCGATCGGGTTCTGGGTGGCGAGGACGAAGAAGGGCTCCTCGAGCGGGTAGGTCTTCCCGCCCACCGTGACCGAGTGTTCCTGCATCGCCTCCAGGAGGGCCGCCTGGGTCTTGGGCGGCGTGCGGTTGATCTCGTCGGCCAGGATCATCTGGGCGAAGACGGGACCCTTCTGGAAGCTGAGGACGCGGCGGTTGGTGGTGGGGTCCTCCTGGATGATGTCGGTGCCCGTGATGTCGGCGGGCATGAGGTCGGGCGTGAACTGGATCCGCCGGAAGGAGAGCGTCATGACCTGGGAAAGGCCGCGGACCATGAGGGTCTTGGCCAGGCCGGGGACGCCTTCGAGGAGGCAGTGGCCGCGCGCGAGGATGGCGATCAGGAGCTGCTCGACGACCAGGTCCTGGCCCACGATGAGCCGGGCCATCTCGGCGGTGATCTTCCGGTAGGCGACGACCAGGTTCTCGGCCCGCCGGATGTCCTCGGGAGCGGGCTTGGGCGCCCCTCCGCCGGCCGCCGCGGGAGCCTGGGAGCCGAGCTGCGATGCGTCCGCCATGGATCCGCCTCCGTCCGTCGTTCCGCCTGAGCGCCGCCTGGCCGCCGGGGAGCCGGATCCCCTACGGATCCTGGCGGAGGACCTTGACCTTGAAGGAGGTGAAGGTGCAGGCGCAGCGGAGCGTCTGGAGCCCCACGTGGGTCATCGGCCCCCGGAGCTCCAGCTCGTCCTCGATCATCCACCCGTCCGGCTCGCGGTCGCCCTGCCAGAGCTTGCCCTGGAGCTTCGCGCGAGGCGCGCCCTTGGGGCGCTCGATCCGGAGCTTGAGGCGGAACTTGCCTTCGCGCCCGTGCTCGAACGGCAGGGAGGTGACGTCCTTGAACTCGAAGACCGAGCCCCCCTCGGCCCCCTGGCGGGTGCGGAGGACGAGGTGGCGGTCGGCGAACGCGGCGGCCAGGCCGAAGCCCCACTCGCCGCGGCCGCCCGCTCCCTCCGGTCCCGAGGGCTCCACCTCGGCCACGGCCTCGAGGACCGCGCCCTCCTCGGAGAGGGCCTTGAAGAGATGCGTCGTGGGGGCCGGCGCGGAGGCCCGGCCCTGCCGGACGCTCCGGCGCTCCACGGTCCACTCCCCGTCGCCCTCGGTGACGCCGGAGGAGAGGTCGAGCTCCAGGTACTGGTCGGCGCCCGGGACGGGAGCCGCCTCGAAGGGCCGCCCCGGCCCGGCCACCGCGCCGAAGCCGGAGCGGACCTCGATGACCCTCTTCGGATCGGAGACGCGGGCGAAGCGGACGGCGCCTTCCTCCACCCGGAGCCGGGCCTCCTGCCGGTCGGCCGAGAGCAAGAAGCGCGTGCCGACCACCGTCACCACGGCGTGCGGGGTCGCCACGGTCATGGGCCGCCCGGCGGGCTGCCGGGACACGTCCGCGGTGAGGGCGCCCCGCTCGAGGAGGACGTCCTTCCGCGTCCGGTCCTTCGGGTCGGCGAAGCGGCGGAGGACGGTGTCGCCCCCCGCCTCCAGGCGGGTCTGGTCGGGATACTCGAGGACGGCGGCCGCGCGGGCGCCCTCGAGCAGGAGGGCCTGGCCCTCGAGGACCGGCTGGCCGGCCTTCGCGGGGATCCGGTCGGCGGGGGACTGCGTGAAGAGGAAGACCGCGCCTTCGGTCCGGCGGATGAGGGCGACGGAGTTCTGGATCTCGGCCCCCGGGCCGGTGGCGGGGTCGAGCGGCCGGGACGCCAGTTCCAGGCCCTCGCCCGCGACGGCGAAGTGGTCGGCCGCGACCCGGACGGAGCGGTTCCCGCGGGACAGCGTGGCGGTCCCCTTCCGGACCTCGAGGCGGGCGAACCCCTCCTCGGCCCGGAGGAGGAACTGGGCGTCCTCGACCTTGAGCTCGGAGTGGGGCGTAAGGACGGTCAGGGGCTCGCCGGACTGGGGCGGGACCGAGCCCTCCAGGGTCCCGCGGCGGAGCTCGACGCGCTTCACCGTCCCGCCCTGGAGGAAGCGGATCACGGATCCGCCCTTCAGGTTGATCCGGGCGATGTCGTCGGCAAATCCGATCTGGGCCTCGGCGCCCTCGGCGGTGCGGATCAGGTAGCCGGCCGGGAGGCGGATGCCGCTGGAGGCGGGCACGGGGCCCGCCCCGCTCTCGACGGTGACGCCCGAGGAGGCCGTCAGGAGGTAGGCGCCGCTGTCGACCAGGACCTCCTCGCTCCCCCTCGTCAGCACGAAGAGACCGGCCGCCACCGCGGCCGCGGCGGCCAGGCCGGCCAGGGCGCGGAAGGCCCAGGACGCGCGCGGGGCGCGGACGGGCGCGGGCCGGGTCTCTTCGGACCTCTCCTCGACGGGGACGACCGGGATCCGGGCGGACTCGTTCTCGCGGCGCTTGCGGTCGTCCTCGGCCTTCACCTTCTTCAGGAGCTCGGTCTTGAAGTCGTCGACCGGGGCGCTCCGGAGGACGCCCAGGACCGAGACGGCCACCTGCTGGTCGGCGGTGTCGTCGGCGAGGAGCACGCGGAGGGCCTGCTCGACCTGCCGCTGCTCGGCGAGCTCGCGGAGGAGCTCCGGGCGGGCGGCGAGCTCGGCCTCGAGCTGGGCCAGGCCGTCCAGGTCGAGCTCTCCGGCGAGGAAGCCGTCGATCAGTTCCTTGTCGGTCATGCCTTCTCCACCGCCATCTTGTCCTGGACGCAGTCCTTGAGCTGCCGGCGCAGGCGGCAGAGGGTGGTGCGCACCCAGGCGGCGCTCTGGTCCACGCGGTCGGCGATCTCCTGGGTGGAGAACGAGAGCCGGTAGCGCATCTCGACGAGCTGCTTGAGCCGGGCGGGGACCTTCTCGAGACAGGTCTCGAGGGTGTCGAGCTCCTTGGCGGAGTGCTCGGCCGAGCGGAAGGGGGAGACCTCGAGGAGGCGGCGGTCGGCGTACTTGGTCTGGTTGGCCTGCTCTCGGCTGAAGCGCTGGATCTCGGCGCGGAGGAGGTTCCAGGCGATGGACTTGATCCAGGCGAAGAAGGAGGTCCCGCGCTGGAACTCCTGGATGTGGTTGTAGGCGAAGACGAAGGACTCGTGGGCGATCTCGTCGATCAGGTGGGGGACGGGGGCGTTCAGGGCGATCACGGCGCGGAGGCGGCGGATGTGGAGGTCCATGAGCTGGCCGAAGGCCTCCAGCTTGCCCTCCTGCACCCTCTGGATCAGGGATTGCTCGTCCATGGGCCCTCCCGTCGATTCCCCGTTGCCTCTCATATCGGGGCCCCCGGGCCCCGTTACATTTTTCCCCGAGGCCGCGGAGGGACCCCCTATTGTACCGGGCCGACCGGGGCCCGGCGGACCGGATCGGAAAAGGGGGAGGGGAGATTCCGGCCGCCGTCTTGTAATTTACTATTCATAAGTTACAATTTGAGGAGCCGTTTGAAGGAGGGGGAAGAAATGAGCGCCGTCCTTTCCGTCGCGCCGGTCCTCCGGCTCCGGAGCGGGCCTTTCGCGGGGACCGCCTACGAACTCCGCCGAGCCCTGCGTCTGGGCCGCCATCCCTACAACGAGGTGTCCGTCGCGGATCCCACGGTCTCGCGCTACCACTGCTGGATCACGCTCCAGGACGGGGACGTCTGGATCGAGGACCTGGCCAGCGCCAACGGGACGCGGGTCAACGGCGTCCGCGTCCTCGACCGACGGAGGCTCGAGGCCGGCGACCGGATCCGGCTCGGGAACACCGAGTTCAGCCTCGCCGAAGAAGCGGCGTAACCCGGACGCTCAGGCCGTCCAGGTCCACCTGGAGGGCGCGGAGGCGCGTCAGGCTGTCGCCCGGATTGGCCGCCACCGTCCGCCCCAGCCGCTCCACCCCCGGCGACTCGTGGATGTGCCCGTGCAGCGTAAGGGGCGGCTGGCGCGACTCGATGAAGGCGCGGACCGCCTCGCTCCCGACGGGCGTCCCGTCCGCCAGCCGGTCGAGGCCCGTCCGCGCCGGCGGGGAGTGCATGACGTAGACCGTCCGGGCGGGCTCGGAGAGCGCCGCCAGGCGCTCGAGGTCCCGGGCGATCGTTCCCCGCGAGCGGACCTCGTCGAGCGACGTCTCCCGGAGCCCGGAGGGGACGCTGAGGAGGCAGCGCTTGGGGGGCGGGTCGGGAGACCACCCTTCCCCGTCGTAGCGGTCGAAGTCCTTCATGCCGAAGGGCGTGACCGGGACGCAGCCGTACCCGGCGATCGAGAGCCCCTCGAGGAAGGGGACCGCCCGGCCGTGGATCGGGGTGCCCGCGCCCTCGAGGAGGGGAAGGCAGGCCTCCCAGTCGTCGTTCCCCAGGACCCAGTAGGTGGGGCGGGAGCGGAGCCGGGGCGCCAGCCAGTCGCGGGCGAACTCGCGCTGGATCTCGACCAGGCGGTCGCCCGCCCCCCGCGGGTGAGGGAGGAGATCCCCTCCCAGGACCACCGCGTCGGCCGGGAGGCGGAAGAGCCGCTCGTAGGCGTCGACGTTGCCGTGGACGTCCGAGGCGTAGACGAAGGTGGCCACAAGTATATAGTAAGGCCGTGAACCCTCCCGACAAGCCCCTTTCCCACGAGGACCGGAACCGGCTGATCCTGCTCCGGACCCTGAGCGCGGTGAGCTGGCTTTGGTGCCTCTGGAGCGGCCTCCTGGGCCTCCTCGGGTGGGGCGCGGGGAGCGTGTACGGCGCCTGGATGACGGGGCACGCCGCGCTGCTCGGGCTGGCGGGCTGGGGGCTCTGGAGGCCCCGGCGCTGGGGCTGGGCGGCGGCGCTCCTGGCGGCGGCCGGAGCGGTCGCGTTCGCGGTCCGGGACGCCCGGCGCCCGAACTGGGAGGCGGTCGCCCTGGACGCGGTCTACCCCCTCCTCGCGCTGGCGATCCTGGGGCTCGTCTCCCGTCCCCGCGGCCGCTGATCCTTCTCGTTGACAATTGAGGCCCAGGGGATACCATTTCAGGTACTTCGAGGGTACCCCGCATGAATCTCGGACCGAGGGCGCTCCTGCTCGGCGCGGTCGGGATGACCGTCTACCTGCTGGGCGAGTCGATCCACCCGGCGGGCGACCAGACCTCGGCGAAACTGGTCCGGACGGCGATCCACGCCTACCAGGCCGTGGGCTCGCCGGCCGTGGCCATGGCGGGCGTCCGGTGCCGCTACACCCCCACCTGCTCCCACTACGCCGAGGAGGCGATCGCCCACTTCGGGACGCTCGACGGCGGCCTGCGCGCGGCGGGCCGGCTCTGGCGCTGCTCCCCCTGGGGCGGGACGGGCTACGACCCGGCGGTGGCCGCGGCCGTCCTCCCGCAGGAGACCCCGGAGGAGAAGAAGGCCCGCGAAGAGGCCGAGCGCCAGATGCGCGAGGCCCAGAGGAAGGCCCAGGAGGACATGGAGAAGGCCTTCAAAGAGCTGGGCCAGCACGGGGCCGAGGCGGCGGCCATGACCGGGTTCTGCTGCGTGATGTGGATCATCGGCGTCCTGATCGGGATCGGCATCCAGGTCTTCATGATGGTCTTCACGTACAAGGACGCGAAGGCGCGCGGCGACCAGAACGCGGTGCTCTGGCTGATCCTGATCTTCTTCCTCCACTGGATCGGCCTCGTGGTCTACCTGGTGGCGCGGCCCAAGGGCGACCTCGCGCCCTGCGGGAACTGCAAGAACAAGAGGATGACGACGCTCGTCAAGTGCCCCCACTGCGGGACCGAGTCGGGCGCGGCGGCGGCGCCGCCCCCGAAGGGATAAGGGAGAAACTAGGGAGGAACCATGGCGGACGAAGCGGCGGCCCCGGCGGCCCCGGCCTCCGGCGGCGGCGCGAAGGGGAAGGTGGAGAATCCGACCACCGTTCTCATCCTCGGGTTCGTGACGTGCGGCCTGTACTGCCTGTACTGGATGTGGCTGCGGGTCAAGGAGCAGAACGAGTACCTGGGTCGCCAGGTCGTCAACCCCCTCTTCGTCTTCCCGGGCTGCCTCTGCGGCCCGCTCCTCATCTACGCCGACTACCTCTACTGCTTCGCCCTGCCGGAGATGCAGCAGAAGGCGGGCGTGGAGGTGAAGGACGAGAAGGTGATGCACCTCCTGCTCATGATCCTGCTCGCGCCGGTGGGCCAGTACATGGTGCAGCAGAAGCTGAATGAGATCTGGCAGAAGTAAGGTCGTCCGTACCGCGATCTGGGCAAGCACGCTGCCGGCCGCGCTGGCAGCGTGCTTTTTTTACTACCCCTTCGCCTTCACCGGGCCGATCCTCTGCCCGATGCACCTGGTGCTCGGGCTTCCCTGCCCCGGCTGCGGGATGACCAGGGCCTTCTGCCTGGCCACGCGCGGCCATTGGGCCGAGGCCTACTCCTTCCACCCGCTCTACCCGCTCATCTTCCTCTACTTCGCCTTCGCGTGGGGCTGCAAGCTGGTGGAGACGTGGCGGGGGGAGCCCCCCCGGGTCCCCTCGTACCGCATCGGACGGGCGGCCCTCCTGGCGATGATGGCGTTCTGGGTGGAGCGCCTGGTCTTCTTCTTCGCGCTCGGCGGCGCCGAGGTGATGGCCCGGGACAACCTGCTGGCGCGCGTGCTCCGCTGGCTGGCCTGAAACCGGGGGAGCATCTCGAAGCTCGCATCCCGAATCTCGGAGTCGAAGAGGCAGCCCCCAGGTTTCCGGCAGGCTCCCTCCCCCCGCCCGAGATGCGAGCTCCGAGGTGCGAGATGCTACGACTTCGGCTTCTGTTTCATGGCCGCGAGCTTGGCCTTGGCGGCCTCGAGGCGGGAGGGGGACCCGGGCTTGGCGGCCGCGGGCTTGCCCGCCGGAGCGGGAGGCGCCTTGGGCGCGGGCGCGGGAGGGGCCTTCGGAGCGGGGGCGGGGGCCTTGGGGGCGGGCTTCGGGGCGTCCTCCAGCTTCTCGACGATCGTGATCTCTTCGTCCTCGTCGGACAGCTTGATCACCTCCGGCTCGGTCTTCGTCCCGTCCACCGGGGTCTCGGCGTCGAGGAGCCCGGTCTCCTCGCCCACGTTGTCGTCCAGCTCGATCCGGTCGGGGCCCTCGTCGATCCCCTGGACCTTGAGGAAGGCGTCGCCGACCTTGATCTCGTCGCCCTTGGCGAGGGCGTGGAAGCCGATCTTCTCACCGTTGATCCGGGTCCCGTTCCCGCTTTCCAGGTCGGTCACCTGGTAGGTGGCGCCGACGCGCTCGATGCGGGCGTGCTTGCGGGAAACCTTCTTGTTCGAGAGGATGATGGTGTTCTCCTTCGAGCGGCCGATGGTGATCAGGTCCTGCTCCAGCTTCAGGGTCTGGGTCCGGCCGCCTTCGGTCAGCGCTAGGGTCAGCATGGGCTCTTCCTCCGGGCTCGGGCTCGTCCCTCCCCATTCTGGCCGCCCGGAGGTCCCGTTACAAGCCTCTTGACGCCGCCGTCCGGGCCGCGATAAGTATTGACAACGTATATCCATATGAGTATATTTCTCTCCCTCATGGCGATGGCGATGCGGCGCCCGGGCTAGGAGGCCGACGTCCTTGCTCCTGGTCCGGGGATAGGGTAAGGTTGCTGGCCCCGTGCGGGGCCGGAGGAGTTCCCGATGAGCCAGGAGCACCCCATGGACTACGGATTCGACACGCGCGCCATCCACAGCGGCCAGCCCAACGACCCCGTGACCGGCGCGATCAACTACCCGATCTACCAGACCTCCACCTTCGGGCAAGAGGCCCCCGGCGTCCACCAGGGCTACGTCTACGCCCGGACCGGCCACCCGACCCGGACGGCCCTGGAGACCTGCATCGCCTCGCTCGAGGACGCGAAGTTCGGCCTGGCCTTCTCGAGCGGGATGGCCGCCATCAACAACGTCCTCAACCTCCTGAAGTCGGGCGACCACGTGGTCACCTGCCAGGACCTCTACGGCGGGGCCTACCGGATGTTCACGAAACTCTACGACAAGTTCGGGGTGAAGTTCAGCTTCGTGGACGCCACCTCCCTCGAGAGCATCGAGCGCGCCTTCACGCCGCAGACGCGGATGCTCTGGCTCGAGACGCCGTCCAACCCCCTCCTCCGCATCATCGACCTCGAGGGCGCGGCGAAGATCGCCCGGAAGCGCGGCGCCATCGTCGTGACGGACAACACGTTCGCCTCCCCCTACCTCCAGTCGCCGCTCAAGCTCGGCACGGACATCGTCGTCCATTCGACCACGAAGTACATCAACGGCCACTCGGACGTCCTGGGCGGGGCCACGGTCACCGACTCCCCGGAGCTCCAGGAACAGCTCAAGTTCTTCCAGAACTGCGTGGGCGCCGTCCCGGCCCCCATGGACTGCTACCTGACCCTCCGGGGGATCAAGACCCTCTCCGTCCGCGTGGACCGGCACTGCCGGAACGCGAGGGAGGTGGCGAAGTTCCTGAAGGGCCACCCCAAGGTCGCGAAAGTCTACTTCCCCGGCTTCCCCGACCACCCCGGCCACGAGGTCGCCAAGCGCCAGATGAGGGACTTCGGCGCCATGGTGTCGTTCGAGATCAAGAGCGACGTCGAGGAGGCCAAGAAGTTCACCTCCCATCTCGAGCTCTGGACGCTCGGCGAGAGCCTGGGAGGGGTGAAGTCCCTTCTCTGCCACCCGCCCACGATGACCCACGCGTCCGTCGACCCCGAGATGCGGCGCCAGGTCGGCATCTCCGACGGCCTGATCCGCTGCTCCGTCGGCCTGGAGGACGCGCGGGACCTGGTCCGGGACCTCGAGCAGGCGCTCGCGAAGGTCCGGACCGCCGTGACGGCGGCATGACTCAGGTCGCCGTCGGGCTCCTCGGCTGCGGCACCGTCGGCGGCGGCCTGGTCGAGCTCATCCGGAGGAACCGCGAGGTCGTCGCCCACCGGACGGGCGTCGAGATCGTCGTGCGCCGGGTCCTCGTCCGCGATCCCGCCAAGGCGCGCCCGGTCCCGCGGGAGCTCCTCACCACCGACCCGGACGCGATCCTGGGGGCCCGGGACGTGGAGATCGTGGTCGAGCTGATGGGGGGGATCGATCCGGCGCGGGACTACCTCGCGCGGGCGCTCGCGGCCCGGAAGCACGTGGTCACGGCGAACAAGGCCCTCCTGGCCGCGGCCGGCGGGGAGCTCTTCCGGCGCGCGGCCGAGAACCGCGTCCGGATCGGCTTCGAGGCCTCCGTCTGCGGAGGGATCCCCATCATCCGCGCCCTCTCGGCGGGCCTGGTCGGGAACCGCATCACGACGCTCGTCGGGATCGTGAACGGCACCTGCAACTACATCCTGACCAAGATGACCGAGGAGGGCTGCCTCTTCGCCAAGGCGCTCGTCGAGGCCCAGCGCCTGGGCTTCGCCGAGGCGGACCCCTCGCTCGACCTCGACGGCCGGGACGCGGCCCAGAAGCTCCAGCTCCTGGCCGAGCTCGCCTTCGACTGCCTCCTGGACCACACGAAGTTCCCCGTGGAGGGCATCCGCCTCGTGGAGGGCGAAGACATCAAGACCGCCCGGGAGCTGGGCTACGTCGTCAAGCACCTGGCGATCGGGAAGGACCTGGGCGACGCGCTCGACCTCCGGGTCCACCCCGCCCTCCTCCCCCAGGTCCACCCGCTCGCCCACGTCCGCGACGAGTTCAACAGCATCCTCCTCCGCGGGGACGCCGTGGACGAGATGATCTTCACCGGAAAGGGCGCGGGCTCCCTCCCCACCGCGAGCGCCGTCCTCTCCGACATCATCGAGATCGCGCGCTCGGGCGATGCCGAGCACGGCGAGGCCTGGCACCTGCCCACGGGCCGCCAGAAGCCGCTCGCTCCCGACATCACCTGCAAGTACTACCTCCGCTTCCCGATCAAGGACGTACCGGGCGTCATCGGCCAGATCACCATGGCGCTCGGGAACCGCGGGATCTCGATCTCCCACGCTTCCGCCTCGCTCGCCGAGGGGAAGCCCGGCTTCGGGAACGTGAAGATCGTCGCCCACGACTGCCGGGAGTCGGTCCTCCGGAAGGCCCTGGAGGAGGTGGCGAAGCTCCCCGTCCTCTCGGGCAAGCCCGTGGTCCTCCGCATCTTCGAGGAGGGCTAGCGTGAACCGCCTCCGCTTCCCGTCCTCCATGGTCTGTACCCGGCGGGCCCCGTAGCGGGCCCGCCTCGCCTCCCGGCCGTCGCGTCCCGTCTATCCCTGAACCCGAACCGCCGCCATGACCGATCCGTCGAGCAGTCCCGTCCTGAGCCTGAAGGACGTCTCGAAGACGTTCGAGTCGCGCCAGGGGCCCGTCGAGGCCCTGCGGGACATCACGCTCGAGATCCAGGCCTCGGAGATGCTCTGCATCCTGGGGCCCTCGGGGGGAGGGAAGTCCACCCTCCTCAACCTGATGGCCGGCCTGGAGCGGCCCAGCCGGGGCGAAGTCTCCTGCAACGGACGCCGGGTCCTGCGCCCGGGCGCCGACCGGGTCGTCATCTTCCAGGAGCTCGCGCTCTTCCCCTGGCTCACCGTCCGGGGCAACCTCGAGTTCGGGCTCCGGATGAAGGGCGTCGGCCGCGCCGAGCGCCGCGCCCGCGCCCTGGAGGCCCTCCGCAGGGTCCACCTCGAGGGCTTCGCCGAGTCCTACATCCACCAGCTCTCGGGAGGCATGAAGCAGCGCGTGGCCCTCGCCCGAGCGCTCGTGATCGACCCGTCCATCCTCCTCCTGGACGAGCCCTTCGCCGCGCTCGACGCCGAGACCCGCGACCGGCTCTTCACCGAGCTCCAGGACATCTTCGACAAGACCCACAAGACCATCGTCTTCGTCACCCACAACGTGCGCGAGGCCGTCTGCCTGGGCGACCGAGTCCTCCTCCTCACCGCCCGGCCGGGAAGGATCAAGCGGATCTACACGATCGGCCTGCCCCGGCCCCGGAGGATCGACGACCTGGCCGTGGCGGAACTGGCCGACGTGATCGTGGGCGACCTCCGCGGCGAGCTGCCGCCGGCCCCGGAGAACGGACATGCCGGCCTGGGCTAAGAAGGTCCTGTTCCTGGCGATCGTGCTGGGCCTCTGGCAGGCCTGGTGCTGGACCGGCCTGGTCTCGACGGACGCTTTGCCGACGCCCGGCCGGGTCGCCCGCGCGCTGGCCGAGGGGGTCGCCGACCGGGGTTACCTCGAGGCCTTCCTGGTCAGCGCGCGCCGGATGGCGGTGGGCTACGCGCTCTCGGTCCTCCTGGGCGTCCTCCTGGGGACGCTCCTGGCCTGGTGGCGGACGCTCGACGACATGCTGGGCTCCTTCCTCGTGGCCCTCCAGTCGCTGCCGAGCGTCTGCTGGTTCCCGCTCGCCCTCCTCTGGTTCGGGCCGAGCGAGGGGGCCATCCTCTTCGTCCTCGTCCTGGGCGCGGTGCTTTCGATCACGATCGCCACGACGGCCGGGATCCGCCAGGTCCCCCCCCTCCTCATCTCCGCCGCCCAGACGATGGGCGCCCGGGGCCTCCCCCTCCACGTCCACGTGACCCTCCCGGCCGCCTTCCCCTCCATCCTGGGCGGCATGAAGCTCGGATGGGCCTTCGCGTGGCGGGCCCTGATGGCGGGCGAGCTCCTCTACACCATCGCGGGGGCCAGCGGCCTGGGAACCGCCCTCCAGGCCGGGCACCGGGCCCAGGACATGGCCCGGGTCCTCTCCGTGATGGTGCTGATCGTCCTGCTCGGGATGGCGGTGGACTTCGCCTTCTTCGGCGTCCTCGAGCGCCGGATCCGGGAGCGCCGGGGCCTCCAGAAGGGATAGGCCTCGGGGCTACGGCTTCGGCTCCTTCCGCTTCCGGAAGCTCAGCCCGAAGAGGATCGCCCCCAGCGCGACGGCCGCGATGGCCGCCGTCCGCTCGTGCTCCCCGAAGACGGACATGATCATGGACCGCAGCTCGAAGAGCGGGAAGACGAACGAGGTCGCGCCGAGGAGCGCGAGGAAGATCCCGGCGGTTCTCATGAGCGGAGTCTACCCCGAGCCGAGCGCCCGGGCAAGGAGGGCCTCCTCCCGGGGGCCGTGCGCCAGGCCCTTGGCGAGTCCGCGCGCCGCGGGCGACATCTTCTCCCAGGTCTTCCGGAGGATGTCCTCCACCTTGGCCTCCTCCGTCTTCGCGGCGAACGGGGCGAACTCGCGCTCGAGGAAGACGAGGCAGGCCGCGTCCTCGAGCGTCTGGCCCTCCGGGTCGGCCGCCAGGTTCTTCCGGAGGAGGATCGTCCGGACCTTCGCGACCGACTCCGGCCCGTACCCGGCCGCCTCCAGGAGCTCCGCCGCGGTCCCGGCGTGCCGCTTCTTGAGGTCTTCGCGCCAGCGGAGGTAGCCCGCCCGCCCCGCGGGGTAGCTCTCCCGCGGCACCGTCCAGCGCCGGACGTGCTGGGCGCGCGCGGCGAGCAGGAGCTCCTCCGAAGCCCGGGGCGCGAGCCTCCTCGCCCACTCGACCATCCGCCGGGAGTAGGCCAGCTCGCGGGGCTCTCCCCCGTCGCGGCGCGGGTCCTCCGAGTTCGCCCGGTCGATCGCCTCGCACGCCTTCTCGTAGGGGCTCACGACGGCATGATACACGCCGGCGGGCCCGGGCGGGAGGATCGCCGGATTCTGGCGCGTCCGCGGCAGGGGGCCCTATAATGAAAACGAGCATGGGACTCTTCTCGAGGAAGGCGGCGGGGGAGACGGCCCCCGCCGGCGGCGGCACCTCGCGGCTGATCGGAAGACCGTCGCTCCACGAGGACGTCCAGGCCGGCGCCGAGTACCAGCGCGACCTCATGCCCCGGACGCCTCCCGCGCTTCCCGGGTACGACCTCGCCTTCACCTTCAAGCCCGCCCGCGCGATGAGCGGCGACTTCTTCGACTTCCTCGCGCTCGACGCGCGCCGGACGGCCATCGTGGTGGCGGACGCGTCGGGCAAGGGGATCCCGGCCTCGCTCCTGGCCGTCATGGCCCAGCTCTGCTTCCGCGCCCGTCCCGACCCCGGCGCGTCCGCGGCCCGGACGCTCGCGGCCGTGAACGCCATGCTCCACGGAAACTTGAAGCGCGGGACCTTCCTCACCGGGATCTACGCGGTCCTCGACGCCGGCCGCCACGAGCTCTCGATGGCCAACGCCGGCCACCTGCCCGCCGTCGTCTGGCACAGCCGTCAGCGGATCGCCACCGCCCACCGCTCCAACGGTCCCGTCCTGGGCGTCCTGGCCCCCGCCCCCTTCGAGGCTTCCGTGAACGAGGAGACCGTCCCCCTGGCGCCGGGCGACCGCTTCGTCTTCTTCACCGACGGCATGAACGAAGCGATGGCGCCCGGGCAGAAGGAATTCGGGATGGAGCACCTCCGGAAGCGCCTCATGGCCCAGAGCGACGGGCCGAGCGCCGACTTCCTCCGGGACCTGACCTCCCAGCTCGACCTCCACGCCGCGGGCGGCGAGCAGTCCGACGACATCACCATCGTCACCGGCCGCCGCCTCCCGTAGGGCGCAGAGAGCGCAGAGAAAGCAGAGAGCGCAGAGAAAGCAGAGAGCGCAGAGAAAGCAGAGAGCGCAGAGAAAGCAGAGGACGCAGAGAAGGCGGAGGACGCGGAGGAGGGGGCGCGCAACCCGTCCCTGCGCCCTCCGCCCCCTCTGCGTCCTCCGCGCTCACCGGCAGGTGAGGCGGACGGCGAGTCGGCGGCGGGGGTCGCCCTCCTCGCGGCGGACATCGGCCCCTCCGAAGACCGCGGAGGCCGCGGACTCGAGGGCGGGGCGGAGGGCCTCGAACGCCGCCCCGTCGTTCGGCGCCAGGAGCCGGTCGTTCGAGAGGAAGAGCGCCTCGCCTTTGCCGATCACCAGGCGGCCGGCGAACTCCTCCTCGAGCTTCGCGCCGGCGGCCTGCGCAGCCCGCAGCGCGGCCTCGAGGCGCCCGGCGAGAGCCCCCGGGGACGGCCGCTTCCGGGTGTAGAGGAGCCCGAAGGGCCCCTCCATGGCGTCCATCGCGTAGTCCGCCTCGTGGCCCACGAGCATGACCCCGGGGCCCTCCGGGAGATGGCCGTAGTCGGCCACGTCGATCAGGATCCCGGGGACGGCGCGGTCCCGGATCCAGCGGTGGAACACCGGGATGAATTCGGAGACCTCGAGGGGCGCCCGGCGCTCCGCGAAGATCTTGACCGCGAAGCGCTGGAGATCGGCCGGCCCCGTCAAGCCCTCATCCCCTGCTGCGACATGCGGAGCCGGCAGCTGTGGGCGGCCTCGACGAAGAGCTGGGATTCCTCGATCAGCCGCCGCACCGCGTCGGGTGCGGGGTCGGGCGGGGCCTCGACCGCCTTGAACAGGAAGGCCCCGAAGCGGCCCCCGGCGAACGGGTCCCAGAAGAGCCGGGTCTCGACGAAGCGGTCCCGGAACTCCCGGACGATCCGGTCGCGCCCGGCCACGTCCGGGAGCTGCGTGGCCACGAGGCCCCGGGCCGCCGTGAGCATCGCTCCGAGGGCCTGCTCCGCGGCCCGCGAGGCCCGGCCCTCCTCGAGGGCGAGCTGGGCCTCGAAGGTCTCCCGCTCGGCGGCCGCCAGGTCGAACTCGAGGCTCGAGACCACCTCCCCCGCGCACTCCCCCACGCCCATGTCCCCGACCGAGTACTCGCGCGGATCGCGCCAGTCCGAGTAGAAGGACCGGTCGACCTCGGGCGGAGGGACCTCCGCCAGGTCCTCGAGCATCGCCCGCACCTTCGCCTTCCCGATGCGCGTCACCCACGCGTGGAAGGTCTCCTGTTTCGCCCGTCCCTCGAGGAAGCCCAGGGTCAGGCGGTCCACGACCTCGGGGATCCGCTTGGACGGGATCGCGATGATCGCGAGGCCGTAGGCCCCCGCGTTCTCCTGGAACTTCCCGCCCACCAGGACCTGGAAGTGCGGGACCGTGTAGCTCCCCTTCTTCCGGCTCACCCCGTAGAAGCCGAGGTCGGAGACGTGGTGCTGGCCGCACGAGTTGAAGCAGCCGCTCACCTTGATCTTGAGGCCCCGGACGGCCTCGTCCATCGACGCGTTCCGGGTCGCCAGGCGCTGGCGGAGCTCGGCGGCGAGCCCCCGCGAGGACGAAATCCCGAGCTTGCAGGTGTCCGTGCCCGGGCAGGCGGTCACGTCCACGATCGACCCCGCCCCCGCTTCCCCCAGCCCCATCGCCCTCAGGTCGGCGTAGAACGCGGGAAGCTCGTCCTCGCTCACCCAGCGGAAGAGCACGTTCTGCTCGACGGTGAGGCGAACCGGGTTGCCGGACTGCCTCCGGCAGAGGTCGGCCAGCGCGCGGGCCTGCCGCGCGGTGAAGTCGCCCAGGGGAAGCGTCGCCTGGGCGGCGGCGTAGCCGGGCTGGCGCTGGCGATAGACGTTCGACTGGAGCCACGCGTCGAAGCCCTCCGGCCTCGCCTGCCCGTTCGCGGGCCGCGCGGGCCGGAGCGGCTTCTCGTCCGTGGCGTGGAGCTCCGCGAGGAACCCGGTCCAGGCGGGGTCCGCCGGGAGCGAGCGGCGCTCCTCGAGTACGACCTTCCGGAACTCGTCGAGGCCGAGCTTGTTCACGAGGAACTTGAGCCGCGCCGTGTTCCGGTTCTTCTTCTCTCCCATCCGGGCGAAGACCCGCGAGATCGCCTGGGCGACCGGGAGGAGCTCCTCTTCCGGCAGGAACGCGTCGAAGAGCTTGGCCGGGTAAGGGACCGCCCCGAGCCCGCCGCCCACGTAGAACTCGAAGCCCCGCTTCTCCCTGCCGTCCACGACCCTCGTCCGCGCGACGCAGCCCACGTCGTGCATCATCGCCAGGCCGCAGGGGTGCTCGGCGCAGCCCGAGAAGGCGACCTTGAACTTCCGGCCGAAGTTCTGCGTGTCCTTGTGCCCGAGGAGGAACCTCGAGCAGGCCTTCGCGTAGGGCGTGACGTCGAACGTCTCGTCCCGGCAGATCCCGGCGAGCGGGCAGGCGGTCACGTTCCGGACGGTGTTGCCGCAGGCCTCGCGCGTGGTGATCCCGACGGCGGCGAGCCGCCGGAAGAGGGACGGGGTGTCCTCGATGTGGACGTAGTGGAGCTGGATGTCCTGGCGCGTGGTGACGTGGAGGATGCCGTCGGCGTACTCCTCGGCGAGGTCGGCCAGGACCTCGAGCTGCTCCGCGTTCAGGCCTCCGTAGGGGATCTTGATCCGCTGCATGCCGGGGGCGTCCCAGAGGGTGGACGGCCCCTTGGTGAGCTCGCCGGAGGGATAGGCGAGGGTCTGGGTCTTCGCCCCGTCGCTGCGCTGGCCGCTGTCGTAGCGCTGGCCGTAGACGCCCCGCCGGAGCCGGGTCTCGGCGAAGACCTTCTCGTCGATCTTCCCCTGCTTGCGGAGGCCGATCTCGGTCTCGAAGATGTCGATCTCCCGCCCGAGCTCGGGGGGGATCCGCCCGGCCAGCCTCTTCTTCCAGTCCATGGGGAGACGGATGCTACCACAAGCGTCGGCCGGGAGCAACCGGCAGTCCCGGGGGCGTCGCCGTCCCTCCGCAGGTTTCGGGGCCGGAGCTCTCCCGTGGGCTATACTGGAGCCGGACCATGGCCGACCCGGAAGGCGCGGAGTTCGGGAAGCTGGCGGTCGCCCTCGGGCTCCTCGCCCAGGAGGATCTCGAGAAGGCCCTCCGGCTCCAGGCCGACATGGAGCGCGTGGGGGTTTCGAAGCGGCTGGGGGAGATCCTGCTCGAGAAGAAGATCCTCTCGCGGGAAAGCGTCCTCCTCGTCCTCCGGGCCCAGGGAAAGCGGATCCTCACCTGCCACTCCTGCAAGAAGAGCTTCAACGTCCACCACTACCGCGCCGACGAGACCTACACCTGCAAGCACTGCACCTCGAAGCTCTCGGTTCCGCTCCGGCCGGTCGAGCCCGCGGTGAACGACTCCGTCGTCATGAGCACGACGGAGCTGCGCCGGAAGACCCCCCGGCCCCAGAAGGCGGAGAAGCCCTCGCGGTCGAGGGTCCCCGCGGACCTGGTCCACCTCCTCTCGGGCTACCAGATCACCGGCCTGCTCGGCCAGGGGGGGATGGGGACGGTCTACAAGGCCCGGGACCTCATCGTGGGGCGCTGGGTGGCGGTGAAGCTCCTAGCGCCCTTCCTGGCCCGCGACGAGGAGTACGTCCGGCGCTTCTTCGTGGAGGCGAGGAACCTCCAGAAGCTCCACCACCCCAACATCGTCACCGCGTTCGACGCGGGGATCGCGGACGGCCACAAGTTCTTCATCATGGAGTACGTGCGGGGCCCGTCCCTCGAGCGGGTCCTCGAGAAGCGCGGCCGGCTCCGCGAGTCCTCGGCGCTCGAGATCGTCCGGCAGGTGGCCCTGGCCCTCGACTACGCCTGGAGGCGGAGGATCATCCACCGCGACGTCAAGCCCCAGAACATCATGCTGACCCAGGAGCGGCGGGTGAAGCTCTGCGACCTGGGGCTCTCCAAGGACGTGACGAGCGACCTCTCCCTCACGATGACGGGCTCCGTGAACTGCTCGCCGCCCTACGCGTCGCCCGAACAGGCGCAGGGGCTCCGCGAGGTCGACTGCCGAAGCGACGTCTACTCGCTCGGCGTCACCCTCTACCAGATGGTCTGCGGCGAGACGCCCTTCAAGGGGAAGTCGCCCGGCCAGTTCCTCATCCAGCACGTGACGAAGCCCCCTCCCGACCCGGGCTCGAAGAACCCGGCGCTCTCCCCCGCGGTCGTCCAGCTCGTCCTCCGCATGCTGGAAAAGTCGCCGGGGGACCGGCCCGAGCCGGGCGAGCTCGCACGGACCGTGACCCGCCTCCTGAACGCCCGCGGCGCCAAGGCGTCCGGGTCCTCCGGGCGATGAGCCCCATCCGGGGAGGCCCTCGACGGGAGCGCTGGCTCTTCGGAACCGCCGTCCTCCTCGTCCTGGCCTTCCGCGCGTCGGCGCCCGTCGCCTGGTCCGCCGCGGCGCTGGCGAACGACCTCCTCCTCCTCGCCGGGAGCTGGCTGCTCGCGCGGACCTGGTTCGCGGATGCCGGGAGCGCCTTCTTCGTCGCGACCGCCGCCGCCGCCGCCGATCCTTCCGTCGCCGCGGTGCCGCTTCTCCTCTGGCTCCTTCGGGGCGCCCTCGAGACCGGGTCAGCCCCGAAGCTCTTCCTCGGGCTCGCCTTGGCCGGAGGCCAGGCTTTCGCGAATCCTCCCGGCACGGCGCTCGTCGCGCCCCTCGCGGCGGCCCTCTTCTTCCCTGCCTTCGCCGTCGTGACCGGCTCCTCGCCGGTCCTTCCCTTCCGCGCCCTCGAAGCGCGCCGGATCGCGCTCCCCGCAGCCCTGGGCCTGGCGTGCGCGCTCGGCTTCTGCGCCCTGTCCCTGGCGGGCGCGCGAACCGAGACGGGCTACGTGGACCGATGGCTGGCGGCATCGCTGGCGGGGAATCCCCTCCGGGCCCTGGACTTCATCGCGGGATTCCCTCCCCGGCCCGGCCCTTCCCTCTTCGCCGGCTCCTTCACGGCCCCGCTCGCGCTGGCCGCCCTGGCGGGCCTGGAACGGCGGACGCTCCTCCGCCTCCTCGGCGTGCTTCCCCCGGCCCTGCTCCTGGGGGGCGCGGCCTTCGCGATCGCCCCGTCGCCGCCCGTCCTCGCGGGGGCCGCGCCGCTCGGGCTCCTGGGGATCTTCCTGGCCGGCCTCGGTCTGGACCGGATCCTGTCCTCGGGCGGTACGGCTCCCGCGCGCGCGGCCGGGGCGTCCGCGGCCGCGGCCGCGGTCCTCCTCGCCGGGCTCTCGTTCGCCTCGGACTTCTCCCTCCCCGCGGCCGACGCCCTCCTCCGGGCCTCCGCGGTCCCGGAGTCGGACTGGACGGCGGAGTTCCTCGCCGTCTCGGCGCTCTGGTCCGCCGCGGCCGCGGGGACGCTCCTTCTGCGCGCGGCCGTCCTGCGGGCCGCGCCCCTGTCCCTCGCGCTCCTCCTCGCCCTGCACTCCCTCGACGTCCTGGGATGGAAGCACCGCGCGGCCTGGACGGCCCCTTCCCCCGCGTCGGAGGCTCGGGCGCGGTGAGCCGTCCGTCCGGGTTCTGGCGGAGCGGGCGGTCCCTCCTCGGGCTCCTCCTCGTCCTCCACACGGCGGTGTCGCTCTGGCTCGTCCTCGACCGCCGCCTTCCCCGAGGCCACGACACGCTCGGGAACTACTTCCTCCAGTACCTCTTCGCGTCGCACGCCTCGCAGGGGGACGGCGTGCCGCTCTGGATGCCGTACGTCGCCCACGGGCTCCCCAGCAACTGGGCGCTCACGATCCAGGGCGGGCTCTTCCAGAACGCCCTCCTCGCCCTCGGCGGGCCGCCCGGGGGGGCGAACTTCCTCATCCTCTTCCACCTGGGCATGTACCTCGACGAGCTCGTCCTCATCCTGGGAGTCTGGGCCCTGGGCCGCCGCTTCTCCTTCTCCCCCCTCGCCCTCTTCTTCACGGCCGCCGCGGCCGCGGGCTCCACCCTCTGGGCCGACCAGGTCTACTGGAACCACCGCGCCCTCTTCGCGCTCCCCCTGGTCCTGGCCCTCCTCCAGGGCTTCCTCGAGGAGGGCCGGCGCTGGAAGCTCCACGCCGGCCTCAACCTCCTCGTCCTCCAGGTGATGGGGAACGTCCCCTACATCGCGTTCCTGACCGGATTCGTGGTCCTCGTCTACCTCCTCGCCTACGTCGCCGTCTGGAGGCGCCGACTCGCCCGATCCCGGGCGCTTCTCCGGCCGGCGGCCCTGGACGCCCTCCTCCTCCCGCTGCATCTGGCCGCGTTCGGCGCCGTCGCGGCCACCTTCCTCGAGGGGACGGGCGAGATCGTGCAGTTCCGGCACGGCCGGAATCCGGACGGGTCCGTTCCCCTCGACGCGTTCCTCACCTACGGGGGGGGCACGTCGCCCGTCCGCTACCTCGAGATGCTGCTCGGGACTCCCCCCTCCCTGGAGTACTCGCTCTACTCGGGCGCGCCGGTCCTCGCGCTGGCGCTGCTCGCCTTCGCGCTCCGGCCGGGACGCCGCGTCCTCGCGCTCGGCCTGGCGACCGCCCTCGTCCTCTCGTTCAGCCTGGGCGCCTCGGGCCTCGTCGCCCCGGCCGCGTTCCAGGCGATGCCCCTCTTCCGCTACTTCCGGTACGTCGCGCTCGCCGCGCCGGTCGTACGGCTCCTGCTCATCCTGCTGGCGGGCCTCGGCTTCGACGCCCTGCTGCGTCGCGCCCGCCCGCCCGAGGGGCCTCGCCGCGCGGTCGCGGCCGCCCTGCTCGGGACGGCGGTCGCCGTGGGAGGCCTCTGCGCCCTGGTCGCGGCCGGCCCGGTCGCCCCGCCGGACGTGCTCGGCCTACTCAAGTCGGGCCGCTTCGGCATGTCGTCGTGCGAAGAGCTCCGACGGCCGGAGACGATGCTCCCGGTCCTGGGGGCCTCCGCGCTCGCGGCCGGCCTGGGCGCCCTCCTGCTCTTCCGGCGCCCCGGGGCGGCCGTCCTCGTCCTCCTCGCGCTCCTCGAGGCGGGGGACGTCTATCGCTGGAAACTCCAGATGCTGGCCCTGAAGACCGCCCCCCTCGACGGCGCCGCCTACGCCGCCCAGGAGGTCGGGCCCGTCCCCTACGCGCCGCGCCGGAACGGGGACTACCTCTCGAGCCCGCGCTACGCCGCGATGGCGCCGGCCTTCCTCGACTACGGCGTGACGTACGACTTCACCGACGGCTTCCTCCACCTCGATCCGCCGAGCTCGCGCTTCTGGACGCACCACTGGCTCCGCCCCGTGGACGCGCTCGCCCGGGCCTACGGGACGCGGTTCCACGGGAGCGAGTCGGCGGCCGCCGAGGCGCTCGCCCGGGAACACCGCCGGCTCTTCCCCGGAAGCCTCCCGGCGTTCGACCGGGTCCTGGGCGTCACGGAGGACAAGCTCCGGGTCTTCTCCCGCGCCCATGCGGCGGGCCCCGACGCGAGGATCGCGGAGCTCATGGCCGATCCGACCTTCGAGGGCGACGTGCTCCTCCTGAGCATCTCGCCCCGGCAGGCGGACGCGACGGCCCCGGAATCCCCGCCTCCCCCGCTGGGGGCCGACGAGCGCGCCCCGGCCTTCGTGAAGGTCCTCGCCTCCGGACCCGGCCGCCTCGTGGTGGAAGTCGAGGCCGAACCTGGCAGCTGGCTCGTCTACGCCGACGCCTGGCATCCCTCCTGGACGGCGACGGCCCGGGACGGCGGAGCCGTCCTCGCCCCGGGAAGCCCCCGGCCGGTCCCGGTCAAGCGGGCCTTCCTGGCGTACAAGACGGTCCAGCTCCCCTGGAAGCGCTCGGTCGTGGAGTTCCGCTTCGAGTCGCCGCTGCGGTCCCTGGCCTACCGCTTCCTGGGCTGGAACTCCCTCGTCTGGGTCCTGGGGACGCTTGCGGCCTTCGCGCGACTGCTGGCGCGGGGCCCGGGGGGACCGGCCGGATGCTAGAATGGGGCACCGGCATGGATCGCGGCGCTCGCGTCTACGTGGCGGGCCACCAGGGGCTCGCGGGCTCGGCCCTCGTCCGCCGCCTCCGCGAGGAGGGACGCCCCGACCCGATCGTGCGGACCCGGGCGGAGCTCGACCTGACCCGGGGGGCCGACGTGGAGGCCTTCTTCCGGACGGAACGCCCCGAGTACGTATTCCTGGCGGCCTGCCGCGGGGGCGGGATCCGGGCCAACCTGGCCCGTCCGGCCGACTTCATCCGGGAGAATCTCCTGATCGAGGCCTCGGTGATCCACGCGGCCTTCCTCTCGGGGGTGAAGCGCCTCCTCTTCTTCGGCTGCGCCTGCCTCTATCCCCGCGACTGCCCGCAGCCGATGCGGGAGGAGCTGCTCTGGACGGGCCCCCCGGAGCCCTCGAGCGAAGCCTTCTCCGCCGCGAAGATGGCGGGCCTCGCCCTCTGCGAGGCGTACAACCGGCAGCACGGGACCGAGTTCATCACGGTCATCCCGGCCACGCTCTACGGCCCCCACGACGACTTCGACCCGGAGACGGGCCACGTGCTCGCCTCGCTCCTCCGCCGCTTCCACGAGGCCCGCGCCGAGCCCGCGGTGAGCGTCTGGGGCACGGGCCGCCCGGTCCGGGACTTCCTCTACGCGGACGACCTGGCCGAGGCGTGCCTCTGGCTGATGAAGCGGGAGGAGACGCCCCCGGGCCCGCTCAACCTGGGAACGGGCCGGGGCGTGGCGATCCGCGAGCTGGCCGAAGCGGTCCGCTCGGTCGTGGGCTCCACGGCGCGGATCGAGTTCGACCCCTCCCGGCCCGACGGGGCGCCGGCCAAGGTGCTCGACGTCTCCCGCGCCCGCGCGCTCGGGTGGTCCGCGCGCACGCCGCTCTTCGAAGGACTCCGACGGACCTACGAATGGTACCTGAGCCGGAACTGATCGAGCGCCTCTACCGCTCGCTCGTGCGGATCCGCCGGGTCGAGGAGGACGTCGCGCGAGTCTACCCGACGGACAAGATCAAGAGCCCCGTCCACCTCTCGATCGGCCAGGAGGCGGTGGCCGTCGGCGTCTGCGACGCGCTCCGCCGGGACGACGTCCTCTTCGGCACCTACCGCGACCACGCGACCTACCTCGCCAAGGGAGGCGATCTCCGGGCGATGATCGCCGAGCTCTACGGGAAGGCCACGGGCTGCGCCAAGGGCAAGGGCGGCTCGATGCACCTGATCGACGTCGCCGCGGGCGCGATGGGGGCCTCGGCGGTGGTGGCGACCACGATCCCCCACGCGGTGGGCTACGCGTACGCGCTCCGGCTCCGCCGGAGCGACCGGATCGTGGTCAGCATGTTCGGCGACGGGGCGGCGGACGAGGGGGCCTTCCACGAGAGCCTGAACTGGGCGGGCGTGAAGCGGCTCCCCGTCATCTTCGTCTGCGAGAACAACCAGTACGCGATCCACTCCCACCACCTCTCGCGCCACGCCTCCGACAACCTCTGCGAGCGCGCCCGGGCCTACGGCATGCCGGCCGAGCGGATCGAGGGGAACGACGTGCTCGCGATCCGGGAGAGGATGGCCGCCGCGGTCGTCGCGCTCCGGGGCGGGCGGCCCGGGCCGGTCTTCCTCGAGTGCATGACCTACCGCTGGAAGGAGCACGTGGGCCCGGGCGAGGACTACCAGGCCGGGTACCGCGACCGCGCGGAGCTGCGCCCCTGGGTGGAGGGCGACCCCGTCGCCCGGCTCGCCGAGCGGGTGCCCGGGCCGCGCCGGGCCCGGATCCTCGAGGAAGTGGAGCGGGAGATCCGGGACGCCTTCGAGTTCGCGGAGCGCAGCCCCCTTCCCGACCCCTCCGAACTCCATACGGACGTCTTCACCGGGTGACCCGTGGAACGGATCCTCACCTACGCCGAGGCCCTCCGCGAGGCGGCGGAGCAGGAGATGGAGCGAAACCCCGACGTGCTCGTCTTCGGGATCGGGGTGGACGACTTCAAGGGCACCTACGGCACGACGCGCGGCCTCGCGGAGCGCTTCGGCCCCGGGCGCTGCTTCGACACCCCGCTCTCGGAAGACGCGATGACGGGCGCGGCGATCGGGATGGCGCTCGCGGGCCTGCGGCCCATTCACGTCCACATCCGGATGGACTTCCTCCTCCTCGGGATGAACCAGATCGTGAACATCGCGGCCAAGCTCCGCTACATGTACGGCGGCCAGGTCTCGGTTCCGATCGTGGTCCGATCCGTGATCGGCCGGAGCTGGGGCCAGGGGGCCCAGCACTCGCAGGCGCTCCATGCGCTCTTCGCGCACGTGCCCGGCCTGCGCGTCGTCCTCCCCACCACCCCCTACGACGCCAAGGGCCTCCTCCTCTCCGCCCTCCGCCATCCCGATCCGGTGATTTTCATCGAGCATCGGATCCTCCACGCCCAGAAGGGCCCCGTGCCCGAGGGGGACTACGCGGTGCCCTTCGGGAAGGCGCGGGTGCTGGCCGAGGGGAAGGACCTCACGATCGTGGGGCTCTCCTACGCGAACGTGGAGTGCCTCCGCGCCCGGGCCCTGCTCCGGGAAGCCGGACTCGACGCCGAGGTCGTGGACCCCGTGTCGCTCAGCCCCCTCGACGCGGAGACGATCCTGGGCTCGGCGGAGCGGACGGGCCGGCTCCTGGTCGTCGACAACGGCTGGACGTTCTGCGGGGCGAGCGCGGAGATCCTGGCCCGGGCGGCCGAGCGCTTCCAGGGCCGCCGGGAACTCCGGGTGCGGCGGCTCGGCTTCGAGCCCGTCCCGTGCCCCACGGCCAAGAACCTCGAGAACGAGTACTATCCGCACGCCCGGAAGATCGCGACCGCCGCCCACGAGCTCGTCCGGGGCGTCCGGCGCGAATGGCCGGCCGGGGAGGAGCCCGCGGAGATCCTGAACTTCAAGGGGCCGTTCTGATGGGCGCCTCCCGCCTCCGGAAGGAGATCCGCTCGGCGTGGATGGGCCGCGCCCCGGCGACGTTCGATCCCGCGCGGCCCTCCGTCCGGCTCCACGAGGCCACCTACGACGACCGCGAGATCGCCGCGGTGGCCGAGTGCCTCGTCCGGACCGAGGTCACCATGGGCCCGCGGGTCCGGCGCTTCGAGGAGGAGTTCGCCCGGAAATTCGGGTACGGCCACGCCGTGATGGTGAATTCGGGCTCCTCGGCCAACCTGCTGGCCGTCTCGGCGCTCGCCAACCCCCTCGTCCCGGGCCGCCTCAAGCCGGGCGACGAGGTGATCGTGCCGGCCCTCTGCTGGTCGACCACGGTCTGGCCCCTCGTCCAGCACGGCCTCGTGCCGGTGGTGGTGGACGCGGATCCGGAGACGCTCAACATCGACCCCAACGAGGTCGAGCGCGCGCTCGGCCCCCGCGTGCGGGGGATCCTGCCCGTCCACATCTACGGGAACCCCTGCGACATGGGGGCCCTGATGCGGGTCGTCCGTCGCCGCGAGCTCGTCCTCCTCGAGGACGCCTGCGAGTCCCTGGGCGCGAGCTGGCGGGGGAAGGCGGTGGGCTCGTTCGGCCGGGCCGGGACCTTCAGCTTCTACTTCTCGCACCACATCACGACGCTCGAGGGCGGGATGGTGGTGACGGACGACTTCGAGCTCGCCGAGGCGCTCCGGGTCCTCCGGGCCCACGGCTGGGTCCGGGAAATGAAGCGGCCGCGGAGGCACCTGGCGGCCCACCCGGGGATTCACCCGAAGTTCCTCTTCGTCAACCTGGGGTACAATCTCCGCGCGACGGAGCCCCAGGGGGCGATGGGCTCCCTCCAGCTCCGGCGGCTCGACCGCTTCATCCGGATCCGGGAGCGGAACGCGCTCGCCTGGAGGAGGGCCCTCGGGGGTCTGGCGGGCCTCTTCCGTTTCCAGCGGACGACGCCGGAAGGGCGGTCCTCCTGGTTCGGCTTCCCCATGCGGGTCCGCCCGGAGGCGCCGTTCGCGGCGCGCGAGCTCATGGAGTTCCTGGCGGGCCGCGGGATCGAGACGCGGCCGCTCAACGCGGGGAACATCGCCCTCCAGCCCGCGCTCCGGCACTTCCGGCACCGGGTGGTGGGCGACCTCCGGCACGCGACGGCGGTCATGCGGGACGGATTCACCTGGGGGAACCACCAGGGCGTCGACGCCCGCGCGCGGAAGTACGTGGCGGACACCCTCCGCGAGTTCGTCGCGAGGAGGGCCTGACATGGGCGAGCGCATCCTGGTCACCGGGGGGGCGGGCTACCTGGGCTCGATCCTCGTCCCGGCCCTCCTGGAACGGGACCACGAGGTGACCGTGCTCGACACCTTCCGGCACGGCCGGCCGGCGCTCCTGGACGTCTGCGCGGACGAGAAGCTCGAGGTGGTCCGGGGCGACGCGCGCGAGCGTGCCGTGCTGGAGCCCCTGGTCCGCCGTGCGGACGTCCTCATCCCCCTGGCGGCCGTCGTGGGCGCCCCGGCCTGCGACCGGGACCGGGTGGCGGCGCGGACCACGAACCTGGACGCGGTCCGCCTCCTCCTCTCGCTCCGCTCCCCCTCCCAGCGCGTCCTCTTCCCCTGCACCAACAGCGGCTACGGGATCGGCCGCAAGGACGCCTTCTGCACCGAGGAGTCCCCCCTCCGTCCCCTCTCCCTCTACGGCGAAACCAAGGTCGAGGCCGAGAAGGCGGTCCTGGACGCGGGGAACGCGATCTCGTTCCGCCTGGCCACGGTCTTCGGCGTCTCGCCCCGCATGCGGACCGACCTCCTCGTCAACGACTTCGTCCGCCGCGCCGTCCGGGACGGGGCGCTCGTCCTCTACGAGGCCCAGTTCCGGAGGAACTTCATCCACGTCCGCGACGTCGCGCGCGTCTTCCTCCACGGCCTGGAGCGCTTCGAGGCCATGAAGGGCGGGCCCTACAACGCCGGCCTTAGCGACGCGAACCTCTCCAAGCGCGAGCTCTGCGAGCTCATCCGCCGGCACGTCCCCGGATTCACCTTCTCCGAGGCGCCCGTGGGCAAGGACCCGGACCAGCGCGACTACGTCGTCTCGAACGAGAAGCTCGAGAGGACGGGATTCCTTCCGGCCTTCAGCCTGGACGACGGCGTCCGCGAGCTGATCAAGGCCTACCGGATCCTCCGCACCGAACCGTACGCCGATGCCTGAGAGCCTGGACGCCGTCGACGTCGTGATCCTGGCGGGCGGCCTGGGCTCGCGCCTGGCCGCGCTGCCCGGGGACGTGCCCAAGCCGATGCGCTCCGTGGACGGCCGCCCCTTCCTCGAGCACCTCTTCGATCAGGTCAGGGCGGCTGGGGCGACCCGGGCGGTGCTCTGCCTCGGACACCAGAGCGGTCATTTCGAGACCCGCTTCCGGCGCGTCCCTCCCGAGGGGCTCCAACTTCGGATCTCCACCGAACGGACCCCGCTCGGGACGGGCGGGGGCCTCCGGAACGCCTTGCCCCTCCTCTCGAAGGCCTCGGTCCTGGTCATGAACGGGGACTCCTACGCGGACACCGACTTCCGGCTCCTCCTCGCGCGCCACCGGGCGGCCCGGGCGCGGGCGACGATCCTCGTGACCCGCGTCCCCGACGCCTCCCGCTTCGGCCGCGTGCAGTTCGGCCCTTCGGGAGAGGTGACGGGCTTCGCCGAGAAGGAGGCTCCGGGGCCGGGATTCATCAGCGCAGGGGTCTACGTCCTCGAGCGCGCGGCGGTCGAGGCGATCCCGCCCGGGCGCGCCGTGTCCCTCGAGCGCGAGGTCTTCCCTTCCCTCGTCGGCGCCGGACTCCACGCCCATGCCGCCTTCTTCCCCTTCGTGGACATCGGGACTCCGGAGTCCTACCGGGAGGCGGACACCTTCTTCCGAAAGAGGCGGGCCCCATGATCATCAGCCGCACCCCCTTCCGGGTCTCCTTCTTCGGCGGCGGGACGGACTATCCGGCCTGGACCCGCGCCCATCCGGGGGCCGTGCTCGCCGCCACGATCAACAAGTACTGCTACATCACCTGCCGCTGGCTCCCTCCCTTCTTCGAGTACCGTTCCCGGATCCTCTATTCCCAGGTCGAGCTCGCCCGGACAAACGCCGAGATCCGGCACCCGGCCGTCCGGGAGACGCTCCGGCACCTCGGGATCGAGGAGGGGGTGGAGATCCACCACGACGGCGACCTCCCCGCCCGGACGGGCCTGGGCTCGAGCTCCACCTTCACCGTGGGCCTCCTCCACGCGCTCCACGGCCTCCGGGGGGTCATGCCCTCGAAGATGGACCTCGCGCTCGGAGCGATCCACGTGGAGCAGGAGCGGATCGGCGAGACCGTCGGCATGCAGGACCAGGTCCTCGCCGCCCACGGGGGCCTCAACCGGATCGACTTCCTCCCCGGGCGCCCCATCCTGGTCTCCCCGGTCCTCGTGCCCGCCGAGCGCCTCGAGGCCTTCCAGGACCACCTCATGCTCCTCTTCACGGGGTTCACCCGGACGGCCTCGGAGGTGGCGGCGGACGTGGTGGCCCGCATCCCGTCGCGCGAGGCCGAACTCCGCCGGATGCTGGAGCTGCTCGAGGAGGCCTCGCGGGTCCTCCACGGGACGGGGGACCTCGCCGACTTCGGGCGGCTGCTCGACGAGTCCTGGACGCTCAAGCGATCGCTCAGCGAGCGGGTCTCGACCCGCGAGGTGGACGCGGTCTACGCGAAGGCCCGCGCGGCCGGCGCGCTCGGGGGCAAGCTCCTCGGCGCCGGGGGAGGCGGCTTCATGCTCCTCTTCGCCCGCCCCGGCGACCACGAGCGGATCCGCCGCGCGCTCCCCGGCTTCCTCCACGTCCCCTTCCGCTTCGAGTTCCTGGGGAGCCAGATCATCTTCTTCGACCGCGTGAACGTGAGCGAGCTGCGGCGGGCGGAGTCGTAGGGAAGGAATCCGGAATCTCTCCTCTACCCCGATTCCAGCAGCTTCCGGCGAAGCCGGATCTTGAGAAGCTCGCCGATGAAGTCGACGGCCGGCTGGCCGAACGTGCGGCGGATGCAGTCGAGGTAGCGGGGGTCGCTGTTGTACTCCACGAACGCCTCGTCTCGGAAGCGGAGCACCTCGGCCGCGCTCAGGTGGCGCGTCGACATGGGGAGGGCGTCCTCCGAGTACTGGCCGTAGCCGCTCCACGCGTCCGGGAGCCGGATCCCCTCGCGCCGCGCCAGCTCGTGGAGCTCGGTCCCCGGGTAGGCCATCGCGGCGTAGAAGTTCGCGTACTCGAAGCAGTACTCCTTGGCGAGGTCGAGGGTGCGCCGCATCGAGTCGTGGTCGTCCTCGGGCAGGCCGAAGATGAAGTTTCCCACGATGTGGATCCCGGCCTGCCGGGTCATCTCGATCGCGCGGTCGATCGCCTGGGCGCTCGACCCCTTGTCCACGCCCTCGCGGACCCGCTCGCTCGCCGCCTCGATCCCGTAGGCGATCCAGCGGATCCCCGCGGCCCGCATCTTCCGGAGGAGTTCGGGGGTCTTGATCGTCTCCACCCGCGCGTAGACCCAGATGTTGAGGTCGTGGCCCCGGGCGGCGAGGAGGTCGCAGAGTTTCTCGACCAGGTCCGCCCGCACGGTGAAGACGTTGTCCACGATCCGGAGGTTCCGGACCCCGTACTCGCGGACGAGGAGATCGATCTCCTCGACCACGTTCTCGGGACTCCGCGGCCGGAAGTTGGGCCTCCCCTGGACCACGTTCACGTTGCAGAAGGTGCAGGCGTAGGGGCAGCCGAGGTTCGTGTAGAGGCTCGCGTAGGGCGTGCGGCGGCCCAGGTCGTCGAAGCAGTGCCAGGCGTGGGCGCGGTAGCGGTCCATGGGGAGGAGGTCCCAGGCGACGAAGGGAAGCTGGTCGGGGTCCTTCACCAGGGGCGGCCGCTCGCTCGCCCGGACCTCCCCGCCCTCGAGCCACCAGATGCCCCCGACGGCCGCGTCCGGCCGGGCCTTCCCGTCCCGGAGCGCGCGGGTCAGATCCACGACCTGCTGGAAGGCCTCGCCCTGGATGGCGAAGTCCGCCCCCTCCTCCCGGAGCATCCGCTCGGGGTAGGCGGAAGGGACGACGCCCTCGAGGGCGACGGGGAGGCCCGGGGCGGCGCGGCGGAGGGCGCGGAGGACGTCGCTCGCCGCGGCCATCTTGGTCACGTCGCCCGAGTTGAGCGAGTCGGTCGAGAGGACGACCAGGCGCGGGGCCGCCCGGAGGGCCCGCTCGGCCGTCTCCTCGGGGGAGAGGCCCTCCGCGTCCGCGTCGAGGACCGCGACCGAGAGCCCGGCGCGGCGGGCGTAGGCGGCCGTGAGGCCGGTCTGGACGGGGACGGAGATTCCCGCCGCCGCGGCTCCGAGCGCCCCGTAGGCCCGGGGGCGGTTGTTCGGGAAGAGACAGAGGAGGTCGAGCGACGGCGTCATGGGCCTATCCCGATCATATCACCGCCGCGGGCCCAGGAGCTCGAAGACCATCTGCCAGAGGTAGGAGGCGCCCCAGCGCCACATCTGGAGCTTGCGCTCGCCGCCCACGCGGGGGGGCTCGTCTCCCGGGATCTCGGCGCATCGCAGGCGCATCCGCGCCGCCCGGACGGACAGCAGCGGCTCCCAGCTGATCCGCGTGCGGAAGAGCTTCTCGGGAACCCGGTACGGGCCGTCCCCGTCCAGCCCCAGCTCGTAGACCAGCTTCGTGCGGTAGGCCCGGTAGATCACCATGACGTCCGTGAAGCGTCCGCCGTGGAGGAGCTTGACGACGCGGTTGAACATCCAGTTCCCGAAGCAGGTGAGGAGGTCGTCGTCCTGGCTCCGGGCACCGTGCGCGTAGCGCGAGACGATCACCATGTCGTGGCCCTCGCGCATCTTCTGGAGGAGCGGAGGCAGGAGCTCGGGGATGGAGTTCCCGTCGGGGCTGAAGGTGACCACCACGTCCCCCCGGATGTGGGGCCAGGCTTCGCGGTAGCCCTGGCGAAGGCCCGGCTCGGATTGGACGACGACGTCGTAGCCCCGCGACCGGGCGTATTCGGCCGTCCCGTCCGTGGACTTCCCGTCGAGGATGAGGATCTGCTCGAACCACTCCCTCCGGACGCGGGGCATGACCGCCTTCATGCCCTCGATCTCGTTGAGGGCGGGGACGAAGAGGGTCGCCCTCATCGGAGCGCGAGCCGGTAGGTGATCCACTCGTCGAGCGGGCGGGCCCCGAGCTTCCGGTAGAAGCGCAACGCGGGCGTGTTCCAGCGGAGCGCCGCCCACTCCATCCGGCCGCAGCCCTCCCGGCGCGCCTCCCGGAAGAGGAGGTCGAAGAAGCGCTTCCCGAGCCCCCGCCTGCGGTGCTCGGGGAGGACGAAGACGTCCTCGAGGTAGAGCGTCGGCCGCGCGAGGAAGCTGCTGTAGGTGAAGAGGTAGATCGCGTAGCCGGCGGGCCGGCCGTCCACTTCCGCCATCGCGACCCGGATCCGGCGGCCGACGTCCCGGACGAGGCGACGGGCGGCCGCAGGAGAGGGAGGGTCGAGCCTCTCGTACGCCGCGAGCGCGCGGACGAGGCGCACGAGGTCCCGGGCGTCCGACCGCCGGTAGGGGCGGATCCTCATTCCTCCGCCCGGAAGAGGAGGGCCGACTCGCGGAAGTCCTCCGCGGCCTTCTCGCCCAGTCGGGCCTTGAGGAGGGCGTGGACGGCGCGCGTGAAGGGCTCGACCGCGTCGGGCCGGCCCTTGAGGCCCACCCAGAGCTTCTCGAAACGGGGGCCCTGGCGGAGGTAGTACTGCTCGAAGTCGCAGCCGCCCTGGCCGTAGGGGACGCTCCGGTCCACGGTCCGGACCTTGTCGATCGCGGCGTTCAGGGACCGGAGTTCCTCCGCCGAGAGCTTCAGCTTCTCGAGGTTGAAGTACCCGAGCACGAGGTTCCCCTCCCGGTCGATCCGGAAGAAGAGGTCGCCTCGCTGGCAGGAGCGGAGCTCGAACCCGAAGACGTATTCCACCTTCTCGGCCAGGACCCGCGCCCTCTCGGGGACCCTCGTGCGCCAGTCCGGGAACGTCTTCGCCATCCAGGCCTCGAACCTCGCGAGGCCGGGGGCGCGCTGCTCGACCGTCTCCCAGGGCTTGTACCCGAAGTCGTCCTTCGTGACCTTCTTCAGGAAGTTCCAGGCGTCCTCGCGGGCGATCTGGCCGTAGTCGATGTCGAACCAGACGGTGTCGGCCCGGAGCGCCTCGACGAGGACGGGGAGGCCGGTGTCTTCCCCGAAGGCGTGGAGCGTCTTGGCCGCCTGGGCGCGGACGTCGTACTGCTCGTCGCCCAGGAGCTCGCGGAGGCGCGGCATCGACTCCCGGTCGCCCAGCTTCTCGAGCCCGAGCAGCGCGGACGCGCGGCAGCCCCAGAGGCGGTCGCCGAGGCCCTCCCGGAAGACCTCGAGCGACGCGGGGTCGGCGTGGTCGGCGAGCGCGCGCATCGCCGCCGGCCGCCAGTAGAACTCCCGGTCCGCGACGAGGGCCCGGAGGAGCTTCGTGATCCGCGGGTCCCGGAGCGAGCCCAGGACCTCGGTGAAGGCGAGCGAGAGGGAGTTGTGGCCGTTCGCCGCGACGTACTTCTCGATCTCGCCCGCCACGGCGGGCCCGCCCCGTTCCTTCAGGCGCCGGGCCGCCGTCACGTGGAGCTGCGGCCGGTCCTGCGAATTGGCGACCTCCACCTCCTGGGCGATCCTCGCCGCATCCTGGAGCAGCAGCAGGGCGAGGGCGATCACCGGGCCACCACCTCGGCCTCCTCCATCCAGTAGAGCCCCAGCGGCCAGTCGCCGTCCCAGCGCTCCTCGACCCGGAGGACGCCCCGGACCGTCACGGGGTCCGTCGTGTAGCCGATCTTCCGGCCGGGCTTGAGCATGACGTCGATGTAGTGGTTCATCTGGGGCCGCCTCCCGAAGCAGCAGCTGGCCCGGTCCTTGACGAGGAAGAAGGCCGTGAGGTCGCGAGCCTGGGCGGTCGGGTTGATGAAGCCCGTGGCCTCGACCTCCCGCCGGTTCCACCGCGTCACGGACTCGGGGAGGGTCATCTTCTCCTCGTACTCGAAGGCCCCCAGCTCGAGGAACGGAAGCGCCTCGGCCGGGGCCGGCCGGTCGCACCCGGCGAGGGCGAGGAGGAGAAGGGCCCTTCTCATGGCTCCCTATTCTACGACGTCGGGCTCAGGCCGTCAGCGATGTCCGTCCGGTAGGCGCGGAGGGCGGGCACGACCCCCGCGAGCGCGCCCAGGAGGACGACCCCCCCGAGCACGAGGAGCTCGTCGGCCCGGAAGGCCAGGGGGGACATCGCCACCCCCGCGCGCGCCGCCAGGACCCGCGCCGCGGCGGCCGTGAGGAGGTGGCCGAGAAGGAGGCCCGCGAAGCCCCCCAGGGCGCAGAGCGCCGAGGCCTCGAGGATCACGATCGAGAGCACCGTCGTCCGCCGCGCCCCCAGCGCCCGCATGATCGCGATCGCGCGCCGCCGCTCGGCCATCGAGTTGTAGATCGAGACCAGGATCGAGATTCCCGCCACCAGGATCACGAGCGCGGAGACCGCCAGGAGGACGAGGTCGACCTTCCCGATCAGCTCGAAGAGCTCGACCACGACCTCCGCCGGGACCACGGCCATCGCCTCCGGCCCCTTGTTGATCTCCCAGGCGAGGTCCCGGGCGGCGTGCGCGCCCTTGGTCTGGAGCAGCACGGCGCTGATCTTGCCGCGGTTCACCTCCTCGGCGACGTGGGTCTTGATGTGGTAGAAGCTCTCGAGGTTGATGAAGATCGCCCGGTCGTTCGCCGTCCCCGTGGGTTTCAGGACGCCCGCCACCGTCCACTTCTCCTCGTGCGCGGGTCCGAAGTCCCCCCCGTGGCGCGCCTCGAAGGTCGACCCCGGCCGGAGCCCCCCCACCCGGGCGCCCACGACCGCTTCGAAGACGGCCTCCTCGCCCTCGTGCTCGTGGTCGGGGGGAGCGGTGAGGACGTGCCTGAGCCGCTCCTCGTCGAAGCGGAAGAGCCGGCCCTCGGCGAGCTCGAACTTCTGGCCCTTCTGGACTTCGAAGTCCCGGAAGAGGCGGTCGCTCGTCCCCACGAGCCGGTGCCCCTCGAAGAAGTCGCCCACGGCCACCGGGACGGCGAGGCGGACCCGGCGGTCGGCCTTGAGCTTCTCGTAGATCCCGAAGGGGATGTTCTCGGGGGGGGCGTCGAGGTGGTAGACGGTGTTGAGGACGAGCTGGAGCGGGCTCCCCTTGACCCCCACCACGAGGTCGTAGCCGAACGCCCCCTGGCGGAAGCCCTCCCGGCTCTCCTCCTTGATCGCGAGCACGGCCACGACCACCGCGACGCCGAGCGCGACCGAGGCGGAGGTGAGCGCGGAGCTCAGCTTCCGCTGGGCGATGTTCTTCCGGACTATCGTCCAGAGAGACATGAGAGGTCGGTCACGTCCTTGAAGCTCTGCATCACCTGCGGCTGGTGCGTCACCACGACCAGGGTCTCCCCTCCCTCCCGGCAGACCTCCTTGAGGAGCCCGATGACCGATTCGCCCGTCTTCGGGTCGAGGTTGCCGGTCGGCTCGTCCGCCAGGATGAGTTCCGGCCGGTTGGCAAGCGCGCGGGCGATCGCGACCCGCTGCTGCTGCCCGACCGAAAGCTCGCTCGGCCGGTAGCCCATCCGGTCCTTGAGCCCCACCCGGTCGAGCAGGGACTCGCCGCGCGCCCGGTCGGTCTTCCGCGCAAAGAGCATGCCGAGGAGCACGTTCTCGAGGGCGGTAAAGCCCTGGAGGAGGTTGAAGGTCTGGAAGACGAAGCCGATCTTCTCGGCCCGGAACCGGTCGCGCCGGGCCTCGGGGAGGAGGTTGATCGGCGTCCCGGCCACCGTCACCGTGCCCGCGTCGGGGGTCAGGATGCCGGCCAGCAGGTTCAGGAAAGTCGTCTTCCCCGAGCCGCTCCGGCCGGTGATGACCCACTGCGCGCCCTTGGGGATCTCCAGCCGCCCGATCGAGAGCACGGGCGTCCCGTTATACCCCTTCCGGACCCCCTCCATGAGCACGCTCATCGCGTCACGAAACCATCCTGGTTGATTCGTGACGCTCCCCGCAACGAATCAACCAGGATGGTTTCGTTGCGCCCGGGGGCTGGCATGGCGTTTGCAGTATAATCGACCGGTGGTTCGGAAGCACCTGTCCCTGCAGCTGGCTCTCGTCCTGCTCGGGGTCTCCCTCGTCCCCCTTGGCGGGGTGGCCGCCCTCACCCTCCACCTGATCCAGCGGTCCATGACCGAGCAGGTCCGGACCAGCCAGGAACAGGTCGCCCGGGCCACCGCCACGCTCGTTCGCGACTACCTGAACAACGCCGCCACCAAGCTCCAGAACATCGCCCGCCTCATCGATCCCAGGAAGGATCCCCAGGCCGAGACCGAGAAACTCAACGCCCAGGTCAATCCCCCCGACATCTTCCTCGAAGTCACCTACGTGAGGGGGGGAGAGAATCCCGTCGTGGTCGCGCAGGGCCAGCAGCGGGAATTCAACCTCGCCCAGAACGAGGCCCGGGCGTCCAACCGCGCGTTCAACCCCAAGGTCGGCCAGTACGCCCAGCTCTTCTCGAACGAGGACCCCATCGTCCAGGAGCCCCAGAGGGGCAACTGGTTCTGGGGCCGGACGCTCGATAACGTCGGGACCTTCAACGGCCTGCCCATCTCCGTCCCGGCGGCCGGGAAGGACGTCCTGGCGGCCACCCTCGACTTCGCCCCGGTGAGCCGGATGCTGTCGAGCATCGCCGGAGAGGACGCCCGCGAGATCAGCCTCCTCGGCCCCGCCGGCTCCGTTCTCGTGAGCGCCGGCAAGGCCGCCCCCTTCCCCGCCCCCATCATCCGCCACGTCCCGGTCGGTCACGCGGACTGGCAGATCAGGGTGACCGAGGCGACCCCCCGCGCCATCCCCGAATCCGTCGTCCAGGCCGTCCTGGGCTTCGGCCTGGCCGCCGTCCTCGCCCTGGGAATGGCCGCGCTCCTCGGGGGCCGCATCCTCCGGCCCATCCGCGCCCTCGCGTCCACGGCCGACGCGATCGCCCAGGGGGACCTTTCCGCCCGCACGGGCATCCGCCGCGAGGACGAGATCGGCCAGCTCGCGCAGGCCTTCGACCGCATGGCCGCCGCCGTTCAGGAGCTCGATCGCGCGAAAAGCGAGTTCGTCGCCCACGTCTCCCACGAGCTCCGGACCCCCCTCACCTCGGCCAAGGTCTCCCTCGCAAACGTCCAGGAGGGGATCGCCGGGAAGGACGCCGTCGGCCGCGTCCAGGAAGACCTCGACCGCCTGATCCGGATGGTCAACGAGCTCCTGGACGTCGCGCGGATCGAGGCCGGGATCGAGCTCGCCCGGCAGCCGACGGATCTCGGCGAGCTCGTCCGGAGCGCCGTGGACACCCTCCGCCCCCTCGGCCGGGTCCCGATCGAGGTGAAGGGCGCCGGCGCGTCCGTCGAGGTCGACCGCGCCCGGATCCACCAGGTGATCGTCAATCTGGTCGACAACGCGCTCAAATACGCGAAGTCGCGCGTGGACGTGGCCGTCGACGGCCGCGAGGTGCGGGTCAGCGACGACGGGCCGGGCGTCCCTCCCGAGCACCGGGACCGGGTCTTCGAGAAGTTCGCGAAGGTGGAGACCGGCCCCAAGCCCCCGGGCGCCGGCCTGGGCCTGTCGATCGCCCGGAAGATCGCCCAGCTCCACGGGGGCTCGCTCGCCTGCGAGGGGAACACGTTCGTCCTGAGGCTCTAGATGCCGCGCATCCTCGTCGTCGACGACGACCCCCATATCCGGCAGGCCCTCGTCGAGCGCTTCCGGGCGCGGCGCTTCGACGTCCTGTCGGCGGGCTCGGGGAAGGAGGCGCTGGCGCGGATCACGCGCGACCACCCGGACGTCACGCTGCTCGACCTCCAGCTGCCCGACGGGGACGGCTTCGGGGTTCTGGGGAAGCTCCGGGAGGAGGGGATCGAGGCGACCGTCGTCGTCATCACGGCGTTTGGGACCGTCGACAAGGCGGTCCAGGCGATGAAGGAAGGCGCCTACGACTTCATCCAGAAGCCGTTCGAGCCGGCCCTCGTCGAGGAGACGGTGCGGCGCGCCCTCGAGCGCTCCACCCTCCGGCGGGCCGCGAGGGCCGGGGGCGAGCCGGCCATCGTGGGACTCGCCGCGGCCCAGGAACTCGCCCGGAAGGCCGCGAAGACCGACGCCACCGTCCTCCTGCTCGGCGAGAGCGGGACGGGGAAGGAGGTCCTCGCCCGGGCGGTCCATCGCTGGAGCGATCGATCCGCGGGCCCCTTCGTCGCCGTGAACGCGGCCGCGCTCGCCGAGACCCTGCTCGAGAGCGAGCTCTTCGGCCACGAGAAGGGCGCCTTCACGGGGGCCCAGGCGCGCCGGGCGGGCAAGTTCGAGCTGGCGCACGGGGGGACGATCTTCCTCGACGAGATCGGGGACATCGCCCCGACCCTCCAGGCCAAGCTCCTCCGCGTCCTCCAGGAGCGGGCCTTCGAGCGGGTGGGAGGGACCGAGACGGTGACGGTCGATGTCCGCGTGGTCGCCGCCACGAACCGCGACCTCAAGAAGCGGGTGGCCGAGAAGCTCTTCCGGGAGGACCTCTTCTACCGGCTGAACGTGGTCACGGTCACCCTCCCGCCGCTCCGCGAGCGTCGCGCGGACATCCGGCCGCTCGCCGAGCACTTCCTCCGCGAGCTCCGTGCGGGGGCCCGCTTCTCCCCCGACGCGCTCGCCGCCCTCGAGCGCCACGACTGGCCCGGCAACGCCCGCGAGCTCCGGAACGTCGTCGAGCGCGCCACCGTCCTCCTCGAGGGGAACGAGGTGGCGCCCTCCGACCTTCCGCCCGAGGTGCTCGCGGGCGCCTCCCTCCCGGCCGAGTGCTTCCACGCTCAGGTCGACGCCTACCGGAAGCGCCTGATCCAGGAGACCCTCGCCCGCTTCGGCGGGAACCAGACCCGAGCGGCCGAGGCCCTGGGCCTCCAGCGCACCTACCTCGCCCGCCTCATCCGCCAGATGGGCCTCTGACGCGTCACGAAACAGCGTCGCTGTTTCGTGACGTTTTGGGAACCTCCGGCGGACCCGGCGCGTCGAGGGCGGGTATCCGATCCGATACACGACACGAAGCAGCGACGCTGTCTTGTGACGTGGCACGCCGGTTGCTCTCCTCGCGGGCATGAAGAACATGCTGCTCGCGCTCCTCCTGGTCGTCGCTCAGCCTGCCCCGAGCGAGGGCGCCCAAGGCGCCCGAGTCGAGGGGGAAGACCTGGATCCGGTCGCGTCTCCCATGAAGGTCGAGATCAAGGAGGTCGCCGTCTTCAAGGACGGCCACGCCTTCGTGCTCGCCGAGGCGATGGTGCCGCCCCGGACCGGCTGGCATGTCACGCTCGACGTCCCCGAGGCGATCCTCGGCACCCTCTGGTCCGTGAGCGGCTCGCCGAAGGCTCGCGTGGACGAGGTGCGCGCGGGGTGGGAGGTCGTCGACGAGAGGAAGCCCTGCATGACGCTCCAGGAGACGATCGAGGCGGCGCTCGGGCAGGACGTGATCCTCACGCTCTCCGACGCCGGCCCCCAGCCGCGCACGCTCGAGGGCACGGTCGCGGCGCTCCCCAAGGTCGAGCCCGCGATCTCCCTCCGCGACGCCCCCGGCGAGCCGCTCCAGGGGGAGACCGTCCACGTCCGGACGCCCGCCGGCATCGAGGTCGTCCGGAAGGCGGCGATCGTCGCGATCCGATTCAAAAAGGAGGTCCCGCTCGAGAAGACGTCCCGCGTCCCGAAGCGGAGGATCCTCGTCAAGGTCAGCGCGGCGGCCGACGCGGGCGCGGACCCGATCCCCGTCCGCTTCCTCTACGTCCAGAAGGGCCTCCGCTGGATCCCCGAGTACCGCGTCGAGCTCCTCCCGGAGAAGAAGGTCCGGATCGCGCTCCAGGGGACGATCGTGAACGACCTGGCCGACCTCCGCGGCGTGCAGGCGTCCCTGGTCGTGGGGATCCCGAACTTCATGCTGAAGGACTCGCTCTCGCCCCTCGCGCTCCGGCACGCGATGGCCGGGATGGCGCAGTACTTCCACGCGGACAATCGGATTGGCAACGACCTCTCGAACGCGATCATGACCCAGGTGGCGCGGTTCGACGAGCGCCGCGCGCCCCCGGCGGCCCCGGACGCGTCGCTCGACCTGCTCGCCAAGACCACCTCGGCCGACGAGTACTTCCTCTATTCGCGCCCGGGCCTCACGCTCCGGAAGGGCGACCGCGGGAGCGTCCCGCTCTTCGAGGGAACGTTCGCGTACCAGGATACCTATCAGCTCAAGGTCGGCCCCGTCCCGCCGCGGTTCATCGCCGGCGACCGCCAGGACGAGCTCCATCACGCCCTCCGGTCGCCCAAGGTCGTGCACGGACTGCGGATCCGGAACGCCTCGGCGGTCCCCTGGACGACCGGCCCGGCCATGCTCATGCGGGACGGGCGGGCCCTCTCGCAGGACCTGGTCCGGTTCACCCCGCCGGGCGCCGAGACTATCCTCCCCGTCGCGGAGATGGCCGATCTCCTCGTCCGGACCCGCGACACGGAGCAGACTCGGACGAGCAACATCCGGATCGACGGCGAGCTGTACACGCAGGTCTTCATGAAGGGGACGGTCACGCTCTCGAACCCCCGGAAGGAGGCCCTGACGGTGGAGGTCGAGCGGACCTTCTATGGGAAGGCGGAGAAGGTCGACCAGCGCGGCGCGGCGGACGCCTTCGATTTCGCGGAGGCCCCCGGCCTTCGCGGCGCCTGGCCCTACTGGTGGCGGGCCGTGAACGGCATGTTCCAGGCGACCTGGAAGCCCGTCGTCGAGCCGGGCAAGAGCGTCGAGCTCACCTGCGAGTGGTCGTACTACCGGCGCTAATCAGTCCCAGCAAGTTCATGAAGATGCGGCCGGATGGACGTAAGGAGATCCGATGACGGATGGGGATCCGGCGATGGAAACATCCGAAGCTGCCCACGAGGCGCTCGCTCTTCCCTTCAATCGGAAACCGGCTCACCCGATCTCCACCCATCACCCGATCCCCCTACGTTCATCTTCGCGAACCTACTGGGTCTGACTTGGATTCGTGGAACCTCTCCCCGGACGGCCGCGTCGAAGGCGGAGAAGGAAGGAGATCGATATGAGAACGCTGATGGCCGCGCTGGTACTGGCAGTAGGTGCCGGGACCGCGCTGGCGCAGGACGTCGCGCCGGCCGTTCCCGCCAAGCCCCGGATCGACATCGTCTTCTGCGTCGACCGCTCGGGCAGCATGAACCAGGTGATCGAGACCGCCAAGCAGAAGGTCTGGGGCATCGTGAACGAGGTGGCCAAGTCGAAGCCGACGCCCACTCTCCGGATCGGCCTCATCGGCTACGGGTCGGCCGACCAGGACATCAAGCTCTTCCCCCTCTCGGACGACCTGGACAAGGTCTACGAGAACCTGATGACGTTCAAGGTCGACATGGGCGGCGACGAGTGGGTCGGCTGGGCCGCCAAGAAGGCCGCCGACGACATGCTCTGGGCCAAGGAAGGCAAGGTCGTCAAGATCATCTTCATGGTCGGGAACGAGACGGCCGCCCAGGGCCGGCCCGAGGTGCTCTACGGGAGGACGGTCCCCGAGATCATCAAGAAGGACATCGTCGTCAACGCCATCTACTGCGGTCGCCCGAACCCCGAGGAGGAGCGGACCTGGCGCGAGGTGGCGAGCCTGGCCGACGGCCAGTACACGGTGATCGACCTGTCGGGGGGAGCCGTGACGGTCGCGACCCCGATGGACAAGGAGCTCATGGAGCTCAGCCAGAAGCTGAACGGGACGTACGTGGAGTTCGGCCGCGTCGGCTTCGAGAAGAAGGAGAACCAGGCCCGGCAGGACGCCAACGCCCAGCAGTCGGGCGGGGCCCCGACCGCCGCCGCGCGGGCCGCCTCCAAGGCGGGCGCCCTCTACCAGGCCTCCGACTGGGACCTGGTGGACGCCTCGAAGAACAAGGACTTCAAGCTCGAGGACGTGAAGAAGGAAGACCTGCCCAAGGAGATGCAGGAGATGACCCTCGAGCAGAAGAAGGCCCACGTCGCGAAGAAGGCGCAGGAGCGCGAGCAGCTCCAGAAGCAGATCAACGAGCTCGGCAAGAAGCGCTCCGAGTACATCGCCGCCGAGGTCAAGGCGAAGGGCCTCACCCAGGACAAGGCCTTCGACGAGGCGGTCCGCAAGGCCGTCCGCGAGCAGGCCGAGAAGAAGGGCCTCCAGTTCGAGAAATAGCCTTTAACCCAGTCAGGGAGCGCGGCGGGGCCTGCCCCTTCCGCGCTCCTTCTGTTTTCCGACGTATCCTCCCCGATACCCCCGTGTATCCCGCCGGATACACTCCCGGCCCGATCAATTCGAGTGTCCGGGATGGCCCGCGGATTGCTATCTTCAAGGCATGATCACCCGACGCGAGCTCCTGGGCGGGACGGCCCTGGCGACCGCCGGCCTCCTCGCCGGCTTCCGGTTCCAGGACGCCCCCCGGGGGACGGGGGGACTCATCCCGGCATCCCCCCTGCATCACCCGCTCTCCCAGGACAAGAAGCTCGTCCCCACCGAATCGAACATCGAAGGCCCGTACTACCGGAAGGACGCCCCCTTCCGGAGCAAGCTCGCGACCGGCCTGAAGGGCGAGGCGCTCAAGATCTCGGGCAAGGTCCTCTCGCCCGACGGCACGCCCCTCCGCGAGGCGCTGGTGGACGTCTGGCAGGCCGACAAGGAAGGCGCCTACGACCAGACGAGCGACGCATTCGTCCTCCGCGGGCGGATCAAGACGGACAAGGACGGGCTCTACGTCTACGAGACGATCATGCCGGGCCAGTACGACCTGGGCGAGGCCAAGCGGCCCGCCCACATCCACTACAAGGTCTCCGCCGCCGGCCACGCCCTCCTCACCACGCAGCTCTACTTCAAGGGCGACCCCTGGATCTCCAAGGATCCCTTCGTCCGCAAGTCGCTCATCATCGAGGTCGCGGACAAGGCCGGCACCTTCGACATCGTCCTCGCGAAGGCCTGAGCTCGCCTTCCCGCCAGAACCTCCCGTCCTCGGATCAACCTCCGCGGACCTCTTTGAACCCTCATTCCCGATTCCCGATTCCAGATTCCCCGTTGGCACGTCGCTTGCTCCTCCCTCCGCGGAGGTGCCCGATGATGAACCTGATCCTGGCGGTCCTCCTGTCGCAGGACTTGGCGAAGGACGAAGTCGAGGCCCCGATCAAGAAGGCCGCGACCTCCCCCGAGAAGTTCGACCTCTCGAAGAGCGGCATCGACTGGAAGAAGGGCCTCGACGCGGCCCTCCACCAGGGCAAGCCGATCCTCCTCTTCCAGCTCCTCGGCAACCTCGACGACGTCCACTGCTGAACCAACGCCCGCATCGCGAGAAGCGTGCTCTTCTCGGACAAGGCAGTCGCCGCCTGCATCCGCAACAACTACGTCGCCGCCTGGGAGAGCGTCCGCCCCGTGCCGACCGTCGAGATCGACTTCGGGAACGGCGCGAAGCTGAAGCGCACGGTGAACGGGAACATCGCGACCTACCTCTGCGCGCCCGACGGCCGCGTGCTCGACATCATCCCCGGGCTGAACGAGCCCAAGGCCTACCTCGCCGCCCTCATGGACGGCCTCCGTCTCTCCGAGGCCCTCCCCGAGACCGTCCTCGCCCATCACCGCGGGAGCCGGGCCGTCGCCCGTCCCCGCCGCCTCGACCGGCTCGACGTGGGGAAGGCGATGGTCGAGCGGCCCGTCAAGCATGCCCTCGCGCCGAAGACGGACGCCGAACTTCTCGCCGCCGACACGGAGGTCAACCAGACGGAACGGAAGCCGCTCATCCACGGCATCCTGGCCGAGAAGGCCTACCGCCCCGCCGAGCTCACGAGGCGGATCTACAAGGACGTGCTGCACGTGGACCTGGACAATCCCTACCTGGGCCTTGTAAGCGCCGCGTTCGGCGGAGGCGCCTATGGTTCTCGCTAGCCTCCTTCTCGCCCTCGACGTCGCGTCGCTCGTCCGCGACCTCGACCACGACGAGTACGAGGTCCGCCGGCAGGCCTTCGTCGAACTCGTCAAGGCCGGCAAGGCCGCCCTCCCCGCCCTCCACGAGGCCGCGCGGAGCGGCCCCAGCCTCGAGGTCCGCGACGCGGCAGGGCGGATCGTGGACCGCGTGATCGAACGAATCCGGGACGACTTCATCGTGGAGCGCTCGGCCGAGCCGGGCATGCGTCGTTGCGGCGGCCTCTCCTTCGAGTCTCGTCCCCATGTCGAGCGGCGCCTGGAGGAGCTCGCCGCCCGGCTCCCCGACTGCGAGCTCATCGTCGGCACCTTCTCCTGCATGCACCGCGCGCCGATCTGCTCCGGGACTTGGGTCTCCGCCCTCTCCCGCGACGACGGCGAGATTTTCACGGTCTGGAAGCAGGCCTACCGGGAGAAGGGCCTCACGCCGGGCGATCCCGCGCTCCTCGCGCGGCACCTGAGGCCGGTCCGCGACGCCGCCGAGGGAGCCGCCCTCGCGGAGCTCCTCGCCGGGCCCGGCGCGACGGCCGAATTCGACGCCGACGGCAGACTGACCGGGCTGAAGAAGGGAGACTGACATGAACCGAGCCCTCCCGCTCCTCCTCATCCTCGCCTCCTGCGGCTCCCCCACTCCGCTCGACGGCCTCCGATCCGACGACCCCGAGCGGGCCGCCGCCGCCGCGGAGGCGTACCTCGCGCGGGGCGAGGCCGCGATCCCCGAGCTGCGCGAGGCGCTCAAGGACCCGGACGCCCGGACCCGGAAGCGCGTCCGAGGCGTCCTCTCCAAGCTCAGCGGCCAGTGGGGCTCGGACGGCGACGGCATCCTCTGGAAGACCTCGTTCGACGCGGCCATGGCCGAGGCCAGGCGCCGGGACCTTCCGATCCTCGTCCTCAACCTCTTCGGCCGCTTCGACCAGGAGCTCTGCTGAGCCAACGGCAAGCTCGCGAGGACCGTGACGTTCTCGGACCGGCGCGTGATCGAATGGGTCAGGACGAACTTCGTCGCCTGCTGGGAGAGCGTGGCCGACGTCCGCACCGCGACCTTCGATCTCGGCGGCGGGAGGAAGGTGACGGGCACGACGGGCGGCGAAATGGCGATCTTCTTCTGCCTCCCGGACGGGACCGTCTACGACGTCCTCCCCGCGCTCCACTCCCCCCAGGCCGTCCACGCGGCGGCTGTGGAGGCCGCGCAGTTCCACGACCGGCTCCGCGTCTCGAAGGACCGGGAGGAGGAGATCCGGAGCTACCACCGGACCCGGCTTGCCGCCCTGCCGATCGCCGTCGAGTCATCCAAGCGCCAGGTCTACCGCGACCGGCACGCGCAGGCCGACCCGGCCACGAAGGACCTGACGCGGATGCTCCTCTCCAAGGCCGGCGTCTTTCTCCCCACGGAGTCGATCGTCGTGGTCGAGCCGGGCGGGATGAAGTTCTACAAGCGCAGGATCCACGAACTCCTCTCGCAAGGCGGACCCCGCACGCCGCTGGCGCTTCGGAAGCCCGTCTTCGAGACGATCCTCGGCGAGCCGCTCACGGACCGGGGCGCCGTGACCCACTCCTGGGACTCCCCCGCGCCCTTCTCGATCTCGGAGAGCGCCCTGGAGGAGGACGAATGATCGGTACGCCCATGCGACGGCCCGGAAACGGCCCGATCCTGGTCCTGGCCTTCGTTTGCGTGCCCGTCATCGCGGCGACCTGGCTCCTCATGACTCAGCCCAGGGAGTGGTTCCGCGGGCCGATCGTTCGCGGGAGGGCGAACTGCACGGCCTCCTGCCGCCTGAGGGGAGGAGTCGCCGACGTCCTGCGTCCCCAGGAGGCCCCCCATTGCCTCTGCGGACGCGGCCGAGTGCACTGGTAGATTTGCGGAACCCGCGGCGGGACCCGCGCGTCGAATCCCTGTTCGGAGGACTGTCTATGCGCACGCTCGTCGTCCTGCTCGCCCTTTCCTCGACCGCCTTCGCCGACGGACTGATCGTGGACCGCCGCCAGCGGCCGATGAACGACTTCTTCACCGTGAAGCACCACCTGGTCACGGTCACGATCGACGAACAGCACGCCCTCACCGAGGTCGACCAGGTCCTGAAGAACGTCTCCGGCCACGACGCGGAGGCGGTCTACCTCTTCCCCGTTCCCAAGGGCGCGAACATCACGGGCCTCGAGATGTGGGTCGGCGAGAAGAAGATGGACGGCGAGATCATGCCGGCCGACAAGGCCCGCGAGATCTACACCTCGATCGTCCGCTCGAAGCGCGACCCCGCCCTCCTCGAGTACGTGGGCCTGGGCGTCTACCGGACGAGCGTCTTCCCGGTCGGGAAGGACGAGGAGAAGCGCCTGCGGATCCGCTACACGGAGCTCCTGAAGAAGGAGTCGGGCCTGGTCCGCTACCTCTACCCGCTCAACACCGAGAAGTTCTCCAAGTTCCCGCTCGAGGAGGCCAAGGTCGAGGTCACGATCACCTCCAAGGGCAAGGTGAAGACGGTCTACTCGCCCACGCACCGGATCGACCTCGCCCGCGCGAGCGACACGAGCGCCCGGGCGACCTGGTCCGTCAAGAAGGAGACCCCGACCACCGACTTCGAGCTCCTCTACTCGACGGACGAGGCGGTCGTGGGGACGAGCCTCCTCACCTACCGGCCCGTCCCGACCGAGCCCGGCTACTTCGTCTTCCTCGCCTCCCCGCAGGTCAAGACCGAGGGCGCGCCCGAACCCAAGGACATCGTCTTCGTCCTCGACAAGTCGGGCAGCATGCGGACCGACGGCAAGATGAAGCAGGCGAAGGACGCCCTCTCCTACTGCCTCCGGAGCCTGAACGAGGGAGACCGGTTCGGGATCGTCGTCTTCTCGAGCGGCGTCGAGAAGTACGCCGAGAAGCTCCTCCCCTACGTCGAGCTCGAGAAGGAGAAGGCGCTCGCGTACGTCGGGAAGATCGAGCCCGACGGCGGGACGAACATCAACGACTCGCTCGTCGCCGCCCAGTCCTTCTTCGAGCCCGGCCCGCGGCTCAAGATGATCGTCTTCCTGACGGACGGCCTCCCGACGATCGGGATCACGCAGGTCCCGGCCATCGTGAAGAACGTAACGGACGCCAACAAGGCCGAGGTCCGGGTCTTCAACTTCGGGGTCGGCTACGACGTGAACACGACGCTCCTCGACAAGATCGCCCGCGAGAACAAGGGCGACTCGGAGTACGTCAAGCCGAAGGAGGACCTCGAGGCGCGGGTGAGCGCGTTCTACTCCAAGGTCCAGTCCCCCGTGCTGGCCGGCCTCAAGCTCGACTGGGCGGGCGTGAAGTCGTTCGACCTCATCCCGCGCCAGATGCCCGACCTCTTCAAGGGCGGGCAGATCGTGGTGTCGGGCCGATACGACGGGGCGGGGACCCAGAAGCTCGTTCTCACGGGCACGGCCCAGGGAAAGGCCCAGCGCTCCGAGTTCGATGTCTCCTTCGACGAGAAGAGCGAGGGGACGGGCAAGCTCTTCGTCGAGCGCCTCTGGGCGCAGCGCAAGATCGGGGACATCGTGGACCAGATCCAGCTCTACGGGAAGTCCCAGGAGCTGGTCGACGAGATCGTGAAGCTGTCCACGAAGTACGGGATCATCACCGAGTACACCTCGTTCCTGATCACCGAGGACATGCCGCTCAACGACCACCGCCGGAACGCCGAGCGGGCGGGCCGCGAGCTCGATCGTCTCAAGGCGGACACCGGGACGGACGGCAACCGCCAGGTCGAGGCGAAGAAGGCCCTCCAGTCGGCCCCGCAGGCGCCGGCCGCATCGGGCGGCAAGTTCGGCGGCGGCGCGGGGTACACGAACCAGCGGGGCGAGCAGGTCGTGGCGAAGAACGTCCAGAACGTCGGCCGCCGGACCTTCTACCAGCGGAAGAACGTGTGGCAGGAGGCGGACGTCCCCGAGGACGTGAAGGCGCTCGAGGTGAAGTACTACTCGGACGAGTTCTTCAAGCTGCTCGAGGAAAACCCCGAGCTCAACCAGATCGCCGCGCTCGACGCGGACGTCATCGTCAAGATCAGAGACCAGCACGTCCGGCTGGCGAAATAGGAGGTCCGATGATGACTGCGCCCTGGGAGCCCTGCTGCCCGCGTCGGCCCCGCTTGCCCTGAGCGAGGGCGGGGAGGCCCGAATCGAAGGGGACGGCGACCGGACGAGGCCGCTCGGGCCTCGCGACCTCAACCGCTTCCTTTGCCCGAGCTGCAAGGGCGCCGCGACCGGCTCCCTCCTCCGGTAGTCCCGCCTCCGGGTTTTTTCAGGAATTCGACACCCCGCTCGAGCCGCGCGGAGGGTCTCCGGTGTTATGAAATAAGGACGCCGGGGGCCCTGGACAGGGGGGCAACGATACGAATTCAGCGACGCTGAGATCGTATCGTTCAGTTGAGCAGCGGGGAGCGGCAGCGGTGGTAGGTGTCCTCCGGCTCCCGAAGCTTCTTCAGAGTCTTGATCAGCGCCTTCCCCACCATCGGCGAGCCGAAGTACATGTTCACCTCGACCCCGCAGGGGCAAGCCACCGGGTATTTCTCCTGGAGGGGGTCGGAATCCGGGAGCACGAGGGAGGTCTCGCCCCCGCACGCCGTGCAGCGGAAGAGGAGCCGCACGCCCCCCTCCTCGAGCCTCCTCCCGAACAGCTCGAACGGCATCTTCCCCATCGTCCCAGCCCTCAGCTCTGATAACTCATATCGGCCGCGCGCCCGACCTCCTTGAGCGGGCCGCCTTGATCGGCCGGCCTCCCTGCCCTATCATGGGCGGATGGCCACGGCCCCTGCGCCGGGGGCCGCGGCGTCCACGCCCGCGCGTCCCCGACCCGCCTGCGCGGCCGAAGCCGCGCTGAGGCCCTCATGAGTGCGTCACCGGCCGCTTCGGCGCGGCGAAGGCCCGAGGTGCTCGCCCCCGCCGGCGACCTCGACTGCGTCCGCGCCGCCGTCGAGAACGGGGCCGACGCCGTCTACTTCGGCGTCCGCAAGTTCAACGCCCGGGCCCGCGCGGCGAACTTCGCCGTCGAGGAGCTGCCCGAGCTGCTTTCGCTCCTCCGCCTCCGGGGCGTGAAGGGCTACGTCGCCTTCAACACGCTCGTCTTCTCCAACGAGCTCGAGGAGGCGGAGCGGCTCCTCGAACGGATCCTGGCCGCCGGCCCCGACGCCCTCATCCTCCAGGACCTGGGGGTCGCCCGCCTCGTCCGCGAGATGTGCCCCGGGATCGCCCTCCACGCGAGCACCCAGACCACCACCACCTCCGCCGAGCAGATGGACCTCCTCCGCGAGCTCGGCTTCTCCCGCGTCATCCTCGCCCGCGAGCTCACGATTCCGGAGATCCGGAAGATCCGGGCCGCCACCGACATGCCCCTCGAGGTCTTCGCCCACGGCGCCCTCTGCGTGGCCTACTCCGGCCAGTGCCTGACGAGCGAAGCCCTCGGCGGGCGCTCCGCCAACCGCGGCGCCTGCGCCCAGGCCTGCCGCCTCCCCTACGAGCTCGTCGTCGACGGGAAGACGCTCGACCTCGGCGACCGGAAGTACCTGATCTCTCCCCGGGACCTCGCGGCCTACGAGCTCGTCCCCGAGCTCCTCGACCTCGTGGTTTCGCTCAAGATCGAGGGCCGCCTCAAGACGCCCGAATACGTGGCCGCGACGACGCGCGCCTACCGGAAGGCCGTGGACCAGGCCGCGGCGCGCTTCTCCCGCGAGGAGGTCCTCGCCCTCGAGCAGGTCTTCTCCCGCGGCCTCTCTCCGGGCTTCCTCTCGGGGATCAACCACCAGGCCCTGGTCCCCGCCCTGTCTCCCAAGAAGCGGGGCGTCCTCCTCGGCCGTGTCGCCGGCGTCCGCGGCGTCCGCGTCGCCATGTCTCTCGAGAATCCCCTCAAGCCCGGCGACGGCATCGTGTTCGACTACGGTCGGCCCGAGGAGGACGAGCCGGGGGGGAGGGTGACGCACGTCTGGAAGGACGGCCTCCGCGTCGACGCCGCGGACCGGCCCGACGCGGTCGAGTTCGAAGTCCGTCAGTGCGCTCTCCCTGAGCCGGGCTGGCGGGTCTGGAAGACCTCCGACCCCGCCCTCTCCCGCTCGCTCCGCGCGACGTTCGAGAAGACCGGGGCCCGGGTGCCGGTGGATGCGGTGGTCGAGGAGGCGGAGGGGAAGCTCCGCGTGACCTTCTCGGACGGCCGCCGCGTCGTCCGCGCGGAGGAGGGTCCCCTCCAGGAAGCCCGCACCCGGCCCCTCACGGCGGAGTACCTCCGGGAGCACCTGGGCCGGCTCGGAAACAGCCCCTTCGAGCTCCGAAATCTCGAGGCCCGCCTGGGGAACGTCATGCTCCCGGTGAGCCGCATCAACGAGGTCCGCCGGAGGCTGGTCGAGGACCTGGAATGCGCCCGTCGCGCCGGCCCCGGCCTCGAGGTCCGGCCCGGCGCCCTCGACCGCCTCCGCCCCCCTCCCTCTGCGCCCTCTGCTCCCTCTGCTCCCTCTGCGCCCTCTGCTCCCTCTGCGCCCTCCCTGGTCGCCCTCTGCCGCACCCTCGACCAGGTGCGGGGGGCGCTCGAGGAGGGGGTCGCCTGGATCGAGTGCGAGTTCGAGGACATCCGACGCTACCGCGACGCCGTCCCCCTCGCCCGCGAACGGGAGGCGGCGATCTTCCTGGCGCCTCCCCGGATCTTCAAGCCCGGCGAGCAGGGCATCCTCCGGAATATCCTGGGCGCGGGGCCCAACGGGATCCTCGCCCGCTCCACCGCCCACCTCGCCTTCTTCCGGAAGGAGGCGCCCTACGTCCTCCAGGTCGGCGACTTCTCGCTCAACGCCGCCAACGAGCTCGCCGCCGGCCTCCTCCTCGACCGCGGCCTCCTCCGCGTGGTCCCGAGCTACGACCTCAACTGGGACCAGTTCCAGGCCCTCGCCCGCCGGGTCGACCCCGCCCGGCTCGAGGTCACCGTCCACCAGCACATGCCCATGTTCCACATGGAGCACTGCGTCTTCGCGGCGGTCCTCTCGAAGGGGAAGGACTGCACCGACTGCGGCCGCCCCTGCGACCGCCACGCCGTCTCCCTCCGCGACCGGTCCGGGATGAACCACCCGCTCAAGGCGGACGTGGGCTGCCGGAACACGATCTACAACGCGGTCCCGCAGAGCGGGTCGGCGTACGTCCGGCGGATGGCGGACCTGGGCGTCCGCTGGTTCCGCGTGGAGCTGCTCCCGGAGTCGGCGGAGGAGACGCGGCGGCTCGTGGGCGGCTACCGGGACGTCGTCGAGGGCCGGAGCGACGGCCGGTCGCTCTGGAAGGAACTCCGAGCCTCGAGCGTCATGGGGGTGACCCGCGGCCCGCTCGGCCGCGACGAGTAGCCGGATCCGCGGTCAGCGGATGGGCGTCTCGCGGGAGTTGCCCTTGAGGCGGAAGGCGACCAGGTCGATGTGGTACTTCGCCACGGCGGCCCCGATCCGCTGGCCCGCCTGGAGGTCGAGGACGCCGGAAAAGACGCCCTCCGCCCCGTAGGCGCAGCCGCCGGCCGCGAGGTCCTGCTTCCCGTCGAAGACCTTCCAGCCGACCTCGAGCCGCCGTCCGTTCCGGAAGACGGAGAGGCCCATGTCGCGGTCGCCCTTGAAGAGGCCCCCGACCGTGATCTTCGTGCCCTTCAGCGAGGGCCGGGACTCGAAGGTCACGTCGAGGTCGAGCGTCACCTTCGTCTCCTCGCCGGCCTTGACCGACACCGAGCGCCCCTCTCCCGTCGCCAGGATCGTCCATTCCCCGGTCTTCGCATCCTCGCGGGAGACCGCGTAGCGGCGGACGAAGTAGACCCCTTCCGGCAGGGGCCGCCGCCGCTCCTTCTCGTCCTTCTTCCAGACGAGGCGGTATCCGGTCAGGAGCTCCGTCGGCTGGTTCTTCTTGGGCTTCTCCTGCTTCGGCGCGAGGTGGAGGTAGCCTTCCTCGATGTTCGCCGTCACCGTGCCCAGGTCGGGGGTGATCGGGGACTCCGCGTCCACGCGGGCCGGCCGGGGGGTGGACTCGGCCGCCAGGTACGCGAGGAGCGGGCGGCGGTCGTCGAGGGGCGACACGCCCGGGCCCGGCGCGGGGGCCGCGCAGACGGAGCCGGGGACGAGGGCGTACCAGAGCTGGTCCCAGCGGAGGCGCAGGTCGGGCGCCGGGTGGCACGAGGCGCAGCGGTTGAACGCCTTTTTCCCGGCCTCGAGGTCCGCCTGGGCGCGGGCGGTCTCCGCGGCCCCGAGGAGAGCGAGGACGGCGAGGACGTTCCGCTTCATAATCCTTGAACGGATTCTAACCGGCGATTATGGATGGGGGGGCTGGAAAGGAGAACCCCATGAACCGGATCCTCGCCCCTCTCGCCGTGATCGCGGCCCTGGGCTGCGCGAGCGCCCCGTCCTGGCCCGGCCCCAGCCGTCCCTGGGGCGGGAAGGCCCACGAGATCCCCGGCCTCATCGAGGCCGAGCACTACGACGAGGGCCCGGCGGGCGTGGCCTACCACGACGTCACGCCCAAGAACGAGGGCGTCGCGTACCGCGGCGAGACGCAGGTGGACATCGAGGGCCGGCCCGACGCCTCGAACCTGCACGGGATCGGCTGGACCCGCGCGGGCGAGTGGCTCCTCTACACGGTCGACGTGAAGGAGGCCGGGACCTACACGATCGAGTTCCCCGTGGCCTCGAACAAGAAAGGCGGCAGCTTCCGCCTCGAGTTCGGCGGCGTGGACAAGACCGGCTCGATCCCGGTGCCCGACACCGGCGGCTGGACGAAGCTCGTCGTGATCAGGAAGGAAGGCGTCAAGCTCGAGGCGGGCCTTCAGGTGATGAAGATGGTGATGGAGCAGGTCGGAGAATCGCGCTCGATCGGCGACATCGACTCCATGAAGTTCATCCGCCGCTAGCGAGCGCCTGGGGGATGAGGAGGGGCACGCCGCCCTTCCCCGGGTATCGGGCCCGGAGGAGCTTGCGCTCGTCGCGACGCAGCGTGTCGCAGTCCAGCCGCGGGACCTCGTCCTTCGTGAGCGCGCACTTCGAGCAGCCCTCCGCGGCCACGACGGCGCCGGACACGTCGACGACGGGGAGGCCGGCCATCCGGCACGTGAGCGGGCGGTGCTCGTAGAGGCGGCACTCGCCCTCCGGTCCGAGGACGGGACACTCCACGCCGCCCAGGGTGTCGCAGAGGGCGTCGATCTCGTCCGGGTCCCAGCCGTCGAGGTCCTCGCTCAGGTCGGGCCAGGACGCGCGGAGCCGACGGAGGATCGCGTCGGCGCGTGCCCGGATGTCCCGGGCCAGGGCCGGGTCCGCGGCGGCCAGGCCCTCCCGGAGGAGGTCGCGGTCGGCGAGGGAGACGTCGAAGAGGCCCAGGCAGCAGTCGCGGCAGCCGCGGGCGCAGGGGACCCTTTCGGGGTGACGCTCCTTGGCCGAGCGGTACCAGTCGTCCACGCGCGCGAGAAGGCGGCGATACTCGTCCACGGGGAGCCTAGCGCTTGAATCGGAACATGGTCCGGATCTTCTCCAGGATGCGCTGGGCCCCGCTCTGCTGCTCCTCGGGGGCGCGGCGGCGGACGGCCGTCTCCCGCTCCTGGGTGAGCTTCTCCTGGGTGGCCGACTGCCGGGCGGCCAGGATCTCGCTCATCGACTTCATGACGGCCGCGTTCTCGCGGAGGAGGACCTCGAAGCTCTCGCGACCGAGGACCAGGAGCTCGCAGTCCTCGAGCGCCGTGCACGTGGATGCCCGCGGCTCGCCCGTGAGGAGGGCCATCTCGCCGAAGCAGGAGCCCGGACCCAGGCGGGCGACCTCCGCCTCGACCCCGCCGTCCCCCTGGGCCGTGACCCGGACCGTCCCGGACTTGACGATGTAGAAGGTCGTCCCCTGCTCGCCCTGGCGGCAGATCTTCTCGTCGCGGCCGAACATCTGGAGCCCGAGGTCGCCGGCCAGGAGGGCGAGTTCCTCCTCTTTGAGGGGCTTGAAGATCTCGACTTTCCGGAGGAGGGCGAGGACCTCCTCGGGCTTCCGCTCGGGCCGCTCGCGGCGGAGGGTGACGTCCCGGATGGGGAACGGGATCGAGATCCCCTCGCGCTTCAGGTGGTACCAGACGTTCCGCATGACCTCGGACTCGATCCACTCGCGGCGGTCGTAGTCGAGGATCCAGAAGCGCATCTCGTAGAGGATCGCGGAGTCCCCGTAGTCCTTCACGAAGACGTCCGGAGCGGGGTTCGGGAGGACGCCCTCCACCGAGCGCATCATGTTCGAGAGGAGGGCGCGGACCTTGTTCGGAGGGGCGCCGTACTCGATGCCGATCGTGCGCTTGACCATCTTGTCCGGGTCGGGCGCGCTGAAGTTGACGACGTTGCTCTTGGCGAGGGTGCTGTTGGGGACGTAGATGACGTCGTCCTCGCGGGTGAGGACGCGGGTCGAGCGCCAGTTGGAGTCGAGGACCTTTCCTTCCTGCCCGTCGATCTCGATCCAGTCGCCCGGCTTGAAGGGGCGGTCGATGGTGAGCATGATCCCGCCGAACACGTTGGAAAGGCTTTCCTGGAGGGCGAGGCCGAGGACGATCGAGAGAATGGCCGAAGTCGTGATCAGCGCTCCGATGTCGGCGTTCGGAAAGGCCTGGCTCACGCCGGCCAGGAAGAGCCCGAGGGCCAGGAGCACCCGGATCAGGTCGCGCAGGATGGGCGCCATGGGGACCCGGCCCCGGACCTGGGGGAGCCAGGTTCCGAAGCAGAGGAGCGTCAGGTCGACGATCGCGTAGCCGCCCAGAGCGATGACCGCCAGCTCGCTCACCTGGTAGCGCAGCCGCTCGTGCCGGACCGCGGGGGGCAGCATCGCGTGGAAGTGGACCCAGAACCCCAGCGCCAGGACCGCGAGGAGGAGGACGTTGAGCCTCCGGCGGATGTTCGCTTCCCGGTGCCGCTCGTCGTCCCGGGAGAGGAGGAGCCGGACGAGGGGGCGGAAGACCGCCAGGACGAGGATGAGGGCTCCGGCGGCCGCGCCGAAGGCGACCGTCAAGCCCTCGCCCCGGGTGCAGGTCCCCTCGACGAACTTCCTCCAGAGTTCCACGGAGAGGCAGGTGTACCACAGGGCCCGGGACCGCGCAAGCACCCCCTGCCCCCCGGATGACGGTAATCCTTCCTGGTAGCTTTACCGCCATTTGCCTGACAAATGCCGGTAATCCTTCCTGGTAGCTTTACCGTCATGGGATTATGGTGGTCCTTCCCGGCGGGTCTAGCGACAATTGCCCACGAGAAACGGCGGGGATGCCGGCGGGTCAGCGGGGGGGGAGGAGGTCGAGGAGTGCCCGGGCCATCGCCGCCGCCCCGGCCCGGAGGGTCGGCTCCGGGTCGATCGACCAGAACTCGGAATGGAGGCCGATCCGCGGGTCGTGGCCCGGCCGGGCGCCCCCCAGGCGGAACTGGAGGCCCGGCACCCCGTAGTGCCGCGGGAAGCGGCTGAAGTCCTCGCCTCCCATCATCGGGTCGGCCGTGTAGACGCTCTCCTTCCCGAGCAGGCGCTCGAAGACGTCCCGCATGCGCCGGGAGAAGGACGGTTCGTGGTATCCCGCCGGCGTATACTCGTCCGCGAAGCGGACCTCGGGGGGCTCGCTCGCGCCGTGGGCTTCGGCCACTTTCAGGACGATCCGCCGGATTTCCGAAAGGAGCTTCTCGCGCGTCTCCTCCTCGTACGACCGGACGGTGAGCTGGAGCCGCGCCTCGGGGGGAATCACGTTGTGCTTGGTCCCCGCCTGGAAGGACCCCACCGTCACGACCGCCTTCGTCCCGGGGGCCACCTTCCGGCTCACGATCGTCTGGAGGGCCAGCACGACCTGGGCCCCGATCACGATCGGGTCGACCGTCAGGTGCGGCCAGGCCCCGTGGCCGCCGTGGCCGTGGATCGTGATGTCGATCGAGTCCACGTTGGCCGTCGCGTATCCCGGGCAGACGCCCACCTTCCCCGCGGGGCTCGGGTAGTCGTGCACCGAGAGGCAGGCGACCGGCCTCTCCCGGACCTGCTCCGCGAACTTCGGGTCCGACAGCATCCGGATGGCCCCCTGCCCCAGCTCTTCGGCCGGCTGGCCGACGAGGACCACCGTGCCGGACCAGCGGTCGCGGAGCTTCGCGAGCGCGCGCGCCGCGCCCACCCCCACGGTGAGGTGCGAGTCGTGGCCGCAAGCGTGCATCACCCCGGACGTCGAGGCGTAGTCGAGCCCCGTCTCCTCCCGCACGGGAAGGCCGTCCATGTCCACCCGGGCCAGCACCGTGGGTCCCGGCCCGTTCCGGAGGACGCCCAGGACGCCCGTCACGCCGACCTTCTCCGTCACCTCCCAGCCGGCCGACCGGAGCTCCGCCGCCAGGCGCGCGGCGGTCTTCTCCTCCTTGAACGAGAGCTCGGCGTTCGCGTGGAACCACTTGTAAAGGTCGACCAGGGAGGCCGCGTCCGCCGCCACCGCCTCCTTGAGCGGGTCGTTGATCCCGTCCGTCATCGTGGCGGGCGGGAGCTTTTCGACGGCGGCGCGGGCGGTGTTGGCCATGGAGCGGCCCTACTATAGCCGATTCCGAGCGCGGGTCAAACCCGTTTGGCCCTGCGGGCCCTACGGAGCTTGGCGGACCGGGCCCTCGGATTGGCCGCCGCCTCCTCCGCGCACGGCACGACGGGCTCGTCGCTCGCCTGGTCGTAGATCCCGGACCGCAGGCCGTCCCGGAAGGCGCGCTTCACCCGGCGGTCCTCCCCGCTGTGGAACGAGATGAGCGCGGCCACGCCCCGGGCCTTCAAGCAGTCCGGAAGGACGGCCAGGAGCCGCTCCAGGTTCGCGAGCTCGCGGTTCACGAGCATCCGGACCGCCTGGAAGGTCCGCGCCGCCGGGTGGAGCTTCGCCCCGGCCGCCCGCCGGAGCGTGAAGCCTCGCGCCTCGCAGACGGCCGACGTGAGGTCGAGCGTCGTCCGGAGCGGCCTTCGGGCGACGACCGCGTCGGCGACGCGCTCGGCCTCCTCCTCGTCCCCGAGCTCCCGGAGCGCCTGCGCGAGCTCGTCCCGGCCGATCCGGTCGAGGAGCGCCGACGCCGGCTCGCCCCGCGAGGGGTCCAGGCGCATGTCGAGCGGGCCGGGCTCACGGTACGAGAAGCCCCGGGCCGGGTCGTCCAGGTGCGGGCTCGAGACGCCCAGGTCGGCCAGGATCCCGTCCACCCGGACCCCTCCCAGGACCGAGGGCAGCGCGGCGAAGTTCGCGTGGTGGAGCTCGACGTCCCCGAGCTTCTTCCGCGCCCGCTCGAGGTTCGCGGGATCGAGGTCGAGGCCGATCACCCGCGCCCCCTTCCGCAGGAGGGCCTCCGCGTGGCCGCCCAAGCCCACGGTGCAGTCCACGATGACTTTCCCTTTCCGGGGCTTGAGGAACGACACGACCTCCTCGAGGAGGACCGGAACGTGGCCGCTCACGACTCGAGGACCTCGATCCACTGCCGGGCGATAGCCTCCGGCGAGAGCGAAAGGACCCGCGGGACGAGCCGCGCGTCCGGAAGGACCCGCAGCATCGTCCGGGCGACCGCCATCGGATGGACGGGATCGCCCTCGACGGCGAGGATGCGGACGGGCGCCGTCACGCGCGAGAGGTCCTCCGGCCAGCGCTCCAGGATCCGCCATCCCGCGGTCGACCGCATCGCCCGGGCGAGCTTGGGCCCGAGACGTGCCGGGTCGTAGTGCCGCCAGTCCGCCTGGAGCGCCTCCGTCCAGGCCCGGGCACGCGGGGCGCTCATCCCCTCCGTGGCCAGGTGCGCCGCCTCCTCCAGGTCCGCCCGCTGGAACGCCCCGGCCATCCGCTCCGTCCTGGCCGGGTCGCGGGAGCTCCCGGGGCCGAAGCCCGGGAGGTCCTGGACCAGGATGTCCACGCGCTCGGGACGCTCCACGGCGAAGCGGAGGGCCGTCCCCGCCCCCAGCGAAGTCCCCCCGATCGCCGCCCTCTCCCAGCCCAGATGGTCGAGGACCGCGCCCAGGTCGGCCGCCATCGCGCCCGGCTCGATCGGCCCGTCGCTCTCGGTGTCCCCGTGGCCCCGCTGGTCGAGCGCCACGCAGTCGAACCGCGCCCCCCAGGTCTCCGCGGCCGCCGCAAAGTACGACTTGGAGAAGACCACGGGATGGGCGAGGAGGAGGGGCCGTCCCTTCCCGAAGCGCGCACAGGAGAGATCGGCGCACGGGCTCCTGACGATCAATTGCTCGATGTTCACGGCGGGATCCTGCTATCATAGTCCGGTCGCGGGGAGGATTCGACGATGAAGCACTTCGCGCTGTGGCTGGTCCTGGTCTGCGTGGCCTGCGGGGAGTCCACCGGCGCCCCGCCGCCCCCGCCCCTCCCGCCGGTCCCCGCGAAGGCGCCCGATCCGGTCGAGGCCCAGGCGAAGTCGGACAATCCGCTCCTCGACCCCAAGCACCCCGACCTGAACAAGCAGGCCCCGGCCAAGTTCCTCGCCAAGTTCGAGACGAGCAAGGGCGAGTTCGTGGTCGAGGTGCAGCGCGACTGGGCCCCGAAGGGCGCCGACCGGTTCTACAACCTGGTCAAGAACGGCTATTTCAGCGACGTCCGTTTCTTCCGCGTCGTCTCCGGCTTCGTCGCCCAGTTCGGGATCCACGGCGATCCCAAGGTCTCCGCCGCCTGGCGCGACGCCAAGATCCAGGACGACCCCGTCAAGGAGAGCAACAAGCGCGGGATGGTGGTCTTCGCCACCGCCGGCCCCGACACGCGGACGACCCAGTTCTTCATCAACTTCAAGGACAACACGCGCCTGGACACGATGGGCTTCTCGCCGTTCGGCAAGGTGGTCCAGGGGATGGAAGTCGTGGACCAGCTCCACGCGGGCTACGGCGAAGGCGCCCCGCGCGGGATGGGCCCCGACCAGGGCCGCATCCAGGCCGAAGGGAACGCTTACCTGATGCGCGAATTCGACAAGCTCGACTACATCAAGAAGGCCTCGATCAAGGAGTGAAGAGGGCCCTCCTCCTCGGGCTCCTGGCCGCGGGCTGCGGCTCTACCGCGCGCCTCCCCCACGGCCGCTTCGTCCTCGAGACCCATTCCACGGACTGGGGCAGCTCCTGCCTGAGCGGCTCCCACTCCCACCTCCTCGGGCCGGACGGGAAGCGGCTCCTCGAGCCGCTGGCTCTCTGGGAGCTGAGCGGGAACCGCCTCTGGGCCCTGGCCGCCCGGCGCGGCGAAGAGGGTTCGCTCCACCTCCTCGACCTCGAGGCCGGGTGCGTCCGCTCCGTCCACGAGCGGGACGCTTCCGAGCCCCTCCGCTGGTCGCCGCTCCGCGACCATCTCCTCCTCGAGCGGGACGAGCCGCCCGGTGCGCGGAGCCTCGTCCTCCTTTCCTTCGAAGCGCGGGCGGCCGAACGGACGCTCTTCCGCGAGGCGGGAGCCTACGCTTCCGTCCGGGAACTCGGCGACCGCTCCTGGGACCCGGGGCGCCGGGGCCTGGCGTTCTTCGTCTCGAAGGGCCGGCGGGAAGGCCCCACCCGGCTCTTCCACGCGACCTTCGACGGCGCCCCGCCCCGCGAGGTGGCGCGCTCGCGCCGCGCCCCGAACGAGCTCACGGTCGGCTGGGAAGGTCCCGCGCCGCGACTGGATTGACGTCACGGACCGCGTCCTGGCCCGGTCGGTAAGACATGCTCCTTCTCCTCGCCGCCGCGATCCTCCAGGGCCCGGACTCCCAGTTCCCGATCGAGCTCGGGAACCGCTGGGTCTACGCCACGTCGCTCGGGACCGAGCTGACGCTCGAGGTGACGCGCGCCGAAGCCAAGGCCGACGGGCCCGCCCGATTCGACCTCGAGACCCGCGGCCTGCGGCTCGACGAGGCCTGGCCCGGGGCCGTGACGGAGCACGTGACGGTCTCAGAGAAGGGCGTCCAGTCGCACGGGCGCAGCCGGTCGCGGAGCTGGACCAAGGCGATGAGCGCCTACGGCGGGAGCGAAGGGTACTGGCTTCTCCCTCGCCCGCTCGAGGCGGGGGCCCGCTGGCCCCTCAAGCTCGAGATCTACGCGAGCGCGGGCGGCCGGCTCGGTTCCGTCTCCACCAGCACGACCGCGCGGTGCCTGGGCGCGGAGCAGGTGGCGCTCGACGGCCGCTGGGTGGACACGCTGCGGGTCACCTGGACCTGGGAGGAGGAAGGTCTTTCCGCGACCTCCGACGCCTGGTACCAGGCGGGGACCGGGCCCGTCCAGGGCCGGATGCGCCTGGCCACGCGGGAGCGGACGCGGGAGCTGACCTGGACGCTCAAGGCCTTCGAGAGCGACCCGACCCGGGAGCTCTTCGAGTGCCCCGAGTGCGGGGCGCGGCAGCGATCCGACCGGAAGTGCCACGAAGCCGACCTCAAGCCCTTCCGGACCCCGCTCGGCGGGGAGATCCTCGAGCGGATCCGGGACTTGGGCGCCGATTCCGCCGAGGCTCGCGACCGGGCCGAGCGCCGGCTCCGCGAGATCGGGGCACCCGCCCGCGGGGCGCTCCGACGGGCCGCGGAGGGCGCGGACCCCGAGGCCCGGGCCCGCGCGATGCGGCTCCTCGAACGCTAGGGCCCCGGAACGAAGCCCGCCGAGCCCTGGACGCCGAAGCTGCACGTGCAGCCCGAGCTCGCCTCGGGCATGAGCAGCATCCCGCCCGCCGGGATCAGGTTGATCCAGCAGCCGGGCCGCGAGGCCGCGTTCACGCTCCGCTTCTCCCCGTAGCGGAGGTCGTACGACATCGCGGCCTGGTCGCGGAAGAAGAGGGTCGTGGCCGAGGCCGAGATCGTCCCGCAGCCGCGGCGGTGCTTCCTCTCCCACTTCCATCCGGCCAAGGGCTCGCCCGTCGCAAGCTCGTAGGCGTACGGCTCGCAAATCAGGCGCTCGCCCACGATCACCGGGTGGTGGTCCTGCTCGCCGTGGTCGCCGCCCACGGGCGTCCCCTGCTCCTGGCTCCGGGACCAGGCGGGCTTCCCCGTGGAGGCGTCGAAGACCCGGATGTCGTAGAAGAGCTTCTTCCCCTCGTTCCGCGAGCCCACGGCCACCAGTCGCCCTTTCGCGGCCGCCAGGTAGAGGTTGTGCTGGATCGCCGAGAGGTCGACCGCCTTCCGCCATCCCTCCTTCCCCGTCGCCGCGTCGAGCGCCACGAGCGAGGCGCCCTTCCCGAAGAGCTCGGACATCTTCGCGCGACCGCTCGCGCCGCCCAGCGTGGCCGGGTCGCCGCTCTCGGCGAAGTAGACACGCCCCCCGGAGACCGTGAAGGTCGGGTTCGGGACCAACCCCCGCGCCGCGTAGGACCAGCGGACCTCGCCGGTCTTCCGGTCCATCGCGAAGAGCCGGTCGGAGCAGACGGCCGGGACGTAGTCCCAGAAGGTCTCCGTGCCCGCGACCTCGCGGCTCTGGATGCGGCGGGAGGCGCCCGGGCGGACCGCGCTCCCGTAGAGCGCGTCGCCGTCCACCGCGAGGTAGCCCCAGTCGCGGTCGGGGATGGGGACCGCGAACGACGTCTCGCGCCGCCCGGTCGCGGGATCGAGGCCCAGGCAGGCCCGTCCTGAAGCGGCGTACAAGCGGTCGGCCGCGGCCGCCATCGCGCTCGAATCGCGGAAGGCGGCCACGCGGCGGAACTCCGGGACCTCCTCCTCCCAGAGCACGGTGCCGTTGTAGGCATCCACCCCGTAGATCCGGTCGTCGCCCGGGACGAAGAGCCGCCCCTCCTTCCAGAGCGGGGCCATCGTCCGATGATGCCGGTCCATCATGCCGCGGGGCCCCGGGAGGCCGAACCACTGGAGCCGCCATGAGGCGCCCGAGGCGGGGTCGCCGCTCGAGGAGGTGTTGGCCGCGTCGGCGTACATGTGCGACCACTCCCCCGCGCCGGGGAGCGCGCCGCGACGGGTCGCCTTGCCCCCCGAGACGTGCACGCCCCCGTAGGGACGCAGGACGCGCTCGACCTCCGGCGCCGAGCCGCCGACCACGAGGTTGAAGAGCATGTCGGCGAACGGAAGCGTCTCGCCCGCCCGGGCGGTCACGGTCCTGAGGCGCGACTTCCGCTCGAGGGCGGCCGCGAGGGCGGGGTCGTCGAAGACGAGGGCCCATCCGCGGTCGACGCCCGAGAGCGCGAGGACCCGGTCCGCCTCGGGGCTCTCTGCGGGCGCGGCGGAGGGCTGCTCGTGGACCCGGGGCTCGCCTTCCTCGGGCGAGAAACAGTAGACGCGGCCGCGGTCGGTGCTCACGAGGAGCCTCCCGCGCGCGAACGCCATGACGTGGGCCCTGCCCTCCACCGGCGCCGACCACTTCTCCAGGCCGTCTTCGACGCCGAAGGCCGCGACCTTCCCGTCCCCGCCGCCGAAGCGAAGCGGGCCCGCGCCGATGAAGGCGTAGGGATACTCCGCCGGGATCCGGCGGGTTTCCGCGCCCAGGAACTTCCCCCGCATCTTGATCGAGGACACGAACCCGCCCGCCAGGTCGTGGCCCGTCGCCATGTAGAACTGACCGCCGCGGCGCTCCATGTAGCCCTGGGGCGCGAAGCCGACTCTCGACTCGCCCAGCTTCTTCCCGGTGGCCACATCCGCCGAGACGTGGAAGACGCCCTCGTTCGGGAAGATCCCGGCGCAGAAGTAGGCCGCGCCCTCCTCGACCAGGACGCCGGTCCGGACCGGCCAGGCGCTGATCATCCGCTCGTTGCCCGGGATCCGGCGGTCGGGCGTGACGGCGCGGAGTTTCCAGAGGAGGCCGCCGTCCTCCGCCCGCACGCAGTACGCGGCGCCATCGTCCGACCCGAAGAGGACGCGCCCGTCGGCCACGGTGGGCGCGAGCCGCACGGGCCCCTCGGCCCGGTGCGTCCAGAGGGTCGCGCCGGTCGCGGCGGCGAGGCAGACGAGAGCGTCCTCGGAGGAGGAGCCGTAGAAGACGCGGTCGCCGACCGCCGCGAGCGGGAAGGCGCGGTCGAAGACGACGCGCGGCTGGATGACGTCGACCCGGTTCCAGAAGTCGCGCTTCGCCGGCTCCGGCCAGGCGGGCGCGGGCGGGAGCCGCGAGACGTGAATCCAGCGGAGGCGGAGGGGGAGCCGCGGTTCCTCGTCGGAGAGGCCGGTCCGCTGGTTGTCGCGGAGGTGCGTCGGCCAGTCGACGACGTCGGGACGGACGGGTTCGATGCCGGGGAAGGCCTGCTTCCGCGCGTCGAAACGGGCGCGCAGCTCGGCCTCGCCGAGCGCGCGGCCCCACACGGCCGCAGACTCGACGCGGCCGACCATCGGGTAGTTCTCGTCGTCGTCCTTGTAGGCGCCGAGCACGAAGGCGGCCTTGGGGGGATACGCGATGTCGCCCGACTGCTCGGCGGACTTCCGCTCGAGGCGGCCGTCCACGTAGATCCGCTGCTCCTTCCCGTCGTAGGTGCCCGCGACGTGGTACCAGAGTCCCGTCTGGAAGGCGCGGGAGGCGGCGAGGTAAGTGAGCTTGCCGGGCTTCTGGCCGGCGAGCGCAAAGAAGAAGGACGTCTCGTTGTAGCCCAGGAGCCAGCCTCTCTCGTAGTTCCCGTTGTCCTGGATCGCCCCGACGAGGCCGCCCCACTTCTGTGCCTTGTCGATCCGCACCCACGCCTCGACGCTGATCGTCCGGGCCGGGAGGGACGCCCGGGAAAGGTCGTCGGTCACGAGGAGGTGGGGGCCCGCGGCGGGGTCGCGCGGGTTCCCGCCCTTGGCGAGGCCGGGCAGGAGGAGCGCCTTCGGATCGTCCGTGGCGAACGCCGGCTCCGCTCCGACCAACGTTGCCCCCAGGTCGCCGGCCGTCTGTCGAAACGAGGAATCCCGAAGTCGATCCTGGGTCAGCGACCAGCCCCGGACGGGGCCCCCGTCCTGGACAAGCAGGGCGAACGAGACCAGGAGGACCATGAATCAACCCAAATCAAACTGGATGATTTGGGTTCACTCAGGGGCCCCAGGCGGGGGTGCCCTCCTCGAAGGGGCCGTGGGTGAGGCGGAGGAGGTCGCGGCCGTCGACGCGGATCGCGAAGAGGTCGCCGTAGGGCTGAGGCTGGTGGGGGAGCGAGACCTCCTCGGCCGAGTAGCCCGCGCGCTGGCTCGCGAAGACGATCCAGTTCCCGTCCGGCGAGAAGTGCGGATGGTTGTTCCGGCCGCCCCCGCCCGCCAGCTTGCGGAGCCCCGAGCCGTCCGGCCGCACGAGCCAGATCTCGTAGTCGCCGCCCCGGTCGCTCGCGAAGGCGATCCAGTCCCCCTGCGGCGACCAGTCGCACATCGTGTCGGTCCACTTCCCCTCGGTGAGGCGGCGGACGTCGGTCCCGTCGGCCTTCATGGTGTAGAGGTTCTTCGCTCCGTCGCGCCCCGAGCGGAAGACGAGTCGGGAGCCGTCCGGCGACCAGGAGGGGAAGCCGTCGTTCCCGGTCCCCCGGGTGAGCTCGTGGAAGCCCGTGCCGTCGGGCCGGACGGTCGCGATCTCGACCTTCCCCCCCGCCCCCTGGAAGACGCCGCCGAGCGAGAAGGCGATCGGCCCGCCGCCCGGCGCCCAGGAGAGGGCGAAGAGCCCGCGGTGCTCCCCCCGGTGGAGCGTGCGGCGCGCCGAGCCGTCGCGGTTCATGACGTCGACCGTCGAGAAACCCGGCCCCGCGAGGGCGAGGCGCCGGCCGCCCGGCTCGAACGCGGGGAAGGCTCCCGCCACGCGGACCATCGAGAGCTTGGTCCCGTCCGGCGTCGTCCAGGGCTCGACGTTCGGAGTCTCGCCCGGCGTGGCTTGATGCCAGGTGACGAGCTTCCCGTCGGAGGAGAGCGACGGGTTCCAGTGGTCGGTGGAGTCGGTCGTGACGGGCGTGAGCGTCCCGCGGTCGAGGTCCATGATCTCGATCTGCCGGTGGGCGCCTCGCTTCACGACCATCGCGAGGAATTGCGCGTGCGATGATCCCCGCGGCATCGTGGCCTCGATGTCCTTGGGCGTGACCCGCCGGAGCCCCGAGCCGTCCGTGTTCACGCGCCAGACGCCCCAGGAGCCGTCGCGTTTGCTGTGGAAGTAGACGGTCCTGCCGCGCGCGAAGGTCGGCCAGCCGCCGTCCTCGGCCACCTTCCGGCGCTCGCTCCCGTCGGGCTTCATGACGACGATGTCCGAGCGCCCGGCCTCCCCGCTCCCGGTCGCGCAGGCGATCACGTCCCCCCAGCCGTACCAGGCGGGCGAGTAGTCGCTCGCGCCGACCGGCGAGATCCGCTGGACGCCGTGCCCGTCGGCGCTCATCACGTAGAGGGCGTTCCAGGCGTCCCCGTCCTTCGAGGCCGGCTCCCGCGTGCTCGAGAAGAGGATCGAGCGGCCGTCGGGCGACCAGGCGGCGTGGTCGTCGTAGGCGGCGGAGTCGGTGAGGCGGCGAGCCGCGGTCCCGTCGGCGTTCGCCGCGTAGAGCTCGCCGTTCCCGTCCCGCTCGGAGACCCAGGCGACCTTCCGGCCGTCGTTCGTGAGGATCGCGTTGTAGTCGTTGGCCGGGGAGTCGGTAAGGCGCGCCGTCTTCCCGCTCGTCCGGTCCATGAGGTAGACGTCCCAGCCGCGCGGGGCGAGCGAGGCGAAGGCGACGGTCCCCGTCGGGGCGTCGGACGGGAGCCGCCGGGGCTGGGTGGGCGCGAGCATCGCGATCTGACGGGTCATGAACTCGCGGAGCAGCGGGATCCTCGACTCCCGGACGAAGGCGAGCGCACGGTCGGGGCGCTTCTCAGCCATGGGCCAGGCCGCGTACCAGGTCATGAGCGGGAGGTTCGGGTCCTCCGCGTCCTGGGCGTGCGAGGCGAGGCCGAAGAGGATCCCGAGCGTCTTCTCAAAGGGCAGGCGGCGGCAGGCGGAGGCGAGGTAGAGCCGGACGACGGGCGAGGGGTCGCTCCGCGCCATCTCGGCCCACTTCGCGAGGACCGCGTCCGGCACCTCGCGGTCCTCGGCCTCGAGCTGGATCGCCCAGGCCCGGACGTACTCGTGGGGGCTCGAGAGGAGTTCGGCGCGCTTCGCGTCCGCGAGGCCGCCCGTCACGTGGAGGGCCCAGAGGGCGCGGAGCTTCCGGGTCTCGTCGGGATGCCGGTCCAGGATCTCGAGGAGGGCGGGGGCCACGTCGGCCTTCCGTTCCTGGAGGAGGCGGCGGGCGTGGGTCACGAACCAGTCGTTCTTGTGGAGCTGGAGCTTGACGAGCTCCTCGTTCGGGAGCTTCGCGAGGTCGGGCCGGACGGGCCGGGGCTCGCCGTAAGTGACCTTGTAGATCCGCCCGGTCTCGCGGTGCGGATCGCGGGTGTGGCACTCGCCGCGGTCGTACCAGTCGATGAGGACGACGTTGCCGTCGGGACCGTAGTTGAGGTGGAGCGCCGTGAACATGCGGTCCTCGACGGAGACGAGGAAGTCCTTCCCGTGGGCCGCGGCGAAGCCGCTCCCCTTCCGCCGGGGGAGGTCGTGGTTGATGCGGCGGCCGTGGAGGTTGCTCGTCATCACGGTGTTGCGGTAGGAATCGGGGAAGGCGTCGCCCAAGTAGACCATGCAGCCGCAATGGGCGTGGCCTCCGCCGGCGGCGAGCTGGGCCTCCGGTCCGCCGCGGGAGTTCTCGAGGCGGCCGACCCAGTGGAGGTGGTCGGCGATGGAGTCGATGCGGCGGTAGGCGAAGCGGCTCGACTCCCGGCCGCGCCAGGGCTCGAAGTGGGCGCCCTGGATGGCGTGGAAGAGGTGGGGGTTGACGCAGTTCGTGATCAGGGCCTGGCCGCGATCGTCGAAGGAGACGCCCCAGGGGTTGGTGGTGCCGTCGCAGAAGGCCTCGACGACGTGGCGCGTCGGGTGGTAGCGCCAGACGCCGCCGTCGAAGTGGAGGCGCTGGTCCATGGGGGTGCCGGGCTTGCCGAGGTCGCTGATCGAGGTCCGGCCGTGGCCGCCGTAGAGCCAGCCGTCGGGCCCCCAGGTGAAGCCGGTGGCGATGTTGTGGCCGCCCTGGAGGCCGAAGCCATCGAGGAGGACCTCGGGGGGCCCGTCGGGCTTGTCGTCGCCGTCCCGGTCGGGGACGAACCAGAACTTGGGGGGGGCGATGACCCAGAGGCCGCCGAAGCCGACCTCGATGCCGGTGATGTAGGTGAAGCCCTCGCAGAAGACCTTGCGGACGTCGTGCTTGCCGTCGCCGTCGGTGTCCTCGAAGATGAGGACGCGGTCGCGGCCGGGGGGGTCCCACCGGGGGTAGGACAGGGCCTCGGCGACCCAGACGCGGCCGCGGTCGTCGAAGGCGAAGCTGATGGGCTGGCGGACGTCGGGCTCGCCGGCGAAAAGCGCGACCTTGAAGCCCTCCGGGACCCGGAGCTGCCGGGCGGTCTCCTCGGGGGGCCGGGGCTCCTGGGCGGCGGCCAGGATGAGGAGGAGGTTCAGCACGGCACTATACTAACGCCGCGGGGCTGGATTCACGGTGGTTTCAGGTAGGTCGAAATAGGCTGCCCGGCATGCCTTAGACCCCGGTGAGGGACCCTCGATGAAAGCGACGCCGGCGTTCGTGACGGTCTGCATGCTGCTCGGCTGCTCGGTGATGGTGAACCTGATCGTTATTTTCCGGCCGCGCGAGGAGGCCCCGACCCCGAGGAACGCTCCGGCGCTCGCGGCGGAAGCGCGACCGGCCGCCCCGGGGGAGGCCCCCGTTCCGATGGCCTACGCCGATCGGTCGAGATCGGAGCCGGTCCGGCGGACGGCCGAGGCGGCGCCCGCGGAGTTCCGGCCGGGCGCGGTCTCGGCGCCGAAGGGGGGGTCGGTGAAGGACGATCCGGCGGTGGCGGCGGTGATCGAGGCGCAGGACAGCTTCGGGGCCTTCTGGAAGGACCTCGAGCGGCTTTTCAAGGCGAAGTCGCGCCTCGACGATGCGAAAGTGTTCGAGACGGCGCTCGGGACGACGATGGATTTCCTCGAGCTCCCGGCGGGGTCGCGGCCGCGCTTTTTCGAGTCGGCTCGGGCGGGGGTGGCGCTGATCGCCCAGGCGCGGAGGGAGTACGAGGCGGGGCGGAAGGCGATCCCGCCGCGGGACAAGAGCAACCCCGCTTCGGTGGCGCTCTACGACCAGCAGAAGAACGCGGTGGACGACCGCTACCAGGAGCAGGTGCGGGTGGCGGTGGAGGGGGTGAAGTCGAACCTGGACGCGTCGCGGCCGCGGCACGTCGAGTTCGGCGGCGCGGCGGAGAAGTGGCTGAAGAGCCTGGTCCCGAAGGGCGCGCAGCCGTAGGGAGCGGGGTGGATCCCAGGATGAAGGGAGGACGAGGATGAGCATGCTGGGGATGGCGGCATGCCTGCTGCTGGCGGCGCAGGACGCGGGGAAGTCGAGGGAGGAGCTGGCGCTGGCGAGGCTGGCGACGGAGCTTCCCGGCCTGATCAAGGCCGCGGACGCGGACGGGAACGGGACGCTGGGGGCGGTCGAGTTCCGGACCTTCCTGCCGGCGCTCAAGAAGGCGGGGGACGCGGCGCTGGGGGCGGCCGACCCCGCGATCGCGGAGAAGAAGGCGGCCAAGGATCTCAAGAAGTACGACGCGAACGCGGACGGGAAGCTGGACGACTCGGAGCGCGCGACGATGGCGGAGGAGGCCCGGCTCAAGGAGATCAAGGACTTCGACTGGGACCGGGACGGGAAGCTGGACGAGCAGGAGAAGACGGCGATGGGCTGGTACGCCGAGCGCCGCTCGCTCTACACGTTCCGGAGCAAGGTGGACCTGGACGGGAGCGGCGAGGCCTCGGCGGCGGAGCTGGCCGGGGCGGTGAGCCCGCTCACGGGGATCAAGGTGAAGGCCCCGAAGCCCTAAGTTCCCGATTTTCCCTTGAATTCGTCCGGGGCGGCCTTAGAATGCGGACCGTTCCACTGCCAGAACGCTTCTTGATTGGGGCGTAGTGTAACGGTAGCACCGCAGACTCTGGATCTGCTTGTCTAGGTTCGAATCCTAGCGCCCCAGCCACCTTGGACGGCCGTTTCCCGATCTCGACGCTACGGCCAGTTTGGACAGCGTAGAGAAGGGTTCCCGCAGGTTCGAAACAGCCCGCCCGCCGGAAATGACCACTTTCGAAACCACGAGGTCGATGAGCTTCCGCCGGGCGAACGGGTCCTGCTCCTTGACGTAGATCTCGTGCGCCCGCTGGGCCAGGTCGAGCACTCGCGCGCCCTCCTCCAAGTAGCTCAGGTCGGCCTTCTGGTGGGCCCCGAATTCGTTCTGGATCTCGATCTGCCGCGCCCGCCAGGTCGCGGCCCTGTCCCGGAACTCGTCCGGGGTGATCAGGCCGTCCAGCCGGTCGTTGTAGGCCTGCTCGAGCCGTCCCTTGAGCCGGGTCTGCTCGGCCTGGAGCGCGGCGAGCCGCTCCTTGTGGTAGTCCTGCTCGGCCCCGAAGCTCTCGCGGAGCGCCTGCTTGATCTCCTTGAGGGTTCCCAGGTCGATCGTCAGGCCCTTGAGGGGCAGCCCCAACTGATCGGCCAGCGCCTCCTCGCGGATGTACGAGCCCGTGCAGACCTTGCCCTTCTTGTGGCCGGTGCAGTGGTAGTAGACGTAGCGGAGCTTCTTCCCGCTCTTGAGCTTTTTCGTCTTGGTCTCGGCGGTGATGGCCGATTCGCAGTGGCCGCACTCGCCGAGGCCGCGGAAGGCGAACGTCTTCGACTTCGGCCGCTTCTGGCCCCCCAGGATCTCCTGGACCCGGTCGAAGAGCTTCTTGGTGATGAGCGGCTCGTGCTTCCCGACCACGAACTGCCCGCTCCACCGGACCATGCCGTAGTAGACCGGATTGGTGAGCAGGTGATAGACGGCACTCCGACCGATGGGCTCGGCCGAGTTCCGGTAGCGCAGGCCCTCCTTCTTGACGATCCGCTCCATGTCGTCGAGCGAGTACCGGCCCGTCGCGTAGAGCTCGAAGACCTTCCGGACGAGCCGGGCCTGGTCGGAGTCCACGTCGATCTCGTGCGTCTCGGTGTTGTTGAGGTAGCCGATCGGGGCCATGCCGGGGAAGCCCCCGTTCTTCACCTTCTCGTTCATCCCCTTCCTGACCTCCTCGGAGAGGTTGTTGATGTAGTTCCGGGCGAAGACGACCTCCATGTCGAGCCGGAGCTTCTCGTTGGAGCGGGAGTTCTTGTTGAGGACGAGGCCGGTGGCGAAGAAGTGGACCTCCTTCCCGTAGTTGTCCATGAGGTCGTAGAGCCGGACGAGGTCCATGAAGTTCCGGGTGAACCGGTCGGTCTTCTCGAAGAGGATGACCGTGACCGTGGGTTCGCTCTTGGCGAGGCGCACGAGCTCCGCGAAGGCCTTCCGGTCGTCGTCCTTGGCCGATTCCGAGACGATCCAGCGCCGCACGATCTCGAACCCCTTGCGGGCGGCGTAGGACTCGCCGACCCGGATCTGGGCGTCGAGCGAGAACCCTTCCTCCTGCTTGGGGGAGGAGACGCGGACGTAAAGGAACGCCTTAATCAGGGCGGTCATGCGGCCTTCCTTTCCTGCCGCGCGGGTGCGCGGTCCATCTGGTCGAGGAGGACGAAAAACTGGGCGAGCAAGCGCCGGTCTTCCTCGGCGAAGCGCGGGTCGGGCGGTGAGCCCGGTTCCTCGCGCGGGTGTCGGACGTCCTCTTGAACCGCCGCGGGGGTGGAAGGTTCGCGGGAATCGCCGGCGGGTGCCCGAAAGCACTTCTGCTTCCCCATGCCGAATCTCCTTGATCGAGACTTGGATGGGATGCAGAAGCGTGGCCCCGAAGGTTACCCGACTTTGCCTTCCCCAATCTAAAGCACATGAGATCGCTCGATTGTTAACACGAATCGTACGCTCCTACGCGACCTGGCTGCGTTTCAGGCGCTCCCGCAGCTCCTCCAGCTTCTTCTCCGCCCGCTGGGCGTGGACCCGGGCCGCCCCCGGCGTCGTCCGGGCGGCCCGGGCGGCTTCCTCCTGGGTCATGCCCTGCGCCGTGGCGAAGAAGACGGCCCGCTGCTTCTCCGACAGGACCTCCTTCACCTGCGAGACCGTCGCCTCCAGCTCATCGCTCGTTTCGGCCCGCCGAGCGGGATCATCCTCCTTGGGGGCTTCGACCTTGAGGAGCTCCCTGGCGCCCTCCTCGCCGGTCAGGATCCGGCGGTCGCGGCGCCACTTGAGCCAGAGCTTCTTCCGCATCCCCTGGCGGAGGAACTCGATCCAGTCGTTCTTCTCCGGCGGCTCCTTGAGGTCCCCCTTGAGCGCGGCCTGATAGGCCTCGAGGATGACGTCGGAGAACGCGTCCTCGGAGTCGTACCACTTCCGGCGGGACCTGCCGGGGAACTTCCTGAGCACCTCTTCGCGGAATCGGAAGAGCTGGGCGAAGAAGTCCTTGCAGGCGGCCTCGTCGCCTCCCCCGCACCGCGCCAGCGCTGCGTTGACGGCGAGGATGCGCTCGTCCTGCTCCCGCGGAGCATCCGGGCGCTGCGCCTCCTGTTCTCCCGAGGATCGCTTCATTGTGTGCCTCTAATCCTGAAGGCGCCTTGACCCCCCAAACCGGAGGAGGTTTGGGCGAGAATAGTTTCAATTCCCTGGGGTCGAAGCCGATCCTTACGCACGTCGGTGCAACCCTCCATTCTTGAAGGCGTACTGACCCCCCAAAGGGCACGCGGATCGGCGAAGATAGTCTCGATTTTCCTCCGATGCGGGCGACCCTTGCGTCCGGCATTTCGGCCCTCCACTCTTGAAGGCGTGCTGACCCCCCAAACTGCACGAGGAACGGCGAAAATGGATCCGGAGACCGTCGGCCGTCCCGGGCCGTCCTGGTCCGGTTTGCTATTCGAGCGTCCCCGCTGGTCCAGCACGGATCCTCTACCCAAGGGGTCCCTTGACCCCCTTGACCGGAAGAGGAACCTCCGGGCATGGGTGAATATGGGTTCGATTCCTGGGCGGTCATAGGAAGGGTCTCCACGTCGGGGGTGTGTGGGAGCGCCATCGCCTGGCCTGTGTCGGCCCCCCCCTCCCCGGTCGCCGGAGGCGGCCGGGGCGAAGGGCCACTGTCACAGCCCTGGGCGATGGCCTGGGGAGCGGGCGGCGCGTCGCCCTTCCGCCTCGACCGCGGAGCGGGCGAGGCGGCCCTTCCCCTTTGGCCAGTGTACCTCCCCCTTCACCTTGCCCCTTGCCCTTGGCCCTTGGCCGCGCCGGAGGCGCGGCGGCCTTCTCCCTCTTCAGCTCACGCGCTCGGTTTTGCCGATTGTCCTTGATGCAGAGAGTTCCCGAGGCAATCATCAAGTTTGCATAGTGACACTTCCATTGCCGGAGTGTGGGAATTGCGATTGCCAGGCCTGGTCCAGTGCTTGTAAGCCAGGGCGGAAAGGATGGAAGCCGTGGGCGCTGTAGCGAAAGCCACGGTTCATCTCGGGGCAAGGCGCACGGTTTCCTGCTTCCTGTTGGCCATGGCTGCACATTCAGTTCTTGCATGTAGCGGAGCCCAAGGAGATACGCAGGAACGCCCCTCGCCGGACCAGATCCACCGACATGTCCGAGGGCTGGGTTCGGAAAGCATTGAAGAGCGAAACCAGTCCGCGCAGGAACTCAAGCGGGCTGACAGCGCGGCTGTCCCCTTTCTGAAGGAAGCCGCGGAGAGCAAAGATCAGGAGATCGCTGCCCGTGCGAAACACGTCTTGCGTGTCATCGCAATTCGCGGACAGTTGACTCCGGGTCTCCTATCGCTCATGCCCGGCGTCGAGGAGCGGCTGGCCGGCGGCGACAATCACGAGTGGACCCGCGTCTTCCTCGAGGCCGGGACGGTCACCTTCGGCGGCGGGATCGCCGAGCGCACGAAGAGCGAGGATCTCAAGCCCCTTGCCGAACGCGCCTTCCAGGGTATGACCGGCACGGAAGAGGGGTGGGTCTGCAACGTGATCGGCGAGCGCCAACTCCATCTCATGACCCCCCAGCTGATGAAGCTGCTGCGGGACGGAAGCGAAGACTCGCAACGACGCGCTACGCAAGCGCTCGGAGACCTGCGGGTCAAGGAAGCGGCACCCGAGATCGTGAGGCTCATGAAGAAGATCGAGCACATCGCCTACACAAGCACCGCCTACTATGCGCTTTGCCGGATGGAGAAGGAGGCGGTGCTTCCAAGTCTCTTGCCTGTCGTCAAGGACGGGGAGAGCTGGATACGCGGCTATGCCATCCAGGTGCTCGCAGAACTCGGGGCCAAGGAGGCTGTGCCGGCGATCCGAGACCGGCTCAAGGACGACGATAGCTCCGTCCTGGAGGCTGCCATTGAGGCCCTGGCCACCCTTGGAGCAAAGGAGGCGGCAGGCGACATCGCAAAGCTACTCGAAGGGGAATACGTTCATGTCGCAGTGGACGCGGCCCAGGGCCTTGCAAACCTGCAGGCCAAGGAGTTCATCCCCCAAATCGCCAAGTGGCTCGATCCCCGCCATCCTCCCTACGCCCAAAGGGAGATCGGCAGAGCGCTGTGTACCCTGGGCTCCCCCATCGGCATCGAGTGGTGGCTCGAGCGGGCGTCGCGCGACGATGAGTTGGACCTTGAACCGCTCAATGCCGCACGGCGTCCCGACATGTGGAAGCAGCTCAAGGGGAAGCGGATTCGGTCGCCCGGGGTGACGGGCAGAAAGCTGGGCGAGCTCATTGCCGCGCAGCTAGGCCTCAAGTGGGATGCCTCGGCCCTGGGTTCAGCCGAGGAGAAGCCCTGGTTACCCGGCTACACGGAGGTTCAGCCAAGAGGGTGGGCCGTGCGAGACCTGGACCTCGCCCTCAGCGGAGTGCACAGCGAGGGATACGAGTACGTTCTCGAGTCCGACCGCATTCGCCTCCTTCCCCGCGACAAGGCGCTCGCCTTTTGGAAGGACTGGTGGGCTCGCGAGAAGAGGAAGTGACCCCATGCGCCGCTTCGTTTGGTGCCTTGCCGCGGCTGGCGGCCTGATGTCCCTCTTCGGATGTTCCGGACGTGACCAGGAATCATCTGCCGGCGGGGTGACAGAATCGTCCGCGTTCGAATCTGCCGCCACGGCTCCGAACGCTCCCCCAAGGACCGGGAAGTATCAGCTTTCGTCTTCCGTGCGAGCGGTCACCGTCGCTCTGGATCGCGACCACTACCTCATGCGGAGCCCGATGAACGGCTGCGCGGGCCGGGTCTTCGCCGCGATCGGCATCAAGCCACCCCCTCTTGCTGAACCCATCCCAGCCGCCAGAACCCTCAAAGCGTAGTGGTAAAGAATCTCATGCCAAACGCAAACCCTTGGGCCTCAAGAGAGTCGTGTTTCAAACTGTCAAACTTGGGTCAGAAACCGACCGGAACGGCGCTTCGCCGGCGCAGTCCAGCCGAGCGGTGGTCCTTCGGAAGGGAGCCGATATGAGTTACGACCTCATGGTCTTTGATCCCGGCGCAGCTCCGCGTCACCGGGCGCGCTTTCTCGCGTGGTACGAGAACCAAGCGGACTGGCAGGAATCCCACGGTTACAACGACCCCGAGATCCCGGCCCTGGGCTTGAAAGACTGGTTTCGCGAGATCATCAAGACCTTCCCGCCGATGAACGGGCCGCTTGCCGGAGACGATCCGGACCATCCGAGGCTCACGGACTACAGCCTCGGGCGCTCGGTGGTTTATGCCGCGTTTGCGTGGTCCGAAGCCGAAGCGGCCTACAAGCTTGTGAAGGAACTGGCGGCCCGGCACGGAATTGGGTTCTTCGACGTCAGTGGCGACGAGGGAGACATCTGGTGGCCGGTGCCGAAGTGGAAGCTCTCCTGCGAAGCGAAGGGCGAGATCCCGCTCCCCCTCGAACTTGCCTTTGGGGAGGCCCTGAACACGCTCGATCCCAGGAAGAACTCGTACTTCACTCTCAAGCACGACGGCGGCCATTACATTCAGTGCGGGGGGGGCGCGGCGGCATGCACGGTTGAATTCAGACGCTACGAGGCGGCCAGCAAGTACGAGCATTATGTCGTCGGTCATGCCGCTGGCTCGAAGCAGGCCGCTTCGATCAAGATGAGTCAAGGCGTCGTGGAGGTCCGGAAGGGCGAGGTCCTCAATTCCGCGGAGGCCGCGGAGCTATTCGACCTCTTCTTCGCCGGGAAGACATTCCCGGAAAAGTATGCCCTTCGAAGGAAGAAGATCTAGTCCGCTCTGAACGTCCAGCTTTGCCGCTTTAGCCGCCCGCACGGGGGCTTACAACTTTGCCAGGATCCTCAGCCGCGCCACGGTTTCGGCGATATCCCGTTCCAGCGCCTCCGGGGGGCACGATGGAGATCCCCCCAGCTCGCGAACGAAAACCACTTCCGACAGATGACCGAGGCGCCAGTCCCGTTCGGCCTTGGCATTCCCCCCCGCCAGCGCGTTCTGGATCTCATCATGACTAAAGAGGCTCCCTTCGAGCCTGGTGGGCACGAACCCGGCATCCTTCACCCGCTTGAGCTGGATATGCGCCTCGAAGAGCGACCCCCGGTTACGGAGGATCCTCGATTGAAGGACCAATGCACGCTCCACCCAGCTCCACAGATTGAAGTTCCCTGTGAATTTCGATCTTCCCACGGTCTTGCATACCTCGAGCGCCTCGTCTTCGCGCTCCGCCACGTACAGCCACAGCGCCAAGTGCAAGCCCGCCCTGAGCGACTCCTGCTTGGTCAGCTTGAAGTTGTTGGAAGCGCGTTTCTTCACGCTGGAGATGATCCGGACGCGTTCCCCCCTGGGGTTGAATGCCTTTGGCAACGCCATCCTAGACACTCGTCCGGACTCCAATGGAATCGCCCGGGGGAATCTCGGCAAACCGCACGTACCCCTGGTCACGGAGGCGAGCGGCAAAGGCGTCGACGTACGCCCCAAACATGCCCCTCCGGTGGCGTTCCAGCACCGCCGGCAGTGCGAATCCCCAGTGCTCCAGCATGCCTTCTCCTTTCTGGCCTGCGGCCAAAAGTGAATCAGGCAGCCAGGATTATGCCGAGCCGTCAAGGGGCCTCGCAGGCCTATGGACTCAGCAACCTTGGGACGGGGTTCTCGGCACCGGGCTCCTTTCCTCGGATGCCTTCACTCGCGTCTCATGACCCTCACTGTGATATTCAAGAGTCCGCCATTTCTTGTCGATCCATTCCTGATGCGCGCTCTATCGTGTTCGATTATGTTGGGGGCCCTCGCGGCCGGATGCGTGACCACCCGGCCGATACTTGCGGATTCGCCACTACTCGTATGCGTAGAGCAGGACGGACGGGCTCAGATACCCATCAATGGACAACTTGTGCTTGTCCGTCACCCGTTTACGCTAGTCCTGCGAGCGCGCCCAGATGAAGGTATCCTTGTGAACGCCTCGGCCAATCCGATCACGCTGGGTCTTTTGCCCTTCACCAACGATTTGGACGAACTTCCCGGCTTTCGCTGTACCGGTATGGCAGATTGTCTGGGAAACCCAAAGCAAGAACTCGTGCTTTCGGACACTGCCCCAAACTATTGGTACTTCGACAGCAATGGAGAGCATCGCTTCGATGCACCGCCTGCAGAGAGCATGCAGGGATCACTAGGACGGCGGACAGTGTCTCTGTTGAGGACACACGGAAAAGAAAGTCCGGCATCTCTACAAGATTGGCCCCATGAGCAGCTCCACTTGGTGTTCATTCGATCAATTTGGCGGAAGACCGTTCGGCCTCCTTTCGAAGGGTTCGAAGAAATGGCAGGCCAACTCAGGGTCGCGATTGAGAAGCAAGGGCTGACGATCAGATTCAAGTAAGCGTTCATGGCGGAAGACTATAGCCACGGCTTAGCTCGGCATAATCCGGAACTCGGGATAGTGGCGGTTATGCCGATCTCGGCATAACCGCCACAGCTTCGCCACGCACTTCCTGAACCGGGGAGCGGATCTCTTCACCCTGATGACGCTCCTCGGCCACGCGTCGCTCCAGTCGACCCAGCTCTACATCCGCCTTGCGACGGCGCGGGTGGAGGAGGTCTACCGCAGGTGCCACCCGCGAGAGTAGGGGCCCCGGGAGCCAGGGTGTCCCTGACTTCGGAGGCGACCGCGGGACGCGCGCGGGGCGGGCTCGGGCCGGGACTGGCGGAGGAGTTCGGCCGTCGCGAGCTTCCCGAGGAATTGCCGCTCCGCCGCAATCCGCGCCGCTTCGTCCCGCGCGGCCCGCTCCCGACGATCGAGCGCCGCCTCCCCCGAGGGGAGAATCCCGGGCCAAGGCAGTTCCGCCGGCCGCCACGCCTCCTGGATCTCCTCGAAGTCCGCCCGGTCCTCGATCTCAGTCCTCCGGGGCATCACCGATTCCCATCGTCGTCCCCCTTTCCGGCAAGCGGCCCCGCGCTCCGGGCACAGACCCAACGGGAAACACCAAGTTCCACGCTCCCACGCTCCGCCCAGTCCGGCCCCGGGAGGGGGGACCCCCGCCGATTCTTGCGCGGATGGTCCTCCTGAGCCAGGCCCCATTTTCCCGGTCTTTGCGGCTCGGGTGGGAGCGGTCGGAGAGGTACGGGCCTGCGTACGGTCCTGCGCGATTCGCACTCCGACTGGGATGATGGTACAATCCACGTGCACCTCGACTTCCCAACGCTGACAACATCTGAAGGGTTCCGATCATGATGATCCAGTGCCCCGTCTGCGCGGGCACAGTAAGCACTGATGCGGCACACTGCCCCCACTGCGGTCACCCTCCGCATCGCTCCTGTACTGACTGCAGCAGGCGGATCACCCCTGCCTCTTCGATCTGTCCTCACTGTGGATCGCCTCAACCGCGGACGGATCACGATCGGAAGATGCTTGATAAGCCGACATCCGGCGGGCTCATTCAGCACCCAGAGGCGCCCAAGCTCCTGCGCGTCCGCTCGAAGGTCATGCGGCGGATGCGCTCCATGGGTCGAGGAGTGTGGAGAAGTCCCCGGGGTATTCCTCTGATCGTTGCTGCTCCGACCCGTGATGCAACTGCTCACAGGAATCCGAGCTCGGCTCCCATCGTGATTGCGATCCTGGTGGCCTCGCTACTTCTTCTCGGAGGATGGATTGGTTATCAGGAATATCAGAAGGCACAGGCCATAGCCGAGATAGACAGAGTGCTTGGGATCCTGGAGGCAACAATCGAGAGAATCCACCGCCCGAAGAAAGCTGAAAGGTGGGAGGACATCCGCCGGGAAATCATCGCGCTTTTTGACCAGCTTGATGGGAGAGAGCAAAGAGAGTTCCTGCTAACCTTCCGCACGTCCGCCGAATCATCAGCACGTCAATCGGCCGGCAGTACAGAGGCCTTGCAAGTGTGCCTGGATCAGATTGCCACGCTTGACGGTGATCTCCGCCGGAGGGTGAAGGGGAACTAGTTCCCGCTGAGCTCACGGGAATGAGAGAGTCTGGCCTTATCTTCTCAAGGAGCTACGGCAGAAGAACCGCCAAGCGAGCGGAGTGAAGTGTCCACGTGTGAGAGAAGGGGATCGCGACTCGGTACCTGGGCCCGCTTGCGCCGGCCAGTGCCGTCCACGGGCCCGACGCCGCCCACCTCCAGCCTCTCGCGGCCCCACGACCAGGACGGGCCCCCAGAGAGTGGCCGGGTCGCTCCGCGCGGGTGCCTGTAGGCGCAGCTGCAGGATGTTGTTGGGCTCTTAAAATCATCCGGTGACTCTAGAGCTTCCTGAACGACCCTTAAGGTTTCCCCCTTGTCTGGCCTCGGGGCGAAGAACGTTTCCCGGTTCCAACTATGGATCGCCCCCCCGATGGCTGCATCATGCGGCTTGCACCCACTCCGGCCCGGGAGGACCCGGGTTGGCTGTCCGCCCAGTGGCCACACGACGTCCGCCGACCGGTGTCATGGGGGTGACCCGGACCCGGCGCAATTGCCACTCCCTCGCGGCGGCCCGGTCCATCGCGGCATGGATCCCAGCGGGATCACGGGGAAGGGGAGCGGTCACCCTGGGTCGCGGCAAACTCCACCGAGAGGACCGTCGCCCGCAGGAGGGCCACGAAGAGGATGAGGGCCACAAGAATCATCCTGCCCGAGGGGTACGGATGGAAGGCGCCCCATACGACGACGGTTCCCACGAAGATCAGCAGGCTCAGGATCGAAAAGGGGAGCGGGTTCGCTTTCAGGAATACCCCGAAGACGAAGATGAGCCCGCCGCAGGCGATGAATCCCTCGCTGAAGAGGTACTCCCTCTCCCGGGCAGCGTCCTGGATCTCGAGGGCTTTCATGGCGGGAATCTGGACGCCGCGCCCTTGCAGGCGAGCCGTTTCCCGTTCGATATGCCTCGCGACCTCTGCCGGGTAGGTGGCGACGTAGGTCAGCCCTAAGAGCCCGATTACCGCGCCGCATGCGACCAAGATGAACTCGGCCTTCCAGAGCTTGTACCGGGCCTGGGCTTTGGAAGCGTCATCCGGAGCGCCGCCCCCCTCGGGAGGCCCTGCGACATGCGCGGAGCTCTCTCGCCTCGACGGAGGAGCAAGGGGACTCCTGCAATGGTCGCACCGGAAGGCCTCGAACGGGATCTCCTTGTAGCAGACCGGGCACGGCCGCGTTGGCATCGTCTTCCCCTTGGGAAGGGTCAAGGAGCTCCGGAAGCCGCTCCGCACGTCATGCCCGCCGTCCTCCCTGCTCGGCGAGCGCGGCCTCGAGCTGCGAGGGCGTGAGGGACCCCCTCCTCACCGCCTCGCGGCCGAGCGCGTCGTCGGACGAGGCCGCCATCTAATTGAACTCCCCCGCTCCCCAGCGACGCCGGGACTCCCTGGGAGGGCGGCGGCGCCCGTGAACGGGGTGGCCCGGGAGGGGCTTCACGCTCCTGGTGCCGGTCATCCCGCTCGTCCCGTGCATCAAGGGGAATGATACCCCATGCCGGCGGGGTTGTTCGGCGCCGACCACACCCAAGCGCTCTGGCCGCTGATCCACCGACGGTTCGCGGGCCAAGAGGTTTTGACCGACTGCATCCTCGAATTCGTCAACGACGAAACCGCGTTCCTGGGAACCCACATGAAAGCCACCCTGAAGAACCACTACGGGCCCAGCATTCCCGAGAGTCAGCGCATTCTCGTACGGCCGAAGAAGGCGGACGGGAAGATGTGGCGAAAGGGCACGTTCCCGGAGGGGGTGTTCGTCACGTTTCCCGAATAGGCGCCGGGACAGGGATCAGAGGAATTTGCGGATCGCGTTGAGTTTCCCTTGGAGATCCTCCCATGTGGGAATCGGGCCGAGGCATAGGACCTTGCACTGCTGCACGAACTCGGGGGCAAGCACCGCCCTCAACGGCGGCGGAGGAAACAGCGCGTCGCTCTTTGCAAAACTCATGTCCGGTGGTGGCACGTAGCTCTTCGGGAAATGCTCTCTGCTGATCCGGTCGTAGTCGGCTTTGATGTCGCCGTACTCTTTGGATTTCAGCATCGCCAGCACTTCCGGGCGGTCGGCAAGGCAGAAAAGGTCGTAATAGTGCCGCGCGTAGACGCCGATGGCCTTCTGCTGCGACTTGAGCGTCTCCACTTTGGCATTGATGGCGAACATCTTCTCCACAAAGGTCCGGCGGAAATGCAGCAGTCGCATCTCGAACGCGCCCTCGTCATCAGCGCCCAGCGACGCGCTCGTCTCCTGCAGGAACTGGCCAACGTAGGATTGAAGCCTGACGCGCTCGGTCGGTTCCCGGCCGCTCGCGGTGCCGGCCTCGACCAGGACACGGTTCCGAATCTCGCCGGTTCCCGCGAACCGCTGCTTGTACTGGAAGCGGTCGTTTCTGCCGAAGCCGCCGATCGTCTGGCTCTCCTCGCTGACGAAGACCATGCCGGGATGCTTCTCGATCTCCAGGCGCAGCTTCTTCAGCTCGCGGTCGATGCCCTTCTTGCCAAGTGCCGGCGTGAACGCAGTCGGATCGAGGAAGATGTCGACGTCCTCGGAGAATCGCTGGATGAGGTTCCACCCCTTCGACAGGCTCGTCCCGCCCTTGAAGATCGCCTTGTCGCCCGCAGCGCCGGCGATCATGCGCAGCGCTTCGGTGACGTAATAGTCCTTCTCGATGAGGGCTTCGCGAAGCTCGCGCGACCGGAAATGACTGGCCGCGCGGATGATGGCCTGATCGAAGTCCTGATGCTCAAACAGTTTCATCTGGCCTGCCAGTCTTTCGCGTGGGCCAAGCCTGCAAGCGCCCCAAACTGAAACCGGGAGAAGGGATTGAGGTTGGCGCGCAGTCGAGCCAGCGCGGTTTTCGGGTGGCCGAGCTGTTGACCGATGGCGCCGAGCATCGCGCGCACGCGCGGGGGCTCCGAGGACGCGACCGCCATCAGGCGGGTGTACCGCCCGGGTTGGGCGCAGTACTCGAGCAGCTTGCGCACGGTCTCCTCGGGCATCAGCTCACTCGTCTTGCCGCGGTTCCGCAGGAGGTCGAGGAGCGCGGCATCGGTCTTCCCAAGGGATCGCCACGCCGGGGGCCGGCGCGTATGGATGATGGCGTCTTTCCCCACAATCTGGCGGGGCAGACTCGGACCGTCCGTCGCCAGTTCGAGGCGCGCCGAGTGCTGCGTGGTGAAGCCGAGCAGGCTGGCCGCCGCCGTGCCTGACGGGAACATCGCGCGTTGCGGAAGCGGCAGCGCGCGGACGGCAGCCGGATTGGGCAGGCTCGGTCCAAAGACGGTCTGACGCGAACGGTAGTAGAGTCCCTTGCCAAGCCGCTGGAGGTGCCCCTGGCGGGTCAATCTGGAAAGCGCCTGGGCGACCGCCTGGAACGGAAACTCCGCGAAATCAGAGAGTCTCCAGATACGTTCTCCGCCCATCTCGATTCGCTGGCGGATCATGCGCGCCGCGCCGCGGGATGGCAGGGTCTTCTCCATGGTTGAATCGTACGGATTGGCTGTGGAAATGTCAAGCTTTTTTGATTAAAAACTTGACAATCACCCTGCCTGTTACAAAAAGTGGGGTAGTTCTTGAAACAGGCGATCACGCCGACCGAAGGTAAGCGGCACGCAGCTCGCGACGGTTCCGGCCGTGGCCGAGGGCTTCCAAGGTGTCCGCCAACGCCCGGTCGGACGCCGCCTCCGGCAAGAGACCCTGGCGCAGGTAGTCCCGATAGTGCTCGTTCTTGTAGGCTTCGGCCCACAGGTGACGGAAAGCATGGGTTACGGTCGCTCGGCCGCCCACTGCCTCGATCGCGCGGCGGACGGCGGTTTCGTAGGCGCGGAAGGGGGCAGGGCGTGGAGCGCCCGTATCGCCTGCCCCTTGTCGAGTCCCCCCTCCCCGGTCCCCGAAGGCGGCCGGGGCGTACTGCCCCCTCACAGCCCCGCCTGGGCGATCCGTTGGGAAGGGGTCGGCGCGTCGCCCTTCCGCATCGACCGCGGAGCGGGCGAGGTGCCCCTACCCCCTTTGGCTGGTATACCTCCCCCTGCCCTTTGAGCTTGCCCTGGTCGGCCCATTTCCATTCTGATGCGCTGCTTTACTTTACCTCGCCAAGCTCGGCGGTTACAATCGCGCTTCAGCGACGCGTGGCGAGAGGGGAGAACCATGCCGGTTCTATCGAAGCCCAAGCGTAGGGCGTCCGATCTCGACAAGCGAGAATTGCAGGCGTTCATCCGGAAGGCCACCGCCAATGCCAAGGACCAAAGGCGGCCACGGATAGGATTCGGGAGTACCGGCTTTCACCTGAGCGACTGCTTCGGTGGCCCCGAGAGGCTCCCCTCGCCCATTTTCGACATGCCGACCCCTTGGTCACCGTCCCCCGTCGCGGAATGGATCGCGGCCTGCCGCTCGTGGAGGCGCAGGTGAGCGAGTACCAGTACTACGAGTTCCAGGCGATCGACCGATCCCTCACGAGTCGCGAGATGGCCGATCTGCGGAAGCTTTCCACGCGCGCCGAGATCACTCCGACGAGCTTCGTCAACGTCTACAACTGGGGCAACTTCCGGGGGAATCCGGCACATCTCATGGAGAAGTACTTCGACGCGTTCCTCTACGCCTCCAACTTCGGCGGGCGGGAGCTGATGCTCCGACTCGCGCGTCGGCATGTCGACCTTCGGACCGCCTCCCGCTACTCCTGCGCTCCCAGCGCCACGCTCAAGGCCAAGGGCCGGTTCGTCGTTCTTGGATTCCAGGACTCCGGCGAATCGGATGACGGCGACGAGTGGGAGAGCGGCGAGGGGCGGCTGGCCTCGCTTCTCCAACTGCGCGAGGCTGTCCTCGACGGCGACCGGACGCTGTTCTACTTGGGTTGGCTCCTGGGCGTCCAACAGGGGGATGTCGAAGAGGACGCGGCCGAGCCCCCGGTTCCGACAGGCCTGACCCGACTGAGCGCGCCCCACAAGGCGTTCGTGGATTTCTTCCGGATCGACCGGGATCTCCTGTCCGCGGCTGCCAAGGCGAGTCCTGCGCGAGACGCGCGGGCCAAGCTTCGTCCGAAGGTGGGGGCGGCGGTACGCGGTCTGAAACCTGCGGAAAAAGACAAGCTTCTCGTCCGACTTCTTGAAGGGAACGCCGGGCAGGTGCGATCCGAACTGGCCATGCGTGTCGGCCGAGGGCGGTCCAAGGACGAGTCGCCTCGCCCCTTCAAGGGGGGCCGGACCGCGGGTGATCTTCTCGACGCCGCCGGAATCCGGTAGGAAAAGGAAAGCGGTCATGGCAGGATCGGGACCTGCACGGGCGGGGCGGTCGATCCTCGCGCTGTTGAGGCCCGAAGAGACCGCGGAGGTTCTGCGCCGGCTGATCGAGAACGACCCCCGGCTCCAGGAACAGGCCGAGCAGACGGGCCAGAAAATCCTAAAGGAGGTCTCCTGCGAGGACATTGCAGCCGAGGTCGAGGCGGTCCTGGGAGGCTTGGACGCCGACGAGGTGAGTTCCCGGGCGGGAGGGCACAGTTGGGGTTACGTGGACCCCGGCGAAGCGGCGGTTGAGCTGGTCGAGGAAGCGGTGCAGCCCTTCCTGGAGGACATGAAGCGCCGGCGGGGACTGGGCCATGAGGACCAGGCCCTCGAGGTTTGCAAGGGGGTCATCCTCGGGCTCTATCGCATCGAGCAGGAAGGAGAGAGCGAAGTCGTCGCCGTGGCGCCCGACGCGCTCTCCGAACAAGCCGGCTGGACGCTATCCATCTGGCGCAAGGACGCGAAGAAAGGCAAGGCCCGCCGACGGGTCTCCAAGAAACGCGCGGCGGAGCGGATTTTCCCGAAGGCCTGGGCCATGAGGTTCGTGCCGGAATGGGCTTCGTTCCTCGTGCGGAATCGAGATTGAGAGGGCGACGCATGTTTCCATTCGGGGCCATGTTTCGCGAAGTCGCCGAGAGAGAGACTCGGGTCCTGACGACCTCGAATCACCCGCGCTTGGGGAGCGAGAGCTACGCGCTGGTCGAGGTCTACTGCACGGAGCCCGACTGCGACTGCCGGCGCCTGCTGATCAACGTTGTTCGCGACTCCGACATGGAGCATGTGGCGACTGTAAGCTGGGCCTTCGATCCGAAGGCCCCCGATCGGGGTCCGTTCTTGGATCCTCTCAACCCCCAGAGCGATCTTTCCCCCGCGCTTCTGGACCTCGTGGGGCGCCTGCTGGCTTCCGATCGCGCGTATGTGGATCGTCTCGAGCGTCACTACCGGATGGTCAAGGAGTCGGTGGCCGACCCGGACCACGACGTCCACCGGATCCTGCGAGGCGAGCGCAACGCCGGATCCAGACCGCCTTCGCGGAACGCGCCCTGTCGCTGCGGAAGCGGGAAGAAGTACAAGCGATGCTGCGGAGGCACGGCCACGGCGGCTCCTTCGGCCGACCCCGTGATGGCTCTTCGAACTCGCATCGCGGAGTTCGGACAGCCGAAGTACGCCGATCGGCCCCCGGGAGAATTCGCGGAGCGAGTGGCGCGCGAGTTTCCGGACGCCGGAGCGATGCTCGCCCGCGTCATGGCGTACGAACTCGACGGGCTCTTGCGGCGGAACGCACAGACCCTCCTCTTCGTGGCCTGTCAGGAGGCCGGGATCGCGCCGCCCCTTCGCGACAAGGTCGTCCATACGGCGGCTCCTGTCCTTCGCGCGGCCATGAAGGACCCGACGGTCCCGGACGATCGCAAGTTCCACCTGGGGCCGCTCCTCGAAGCGTGCGGGGCGAAGCTCACCCGCAAGGAGTACCAGGAATCCTTCCGAGATTTCGACGGAACGGCTGATCGGATGAACGCGGAACACCTCGGCCAGATGTCGGCAGACCCCGAGACGCTCGAGGCGGCCCTCGAGGCGGCCGGCCTCGTCTCGACCGACTGCCCCGCGCGGCCGTCGAAACGCCGGCTCGGGAAAGCCTTCATCCTCGCGGGGACGGCCACCGAGCACAACCCGGACATGGGGGCGATGCTGCTCTCGACGGTGGCGGCCATCGCCGTCGAACACGGGAAGGCGCTGGATGAGGCCGAAGCGGCGCTCCTCTTGACGCGTCGGCTGGCCAACGCCAGGGGAGCCTGGGCCCTGGAGGAACTGGGGCGCTGGCCCGGTCTCGACCGCCTGGGAAAGAAGGCCAGGACGCTCGCCGACGAGCTCCGGGCCGAGGGGGTCCAGTCGCACGCGCCTTACTCCGGAACCTTCAGCCACGCGTGGGCCACGGGGGTGGATGGCGTAGGCTCTCGCAATCTCTTCGTCTTCTTCCGCACCCCGTCCGGGACCATGGACGCCCTCGTCCTCATGCCGAACGACGACGTCGGCCTCAAGGACGTCTGGTGCGCGTTCGACAGCGGCGCCGACATGGAGAAGGATTATCTCGGCCAGCACGACGAGATTCGGACCGCGCCCGTCTCCTTGGAACTTGCTTGCGAACTCGTCGGGGATGCTCTGTCGACTCACGACGGCCGGGGCGTTCCGCCGCCCGGTCGTTTCCTACTTTATCGGCCGATGCTCGGACCGAAGCCGCTCCCGATCCGCAAGCGTGCCCCGAACCTCGGGGCATACGCGCTGGAGATCCTCCCGAGAAGCCCTCAGCTCGTCGACCGTTCCGAAAGCCTGGCCGACAGCCCTCTCTGGCGCGAACATTGGTGCGCGACGGACGAAGCGTACGATTTTGTCCGCCGGAACGCGCGAGGGAAGAGACATCGGGCCGGTGCGACCTGGATCGGGGAGCGATTCCTGGAGCTCTTCCTCAACGCGGTCGTCGTGCGGGATCGCGAACGTCTCCTGCGGAGGATGGCCGTGAATCTCGAAACCGAATCCTGGGCGGGCCGGGCGGGGGAACTCCAGAACCGCCTGGCCGCGCGTACCTACGTGGCAATCTCGGAGCAGCTTCTTCCGTTCGACCGCATCCCGCTCGTCCGCGTCCTCGGACGTCGGGCGCTTGACAACGTCTCCGCGAACGTGGCGATGGGCTTCCGGTCCCAGCGCGAAGCGAACGAGGCGGCGATGCCGTGACCCCGATCCGATGCGACTTGCCCTGTGACCTGCCCCCCAGGACGGGGCAAGTCGATCCGACTCTTCCGAAGGCGGGGCCGAAGAGCGAATCCAAATGGAACCTGGGCGCGAGCGTCCCCGGCGCGTCGAGGCTGTCATGATCGAGTTTCACAAGATCTGGATCGAGCAGTGTGAGGGCGCGCGCGGCATCAAGGAGGAGTTCGGGGCCGAGAAGGCCCTCGGGTACCTGATCGGCGAGAAGCTCGTGAACTTCATCCGAGCGTCGGAGACGCGCCCCGAGTTCGCGGCCGAGCTGCCCGATTTCGTTGCGGAGGTGAAAAGGATCTTCGAGACGCAGGAGATCCGGGGATACCTGGAGAACGTCCGGCGGATCGGAGCCATGGGACACGCGGCCACGGACGAGGAGTTCGAGTTCATGCGCAAGGCAGGGGCGTTCAGCGAGGACCCCATCCGCGGCGCGGAGGACGTTCTGATCGTCGAGCGGATCAAGGAGATGCTCCTGGAATGAGCAAAGCGGGGGCGTTCGCCGGCACGTGGCGTATCTTGGAGATGGAGATTTGGGACAAGGACGCGTTCAATCTGGTCGGGCCGGCGCACTTCACGTTCGGCAGGGACGGTCTGGGCAATTTCCGATTCATCGCCGTCGAGGGCGAGCTGGACTGCCGCTACAGCGAAGAGGAAGGCAAGCCGCGGGTCGACTTCACGTGGGAGGGGAACGACGAGTGCGACCCCGCAAGCGGGCGCGGCTGGGCCGTCCGGAACGGCGACGTCATCGTCGGCAGGATCTTTCTCCACCTCGGAGATGACTCGGCGTTCACGGCGAGGCGTACCAAGGTGACGAGACCGGCACGGAAGTCGAGGTCTCGACGACGGCCGAAGCACCGGCCATGAGCGCATCATTCAATTTCACCGCGCGCCAGGGAGAGATGCTGGCCTTCATCCATCGCTTCACGGCGAGGCACGGCGTGGCCCCTTCGTTCGGGGAGATTGCCTCGCACTTCGGCACGAGCGCTCCGAGCGTCAACGGCATGATCAAGACCCTGGAGCGCCGCGGTCTCCTGTCGCGCGTCCCCGGCGCGGCTCGATCCCTCCGCGTCCTGGTCCCCGCGTCACTCCTGCCCAACAGCGAATTCGGCCGTACCGCAAGTCGCCGCGGACATTTCCGCGAAGGCTCCTGCGGTTGGCCGTCTTCAGCGGACGCGGCCTTCGCCGCGGCAGTATCGGTTCTCGACGTCCTCTCGGACCGCCTCGGCACCCAAGCGGTTGTGTCCGAGCTAGTGCTCAAAGCGGCGAAGTCGGTCTATGTGTCGCTGTTGAAGGCAGGCATGAACAAGGAAGAGGCGCAGGAAGTCGCGCGGCTCGTGGCTTCGGAGGCAGCACGGTGCCAACCTGATGGCAGAGGGATATCGGTACATCGGCGCCAGTGGACGAAGCGGTGACTGGTTCGGTCACGCCGCATTGAGATACGCCCGGCGCAGCTCGCGGCGGTTGCGGCCGTGGCCGAGGGCTTCCAAGGTGTCCGCCAACGCGTGCTCGGATGCCTCCGACGGCGAGAGGCCCTGTCCCAGGTAATGCCCATACCGCTCGTTTTTGTAGGCATCGGCCCATAGGCGGCGAAGGGCGTGCGTACCTGTTCCTCGGCCTCCGACCTCAATGACCGCGCGGCGGACGGCGGTTTCGTAGGCGCGGAGAGGGGCAAGGTGTGGGGCGCCCGTCGTCGCGAAGAAGTCGCGCAGCCGATGCTGGAGGTCAACCGGGATCAGTACGGCTCGTTCCCTGCCGCCCTTGCCGATGATGCCCCCTTTCTCGATGCACCCGGGGGTCATGCGCTCGGCTGCCTCGAACGCGCGAAGACCGCAGCGGGACTGAAGCTCGGCGGCGAGGTGATACCCGCGCGGTAGGCCGGTTGCGACCTCGAACTGTTCGTCCAGTTCGCGGAGGCGATCCAGAGCGCGATGGGCGACCTCTACAGTGATCCGCTGGTGGGCCGGGGCTGCCGTGAGTCCAGCGGCGATACGCTCCCGGATCTTGACCGCGATCTTCCGGGACATGGCGTGGAAGCTCTCGAACTTGCCGTAGAGGCCGCCGAACTTCACGATGGCGCTCTTGACCTTGTCGAGGTACGAGGCGCTCCCCCCGCGGGCGACGAGGTGATCCAGGTAGTCCCGCATGTCGCGCTTGTCGATGTCGGCGTTGCGTTCCCGGCCCCGGGCGTGACAGAAGTCGATGAAGCGCTTGAGGCCGCGCTCGTAGTCGACCCGCGTCGCGCCCCAGAAGAGGAGCCGCCGGCCCGCGTAGTGGAGGTTGCCGCGCTCCCGGATGCCGGCCATCTTGACGTCATGCTTGGTCATCCCCGTCTCGCGGAGGCTGAACCAGCGCTCCTGGGCCGACCACAGCCGCTGGTGCAGCTCCTCCTTCATGGCGCTCAAGCTCATCGGCGACCTCCGCTCTGGATAGACCTTGGCCCGGACTTCACCACTTGACGCACGCCTTGGTTCTCGCGCGATTCTTGCGGGTGTTCAGAGCCGAATTCGACGCCTCCGCGTCGAATTCTCACGAAGACGGCGCTTTCGACTGGGCGAGCGCCGCAAAACCCCGCGCAGGAAGCGGCGGTCCCGCCGTTTCCTGCACGCTCGTCGTCCCCGGGACCACGCGCGATCCCGCTCTCCATTCGGAGCCCGGACGAGGGGTCTCCGGGCGGCCCAGGCGCGTCCGGTCGGGCCGCCGGTCGAACGACGTGACTGCGCCCGCCGACCTCCGTGGGCCCATCGACGTGGTGAGGGTCGATGGGCTTCTGGAGGCGGCTGGGGGGTGGGGAAAAGGGAGAAGGGGGAAAGGGATAGGATAAGGACGGGCGCGGGAAGGTCGGGGTCTGGAGATCGAGGCCTCGACCTTCCCGCGCCGGATGGACTCCCCGCCACCCAGGGCGCAGCCCTGTCGCTCTCCTGGTTGTCAAAGATCAGGTACCGCTCGTCCGCCCCGCGAACGGGACGGACGGGCGGCCCGGCCTAGCGCCGTGTGGAGCCAGGCCGGAACCGCAGGGGGTTCAAGGTCGTCGCCGGGGCAGGTCTCGGCCGAGCTTGGGGAGGGCTTCGCTGGCGCCCTGGAGCTCGATCAATCGGTTGCGAAGATCGTTCACGAGGGCCAGCCACCTTGGGTCGATCCCCACCCCGACCCGGGCTGGGCCACCGTTCCCCCGGGCGGCGCGCCCGGCGCCAGCGAAGCCGAAGGCTCCGGGCGTGCCGGTCGGAACTCCTATTTCTTCCGGGCCTCGCGGAAGAAGGCCTCGTCCACCGCGGCCCGGCCCGGGTTCGGGACCTCGAGCGGAGCCTTGTCGTCGAAGCGCTTCTGCTCCTCGGAGAGGAGCGCCCTGAGCTCCTTCACCCGCTCCGCCTGCTCCTGCCGGCCGGCGAGGTCGCTCTTCTCGTGCGGGTCGTCCTTCAGGTTGAAGAGCTGGGTCACGTTCGCTTTCGGGTATCGGATCAGCTTCCAGTCCCCGCGCCGGACCGCGCGCTGGACGTCCCGGTAGGCGAGGAAGACCGCGTCCCGGACGCCGGCCTTCTCGCCGCGCATGACGGGCATCAGGCTCTTCCCGTCCAGGTCTCCGGGGACCTTGGCTCCCACGCGGTCGGCGATCGTGGGGAAGATGTCGTAGAGGTAGGCGAACGCCCCGCTCCGGCCCTTCGGGATCCCGGGCCCCGAGAAGAGGAGCGGGACGCCCATCCCGTCCTCGTAAAGGTTCTGCTTGCCGAAGAGGCCGTGGCTCCCGACGGCCAGGCCGTGGTCCGACGAGAAAACGATCACCGTGTTCTCGAACTCGCCCAGCTCCTCGAGCGCCCTGAAGATGCGCCCGACGTGGTGGTCGATCGAGGAGATGCAGGCCCAGTAGTCGTGGAGGTGCTTCCGGACGACCTCCTCCGTCCGGGGCCAGGGGGCCAGCTTCTCGTCGCGGACGAAGAGCTCGCCGTTGTCGAACGGGTGGAAGGGCCTGTAGTTCGCCGGGAGCGGGATCTCCTCCCGCTTGTAGAGGCCCATCCACTCCGGCGCCGCCACGCGCGGGTCGTGGGGGCCCTCGAAGGCCAGGTAGATGAAGAAGGGAGACTCCTTCTTCCAGCTCGTCTTCAGGAACTCGATCGTCCGGTCGGCGGCGGACTTCCCGTGGTGGCCGGAGTTCCGGTCCTTGCCCTCCTCGAGGTAGAGGTCGTGCTCGAAGGCCGCCTGGTAGGCGCGGGCGGTATTCCCGCGCTTGCCCAGGTGCCAGGTGGCGTAGCCCGCCTTCCTCATGACGTCCCCGAACGTCCCCTCCGCCTTCTTCGGGTCGTAGCGGAAGAGCGAGCGGCCGCTCAGCATCATGTGGCGCGACGGGGTGCAGACCGCCCCCACGGTCGACCCCATGCAGTAGGCGCTCGTGAAGGCGAAGCCCGAGTTCGCGATCCGGTCGAGGTTCGGGGTCCTGATGAGCGCGTTCCCGAGCGCCGCGATCGTGTCGGGGCGCTGGTCGTCCGTGAAGAGGAAGAGCACGTTCGGCCGCTTCTCCTGGCCCGCGTCCGAGAGCGCCAGGGCCGCCGCAAGCAGGATGGTCCTCATCGATAGTCCGCCCCCTTCAGGCTGGCCGCGCAGGAGGCCCGCCACGTTTCGAGGTCCCGCGACATCCGCGCCACGTCCTCCGGCCGCGAGGCGGCCAGGTCCTTCGACTCGGAGGGGTCGTCGGCCAGGTCGTAGAGCTCGAACGGCCTCCCCTTCCCGGGCCGGACGAGCTTGAGGCGCTCCTCCATCCAGGCCAGCTGCTCGCCCGACTCGAACCCGATCGGGCGGCCTCGGGCGGCCGCCTTCCCGTCGATGAGCGGGAGGAGGCTGATCCCGTCGAGCGGCCGCGCGTCGGGCGCGATCCCGGCCGCGTCGAGCACCGTGGGGAGGTAGTCCGAAGTGACGCAGGGCACCGGGATCGAGCGGCCCTCCTTGACCCGGTCCGGCCAGACGAGGATGCCGGGCGTCCGGATCCCCCCCTCGTAGAGCGAGCGCTTCCGGCCGCGGAGGGGACCGGCGGAGCCCGGGCCCGCCGCGTGCTCGGGCCCGTTGTCGCTCGCATACCAGAGCATCGTGTTCCCGGCGACGCCTAGGTCGGCCAGCTCCTTCCGGAGACGGCCCATCTGGACGTCGAGCGCGGACAGGCACGCGAGGTACGGGTCCTTCCAGGCCGCCAGGAACTCCCCTCCGCCCCGGACGGGTTCGTGGGGCGTGTGGAACCAGACGACCGCGAAGAAAGGCCGCTTCCTGGCCGCGGCCTCGCGGATGAACGGGATCGCCCGGTCCATGATGACCCGCGAGTCGTCGCCCTCCAGGTTCTCCGACGCGGCCTTCCCGGGGCCCTCCCAGTAGCGCGTCGGCGAGACCGCCTGGTCCCGCATCGGGTCCCACGTGGGCACCTGCACCTCGGTGGAGAACGAGACGTCGAAGCCGCTCTCCCAGGGCGGGGCGTAGTGGGCCTCGGCCTTGCCCCCGCGCCGCCCGTCCTTCTGGTCCCGGGAGAGCGTCCCGAGGTGCCACTTCCCGAAGTGGCCGGTCGCGTAGCCCCTGGACTTCAGGATCTCCGCGAGCGAGAGCTCCTCTTTCTTCAGGTGGCCGACGTTCGCGGAGAACACTCCGTAGCGGTAGGGATGCCGCCCCGTGAGGCAGCTCCCGCGAGTCGGGCTGCAGACGGGCGCTGCGGCGTACCAGCGGTCGAAGCGCAGTCCTTCCCGGCTCATCGCGTCCAGGTGCGGGGTCTTGAGCGAGGGATGGCCGTTGTACCCCGTGTCTCCCCAGCCCTGGTCGTCGGCCATGCAGAGGATGACGTTCGGGAGGGGCGCCGCCTGGGGAAGCGGCCCCGCCAGCAGGAGGACGGAGAGGATCGCGCGCATCGTTCCGGGAGGACGGGTGCGTCCTCCCGGGTGTAACCCCGGCCGGGGGCGCCGGGTTGCGAGGCCGCTACCGGTCCTCGTCCTCCTCCTTCTCGATCTCCGCGGCGCGACGGACGATCTCGTCCACCCGCTCCGCGCGGTCCGCGCGCCAGTGCCAGGTGCCGTTGCGGTCCTCGAGGTAGCGGGCCGTGAAGGCGGGGATCGCGTCCCGGAGCGCCTCCTCCCGAAGTCTCTCCATCACTTCGTCCACGTGGGCCTGCACGGCCGCGGTGCCGGGGCCCGAGGAGAAGATCGCCGCCGCCGCGCGGTCGGTCGAGCGCTCGGCCAGGTCGCGGAGGGCCGACCGGACCTCGCGGTATTCGTGGACGGGGCCTTCCTCCTCGTCGCCTTCCGCCTCCGCGAGCGCCTCCTCGACCTCGGCCATCGCCCCGGCCCGGAGGGCCGCCGTCCGCTCCGCGATCCGGACCCGGAGCTTCGCGTCCCGGAGATGCTCCTTGAGGTCGGCCTGGTCGTCGGCGAGCCCGGCCGCCAGCCGGTCGAACTCCGCCTGGACCTCCCGGTGCAGCGCCTCGCCGCGGGCGATCTCGGCCCGGATCTTCGCCCAGTCCGGGTCGGTCTCGCTCGTCCCGAGGTCGGCCAGCGCCTGCCGGAGCGGCGGGAGGGCGTTCGCGTCGTCCTCGTCCGTCTCCGTGGCCGCGATCCGCGAGGCCATGTAGCGCCGGGCGAACTCGCCGGTCAGGGCCTGCCGGAGCTCGCCCTCCGGGGCCCTCGCCGCGAAGGCCAGGTACTCCTGCTCGAAGTCCGCGAGCTCCTCCCCTTCCTCGGCCATCTCGGCCAGGACTTCGGCCAGCTCCTCGGCCTCCTCGCCGGCGGGCCGGAGCTTCCCGTCCGCGCCGGGCTTGAGGGCCGCAGCGATGCCGTCCAGCGTCTCGAGCGCCTCCTCCTGGCAGGCCTCCGCGAAGATCCGGAAGAGCGCCAGGCGGAGCTCCGTCGGGGGCGCGGCAGCGCCGGCCGGAACCGTGGCGGTCCCCTTCGCGTCCATCCGGCGGTTGAAGTCCTCGAAGAGCGCCTTCGCGCGGTCCACGCGGCGGGCGAGGGACTCGAGATCCGCCCGGCGCTCGGGCCGGACCGCGAGCGCGCCCTTCGCGTCGCGGGTGAAGAGCCAGGCCTCGTAGTGCGTCCAGGGATCGGCCTCGAAGCCGCGGGTCTTCCACCCCACGGCCGCGTGGACGGCCTCCTCGATGGCCCGGAACCCGCTCTCCGTGCGGGACAGCTCGACCAGCCTCGCGGACGGACCCTCGCGGGCCAGCTTCGAGATCAGGGCCTCGATCTCGGGGTTCCGCTCATCCTCGTCCTCGTCCTGCGCGAGACCGGCGGGGGCCAGGGCCAGGAACGCCGCGAGCATCGTCGTCGTCATGCCTTTTTTCCTCCGCCGGGTCCGTGCCGGGATCCGGGAACTCGTTACCGGTTTTCCCGCGTTCCGGGGTAACGTTTTCCCGGGAGGAGGCACGGACCCGGCGTGGTGAAGAGTAGAAGGTGGACCTGGCTCGCCCCCCTCGCGGCCGGGGTCCTCGCGGCCGCTCCCGCCGACGAGGCCGAGGAGGCCCAGGTCCGGCGGCTTCGCCCGCTCCTGGCCGCCCACTGCTTCTCCTGCCACGGGAAGGCGGTCCAGAAGGGCGACCTCGACCTGGAGCGCCTCGTCCTCGAGCGCCCCCTCGTCCGGAACGACGAGGCCTGGACACGGGCCCTCGAGCACGCCCGCAACGGCGTCATGCCCCCGAAGGGCAAGCCCCAACCCCCGGACGAGGACCGCCGCGCGCTGGTCGAGTCGCTCGAGAGGGCCCTCCGCGACTTCGACTACTCCAAGGTCGACGACCCCGGCCTCGTCCCCGCCCGCCGGCTCACCCACCTCGAGTACGAGCGGACGCTCCGGGACCTCCTGGGGATCGATCTCCGAATCGCGGAGCGCTTCCCCCCCGAGAAGGCCGGCCCGAGCGGGTTCGACAACTGCGCTCCCGCGCTCTCCCTCCAGTCCGCGCTCCTCGAGCGCTACTTCGACGCGGCGGACCGGGCGGTCGAGGCGGCGTTCCCCCGCGGCTGGACGCCCCCCGTCCGCCCGGGCCCAGGCGTCCCTCCCGACGAGGCGGCGGCCCGCTACCTCCGGCCCTTCCTCGAGCGCGCCTGGCGGAGGCCCGCGGAGGCCTCGGACCTCGAGGGCTTGCTCGCGGCGTTCCGCGTGGCGTCGGCCCGCGGCTACGAGGCGGCGCTCAAGGAGTCGATGAAGCGCGCCCTCGCCTCCCCCCGCTTCCTCCTCCGTTCGCAGCCCGCGCCGGCCGGGACCGGCCCGGAGCCCGTGGGCTCCTGGGAGCTCGCGAGCCGGCTCTCCTACTTCCTCTGGGCCTCCATGCCCGACGAGGCGCTCTTCGCCCTGGCCCGCCAGGACCGGCTCCGGGACCCCGAGGTCCTCCGCGCCCAGGTCGACCGCCTCCTCGCCGACCCCCGCGCCTCCTCACTCGGCGAGGTCTTCGCCGCGCAGTGGCTGGGCGCCCAGCACCTGGGCTCCCGCGTCCGTCCCGACCCGATCGAGCATCCCGCGTTCACGGACTCCCTCTACGAGGCGATGCGCGCGGAGCCGGCCCTCTTCTTCAACGACCTCGTCCGGGAGAACCGGCCGCTCCCGGATCTCCTCTCCGCCCGCTGGACCTTCCTGAACGAGGAGCTCGCGCGCTACTACCGGATCTCCGGGGTCCAGGGGCCGGAGATGCGGAAGGTCGAGATCTCCGACGAGCGCCGCGGCGGGATCCTGGGCCAGGCGGCGATCCTGATGACGACCTCCTTTCCCGACCGCACGAGCCCCGTCCTTCGCGGAACCTGGATCCTCACGGACCTCCTGGGAACGCCCCCGCCCCCCCCGCCGCCCGACGTGGGGACCTTCTCCCCGAAGATCGAGGACAACGACAAGCTCACCCCGCGTCGGAAGATGGAGCTCCACCGCAGCAACCCGACCTGCGCCGCCTGCCACGACCAGATCGACCCCCTGGGCTTCGGCCTGGAGAACTACGACGAGCTCGCGCGCTGGCGCTCGAAGGCCGACGCGCGCGGGAAGCTGCCCGACGGAACCGAGTTCTCCGGCCCCGCGGGCCTGAAGAAGGTCCTGGTCGAGAAGCGCCTGGACGACCTCGGGCGGCAGGTCGCGCGGAAGATGCTCTCCTACGCGCTCGGCCGTCCGCTCGAGTACACGGACGAGCCGGCCGTCCGGAAGATCCTCGCCGCCTTCAAGGCCGACGGCTGGAGGATGCGGACGCTGGTCCGGGAAGTCGCGCTCAGCTATCCGTTCCGATTCCGGAAGAACCGAAGCGACGGGGAGGCCGGCCGATGAGGATCTCGCGGCGCGCGATGCTCCGGGGCGCGGGGGCGGCGCTCGGACTGCCGCTCCTGGACGCCATGGCCCCCTCGACCTCCGCCGCGGCGCGCCGGGCGAAGCCTCCGGTTCGGCTCGTCTACCTCTACTTCCCGAACGGCGCGGCCGAGGGGTCCTGGGCGCCCCGGAAGGTCGGCCCCGAGGGCGAGCTCCTCGAGCTCGGCGAGTGGATGAAACCCCTGGAGCCCTTCCGGGGGGACCTCCTCCTTCCCGAGAATCTCTGGACGCCGCGCGGGAACGGGCACGGCCCGAGCACGGCCACTTGGCTCACGGGCGGGGGCTACGACCGCCGGAGAGTGGACGCGGGCGGGACCTCGGTCGACCAGCTCGTCGGGCGCCACGCGGGAAAGGAGACCCTGCTCCCCTCCCTCGAGCTCTCGCTCCGGGGCGAGGGAAACTTCTCGAAGGACCTCCCGAGGAACCACGTCTCCTGGATCTCGAGCGGGACCCCGGCCGTCCGCGAGGTCGAGCCGAGGGTGATCTTCGACCGCATGTTCCTGAAGTCGGGCGGCCCGGGAGCCGACCGGAGCGTGCTCGACGGCGTCCTGGACGGCGCCCGCCGCCTCTCGCGGGAAGTCGGCGCGGCCGACCGCGCGAAGGTTTCCGAGTACCTCGACTCGGTCCGCGAGATCGAGAAGCGGCTCGCCTTCGCCGCCCGGCCCGGGGCCGCGGACCTCCCCAGGCCGGACCCGGGGATTCCCGCCGACCACGGGGCCTACGTCCGGCTCATGATGGACCTTCTCGTGCTCGCCCTCCGGGCGGACGCGACCCGGGTCGTCACCTTCATGCTCGACCACGGCCAGAGCAACCGCTACTTCAACTTCATCCCCGGGGTGAAGGGGACCTGGCACGCGCTCTCCCACTGGAAGGACATCTCGGGGAAGACCGAGGATGACGACAAGGTCACCGGCCCCTGGGAGTCCCGGGCCACGAAGCGCGACATGTACAACGCGATCGTGCGCTGGCACCACGAGCAGTTCGCCTACCTCCTGGGGCGGCTGAAGGAGGCCGGGGAAGGCGGGGGCACGCTCCTGGATTCCTGCCTGATCCTCTACGGCTCCGGGATCTCCGACGGCCACGAGCACGGGGCGAAGAACCTGCCGCTCCTGGTCGCCGGCCGGGGCGGGGGGACGGTGCGGACGGGCCGCCACTTGCGCTGCAGGAAGGACACGAGCCTCTCCCAGCTCCACCTGGCCTTCATTCGGCGGATGGGGATGGACGCGGCCGAGTTCGGCGGCGAGAAGGCCGAGCTCGCCGGGCTGTCCTAGGCCGCGGGTCCCAGGCCTCAGATAGCAGGCCCCAGCCGGACCGCAAAGAGAGGACCCCCGAGGTCTGAGGCCCGGGGCCTGAGGCCTGACGCCTGACGCCTGACGCCTGCTCGGCCGTTGCTCTCGGGCCGGATCCGGGGTACCTTCGCATGGGGATGGAGACGATCTCCCGGATCGGGAAGTACGAGATCCGCGGCGTCCTGGGCCGGGGCGGCCTGGGCGTCGTGTACCGGGCCCACCACCCGGACCTCGACCGCCCCGTCGCGATCAAGGTCATGGTCGCGGGCGAGCACGGAAGCGACGACCTCCTCAAGCGCTTCCTTCGCGAGGCCCGGTCGGCCGCCTCGATCGCCCACCCGGGCATCGTCCAGGTCCACGACGTGGGCTCCGAGGGCGGCCAGCACTACATCGTGATGGAGCTCGTGGACGGCAAGCCCCTCTCCGCCGTCCTCAAGGAGCGCCGCCTCGCCCCCGAGGAGGCCCTCCGGATCTGCCTCGACGTCGCCCTCGCCCTCGAGGAGGCCCACGGGAAGGGCGTGATCCACCGGGACATCAAGCCCTCGAACCTCCTCCTCGATCGCTCGGGACGGCCCAAGATCGCCGACTTCGGCCTGGCGACCTCGCTCGACGACGAGCGCCTCACGCTCACGGGCGACCTCCTGGGGACCGCGTGGTACATGTCGCCCGAGCAGGCGTTCGGGGACCCCTCGGAGATCGACGCGCGGACGGACGTCTACTCGCTCGGGGCCGTCCTCTACGAGGCGCTGACCGGCCGGCCGCCCTTCGACGGGGCGCGGGCGACGGTGGTGCTCCGGAAGCTGGAGCTCCACGACGCGTCGCCGCCGAGCAGGGCGAATCCCGCGCTCGATCCCGCGCTGGACCCGCTCGTCCTCCGCGCGCTCGAAAAGGACCGGGGGAAGCGCTACGCCTCGGCCGGGGACTTCGCCCAGGCGATCCGGCGCGCCCTGGGCGGGGAGAAGGAGCCGGCGCCCGTCCCCTCGCCGCCCCGGCGCCGGGCGCTCGCGGCTGCGGGTCTGGCGCTGGCGGCGCTCCTTGCGGGCTGGCTGGTCGGGAGGGGAGCTTCGCGTTCCGAGACGACCCCCGCCGACCGGGCGCGCGCCGCGATCCTCGCAGCCTCCGACGGCGCGCTCGCGGAAGCCCAGGCGGCCCTCGAGCGCCGGCTGGCCGAGGTCCCCGGGGACGGCGAGAGCTGGCACTGGCTGTCCCAGGTCCTGCGGGCGCGCGGAGCGGTCCGCGGAGCGCTCGAGGCCGCCTCGGCGGCGATCGGCCGGGGGCACGACACGCCCGCGTCCCGCGCCGACCGCGCGCACCTCTGGTTTCTCCGGAACGAGCTCCTGGCCGGGAGCACCCCGTTCCCCTTCCTCCGGCCCGCGGCCTCGCCCGGCCTCGAGGAGGACGCGAACCAGGTCCGCGCGCGGGGAGGGTCGGCGGACCAGGCGCTCGTGGCGGACTTGGCGCTGCTGTCGTCCCGACGGCGCTACCGCGAGGTGATCGACCGGATCGGGGACCGCCGGGACGCGCCCTTCCGGACCTACCGATGGATCGCCCTGCTCCGGGAGACCGAGCACCTGGACGATCAGGCGCTCCGCGCCTCGAGCCTGAAGGCGGCGCTGGACGAAGTCCGGGCGGCCCTCGAGCGCGAGCCCCGCGACCGTCCGGCGCGCTTCCTGGCCTCGCTCTTCGCGGCCCGGCTGGAGCGCCGGGAGGAGGCCCTCGCGCTCTCCCGACGTCTCGCGGAGGCGCCCGGGGCGGCCGAGGCCCTGCTCTTCCGCGCCGCCGTCCTCCTGGACCTCGAGGAGCCCGACCGCGCGATCGAATGCGCGGAGCTCGCCGCCTCGCTCGACCCCGGGGACGCGTGGGCCCTCGCCCTCCGCCACGCGCTCCGCTTCCAGGAGGCGGACCCGGGCCCCGGCGTGGTCCGCCTGGCGGAGGAGACGCTCGCCGCCCTCGCCCCGCAGGAGGCGCAGTCCTTCCCGGCCCCGGGGGCGCTCGCGGGGGCGGCCCGGCTCGTCCTGGGAAAGTGGGCGGAGGCCGAGGAGACGTTCGCGCGGCTCCGGGCGCGCTTCGGAGACCCCGATTCCTGGGGCGAGGCCATGGACGAGGGCCGGGTCGAGCAGCTCGACGACCTCGTCCGATTCGCCGGGGAGAAAAGCCCCCGGTTCCTCTGCCTGGCCGGGGTGCTCCTTGCCGGTCTCGGGGCGCCGGCCGCGGAGGACGCCCTCAAGAGCGCGGTCGAGCGGCTCGACGCCCAGGACGCGGGCCGCCGCTACCTGCTCGAGAAGGGAGTCCTGGACGAGCTCCGGCGCGCGGCGCGGCGCGAGCTCGGGGCCATCCGCGCGGGGCGCGGGGACCTCGACGGCGCCGTGGAGGAGCTCCGCCGGGCGCTCGACGCGGGGGAGGATCCGGAGGACCTGAGGGACGACCTGCGGCTCGCGCCCTTATGGGAGAGCCCCAGGCACCGCCGCCTCCTGGAGCGGAAATGAGCGGGGAGGAGCCCGACCTCGTCCGCGCCGCGGCGCGCGGCGACCGCGCGGCCTTCGACCGCCTGGCGGAATCCTACGGGCCCCGGCTCCGGCGCTTCGTGGAGATGATGGGCGTCCTCGAGGCGGAGGACGTGGTCCAGGACACGCTCAAGGAGGCGGTGACCTCGATCGCCTCCTTCCGGGGGCGCTCGGAGTTCTCGACCTGGCTCCTCGGGATCGCCCTCAACCGCACCCGGCGCTGGTGGCGCGCGCACGCCGCGGTCCCGGACGCGGTCGCGCCGGAGAAGCTCGACCGGGCGGACCCGGCCGCCCGGGACCGGAGCCTCTCCTCCGGGCTCGTCCGCAAGGAGAGCGCGGAGCGCGTCGCGATCGCGCTCGACAGCCTGCCCCCCATCCTGCGCGAGGCCTTCGTCCTCAAGCACGTCGAGGGGCTGGACTACCGGGAGATCGGCGAACTGGCCGGGACCTCGGAGGGCACGGCCCGCGTCCGCGCCCACCGGGCCAAGCTGCTCCTCCAGTCCGAGCTCGGGCCCGCCTTCGAGACCCTCCTCGCGCGCGCCCGGAAGTAGGGCTCCCCAGGCCCTACTCCTTCGTCTCGGCCGGGCCCTTCTCCTTGGGCTCGTACTTGTCGTCCCGGGCGAGCAGGATCTTGTCGAGGATGAAGCCGTCCTCGCGCATCCAGACGTTGAGCGTGTGGACGCCGGCCTCCTTCACCTCCAGGGTCGCGGACTCGCCGTCGTGCGTGTCGTTCAGCCACGCCCACTCCTCGGCGGGCCACTCGCCCAGGCGGTCGCAGGTGTCCACGGCCTTCCCGTTCAGGCCCAGGTGGCAGGAGTTGTCCGACTCGCCGCGGCCCCAGCCGCGGACCCAGATCTTGAACTTCCCGGCCTTGGCGAAGTTGACCTTGTAGTCCATCCGGGGGCTGAGATCGACGAAGTCCTCGTTGTTGTTCACGTCGTCGTTGGGCTTGGCCTCCATCGCGCCCGTCCCCGAGAAGCCCGCCGGCTCCTTCACGAGCTCCCACGTGAGCGCGTCCTTCTTGGCCTTGGCGTGGAAGTGCTCCGCCTCGATCACGATCAGCCCGTCCTTCTCGGCGAACTTCTTGTCGTCCTGCGACGGGACCGCAAGACCCAGCGCCAGCGAGATCGCCACGATCGTCCTCATGCCTCACCTCCCATTCGACCCCACCCTTCGGGGAACGGGAGGATACCATCCGTTCCCCCCCGTGTGAACAAAAGTCGACGGCTACCGGACCCTCCCGGCCGCGAACGTGAGGTAGTCCCCCTCCGGGAAGGACGGGAGCGAGGGGTGGTCGAACCCCGGGCCGCGGACGTCCTCGGGCTCGAAGCGCCGGCCGGCCTCGCGCGCCCCCGCGAGCAAGGTCTCGACGAACTCGTCGCGGCCGAAGTGGCTGGAGCAGGACGCGGCCAAGAGGAGGCCGCCGGGCGCGGTCGCGGCGGCGGCCAGGCGGTGGAGCCGCCGGTACGCGCGGAGCGCGGCCGGCCGGGCGGACTTCCGGGGGGCGAAGCTCGGGGGGTCGGACACCACGAGGTCCCAGCGGCGGCCCCGGGCGGCCTCCAGGAACTCGAACGCGTCGGCCGCGTGGAAGCGCGCCGTCTCGAGCGGAAGCCCGTTCCGCTCGAAGTTCCGGCGCGCGGAGGCGAGCGCGGGACGGGCCGTGTCGACCGTGTCCGTCGATCGCGCCCCGCCGCGGGCGGCGTAGAGCGAGAAGCCGCCGGTGGAACCGAAGAGATCCAGGACGGTGCGCCCCTCTGCCCGGGATTCCACGAGCTCCCGGTTCTCCCGCTGGTCGAGAAAGAGTCCGCCCTTCCCCCCCGCGCCGGGCGAGACCTCGAACCAGAGGCCGTTCTCCTTCGCCCAGAGCTCGCCCGGGAGGGCGGCGCCCTGGAGGAGCTTCCCCGACTGCCGGTCGAGCGCGGAGCGGAGCGGGCGCGCTCCGGCCAGGACCCCGCCCAGGTCCCGGTAGAACGCCGCGGCCCCCGCGCCGTCGAAGCGGAGCACGGCCACGTCGTCGTAGAGGTCCACGTGGACCCCGGGCAGGCGGTCGGCCTCGCCGTGGACCCATCGGAAGGCGTTCGTCCGCGCCAGGTCGAGCCGCTCGAGACGGCGGCGGAGCGCCGCCCGGACCCGCTCCTCGAGGGTCCCCCGGACGTCCGGGAGCGGCCCCGGCTCGAGGACGCGCACCGCGATCGGCGAGTCCGCCGACCAGTAGCCCGCGGCCAGCGGTCGCCCGCTCCGGGCGCGGACCTCGACCAGAGCCCCGTCCGGGAGCGGTCCCGGCGGCTCGACGGCGTCCCGGAAGATCCACGGATGCCCGTCCCGGATCGCGCGCGCGAGGTTCTTCCGGAGCACGACGGGAGCGGGCTTCCCGGTCATCGGCGGGCCATGGTATCCCGGGCATCCCCGCGAATCCACGAGGCCCGTCCTTTTCGTGTCCGGGCGCGGGCGGTAGGATGGCCGCGCATGAGCGGCCCGCTCCCGATCTACGAGCTCGAATCCTCGATCCTCGAGGCCGTCCGGTCGCAGCGCCGCCTCGTCCTCTCGGCGCCCACCGGCTCGGGGAAGTCCACCCAGGTCCCCCAGATGCTCCTCAAGCACGGCCTCCTCGGATCGGGCCAGGCGGTCGTCCTCCAGCCCCGCCGGATCGCTGCCCGCCTCCTGGCCGCCCGGGTGGCGGAGGAGCTGGGCGTCCCGCTCGGCCGCGAGGTCGGCTACCAGGTCCGCTTCGAGAACGAGACCGGCCCCTCGACCCGGATCCGCTTCGTCACGGAGGGCCTCCTCCTCCGGCAGATGCTGGACGACCCGCGCCTCTCGGGCGTCTCCGTGGTCGTCCTGGACGAGTTCCACGAGCGGCACCTCTACGGGGACCTCGGCCTCGCGCGCGCGCTCGAGCTCCAGGAACGGGAGCGCCCCGACCTCGCGATCGTGGTCATGTCCGCGACGCTCGACTCGGAGCGCCTCGAGGGCTACCTGAAGCCGTGCGCCCGCCTGGCTTCGGAGGGCCGGACCTTTCCCGTCCGGATCGAGCACGAGCCGGGCCGGGAGGACGACGCGCCCTGGGAGCTCGCGGCGGACGCCTTCTCGCGGCACGCGGGGGAGGGCGACGTCCTCGTCTTCATGCCCGGCTCCTACGAGATCGCCCGGACGATCGAGGCGATCCGGGAGCGGAAGGAGTCGAGGGGGCACCTCCTCCTCCCGCTCCACGGGGAGCTCCCGCCGCGCGAGCAGGACGCCGCGGTCGCGCGCTACGACCGCCCGAAGGTGGTGGTGGCGACCAACGTCGCCGAGACCTCGCTCACGATCGACGGGGTCCGGCTCGTGATCGACAGCGGCCTGGCCCGGATCCCCCGCCACGACCCGACGCGCGGGATCAACACGCTCCTCGTCGAGAAGATCAGCCGCGCCTCCGCCGACCAGCGGGCCGGACGGGCGGGACGGACCGCCCCCGGGAGCTGCGTCCGGCTCTGGAGCGCCCAGGACCACGCGCGCCGCCCGGCCCGAGAGGCGCCCGAGGTCCGGCGGCTCGACCTCTCCGAGGCCGTCCTCGCGCTCAAGGCCGCGGACGCGGGAGACCTCCGGAAGTTCCGCTGGCTGGACCCCCCGACCCCGGACGCGCTCGACCACGCCGAGGAACTGCTCGCGGACCTGGGCGCGCTCCGGCAGGGCGCGATCACGGAGCTCGGACGCCGCATGCTCGCCTTCCCCCTCCACCCCCGATACGCCCGGATGCTGATCGCGGCCCGGGAGTTCGGCTGCGTCCGGGAGGCCGCGCTCGCGGCGGCGCTCACCCAGGGGCGGGACGTCCTCCTCCGCCACGTGGACGCCGACACGGCCCGGTTCCGCGAGGACCGCTTCGGAGGCAAGGACCGCTCGGACTTCCGGGTCCTGATGCGGGCCTGGGAGTGGGCCGAGAAGGGAGGATTCAAGCTCGAGGCCTGCCGCCGAGCCGGGATCCACGCCGTCTCCGCCCGCCAGGTGGCCCCCCTCTTGGAGCAGTTTCTCCGCGCGGCCGGCGGCGAGGGGACCGCGAAGGGCGGCGAGGAGGCCCTCCGGAAGTGCCTCCTGATCGGCTTCTCCGACCGGGTCGCCCGCCGGGCCGACCCGGGGACGCTCCGCTGCGAGGTCGTGCACGGCCGGAAGGCCCTCCTCGCCCGGGAGAGCGTGGTCCGCGACTCCCCCCTCCTCGTCGCCGCCGAGATCCGCGAGGTCGAAGGCCGGGAGAAGCAGACGCTCCTCAGCCTGGCGACGGCGATCGAGCCGGCCTGGCTCGAGGAGCTCTATCCCGAGGACATCGCGCGGCGGACGGAGGTCTTCTACGACCCCGCCGCGAAACGCGTCCTGGCCGACGAGGTCCGCCGCTTCCGCGACCTCGTCCTCGAGCGGCGCCGCGTGGAGCCGCCGCCCGAGGAGGCCTCCGCCCGGCTCCTGGCCGAGGAGATCCTGGCCGGCCGGATCAAGCTCGACGGCTGGGACGCGTCGCTCGACCAGTGGATCCTCCGGGTGAACCTCCTCGCCCGGGACTGCCCCGAGCTCGAGGTCCACGCCCTGGGGGAGGGCGAGCGGAAGTCCATCCTGGAGACGCTCTGCCACGGCGCGGCCGCCGCGAAGGACGTGAAGGGCCGGCCCGTGAAGGCCGCCTTCCGCGAATGGCTGAACCCCGCGATGCAGGGCCTCGTGGACGCGCACGCGCCCGAGCGCCTGGCGCTCTCGAACGGGAAGGCGCCGAAGCTGACCTACGTGCCGGAGGACGTCCCCCACCTCTCGCTCAAGATCCAGGACCTCTTCGGCGTGACGGCCGTGCCGCGGATCGCCCTCGGCCGCGTGGCCCCCCGCGTCCACATCCTCGCCCCCAGCATGCGGCCCGTCCAGGTGACCCAGGACCTGGCGGGTTTCTGGACGGAGCACTACCCCAGGCTCAAGAAGGAGCTCCAGAGGAAGTACCCCAGGCACGAGTGGCGGTAGGGAGACCACAGGCCCCAGGCCCCAGTCTACAGGCCATAGGGGTGAGGTCCGGAATCCTCTTGGATTGGGCGTTACAAAATCCGCTCCCGCGCTAACCCGTATTAGCGGATAGAGGTATCCCCCATGCGGGCGAGATCGGGACTGGGCATCGCCGCCGGAGCCCTCCTCCTCTCGCTCCCCGCCTGGACCCAGGACCCCGCGCCGCTCCCGCCCGCGGCGGGGCGGACGGTGGACTTCGCGAAGGACGTCCTCCCGATCCTCGAGGCCCGATGCTTCAAGTGCCACCGAGGGGCCGACTCGAAGTCGGGCGTGCGGCTCGACCACCGTCCCGAGATCCTGGGCGAGACGAGCGGGCGCGTCCTGGCCGAGTCCGGGAAGAGCGCCGGGAGCCTCCTCGTTCGGCTCGTGGCGGGCCTCGTCCCGGACGACATCATGCCCCCGAAGGGCCCCCGCCTGACGCCGGCCGAAATCGGCGTGCTCCGGGCCTGGATCGACCAGGGGCTCGCCTGGGACGAGCAGCGCTTCCCGTCCGCGATGAAGTCCGACCACTGGGCCTTCCGGCCGGTGCGCCGCCCGGAGGTCCCGGAAGCCGGCCCCTGGGCGCGGAATCCGGTCGATGCCTTCGTCGCCCGCGAGCACCGGAAGCGCGGCCTCGAGCCCGCCCCCGAGGCGCCGCGGCCGACGCTGATCCGCCGCCTCTCGCTCGATCTCGTGGGCCTCCCGCCCGCGCCGGAGGAGGTCCGGGCCTTCGTCGAGGACCCCTCGCCCGACGCGTACGAGAAGGTGGTCGAGCGGCTCCTCGCCTCGCCCCACTACGGCGAGCGATGGGCCCGGCACTGGATGGACGTGGCCCGCTACGCCGACAGCGAGGGCTACGAGTCGAACCACCCCCGCCCCCACCTGTGGCGTTACCGGGACTACCTGGTCGACCGCTTCAACCGGGACGTGCCCTTCGACCGGATGGTCCGCGAGCAGGTGGCCGGCGACGAGATCGAGCCGTACGACGACGCGAACCTGGTCGCGACCGGCTTCCTGGCGGGCGCCCGCCTCTCGAGCAACGAGGAGGACAAGGCAATCCAGCGGAACGACGTGCTCGTGGACGTGGTGAACGCCACGGCCTCGGCCTTCCTCGGGATCACCCTGAACTGCGCCCAGTGCCACAACCACAAGCTCGAGCCCCTCACCCAGCGCGACTACTACCGCCTGATGGGCTTCTTCGTGAAGGGGATGCCGAACAACGTCGCTCTCCGCGACCCCTCGCTCTGGGCCGAGTTCGACGCGAAGAAGGCGCCCGAGTACGACGCGCTGGTGCGGCTGAAGGCCGTCCTCTACGAGCGTGGGCGGCAGGCCTTCATCGCGCGCGCGAAGAAGAAGATGACTCCCGAGATGCTGGCCGCCCTCGAGGTGCCCGACGGGCGGCGGACGCCCGCCGAGCGGGAGCTCTACCGGCAGGCCGACCTCGCCTTCCAGGCCACGCCCGGCGGCTACGAGGCGGCGATCCCCGAGGAGGACAAGAAGCTCTACCAGGAGACGAAGAAGAAGCTCGAGGAGCTCAGGAAGCGGATGATCGAGGAGCCCCAGGCCTGGGGTTTCTACTCGCCGGCCACGAGCCCGCACGAGCTGGCCGTGCTCCCCTCGATCGGCTTCTATCCCCTCCCCTACGAGCCCGACGAGCTGCGGGGGACGTCGGCCTATCTTCTCGTCCGGGGCGACGTCCACAAGCGCGGCCCCGCCCTCGCGCCCGCCTGGCCGGAGCTGCTGGGGCCCACTCCCGAGGTGGGGCCTCGCCCGCGCCTCGGGCTCGCGGACTGGCTCACGTCGCGGGAGAACCCCCTCGTCGCGCGGGTCTGGGCGAACCGGGTCTGGCACTACCACTTCGGGCGCGGGATCGTGGCCACGCCGGGCGACCTCGGAACGAAGGGCGCCCCGCCCTCCCACCCGGAGCTCCTCGACTGGCTGGCCGCCGAGCTTCTCGACGGCCCTTCGACTCCGGCCCCTTCGGCGCATTCGCTCAGGGCAAGCTGGAGCACCAAGCATCTCCACCGCCTCATCGTGACCTCGGCCACGTATCGTCAGTCTTCGAAGGCCGTGGGGCGGAACACGACGATCGATCCGGCGAACCGCTGGCTCTGGCACTGGGAGTCGCGGCGCCTGGAGTCGGAGGCGATCCGCGACTCGGCGCTCGCGGCCTCCGGGGAGCTCGACCCCCGGATGGGCGGGGCCTGCGTCCCGGTCGCGGAGGCGGACAAGTCCCTCCGCCGAAGTCTCTACCTCACCCAGAAGCGGGACGGGTTCATGATGTTCCAGTCGATGTTCGATGGCCCGAGCGCGACGGAGAGCTGCGCGTCGAGGCACGTCTCGACGATCGCCCTCCAGCCCCTTCTCCTCCTCAACAATCCGTTCATGGTGGACCGGGCGCGGGCCATGGCGGCCCGGGTCGCGGCGGAGGCGGGAAGCGATCGCCGCCGCCGGGCCGAGCGGACGTTCGAGCTCGCGCTGGCGCGCGGCCCGGACGCGGAGGAGAGGGCGGCGGCCGAGGCGTTCCTGGGCGGGGACGCGTCCCCCGAGCGGCTGGCCCGCTTCTGCCAGGTGGTCCTGAACCTGAACGAGTTTCTCTATCTGGAATAGGACGATGAGCGACGGATGCCGGGCCTGCCGGGGCGAGGGCGCCCCCCTCCTCTCGCGCCGCGAGATGCTGCTCCGCGCGGGCGCCGGATTCGGCGCGGCCGCGCTCGCGGGGATCCTGTCGGACGAGGCCCGGGCCTCCGGCGGCGAGCCGCGGGGCGTCCCCCACTTCGCGCCTCGAGCGAAGAGCGTCATCTTCCTCTTCATGGGCGGCGGCCCCAGCCAGGTCGACACCTTCGACCCCAAGCCCCTCCTCCGCGAGCTCCACGGGAAGGAGGTGCCGCCCTCGATCGCGAAGGAGATCCCCCGGATCGCCCGGGCCCCCCTCGAGAACCTGCTGGGCTCGCCCTACGCGTTCGAGCGGCACGGCCGGAGCGGGATCGAGGTCTCGAGCCTCTTCCCCGCCCTCGCCCGCCACGCGGACGACCTCTGCGTCATCCGCTCCATGAGGCACGACAACCCCATCCACGCACCCGCCGAGTACATCGCCCTCACGGGCTCGGGCGTGGGCGACCGGCCGAGCCTGGGGGCGTGGATCTCGTACGGCCTGGGGAGCGAGAACCGGGACCTGCCGTCGTTCATCGTCTTCAACTCCGACGGCGGCGGACGCCCCCCCGGCTGGCATGCCGGGTTCCTTCCGGCCCGCTACCAGGGAACGCCCTGCGACGGCCCCGACGGCATCCGCGACCTCAAGATGCCCGAGGGGGCCACGCCCGAAGACCGCTCCCAGCAGCTCGATCTGCTCGCGCGCCTGAACCGGATGCACCTGGCCCGCCACGCGGGCGACACCGAGCTCGAGGCTCGGATCCGCTCCTACGAGCTCGCCTTCCGGATGCAGGCCTCCGCTCCCGAGGTCTTCGACCTTGCGGGCGAGAGCGAGGAGACGAAGCGCGGCTACGGCCTCGACCAGAAGGAGAAGGAAGGGGCCGAGTTCTCCCGCCACTGTCTCCTCGCCCGCCGGCTCGTCGAGCGCGGCGTCCGCTTCATCCAGGTCCGGGCGGGGAACTGGGACGCCCACAGCAAGCTGGCCGACAACCACGGCCGGAAGGCCCGGCACACGGACCGGGCGGTCGCGACGCTGCTCGCGGACCTCAAGCAGCGGGGCCTCTTCGAGCAGACGCTCGTCGTCTGGGGAGGCGAGTTCGGCCGGACCCCCGCCAACCAGGGCGACAAGGGCCGCGACCACTCGCCCTCGGGCTACTCCCTCTGGCTGGCCGGCGGCGGCGTCAAGGGCGGCCAGGTGATCGGGGCGACCGATCCCGTGGGATACGCTGCGGTCGAGCGGCCGGTCCACCCGAACGACCTCAACGCCACGATCCTCCACGCCCTCGGCATCGACCAGCACCAGCTCTCCTACCACCACCACAACCGCAAGGAGATCCCCACCGTCCTCGGCGGCCAAGTCGTGCACGAGGCCTTCGCCTAAACCCAAATCATCCAGTTTGATTTGGGTTCAGCTGAACCCAAATCAAACTGGATGATTTGGGTTCAGGTATCATGTCCCGCATGCCGGCCGCCAAGGTCCGCTGGGGCGTCCTGGGCTGCGCCCGGATCGCCACGCGCAAGGTTGTCCCCGCCATGCAG
>Ga0187893_10000264_pt1 | contig 135195 bp, 119 predicted proteins | sample MA1701074metaG_FD_139574 | JGI IMG/M metagenome (GOLD analysis project Ga0187893, IMG submission 139574) | White microbial mat communities from a basaltic lava cave in the Kipuka Kanohina Cave System on the Island of Hawaii, USA - MA170107-4 metaG ...
AACACCGGTGTTCAGACTGCGTCGCCGGCGGTCGAGCCAGACCAGCGCCGGCATGAGCAACGGCAACACGATGAAGAACCCGGCGGCTTGATCTTTCGTCGCCGTGGCAAGCGCGGCGAAAACGGCGCACAGCAGATAGTGGCGAAGCGCACCGCGCAGCGCCGCGCGCACGAGTTGCCAGAGCGCCAGTGACGTCCAGAAGAGATACGGAACGTCGAGGTTGGCCATGCCACCGTAGTACGAGAGTGGCGCGATCAGCGCGGCAAGGAGCGCGGCGTAGCGCGCGGCAGCCGCACCGAACAGGTCGCGGGTCATGAGGTGGACCGCAACGATGGTGCCGCAGGCCATGAGCGCGCTGATCAGCGACGCCACCCAGGTGAGCATCGCGAAGAATCCCTCCGGGTCCGTGGCGCCGTACGGGAATTCGCCGCTCGGCGCTTGCAGCCGACCGGTGAGGAACGCCCACGCGACGAAGGGTGCGTAAGCACCGGCAAGCACGACGTAGTGGAACAGGGGATAGATGACGACGTCCGAGCCGGCGCGCGTGAAGCGGTTGTACGCTTCGTTGAGAGGCTGAACCGGGGCAACCGTGTCGACCGCCCAGGTGCCGGTGGTTTGCGCCGTTGCGCCGTCGGGCAATCCCCAGCGCGCGGCGAACAGGCAGCTCGCGAGCAGCAGCACGCAGATCGCCGCGAGCCACCCGACGTCGCGACGGTGCTCGTAAAGGAACTGACCCCTGCGTGACTGCGCCAAGCCGTGGTCTCCCCGGACGCGGATGCGCCTTATTTTGTCTGCGAAGGGCGACATGGCGGGCGCCCAGCAGATTCGCGTAATCTGTTTCCTGCACGTTGTCTTGCAGGTCTTTGGCTCTGCAGCGTCTTATTTCGGCGAACCAGTTTAGCTGCTGCCGGCCCAGGGAGCGTGAGGGATGCGTCATATGACGAAAAACTGGTCCATGGCCGCGCTGGCGGCCTGCGCGGGCCTCTGGCTCGCGCTGCCCGCCGCTGCGAACTCGCTGCGCTTTCTCGGCGGCAATGTGGCCATTCCCCCCGGCACTACGCTGGATGCCGGCCGCGTGATGATCCAGGTCGACCCTCACGTCCCGGCGGACGTCGGTGCGGGCGACTTCACCATCGAGTTCTGGATGAAGGCCAACGCGTCGGACAACGCGCCGGCGCCGGGTGAAACATGCGACGCGGGTAGCGACAGCGAGAGCTGGATCAACGGCAACATCATCCTCGACCGCGCCATCTTCAATCACGACCTGAACGGCGACTACGGCCTGTCCCTCTTTCGCAATGGAGCGAACAGCGCCCGCTTGTCGTACGGATCGTTTCGCGGTGCCGGCACGCCCTCCGGTTTCGGTCTTTGCGGGACGCGCAACGTCGCCGACGGCCAATGGCATCACGTTGCCATCACGCGCCAGGCCGGCAACGGGCAGGTGCGCATCTTCGTTGACGGCCAGATCGACGCACAGGGCACAGGGCCCACTGGCGACATCAGCTATCGCAACGGGCAGGCGAGCAACCCGGACCCCGGCATTCCGTTCAACGTCGACAACTATCTCGGCATCGGCGGCGAGAAGTTCGATGCGGATCCCGCCCGCTATCCTTCGTACAACGGGTTCTTCGACGAGCTGCGCCTGTCGACCGTGATCCGCTATCCGGCAGCGTTCACGCGTCCGACCGCGGCCTTCACACCCGACGCGAACACGGCCGCGCTCTATCATTTCGACGCCGCGAGCTCGGGAAACTGCTCGCAAGGCACGCCGATCGCGGATTCGGCGACGGGCGGGCAGAGCTCCGGCGTGTGCTGGTTCGGTGGGAATCCGGCGGGTCCGCTCTGGTCGGCCGACACGCCCTTCGCCGCCACGCCAGGGACGCTGCAGTTCTCCGGCGCCAGCTTCAACGCCGCGGAAGGAACCGGAACGCCGACCGTGACGATGGGCGTGACGCGTGAGGGCGGGAGCGTCGGTGCCGTGGGTGTCACCTATGCGACGGCCGACGGTACGGCCTTCGCGCCCGGCGACTACGGAAGCGCGAGCGCGCAGCTCAGCTGGGCGGACGGGGACGGCGCAGCCAAGACGTTTACGGTGCCGATCGTCGACGACGCTGTCGTCGAGACAGCCGAAAGCTTCACGGTGGGTCTTTCAGCACCCACCGGCGGCGCGACCCTGGGCAGCCAGACCAGTGCGACCGTAACCATCGCGGACAATGACTCTCCGGGTACGCTGCAGCTGACAGCTGCAGCGCTGCCCACGTCGGAAACCGCGGGCGTGCGCGTCGTTACCGTGACGCGCACCAACGGCAGTGCGGGCGCGGTCACCGTCAACTACGCGACCAGCGACGGGCCGGTCGGGCCGACGGGGGCAGTCGCGCCCGATGACTACGCAACGACCAACGGTACGCTGAGCTGGGCGTCGGGTGACGCGGCCTCCAAGAGCTTCAACATTGCGATCGTCGACGATGCCGTCGTCGATCCCGCGGAGACCTTCAGTGTCGCGTTGAGCGCACCGTCCGGCGGCGCCGCGCTCGGGACTCCCGCGGCGGCAACGGTCACGATCGCCGACAACGATTCGCCCGGCCTGCTCGCGTTCGAGACCACCGGCTTCACCGTCGCGGAAGCGGCGGGCACGGCTACGATCACGGTCACGCGCACCAACGGCACGATCGGTGCGATCTCGGTGAACTACGTGAGCAACAACGGCGTCGCGATGGCGCCCGCCGACTACGGCGCAGTGACCGGAACGCTGACTTGGGCGAACGGCGAGGGCGGTCCGAAGACTTTCACCATCAGCATCGTCAACGACACCGCCGTGGAGGGCAACGAGCCGCTCAGCCTCGCGCTTTCCGGCGCGAGCGGCGGGGCGACCATCAGCCCGCCGGGCGCAGCCACACTGACGATCATCGACGACGACGTCGCGCAACCCGGCACGCTGCAGTTCACGCAGGCGACCGCGAACGTCGCGGAGAACGCCGGCACTCTGGTGTTCACGGTCACGCGCGTGAATGGCACGGATGGCACGGCGCAGGCGACTGTGGTCAGCACCAACGGCTCGGCGACGGCCGGCAATGACTTCCAGCTGCTCAGCCAGGCGCTGAGCTGGGCGGCGGGCGAGAGTGTGAGCAAGACCGTCACGCTCACGCTGAGCAACGACGCGGCCGACGAGCCGGCCGAGACCCTGGTAGTCAGCCTGACCGGCGTGACCGGCGCCACTGTGGGCATGCCCAACGCAGTCACGGTGACGATCGACGACGACGATCCGCCCATCAGCCAGGGCGGAAACGACAACGGCGGCGGCGGCGCCGCGGATTTTTACTTCTTTCTGCTCGGCGGCCTGGCACTTTTCCGTCGCCGGCGCGGACAGGGCATACTTCGCGCACCTTTGTGACCTGCGCACGGTCGATTGCGGCCGCCGGCGTGTCTACTGCGCGCCGGCGGTCGGCGTGACGCCGTGACGCCACGACTCATAAAGATAAGAACGAGCAAGACGGGACCATGAAGAAGAACGTCATCATCCTGACCTATGGACTGTCGGGCAGCTCCGTTCTCACGGGCCTGCTGGTGCGCGGCGGCTACTGGCCGGGCGCCAAGACGTACGTGAAGCCCGACTACGACACGTTCGAGAACGTGCGGCTGATCGAGCTCAACAAGCAGCTGTTCGCCGCCGCGAACTTCAGCGGCAACTACGAGAACAGCTATTCGCCCGAGGCGCTGCAGGCGATCGCCGGTCTGCGCACCAAGGTCGATCCGGCGCCGTTTCGCCAGTTCATCGCCGAGTGCAACCAGCACCAGCCCTGGATCTGGAAGGATCCCCGCCTGTGGCTGACGATGCGCTACTGGGCGGACCACCTCGACCTCACCGGCATCCAGTTCGTCCTGCTCACGCGCACGCCGCTGCAGTCGTGGATCTCCTACAACCTGCGCCGCCAGGTGCAGTCGTACGGTTACGCGCAGCGCTACTGCCAGCAGATCGAATCGGAGATCGCGCGTTTCCTCGACGAGCGCGGACTGAAGCGCCACGAGATCCTGTTCGACGACCTCATCGTCAAGCCGGAAGCGACGATCGACCGGCTCAACGCCTTCCTCGGCACCGCGCTCACGGTCGACGACCTGCGGGCCGTCTACAACCAGCCGCTGCACCGGGCGCCGCGCAGCACCCTCGACTTCGTGAAGGCCGCACTCATCTACGCTCGCAACTATGGCGAGCGCCAGCACTGACCCGCCACCCGGCGCACCGGCACCCGGCACCGACCCGGCGCACGGCGCCGACCCGGCGCACGGCGCCGACCCCTCGCACGGCCACCTGTTGCGCGGCTCCGCCTGGATGATCGCCATGCGCTGGGCGACGCGCGCGCTCGGCCTGGTGAGCACCGTGATCCTCGCGCGCCTGCTGGCGCCGGAGGACTTCGGCGTGGTGGCCATGGCGATGGTCGTGGTCGGATTCCTCGAGGTGTTCACGCACACGGGCGTCGACCTCGCGCTGATCCGTGACGCGGGCGCGACGCGCGAGCACTACGACACTGCCTGGACGCTGGAAATCCTGCAGGCCGCGCTCCTGGCACTGGCGCTGCTCGCGGCCGCGCCGCTCGCCACGCGCTACTTCGGCGACCCGCGCGTCCTCGAGGTGATGCAGCTGCTGAGCCTGCGCGCCTTCATCGGCGGCTTCGAGAACATCGGCGTGGTCGCGTTCCGCCGCGACCTCAACTTCGATCGCGAGTTCTGGTTCGGCGTCTTCAAGAAGATGTCGACGGTCGCCATCACCATCGGGGCGGCGGTCGCCTTTCGCAGCTACTGGGCGCTGGTCGTCGGGCTGATCGGCGGTCGCGCGCTCGACGTCGCCATCAGTTTCATCATGCATCCCTACCGGCCGCGGCCCACGCTCGCCCGCTTCGGTGACATCTGGGGCTTCTCGCGCTGGCTGCTGCTGGCACGCGTGGCCAACCTGCTGAACCGCAAGCTCGACGAGTTCGTCGTCGGCGGCCAGGCGGGCACGACGGCGATGGGCAACTACTTCGTCGCTTCCGACATCGCGACGGCGCCTGCCGAGGAAGTCGTCCTGCCCATGTCGCGCGGCATCTTTCCGGTGTACAGCCGCCAGCAGAACGATCGCGCGCGGCTCGCGGAGAGCTTTTTCATGGTGCTGCGCTCCACCGCGTACCTGTGCGTCGCGCTGGGTCTCGGCGTATCCGCCGTGGCGCCGCATCTCGTGCCGCTGGTCCTCGGCGATCAGTGGCTGGACGCAATCCCGCTCATGCAATGGCTCGGCGTCTGGGGCGCGCTGATGGGTATGACGCTGGCACTCGATCCGCTTCTGCTCGCGACAGGCCGCGGCGCGCTGCTCGCGTCCTTCAAGTGGATCCAGCTCGTCGTGCTGGCCCCGGCGCTGGTCTACGGTGGAATGATCGGCGGAGTGGTCGGCGTGGCCGCGGCGAAGACGCTGGTGATGGCTGCGTCGCTGCCGGTGTTTCTCTTCTGGGCGGCGCGTGCCGAGACGATCGGCGCACGGCGCGTCGCGGGAGCAGTCCTGCCTGCGCTGGTCGCGGGCGGTGTCATGTATGCCGCCGTACTCGCCACGATCGACGCATCGGTGGCCTGGCCGATGTGGCTGCGCCTGATCGTCGAGGTCGGGGTCGGGGGCGTCGTCTACGTCGTCGCCGTGCTCGCGATCTGGCGAATGCGCGGTGCGCCGGCCGGCCCGGAGCGCGACGTCATCGAACGGCTGCGACGCCTCCTGTATCGCCAGTCGGCCTAGGGCTCAGGAGCGGCAGATGACCGAGGTCGACACCAGACTGAACGAGATATTTCTCGCGCACGCGTCGAAACGCCAGGCAGAGGTCCAGGCGAAGAATACGCGTTTCGTTCACTACACCAGCGCCGCGGTCGCCGCCAGCATCGTTCGCAACCGCGAAATCTGGATGCGGAGCGCGAATACCATGAAGGACTTCATGGAGATCGAGCACGGCATCAACTGCGTGGTCAAGGCATACAAGGGGCCGACGGGCGACAGCTTCAGGAACGAGCTGGACCGTCTGTTTCCGAACCTTCGCGCGCGTCTCGAAAAATGGTTCGATGGGTGGGTGTCGACATTCAAATACGACACGTTTCTGACCTGCCTCTCCGAGCACCGCGATGACGAAGACTTGCTCGGCCGGCTATCGATGTGGCGCGAGTACGGCGGCTCGACAGGCGTCGCGTTGGTTTTCCGGAACAATGTGTTCCTTGCTCCGTCGCAGGTTCTTCGCGTATACGCCAGTCCCGTTGCATACCTGCGGCCGGATACCTTCGGGGACGAGTTCGCAGCCATGGGGCAGCGCGTGCGCCAGAACGCCGCTTTCCTCAGGGAGCAGGGCGAGGCAGTCGTTGACGCGCAGGTCTGCAACATGTTTCGGTTCGCGGTTGTTTGTACGAAGCACCCTGGGTTTCATGAGGAGCTCGAATGGCGCGTCGTTCACTCCCCGAGCTACGAGCCCTCGGAGCGCGTGATCCGGGCCGTTGAGACTATCCAAGGCGTGCCACAGAACGTCATCAAAGTGCCGCTGAAGAACTATCCTGAAGAAGGATTCGTCGGTGCGGAACTGCCCGAGCTCCTCGAGCGCATCATCATCGGGCCAACGCAGCATCCCCGTGCGATCGCGGGGGCCTTCCGCGACCTGCTCAGCCAGGCCAAGGTCGCGGAGCCGGAAAAAAAGATCTTCATTTCCGATATCCCGCTGCGGTGAAGCTGCAGCCGGGACCGGCAAGCCGAGGGCGCGCCGCCCGGAACCCGTTGCCCTGAACCCGTCGCTAGCGGGCCTTGAAGTCGTCGGGAACCAACTGGTGGCGCGAGAGGAGCTTGTAGAAGTCGGTGCGGTTGCGCTTGGCGAGACGCGCGGCCTGGCTGACGTTGCCCGCCGTGATCTGCAGGATCTGCGCGAGGTAGCTGCGCGTGAACTCGTCGCGCGCCTCGTCGAACGAGGGCAGGCGCGACGGCGAGCCGCCGAGCGACTGCTGGACCAGCTCGGCGTTGATGATCGGCGTGCGCGACAGCGCGACGTTCTGGCGCACCACGTTGTGCAGCTGGCGGATGTTGCCGGGCCACTCGGCGGTCGCGAGCAGCTCGACGGCCTCGGGCGCGTAGATCTTGCGCGTGCCGGTTTCCTGCGCGATCTGCTCGAGGAAGTGCGCGACCAGGAGCGGGATGTCCTCACGCCGGCGCGACAGCGGCGGCATCTCGATGTGCACGACGTTGAGGCGGTAATACAGGTCTTCGCGGAACGAGCCGCCGGTCATGAGTTGCTGCAGATCGCGGTGCGTCGCGGAAATGACGCGCACGTTGACCGGAAGCGCTTCGGTACTACCGACGGGCCGCAGCTGGTTCTCCTGCAGGACGCGCAGCAGCTTCACCTGTAGGCGCATCGGCATGTCGCCGATCTCGTCGAGGAGCAGCGTGCCGCCGTCCGCGGCCTGGAAGATGCCCTTGTGCGTGCGGATGGCGCCTGTGAATGCGCCCTTCTCGTGACCGAACAGCTCCGACTCGAGCAGCTCCTCGGCCATGGCGCTGCAGTTGATCGCGACGAACGCCGCCTCGCGGCGCGCGCTCGCGCGATGGATCGCGCGCGCGATGAGCTCCTTGCCGGTGCCGCTCTCGCCGGAGACCAGCACGCGCGCGTCGGTGCCCGCCACCATGTGCGCCTGCGCGAGCTTCTCTTCCATGAGCGGGCTGCGGGTGATGATCTCGGCGCGCCAGTCTTCGTCCGACTGCGGGAAGGCAGAGATCTTGAGTGCCTTCTGCACTTGCTCGAGCAGTTCCTGCTTGTCGACCGGCTTGGTCAGGAAGCCGAACGCGCCGCTCTGAGTGGCATGCACCGCGTCCGGAATCGTTCCATGCGCGGTCAGGATGATGACGCGCAACCCGGGCCAGCGGCTCTGCAGCTCCTTCAGGAGCCCGATGCCGTCCATCTGGTCCATGCGCAGGTCCGTGATCACCAGGTCCGGCCGGAAACGCGCCGCGGCCGCGAGCGCCGCCACCGCGCTCTCGACGGCTTCGACCTCGTAGTTCTCGGCGCGCAGGCGGATGGTCAGCAGGCGCAGCAGGCCTGGATCGTCATCCACCGCCAGAATGCGGGCTTTGCGCTTGGGTGTCGGGTTCAAGAGACAGCCGTCGTTGGCATTGGCCGCGCGGATTATACAGAGACCGCCGGAGGGTGCTGCCAGTAACGCACTTCGCGTGCCAAAAGGGACTTGGCAACGGTCGTCGTTCCGCCGGGGCAAGGCAGCTTGGGTCCGCGCGGCCGACGCCGTCGGCGGGCGATGGGATCAACGGCTAGCGGGTTCCGTTGGTGGGCTTGCGATCGATGATGGAGCGCTCGATGCGGGCGATCTCGTCGAGCTTGTCCTGCGCTTCCTTCAGCGCCCGGCGCAGGCGATTGTTCTCTTCGATCTCGGCCTGCAGGCGGCGATTGGTGGCCGCGCCGCGCTCGCTGGCGGTGCGCGCGTTGTCGGCCTGCAGCTTCTGGTTCTCGCTCTGCAGCACCAGGCGCTTGTCGACGTGGTCGAGCAACACCATGGCCAGCGCCTGCTCGGCGGGCATCAGGTTCTCGGGACGCGCCAGCAGCTCCGACAGGCGCTGCCGGGCGTCTTGCGGGTTGCTGGCGCCGTGGTCGGGCGTCGCCAGGACGAGCGCGAGACGCAGCAGGTTGGTGGTGGTCGGGGCGATCTGCGCGTTGTCGCGCGCGTTCTTCAGGATCTCGGCCTGCTGGGCGGGCGTTCCCATGTTGAGGCGGGCCATGGTCTGCAGGTGCTCGGCGACGACTGCGAGCGACGGATCGAGACGCGGCTCGGTCGGCGGCGGTTGCGGCGCCGGGGTGGGCGAGGGCACGAGCGTGCAGGCCGCCAGCAACAAGGCCGGTGCGACGAATGCCGCGAACCTGATGAGCCGGCTACGCCGCATGCGCGGATTCTCCGGCGGTGCTGACGACCGGCTGACGCAGGGGCAGACGGATGCGGAAGTGCGCTCCCGGGAACTCGCCATCGACGATCTCGATGGTGCCGCCGTGGGCGTGCACGAACTCGATGACCACGGACAGGCCGATGCCGGTGCCCTTCACGTGGCCGCCCTGCGGCGTGCGGCCCTGGTAGAACGCCTCGAAGATGCGGCTGCGCTCGTCGAGCGGAATGCCGGGCCCGGAGTCGGCGACGTCGACCAGCAGCAGGTCTTCGAACGCGTTGGCCGAGATGTGTATCGTGCCGCCGCGTGGCGTGAACTTGATGGCGTTCGAGAGCAGGTTGTCGAAGATCAGGCGCAGCTTCGGCCGGTCCGCCGACAGCAGCGCGTCGTCCACTTTCACGTCGAGGCGCACGCGCTGGCTGACCAGCGTGAGTTGCTGGCTCTCGAGCACCGACTTGACCAGGGGGCGCAGCTTGAACTCCGAGACTTCGAGCCCGGTGCTCTTGGCCTGCCAGGCGCTGAAGCTCAGCAGGTTCTCGATCAGCCGCTGCAGCTTCATGCCGTTCTCGCGCAGGATCGCAGTGACCTCCCGCTGGTCGTCCGCCAGCGCACCGACCGAACCGTCCATCAGCAGTTCCGTGCCCTCGCGGATGTTGGCCAGCGGGGTCTTGAGCTCATGCGACATGTGGCGCAGGAACTTGTTCTTTTCCTGGGCCAGGTCGAGCAGGCGCGTGCGCAACCACTCGAGCTGCACCCCGAGCGCTTCGAGGTCGCTCGGCCCGTTGACGCGGATCGGACGCGAGAACGTACCGCGACCGAGCTCGTTGATGACGCGGTCGAGCTGGCGGATCGGCCGGGCGAGCAGCAGGGTGAAGACGAGCGTGAGACCGATCGTGATGGGGACCAGCGCCGCGGCCTGCCAGAGGAGGGTCCGCTGCGCGTCGTCCGTGGCCCTCTGCAGCGTATCGAGCTGAGCATCGATCTGCCGGCGGCTGGTGTCCGCGAGATCCTGGGCACTGGTCCACAGCCGCGAGAAGTGTTGCGAGACGACTGGCATCGAGGCCGAGTCGGGCCGCCGGCGCTCGAGAATCAGCCAGATGGCCTGCGCCTCGCTGCGCAGGATGCGCAGCTGCGAGCTGCCGCGCAGGTCGTCGGTGAGCCGGTCGAGGTTGTCGATCGTGTCGCCGAAGCGCTCGTGGTTCTCGCGATACACGTCCACCAGCTCGGGGCCGATGACCTGGTAGAAGCGCGCGCTGCGTTCCATCGAGGCGATCTGCTCGAACAGCAGCTGGTTGTACCGCGTCGCCTGTACGCCGCGCTCGACGAGCTGCTCGCTCTGCTGGGCGAGCTTGCGGATCTGGACCGCGGCAATGATGACCGCGACCAGCAGTGGCAACGCCACCAGGCAGAAGCCCAGCAGCATCAGCCCGCTCAGCGATCGGGGTTTGCTCAGCGCCATGGCGCGATTCTAGCAGGCGCCGCCGGCCGGACCGGGAACGCTCTCACGCCTTCATTGCCAGGGCGATGCGAGCTGGCGTTTCTCCCACTCGAGGGAGGTGCGCACGATGGTGTCGAGGTTGTCGAGGCGTGGCTTCCAGCCGAGCACGCTGCGCACGCGTTCGGCGCGCGCCACGAGCTTCGGAGGATCGCCGGCTCGACGCGGCTCCTCGCGTACGGTCAGGCGCACGTTGCCGACGCGTTCCACCGCCTGTAACAGCTCGCGAACGCTATAGCCGTGGCCGTAGCCGCAATTGAGCGTGGCCGGCGCGCCGCCGGCGCGCAGGTAGTCGAGCGCGCGCACGTGCGCGTCGGCCAGGTCTTCGACGTGGATATAGTCCCGCACGCCCGTGCCGTCGGGGGTCGGGTAGTCCGTCCCGAAGATCGAGACGAGCGGACGCTTGCCGACTGCCGCTTCGCAGGCGACCTTGGTCAGCAGCGTCGCACCTCGTGTCGACTGGCCGATGCGCCCCTGCGGGTCGCTGCCGGCGACGTTGAAGTAGCGCAGCGTCACGTAGCGCAAGGGGGTCGCAAGAGCCACGTCCCGCAGCATCCATTCCGACATCAGCTTGGAAGTGCCGTAGGGATTGATGGGCGCCGTCGGGCTGTCCTCGGCTGCGACACCGCCGTCGGGGATGCCGTAGACCGCGGCGGTGGACGAAAAGACGAAGTGGGCGACCCCGGCGGCCGTGCAACTCTCGAGGAGCGCGCGGGTCGAGCAAGTGTTGTTGCCGTAGTACTTGAGTGGGTCTGAGACGGATTCGGGGACGACCGTGTGCGCTGCGAAGTGCATGACCGTGTCGACGCCGTGCTCGCGCAGGAGCCGCTCGGTGAGCGTGCGATCGCCGGTGTCGCCGTTCACCAGGTCGGCGCCGAGCACCGCCTGACGAAAGCCGCTGTACAGATTGTCGAGGACTACGACACGCTCGCCCCGCTCGGCGAGCTGGCGGGCGACGTGGCTGCCGATGTAGCCGGCGCCGCCGGTTACGAGGATGGTCCGGTTCATGATCGATCCCTGTGGGAACCAGATTAAGATGATACCTACCTAACGCCGGCCAGCCACTGCGCGCTCATGAGCTCATCCCGCGATCCCCGCAACCCGGTCGCCCAGCGCAGGTTCCAGCCCTTCGACGCACTCACGCCGGACCGGATCGTCGCCGCGACGGAATCGGTCGGCCTGCCGAGCGACGGGCGCGTCCTGGCGCTCGGCAGCTATGAGAATCGCGTCTACCAGGTCGGCGTCGAGGATGCCGATCCGGTGGTGGTGAAGTTCTATCGGCCCGATCGCTGGAGCGACACCGCGATTGGCGAGGAGCACGCGTTCGCACTGGAGCTGGCACGCGCGGAAATCCCGGTCGTCGCGCCCCTGGTCATCGGCGGAGCCACCCTGCACGAGCACGCGGGCTATCGCTTCACGGTGTTTCCGCGACGCGGCGGGCACTGGCCGGAGCTTGGGACGAGCGACGAGCGTCAGTGGATGGGTCGCTTTCTCGGGCGTCTGCACGCCATCGGTCACGCCGGCGCGTTTCGCGAGCGGCCGGCGCTGAACGTGCAGCAGTTCGGTGTCGAAGCGCGCGAAACCATCCTCGACGGCGGCTTTCTGCCGGAATACGTCGAGGCGCGCTATGCCGATGTCACGGAAGCGCTGATCGCGGCCGTCGGCGACGCGCTGGCGGCCGTGTCGCCGCGGCGCCTGCGCATTCACGGCGACTGCCATCGCGGCAACGTCCTGTGGACGCCCGGCGGGCCGCACTTCGTCGATCTCGACGATTGCATGACCGGGCCGGCCATCCAGGACTTGTGGATGCTGCTGAGCGGACCGCGCGCCGAAATGACGGTACAGGCCGCAGACCTGCTCGAGGGTTACGAGCAGTTCGCGCAGTTCGATCGCTCCGAGCTGGCACTCATCGAGCCGCTGCGGGGACTGCGCATGGTCCACTATTCCGCCTGGTTGGCGCGCCGCTGGGACGACCCCGCCTTTCCGCGCGCCTTCCCATGGTTCGCCGAGCCGCGGTACTGGGAACGCCACGTCGTGGAGCTTCAGGAGCAGCTCGAGGCGCTCGAACACGAGCCGCTGCGGCCCTGATCGGCCGGACGGAAGCGTTACAAATCCGCGACTGGATCGCATTCCCGCCTTCGGGGCGCTTGTGATAGCGTGCCCGCGTTCATGGATAGTGAGCTCTGAGCGACGATGCTGAAACCAATCTCGCTGGCGCGTTTGCTGCCCGTCCTGGCCGCGACGACTCTGTTGGCCGGCTGTGGCGGGGGCGGGGACGACGGAGGCGGCGGCCCGCAGCCGGGTGGCAATGTCACCGTATCGGGTACGGTCACCTATCAGCGCGTTCCCTTCCGTACCGTCGGCCTGGGCCTCGACTACAACGCCACCGTGAGCGCCCCGGTGCGCGGTGCCGTGGTGGAAGCCGTCGACAGCGGCGGCACCACGGTAAGGGCCACTGCCACGACCGACGCGTCGGGCAACTACAGCCTGCAGGTGGCAAGCGGGCGCACCGTGATCGTACGGGTCAAGGCGCAACTGGTGCGTGCGAGCGCCGGCGCGGGCACTCCCTCGTGGAATTTTCGCGTCCTGAACAACACCAATGGCGAGGCGCTCTACGCGCTCGACAGCGCAGCGTTCACCACTGGCAGCAGCGCGGTGACGACGAACCTGAATGCCGCATCGGGATGGGGCGGCGTGAGTTATACGGGCACGCGTGCGGCGGCACCGTTCTCGCTGCTCGACGTCGCCTACGAAGTGCTCACGCTCGTGCAGGCGGCGAACCCGAACGCCGAGTTTCCCGCCCTGAAGATTCTCTGGAGCACGCAGAACCGGTCGTCGAACAATTTCGATCCGCCGAACGGGAACATCGGGACCACCTCGTTCCTGGCGGGACCCAACGGCGGCGTCTTCGTGCTCGGCGACGCCAATGTGGACACCGATGAGTTCGACCAGCACGTGATCGCGCACGAGCTCGGTCACTACTTCCAGGATGCGTTCTCGCGCGACGACAGCCTCGGCGGGCCGCACGGCAACAGCGACGTGCTCGACCTGCGCGTGGCGTTCAGCGAAGGCTGGGGCAACGCCTTTTCGGGCATCGTCAAGAACGACCCGCGCTACCGCGATTCCTTCGGCGCGGGACAGGCCAGCGACTTCGGCTTCGACGTGGAGTCGAACCCGAACCCGGCGACCTCCCGTGCCGGCTGGTACAGCGAAGCGTCGGTGCAGTCGCTGATCTTCGATTTCTTCGACAGCACCGCCGATACGAACGACGCCGTCGCGCTCGGCTTCGCACCGATCTTCACGGTGATGAACAGCGACCTGCGCACGCTCGATCCGCTCACCTCGATCTTCCCGATGGTGCGGGCGCTCAAGGCCCGCAACGGGGGCGCGGCGGCCGGCATCGATACCCTGGTGGGGGCGCAGGACATCGTCAGCGCCACCATCGACGATTTCGGCTCCACGGAGAGCAACGACGACGGCCAGCCGCTCAACCTGCCGGTCTATCGCGCGCTCCCCACCACCGGCACGGTGGTGCAGGTGTGCTCGACGAGCGCGAGCGGCGAGTACAACAAGCTCGGCAACCGCAAGCTGCTGCGGTTCACGCTCGTCGTGCGCCAGTCGATCCAGTTCACGGCCGTGGGTCCCGTCAACTCGGACCCGGACTTCGTCCTGCACCGGCGTGGCGAGATCGGGCGCTCGGAATCGGAGTCGCTGGATTTTCGCGAGCAGTTCACGCAAACCCTCGACCCGGGCAGCTACGTGCTCGAGGTCTACGACTTCGATGCGCTGGACGAAGCTCCGTCGCCGACCGGGCCGGTCTGCATGGACGTAACGGCGATCGTCGTCATCTGACATTCAACCTGCGAGACCATCATGCAGTTTCATCGAATGGCTTACCTGGGTGCGATTCTCGCCGGCGGGTTGCTGCTCGCCGCCTGCGGCGAGGAGCCGCAGCAGGAGGTTGCCCAGGCCACGGCCGACACCGGTGCGCCGAGTCAGGCGCAGGCCGCGCAAGCCGCGGCGGCCGAGGCGACGAAGCACATGGTCAGCGGCGTGACGAACACCAGCAAGCCGGGTGCGCCGGTGGCGATGTGGTTCGACATCAAGGCGCGGCCGTCCGCCGGGGCACCGATCGCCATCGACCTGGCCTTCGTGCCGCAGGCACCGACCGAGCACCTGCGCGCGACTTTCATCGCCACCGACGGGCTCACGGTGAAGCCGGGAACGGCGCCCCCCGAGTACCGCAACGTCGAAGCGGGCGGGGTGTATCGCCACACGCTCACCGTCGAGCCGCGTGAAGACGGCGCTTACTACGTGAGCGCGATCGTGCTGATGGAAACCGCGAACGGGCCCGAGGCGCGTACTTTTTCGATTCCCGTGATGGTCGGTGTGCCGGACGTCGTCACCAAGCCGGCGCCGCCCACCGACGCCAGCGGTCAGCCGATCGAGTCGATGCCGTCGACCTGAGAGGGGTCACCCGCCTTCCGGCGCGTCCCCGGCCATCCCGGCCACGCCTGACTGCCCTGACCTAGGCGCGATTCGCCACGGGCGTGGCGGTCGCAGTGGCTGAGTCGGGGGCATCGAGGAACTCGCCGATCACCGGTCCGATCTCGGCGAGGCGGTGGAGCATGAACAGATGCCCGCCGCCCGCGACGATGTACAGCCGGTTGTTCGGGATGCACATCGACAGGATGCGCGCGTTCACCGGCGGCACCAGCGGATCGTCCGAGCCAGCCATGATCAGCGTCGGCTGCTTGAGCCGATGCAGCCAATGGATGCTGGTCCAGCCCATTCCCGCATAGAGCTGGTACAGATAGCCGAGCACCCGCGGCGGAATGATGCGTGCGGTGTGTGCCTGGATGAGATCCGGCTGATCGCGCACTTCGCCGCCGTAGATGTCGCCCGCCGCCCGCTGCATGTAGCTCGGTGACAGGTAGCGCCGCGGCGTCGTCATCTTGAGCAAAGCGCTCGGTCGTCCGGGGACCATGACCGCGCCGGCGGAGGTTGCCGCGAGCACCAGCCGGCGCACGCGGGTGCGGTACTGGCGCGCGAACTGCTGGGCGACCGCGCCGCCCCAGGAAACCCCGGCGACGTCGACCTCGCGGTAGCCGAGGCGGTCGAGCAGCCGGCGGGTCAGTCGCGCGATGCCGCTGAAGCGGCGCGGCACCAGCGACACCGGCGAGCCACCGATGCCGGGCATGTCGAAGATGACGATCTCGCGGCCGGCGAGCGCCTCGACGAACGGGAACACCACCTCGAGGTTGGCGCCGATGCCGTTGAAGACCAGCAGCGGCGTGCCGCGACCTTCGCGGGTCGCCACCCTCAGCATCACGCCGTCGACGTCGACGTATTCGATCCTGGGAGCGGGGCCGGCGGGTTTCGTCAAGGGGCTTCCTCGATCCGTCGCGATCAGCGCTGGTGCACGTAGCGCCCGGGCGCCGGATCGCCGGGCGGATGTGCGCGGCTGCCGAGGCTCGTCGGCGCCGGCCGCAGCCCGCCGCCCCGGGTCTCGTACCACTTGCGCCAGTGCTCCCACCACGATCCCGGATGCGCGGTAGCGCCCTCGAGCCACTTGTCGGCCGGCTGCGAGAGGTCGGTATTGACGTAGTAACGCGCCTTGGGATTGCCCGGCGGGTTGACGATGCTCTGGATGTGGCCGCTGGAGGTGAGCACGAACTGCATTTCGCCCTTGAGGACCTTGCGTGACTCGTAGCATGCCTGCCAGGGCGTAATGTGGTCCGTGATGCCGGCCACGACATAGCTGTCGAACGAGTGGCTCAACATGTCGATCGGCGTGCCCAGCACCTTCATGCGGTTCGGGCGCATGAGCGGATTGTCGAGGTAGATCTTGAGCAGGTCGGCGTGAAACTCGGCCGGCAGGCGCGTCGAGTCCGAGTTCCAGTACAGGATGTCGAAGGCGGGCGGACGGTTGCCCATCACCCAGTTGTTGGCCACGAACAGCCAGACCAGGTCGTTGGGCCGCAGCCACGCGAAGATGCGTCCCATGTCGCGTCCTTCGAGCACGCCGCTCGCGCGCGAGCGCTTGATCGCCGTGGCAATGGCAGTGCGCGAGGCGAACATCGACAGCGCCGTCGGGCATTCGGTGTCGAGCACCGTCACCATCAGGGTGACGCTGCTCACCCGCTTGCTACCACTCGCTTTCAGATGGCCGAGCAGTGTGGTGAGAGTGAAGCCGCCGGCACAAGCTGCCGCCGTGTTGACTTCCTCGCTGCCGGAGACCTCGCTCACCACGTCGAGCGCCTCCTTGCACGCCGCGAGATAGGTCTCGAGATTCCACTCGCGCTGCGCGGCCGTCGGGTTGCGCCAGCTGATGGTGAACATCGGAACGCCGTGCTTCACGGCGAACTCCGCGAAGCTGCGTCCGGGGCTCAGGTCGAGCGCATAGAACTTGTTGATCTGCGGCGGCACGATCAGCAAGGGGCGCCGATACACCTGCTGCGTGACGGGCTGGTACTGGATCACCTCCAGCACGTCGTTGCGATACACGACCGCGCCGGGGGTGAGGGCGAGATTCTTGCCGACCTGGAATTTGCGCTCGTCGACCTGGCGCGGCATGCCGCCGTTGTTCAGCAGGTCGTCGAGGAAATTCTGGAAGCCGTAGAGCAGGCTCTTGCCCTTCGTCTGCGAGATGCGCATCAGCGCGCCGGGATTGCCGATGAGCGAGTTGGTCGGCGCGAACGCCTCGGTGACCAGCGACAGGGCGAAGCGCGCGCGATCGCGGTCCTCGGTGCCCGCTTCGGCGCGATCGAGCATGTTGTTCAGGCTCCGCCGCCAGGCGAGGAAGCCCTGCATCAAGCGCTTGTAGTAGCCGTTCTTCTGCCACACCTCGTGACTGAAGCGGCGGTCCTTCGGGTCGGGCGCGAATTGCGAAGCGCCGGTGAGCACGCGCAGGAGCTCCTGGGCGAAGAACAGTTCCTCCTGCACGACCACCTGCGGCCTCATCGCCAGCAACTGCGCGAGCCGGCGCAGTCCGTCGAGCATTTCGGCGGGATCGAAGCCGATGAGCGGGTTGGCGCCGAGGATCTGCTCGGCCGCAAAGTTCGCGTCCTCGTGGTCGAGCTCCGGTTCCTCGCGGTGCTCGGGGGTGAAGCCGTCGCTGCCCGGCATTTCGACCTGCGACGCCGCTTCCTCGGCGGCACGGGCGTGTAGTTCTTCGTTCATGTTTCCCCGCTCCGAAGTCGGAACCCGCTCACATTATTGATCATCCACCGCCCCGTTCCCGGCCCTTGTGCAGGCGCTCCGCGAGCCTTTCCGGAGCGTTGCCGGGCACGACAATCACTGCTCTGACTGGAATGCTGCACAGCGTGATTTGCGTCTTCCGGGGCCCGGATCGCGTGTGATTATGGTCACAAGGACATAAGTCAATTCAGCCTATTATCCGCGTCGGCTGACGGTCAACTTCACCAGTGTATCGCTGTCTCCGGCCGTCCGCGCCACTCGCTGTGTGGCGCTGGCGGGGTGGGAGACCGGGGCGGACGACGACACTGCGGTCGGTACTCTCGCTCAGGAGCTTTTGCGAGCCCCGAGGCCAATCGAAATTGACCCCTGCCCGGCATGACGTCGGGTAACGAGAGTAGCGAGAGCGGCTGACGTAATGAAACGTCCGGTGTTGCTGTTGGTTGTGTGCGTGTGCTTTTCGGCACACGAGGGTCGTGCCGCCGGCACGCCGGCGGGGACGTCCGTCGTCAACCAGGCGCAAGTCAGCTACACGCAGAACGGCGTGCCCGCGAGCGGCGTTTCCAATGCCACCACGCTCACCGTCGCCGAGATCCTCGACGTCAACGTCACGCTGCAGAGTGCGCAGGTGAGCGTCATCGCCGGCGAGACCCGCCGCACGCTCCTGTTTCGCGTGACCAATACCGGCAACGGCAGCGAGACCATGCCGTTCGGGATCGACAACCTCATCGCCGGCGACGACTTCGATCCGCTCGCTGCGGCTCCCGCCATCTATTTCGACACCGACGGCAGCGGCGACCTCACGCCCGCCGACGTCGCGTATGCCGCCGGCAGCAACGACGCGGTTCTGGCCGCGGATGCGGGCGTGAGCGTGCTCCTCGTGAACGACATTCCGGCGGGCGTCGCCGACGGGCAGCTCGGTCGTAGCCGCCTCTCGGCTCGCGCTGCCACTGGCACTGGCACACCGGGCACGACATTTCCGGGACAGGGCACCGGCGGAACAGACGCTCTCGCAGGCGCGAGCGGAGCGTCGTCGACTGCGATCGGCGAGTACGTCGTCGGCGATGTGCAGGTGGCGGTGGTGAAGAGTGCCCTGGTCGTCGACCCGGCCGGCGGCACGCGGCCGGTTTCCGGGGCGCGCATCGACTACCAGGTCGTCGTCAACGTGAGCGGCAGCGGCACGGCGCGCGCGCTCGACTTCGACGATGCGATTCCCGCGAACACCACGTACCTGCCGGGCTCGCTGCGCGTCAATGGCGCATCGCTCACCGACGCCGCCGACGGCGACGGCGGAGAGTTCCAGGCCGGCGCCACGCCGCGCGTGCGCGTCGCCCTCGGCGATCTGAACCAGGCATCGGGCGCCCGCACGGTCGCCTTTGCCGTGACCATCAACTAATCCAGACGTGCAGGAGGAAGCGAGGACCATGAAAACGATGAAGGGCGGCTGGGTCCTGATGGCAATGGCGGGGTTCTCCGCCAGCGCCGTCGCGCAGGAGAAGGGCTGCATCCTGCTCAAGACCGTGGCCGAGATAGAGCAGCCGGCGACCGACGAGCGCGGGCAACCCACCACGCGCCTCGTGGCGGTCGAAAAGGTCGTGCCGGGGAACGAGGTGATCTACACCGTCAGCGCCACCAACGTCTGCGACAGCGATGCGGACAAGGTGGTCATCGACAACCCGATTCCCGAGCACATGAACTACGTGGCGCAGACCGCCACGGGCCCCGGCACCGAGGTGACGTTCTCGGTCGACGGCGGCTTCAACTACGGCGCGCCACAGGCGCTGTCCATGGCCAATCCCGACGGCAGCCGGCGTACCGCCACTGCCGCGGACTACACACACATCCGCTGGGTGATGCGCAACCCGCTCAAACCCGGTGCGGTCGCGTTCGCGCGCTTCCGCGCCGTCCTCGAATAACAGCGCAGCTTCCTTCCAGAGCGAACTAGGGGAAAACCGGTGCCGCGGGCCTTGCAGGGGCCTGCGGCGCTGTCGATGTGCCTGCGTCTTTCGTTCGTGAGTTTTTGTTCGTCAACTTTGAAGGAGTACCGAAATGATCTCGGTCAAGCATCTGAAGACGGTCGCCGGCGCGTTGCTCGTGCTGTCGTCGTTCGCGGGAGCGCAGTCGGCGTACGCCGTCGGCACCGCGGCGACCACGGCAGTCAACAACCGCGCCACCGTCAGCTACACAGTCAGCGGCGCGCCGCAGACGCCCATTGAAAGCTCGCCCACGGGTAATTCGAACCCGGGCGTCGGCAACGGCACGAACACCTCGTTCGTCGTCGACAACCGCATCGACTTCGCGGTCGATGAGGTGAGCGGCAACGCCACGGTGGTGTCGCCGGGGCAGAGCAACGCCGTGCTGACGTTCCTGGTGACCAACGAAGGTAACGCGCCGCAGGGCTTCCAGCTCGATGCGCAGAACCTGGCCACCGCCACGACGCTGTTCGGGCAGAACGACAACGTCGACTTCCTGCCGCTCAACACGTTCGTCGATTCGAACGGCAACGGCACTTACGACCTCGGTGTCGACAACGCCACCGACATCGACACGCTCGCCGCCGACGCCGACGTCGCGGTGTTCGTGGTCATCAACGTGCCGCTGACCGCGACCAACGGTCAGTACGCCAACGTGCGCCTGCAGGCGGTCGCCACAGCGGCCGGCACGGGTGCTGCGGCGCCGGAAACCGAGACCGCGGGCGGTGACACCGCCGGCGTGGACATCGTGTTCGGCGACGCGGGCGAGGACAACGTCGAGGTGGACGACGACCAGTACGCGGTTCAGTCCGCGGCGCTGTCGATCACCAAGACCTCGGACGTCATCGACGACCCGTTCAACGCACCGGCGGACGCGATTGCGATCCCGGGTGCGACCGTCGAGTACTCGGTGACCATCGCCAACACCGGCCTCGTGGCCGCTGGCGGCGTCAGCATCTCCGACACCCTCGACGCGAATCTCACGTTCGCGAACGCGCAGTATCCAGGCGCGACGGACGTGGAGATCCAGATCGGCGTCAACCCGGCGACCTACTGCATCGCCGAAGCCGGTGCTGACACCAACGGAGACGGCTGCAACCGTACGGGTGCGACGCTCAACGTCAACCCGACGCCGACGCCGATTTCCGTCGGCCCAGGTCAGTCGGCCGTCGTCCGCTTCCGCGTCACGATCAACTGATCGCGCGGAAGTGAAGCATGACTGGGCAGGCGGCCTTGCCGCCGCTCGGGTCAGTGCTTCGGTCGACAGTCGCTCACCTGCAGACGCCTGTCGGCCGGATGCGTGACCGGGCATTCGGTACTCCGGGACGCACCGGGAGCGGGGCGGACTTCACTGTCCGCTCCGCTTTCGTGCGTTCGCGGGGAATGCCGTGGAACCTCGTGAGAGGCTTCCCGCGTCACGCGCTGGCTGCGCTGCTGCTGCAGATCGCGAGCGTGTTCGTCCTTCCCGTGTGGGCGCAGGCGACGGCGCCCGGCACGGTCATCGACAACGTCGCCTCGGTCAGCTTCGTGCGCGGCGCCAATACGGCCACGACGGTCACCAGCAACTCGGTGACGACGGTCGTGGCGCCGGCTCTGTCGCGGGCTGCGATCGAGCTGCTGCGGCCGGCCTCTGTTTCTGGTGGCGTCGGCCTCGGAGAGACGTCCGGCCCGACGCAATGCCTGGGTTCGGCCGGCATGCAGGTCCTTCCCAACCCGGTGCTCGTCGGCGGTGTCGTCATCGACCCCGCGCAGCCCCGGCTCTTCAGCGGCACCGCCAGCTACCACGGCGGCGAGCCGGTGTTCGTGCGCATCAGCGATCCGGACCAGAACCGCGATGCACTGGTGCGCGATACCATCGACCTGGAGTTGCGCTCCCTCGCGGGCGGCGATCTGGAGATCGTCCGGCTGACGGAAACCGACGTCGCGAGCGGCACGTTCGTCGGCTACGTGCAGACCAGTGCCGCGGCGGCAGTCGGACGCGACTGCGTGCTCCAAGTGACGCGCGATGCGACGCTGCAATCGCGCTACGTGGACGCACTCGATCCGACGGACGCGGTTCAGGCACTGGCGCTGGTTGATCCGACCGGCCTCCTCTTCGATTCGCGGACCGGCTTGCCCGTCAGCGGCGCACGCGTTCGCATCGTCGATGCCGTGTCCGGCGCTCCGGCGCTGGTGCGCGGAGACGACGGCCAGAGTGTCTTCCCGAGCGAAATCGTCACGGGCGCCCAGGCCACCGACGCGGGCGGCACGGTCTACGCCTTCGCACCGGGCGCCTTCCGCTTCCCGGTCGTCCCTGCGGGCGACTATCGCTTCGAGATCGTTCCGCCGTCCTCGCACCAGTTCCCGTCGACCGCCGACCCGGCGGGCTTCGGCACGTTGCCGGGTGCGCCGTTCAGCCTCGGCACCGGTTCGTTCGGCGGCAGCTTCCGCGTCGATGCGCCTCCGGCCGCCAATTTCGACGTGCCGCTCGATACAGCCGCGGGCCTGCTGTTCCTGCAGAAGAGCACGCTCGCTACCATCGCCGCGATCGGCGATTTCGTGCAGTACACGCTGCGGATCGAAAACACGGGCACGGGAACGCCGCTCGATGCCGTCAGCATTCTCGACACGCTGCCCGCCGGTCTGCGCTATCGCGAGGGCTCCGTGCGCCGCGACGATGCGCCGACGCCCGATCCCGCGATCGGGGCCGATGGCCGCACGCTCACCTTCGACGTCGGCGCCCTGGCTGCGGGCGACGTCGTCACGTTCCGCTTTGTCGCCGAGATCACCGCGGCGGCGCGCGGCGAGCGCCTCGTCAACAGCGCGCGCGCCAGCGACGTGAACGGCGCATTCTCCAACGACGCCGCGGCAACGATCCGCCTGCGCACCGAGCTCGACCGCCGGCGCGGATTCATCGTCGGCCGCGTGGTCGACGGCGGCTGCGAGGCGCCCGCCGGCACGGCGCACGGCGTTGGCGGCGTGCGCGTTTATCTCGAGGACGGTCGCTATTCAGTCACCGACACCGAGGGCAAGTATCACTTCGAGGACGTGCCGGCCGGCACGCACGTGGTGCAGATCGATCACGACACCCTGCCGGATACGCTCGAGCCGGTGTTGTGCGGCGTGCGGCCGCGCAACGCCGGACGCGCGTTCTCGCAGTTCGTCGAGCTGAGCGGCGGTGCGCTGTGGCGCGCCGACTTTGCGCTCGCGACGCGCAAGCCGCCGATCGGCGCCGTGGACATGGAGCTCGGACGTTCGGGCGGCGCCATGACCGCACAGGTTGCAGCGGGAATCGGCGTCAGCGGTGTCGCGGTCGGTAACATGAAGCTGCTGGTGATGCTGCCCGACGGCGTGGCGTACGTAGCTGGTTCGACACAGCAGGCGGGCTGTGCGGCCTGCACGGATGATGCGAGCGCTGCGAGCGCTGCGAGCGCTGCGGGCGCCGTCGAGCCTGTGATCGCCGGCAACGTGCTCAGCTTTCCGCTCGGCGAGCGTGCGGTCGGCTCGCGCAGCAGCGTGAGCTTCCAGGTGACCAGCCGCACCGCCGGCGCGGCTTCCGGGAACCTGCGCGCCGTGCTGATGTTCGACACGCCGACGCAGAACGGCCAGAAGTTGCCGCCGGTCGAGCTGGCACTGGCGGCCACGGCTGACGCATCGGGCGCGATCGACCGGCCGGGTGCCGCGGATGCTTCGCTGCCGGGCGCGATGCCCGCGGTTCGCGTCAACGCGGTCACGCAAGGCGTGATTCAGATGCTCGAGGCCCCGCGACCCTCGGCGGCAGCGCCGATCGCGCAGCCGTCCGCGGATGCGACCGATGTTCCCAGCGTCGAGTCGCTCGCGCCGGGCGTCGACTGGGTGCTGCCGGTTGCGGAGTTCAATCCTGCGATCACGAGCGTCAAGGTCGCGTTGCGTCACCTCCCGCAGCAGACCGTTGCACTGCGTCTGAACGGCGCACCGGTCAGCCCGCTCAACTTCTACGGCACCACCACCAACCAGGCGGGGAGCGTGGCCCTCAGCTATTGGCGCGGCGTCGACATCCCCGAGGGCGCGAGCGAGCTCGAAGCGGTGGTCTTCGACGACGGTGGCGCGGAGGTGACGAGACTCAAGCGCGAGCTGAACTACGCGGGTGGCCCCGTGCGCGGCGAAATGCTCGCCGACGCTTCGATTCTGGCGGCCGACGGTCGTACGCGCCCGGTGATCCGCCTGCGGCTCACGGACGCGCAGGGGCAGCTCGCGCGCCCCGGCACGGTCGGCGCGTTCCGCGTCGCCCCGCCGTATCGTTCGTGGTTCGAGGTCGAATCGCTCACCGAGAATCAGCTCCTGGCCACGGGCCGGCGCGAGCCCAGCTACACGGTCGGCGAGGATGGTATTGCCGCGCTCGAGCTCGAGCCGACCACGCAGAGCGGCCAGGTAGTGTTGCACCTGCGCTTCAACGACGGGCGTGAGCAGGAAGTGCGGGCGTGGCTCGAGCCGGCCGCGCGCGAGTGGATCATGGTGGGCCTGGCCGAGGGTACCGCCGCGCATCGCACGATCTCCGACAACATGGAAGCCGCCGAAGCCGCGGGCCTCGAGGAGGGCTACACGGAAGACGGCCGCGTGGCGTTCTTCGCCAAGGGCCGCATCCGCGGCGATTTCCTGCTCACGGTGGCGTACGACTCGGCACGCAAGAGCGAGGAAGCGCTCGGACGCCTGAACGACGTGATCGAGCCGCAGCGCTACTACACGCTCTACGGCGACGGCACGGAGCAACGCAACGAAGCGGCCAGCCAGCGCAAGCTGTATGTGAAACTCGAGCGCGAGCAGTTCTACGCGCTGTTCGGCGACTTCCAGACCGGTCTCACGGTGACCGAGCTGTCCCGCTACGCGCGCACCCTCAACGGCATACGCAGCGAGTTCGCGAGCGAGCGCTTCAGCCTGAGCACCTTCGCGGCACGCACGGACCAGAACGCCGTGCGCGACGAGCTGCGCGGCGATGGCACGTCGGGCCTGTATCGCCTCTCGCGCACGCCGCTGATCATCGGCAGCGATCAGGTACGCCTCGAAGTGCGCGACCGCTTCCGCACCGAACGCGTCGTGGAAAGCCGTTTGCTCGCGCGCTTCCTCGACTACAGCATCGACTACGGCCAGGGCACGCTCTTCTTCAAGCAGCCGGTGCCGAGCCGCGATGCGGCCTTCAACCCGGTTTTCATCGTCGTCGAATACGAAACCCAGGGCGCGACGGACGAAGACACCACTGCTGGCGGCCGGGCTGCGGTGCGCATGGGTGACGTGGAGGTGGGCGCGAGCCTGCTGCACGAAGGCGCGCAGGCGGGCGATCGCAGCCTCGCGGGAATGGACGTGCGCTGGGATGCCGGCAACAGCACGCAGGTGCGCGCGGAAGTGGCGCGCAGCGAATCGGACTTCGTGACGTCCGGCGAGCGCGCGGACGCATACCTCGCCGAGGTGACCCACGTTTCCGGCCGCGTCGACGGACGCGCCTACGTTCGCGAGCAGGAAGCCGGGTTCGGGCTCGGGCAGCAGCTCGCGACTGAAGCGGGCACGCGCAAGATGGGAGTCGATGGACGCGTCGTGCTCACCGATCGACTGGCCGTCCAGGCCGAAGCGTTCCGTCAGGAGCACCTCAGCGAAAACGCGCAGCGCGAGCTGGCGGCGGCGGAACTGCGCTACCAGGACGAGCATCGCGGCGCCGGCATCGGCCTGCGGCATGTGGCGGACGAAGCAGGCGGCGTGACTCGCGAGTCGGAGCAGGCCTTCGCGCAGGCGAGCATCGACCTGTTCGATGAGCGCCTGCGCCTGCGCGCCTCGACCGACCTGACGCTGAGCGACGCGGATGACAGCGTCGACTATCCGGCGCGCTCGGTGTTCGGCGCCGACTGGCGCCTGTCGCCGGACGTCACCTTGTTCGGTGAATACGAGCATGCCAACGGCGAAAACATCGCGAGCGACATGACGCGCTTTGGCGTGAAGGCGACGCCGTGGAACCGCGCGCAGATCCAGAGCAGCCTGAGCCAGGAGCAGGGTGAGTTCGGCCCGCGCAGCTTCGCGAACCTTGGTCTGACGCAGGGCTTCCAGATCAGCGAGCGCTGGGCGCTCGACGTCGGCGTCGACCAGAGCAACACGATCCGCGGCCCGGGCGCGCAGCCGCTCAATCCGCGCGTGCCGCTGGCATCGGGCACCCTCGCCGATGATTTCCTCGCCGCCTTCGCCGGCGCGCTGTATCGCAGCGACCTGTGGACCTTCACTTCGCGCGCGGAGTACCGCAGCTCCGACGTCGAAGATCGCGCTATCCTGACGGGCGGCTTCTATCGCGAGCCGGTCGCGGGCCATGCCTTCTCGATGTCCCTTACCGCGCTCGACAGCGAGATGGCGAGCGGCGTCGAGAGCCTGAGCGTGGACGTGCGCCTCGGTTGGGCGTATCGCCCTGTCGACAGCCGCTGGATCGTCCTCGATCGCCTGGACCTCATCTACGAGACCCAGGATGACCTGCTGGCGAAGCAGGACACCTCGCGCATCGTCAATACCCTCAACGCCAACTGGCAGATCGACGATGCGACGCAGCTGGCGCTGCAGTACGGCGCGCGCTATGCCCGCGCCACGTTCGACCGCGAGACGTACTCGGGCTTCAGCGACCTCATGGGTGTCGACCTGCGGCGCGATCTCAACCAGCGCTTCGACATCGGCGTTCAGTTCTCGGCGCTGAATTCCTGGAGCAGCGACGTGCACGACCATGCGGCGGGCGTCGACCTCGGCATCACGCTCGCGAAGAACGTCTGGGTGGCCGTCGGCTACAACCTGACCGGCTTTCGCGACACGGATTTCTCGCGCAACCGGTACACCGATCAGGGTCCATTCATTAAACTGCGGGTCAAGGCGGATCAGGAAACGCTCAAGGACCTGGGATTCTGACGGACTTCGAAGCGATTTTGGGGGAGGGCGGCGCGCTCGCGCGGCACGTGCCCGGGTTTGCGCCGCGTGCGGAGCAGCTCGAGATGGCGCGGGCGGTCGGCGCCGCGCTCGAAAATCGCGAAACGCTGGTGGTCGAAGCCGGTACGGGCACCGGCAAGACGTTCGCTTACCTCGTTCCGGCGCTGCTCTCCGGGCGGCATACGGTCATTTCGACGGGCACACGCACGCTCCAGGACCAGCTCTTTCACCGCGACCTGCCCGCACTCTCGGCAGCACTCGGTCGCCCAGTGTCTGTGGCACTCCTCAAGGGGCGCGCGAACTACCTCTGTCGCCAGCGAATGAACCAGGCGCGTAGCGTAGCGGAGCTGCCGCTGGGTGAGAGCAGCGATCGCGAACGTGCCCTGGAGCGCGTTGAGCAGTGGTCGTTGAGCACCCGCTCGGGAGACATCAGCGAGCTGAGTGGCATCCCTGAGAATCACAGCGTGTGGGCCTCCGTGACCTCGACGCGCGAGAACTGCCTCGGCCTGCCGTGCCCCGAGTACGCCCGCTGTCACGTCGTCGCTGCGCGCCGTGCCGCACTCGCCGCCGACATCGTCGTGGTCAACCACCACTTGCTGCTGGCGGACTTCGCGCTCAAGCAGGAAGGCTTCGCCGATCTGCTCCCCGGCACCGAGGCCGTCATTCTCGACGAAGCGCACCAGATTCCGGACGTCGCTGCGCAGTTCTTCGGCGCAAGCTTCAGTGGCTGGGCGCTGCAGAGTTTCGTGCGCGATACGCTGCTGCAGCTCAAGGCCCAGCGCATCGTCGCTACGGAAGCGGAGGCGAGCCTTGCGCGGCTCGAGCAGCTGCACGCGCGCCTGCGTAACGTGCTGCCGCCGGGCGCGGCGAAGGTCGATTGCCAGATTCTTGGCGATGACGCGCACGATGCGCTGAGCGAGATCGAGCGGGTGCTGCTCGCCGTGAGCACGGGACTCACCGAGCTCCGGGAAGCAGCGGGGGTGCAGCACGCAGCGCGCCGCGCTGCGGACCTTGCGAGCGAGTGTGCGCAGCTGCGCGATATCGAGGTCGACAGCGGCGTGCGCTGGATCGAGACGAGTGCTCGCGGATGGTCCGTGGAGTTCACACCGTTCGAGGTTTCCGAACGCCTGCGCGACTGGATGGAGGGGGCTGCCAGCGCCTGGATCTTCACATCGGCGACGCTGGCGATCGGCCACGACTTCGGCCACTTCCTCGCTCGCATCGGCGCGGCCGAGGCTGAGGCTTTGCGCATTGCGAGTCCCTTCGATTTCGAGCGCCAGGCCCTGCTGTACCTGCCCGAGTCGATGTCGGACCCCGCCACGCCTTCTCATACGCGCGACACGATCGATGCCGCCCTGCCGCTACTCGACGCCGCCGGTGGCCGGGCCTTCATTCTATTTACCAGTCACCGGGCCCTGGCCGAGGGAAGCCTCTATATCAAGGAGTGCCTCGGCAGCCGGAGACCGTATCCCATCCTCACGCAAGGCGAGGCCCCACGCGAGCTCCTGTTGCGGCAGTTCCGCGAGCTGGGCAACGCCGTACTCCTGGGGACGGGCAGTTTCTGGGAGGGTGTCGATGTGAAGGGCGACGCCCTGTCGATCGTGGTCATCGACAAGCTCCCTTTCGCCGCTCCGGACGATCCGTTGCTCAAAGCGCGACTCGAGGGGATCCGCAGACGGGGCGGCAATCCGTTCGTCGAACACCAGCTGCCGCAGGCCGTACTCGCGCTCAAGCAGGGAGTGGGGCGGCTCATCCGCGATGCGAGCGACTTCGGCGTCGTGGCAATCTGCGATCCACGCCTGCGGACCAAGAGCTACGGCAGAACCTTCATCGACAGCCTGCCGCCCATGTCGGTGACGCAGGAGAAGCGGGAAGCCATTCAGTTTCTGGAAACGCATCTGTACGGCCACCGTCAGCCCCGGTAGAGCCCGTCGTCCACGCCGGCGCCCACCGGCTACGCGCTGTGGCGCCGCGTCGCCCGCGGACCATGCGTCGCGAGGGCATGTCATACAATTCACCGATGTACGAGAAAACCGGCCGCTACTACGCGCTCTTCGGGCCCACGGCCGTCACGACATCGGCCGAGGAAGCGTTCTTTCGACATTGGTGCGCGGGTCGTGCTCGCGCCCTGGATCTCGGCGCCGGGCTGTGCGGTCCGGCGACGATGCTCGCACGCCTCGGCATCGAGGTGGTCGCGGTCGAGCCCTCGCCTGTACTGGCGACCCTCGCTCTCGATCGCCTCGGACGCGCCGACGACGCCGCTCAGCGAGTGACGCTGGTCGAAGGCGACGTTGCCACCCTGAGCGAGGACTTCCACGCCGACGTCATCCTGCTGCGCAGTGTGTGGATGCTGATTGACGATGAAGCGCGGGACATCGCTCTCGCCGCCGCGCGCCGCCACGCGGCGCCGGGCGCGATTGTCGTGCTGGACGCCCGCACTGCCGCCCTCGATTGGGCCGATCGCGCAGCCGGGCATGAGGAAAAGCGCATCGGTGAGACGATGTATCGACGCCTCACTCGCTACGCGCGGCGCGCAAACGGCGATACCGAGGCCGCCTGGACAGTCGATGTCGAACGTTTCGGGCGCCGCATCGAGTCGGTGGAGGAAACGTTCGTGGTGCGCGCGGACACGGCGCAAGGGGTTGCCAGGGACCTCGGGCGCGCGGGCTTTCGCGTCGAGCGCACCTACCAGGGATACGATCTCGAGACCCCGTACGTGGAAGGCGCCGCGCTGCTGGTGACGGTCGCACGGCGCGAGGCCTAGATGCGCATTCTCGCGCTCGACACCGCGACCGAAGCGTGCTCCGTCACGCTGCTCGACGACGAGCGGCGCATTTCGCGCTACGAGGAGCCGGGACGCGGGCATGCCGAGCGCATCCTGCCGATGATCGACGCGGTGCTCGGCGAAGCGAAGCGCGAGCTTGCGGACCTCGACGCAATCGCGGTCGGACGGGGGCCGGGGGCCTTCACGGGCGTGCGTATCGCCATCAGCGTTGCGCAGGGACTCGCCTTCGGTGCCCACAAGCGGGTCGTGCCCGTCTCGGACCTCGCTGCCCTCGCGCAACGCGTTGCGGACGAGCGCAATGCCTTCACAGTGCTCGCCTGCATCGACGCCCGCATGGGTGAGCTGTACTGGGGCTGTTACGAGCGCGATCCCCGTGGTCTCGTGACCTTGATTGGCGAGGAGCGCGTGAGCAAGGCCGCGGACGTGCGCCTGCCGCCCGGGGCCGACTGGTACGGCGCCGGCTCCGGGTGGAACGTCGCGACGCTCAGCCACCGCGTCCGGTCCATGGACGATGTGTCGTCGCGCCTGCTGCCCCGGCTGTTTCCGCGCGCCGAGGAGATCGCAAGACTCGCCGCACCGGAAATTGCTGCCGGTCGCACGGTCGCGCCCGAGGAGGCCCTGCCGGTGTACCTGCGCGATCACGTCGCCGTTCCGATGTCACAAAAAACACGCACTTGAGGGCCGATGTCATCGAACTGTCATACTGTGTCCGTGTAATACCGGCGTCATTCGAGAGCCCGGGATTCATGGCCAGCAAGCAGATCCTCATCGTCGAAGACGAGCGACCCATTCGCGAGATGATCGCCTTCGGGCTGCGTCGCGCCGGATTCGAGGTGCTCGAGGCCGAGGACTGCCGCGCGGCGCGTGCGCGCATCGCCGACCGGCGGCCGGACCTGTTGCTCGTCGACTGGATGCTGCCGGACATGAGCGGCCTGGAGCTGACGCGCGCACTCAAGCGCGACAAGGAAACGCGCGAGGTCCCGGTGATCATGCTCACGGCGCGCGCCGAAGAGCAGGACAAGATCCTGGGGCTGGAAGGCGGCGCGGACGACTACGTGACCAAGCCATTCTCGCCGCGCGAGCTGCTCGCGCGCGTCAACGCGGTGCTGCGCCGCGTGGCCCCCGCGGGCGCGGAAGAAGTCGTGGAGATCGACGGGCTGACGCTCGACGGTGCCAGCCACCGCGTCACGGTGGGCGAGCAGACCGTTGCGCTCGGCCCGACGGAGTTTCGCCTGCTGAGCTTCTTCATGACCCATCCCGAGCGCGTGTACAGCCGCAATCAATTGCTCGACCGGGTGTGGGGCGGTAACGTCTACGTCGAGGAGCGTACGGTCGACGTGCACATCCGCCGCCTGCGCAAGGCGCTCGAGACTTTCGGCTACGATCGTTTCGTCCAGACCGTGCGCGGAGCGGGCTACCGGTTCTCGGCGCGCGCGGAGTAGAGCTCGCCACGGAGGCGCCGGCTGACATCCGATGACTGACAGCGGCCGCACACTGACCTCAGCCTGGTCCTTCGTCATGCTGCGCCTGCTCGGGCTGCTGGCCTTTGCGATCGCCGGCGGGCTGATCTTTGGCCGACTGCTCCTGTGGATCGTGGTGGTGATGGCGGGCTATCTGTGCCTGCAGCTCGCAAACCTCTACCGTCTCGATCGCTGGCTGCGGTGGCGCAACTTCATCGATCCTCCTGACGTCGGCGGCGCCTGGGGTGAGGTGATCGCACAGGTGGTGCGCCTGCACCGGCGCAAGCGCTTCCACAAGCAGCGCACCATGCAGCTGTTCCGCGAGTTGCGACGCTCGACGGCGGCGATGCCGGACGGTGTCATCGTCCTCAACACCGCGCACGAAATCCTCTGGTTCAACCGGATGGCCGGCCGGCTTCTCGATCTGCGCCGCAAGGCAGATCTCGGGATGCGCATCGACAACCTGGTGCGCGCACCCGAGTTCGTCCGCTACCTGGAGCAACAGGACTATTCCGCTCCGGTGATCGTCGGCCGGGGTGCGGCCGGCGAGGTGTTCCTGTCCTTGCGGATCATTCCCTACGGCAGCGGGCAGCAGCTGGTGTTGGTGCGCGACGTCACGCGCCAGGCGAAGCTCGAGGCGATGCGCAAGGATTTTGTGGCCAATGCCTCGCACGAACTGCGCTCGCCGTTGACGGTGATTTCCGGTTACCTGGATGCGCTGAGCGACGAGACCTCGATGGATCCGGCGTGGCAGGAACCGGTCCGCGAGATGCGTCGCCAGGCCGAGCGCATGACGGAGATCGTCAACGACCTGCTGGAGCTTTCGAAGCTCGAATCGGCGGAGAGCGAGGCGCGCGAGAACGAGATCGACGTGCGTGGCCTGCTGGCCCTGCTGCGCAAGGAAGTGCTGGCGATGCCCGAGCGGCCGCGCGAATTCAGGCTGCGCGTCGAGAGCGACGCGGGCCTGCTGGGCGAGGAGGCGGAGGTTCATTCCGCGTTCTCCAACCTCATCGCCAACGCCGTGAAGTACACGCCGGCCGATGGCGAGATCGAAGTGCGCTGGTGGCTGGACGAGGAGGGCGCGCACCTGGCCGTGCGTGACACCGGCATCGGAATCCCGGCCGAACACATCCCGCGTCTGACCGAGCGCTTCTATCGCGTGGACCCGGGCCGGGCGCGCAAGCACGGAGGTTCCGGGCTGGGCCTGTCGATCGTGCGACACGCCTTGCAGCGGCACGGGGCCCACCTGGATATCGAGAGTGTGGAAGGACGCGGCAGCACCTTCACCTGCCACTTTCCGCCGAATCGGGTCGCCCCCGCCCGCGAGGCAGCGACGCCGGACCTCGTGGCGCCCGAGATTCCACGCTCGGGCACTGAGGATCGTTGAGGCTTTGTCGTTCGCCGACCTGCCGTTGGCCGGCGCTCCCGCTCAAGATTCTGAGCTTCCAGCCGCAACATAATGCTTTGTAACGATTTCTTACAGCGGCCGTAACGTCCCTGTCACGGCCACGGTCGAGCCTCGCCCCATACCGTCCCGGGAGGGCCCGGGGGAGGGCGATCGCGCATGAGTCCAGCACCGGCCGTTCGACTGCGCACCGCGTTCATTTCCGATGTGCACCTCGGCACCAAGGGATGTCGAGCCGACCTGCTGCTCGACTTCCTGAAGACCGTGCACGTCGACAAGCTCGTCATGATCGGCGACATCGTCGACGTGTGGAGCCTGCGCCGTAATCTCTATTGGCCGCAGGCGCACAACGACGTCGTGCGCGCCATCCTGGGCAAGGCGCGCCACGGCACGCGCGTGCTCTACGTCCCAGGCAATCATGACGAGGTGTTCCGCGAGCTCGATGGCTCGGTGTTCGGCAACCTCGAGATCCACCGCGAGCTGATCCACGAGACGGCCGACGGACGGCGCCTGCTGGTGCTGCACGGCGACGAGTTCGATGCGGTGGTGAAGTGCAGCCCGTGGCTCGCGAAGCTCGGCGCCCGCGCCTACGAGGTGACGCTGCGCATGAATCGCTACGTGAACCTCATCCGGCGGCTGCTCGGCTTTCCGTACTGGTCGCTGGCTGCCTGGCTCAAGCACAAGGTGAAGAACGCGGTCCAGTACATCGGCAACTTCGAATCGGCAGTCGCGCACGCCGCACGGCGCCGCGGCGTCGACGGCGTCGTTTGCGGTCACATCCATCGTGCCGAGATGACGATGCTCGACGGCATTCTCTACTGCAATGACGGCGACTGGGTGGAGAGCTGCACGACGTTGGTCGAGGACATGAACGGCCGACTGCTGCTCTGGAACTGGGAGCAGGAGCGCGCGGTGCTGACGGTTGGCACCCCCACGGCGGTTCCCGCCATCGGTCGGGCCGCGTGAGGATCGCGCTCGTCACCGACGCATGGCGGCCGCAGACCAATGGAGTCGTCACCACGCTGACCCGCACCCTGGACTGGGTGGAGCGCCTCGGCCACACGACAGTGCGCGTGACACCGGAAGGTTTCCGCACCGTGCCGTGTCCCACGTATCCGGAGATCCGGCTGTCGCTGCTCCCCGCCCGGCGCGTGGCGCAAACGCTGCACGAGTTCACGCCTGACGCCGTGCACATCGCCACCGAAGGCCCGCTCGGCCTGGCAGCGCGCACCTGGTGTCTCGCCAACGCGATGCCCTTCACGACGTCGTATCACACGCAGTTTCCGCAATACATCCGCGCACGCTTTCCCATCCCCGAGGGCTGGTCCTACGCTTTCCTGCGCTGGTTCCACGGGCCCGCAGCCCGCGTGATGGTGGCCACCGAGCACGTGCGGCGCGACCTGGCGGCGCACGGGTTTGCACGCCTGGCGACCTGGACGCGAGGAGTCGACGTCGATCTGTTCCGGCCGCGCGACCGGGAATTCTTCGCTGCGCCGCGTCCGATCCAGATGTACGTCGGGCGTGTTGCGGTCGAGAAGAATCTCGAGGCCTTCCTTTCGCTCGAGACGCCGGGCACCAAGATCGTCGTCGGCGGCGGGCCCGCGCTCGAGCCTCTGCGCGCGCGGTACCCCGCTGCGGTGTTCGCAGGCTACAAGTACGGCGAGGACCTTGCCCGACACCTGGCGGCGGCGGACGTGTTCGTCTTTCCCAGTCGAACGGACACGTTCGGCCTGGTGTTGCTCGAAGCGATGGCGTGCGGCGTGCCGGTTGCGGCTTTTCCGGTGGTCGGCCCGATCGATGTGGTGCAGCAGGGCGTCACGGGCATTCTGGACGAGGATCTCGGCGCTGCCGTCGAGCGCGCGCTGCTGCTCGATCGCGAGGACTGCCGGCGCTACGCGCAGCGCTTCACCTGGGAGCAGGCGACGCGACAGTTCCTCGGCAACCTCGAACCGCGAGCGGTGCACGGCTCGTCCCGCACCAGGGGAGGCGCGGTGGACCGTGCGGGCAGCGTGGCGGGCAGCACGGGGGAAACCGCGCCGGCGAGCCCACCGCGCTGAACGTCACGCAGTCGACACGAGTCCTGTATTACACTTTCGCGCAGCCGCCGCTCTGCGGCGACGGGAGCACGCGATGGATCCTGCCGACCTTTCCCATCACATTTCGCGCCGTTTCAACGAAGACCTGGAGCGCCTGCGCAACAAGGTGCTGACCATGGGGGGCTTCGTCGAGCAGCAGCTGAACAAGGCGGTGACCGCGCTGGTCGAGGGCGACAGCACGCTGGGCGAGTCGGTTGCCATGGACGACCACAAGGTCAACGGCATGGAAGTGGCGATCGACGAGGAGGCCAGCCGCATCCTCGCGACCCGCGGCCCGACCGCCGGCGACCTGCGGGTCATCGTTGCCATCATCAAGACCATCACCGACCTGGAGCGCATCGGCGACGAGGGTGAAAAGATCGGCTACATCGCCTCGCGTCTCGCTTCGATGGAGCGCCCGGCGGACAAGTACCGCGAGGTGAAGCACCTGGGCAGGCAGGTCGCGGAGATGGTGCACGCGGCGCTCGATGCGTTCGCGCGCCTCGATGCGCAGGCGGCGATCAACGTCGCGCGCGAGGACAAGACCATCGACGAGGAATACGAGGCAATTCAGCGCCAGTGCATCACGTTCATGATGGAGGATCCGCGCACCATCCGCCGCGCGCTCGACGTCATGTGGGTGGTGCGCGCCCTGGAGCGCATCGGCGACCACGCCAAGAACATCTGCGAGTACGTCATCTACATGGTCCACGGCAAGGACGTGCGCCATACCTCCCTCGAGGACGTCGAGCGCGAGCTGCGAGCGCAGAGCGGCTGAGCTTGACGCGACGCGCCGTCAACTTCGCGGGCGCGGGCGCCTGCGCGCTGCTCCTGGCTTACGCGTACTACACGCAGTACTTCGGCGGCCTCGAGCCGTGTCCGCTGTGCATCTTCCAGCGCGTCGCGGTGCTCGGCCTGGGGCTCGCCTTCCTGTTGGCCGCTCTGCACAACCCTGGAACGACGGGCGCCCGTGCCTACGCGGGACTCATCGGCCTGGTCGCGCTCGCCGGCGTGGGGGTTGCGGGCCGGCACGTGTACATCCAGAGCCTGCCCAAGGGCTCGGTGCCGGAGTGCGGCGCGACGCTCGACTTTCTGCTGGACGTCTTTCCGCTCTTCGACGTCATCAAGCAGGTCCTCACCGCATCCGGCGAGTGCGGCGTCGTTGACTGGAGCTTCCTGGGCCTCAGCATGCCGATGTGGGTGCTGATCTGCGTCGTCGTGCTCGGGACTGCGGGCGTCGTCTTCAATGCCCGCGCGGAGCGGCGCTGATCTCACTGCTGCCAGCCGGCGCACGGTCGGCACAACCCTGGCGCAATGGCGGCGGGATTACTTTCGAGATCGCGCGCGCGTCGCATCCGCGCACGAGCGGCGAATTCCTCTGGCGGGTCAGCATCGCGGACGTGTCGCATCCAGGGCCCTTCTCACAATTCGCCGGGCGCGAGCGGCTGATCGCCGTGATCGAGGGAAATGGCATGCAGCTGCGCGGGCTCGGAGACCGGGCGATCGATCTGCAGCCGTTCGACGTGCTGCAGTTTGAGGGGGCTGCCCGGGTGGAAGGCGTGTTGCCCCGCGGTGCCGTGAAGGACTTCAACGTGATTTTCGATGCCACGCTCTGCAGCGCTGGGCTCGCCTTTCACGACGGGCCCGGTCATTCGCTCTGTGCGTCGCGAGCGACGCTGCTCGTCAATGTCGGCACGGGCGCCTGCTCGTGCGAGCAAAGCGGCGTGGCTACGGCGCTCGCACGTTACGACGCGCTCCTGATTGAAGGCGAGGCGGGATCGACCGTGCGCTGGTCTGGGGCGACGCGCGTCGCGCTCGTCCTCATCGACTGAGCCCCCCAACAACTAAAGTCCGGTACCGCTTTAGTTATTCAACAACTAAAGTCCGGTACCTCTTTAGTTATTCGGGTATTGCGGGCAGCAGGAAGGCGAACACGGCTGCGACCACGAAGCCGAGGGCGGCGACAGCGTAGAGCGCGGTCGAAACGCGGCGCAGGCGGTTGCAGGCCCGCGCGAGTGCCGGGTCGGCCGGGCAGGGCAGGGTGCGCGCGCGCCAGAGAGCGGCGCCGGCGATGAGCAGCATGGCTCCCGCGACGCCGAACACGAGCAGCTTGCGTTCGCTCAGCCAGACGAGCTGCGGGACCGCGGTCACGAGCCCCGCGAGTGTCGCGCCCGCACCGAGGGTAACCATCACCGCCGGCAGCACGCAGCACACGAGCGTGCCGGAGCTGCCGAGGAGCGCGGCGAACGCGAGCCAGGTGTTGCGGCGAAGGGGCGCCGCGAGAGCATGGGCGCCATCGCGCCCATGCTCCACCGCTGCCGTTGCGCTTTGTCGTTCTGACCTCATCGTTTCGACGTGGCTCGCTCGCGGATCTCCTCGAGCGAAGTCTCGCTGCGCGCGATCGCGGTCACCGTGTAGCCCGCATCGGTCAGCGCCTTCGTGAGGTCCGCATCGCCGATATCCTGCCCGGGTTTGAGCGCGACGGCCACGATGCGGTGCTCGAGGCTGACGAACACGTCCTGGGTCGCGGGGTTCTTGCGCAGCGTCTTGTCGATGCCCTGTGCGCAGAAGCCGCAGACCAGTCCGTTGACCGTGAGCTCCACGGTCGACGCCTGCGCGGCGGCGGCGCAGATGAGAGCCAGTGTGGCGAACAGAGTGCGTTTCATGTGTCCTCGCAAAGCGCTCGTCTCTCAGAACGCTTGTCTGTCAGAAGTTGAACATGAGCATGGCCTGCACCTTGCCGTCCGTCGTGGCGCCGGCCTCCAGCCAGGTGCCGCGCTTGAATACGCGCAGGAGGATTGCGACCTCGGTGCCGTTGTCGATGCCGCCGGTATAGCGGCGCGCCTGCGCAACGAACCACGTCGCCAGGTCGCCGTACTCGTGCTCGTACGGCGCAAGGCCGAGCTGCAGGGTGTCGATCCGATTCGAGAACGATCCGACGTCCCCTGGGCCGCCGCCTGCCGAGTAGTGGTAGTCGGTCTTCAGCGAGGCGTACACGCGCCGCGTTTCGTAGTCGAACTGACCGCCGGCATTCCAGGCCAGGCGTTGTGTCGGGCTCGTCTCGGTGCGCGCGGCGCCCGCACCGCCCCAGAGAAACACGTTCGCCTGCGCAGCCGGCAGGTTCCAGCGCTTCGCGAGCCAGTTGAGGCGGCCGTAGGTAATGCGCCGCTCGGTAGCGTCGATCGCGCTGTCGAGCTGCAGATGGCCGAGGCCATACGACAATCGATGACGCGGAGCGTAGAACGCCTGCGCTTCGATCATCGTGTCCGCGCCGTACTCGGCCATCACGGTGGTGCCATCGGCAAACGCGATCGGCTTGGCAGCAGCATCGAGCGCGAGTCCGGCCAGGACGGCGCCCACACAACAGAGGCGAATGAACATTCGACACCTCCTCGAATCGTCGACGTTGAACGAGCGACGGCGCGGCCTGTGGACGGCAGCCGTCGCGGATCGCGTCAGCGAATCGGGGGAGGCGTGGGCGGAGTGTCCGCCGGTGAAATGAGGAGGGTGGACGAAGTCGGCGAGAGGATCGTGCGGCCGGCAGCCACGGACTCGGCTCGCGGCGCGGCGACAGTGCTGGTCATGGCCAGGCAGGTGGCGAGGCAATCGGCGGCTCCGGTGTCTTCCGGGCAGCACGGACATTCGGAGCGATCATCTGGCGTTGCCGAGGGCGTCGTCGTCGTGACCGCGGCTCCGGAGGCCGCAGCATCGATGTCCGCGTGCGGCAAAGCCGCAAAACTGGCGGCCATCTGGCCAACCAGCATCGCGATTGCAAGCACAACTGTCAGTAAACGGCGCATCGGCTGAAAGTCTACTCGCGGTGGCCGCAAACGCCACGTTGCCCGATCAGGCCTGTGACCCAGTTCCAGACCGCCAGCCGGCATTTAGGTTCACGCCCGCGCGGCCCGCACTCTTGCTGGCGAAGGCCCTCATCCCAGCATCAGCTCCAGCGCCCGCACGTAGATGCGGTGCAGGGTTTCGACATCCGCCACGCGCACGTGCTCGTTGACCTTGTGAATGCTGGCGTTGATGACGCCCAGCTCGACCACCTGCGCACCGGTGGGCGCGATGAAACGCCCGTCGGAGGTTCCGCCGCCGGTCGACAGCGCTGGCGTGAGCCCGACGACGTCCTGCACCGCGCGGCTGGCAGCGGCGGACAGCTCGCCCGCCGGCGTGAAAAACGGATTGCCGGAGAGGAACCACTCGAGCGAGTACTTGACCTTGTGCCGGGTCAGGATCTCCTCGACGGTGGTCTTCAGGCCTTCGACCGTCTGCTCGGTGGAAAAGCGCAGGTTGAAGCGCGCCTTGAGCTCGCCGGGGATCACGTTCGGCGCGCCGGTGCCGGCGCTCAGGTTCGAGATCTGGAAGCTCGTGGCCTGAAAATGCGCGTTGCCGTTGTCCCACACGCGGCTGGTGAGCTCGGCGAGCGCGGGTGCGAGGGCGTGGACCGGATTGTCAGCGAGCTGCGGATAGGCGACGTGGCCCTGGATTCCGTGCACCGTGAGACGTCCGCTGAGAGAGCCGCGCCGGCCGATCTTCATCGTGTCGCCGAGCTGACGCTCGCTCGACGGCTCGCCGACGAGGCACCAGTCGATCTTCTCCCCGCGCTTCTCCAGGACCTCGACGACCCGCAGCGTGCCGTCCACGGACTGGCCTTCCTCGTCGCTGGTGATCAGCAGAGCGAGCGAGCCACGATGGCGCGGATGAGTGTGCACGAATTCCTCGCAGGCCGTGACCATGGCCGCCAGGCCCGTTTTCATGTCCGCAGCCCCGCGTCCGTAGAGCACGCCGTCGTGCAGGGTCGGCGAGAAGGGGTCGCTGGACCATTCCTCCGCGGGGCCGGTCGGCACGACGTCGGTATGACCGGCGAAGCAGAACACCGGCCGGTCGCGGCCGCGGCGCGCCCAGAAATTGTCGACGCTGCCGAAGCGCAGGCGCTCGATCTCGAAGCCCGCAGCGGCGAGCCGTTCGATCAGCAGGTCCTGGCAGCCCGCATCGTTCGGGCTGAGGGAAGGGCGGAGCATGAGCGCTTGCGCCAGCTCGAGCGTGTCGTGAGGCAAACCTTCGTTCCGTGCGTAGCCGTGGCCGGAAGAGTGAGCGACCAGCGTTATAGAGGAATCGCGGGCGCAACGCGAGCGTTGTTACAGGAAGATGACAGGCGCCGGGCGCGCCGGTTGCGGCCGGCCGCAGACGGCAGGCGTCGCTGACACAAATGTGTAACGCGCGCGCTCTATAACGCTCCCCGTCGTTTCTTCAGTGGGGAGATCGCCGTGACCAGGAAAATCTCGATCGCCGCCGCAGCTGCCGCCGTCTGCCTCGCCGGCGCCGCGTCCGCGCAGTCGGCTCGCGACTACATCAGCGTGGTCGGTTCCTCGACCGTGTATCCGTTCACCACCACCGTCGCCGAGCAGTTCGGCCGCGCCGGCTCGTTCAAGACTCCGAAGGTCGAGAGCACGGGCACCGGCGGCGGCATCAAGCTGTTCTGCGGCGGCGTCGGCGTGCAGTACCCCGACATCGCCAACGCTTCCCGCCGCATCAAGGCGGCCGAAGTGGAGAGCTGCGCGAAGAACGGCGTGAAGGACATCTCCGAAGTGAAGATCGGCTACGACGGCATCGTCCTGGCGAACTCGAAGACCGCCCCGACGTATCGCCTGACGCGCAAGGACGTGTACCTCGCGCTCGCGAAGAAGGTGCCGGATCCGTCCGCGCCCGAGACGCTGATCGCCAACCCCTATCGCACCTGGAAGGACGTCAACGCGTCGCTGCCGGCCGAGAAAATCGAAGTGCTCGGTCCGCCCCCGACCTCCGGCACGCGCGATGCGTTCGCCGAGCTCGTGCTCGAATCCGGATGCAGCACCTACGCCTGGATCAAAGCCGTGAAGGACGTCGACGAGGGCCGCTTCCGCGCCATCTGCCACACCATCCGCGAGGACGGTGCCTACGTCGAGGCCGGGGAGAACGACAACCTGATCGTGCAGAAGCTCGAAGCCAATCCGAAGGCGCTCGGTATCTTCGGCTACAGCTTCCTCGAGGAAAACCTCAACAAGCTGCACGGCTCGCTCATCGACGGGCAGGCGCCGACGTTCGAGAACATCGCCGACGCGAAGTACCCCGTGTCGCGCGCGCTGTTCATCTACGTGAAGAAGGCGCACCTGAACGTCATCCCCGGCCTGAAGGAGTTCGTGGCCGAGTACACCAGCGATCGCGCGTTCGGAGCCGAGGGCTACCTGGTCGACAAGGGGCTGATCCCTCTGCCGGCCGGTGAAGTGAAGGTGGTGCGTGCGAGCGCCACTGCGCTCAAGAGCCTCAAGCTCTGAAGCCACCGTCGCGCCAAATCCAACAAATCGGGAACAGCCATCTCCATGAAGCACACCATCCTCTCCGCGGCCATTGCTGTCGCTCTGGCCGCCAACGTGGCGGCTCCGGCCGCCGCCCTGGCCGCAACGGACGCGGACTTCGCCGAAATGCGCAATGCGCTGGACGCCGTCAACCGGCGCCTGGACGCTCTCGAGCAGCAGAACAAGGCACTGGAGGCCAAGAACCAGCAGCTCGAGGAGCGCAACGCCAAGCTCGAGGAGTCGAACGACCGGCAGACCGATCAGATCGCGCAGGCGCGCGCCAAGTCGACCTCGGCCGATTGGGCATCGAAGGTCACCTGGCGCGGCGACGTGCGCTATCGCCACGAGTTCGTCGACCCGGAGGAGGCCGTCAACGACCAGACGCGCCATCGCATCCGGGCGCGCTTCGGCCTGAGCGCGAAGGTGAACGACTCGCTCAACGCGACCGTGCAGCTGGCCACCAACGGCGGCAACGGCGATCCGCGTTCGACCAACCAGACGCTCGGCCAGGGCTTCGACCGCAAGGGCGTGGCGATCGACCTCGCGTTCATCGACTGGAAGATGATGGACGGGCTGAACCTGCAACTCGGCAAGATCGCGCACCCGTACCAGCGCGTCGCGAGCTTTTTCTGGGACGGCGACATCACGCCGGAAGGCGCGGCGCTGCGCTTCGCGAAGGGCGATTTCTTCGCCAACGCCTACGGCTTCTGGCTGCAGGAGGCCGGCACGACCTCCGACGCGAACGTCGTGGGCGCGCAGCTCGGCATCCGTCACAAGTTCAGCGACGGCTTCTCGCTGACGGGCGCGGTGCAGTACTACGACCTGGGTGCGGTTCAAAACGAGATCACCACCACCGCAGGCAGCTGCACGGCGAACACCACGTTCTTCGGCGGACCGCAGGGCAACACCACCTTCACCGGCGGTGGCTGCGCGCGGCTACTGAACGACTTCAACGTCATCGAGGCGCTGGTGCAGGCCGACCTCAAGGTCGGCTCGCTGCCGCTGGTGCTCTTCGCGAACGTGGCGCAGAACCAGGAAGCGGAAACGCTCGACCAGGCCTGGGCCGGTGGCTTCACGCTCGGTCGCGCCAGCGCTCCGCACTCGTGGGAGTTCGGCGCCGTGTACCAGAAGACCGAGAAGGACGCGCTGTTCGGACAGTTCGTCGACTCGGACTTCGGCGGCGGGCTCACCGACGTCGAGGGCAGCGTGCTGCGGCTCGGCTACGCACCCGCGCAGAACTGGGTCATCAACGGCACCTACTTCCTCAACGACCGATTCATCGACGTCGGCACCGAGCGCAGCTACGACCGCTGGCAGCTCGATTTCAACGTCCGCTACTGACCCCGCGCCAGCCGGTTCGGGACACCGCGGGCACATCCCCCGCACGCGGTGTTCCCGGGCTGGTTCCCGGGCCGGTGAGTGGCAGATGTGCATGTGCTGTCAAGGGATTACGCCCGCCGCGCGGCTGTAACAATTCCGCAATGCGCGGTCCGTATAAAGGTGCGCGAAATTCTGTCCACCCGCCCCGACAACCATGAATGCGCCGGCGCCCGTTGCGACCGGCATCGACGGGGCCCGAACTCGCGGGGGTCGCAGTGAGCTCGAAGCGGGGAACTCTCCTGTCGTTGACGGTAGCGGCGACGCTGCTGAGCGCGCTGGCAACAGCGCAGGGCGCGCGCGACTACGTCAACGTCGTCGGCTCGTCGACGGTATTTCCCTTCTCGACCGCCGCGGCCGAGCAATTCGGCAGGGCGAACCCGAAATTCAGGACACCGAAGGTCGAGAGCACCGGCACGGGTGGCGGCATCAAGCTGTTCTGCGACGGCGTCGGCGTACAGTTTCCGGACGCGGTGAACGCCTCCCGGCGCATCAAGCAATCCGAGATCGACGCCTGCTTCAAGAACGGCATCAAGGAGATCGTCGAGGTCAGGATCGGCTTCGACGGCATCGTGCTGGCCAATTCGAAGAGCGCACCGCGCCTGCAGCTGACCCTGCGCGATCTTTGGCTGGCACTGGCGAAACAGGTGCCGGACCCGAAGGGCGGCGTGAAGCTCATCGCCAATCCGTATCGCACCTGGAAGGACGTCAATGCGGCCTTGCCGGCCACGCGCATCGAAGTGCTCGGACCGCCCCCGACCTCCGGCACGCGCGACGCTTTCGCGGAGCTGGCGCTGGAACGCGGATGCGCCGCCATCGACTGGATCGCGACGCTGAAGAAGAGCGACGAGAAGCGCTTCAAGGCGATGTGCCACACCGTGCGCGAAGACGGCGTCTACGTCGAGGCCGGCGAGAACGACAATCTCATCGTGCAGAAACTGGTCGCCAATCCGCGTGCCTTCGGCGTGTTCGGCTACAGCTTCCTCGAGCAGAACGCCGACAAGCTGCGCGGCTCGCTCATCGAAGGCGTGGCGCCGGAATACGACCTGATCGCCGAGGGCAGGTATCCCGTGTCGCGTGCGCTCTACGTCTACGTCAAGAAGAGCCACGTCAACGTGATCCCGGGCCTGCGCGAGTATCTCGCCGAGTACACGAGCGAGCGCGCGATCGGGCCGGAGGGGTATCTGGCGGACAAGGGACTGATCGCCTTGCCCACGGCGCAACGCCGCCAGGTGCAGGCGGACGCGAAAGCGCTCAAGGCCCTGCCGGCGAAGATCTGACGCGTGTCGACGTCAACCCTCGTCCTGATCCTGCTGATTCTCGTCGCCGCGGCGTACCGCTTCGGACGCGCCCGATCGCTTGCCGTGGTCGGCGGTCCGCGCGGCCAGCGCAACCTGCATTCGCTGCCTTCCTACTACGGCATGCTGGTTGCCGCGTGGTGCGGTCTCCCGGCACTGCTGATCGTCGGCGTCTGGAACTTCGGGCAGGACGCCGTCGTCTCGCGCCTGGTGATCGAGCAGATGCCGGCCGAAACGCGCGCGCTGCCCGCGTCGGAGCTCGGCCTGCTGATGAACGACGTGCGCAACGTCGTAGAGGGGAACCTGACGGCGGAGCAGGTGCCGGCCATGGCCGCGCAGGGCGCGCGCGAGTACCAGCGCTTGCACTCGATCGGCAACGGGGCGCTCGCCGTGCTCGCGATCTGCGCCGCGCTGTTCGGTGCCGCCGTGGTCTGGCGTCGCATCTCGCCGACGCTGCGGGCCCGCAACAGCGTCGAGCGCATCGTGCAGTTCATGCTGCTCTTCTGCTCGACGATCGCCATCTTCACCACGGTAGGCATCGTCCTCTCCGTGCTGTTCGAGGCGGTCCTGTTCTTCCGCAGCGTGCCGGTGCACGAGTTCGTTTTCGGCACGCAATGGAGCCCGCAGACCGCGATCCGGGCCGATCAGGTCGGCGGCTCGGGCGCCTTCGGCGCCGTGCCGCTGTTCGCGGGCACGCTGTTGATCTCGGGAATCGCGATGCTGGTGGCGGTGCCCATCGGCCTGTTCTCGGCGATCTATCTCGCCGAGTACGCGCATCCGCGCCTGCGCGCGACGATCAAGCCGCTCCTCGAAGTGCTCGCCGGCATTCCCACGGTCGTCTACGGGTTCTTTGCGGCGCTCACTGTCGGGCCTTTCCTGCGCGAGTGGGGCGAGGCGCTGGGACTGAATGTCGCGTCCGAGAGCGCGCTCGCGGCCGGGCTCGTCATGGGCATCATGATCATTCCGTTCGTTTCCTCGCTCGCCGACGACATGATCACCGCGGTGCCGCAGTCGCTGCGCGATGGCTCGCTCGCGCTCGGCGGCACGCGCTCCGAGACGATTCGTCAGGTGGTGCTGCCGGCGGCGCTGCCTGGAATCGTCGGCGGGGTGTTGCTCGCGATCTCGCGCGCCATCGGCGAAACGATGATCGTGGTGATGGCCGCCGGCCTCGCGGCGAATCTCACGGTGAACCCGCTCGAAGCGGTGACGACCGTGACGGTGCAGATCGTCACGCTGCTGGTCGGAGATCAGGAGTTCGACAGCCCCAAGACGCTCGCCGCGTTCGCACTCGGCCTGATGCTGTTTCTCGTGACGCTGATACTCAACATCCTCGCGCTGCGCATCGTGCGCAAGTACCGGGAGCAGTATGAGTAGCGAAGGACGCAACCAGCAGGCTGCGACGCTGGGCAGTCTGCCGGCGGGCGCGCGGACGGCGGCGCTCGTCGAGAAGGGCCTGAAGCGCCGCTATCGCGCCGAGATGCGCTTTCGCTTCTACGGCATGGGCGCAGTCGCGCTCGGCATCGCCTTCGTCGCCTTCCTCTTCTACACCGTCATCTCGCAGGGCTACACGAGCTTTCGCCAGACCTACGTGCAGCTCGACGTGTTCTACGACCCCGCGGTCATCGACCCGGACGGCACGCGGCTCGCCGAGACGCTGCAGCTCGCGGACTACAACGCGCTGATCCGCGCGAGCCTCAAGGCGCAGTTTCCGGACGTCGAAGGCCGCAGCAACCTGCGCGCGCTGTATGGGCTGGTGAGCAGCGGCGCGCCGTTCGACCTGCAGCGTCGGGCCATGGCGGATCCGGATCGCGTGGGTAGCACGGAGCGCCTGTGGGTGCTTGCGAGCGACGAGGCCGACCTGTACCTCAAGGGCCGCGTGCTCAGGAGCGAGGCCGAAGAGGGCCGGCCGCTCAGCGATCAGCAGTTGCAGTGGATCGACGCCCTGATCGCCGATGGGCGCGCGGAGCTGCGATTCAACACCACGTTCTTCACCTCCGGCGACTCGCGTGAGCCGGAGCAGGCAGGTATCTGGGGCGCGGCGGCGGGCTCGTTCTTCACGCTCATGGTGACCTTGCTGCTGTCGTTCCCGATCGGCGTCGCCGCCGCGATCTACCTCGAAGAATTCGCGCCGCGCAACCGCTGGACCGACATCATCGAGGTCAACATCAACAACCTCGCGGCCGTGCCGTCGATCGTGTTCGGCCTGCTGGGCCTGGCGGTGTTCATCAACTTCTTCGGCCTGCCGCGCTCGGCACCGCTGGTCGGCGGCCTCGTGCTGACGCTGATGACGCTGCCGACGATCATCATCGCGTCGCGGGCCGCCCTCAAAGCCGTGCCGCCGTCGATCCGCGAAGCGGCGCTCGGCATGGGTGCTTCGCAGATCCAGATGGTCTCGCACCACGTGCTGCCGCTCGCGATGCCCGGCATGCTGACCGGCACCATCATCGGCATGGCGCGCGCGCTGGGCGAGACGGCGCCCCTGCTCATGATCGGCATGGTGGCGTTCATCGTCGACATTCCCGGCAGCCTCACCGACCCGTCGACCGCGCTGCCGGTGCAGATTTTCCTGTGGGCCGACAGCCCGGAGCGCGCGTTCGTCGAGCGCACCTCCGGCGCGATCATCGTGCTGCTGGCCTTCCTGCTGGTGATGAACGGGCTGGCCGTGATCCTGCGCAACCGGTTCGAGCGCCGCTGGACCTGAGCCCGCGCGCAACAGAGTTTTTCGTCGAGGGTTCCATGAACGATGCAGTGGCAGAAGAGCGCGAGAAGCAGGTCGAGAGACCGGCCGAGAAGCAGCCTGACGGCAACGCCGGGCTGAACCTCAAGCCGAGCCAGCGCCAGCCGGGCGCGCCGGCGCCGGACCTGCGCGCGCACCCGGGCAAGACCGTGGGCACGGTTACGGTCGACAACCCCGTCATGTCCTCGCGCGGCGTCAACGTCTACTACGGCGACAAGCACGCCATCAAGAACGTCGATCTCGACATCGGCCGCAACCAGGTCATCGCCATGATCGGGCCGTCGGGTTGCGGCAAGTCGACGTTCCTGCGGTGTCTCAACCGCATGAACGACACCATCGAGGGCGCGCGCGTCACCGGCGCGATCACGCTCGAGGGCCGCGACATCTACGACCGGAAGCAGGACGTGGTGCAGCTGCGGGCGCGCGTCGGCATGGTGTTCCAGAAACCGAACCCGTTTCCCAAGTCGATCTACGACAACGTCGCCTACGGGCCGAAGATCCACGGCCTGGCGTCCGACCGTGTCGAGCTGGACGAGATCGTGCAGACCAGTCTCAAGCGCGCCGGCCTGTGGGAGGAAGTCAAGGATCGGCTCGCGCAGCCCGGCACCAGTCTCTCGGGCGGCCAGCAGCAGCGCCTGTGCATCGCGCGTACCATCGCCGTCAATCCCGAGATCATCCTGATGGACGAGCCGTGCTCGGCGCTCGACCCGATCGCCACGGCGCGCATCGAGGACCTCATCGACGAGCTGCGCGAGTCGTACGCGATCGGCATCGTCACGCACTCGATGCAGCAGGCCGCGCGCGTCTCGCAGCGCACTGCGTACTTCCATCTCGGCGACCTGATCGAGGTCGGCGAGACCGACCGCATCTTCACCAACCCCCGCCACAAGCTCACCGAGGACTACATCACGGGGCGCTTCGGCTGATGTCATGAACGAGCTGAGCGAAGGACACATCGTCCGCGGCTACGACGTCGACCTGGCGGCGTTGCGCATCAAGCTGCTCGAAATGGGCGGGCTGGTGCTCGACCAGGTGCAGGTCGCGGTGCGGGCGCTGGCCGGCGGCGATGCCGCGATGGCACGTGCGGTGCTGGCGCGCGAGACGGCCGTCAATGACTACGACGTTCGCATCGAAGAGGACACGATCGCGCTGATCGCGCGCCGCCAGCCGATGGGCAGCGACCTGCGCGTTCTCATTTCGATCACGCGCGCGGTCGCGGACCTGGAGCGGGTGGGAGACGAAGCCAAGAAGATCGCACGCTACGCGGCCGAGGAGAACATGGATCATCCGCGCCCGGCCCTGCGCAAGCTGGCGCGCGACGCGCGCAACATGTCCCGTCTCGCGCTGGCGATGCTGCGCGATGCGCTCGATGCCTTCGATCGCATGGACCCGCGCGCCGCGGCCGACATCTCCCGGCGCGACGCCGAGCTCAACGCGGAGTTTCACGCGGCGCTGCGCCACCAGGTGAGTGTGGCCATGGAGGACCCGCGCCGGTTGCAGGCGACCGTGTCCGCAGTGTTCGTGCTCAAGTCGCTGGAGCGCATCGGCGACCACGCTAAGGGCATCGCGCGCCATGTCGTTTACCTGGTGCAAGGCCGGGACGTGCGTCACGAGGACACGGCGGTGCTGACCGGGCTCGAGGAGTCAGCGCCCGGCGGCGGATCCTCGTCCGACGGTTCGCCGCCGGAGGCCCACGACGGCGAACGCCCTGCTGACGACGCCCAGCGCGGCGATTCCCGGCGCGCCGCCTCCTGACACAAGGGCCTCATGCCCGCTCGTACCCGCTGACCTCCGTCGCAGTTCCGGGCGCTGCGGCGGGCGCGGATCGCGCGGATGAGAAAACTGTGCGCGCACGACTGCAGATTTCGTACTGATTCTGCCCTACGCTGGGAGGATGCCGACCCGGGTCCGACGCGAGCGAAAAGGCGGATGAGCAGCCGGAGAGACTTCACGCTCCTGCTGCAAGTGGGCGGGCTTTTCGCTGTCGCTGTGCTGATAGTCGTGATCGGCGCCGCCGCGAGGCCAGACCGCCGAGCGGGGGTGGTCGAGTGTGCGCATCCTCCGGCAGGAGTCATCCGCGTTGCGTTGAGCACCAATGAGTCTTCGGTCGAGCTGTACGAGTGGTCGGGAACCGATTTTCGCCGGACCGGGGCGGCGCCCCTTGCTGAGTATTTCTATCGCAAGCCCGACGACGGCAGCTACTACATCCGGGATCACTGGGGGCAGAACGCTCCCACCGTCAGACGGGACGCTGCGGGTCCTTACTCGATTCTCAGCACTCCGTATGCAACCAGCCGCGATCGCCGCCGGCACGCGATCGGCGTAGAGCCCAAGGTGAATGAACTGGACCTCCCGCCGACGCGCTTTGCGGTGTTCGACGCTGGCGCCTCGACGCCCGTTCGTGTCTTCGACGTTGGCCAGTGGATCGACTCGCTCTGGTGGAGCCCGAGCGCTCTCGAGATCGTCGTGCTCAGCGAGGTTGAGCGGTACGGCCGCGAGACGTTCCGTGACTGGGTTGCTCTCGCGGCAGGGCACCCGATCCCCTACAGCGACGTCAAGCTGACGACCTATGGGCTGGACGGAACCGTGCGTTGCTCAACTTACGCTGCGCTCTCGCTCCCGTACGGCGGCGGCCGGGTTCGCTGGGATGCGCAATGAGATCAGCGCCGCGGACTGCTATCTGTTCGACATTCTCGAACGACAGCTGCTCGGGCAACAGTGAGCGACCCGCGACAGGTTACTTGATGGTGTAGACCAGGTTCACCGTGGTCAGCCGGTCCGTCTTCTCGAGGCCCGGAGGCGGATCGGTGTTGTGCCGCACGCTGTAGCCGACAGCGAGCGCGAGCACATCGGTCATCGAGACCTGCACGGCAAAGTCGTTCTGGGCGAAGGTGTTGTCCGAACCGCTCTCCACCAGCAGCTTGTCGATCAACTTGGTGGTGGCCGTGATCTGGTGTTCGTACTGCACACCGCCGTTGGCCGTGACGTCGTCCGATTCCTCCCCGGGGATGCGGTCGATCACGATGCCGTTCTCGTCCCTGATCAGCTCCTCGGGCCGCAGGCGGCGGAAGCCTGCGCCGAGCGTGGCCGAGAGCTTGACCGTATCCGTGTCGAGGAACTTGTAGCCGAGACCGACGGCGACCGACTCCTGGTAGTCGAAGCCGCTGAAGTGGTCCTGCTCGTAGCGCAGCGCGCCGAAGGCGAACAGTTTCTCGGTCAGCGCGTAGTCGCTCTGCAAGCGAGCCTCCCAGCGTTCCGCGGACTTGATCTCGTTGTTGCTGCCGTAGAGCCCGGCCGCGGCGAACGCGTGCTTCCACTGGTTGCGCTCGGTCGCCAGCTCGAACTTGCCGTTCGCGGAATCCGTTTCGGTGTTGCCGCGGGCCATCACGTAGCCCGCTTCGGCCTTGCCAGTCCAGTCGGCATGCGCCGGCAGCGCGGCGGCGAGTGGGAGCAGGGCAGCCACGGCCCGCGGCGCGGCAACGGTGAGCATATCCTTACGCACGTCGTCTCTCCTTCTGCGCTTCAGTCGGCGCGCAACAGATCGTTGATCGCTGTCTTGGCGCGCGTCTGCGCGTCCACCCGTTTGACGATGACCGCGCAGGCGAGGCTGTACTTGCCGTCGGCGGAGGGCAGGGAGCCGGGCACGACGACTGCACCGGCAGGCACGCGGCCGTAGCTGACCTGCCCGGTGGCGCGGTCGTAGATGCGCGTGCTCTGCCCGATGAAGACGCCCATGGAGATCACGGCGCCCGTTTCGACGATCACGCCTTCCACGATCTCCGAGCGCGCGCCGATGAAGCATTCGTCCTCGATGATGGTCGGCGAGGCCTGCAGCGGTTCGAGCACGCCGCCGATGCCGACGCCACCCGACAGGTGCACGTTGCGCCCGATCTGCGCACACGAGCCGACTGTCGCCCAGGTGTCCACCATCGTTCCCTGGTCGACGTAAGCGCCGATGTTGACGTAGCTCGGCATCAGCACGACGTTCGGCGCGACGTAGGCGCCGCGACGCACGGTGGCCGGCGGCACGACGCGGGTGCCGGATTCGCGAAACGCGGCGGCATCGTGCGCGCCGTACTTGAGCGGCACCTTGTCGTAGAAGCGCGTGAAACCGGCATCGACGGGGACGTTGTCGTACACGCGAAACGAAAGCAGGACGGCTTTCTTCAGCCACTCGTTGACGACCCAGCGCCCGTCCCGCTTTTCAGCGACGCGCGCCTGGCCGCTGTCCAGCAGCGCGACGCATTCGTCGATCGCGGCGCGCACCGTGGCCGGCGCGGAGGCGGGCGAGAGTGACGCGCGTTGCTCGAAGGCGGCGTCGACAGTGGCGCGAAGGGTGGCGATGGGCGTCATGGCAGCGGAATCATACCCACTGATCGGGTCACCGCGATACGCGCAACCCTTGCATCAGCGATGCTCGACGAACTCCCGTATGCGATGCACGGCGCCGATGCATTCCTCGAGACCGGCCACCAGTGAAATTCTGACTCGCCCCCGGCCCGGGTTGGCGCCCGCGTTGTCGCGCGCGAGATACGTGCCCGGCAGCACGAGCACGTTGGTGGCGGCGTGCAACTCCTTTGCAAAAAGTTCGTCATCGCCCCCGACCGCCGGCCACAGATAGAACGCAGCCTCGGGGCGCGAGACCTCGAGTACCGGTTCGAGTACCGGCAGCACCGCGGCAAACTTTCGCTGGTAGAGCTCACGATTCACGCGGGCGTGGGCGTCGTCCTGCCAGGCGGGGACGCTGGCGAGCTGCGTGTGGGTTCCAACAGCGCAGCCGTGGTAGGTCCTGTAAAGCAGGAAGCGCTTCAGGATCGCCGGATCGCCCGCGACGATACCGGAGCGCAATCCGGGGACACTCGAGCGCTTCGAGAGGCTGTGGAACACCACGCAACGCTCGAAGCGCGTGCGCCCGGCGTCACGGGCCACGCGCAGCAGGCCGGGCGGCGGAGCAGGCTCGTCGAGATAGATATCGGCGTAGCACTCGTCGGCGGCGATCACGAAGTCGTGGCGTTCGGCGAGCTCGAGCGCTGCGGCGAGATAGCGCGCGCTCATCACGGCGCCGGTGGGGTTGCCGGGAGAACAGAGAAAGAGGAGTTGGCAACGGCGCCAGATCGCCTCGGGAATGCTTTCGAGGTCGGGCAGGAAACGATTCCCGGGGACAGTGTCCAGGTAGTACGGCTCAGCCCCGGCGAGGAGCGCCGCACCCTCGTAGATCTGATAGAACGGATTGGGCATCGCGACTACAGGGTGCGAGGCCGGATCGACTACCGCCTGCACGAAGGCGAACAGCGCTTCGCGCGTGCCGTTGACCGGCAACACCATCGTCTGCGGGTCGACCGCGCCGCCGGGCAGGCCGAAGCGCCGTTCCAGCCAACCCGCAGCCGCGGCGCGCAGCTCAAGCAGACCGAGCGCCAGCGGGTAGCGATCGAGGGTCGATAGGGACGTCGTCAGTGCCGCCTGGATGAATGCAGGCGGGGCGTGGCGCGGTTCCCCGATCGACATCGAGATGGGCGTGAGCCCCGGCGCAGGCGTGTTGCCTGCGACCAGCGCACGCAGCCGCTCGAAGGGGTAGGGGTGCAGGAGATCGAGGCGCGGGTTCATGGCTTGCGGTCCAGCGCTTCGAGCAAGCGCTGACGCAATCGGTCGGCGGCCTCCTCCGACAGCGGCTGGCCCGCCGTATCACTGACGTAAAACACGTCCTCGGCGCGTTCGCCCACGGTCATGATGCGCGCGCCGAGTACGTCGACGCGCTCGCTCATGAGCACCTTGCCGACTTCCGACAGCAGACCGGGCCGGTCACCGGCGATCAGCTCGAGGATCGTGCGATTGCGTCGCCGGTCCGCATCCACCGTGACGTGCGTGGGCGTCGAGAACATGCGCACCTGGCGCGGCGCGCGGCGCGTCACGGCGAGCGGCGCACCGGCCGGCTGCTGCAGGCTGCGCCACAGCGACTGCTCGATCTCGTGACCGCGCGCCGAATCGCTGATCGTTCGTCCGTTGTCCTCCAGCACCAGGTACGTGTCGAGACTGAAGCCGTCGGCCGTAGGCGTGATGCGCGCGTCGACGATGTTGAGCCCCATCTGGTCGAGCACCGCGGTGGTGCGCGCGAACGTGTCGTAGCGCCGCGCCGTGTACGTGAAAATGGGCGTGCCGCCGCGCTCGGATTGCCCGCTGATCGCGACCAGCGGTCCCTCTTCCCCGGCGTCGCGAGCTGCGAGCAGCGCCGTGTGCCAGGCGACCTCCTGCGGGGTGTGCCTCAGGAAGTAGGTGTCGGTGAACGAGGCCCAGAGGCGTTCGAACGCGGCAACGGCCACGCCCTGCTGCACCAGCTGGCCGCGCGCAGTTTCACGCGTTTCGCGTACCAGCTCTTCCTGGTCGATCGGTACTTCCAGCCCGCGCCGCAGCGCGCGCTTGACCCGCTCGTAGAACTCCTCGAAGAGCGAGGCCTTCCACGAGTTCCACAGCTTGGGATTGGTGCCGCGCACGTCGGCGACGGTGAGTACATAGAGATAGTCGAGGTGCGTCTGGTCGCCCACCGTGCGCGCGAAGGCCTGGATCACCTCGGGATCGGAGATGTCTTTCTTCTGCGCCGTCACCGACAGCAGCAGATGGTGCCGGACCAGCCAGGCGACGAGGCGCGCGTCGTAGCGGCCCAGACCCTGTTCGAGGCAAAAGGCCTCGGCGTCGACTGCGCCCAGCTCGGAGTGATCGCCGCCACGCCCCTTGGCGATGTCGTGGAACAGCGCGGCGAGGTAGGCGACCTCGAGCTTCGGCAGCGCTTGCATGATCCGCGACAGAGCCGGGAACTCATGGTCGTACTTGGCCATCGCCAGGCGGCGCAGGTTGCTCACCACGAACAGCGTGTGCGCGTCCACCGTGTAGGCGTGGAACAGGTCGTACTGCATGCGTCCGACGACGCGCCCGAACGAGGGGATGTAGCGGCCCAGCACCCCGTACAGGTTCATGCGCCGCAGCTCGTGCGTGACGCCGAGCGGCGCGCGCAGGATGTCGAGGAACAGGCGGTGGTGGCGCGGGTTCTGGCGGAACTCCTCGTCGATGAGCCAGAGGTTGCGCCCGATCTGGCGGATGGTCGAGGCGCGCACGCCGCGGATCTGCGGATTCGCCTGCATCAGTCCGAACACCTCGAGCAGCGCCGACGGCGTGCGTGCGAACACGTCGTCATTGGCGGCCTCGAGATAGTCGTTGCGGATCTGGAAGCGCGGATTGAGCGGCACGGCGCCCGTGCTCTGCGCCGCGGCCGGCGTGAGGATCGCCTCGCGGAACAGCTGCAGGAGCATCTCGTTCAGCAGGCTCACGTCCATCACGGTGCGGTAATAGCGCTGCATGAACTGCTCGACCGCGAGCGTGTAGGCCGCATCCTCGTAGCCGAAGAGTTTCGCGAGCTTGATCTGGTGATCGAAGAGCAGGCGGTCCTCGCGCCGGCGCGTCAGCATGTGCAACGCGAACCGCACGCGCCACAGGAACGCCTGCGCGTTCTGCAGCTTGCGCAGCTCGTTGCGCGTAAGGAAGCCATGCGGCACGAGGCCGTCGAGCGTGTCGGTGCCGAAGTGGCGCTTGGCGACCCAACCGATGGTCTGGATGTCTCGCAGGCCGCCCGGGCTCGACTTCACGTTCGGCTCGAGGTTGTAGGCGGTGTCGTGGAAGCGGTGGTGGCGGGCCGTCTGCTCGTTGACCTTGGCCTCGAAGAATTCCTGCGCCGACCACACTCGCTCCGAGGCGAGCGCCTGCTTCATGGCGTTGTAGAGCCCCGGCGGACCGGCGAGCAGCCGCGATTCGAGCAGCGTGGTCGCGACCGAGATGTCCGCGAGGCTTTCCCGCTGACAGTCGTCGATCGTGCGCACGCTGTGTCCGACTTCGAGGCCGATGTCCCAAAGGAAGGTGAGGAAGCGCTCGAGCGCCGGCTGCCAGCTCTGGGAATCGTTCTTCGGCAGCAGGATGCAGACGTCGATGTCCGAGCACGGATGCAACTCGCCGCGCCCATAGCCGCCGACGGCGAGCAGCGCGAGATCGCCGGCGTCGCGGCCTGCATTGCGCTGCCACGCGCGCTCGAGCAGAGCGTCGACCAGGCGTGCGCGATCGCGCACCAGCGCTTCGATCGGCTCCTCCTGCGTGAAGCGCTCTTCGAGCTCCGTCCCGCCGCGCTGGAGGACCTCCTTGTAAGAGCCGATCGAATCGTCCCCGCCGGCCAGGCGCTCGGCCAGCGTTTGCAGGTAGCGCCAGGGTTGTGCGGCGGCGGGCCGCGGCTCGGCGGGGTCGTCGCGCTCGTCGTGCGGCTGCGCGATCAACTGGCGACGGCAGCAACGCGGCTGCGGCTGCCCAGCGTCAGCACGTCGACGCCCGTGGGCGTCACGAGCACCGTGTGCTCCCACTGTGCCGACAGCGAGTGGTCCTTGGTGACGACGGTCCAGCCGTCCGGCAGCAGGCGCACGTGGCGGCGCCCGGCGTTGACCATCGGCTCGACCGTGAATGTCATGCCCGGCTGCAGCTTCAGGCCGGTGCCGGGTTCGCCGTAGTGCAGGACCTGCGGGTCCTCGTGATAGACGCGGCCGATGCCGTGGCCGCAGTACTCGCGCACGACCGAGAAGTTGTTGGCCTCGACGTACGACTGGATCGCGTGCCCGATGTCGCCGAGATGCGTGCCGGGACGCACCGCGTTGATGCCGCGCCACATGGCCTCGAAGCACACGTCGGTGAGGCGCTGCGCCTGCACCGAGGGCTTGCCGACGTAGTACATGCGGCTCGTGTCGCCGTGGAAGCCTTCGTGAATCACGGTGACGTCGATGTTGAGGATGTCGCCGCTCTTCAGGACCTTGTCCCCCGGGATCCCGTGACAGACCACGTGGTTCACCGAGGCGCAAATGGTCTTGGGGTAGCCCTTGTAGTTCAGGTTCGCGGGAATGGAGCGCTGGGTGCGCACGATGTAGTCGTGGCAGATGCGGTCCAGCTCCTCGGTGGTCACCCCGGGAATCACGTGGTCCCCGATCATGTCGAGGACTTCGGCCGCCAGGCGGCCCGCGACCCGCATCTTTGCCTGTTCTGCCGGGCTCTTGATGGTGACGTTCATGACAATATTGCGCGTGCCATCGGCGGGGGAGCTTCCGTTGCGCCTAACGCGTTGTTGGCGCTGCAAAAGTATGTTATAAAGCGCGCCGTTTTTTGGCAACGCAAACCACACGCGCCACCGACACGTGCGGACGGGTGCCGCGGCTCCGAAGTTCCCGCCCTCTCAGGCAGGTATCTGACGATCCAGCGGTTTCCGCACGGGGGGCGCGGAGGCTCAACCCGTAAGGAGTTTTTTCATGCCCAGCGTGTCCATGCGACAGATGCTGGAAGCGGGTGTTCATTTCGGACATCAGACCCGCTTCTGGAACCCGAAGATGGCCCCGTTCATCTTCGGCGAACGCAACAAGATTCACATCATCAACCTCGAGAAGACGCAGCCGCTGTATGCGGAAGCGGCGACGTTCGTGAAGAACGTGGTCGCTGACGGTGGCAAGGTGCTGTTCGTCGGCACCAAGCGCTCGGCGCGCGAGGCCGTGCAGGCCGAAGCGGTCCGCTGCGGCATGCCGTACGTCAACCAGCGCTGGCTCGGCGGCATGCTCACCAACTTCAAGACCATCCGCCAGTCGATCAAGCGCTTCACCGAGCTCGAGGATCTGTCGACCAGCGGTGCGCTGGAGAAGCGCGGCAAGAAGGAAGCGCAGTCCCTGCGCCGCGAGATGGAAAAGCTGCAGAAGAGCCTCGGCGGCATCAAGGACATGGGCGCGCTGCCGGACGTGCTGTTCGTGATCGACGTCGGCCACGAGAACATCGCGGTGCACGAGGCGAAGAAGCTGGGCATCCCGGTGGTGGCGGTGGTGGATACCAACTGCTCGCCGGATGCGATCGACTACGTGATCCCGGGCAACGACGACGCCATGCGCGCCATCCAGCTCTACGCCATCGGCATCGCCGACGCGGTGCTCGAGGGCAAGTCTTCGATCCCGGAGGTCCCGCAGGGCGAGGACGAATTCATCGAGCTCGACGAGGAAGGCAACCTCAAGAAGAAATCCGCGCGTCGGCGTGGGCCGCCGCCGAAGAAGAAGGCGACCGTGCGCCGCAAGCCCACCGCCAAGATCGTGGACATCGGCGGCGGCCAGGCGACCGAAGCTGCCCCGGCCGAAGTCGACGAGAGTGCGGACGTGGAAGGCGACGTCGAGGAGAGCGTTCCGGTCCCGGTGCAGGAGCAGCCGCGCGGTGGCCAGGAGCGCTTCGCGGCGCGTCGGCGGCCGGGTGGCGGTGGCGCCGGGGCCCGCAAGCCCCGCGGCCCTGGTGGCGGACCTGGCGGCCGGCCGGGCGGCGAATGATGCTGAAGGCGAACAGGTACCTGGAGTGGCGATGACAATTACGGCGGATGCGGTCAAGCAGCTTCGCGAGCGAACCGGCGCGGGCATGATGGAGTGCAAGAAGGCGCTGGTGGAGGCGGGCGGCAACCTCGACGCGGCAGCGGAGCTGATGCGCAAGCAGGGGCTCGCCAAGGCTGACAAGAAGGCCGCGCGCGTCGCCGCCGAGGGTTCGATCGTCATCGAGCGTTCGGCCGACGGACGCTCGGCAGCCGTTGTCGAGGTGAACAGCGAAACCGATTTCGTCGCTCGCGAGCAGGACTTTCGCGCGTTCGCGGCTGCTGCCGCGAAGCTCGCCCTGGCGAACCGCAGCACTTCCGTCGATGCGCTGATGAGCGTGCGCACCGAGAGCGGCGAGACGCTCGACGAGCGCCGCCGCGCGCTGGTCGCCAAGATCGGCGAGAAGATCGCCGTGCGCCGCCTGGCGCTGGTGAGCGCGCCCAGCGTGCTCGGCAGCTACCTGCACGGCACGCGCATCGGCGCGCTGGTCGCGCTCAAGGGCGGCGACGATACTCTTGCGAAGGACCTGGCGATGCACGTCGCCGCGAGCAACCCCGCGTACCTCGCGGCCGAGCAGGTGCCGGCCGACGTGGTCGCGAAGGAGCGGGAGATCCTCAGCGAGCGCACGATGGCGGAGGGCAAGCCCGCCGAGATGGTGCCCAGGATCGTCGAGGGCAAGCTGCGCAAGTTTTTCGCCGAGGTCACGCTGGTCGGCCAGCCGTTCGTGAAGGACGACAAGATCACCGTCGAAAAGCTGCTCGAGCAGGGCGGGGCCGAGGTGGTCGAGTACGTCCGCTTCGAGGTCGGCGCCGGTATCGAGAAGAAACAGGCGGATTTCGCGGCCGAGGTCATGGCCACGGTGCAGGGAAGCGGCGGCGCGAAGCACTGACGCTCCCGGATCTGTCCCAGAACCCCGCTCCGGCGGGGTTCCTTATAATGGCCCGGCGAACCACGAGGCGGCACGCAAATGGGCTCTAACGCACGCTACCGGCGGATCCTGGTCAAGCTGAGCGGCGAGGCACTCCTCGGCGGCGAGGACTACGGCATCGACGCGGCGATGCTCAAACGCATCGCGGGCGAGGTCCGCGAGGTCATGGAGCTCGGGGTGCAGGTCGCCGTCGTGATCGGCGGCGGCAACATCTTCCGCGGCGCGGGCCTGGCACGGGCCGGCATGGACCGCGTGACGGCGGACCACATGGGCATGCTGGCGACCGTGATGAACGCCCTGGCCATGCAGGATGCGCTCGAAAGCCTCGGCACGAACACCCGCGTCATGTCGGCGCTGCGCATCAACGAGGTGTGCGAGGACTACATCCGCCGTCGCGCCGTGCGTCACCTCGAGAAGGGGCGGGTGGTGATCTTCGCGGCCGGGACGGGGAACCCTTTCTTCACCACGGACACCGCCGCGAGCCTGCGCGCCATCGAGATCAACGCCGACGTGCTGCTGAAGGCGACCAAGGTGAACGGCGTGTACTCGGCCGACCCGGTGCGCAATCCGGACGCCAAACGCTACGCGCGCCTCACGTTCGACCAGGTCCTGACGGACAAGCTCGCGGTGATGGACGCCACGGCGATCGTGATGTGCCGCGACAACAACCTGCCGCTGCAGGTCTTCAACCTCAACAACGCGGGCGACCTCATGCGCATCGTGAAGGGCGAGGACGTGGGGACAGTGGTGGCGAACGAGAATTAGGGGGGCAGTCATGCTCGAGGACATCAAGAAGGATTGCACGCAGCGCATGGCGAATGGCGTGCAGGCCTTCCGCAACGACCTGAAGAAAGTGCGCACCGGCCGCGCGCATCCGAGCCTGGTCGAGCACCTGCGCGTCGAGTACTACGGCAACAACGTGCCGCTCAACCAGGTGTCCAACGTGAGCGTGGAAGACGCGCGCACTCTGGTGGTGAGCCCCTGGGAAAAGAGCATGGTGCAGGTCATCGAAAAGGCGATCATGAAGTCGGACCTCGGCCTCACCCCCGCCACCGCCGGGCAGGTGATCCGCATTCCTTTGCCGCCCCTCACCGAGGAGCGCCGGCGCGAGATGACCAAGCTGGTGCGCCACGAGGCCGAGAACGCGCGCGTCGCGGTGCGCAACGTGCGCCGCGACGTGATGAACGAGCTCAAGGAGATGCTCAAGGAGAAGCTCCTGTCGCAGGACGACGAGAAGCGCGCCCACGACGAAGTACAGAAGCTCACCGACAAGCACATCGCCGACATCGATCACGTGCTGGCGGAGAAGGAAAAGGAGCTGATGCAGGTTTGAGCGCACGTCTCGATAGCCGGGGTCGCGACAAAGGGGCAGTCCCCGGTCACATCGCCATCATCATGGACGGCAACGGTCGCTGGGCACAGGCGCGCGGGCAGCCCCGGCACGCCGGCCACAAGGCGGGCATCGAGCCCGTGCGCATGACCGTCGAGGCCTGCGGCGAGCTCGGCGTGGGTGCGCTCACGCTGTTCGCATTTTCCAGCGAGAACTGGCAGCGGCCGGCCGATGAGGTCGCACGCCTCATGGATTTGTTCATGGAGGCGCTGCAGGAACAGGTGGAAGAGCTGCATCGCAACGGCGTACGGCTGCGCTTCATCGGCGAGCGGCGCTCGCTCAGCGTGCGTCTGCAGGCGCGGCTGAACGAGGCCGAGGACCGCACGCGCGCCAACAGCGGACTGAACGTGAACGTCGCGGTCGGCTACGGCGGACGCTGGGACATCGTGCAGGCAGCGCGCGCACTGGCCCGCAGCTGCACTTCGGGCGCCATGAGCGCCGACGCAATCGACGAGCAGGCCCTGCATGCGCGGCTGTCGCTCGCCGAGCTTCCCGACCCCGACCTGTTCATCAGGACGGGCGGCGAGCACCGCATCAGCAATTTCCTGCTCTGGAACCTCGCCTACACCGAGCTGCACTTCTGCGACGTGCTGTGGCCGGATTTTTCGCGCGCCGACCTGCAGACGGCCCTCGATCACTTCGCGGGCCGCGAGCGGCGCTTCGGTCTCACGGGCGAGCAGGCGGGGGCGCGCTGATGCTCAAGCAGCGCATTCTCACGGCGATCGCACTGGGCATCGGCTTGCTCGTCGTGGTGTTGCTGCCGCCACAGAGCGTAACGCTCGGCGTGTTCGCGCTGGTCATGCTGGTGGGCGCGTGGGAATGGTCGGCGTTTCCGCGCTTCCAGGCGCCGGTCGCGCGTTTCCTGTTCGTGCTGGCCGTCGCCGTAGCGATGGCTGCCGCCTACCAGCTGACCCGAGATCCCGAGCGCCTCGACGCCCTCATGGCGTTCGCGCTCGGCTGGTGGCTGCTTGCGTTTCTGTGGATCACGCTGGCGCCGGCGCGGCACACCCGCGCTACGGTCGCGGCCGCGGGCTTCGTGGTGCTGGTGCCTGCGTGGGTCGCTCTCGCGCACCTGTATCAGTCCTCGGTGCACGGCGGCGAGCGCGTGCTGTTTCTGCTGGCGCTGGTCTGGGCCGCGGACATCGGCGCGTTCTTCGCCGGCCGCTCCTTCGGTCGCATCAAGCTCGCGCCGCGCGTCAGCCCGAGCAAGACCTGGGAAGGCGTGTTCGGCGGCGTCTTTCTCGCTGCGCTGGTCGCCCTGGTCGGCGCCGGCTGGTTCGACGTGCAGCGCTTCGGCTTCGTCTCGCTGTGCATCGCGGTGGTGCTGCTCTCCATCGTCGGCGATCTCACCGAGAGCATGTTCAAGCGCTACGCCGGCTTGAAGGACAGCGGGGCCATCTTTCCCGGCCACGGCGGCCTGCTCGATCGCATCGACAGCGTGACAGCGGCCGCGCCCGCCTTCCTGCTCGGCTTGGGCTGGCTGGAGATGGTGCCGTGAAGGGCGTCGCGATCCTCGGTTCGACCGGCAGCATCGGGCTCAACACGCTCGACGTGATCGCGCGCCATCCCGGCGAGCTGCGCGCCGTCGTGCTCACCGCGCGCGGCAACGAGGAACGCCTGTTCGAACAGTGCGTCGCACATCGTCCCGATCTCGCCGTCCTGGTCGATGAGGGTGCGGCGCGCCGCCTCGGCGAACGCCTGCGTGCTGGCGGCATCTCAACCGAGGTGCGCGCAGGGGACGATGCGCTGGTCCAGGCAGTGTCGTTGCCGCGGGTCGACTGCGTGATGGCGGCCATTGTTGGCGCTGCGGGCCTTTTGCCGACACTTGCTGCGGCCCGTTCGGGCAAACAGCTGCTCCTGGCCAACAAGGAATCCGTGGTGATGGCGGGCGACCTGCTGATCGAGGCCGTGCGTGCGAGCGGCGCCACGCTCATTCCGATCGACAGCGAGCACAACGCGATCTTTCAGTGCCTGCCGGCCGGCGCGGCGCCGGGGACCCGACCCCAGGGCGTGCGCCGCATCGTGCTCACCGCCTCGGGCGGTCCCTTTCTGCGCACGCCGGCGAGCGAACTCTCGTTCGTGACGCCGGAGGCCGCCTGCGCCCATCCCCGCTGGGTCATGGGACGAAAGATCTCGGTCGATTCGGCCACCCTGATGAACAAGGGCCTGGAGCTGATCGAGGCCTGCCGGCTGTTCGGCCTTGCGCCGGACGATGTCGAAGTGGTCGTGCACCCCCAGAGCGTGGTGCATTCGATGGTGCAGTACGTCGACGGCTCCACGCTGGCGCAGCTCGGCAACCCGGACATGCGCACGCCGATCGCGCACGCCCTCGCCTGGCCGGGGCGCTGCGAATCCGGGGCCGAGGCCCTCGACGTCGTGGCGACGGCGCGACTGACCTTCGAGGCGCCCGATCATGAGCGGTTTCCCTGCCTGGGCCTCGCGCAGCGGGCGGTGCGCGCCGGCGGCACGGCGCCGGCTTTGCTGAACGCCGCCAACGAGGTCGCGGTCGCTGCCTTCCTGGAGCGGCGGCTGAACTTTGGCGCGATCCCCATGGTCATTGAGGGCGTACTCGATCGGGTTGCAACCGAAACGGTGCGGCGGCTGGAGGATGTCCTGGCGGCGGACGCCGAGGCCCGCCGTGCCGCGCAACAGGGGGTGGCGCGGCTTCAGGGAAAGAGCCCCGACACGAGAGCAGGGGCCTTCGCATGACCTTCGTCTATTCGGTACTCGCGTTCGTCGTCGCGATCAGCGTGCTGGTCGCGGTGCACGAATTCGGCCATTACTGGGTGGCCCGCCGCCTCGGCTTCAAGGTGCTGCGCTTCTCCATCGGCTTCGGCAGGCCGCTGTGGAAGCGCGTCGCCGGCAAGGACCGCACCGAGTACGTCATCGCGGCCATTCCGCTCGGCGGCTACGTCAAGCTGCTGGACGAGCGTGAAGGGCACGTCGATCCCGCGGACCTGCCGCGTTCTTTCACCCGCAAGCCCGTGAGCCTGCGGCTGCTGGTGCTGGCTGCCGGCCCGGTCTTCAACTTCCTGTTCGCGGTCGTCGCCTACTGGATCCTGTTCATGTCGGGCATGCCCCAGGGACGTCCCGTCGTGGGCAGCGTGACCCTGAATTCTCCCGCGGCCGCTGCCGGGCTGCGCAGCGGCGATCAGATTCTCGGCGTCGACGGGCGCTCCACCCCGGATACCAAGTCCGTCAACTTCGCGCTGCTGGAAAAGGTACTCGACGACGGCCGCGTCGTGCTCGACGTGCGTACGGAGGGCGGAGCGGAGCGTCGTTACGAGCTGCGTGTCGACAGTGCCGACGAACGCCATCGCCTCACGGAGCCCGGGGCTTTGCTGCCCGGTCTCGGCTTCGCCTTCGCACCCGGCGCAGCCATCGTGGAAATCGACGATGTGCTGAGCGACTCGCCGGCCGAGCAGGCGGGCCTGCAGGACGACGATGTCCTGCGCAGCGTCGACGGCAGGACTTTCGCTCACAGCGGGGAGTTCGTAACGCTCGTGACCGGCCGCGCCGGGGAGCGCGTCATGCTCGGCATCGAGCGCGACGGCACTGCGCTCACGCTGCCCGTGGTCGTGCGTGCCGAGCAGGAGAACGGCAAGACGGTGGGCAAGATCGGCGTGGCCCTGCGCAACGAACCGTCCTGGGTCGTGTCGTTCGGCCCGGTCGAATCGTTCGGCCGCGCCACCGGCGAAACCTGGGAGATGTCCAAGCTCACGGTCACCATGCTGTGGAACATGCTGCGCGGCCGCGTCTCGGTGAAGAATATTTCCGGGCCGATCAACATCGCGGCATTCGCCGGCGAAACCGCGCGCTACGGCGCACGGCAGTTCCTCACGTTCCTGGCCGTCGTCAGCATCAGTCTCGGCATCCTCAACCTGCTGCCGATCCCGATCCTCGACGGCGGGCAGATGGTGTTTCAGGCCATAGAGGGAGTGAAGGGCAGTCCGCTGTCCGAGCGCGCGCAGATCGTCGGCCAGCAGGTCGGCATCGCCCTGCTGCTGATCCTGATGAGCGTCGCGTTCTACAACGACATTTCTTCGCGCATCAGCGAACCCGCGGCTGCCACGGCGCCGGCACGCTGACGTCATTCAACTACAACAAGGTCCGGTGATGAGCCCATTTTTCGCATCCCTGCGCGCATCCTTGCGTGCATCCCTGAGCGCACCGCTGGTTCTCTGCGCCGCCTTCGCGGCGCCGCCCGTGCTCGCCCAGGGCGATCCGGCAGCCGAGTTCGTCGTCGGCGACATCCGCGTCGAAGGCCTGCAGCGCATCTCCGAAGGAACGGTCTACAACTACCTGCCGGTCAACATCGGCGACCGCCTGGACACGCAACGCCTGCAGGAAGCGCTGCGCGCGCTCTACAACACCGATTTCTTCCGCGACGTGGAGCTGCGCCGCGACGGCAACACGCTCGTGATCGCGGTGCGCGAGCGTCCCTCGATCGAGAGTTTCGAAATCAAGGGCAACAAGGACATCAAGACCGAGGACCTCTCCAAGAGCCTGCGCAACGTGGGCCTGGCGCAGGGCAAGACCTTCGACCGCTCGGTGCTCGAGGACGTCACGCAGTACCTGACCGACCAGTACTTCAGTCGCGGCAAGTACGCGGTGCGCGTCGACACCAACGTCGAGGAGGTGCCGGGCAACAAGGTCAAGGTCAGCATCGACATCAAGGAAGGCAAACGCGCGCGCATCCGCCAGATCAACATCGTCGGCAACGAGAAGTACGAGGACGAGGAGATCCTGGACGCGTTCGAGTCGAAAACGCCGAACTGGCTGTCCTGGTACAAGCAGGACGACCGCTACGCGCGCGAGACGCTGCAGGGCGATCTCGAGAAGCTGCGTTCCTTCTACATGGACCGCGGCTACGCGAACTTCGGCATCGAGCAGCCGCAGGTCACGATCTCGCCCGACAAGCAGGACATCTTCATCACCATCAACGTTGCGGAAGGCGACGTCTACACGGTCAGCGACGTGAAGCTGGCCGGGAACCTGGTGGTCGCCGAGGAGAACCTGCGCCCGCTGTTGCTGGTGCGCAAGGGTCAGACCTTTTCCAACAAGCTCATGACCAGCACGCAGGAGCTGCTCAACTACCGGCTCGGCGCGGACGGCTACGCCTTCGCCAAGATCGATCCGGTGCCCGAGACCAACGAAGCCGACAAGACGGTGTCGCTCACGTTCTTCATCGACCCGGGCAATCGCGTCTACGTGCGCCACATCAACTTCCTCGGCACCAGCAACATCAACGATGAGGTGCTGCGCCGGGAGATGCGCCAGCTCGAGGGCGGCTGGCTGTCGAACCAGGCGGTGGAACGCTCCAAGGAGCGCATCCAGCGGCTGCCGTACGTCGAGAAGGTCGAATACGAGACCACGCCGGTCGCCGGCTCACCCGACCTGGTGGACGTCGACTACACCATCAAGGAAGGCCTGCCGGGACAGTTCGGCGGCGGCATCGGTTACTCGGAATCGCAGCAGTTCATCCTGAACGGCAACTTCGTGCACAGCAATTTCATGGGCACGGGGCAGCGCATTTCCGCCGAGCTCAGCTCCGGCCGCTTCAGCAAGGTGTACAGCTTCCAGCACACCGACCCTTACACGACGGTCGATGGCGTGAGCCGCAGCGTCTCGCTCACCTATCGCGACATCACGCAGTTCGTGTCCGCGTCGTCCGACTTCTCGACGGAAACGATCACCGCGGGACTCACGTTCGCCTATCCGATCACGGAGTACCAGGGATTGCAGGTCGGCGTGTCGGCGCAACAGGCCGAGCTGGTGACCGGCAGCGGCAGCGCGCGCCAGGCAATCGATTGGGTGCGCAACAACGGCGACAACTGCAGCCCCGACGATCCCGACATCATCGTTTTCTGCAGCAAGTTCACCACTGCCGACCTGGTGCTGGGCTGGAACTTCGACACGCGCAACCGCGCCATTTTCGCCGACCGCGGCGTGCGCCACGGGCTGTCGGCCTCGTACACGGTACCCGGCAGCGAAATCGAGTACTGGACCTTGAACTACGACTACCTGCAGTTCGTGCCGCTGTTCGGGCCGTTCACGATGGCTCTGCAGGGCGAGGTCTCCTACGGCGAAGACATCGGCGATACGACCGCATTGCCGCCGTACCGGCAGTTCTTCGCCGGCGGTCCGGACACGGTGCGCGGCTACCGCGAGAGCCGCCTGGGCCCGAAGGACAACTTCGGCAACCCGTACGGCGGCAACCTGAAGGTGGTGGCGCGCGCCGAAATCCTGTTCCCGATGCCGGAAAAGTGGCGTTCCACCGCGCGGATCAGCGCCTTCTACGACGTCGGCAACGTGTTCTCGACCGGTCACGTGACCTTTACCGGCCAGGACGGGGTGAACGGAATCGACTACGGCTTCCGGTATGATAGTTTGAAGCATTCGACGGGGGTCGCCGCGCAGTGGCTGGCGCCGCTCGGTATTTTCCGCTTCAGCTACGCGTTCCCGCTCAACGCCTACAAGGGCGACGACGTGCTGTTCGAGGACGAGGTCGAGCGCTTCCAGTTCTCGGTCGGCCAGGCATTTTAAGAAGGGTTCTGATGAGCAACTTTCCGATGACGTACAAGGGCCTCCTGGGCGCGCTGCTGACGCTGGCAGCACTGGTCGCGGCTCCCGCGACACACGCGCAGATCAAGGTGGGCGTGGTAAACCTCTCGCAGCTCGCCGAAGAGTCGCCGCAGGCGAAGCAGGCGATGGTGTCGCTCGAGAACGAGTTCAAGCCGCGCCAGCGCGAGATCGTCACGCAGGAGAAGGAGTTCAAGGCGCGCGAGGAGAAGTTCACGCGCGACAGTGCCGTGATGTCCGAGGCCGAGCGCAGCAAGGCGGAGCGCGAGCTGCGCGAAGCGCAGCGCGAGCTGGCGCGGCGCAAGAACGAGTTCGTCGAGGACGTGAACGTACGCCGCAACGAGGAGCTGCAGCGCCTGCAGAAGGCACTGGTGCTGGAGGTGCAGACCTACGCGCGCGCCCAGGGCTACGACCTGGTGATGAGCGACGGGATCATTTTCGCGAAGGACGCGTTCAACATCACGCCGGGCGTGCTCACCGCCATGAAGGCGAAGGCACCGGCGGCGCCGGCGCCGGCCGCGGCGACACCCAAGCCGGCCGAAAAGAAGCCGTAACGGAGTGAGCTTGGCGTGACCACCACGCTGGGCGCGCTCGCGGTCCGCTTCGGTTGCGAGCTGAAGGGCGACCCTGCTATCGAAGTCGATGCCGTAGCGACGCTGCACAACGCCGCGCCACGCACGGTCTCGTTCCTCGCCAACCCGAAATACCGCAAGCATCTCGCGACGACGCGAGCGGCCGCCGTCGTGCTCGATCCGCGCCTGGCACAGGAGTGCCCGGTCGCGGCGCTCCTCAGCCCGAATCCTTACGCGCTGTACGCGCGCATCGCGACAGTGCTGCATCCCGAGCCGGCATTCCAAGCAGGAATGCATCCTGGGGCCAGCGTCGATCCGGCTGCCGTGGTCGATCCGAGCGCGTCGATCGCGGCGGGCGCGATCATCGAGCGCGAGGCACGCATTGGCGCGCGCGTCCGTATCGGCCCTGGATGCGTCGTGATGCAGGGCGCCGCCATCGGTGAAGATACGCGGCTGACGGCGAACGTCACGCTGTGTCGCGGGGTCGCGATCGGCGCGCGCTGCCTCGTGCATCCCGGCGTCGTCATCGGCGCCGATGGATTCGGGCTCGCATCCGACCGAACTGGCTGGGTCAAGGTGCCGCAGGTGGGCGCGGTGCGCATCGGCGACGACGTCGAGATCGGCGCCAACACCACCATCGATCGCGGTGCCATCGACGACACGGTGATCGAGGACGGCGTCAAGCTCGACAATCAGATCCAGATCGGGCACAACGTGCGCGTCGGCGCGCACACCGCCATCGCCGGCTGCACGGGAGTCTCCGGCAGCACGACGATCGGCAAGCGTTGCCTGATCGGCGGCATGGTCGGCTTCGCGGGGCACCTGAGCGTGTGCGACGACGTCGTGATCACGGGCCGCACCTTCGTGAACCGCTCGATCGCGGAAAAGGGCACGTACTCGGGCGGGCTGCCGATGGACGAGGCGCGGCGCTGGCGGCGCAACAGCGCGCGCTTTCGCCAGCTCGACGAGCTGGCGCGGCGCGTGAACCGCCTGGCGCGCGGCGAGGCGTCCGGTGAGGACGAGCCCGGGGCTGACTCCGGGGACGAGGCCGGCGGCGACGAGTGAAACGGCGAGCCGGGGCCCCGGCAGCGGGGACGGTAGAATGACGCCACACGGGGAGGACCTGAGGCCGCAATGAGCGCAAAGCCCACGGACAAGCCTTTCATGGACATCAACGCGGTCATGCGCCAGCTGCCGCACCGGTATCCGTTCCTGCTGGTCGACCGCGTGCTCGACTGCGTGCCGGGCAAGAGCATCCGCGCCGTCAAGAACGTGACCGTCAACGAGCCGTTCTTCACCGGCCACTTCCCGCATCGGCCCGTGATGCCGGGCGTGATGATCATCGAAGCCCTGGCGCAGGCCGCCGGCATCCTGGCGTTCGTGACCGCGGGCGTCATCCCCGACGACGACACGCGCTTCTACTTCGTCGGCATCGACAAGGCGCGCTTTCGCCGGCCGGTGGAGCCCGGCGACCAGCTGATCCTGAAGGCCGAGTTGCAGCGCGCGTTCAAGGGCATCTGGCGCCTGACCACCGTTGCCGAGGTGGACGGCGAGGAGGTGTGCTCGGCCGACATGATGGTCGCGCCCGAGACGCGCAAGCAAACAGGCAAGGACACGGCGGGCAAGCCGGCATGATCGATCCGCGCGCGGTCATCGATCCGTCCGCCGAGATCGACTCCGCCGCCGAGGTCGGTCCCTTCGCCGTCATCGGCGCCGGCGTGATCGTGGGTGCCGGCACGCGGGTCGCGGCCCACGCCATGATCCAGGGCCCGACCACCATCGGGCGCAACAACCACGTCTTCCAGTTCGCGTCGCTCGGCGACGCGCCGCAGGACAAGAAGTACGCGGGCGAGCCGACGCGCCTGGAGATCGGCGACGACAACGTGTTCCGCGAAAGCTGCACGATCAACCGCGGCACCACCAAGGACCAGGGCGTCACGCGTATCGGCAGCGACAACCTGTTCATGGCGTACTCGCACGTCGCGCACGACTGCGTGGTGGGCGATCACTGCGTGTTCGCCAACATGGCAACGCTCGGCGGTCACGTCGAAGTCGGCGACTGGGTGATTTTCGCGGGTTTCTCGGGCGTGCACCAGTTCTGCAAGATCGGCGCGCACGCCTTCATTGCCAACAACACCGCGGTCACGCGCGACGTGCCGCCGTACCTGATGGTCACCGGGCGCCCGGCGGAGCCGCACAGCATCAACTCCGAGGGTCTCAAGCGCCGCGGCTTCACCGCGGACCAGATTCGCAACCTCAAGAACGCCTTCCGCCTGCTGTATCGCTCCGACCTCAAGCTCGAGGACGCCGCGCAGCGGCTGCGCGAGCTGGCGCCCGAGCAGCCTGAGCTGCAAGCCTTCGTCGACTTCCTCGGCACGACCACGCGCAGCATCGTGAGATGAGCACGGCCGTGCGCATCGCACTCGTCGCCGGCGAGCACTCCGGCGACCAGCTCGGCGCTGGTCTGATTCGCGCGCTGCGCGCGCGCTTGCCGCAGGCCGAATTCTTTGGCATCGCCGGGCCGCGGATGACCTTCGAGGGCTGTGCACCCTGGGCGGCCGCCGAGCGCCTCGCCGTGATGGGCCTGTTCGAAGTCCTGCAACACCTGCCGGACCTGATCTCGCTGCGCGCCGACATCACCCGCCGTTTCCTCGCGGCCCGCCCGGATGTGTTCATCGGCGTCGATGCGCCGGAGTTCAACCTCGGCCTGGCACGCCGCCTGCGCAGTGCCGGCATCCGCACGGTTCAGTACGTGAGCCCGCAGGTGTGGGCCTGGCGACCGGGGCGCGTACGGGGCATCGCACGCGCAGTCGATTGCGTGCTGTGCCTGCTGCCGTTCGAGGTGGATTTCTATCGGCATGCCGGCGTGCAGGCGGAGTTCGTCGGCCATCCGCTGGCCGACCAGATTCCGCTGGTCGCCGATCGCACGGGCGCGCGGGCGCGACTCGGTCTGACCGACCGCCCGACGGTCGCCGTGCTTCCGGGCAGCCGGGCAGGGGAGGTGAGCCGGCTCGGTGCAGTGTTCGCGGGCGCCATGTCCTGGCTGAACGAGCGCCGTCCCGACATCGAATTCATCGCCCCCATGGCGAACGCGGTCACGCGCGGCATCTTCGAGCGGGCTCTGGCCGAACGCGCTGCCGGCGTGCCCGTGAGAGTGCTCGACGGCGAATCGCAGCTCGCGCTCTCCGCCGCGGACGCGGTGATCGTCGCCTCGGGCACCGCGACGCTGGAAACGTTGCTCCACAAGCGCCCGATGGTCGTGGCTTATCGGCTCGGGCGGCTCACCGCCTGGCTCGTGCGCTCATTCAGGCTCATGAAGGCGCCGTTCTTCGCGCAGCCCAACCTGCTCGCCGGGCGGCGCATCGTGCCGGAGCTTTTCCAGGAAGCGGCGACACCGGCAGCCATTGGCTCGGCTATTCTCGCGCAGCTCGAGGACGGCGCCGGGCGCGCGGAGATCGAACGGGTGTTCACGGAAATCCATCAGCAGATGCGCCGCGGCGCGAGCGAGCGCGCGGCGGGCGCTGTGATGAACCTCCTGCCGCACGTCGGAGGCGCGCCCGCATGAGGTTCGCGGGAATGCGCGGGCGCGGGAAGAGCCCGGCGCCGAAGCGCGCCGGAGCGAAGCGCAAGGGAGCCAAGCGCAACGGCCGCGCGCGACCGCGCCAGGGCATGCTCGAATTCGTTCGGCCACGCCGGCTGGCAGGCGTGGATGAGGCGGGACGCGGGCCGCTCGCCGGGCCGGTCGTCGCCGCGGCGGTGATCCTCAACCCGCGGCGCCCGATCCGTGGCCTCGCCGATTCGAAGGTGCTCGAACCCGAAGAGCGGGAACGCCTCGCCGTGCTGATCCGCGAACGCGCGCTCGCCTGGTCGGTGGCGTGGGCAGATCGCGAAGAGATCGACGCCATCAACATCCTGCAGGCGAGCCTGCTCGCCATGCGACGCGCGCTGCTCGGTCTGCGCATCTGCCCCGACGCCGTGCAGTTCGACGGCAACATCTGCCCGTCGCTCACCGGGCTCATGCCGCAGTGCCCGGCGGTCGCGGTCGTGGACGGCGATGCTCTCGTGCCGCAGATCAGCGCCGCTTCGATACTCGCAAAGACCTTCCGCGACGCGTGGATGCGACGCTTTCATGACCTTTATCCGCAATACGGCTTCGCGTCGCACAAGGGCTATGCAACGCCGGAGCACTACGCCGCGCTCTCGCGGCACGGGACTTGCTTCCTGCATCGGCGCTCGTTCGCGCCGGTACAATTGGCCGAACGGGGGATCCTCGACGAGCGCGTGCTGGCCGAGGCGGGCAACGAACCCTGGCTGACGGCCGAGCTCCTGGCCCACACGGCGTGAGGGCGTCGCGCACGACATGACACGTTTCGTTCACCTGCGCCTGCACACCGAGTATTCGCTGGTCGACAGCGTGGTGCGCGTACCGGAGCTGGTGGAAGCGACTGCCGCGGCGGGCATGCCGGCAGTTGCCGTCACTGACGAGTGCAACCTGTTTGCGATGGTGAAGTTCTACCGCGCCGCCCAGGCGCGCGGCGTGAAGCCCATCGTCGGCGTCGATGTCCTGTTGCGCGAGCCGGGTGAACGCACGGAGCCCACGCGTTTCACGCTGCTCTGCCAGAACCTCGAGGGATATCGCAACCTCACGCGCTTGTTGAGCAGGGCCTATCTCGAAGGACAGCGGCGCAGCCTGCCCTTGTTCGAGCGCGCGTGGCTGACGCCGCAGACCACGTCCGGTCTGATGGCTTTGTCCGCGGCCCAGGCCGGGGACATCGGGCGAGCGCTCTCCACGGGTCGAACCGCCGAGGCGCGCAAGGCCCTCGAGCACTGGCTGGCCCTGTTCGGCACTCGCTTCTACGTGGAATTGCAGCGCGTGGGGCGTGCCGGGGAAGAGGAATACATCGGCGCTGCGCTTGCGCTCGTCGCGGCGTGCCCCGCGCCCGTCGTGGCGACCAACGACGTGCGCTTCCTGCGGCGCGAGGACTTCGAAGCGCACGAGGCGCGCGTGTGCATACACGAAGGACGCTTGCTCGCCGACGCCACGCGGGTGCGCCGCTACACGGAACAGCAGTACCTGCGTTCGCCGGCCGAGATGGCCGAGCTGTTTGCCGATTTGCCCGAGGCGCTGGAGAACTCGGTGCAGATCGCGCGCCGCTGCAGCCTGGAGCTCAAGCTCGGCGAATCCAGGCTGCCGGAGTATCCGGTGCCCGAGGGCACGAACACCGCCGATTTTGCCCGCAGCGAAGCTCGGCGTGGCCTGGACGCACGCTTCGCGGCGGCGGCCGCGACGGGGCAGGCGCCGGCGCGCGAGGTCTACGAACGCAGGCTGCAGACCGAGCTCGACGTCATCTGCCAGATGGGGTTTGCCGGCTACTTTCTCATCGTCGCGGACTTCATCCGCTGGGCGCGCGAGAGCGGCATTCCCGTGGGTCCCGGGCGCGGCTCGGGTGCGGGCTCGCTCGTCGCCTGGTCGCTGGGCATCACCGACCTCGATCCCATCGAGCACGACCTGCTGTTCGAGCGCTTCCTCAACCCCGAACGCGTGTCGATGCCGGATTTCGACGTCGACTTCTGCATGGAGGGGCGCGATCGCGTCATCGCGTACGTCGCCGACAAGTACGGTCGCGAGCGGGTGTCGCAGATCATCACGTACGGCACGCTGGCGGCGAAGGCGGTGGTGCGCGACTGCGGGCGGGTCCTCGGCCTGACGTACGGCTACGTCGACCGCATCGCCAAGCTCATTCCTTTCGAGCTCGGCATCACGCTCGACAAGGCGCTCGAGGACGAAGCGGAGCTCAAGCGCCTGTACGAGTCCGAGGAGGAGGTGCGCGGACTCATCGATCTCGCGCGCTCCCTCGAAGGCCTGACTCGCAACGCCGGCACTCACGCCGGCGGTGTGGTGATCGCTCCTTCGGTGCTGACGGATTTCGCGCCGCTCTACTGCGAAGAGGGCGCGGCCAGCGTCGTCACGCAGTTCGACAAGGACGACGTCGAGGCGGCGGGCCTGGTGAAGTTCGACTTCCTGGGCCTGCGCACGCTCACGATCATCGATCGCGCGCTGGCGATCATCAACAGCGATCGCGCGAGCGACGACGGCTCGGTCGACATCAACAGGATCCCGATGGACGATCCTGAGACATACGCGTTGCTCAAGCGCTGCCAGACGAACGCCGTGTTCCAGCTCGAATCGCGGGGCATGAAGGACCTGATCCGCCGGCTGCAGCCGGACCGCTTCGGCGACATCGTCGCGCTGGTCGCGCTGTTCCGTCCGGGCCCCCTGCAGTCGGGCATGGTCGACGATTTCATCGAGCGCAAGCACGGGCGGTCGGGCGCCGCGATCGACTATCTGCACCCGAGCCTCAAGCCGGTGCTGGAATCGACCTACGGCGTGATCCTGTACCAGGAACAGGTGATGCAGATCGCGCAGGTGCTCGCCGGCTATACGCTGGGCGGCGCCGACCTCCTGCGCCGCGCGATGGGCAAGAAGAAGCCGGAGGAGATGGCCAAGCAGCGCTCGGTGTTCATCGGCGGCGCCGTCCAGCGCGCAGTGCCCGAGCCGCAGGCGCGCCACATCTTCGACCTGATGGAGAAGTTCGCGGGTTACGGCTTCAACAAGAGCCACTCCGCGGCCTACGCGCTGCTCTCCTACCAGACCGCCTGGCTCAAGGCGCACCACCCGGCCGCGTTCATGGCGGCCGTGCTGTCTTCCGACATGGATCGCACTGACAAGGTGGTCACGCTGATCGACGAGTGCGACAGCCTCGGACTCAAGGTGGAGGCGCCCGACGTCAATGCTTCCGTGTTCGCCTTCGCGGTCAGCGGGACGAGCACGATCCGCTACGGCCTGGGTGCGGTGAAGGGCGTCGGCGAGTCCGCGGTCGAATCGATCATCGCGGAGCGTACGGCGCGCGGACCTTTCGCGAGTGTCGAGGATCTGTGTCGGCGTCTGGATCTCAACAAGGTCAACAAACGAGTCCTCGAAGCGCTGATCAAGTCCGGGAGCCTGGATTCGTTCGGCGCAAATCGCAACACGCTCATGACGCGGCTGCCGGCGGCGATGCACCTCGGCGAGCAGAATACGCGTGCGCAGTCGGCGGGGCAGGTGGACCTGTTCGGCCTCGCGCCGGCCGCGCCTGCGGCCGCGGCGCGGGTGGAAACGCCGCAGTTGCCCGAGTGGCCCGAAGCCGTACGTCTGGCGGGCGAGCGTGAAACGCTCGGCCTCTACCTCACGGGTCACCCGATCACGCAGTACGAGAACGAGCTCAAGCTCCTCTCGAACGGGCGCATAGCGGATCTCGTGAGCGGTCGACCCGTCGCTGGCGCCTTCAGCGGTGCGGACGGCGGTCGCGCCTGGCAACCCGGGCGCAGCGTGACCGTCGCGGGCCTGGTGCTGGAGATCCGGCGGCGCGCCAATCGCGTCACGCTCATCCTCGACGATCGTAGCGGTCGCATCGAGGTGATGCTGTACGAAGAGGTGTTCCAGCAGCACCGCGGGCTCATCGTCAGGGACGCGATCCTTTTGATCGAGGGGCAGCTGCGCTTCGACGAATTCATCGAGGGCTGGCGCCTCAACGCGCGTCGCCTGATGAGCATCGAGCAGGCGCGCGAGCAGAACGCGCGTCGCATCGTCGTCGAGTTGCCGGGCGGCGCCAACGCGGATGCCATGGTCGGGAGCTTGGCGGACATCCTCGCGCCCTTCCGCGGCGGTGCCTGCAGCATTGCGATCCGCTACCGCGGCTCCGGAGCGAGCGGCGTGCTGATTCTCGGAGACCAGTGGCTCGTGAAACCCGCGGCCGAGCTGATCGCGCGTCTTCAGGACTTTGCGGGCCGCGAGAGCGTACGCGTCCTCTATGGCCCGAAACCGGGCGCTGCCACGCAAGCGAGCGGCGCCAGCCAATAGTCGAAGCCAGCGGTCGCCCGATCAGCCGACGTCGCCCTGCAACCCTTGCCATCGACTGCGCATCCTCACGCGCGATGCGCACGGAACGTTCGGTGCCGCGGAAACCTATCCGGACGGGCCGGCACAGTCGGTGCCAGTGCCGCCCGGCGAGCCGGGCAACCGCCAGCCGCGCAGCCCGAAACCTGTGCAGGGCGGGCCCGCCTTGCTAGCATGCGGCGCGCATGGACCTGAATTTCCTCGATTTCGAACAACCGATCGCCGAGCTCGAAGCCAAGATCGACGAGCTCAAGTTCCTCGGCTCCGACACCGAGATCAACATCGGCGAGGAAATTGCGCGCCTCAAGGCCAAGAGCCGTGCGCTCACCACCAGCATTTTCGCGAGCCTCACGCCGTGGCAGGTGACGCAGCTCGCACGCCACCCGCAGCGTCCGTACGCAATGGACTACATCCCGCAGGTGTTCACGGATTTCCAGGAGCTGCACGGCGATCGCATGTACGGCGACGACCTGGCGATCGTCGGCGGTCCGGCGCGCATCGACGGACGCTCGGTGATGATCATCGGCCACCAGAAAGGGCGTGACACGAAGGAGCGCGTGCGGCGCAACTACGGCATGCCCAAGCCGGAGGGCTACCGCAAGGCGCTGCGCCTCATGAAGACCGCGGAGCGCTTTCGCCTGCCGCTGATCACGCTGATCGACACGCCCGGCGCTTACCCGGGCGTCACCTCCGAGGAGCGCGGCCAGAGCGAAGCCATCGCCCGCAACCTGTTCGAGATGAGCACGCTCGAGTTGCCGGTCGTGAGCGTCGTCATCGGCGAGGGCGGGTCCGGCGGTGCGCTCGCGATCGGTGTCTGCGACCGGCTGCTCATGCTTCAGTACAGCATCTACTCGGTGATCTCGCCCGAGGGCTGCGCCTCCATCCTGTGGAAGAGTGCGGACAAGAAGGAGCTGGCGGCGGAGGCGATGGGGCTGACCGCGGATCGCCTGCATCGCCTCGGGCTGGTGGACGAGGTCGTGCGCGAGCCGCTCGGTGCGGCGCACCGCGATCCAGTCGCGACCGCGGAGTCGATGAAGGCCGCCATCCTGAAGCACCTCGCGGAGCTGGAGGCCGTGCCGCCGGAGCAGTTGCTCAAGGTCCGCGCCGAGCGGCTGAATTCGTTTGGTGTCTTCGCCGGTGCTACGGCCTGAACGGGCCGCGCGTTTCGCCGGGACAGGATTGCCCGAGCCTCCCATGTTCGACCCTGCCACGCTGCGTGACGCTCTCGACGGCCTGCTCCCGGATCTGCCTGAGCGGCGCTACTGCGTCGCCTTCAGCGGCGGAATCGATTCGACCGTGCTCCTGCACGCACTCGCGATCCTGAGAGCCGGGCAGCCGCACGGCCTGCGAGCGGTTCACGTCAATCATCACATTCACCCACAAGCGGATGCGTGGGCCATTCGGGCGTGCGAGATCGCCCGCAGCCTGAAGTTGCCGATCGCCGTGCTCGATGCGAACGTCGCGCCGGCAAAGGGCGAGTCTCTGGAAGCAGTGGCGCGCCAGCAGCGCTACGGCCTGCTGGCGGATACGCTGACGGCGGGAGAAATGCTGCTGACGGCGCATCATCGCGACGATCAGCTCGAAACGTTCCTGCTGCAGCTGGTACGAGGTGCGGGCGTCGCCGGTCTCGCTGCGATGCCCGGGCGCGCGTCGTTCGCTTCGGGCTGGCACCTGCGGCCGTTGCTGGAGGTGACCCGCGCGGCGCTGCTCGACTATGCGCGCCGCAACGGACTGGCGTGGATCGAAGACACGAGCAACCTCGACGTGCGCTTCGACCGCAATTTCCTGCGTCACAGCGTCCTGCCCGCGATGCGCGAGCATTGGCCGGCAATTGCGACGAGCGTGGCGCGCAGCGCGGCTCACATGGCCGAGGCGCGCGAGCTGCTCGACGAGTTGGCGCGCAAGGACCTGGCCGGCGCGCGCGACGGCAGCACGCTGCAGTGCGCGGCACTGCGGTCGCTGTCGCTCGCGCACGCGCGCAACCTGGTGCGCTACTGGTTGCGCGAGCAGGGATTTTCTCCGCCCTCGGCGGCCCGGCTGGAACAGATCGTGAATGGTGTGCTGCACGCGCGCGTCGACGCGATGCCGGCGGTGCGCTGGCCGGCGGCGGAAGTGCGCCGCTACCGCGACCGGCTCTATGCGATGGCGCCGTTGCCGCCCGCGCCGCGCAACGCCATTGCCTGGGACTGGAAGGGCAATCCGACCGTCGCCCTGGGCGAGGGCGTCGGCGCGTTGCGGATCGCGAGCCAGCCCGGCGTCGGCCTGCAATTGACGGGCGTACCGTGCCCGCTGCGGGTCGAATGGCGCAACGCCGAAGCCAAGCTCAAGCCTGAACGGGATCGACCCGGGCGCACGCTGCGATACCTGTTCCAGGAGGCGGGCATCGTTCCGTGGATGCGCGCGCGAATTCCGCTCCTGGTGTCGGGCGACCGCCTCGTCTCGGTGGCGGATCTGTACGCGGACGTGCAATTCCGGGCCGCGGAGGGCCGCGGACGCGAAATCGTCGGCCTGCAGTGGCTGGATCACCCGGCGATCAACTGATGCTCTGGCTCAAGGCGTTTCACATCGTTTTCGTGGTCACCTGGTTCGCGGGGCTGTTCTACCTGCCGCGGCTGTTCGTGTATCACGCCGCCCTCGAAAGGGCCGAGGCGGCCGCGGCTGGCCGCTTCGCGACCATGGAGCGGCGCCTGTTCGCGATCATGACCCTCGGTGCGCTTCTGGCGCTCAGCTTCGGTGTGGCGATGGTCGCGCTGGCGCCTGAATACCTCGGTTTTGGCTGGCTGCACCTCAAGCTGGTGTTCGTCGCGCTGCTGGCCGGCTACCACGCCTGGTGCCGGCGCCTCATGGTCGCGCTGCGTGAGGGCCGCAATACGCGCTCGCAGCGCTGGCTGCGCTGGTTCAACGAAGTGCCCGGACTGCTGCTGATCGCGATCGTTCTGCTCGCCGTCCTGAAGCCCGGCCTGTCGTAGGGTCAGCGGGAGCCCGAGCGATTTCTTCGAGCGCCGGGTTTCCTTCGTCGAGCGCTCCGCCATTCGTTGAGCGCTGCGCCGTGTTCTGGTATCGTGATCGCCCGTCGAAAATTTGCGATGCGCGGCGCGAATGATGACGGGGTTGACTTCTCCGCATCACCGTTGCCCGCCGCATTTTCCTCATCTCCGGCGACGGTGGCACTCAAGATGACTCGTTTCGTATTCGTGACCGGTGGTGTCGTTTCCTCATTGGGGAAGGGCATCGCCTCCGCGTCGCTGGGCGCGATCCTCGAAGCTCGCGGCCTGAAGATCGCGATGGTCAAGCTCGACCCGTACATCAACGTGGATCCGGGCACCATGAGCCCGTTCCAGCACGGCGAAGTGTTCGTCACCCAGGACGGCACCGAGACCGACCTGGACCTCGGTCACTACGAGCGCTTCGTGCGTACCACCACCGGGCGGCACAGCAATTTCACCACCGGCAAGATCTACGAGCGCGTCATCGCCAAGGAACGCCGCGGCGACTACCTCGGCGCCACCGTGCAGGTCATCCCGCACATCACCGACGAGATCAAGCGCAGCATCCGCCTGGGGGCGGGCGAGGCGGACGTGTGCATGGTGGAGATCGGCGGCACGGTCGGCGACATCGAGTCGCTGCCCTTCCTCGAGGCGATCCGCCAGCTCGGCGTCGAGCTCGGGCGCAACAACACCGTCTTCATGCACCTGACGCTGATCCCCGAGGTCGGGCCGTCGCGCGAGATCAAGACCAAGCCGACGCAGCACTCCGTGAAGGAGCTGCGCTCGATCGGTATCCAGCCGGACGTGTTGCTGTGCCGCTGCCGTTCGCCCTTGCAGGACGAGCAGCGCCGCAAGATTGCACTGTTTACAAACGTGGAGGAGCGCGCGGTGTTCTCGGCCGTGGATGCCGACGACATCTACAAGATCCCGATCCTGTTGCACGAGCAAGGCCTCGACGACATCGTCGTCGACAAGCTGCGCCTCGACGTCCCGCCGACGGACCTCGCCGAATGGCGCCAGGTGGTGAGCGCCAAGGCGAATCCGGAGGCCCAGGTCAACGTCGCCATGGTCGGCAAGTACGTGCAGATCCGCGACTCCTACATTTCGCTCAACGAAGCGCTGACGCACGCCGGCGTGCGCACGCGCACCCGCGTCAACGTTCATTACATCGAGTCGCAGGACATCGAGACGCAGGGCACGGGCTGCCTCGACGGAATGGATGCGATCCTGGTGCCGGGCGGCTTCGGCGAGCGCGGTATCGAGGGCAAGATCAAGGCGGTGGAGCATGCCCGGCTGCACGGCATTCCGTACCTGGGCATCTGCCTCGGCATGCAGGTGGCGGTCATCGAGTATGCGCGTCACGTCGGCGGGCTCGAAGGCGCCAACAGCACGGAGTTCAACCGCGCGACGCCGCACCCCGTGATCGCACTGATCACCGAATGGCAGGATCAGGTGCAGGGCGTGCAGACCCGTGACGAGCAGTCCGAAAAGGGCGGCACCATGCGCCTCGGCGCGCAGGAGGCCCGCATCGTCTCAGGCACGCTGGCGCACCTGGTCTACGGGCGCGACCCCATCACCGAACGCCACCGCCACCGCTACGAGTTCAACAACCGCTATCTCGAGCGTCTCACCAAGGCCGGCCTGCGGTTCTCGGGGTTCTCCAGCGATGGTCTGGTCGAGCTGATCGAACTGCCGGGCCATCCGTGGTTCATGGCCTGCCAGTACCACCCGGAGTTCAATTCCACGCCGCGCGACGGGCACCCGTTGTTTACGGGTTTCATCCGCGCCGCGCGCAACCATCGCGCCGCCTCGCTGCCACGCGCGGCGAGTGCCTGACCGCGCGTGCAATGCCGCGGCCGTTACGGATTTCCTGGCGCCCATCATGAAACTCGCTGACTTCGACGTCGGCCCCGACCGTCCCTTCTTCCTCATCGCCGGTCCCTGCGTCGTGGAGAGCGAGCAGTTGACGCTCGACACGGCGCAGCGCCTGCGCGAAATCACCTCGCGCCTGCGGATTCCGTTCGTCTTCAAGGCCTCCTACGACAAGGCCAATCGTTCCTCGCGCGCCAGCTTCCGCGGGCCGGGCATCGACGAGGGCCTGCGCGTGCTCGCCGAGGTGAAGCGCCAGGTGGGCGTGCCGGTGCTCACGGATGTGCACGAGGACACGCCGTTCGCCGAGGTGGCGAGTGTCGTGGACGTGCTGCAGACACCGGCCTTCCTCTGCCGCCAGACGAACTTCATCGTCAACGTCAGCTCGCACGGCCGGCCGGTGAACATCAAGAAGGGGCAGTTCCTGTCGCCGTGGGAGATGCAAAACGTGGTCGACAAGGCCCGCTCCACGGGCAACCAGCACATCATGGTGTGCGAGCGGGGGTTCTCGTTCGGCTACAACAACCTCGTTTCCGACATGCGCTCGCTGTCCGTGATGCGCGCCACCGGCTGTCCGGTGGTATTCGATGCCACGCACTCAGTGCAGCTCCCCGGCGGGCAGGGCAGCACCTCGGGCGGGCAGCGCGAGTTCATTCCGGTGCTCGCGCGCGCGGCGATCGCGGCAGGCGTTTCGGGCCTCTTCATGGAAACGCACCCGGATCCGGCGCGCGCTCTGAGCGACGGCCCCAACGCCTGGCCCCTGGATCGCATGGAGCCGCTCCTGAACACGCTGCGCCAGCTCGACGCGGCAGTGAAATCGCAACCCTTCGAAGAATCGCTGCTGTGAGCGCTATCGTGGGCAGCCCGGTGTGAGCACCCTGAAATGAGCATCCCTGCATGAGCAAGATCGTCGACATCCGCGGGCGCGAGATCATCGATTCGCGCGGCAACCCCACGGTCGAGGCGGACGTGATGCTCGACTCCGGCGCCGTGGGCCGCGCAGCTGTGCCTTCCGGTGCCTCCACCGGTACACGCGAGGCGGTGGAGCTGCGCGATGGCGACGCGAAGCGCTATCTCGGCAAGGGCGTGCTGCACGCCGTCGCCAACGTCAACGGGCCGATTCGCCAGGCGCTCGTGGGGCTGGACCCCGCCGAACAGCAGAAGCTCGACAAACGCATGATCGAGTTGGACGGCACGGAGAACAAGTCGCACCTGGGAGCGAACGCGATCCTGGCGGTGTCGCTGGCCGCGGCCCACGCGGCGGCTGCGGAACGCAAAGTCGCGCTCTATCGCCATGTCGCCGCGCTCGCGGGCAACGCGAGCCGGGACCTCACGCTGCCGGTGCCGATGATGAACATCATCAACGGCGGCGCGCACGCGGATAACAACGTCGACGTGCAGGAATTCATGATCCTGCCGATCGGCGCGCCCAGCCTGAGCGAAGCCTTGCGCATGGGCGCCGAGATCTTCCACACGCTGAAGAAGGTCCTGCACAAGAAGGGCCTGAACACCGCGGTGGGCGACGAGGGCGGGTTCGCGCCGGACCTGCCGTCGAACGAGGCGGCGCTCGAGGTCATCCTCGAAGCCATCGGGCTCGCGGGCTATACCGCCGGCGGCGACACTTACCTGGGCCTCGACGTCGCCAGCTCGGAGTTCTTCAGCGAGGGCGTGTACACGCTCGAATCCGAGGACCGGCAGTTCAGCGCCGCGCAGTTCGCCGACTACCTCGCCGACCTCGTCAACCGATATCCGATCGTGACCATCGAGGATGGCATGAGCGAAGGTGACTGGGCGGGCTGGGGCGTGCTCACCCAGAAGCTCGGCAAACGCGTGCAGCTCGTGGGTGACGACCTGTTCGTCACCAACACGAAGATCCTGAAGGAGGGCATCGAGAAGGGCATCGGCAATTCGATCCTCATCAAGGTGAATCAGATCGGCACGCTCACCGAGACGCTGGCCGCCATCGACATGGCGACCCGCGCCGGCTATTCGGCGGTCGTGTCACACCGGTCGGGCGAGACAGAGGATGCCACCATTGCGGACATCGCCGTGGGGACCACCGCCACGCAGATCAAGACCGGCTCGATGTCGCGCTCCGATCGGGTCGCGAAGTACAACCAGCTGCTGCGCATCGAGGCCGAGCTCGGCGCGCATGCCGTGTACGCGGGGCGCAATGCCTTCCCGGTGCCGCTGCGCTAAGCTCTCGCCCCGATGAAGGTCTTCGCCATCGTCCTGTTCGCCGTGCTCGTGCTGCTGCAGTTGCGGCTGTGGCTGTCGGACGAGGGGGTGCGTGAGGTGGACCGCCTCGAAAAGGCTGTCGCCGGCCAACAGGACGAGAACGCCTCACTCGAGGCGCGCAACGACCGGCTCGCCGCCGAGGTGCGGGATCTCAAGGAAGGCATGACCGCCGTCGAGGAACGGGCGCGCAGCGACCTCGGCATGGTCGGTGCCAACGAGTCGTTCTACCAGGTGGTGCCGCCAGAGAAGGAGCCTGCGCCGGCGGCGCAGGGCGATTCCGCTTCTCCGGGCGATCCGGTGCCCGCGGACGCGCCGCCAGGCAATGAGCCGCCAGACAATAACAAGAGTCCCGACGGCCGCCGCGACGGCGGCGTCCCGCCAGCAGCCGGGCAATGAGCGTTCCACTGTCCGCCCCACGCTGCTGGGCAGTCGTGCCGGCCGCGGGGAGCGGTCAGCGCATGGGCTCCCGTACAGCAAAGCAGTACCTGCCGCTCGGCGGCCGCACGGTCATCGAGCACGCGCTGGCGCCGTTCCTCGACCATCCGCGCATTTCCGGCGTGGTGGTGGTGCTGGCGGCGAGCGACGAAGAATTCCAACGCCTGCCGTGTGCGCGTCACCCGTCGGTGAGCACAGCCGTCGGCGGCACTGAGCGCGCCCGTTCCGTGCTCAACGGCCTGAAGGCACTCGCGACGCGTGCGGCCCCAGACGACTGGGTCCTCGTGCACGATGCCGCGCGCCCATGCCTCTCGCGCGCCGACGTCGATCGTCTGATCAGCAAGCTGGCCGACGAGCGTGTGGGCGGGCTCCTGGCAGTGCCCGCCGGCGATACCCTCAAGCGCGAAGAATCGGGCAGCGGACGCAGCTCGGGTACGATCGAGCGTGAGGGCATCTGGCGCGCACAGACGCCGCAGATGTTCCGCTTCGAACAGCTGCGCGAGGCACTGCGCCGCGCCCTGGCGCGTGGCTTCGCGCCCACCGACGAGGCGTCCGCAATCGAAGCGCTCGGCCTGCGCCCGCGTCTCATTGCGGGTTCGGCGCACAACGTCAAGGTCACGCAGGGCGAGGACCTGCCGCTCGCGGCGGCCATCCTTTCGGGCGCCGCACCCGCACTCAAGGTCGGTACCGGGTTCGACGCACACCGCTTCGGTCCGGGCGATCACGTCATGCTCGGTGGTGTGCGCATCGATCACGGCCAGGGCGTCGTCGCGCACTCGGACGGCGACGTCCTGATCCATGCCCTCTGCGATGCCTTGCTGGGTGCGGCGGGACTCGGCGACATCGGCGTTCACTTTCCGGATTGCGAGGAGCGCTGGCGCGGTGCGGCCAGCTCTCTGTTCCTCCAGCGTGTCGTGCAGATGCTGGCCGACAAGGGCCTGCGGCCCGCGAACGTCGACCTCACCTTGCTCGCGCAGGAACCGCGCCTCGCGCCGCATCGCGACGCGATCCGGACATCGCTCGCAACCCTGCTGGCCGTGCCGCCCGAGGCCGTGAATCTCAAGGCGACGACGCTCGAGGGGATGGGGTTCATCGGTCGCTCCGAGGGTCTTGCCGCTCAGGCGATCGTCTCAGTGACGACAGTCACGACTGCATGAGCGGCGCGGCGCCCGCGCACTGGGTGCGCCAGGCGCTCGATCCGGTGCGTGCCTACGGCGCGCCTCCGGCGCGCGGCCGTCTGCGCGCGGTGCCTGAAGATTTCATCGTCGACGAACAGCTCGGTTTCGAACCCGACGGCGATGGCTCGCATTGGCTGCTCAGGGTGCGCAAGCGCGGCGCCAACACCGAATACGTCGCGCGCGAGCTCGCTCGCCACGCGGGCGCGGCGTTGCGCGAGGTCGGTTTCGCGGGGCTCAAGGATCGTCACGCCGTGGCCACGCAGTGGTTCACGGTGCCGCGTGGCCAGGGTGCGGTCGCCGCGCAATGGCCCGTCCTTCATCACGCCGAGTTCGAAGTCGTGGAAGTCCACGCACACCGGCGCAAGCTCCGGCGCGGCGCGCTCAGCGGCAACGCGTTTCGGGTTCGGATCCGGGACTGTGCCGGAGACCGGGCCGCGATCGGGCAGCGGCTCGCCGGCATCGGCGAGCGAGGCGCGCCGAACTATTTCGGCGAGCAGCGCTTCGGCCGTGAAGGACACAATCTGCAGCGGGTGGCGGCGTGGGTTGGCGGCGGTCGCCTGCCTGCTGACCGGGGGCAACGCAGCTTCACGCTGTCCGCGGCGCGCAGCCTGATCTTCAACGCCATCCTGCAGGCGCGTGTGCACGACGGGACCTGGGATCGGCTGCTAGCCGGTGACGTCGCGAACCTGGACGGCAGCGGCAGCGTCTTTCCGGTGTCCGAGGTGGATGACACTCTCGCGGCGCGCGCCCATGCGCTCGATGTCCACCCGACCGCACCGCTCTGGGGCTCCGGTACCGCAATGTCCGCGGGCGCCGTGCACGAGCTGGAGGAGACGACCGCGCGCTCATTCGAGCCCTTGCCGTCGTTGCTTGCCGCCGCCGGCGCGAGCGCCGAGCGCCGCAGTCTGCGCGTGAAGGTGGCCGGGCTGCAGGCGACCTGGGAGCACGACGATCTCCTGCTCGCGTTCCGCTTGCCCCCCGGCGCGTTCGCGACGACAGTACTGCGGGAGTGCCTGGAGGCGCCGCAATGATCGAAAACATCTCCCACGACAGCGTGTGCGAGATCCGGCTGGCCCGTCCGCCGGTCAACGCACTCGACACGGACCTGCTCGCCGCCATCTCGCGCGAGATTGGCGCCGCCGCGGCGGACGGAGCGAGCGCCATCTTTCTCTCGGGGCGGCCGGGGATGTTCTCCGCCGGGCTGGACGTACCGCATCTGCTCACGCAGACGCGCGAGCAGATGCTGGTGTTCTGGCGCGAATTCTTCGGCGCGCAGCAGGCCATCGCGGCATCGCCGGTGCCAATAGCGGCGGCCATCACCGGCCACAGTCCCGCCGGTGGAGCGGTGCTGGCGCTGCATGCCGACTACCGCGTCATGGCACAAGCGACGGCCGCACCGGCCAAGTACCGCATCGGTCTGAACGAAGTGCAGGTCGGCCTGTTTCCCGGGCCGATCATCTACGGCGCCCTCCGTCGCCTCGTCGGCCCGCGCCACGCCGATCGAGTGATGGGCGGTGGCCTCATGCTGACTGCGGCCGAAGCTCTCGAAGCGGGTTTGGTCGACCGCGTCGTGCCGGAAGAGCAGGTCGTCCCGGCGGCGCTCGAGTGGGCACGCCACCTGGCGAGCCTGCCGCCGCATGCACTCGCGCAAACGCGCCGCATGGCGCGCGCCGACCTCGTCGCGCTGACCGCGGGCCTGGGACGCCAGGACTACGAGGCGATGAACGCGGCGTGGTTCAGCGATGAGACCCAGTTCACGCTGCGGCAGCTCGTGGAACGGCTGAAGAAGAACTAGGTTTCGCCCCCGTTGCCGCTGTGCCCGCGAGCGTTTAGTGTCCGCGCGGCAAGCCGGCACGAAGCACCGGCGAGGGATGGTGAGCATGCAGAGCCTCTATCCAGCGGGCCCCGCCGGGGTGCCCGCCGACCTCACGCAAGCCACCTCCGCGTATCGCCGTCACGCCTGGCTCGCCATGGGCGGCCTGGCGCTGTTCGTGGCGTTCTACCTTGCGCTCTCGGGCTGGTTCCTCTGGACGGCCTGGCGCCTGCTCTCGGGGCTGTTCCAGGGCGACGATTTCTCGCTGTGGACGCTCATCGCCGGCGCCTGCGCCGCGTTCCTCGCGTTGTTCATGCTCAAGGCGCTGGTGTTCGTCAAGCATGGCCACGAGTCCGACGACCTCGAGTTGCGCCGCGCCGACGAGCCGCAGCTCTTCGAGTTCCTGGATCGCCTCGCCGACGAGGCCGGCGCGCCGCGCCCGCACCGCGTGTTCCTGTCCGCGCGCGTCAACGCGGCGGTGTTCTACGACCTGTCCATCCTCAACCTGATCTATCCGTCCAGGAAGAACCTCGAGATCGGGCTCGGCCTGGTCAACGTGCTCACGCTCGGCGAGCTCAAGGCGGTGCTGGCGCACGAGTTCGGCCACTTCGCGCAGAAGTCCATGGCGGTGGGGCGCTGGGTGTACATCGCGCAGCAGATCGCCAATCACGTGATCGCGCGGCGCGACGCGCTCGACAGATTCCTGGCCGGCCTGTCGCGCGTCGACCTGCGCGTCGCCTGGATTGGCTGGCTGCTGTCGCTGGTCGTCTGGTCGATCCGCTCGCTCATGGAAACGGTGTTTCGCATCGTGATCATCGGCGAGCGCGCCCTGTCGCGCGAAATGGAGCTGCAGGCCGACCTGGTGGCGGTGTCGCTGACCGGGAGCGATGCGCTGATCCACGCGCTTCACAAGCTCGGTGCCGCAGACCAGGCCTGGGACCGCGCGCTCGGTTTCATGGGTTCGGAGCTGCAGCAGGGTCGCGGGGTGCGCGACGTGTTCGCGGTGCAGCTGCGCATCGTGACGCAGATGCGCACCATCCTCGGCGACCCGCAGTACGGCGAGGCACCGCAGGTGCCGGACAGCGATCCACAGGCGCACCGTGTGTTCCGCAACGAACTGGCGCAACCGCCGCGCATGTGGGCCACGCACCCGGCGAATTCCGAGCGCGAGGCGAATGCCAAGCGCGTGTACGTCGCCTCGGCGATCGATGCGCGCAGCGCCTGGGCGCTGTTCGCCGACGCCAGTGCGATCCGCGAGCGCATGTCCACCCACCTCGCGCGAAATGCGAAGGCCGCGGAGCCGGCAGCGATGGACGACTCCCTGCGCAAGCTCGACGAGCAATACGGCCGCGCGTTCCTCGATCGCTCCTACCGTGGCGCCTACCTCGGCCGCTCGGTGGTCCGGCACGCGGAGCGGGTCGCCGATCTATACGGCGTGAAACCCGCACCCGATCGGGTCGTCGACGAGCTGGCGGCCCTCTATCCGCAGTCGCTCGCAGACGACCTCGAGATGTGGCGGCGGCTCGCGGAGGAGAAGGGCGCCCTCGAAGCGCTGCGCGACGGCGCGATGACAGCGGCGGGCGGCGTGATCCGCCACGGCGGACGCGAGCTCGACCGCCACCAGCTGCCGCACGCGATCGAGGAACTCGGCGAGCAAGTCGATGCCGTGAGCGAGCGCGTCAACAATCACGATCGGCGCTGCCGCGCGGCGCACGTCGCTGCGGCCGCGAGCCTGGGCAGCGGGTGGCCGGAATACCTGCAGGGCCTGCTGTCCGTGCTGCACTACGCTGATCACACCGAGGCCAATCTGGCCGACGCCCAGGGGTACTTCGGCAACGTGTTCGCGGTAGTCACCGCGGACGGGAAAGTGAGCTCGCGCGAGCTCAAGCGCCTCATCGAAGCGGGCCGCGTGCTGTACGCCGCGCTCGCCGCGGTTCAGGAACCGGCGCAGGAGATCGCGCTCGACCGCACGCTCACGCGTCGCCTCAATGCGGAAAACTGGCGGGCCGCACTGGAAGACCTGAAGCTGCCGCCGCCGACGGAAGAGAACATCCAGGGCTGGCTGCAGAACGTGGACAGCTGGGTGGGCAGTGCGCAGCACTCGCTGTCGTCGCTGCGACTCGCGGCGCTGGAGCAGTTGCTGCTCGCGGAGGCGCAGGTCGCGCGCTTCGTGCGCGAGCGCATGAAACCCGCGCAGGCGCCGCCTCCCAGCAAGGTGCCGGCACAGTACAGCACGCTTTTGCCCGGCAAGGAGCGCCCACGGCAGCGCAAGCTCGGACTCTGGGATCGCTTCCAGATTGCCGACGGCCTGTGGCCGACGCTGGCTCGTCTCGGCGTGGCGGCCGTAATCATCGGCGGAGTATTCGTGGCCGCCGGTGCCGTAAGCGAATCGACGGTGGTCATCTACAACGGCCTGGGGCGCGCGGTGGACGTCGGCGTCGGCGATGCGAAGACGACCGTGCCACCGTTCCAGCATGCTGCGCTGACCCTGCCGCAGGAGAGCAGCTACGCGGTGAGCGCTCGCATCAGCGGCGGCGGAGCTCTCGAAACCTTCGAGGCCGAGACCGACAGCGGTTTCTCGCGCTACGTATACAACGTGGCCGGCGCGGCGCCGCTCGTCGAGTGGACGGCCTCGTACGGCCACGCCTCGAACGTTCCCGATCGGCCGCTCGGAGCGCCCCGCTGGACGACCAGCAACGCCGAAGTGCTGTTCGAGCAGCCACCGGAACAGATCCGCGGCGAAGCAGGCGGCACGCGCCAGGTGCTCACCGGCCTCGGCGATGTCATGCCGCAACGGGCGCTGTCGATGCTGGCGACGGACGCGCAGCGCGAGGCCGTCGTAGCGTTGCACGCCCGCTGGGATGACAGCCGCTCGCGCTACGCGCTCTACTGGATCACGCTGGCGCGGCCGCTGCGGGATTTCGATGGCATCGTCGCTGCAAGACTTGCCGAGGCCCCGCACGACGTGCTCAACCTGCGGGTCGAGCAGGACCTCGCCAAGCCCGACGCGCGCGCGGACGTTTGCCGGCGTCATGCCGCCTTGGCCGCCGCCAACGGGAGCAACGCGGACCTTCAGTACATCGCAGCGCGTTGCATCTCGCCGGAGGCAGCCCAGGATGAGAGGTTTCTGGAATTGCAGAGCCGCTGGCCGCGCCACGGCTGGCTGTCGATGGCAGCGGGATACGTGCACGCCGGCCGCGCTCGCTGGCCCGAGGCGCTGTCGCTGCTGGGGAGCGCCCATCGCAGCGTGCCGCCACTTGCGGAATCGCTCGCGGTCGATATCGCGCGCATCAACCGTCTGGTCGCGCCTGACGATCGCAAGGCAATGGGTCAACTGGTGGCGAGCAGCGAGCAGTTGCAGTATCTGCGCATGCTCGAGCCCGATGCCGGCGCCGGAGCTGAATGGGCGTCGGCGTATCACGCGCTGGCGCGCGGCAGGCTCGAAGCTGCGGTGTCAACGGCGCGCAAGGCCGGCAGCGACGAGGCACGGATTCTGCGGTTCGCGGCAGCTTCGGATGGAGCCGAGGCGGCTCTGATCGAACAAGCCTTCGCGCTCCCCGTGGATGAAGGCATGGACGAAAGTACCCAATGGGCGATGCTGGGCCTTGCCGTGCGTACCGGCCGCGATCCAGCTCCGTATGCGCGGATGATCGCCGAAGCGAACGCGGACGACGGGCGCGGTGCGCAGACGGCGCTGGCATTCGTCGATTCGGTGCGGGCGGGAAACAATCCCGCCGTGGCTGAACGTGCCCTGCATGATGTGATGCCGTACATCCGCGGTCAGGCGTATGCAGCTGTCACCGTCGCGCTGGGTGCGAGCACGCCTGAGCAGTGGCGCACGAGCGCGAAGCGGCTCCTGTTCACCGCGGAGCGCCCGTACCTGCGCTAGGCGCGCAGAGCGCAGTGGGAGTCGAGCTAGTATTTCAGCAGGACGTAGAGCGCGCCGGTGCCGCCGTCCACGGGCCGCGCCGATGCGAAGGCGAGCACGTCGTCCGTGCGCTGCAGGATTGCGTTGACGGTGTGCTTGAGCACGGGTCCGCGATGACCCGAACGCAAGCCCTTGCCGTGGACGATGCGCACGCAGCGGCACTGACCGCGCACCATGGCCTCGAGAAACCCGCGCAGCTCGGCTTTCGCCTGTGTCACGGTGTAGCCGTGCAGGTCGATCTCCGCTTCGCAGCGGAACTGGCCGAGGCGCAGCTTGCGCAGCACGCTTTCGCCGACGCCCGCGCGACGGAACGTGAGCTCGTCGCCCGTCTCCACCAGCAGATCGCCGGGGCGCAGCTGCAGGCTTTCGCGCAGGACCTCTGCCTCGTCGCGCCGCGCGAACGTGGCGCGCGCCTTCGGTTTCTTCTTCTGCGGGCGCGTTGCCGCGGGACGCAAGCGGCGCACGTCGGTCATGGCAGCGCGGAACAGCCGTTTGTCGTCGTCTTTCATGCGGTCACCGATCCGAAGCCGGACGCCGCCACATCCCCGGACGGGGGCGAGCGGGCGCCGCTGAGATCGGGCGGCCCGCCGCGCGAACGCAGGCGACGCGAACGGCGTTCCAGTATAGTGACGCCGCGATTTCGCCCGCCAGTGACCTCTTTGGCTTCGTGAAGATCCTCCTGAGCAACGATGACGGTTACCGCGCCGAAGGTATCCGCCATCTCGCCGACGCACTGCGCGGCGCCGCCGATCTCACCATCGTCGCCCCCGAGCTCAACCGCAGCGGCGCCGGCCATTCGCTCACGCTGGACGCGCCGCTGCGCGTGTTCCAGGTCGAGCCGAACGTCTTCTACGTCAACGGCACTCCGACCGACTGTGTGCACCTGGCGATCTCCGGGCTGTTCGACGTCGACCACGACATGGTGGTGTCCGGCATCAACGATGGCGCGAATCTCGGCGACGACGTGCTCTACTCCGGCACAGTGGCGGCGGCCATCGAGGGTCGCTTCCTCGGCTTGCCCACGATGGCGGTCTCCCTGTGCACGGAAGCGCGCAGCGCGCGCCATTTCGACACCGCCGGCCGCGTGGCCCGCGCGCTGGTCGAGCACCTCATCCGTGCTCCGCTGCATGCCTCGATGATCCTCAACGTCAACGTGCCCGACCGGCCGTTCGACGAGATCCTCGGGATGCAGGCCACGCGTCTCGGCAACCGTCACCGCAGCGAACCGATGGTGCGGGCGCAGGACCCGCGCGGCCGTCCCGTGTACTGGGTTGGTCCCGCCGGTGCGGGGCAGGATGCCGGCGCGGGCACCGACTTCCACGCAATCGCCGCGGGCTACGTGTCGGTGACGCCGCTGCAGATCGACCTCACGCGCCACGCTGCGCTCGAGGACGTGGGCGGATGGCTGCGGAGCCTGCATGGTTGATCCGCGCGTCTCCGGTATCGGCATGACCTCCGCGCGCACGCGCGAGCGTCTCGTGCAGCGGCTGATGGACAACGGCATCCGCAATCCCCTGGTCCTCGATCGCATCCGCAACGTGCCGCGCCACCTGTTCGTCGACGAGGCGCTGGCCAGTCGCGCGTACGAGGACTCCGCGTTGCCGATCGGTTTCAACCAGACGATCTCGCAGCCCTGGATCGTCGCGCGCATGACCGAAACGCTCCTCGAAGGTGCGCCACTGCAGAACGTGCTGGAAGTGGGAACCGGCTGCGGCTACCAGACGGCGGTGATCGCACCGCTCGTCGGCAAGGTCTATTCGATCGAGCGGATCGGGCCGCTCCTCGAGCGTGCGCGCCAGCGCATGAAGGAGCTGGAGATCAGGAACGTGCGCTTTCGCCACGGCGACGGTGCACTGGGGTGGACGGCGCACGCGCCTTTCGACGGGATCCTGGTGGCTGCCGCGCCGCATGCCGTCCCGGCGACGCTGCTCGAACAACTGGCGCCGGGTGGCCGCATGATCGTTCCCATCGGTGCGGAAGGCGATCAGCAACTCGTGCGGATCACGCGCAAGGAAAGCGGCTTTCATCGCGAGAAACTCGGCGCGGTGGCTTTCGTGCCGCTGATCCAGGGGCCGGTCTAGGCCCGGGGCTGCGGCAGGGACTGCCTGCAACGCGAGAGGCCACGGCGGCCGCGAACGTCCGCGCCGTCCATCGCTCATACTGAGTGCGTGGCACGGAAATATTGCCAACCTGGCCGAACGGGCCTGCCTGAGGTTCTCCACGCGGTGCGGGCCGCGTTCGCAGTGCGCAATGCGGTCCTGGCCGTTGCTGCTGTGCTCGCGCTCGCCGCCTGCGGCGACCCCTATCGCAAGCCGGTTGCGACCTACACAGTGAGAGCGGGCGACACGGTGTACTCGATTGCCTGGCGCCACCGCATGGACTATCGCGTGCTGGCACGCTGGAACAATCTGCCGCCGGACTATCGCATCGACGTCGGTCAGGTTCTGCGCCTCACGGCGCCGCGCGGGATGGAAGTCAGCCGCGCACGAGTACCCGCGCGACCGGCGCAGCCGAGCAGGGTGTCACCGCCAGCGCCGGTCGACCGCTCGGTCGCCGCGTGGTCGTGGCCCGCGGACGGCACGTCGAGCGTCGTGCGTCACACGCCGACGTCATCGCAAGGGCTGCTGATCTCGGGCAGCGAAGGCACGCCGGTGCGGGCCGCTGCGGCGGGCCGCGTCGTCTATTCGGGCAGTGGACTGCGCGGCTTCGGCAATCTGCTGATCATCAAGCACAGCAACGTTTTCCTGAGCGCCTACGGCCACAATCGTGACGTGACCGTGAGCGAAGGACAGGACGTCATCCTCGGTCAGACCATCGGCTCCATGGGCCTGGGCCCCGGCCAGAAGCCCGCGCTCTATTTCGAGATACGCTACAACGGCACGCCGGTCGACCCGCTGGCTTACCTGCCGCCACGCTGAGGGCCGCCCTGCAACTTTTGCGGCGCAGCAACCAATGCTGTCTCAGACGCGTAGTCGGGACAGGCACTTCCAGCTTGAATCGGAAGTTGCTTCTGAAGGCAGGGTCCGTTTAACATGTGTCGCCGTTTGACGACGGTCGGTCGGCCCGACAGAGGGGCACCGGGAGAAGACACAGGGGCGAAGGGGGAAGTCCGAAAAAAATAAGAAGAAACGACAACAACAACAAGAAAGCGCAATTGTTCGAGTCTGTCAGCTTCGAATGATTGGTTGGTGATCGATACTTTTGTTCCCTGTGTCTTCTTCCGGTGCTCTTCCGGATCAACGATCCGCCCTCGGCGCCAGCAAAACGGCCGCCGCCACACGCCGGCCTTCCTGTACCAGGACGTTGTAAGTCCGGCACGCCGCCGGCGTGCTCATCGTTTCCAGGCCCACGCGCGCGTCGAGCGCCAGTCGCAACAGGCTCGGTGCCGGGAACTGCTGCCGCTCGCCTGTTCCGAGCAGAATGAGCTCGGGCTCGAGCGTGAGCACCATGCGCAGGTGCTCCTCGGTCAGGCCCTCGACCGTGCGCGGCGGCCAATCGGGAACGAGGCGATCCGCCATCAGGATCGCGCTGCCTGTGATGATGCGGTCGCCCACGCGGATCTCCGTGGGTGTGCAGGCGCGCACCAGGTTGAGCGCCCCGTCGGACTGCAGACTGAACTTCACGTCGCTTCCCGCCAGCGTTTCCAGACCGGGGAGGCTACGATACGGTTCCGGTTGCGCAAACCTTTTTCGGACCTTTTCTGGAGACGCATGACGGGCGCGACACGGCGGCGCGAGCTCACGATCATCGTGACGGACCTCTACCTGCCGCCCGAAGTGCGCGAAGGCCTGGCGGGCTCCGCAGATCGGCCCGCCGCGCTGCCCGCGCTCGAGCAGGTGCTCGCGCGCGCATCTGCACGCGAGAGCGGCGACTGGCGCGCGCTGGCAGCGTCGCTGGCGGGCGTTGGTCTTGGCGACGCAATACCCGTCGCTGCGGTGAGCGTTGCGGCCGGGGCTCGCGAGATCGATCGCGCTACACACAGCACCGCGCAATGGTGGGTGTTGACGCCCGTGTGTCTGCAGGCGGCTCACGATCATGTGAAGCTTGCGCAGATCGTCGCCCTTCGGACGGATGAGTGGGAACGGATCGCGGCGGGCATCGGGCAGGAGTTCGGCGCAGACCTCGGGCCTGTGCACCCAGTCGCCAGCGCCGAGGCGTACGTGAGTGCACGCGAGCCGCTCGATGCAACCACGACCGATCCCGCCCGCGTTGTAGGGCGCGACGTGGCGGAAAGTCTACCCAAAGGAGCGCAGGGTAACGTGCTTCGACGCCTGACGACGGAACTGCAGATGTGGCTGCACTCGCATCCGGTCAACACGGATCGCGAGAGGCATGGCCTGCGGCCGGCGAACGCGTTCTGGTTCTGGGGTGGCGGCACGCTGCCGCTGGAGCTCAGGAACGCCAGGGTCGACACGAGCTCGGGCTTGGACCTGCCAGCGCTTCATAGCGAGGATCGCTTTCTGCGCGGCCTCTGGTCGCTGCGAGGCAGGGACGTGGCCGCGACACCACGCTCGACCGAGGCACGGTTCGCGCTCCTTTCCCAGCGCTCGGACGCGGTGGTGTCGGTTTCCCTCGCCGAGTTGCCGGGCGAGTCGTGGCAGGAACGATTGGCCGCCTTCGACTGTGAGTGGCTCGCGCCCGTCGTCGCGGCCCTGAAGCGTGGCGCCCTGGAAAGGCTCGTGCTGCAGGTCAACGATGGGCTCTGGACGCTGCGGGCGCGCGATCTCTGGCGCGTCTGGCGTCGGCCGCGCCCGTGGCTGGAGGCCATCGCGTGACTCCGAGCGCGATGCCTCGCGTGATTCGCCGCCGCAGCAACGCCTGCCCGCCCGACTTCGCCTCTCACCTCCATCCTGTCGTGCGCCGCGTCTACGCCGGTCGCGGCCTGCTGTGCGATGCGGACCTCGGTCTCGGCCTCGACCAGCTCCTGCCGGTGAGCACGCTCGAGGGACTCGAGCGCGCGACGGACCTTCTGATGCGTCATCGGGGCAGCCGCATCGTGGTCATCGGCGACTTCGATGCCGACGGCGCGACCAGCACCGCGCTGGTCGTGCGCTGCCTGCACCTGCTCGGCTTTCGCGACGTCGGCTTTCTCGTGCCCAACCGGTTTCGCTTCAGCTATGGCCTGACGCCTGAGATCGTGGCGGTCGCCGCGCGGCAGCAGCCGGGGCTCCTCATCACCGTCGACAACGGCATCTCGAGCCACGCTGGAGTCGCCGAGGCCGCGCGGCTCGGCATCGACGTGCTGATCACGGATCATCACCTGCCGCCACCCGAAGTACCGGGCGCGGCAGCGATCGTAAACCCAAACCTCGCAGGCAGCGGCTTCGCCAGTCGGGCACTCGCCGGCGTCGGTACCGCGTTCTACGTCATGGCGGCGCTGCAGCGGCGCCTGCAACACGCCGGCGAACAGAGCGAGAGCGTTGCAGCACACCTCGATCTCGTCGCGCTGGGAACCGTGGCCGACCTGGTGCCGCTCGACCGCAACAACCGCGTGCTCGTCGCGCAGGGCATGAAACGCATTCGCGCGGGTCGTTGCGCCCCGGGCATCACGGCACTGCTGGAACAGGCAGGCCGGAGCGCCACGACGCTGGTGGCCCAGGACCTGGGCTACGCGGTCGCACCGCGGCTCAACGCCGCGGGCCGCATCGACGACATGGCGCTCGGAATCGAATGCCTGCTGACGGATGACGTGACGCGCGCGCGCGAGCTGGCGGCGCGCCTGAGCGCGCTCAACGACGAACGGCGCGCCATCGAGCATCGCATGCAGGCGGAGGCGCTCGATGCCGTTGCAGCCCTCGACGTGCGCGAGCGCGCGACCGGCGTGTGCCTGTACGACGCGTCGTGGCACCAGGGCGTCGTGGGGCTGGTCGCCTCGCGCATCAAGGATCGCGTGCACCGGCCGGTGGTCGCCTTCGCACGCGCGGCGGACGGTGTGCTGCGCGGCTCGGCGCGTTCCATCGAGGGAGTGCACATCCGGGACGTGCTCGAGGCGGTCGCCACCCGCAATCCCGGCCTGATGGAAAAATTCGGCGGCCACGCCATGGCGGCCGGGCTCACGCTGCGCGAGTCGGAGCTGGAGCGCTTCGAGCGCGCGTTCCTCGAGGAGACCGGGCGCTGGCTGGACCCGGAGGCGGAGGCGATCATCGACAGCGACGGGGAGCTCGCACCGGACGAAATGAGCTTGCGTACCGCGTTCGAGCTGCGCGAAGCGGGCCCCTGGGGGCAGGCGTTTCCCGAGCCCGCGTTCGACGGCGAGTTCACGCTGGTCGAGAGTCGCATCGTCGGAGAGCGTCACGTGCGGTTTCGTGTCCGGCCGCACGCATCGGGCGAGCACTTCGAAGCCATCGCCTTCAATTTCCTGACGCCGGAACGCGGCGCCCCGGACGTGCCTTCGGGGCGCGCGCGACTCGCGTACCGACTCGACGTCAACGACTATCTCGGCACGCGGCGCCTGCAGCTGGTCGTGGAGCACCTTGAAGGCGCATAGCCGGTCTGGCGCGAGCGAAGCTCGGGTCGGCGGCCGGTTGCGAAGCGTGGTGAGATGCGTGGGCGGCACGAACCCTGTAAGCTCGCAAGCTTCCTCGAGCAACGCTACCGCGACGGCGCGCGCGCCGGCCGCCCAACTGCAGCTGACCCATGGCCAGAGTCGAAGTCAACACGCTGAAGCGCACGATCGAAGATCTCGCTGAGCGCTCGAATTCCCTTCGGGGGTATCTTTGAATACGACACCCGCAAGGATCGGCTCGTAGAAGTTTCGCGCGAGCTCGAAGACCCCAAGATCTGGAAGACTCCCGATCGTGCCCAGGAGCTGGGACGCGAGCGCGCGCGGCTGGACGCGCTGGTCGGCACGCTCGACAAGCTGAGCACGGGACTCGTGGACGCGAAAGAGCTGCTCGAGCTGGCAGTGGCCGAGCAGGACGAGGCCACGCTCGGCGGACTGGAAGCGGACCTCGGCAAGCTCGAAGCGGACGTCAAGCGCCTGGAGTTCAAGCGGATGTTCCCCGGCGAGATGGACGGGCACAACGCTTTTCTCGATATCCAGGCGGGAGCCGGCGGCACGGAAGCCCAGGACTGGGCGGCGATGCTGTTGCGCATGTACCTCAAGTGGGGCGATGCGCGCGGCTTCAAGACGGAAGTCATCGACCAGAGCGACGGCGAGGTCGCGGGCATCAAGAGTGCCAGCGTGAGTTTCACCGGCGACTACGCCTACGGCTGGCTGCGCACCGAGACCGGAGTGCACCGGCTGGTGCGCAAGTCGCCGTTCGATTCGGGCAACCGGCGGCACACCTCGTTCGCCTCAGTGTTCGTGTCTCCGGAGGTGGACGACGACATCAATGTCGAGATCAACCCCGCGGACCTGCGCGTCGACGTCTATCGCTCCAGCGGTGCGGGCGGGCAGCACGTGAACAAGACCGAATCGGCTGTGCGCATCACGCACGCGCCCACCGGCATCGTGGTGGCATGCCAGAACGAGCGCAGCCAGCACAAGAACCGCGCCACCGCGATGAAGATGCTGAAAGCCAAGCTCTACGAGCTGGAAGTGAACAAGCGCAACGCGGCCGCCAAGGTGCTCGAAGACGCGAAGTCGGACGTGAGCTGGGGCAACCAGATCCGCTCGTACGTCCTCGACCAGTCGCGCATCAAGGACCTCAGGACCGGCGTGGAGATCGGGGCGACCGACAAAGTGCTCGACGGCGATCTCGACCCGTTCATGGAGGCCAGCCTGAAGCAGGGGTTGTAGTGATGCTCCGGCCCCACGTGGCTACCGGAAACGCGACTAACCCAAGCGCTGGCGTTCGGGCCGGCTTTCATTCAAGGTCGATGTCCCGAGCGCCGACGTCTCGAGCGCCGATGTCTCAAACGCCGATGCCTCAAACGCCGATGCCTGGAATGTCGAGAGGGCCATGACTGCCGACAATGGGGAAGAGAACAAGCTGATCGCCGAGCGTCGTGCGAAGCTGACACGGCATCGCGCCGACGGGCGCGCGTACCCGAACGATTTCCGGCGCGATGCGCTGGCCGGCGACCTGCTGTCCACGTTCGGCGAGCGCCCGGCGGAATGGTTCGAGCACAACGCCACCGCCGTGAAGGTCGGCGGTCGCATGATGTTCAAGCGTGTCATGGGCAAGGCGAGCTTCGCCAAGCTGCAGGACCGCACGGGCCAGATCCAGATCTTCCTGCAGCAGGACGCGCTCGGCGAGGCGTATGAAGCCTTCAAGGGCTACGACGTCGGAGACATCCTCGGTGCCGAGGGCACGCTGTTCAAGACCAGGACCGGCGAGCTGAGCGTGCGCGTGAGCCGCCTGCACCTGCTGGTGAAGTCACTGCGCCCGCTACCGGACAAGTGGCACGGCATCGCCGATACCGAGCTGCGCTATCGCCAGCGCTACGTCGACCTCGTGATGAGCGAGCAGAGCCGCGAGGTGTTCCGCACGCGCACGCGCATCGTGCACTACCTGCGCGACTTCCTCGACGCGCTCGATTTCCTGGAAGTCGAGACGCCGATGCTGCAGGCGATTCCGGGCGGCGCGGCTGCGCGGCCCTTCGTCACGCACCACAACGCGCTCGACCTCGACATGTACCTGCGCATCGCGCCGGAGCTGTATCTCAAGCGCCTGGTCGTGGGCGGCTTCGAGCGCGTGTACGAGATCAACCGCAACTTCCGCAACGAGGGGCTCTCGACGCAGCACAATCCGGAATTCACGATGCTCGAGCTGTACTGGGCGTACGGCGACTATCGTGACGTCATCGACTGGGTCGAGAAGGCCTTCAAAGGACTTGCGGACGCCATCCGCGGTACCCGCCAGGTGACGTACCAGGGCCGCGAGTACGACCTGTCGCAGCCGTTCCGGCGCGTGACCATCGAGCAGTCGATCCTCGACGCCAATCCGAAGCTCGATGCGCCCTCGCTCAGGGATGTGCCGTACCTGCAGCGCATCTGCGAGCGCCTCGGCATACCGTTCAAGCCGGGCGACGGCGCGGGCAAGCTGCAGATCGAGATCTTCGAGAAGACGGTCGAGCACACGCTGCTCGATCCGACGTTCGTCTACGCGTACCCCACGGAAGTGTCGCCGTTGTCGCGCGCGAACGATGCCGATCCGTTCATCACCGATCGCTTCGAGTTCTTCGTCGCGGGCCGCGAGCTCGCCAACGGCTTTTCGGAGCTCAACGACCCCGAGGAGCAGGCGGCGCGCTTTCGCGCGCAGGCGCAGCGCAAGGCCGAGGGCGACGAGGAAGCGATGTTCTTCGACGCCGACTACGTGCGCGCTCTCGAATACGGCATGCCGCCCACCGCCGGCCTGGGCGTGGGCATCGACCGCCTGGTGATGTTCTTCACGGACTCGCCCTCCATCCGCGACGTGCTGCTGTTCCCGCACCTGCGGCCCGAAGCGGACTGATTCGCGCCACCTTGGACAGCAGCGCGCCAATCGGCGTGTTCGACTCGGGCGTGGGCGGTCTCACCGTCCTGCGTGCGCTGCGCAGCGCGCTGCCGCGCGAGAGCTTCGTCTACCTCGGCGACACCGCGCGCCTGCCGTACGGCACGAAGAGCGCGGAATCCGTCGTGCGTTACTCGGTTCAGGCCGCCGAGGCACTGGTGGAACGGCGCATCAAGTGCCTGGTCATCGCCTGCAACACGGCCTCAGCGGTTGCCCTCAGCGCGTTGCGCGATCGCCTGGCCCCGTTGCCGGTCGTGGGCGTCATCGAGCCCGGCGCGCAGGCCGCCTGCGCGGCCTCGCAGAGTGGCCGGATTGCTGTGATCGCGACCGAGGGAACGGTGCAAGGCGGCGCATACCAGCGGGCGATTCACGCGATCCGTCCCGACGCGCGCGTGATTGCGCAGGCCTGCAGCCTGTTCGTGGCGCTGGCCGAGGAGGGCTGGACCGAGGGGCCGCTCGTCGAAGGCATCGTGCGCCGGTATTTCGATCCGATCTTCGCCGTGCCACGCGCTGAGCACCCGGACTGCCTCGTCCTCGGTTGCACGCACTTCCCCGTGCTCAAGGGCGTGATGCACGAGGTGGTGGGAGCCGATGTGGCAATCGTCGATTCCGCCGAAACCACCGCCGCGGCCGTGCGTGAATTGCTCGCGAGCCGCCGGATTGCGACCGAGGCAGTCGCGACGGGCGGTGGCGCAGGGCGCGTGCAACTCATGGCCACCGACAGTCGCGAGCGCTTCGCCCGCGTCAGCAGCACTTTCTTTGGCAGCGGCGTGCGGCCGGAGAGCGTCGAACTGGTCGATCTCTAGGCCCGGCGGGCTACTGCTGGCCCGCCGCGAGCGACTCATACAATCCTGCGCTCGGTGGCCAGAAATCTCGCGCCGCCGCGAGGGCCCGTGCAGCGTCTTCGTGATTTCCCAGACTCCTGAGGGCAAGCGCTGTCGCGACGAGTCTCTCGCCACACAGAGAACGCGCAGCACCCCGGTAGGGCCGCCGCGCGAGCAGTTGCAGAGCTTCCGGCGCTCTGCCGGTCCACGTCAGCACCACAGCACGGGCAAAGCGTTGCGACAGCAGGCAGGGGAACGCCTCGAATGCGAGTCGCGAGAGCTCGTCCGCCTCTTTCATCGCCGCGGCTTCCTCGACAGTTCCGCGCTTGCACAGCATCAGGGCGACGCTGGCATCGCTTTGCGCCACGGCTCGCCAGATCGGCTCGACTGACCCGATCTCACCGAGGATTCGTCTCAGGACGTCGAGCGCAGCCTGCGCCCCGTTCTGATAGATCAGGCTGGCGGAAAGGTAGAGCTGCAACTGGGCGTGGCCGGGCGCGCGCGCCAGGCCTTCCATGCTCGCGGCATGCGCGGTCGCGAAGGCGCCCCGCGCAAGCGACAACCGCGCGCGAAACAAGGGCGCAGAGATTCTCCAACCCGCGAGCAGGGAGTCTCGCGAGATCGTCGGCAGCAGCAACAGAATGAGTCCGTCGGTTGCCGCGAGGTCGCCGAACTGGCGGTGCAGGAACGGGAAAAGATTGATGGCCACGCTGGTGGCGGTGATCGCGACGCAGAGCGCGGCCACCGGGGCGCTCACGGCATTGCTGAAGGGAACCCAGAACGCCACGGCAAGGATGGTCAACGCGACGTCTGCGGCAGGACCCGCGGCCGTCGCAAGCCAGAAGCGCAGTCGTGGCCAAGAGGTGCCGTTGCAGCCGAGAGAGGTGAAGCCACCGCCGGGAAAGGTGCGAACCTCGGCGGGAACACCCCGAAGCTCGCCCGCCCAGATCACGGGCCCGGTGCCCAGCACGAAGCCGCCAACCTCCAGGCCGACAAGCGTCGCTACCAGCGCGTGTGCGAGTTCGTGGAGGACGATGCTGAGGGGCACCAGGACGACCAACGCAAGCGCCGACAGGAGGAGCAAGGCGAGAAAGCCACTCCAGGTTTCGGCGACCACGAATGCCATCGCCAGAGGTACGAGCGTGATCAGCGGCAGGCGGCCAATGCCCTTGCCGCGCGAATCAACGTGGCAGGCGATGCAGCGCACGTCGCGAGCCCGTCGGCCGTTCGACGGCGGATTGGCGAAGCAGCTGGGCTCGCAAGAGTGGACGCCACAACGCGAGCAGGTCCATCGCTGCGGGACGGTGGCGGAAGTCACGCGGGCGGCATCCTGGAACGTGCGCAGCGGTAGCAGCGCGCCATGGCCAACCTCGGTGTGTCGAGCACCGGACGTGTTCCCCAGATTACCGTGGTGCGGGGCCATTTGTCGGAACTCCGTGGTCGCGGGGCGCATTCGCTCGCCATGGAGCCCAGACTTTTCACCTTTGCCGGCGGCACGAGCGGCCAGTGGGAGATCCTCTGGCTGCGCGCCGTTCGCGGCGAGCCCCTGAGGTCCGCCCCGCGCCTCGCGGTCGTCTCGGGTCGCCCGGACCAGCCCGTGCGGCAAGTCCATTGGCAGCTGAGCGGCGTGACCAGCCACGAGCGCTACGTCACCGTGCACGAGCGCCAGTCGTTGCGGGCACGCCAGCCCTCGCTCGGGCGGCCGCAGGCGACGCAGGCGGCGCTGATTCCCATCCGCAAGAACGCGGCGTGGTGGGGGATGGCGCAGGATGAGCGGCGGCACCTCTTCGAGGAAACCTCGCGCCACGTCGCGAAGGGACTGCGCTACCTGCCGGCGATCGCGCGACGCCTGCACCATTGCCGGGATCTCGATCCGCGCGAGCCGTTCGATTTCCTCACCTGGTTCGAATATGCGCCCGGCGACGCGGCGGCGTTCGAGGACCTGGTGAGTGAGTTGCGCGCGACCGAAGAGTGGCGCTTCGTGGAACGGGAGTGCGACCTGCGGCTCACGCGCTCATCGCCCGACGGCGGCAACCGCGGCTGACCTCACGCCATGAAAGGCGCGTCCGGCGCAACTTCGTCGCCGACCGCGTAGGGCAACGGCAGGCGCTGCAACTCGAGGCCGGCGACGGCGGGCGCACCGCCCGACAGGCTTGCCATCGTGACTACTGCGAGCACTTCGTAAGCGCCATCGCGCGCGGCGGCCAGCTCAGCGACCTCGGCAACCGTTTGCCCGCCGTGAGCCAGTTTCTCGCCGAGCTCCGGGGCGCGCCCGCGCGTACGCAGGCGCACGGTGCGGCGTTTGATGCGGCCCAGGTGTTGCGTGCGCACGATGATCTCCTGTCCCGTGTAGCAACCCTTGGAGAAGCTCACGGCGTCGATGAGGTCGAGGTTCAGCATCTGCGCGACGAACCGCTCGCTGGTGGCGGCATACACCTGCGGCTCGCCGGCCGAAATCTGCGCCCGCCGCCAATCGTTCCAGGACGCGGCGCTCGATTGCCGGCGCGCGAGCAGGCCGGACACGGCATCAGAGCGACCGATCAGCAACGCACGCGGCTCGGGTTGCTGAAAGCTGAGGACGCTGACGTCGCCGTCGAGGCTGTGTGCCGCGCGCTCGCCGAATGCCTTCCCGAGGTGAGGCACGACGACGAAGTCCTCGGCGACCGAGAGCGTGACCTTCGAACGCAGGACGTACTTGCGCAAGCGGTCGATCACGGTCGCGGCCATCGATCGTGGCAGCACGGCATGGATTTCTGCGATGGTGTCGGCGCGCTGGAAGAGACGCAGGAGGGCGACCACGCGTCCCTGCGGCGAGTTGAGCGCGGCGAGCAGAGGGTTCTCCGGCCCGAGCAGGTGCAGGTCGTTGCTGAGTTGCCCTTGCAGGAACGCGCGCGCATCCGCGCCGCCGATGCGCAGCACGGTCAGCTCGTCATCCGCTTCGACGCTCATTTTTCCAATTTGTCCATATGGTTATGAGAGTTTGATTCTGGCAGACTTGTGCCATGTCGGGCAGTCCGAGTCCTTCTCACCCCCCCGCTGGCGAGCCCCGATCTGAGAGCCACCCCGAGGGCCAATCTGAGGGGAGACACGAGGGCGACAGCGCCTCTCCCGCGGCACAGCCACGGGAGGTCGGCGGGCGGCCGGGACCGGACCCCACGCGCTATGGAGATTGGGAAAAATCGGGCCGCTGCATCGACTTCTAGTCGCTGCCGACTCCCAGAAGAATGACGCGACGCGACCGTCCGCTTTCGCCGCACCTGCAGATCTACCGGCCCATGTACACCATGGTGCTGTCGATCACGCATCGCATCACCGGCCTGTTCCTCTCTGTCGGATCGATCCTGTTCGTGTATTGGCTCCTGGCACTGTCTCTGACGCCCGATCGTTACGCGCAGGCGCAGCGCATCCTCGGCAGCGGTTTCGCGAAGCTCGTGTGGGCAGGGCTCATCTTCAGTTTCTGCTATCACCTGGCGAACGGCCTGCGTCATCTCGCCTGGGACATGGGCTGGGGTCTCGAGAAGCGGCAGGCGCGTGCCAGCGGCTGGGCAGTCGTGGTGGTCGCGCTGGTGATGACCGTTGCGGTGATCTTTGCGGCGCTGAATCTCAGCGGGAGCGCCCGATGAGCCTGCGCAGCCCGCTGGGTCGCGCGCTCGGTCGCGGTTCCGCGAAAGAGGGCGTTTCGCATTGGTGGACTCAGCGGCTGACCGCTGCCGCGCTCGTGGTGCTGGGCCTGTGGTTCCTCGCGAGCCTGCTCGCGTTGCATTCCCTCGACTACTTCGCGGTTCGCGCCTGGCTCGCGCAGCCAATCACCGCGGTCGTGGCGTTACTCCTGTTGCCGACGCTGCTCTGGCATTCGCACCTCGGTGTGCAGGTCGTCATCGAGGACTACGTGCATCACGAGCCGCTCAAGCTGCTGTTGCTCGTGCTCAGCCGCTTCGCGCATTCGCTGCTCGCCGTCGCTGCCCTCGTCGCGGTGGCGCGCATAGTCTTCGCCGCGGCGCAGCCGGCAGGCCTGGTGGCCGGCCCGTGAGCGCGTATTCCTTCATCGATCACCGCTACGACGTCGTGGTGGTCGGCGCGGGCGGCGCGGGGTTGCGTGCAACGTTCGGGCTGGCGGACGCGGGGCTGGCCACGGCGTGCATCACGAAAGTCTTCCCGACGCGAAGCCACACGGTTGCGGCCCAGGGCGGGATCAGCGCGGCGCTCGGCAACATGGGCGAGGATGACTGGCGCTGGCACATGTACGACACCGTCAAGGGTTCGGACTGGCTCGGCGACCAGGACGCGATCGCGTTCATGTGCAAGGAAGCGCCGGCCGCGGTCATCGAGCTCGAGCACTATGGCGTGCCGTTCTCGCGCACGGAAACCGGCCTCATCTATCAGCGCCCCTTCGGCGGCATGACCACGCACTTCGGCAGGGGCGTGGCGCATCGCACCTGCGCGGCCGCGGATCGCACCGGTCACGCGATGCTGCACACGCTGTACCAGCAGTCGATCAAGCGGCAGGCGGAGGTCTACGTCGAGTACTTCGCCATCGATCTGATCATGGAGGGCGATGAGTGCCGCGGCGTCATTGCGCTCAACCTTGCCGACGGCACGCTGCACCGGTTCCGCGCGCACATGACCATCCTGGCGACGGGCGGGTACGGTCGCGCCTACTTCTCGTGCACTTCCGCACACACCTGCACCGGCGACGGCGGCGGCATGGTGCTGCGCGCCGGCCTGCCGTTGCAGGACATGGAGTTCGTACAGTTTCATCCCACCGGCATCTACGGCGCCGGCTGCCTCATCACCGAGGGCGCGCGCGGCGAGGGCGGGTATCTCACGAACTCGAAGGGCGAGCGGTTCATGGAACGCTACGCGCCCAATGCCAAGGACCTGGCCTCGCGCGACGTGGTCAGCCGCTCGATGACCGTCGAGATCCGCGAAGGGCGAGGCGTGGGCCGCAATGCGGACCACATTCACCTGCACCTCGAGCATCTCGGCCCCGAAGTGATCCACGAGCGCCTGCCGGGAATTGCCGAAACTGCGCGCATCTTCGCGGGCGTGGATGTCGGCCGCGAGCCGATCCCGGTCCTGCCGACCGTGCACTACAACATGGGCGGCATCCCGACCAACGTGCACGGCGAAGTCGTGACGCTGAAGAATGGCGATCCGGAGTCGGTCGTGCCGGGGCTGATGGCGGTGGGCGAAGCGGCCTGCGTTTCCGTGCACGGCGCCAACCGTCTCGGCTCGAACTCCCTGCTCGACCTCGTCGTCTTCGGACGCGCGGCCGCGGCGCAGTGCGCGCGGCTGATCGAACCCTACTCGCCGCATCGGGACCTGGCACGCGGCGCCGGCGAAGCCGCGCTCGCGCGCCTGGACCGTTTGCGGCACGCGAACGGTGAGAGGCGCACCGCGCAGATCCGTCTCGACATGCAGCTCGTCATGCAGAACCACGCGGCCGTGTTCCGCACGGGCGAGGTTCTGCGCGAGGGCATCGAGAAGCTCGCGGCCGTGCAGCGCTCGTTCGAGGAGTCGGTCAACGTCACCGACCGGTCGCTCGTCTGGAACACCGATCTGGTCGAGACGCTCGAGCTCGACAACCTGCTCGGGCAGGCGGCCGTCACGATCCATGGCGCCGAGAATCGCAAGGAGAGCCGCGGCGCGCATGCGCGCGAGGACTTCGCGCGGCGCGACGACGAAGCCTGGCTCAAGCACACGCTCAGCTGGGTGAGCGACGGGCGCGTGCGACTCGGCTACCGGCCCGTGCACCTCGAGACGCAGAGCGCCGAGGTCGATCCCATTGCGCCCAAGGCGCGCACGTACTGACCGGGGCACCGCATGGCCAAGTTTCGTCTGCCCGAGAATTCCCGCATCCGCGCCGGCCGGCGCTTCCCGGCGCCGGGCGGAGCGAAGGCGGTCAAGGCGTTTCGCATCTACCGCTTCGACCCGGAGGCGGGCGAGAACCCGCGCGTCGATACCTACGAGATCGACATGGACAGCTGCGGTCCGATGGTTCTCGACGCGCTGATCAAGATCAAGAACGAGATCGATCCGACGCTCACCTTCCGGCGTTCCTGCCGTGAGGGCATCTGCGGCTCCTGCGCCATGAACATCGACGGCGTCAACACCCTGGCGTGCATCCTGTCCTGTCGCGACCTGAAGGACGAGGTGCGCATCTACCCGTTGCCGCACCTGCCCGTGATCAAGGACCTGGTCCCGGATCTCACGCACTTCTACGCGCAGTACGCCTCCGTGAAGCCCTGGCTGCAGACGCGCACGCCGGCGCCACCCGACCGCGAGCGCCTGCAGTCGAAGGAGGAGCAGGAACGAATCGATCGGCCCTCGGCCTGCATCCTGTGCGCCTGCTGCTCGACGGCATGCCCCAGCTACTGGTGGAACAGCGAGCGCTATCTCGGGCCCGCCGCACTGCTCGCGGCGTATCGCTGGATCATCGACAGCCGGGACGAGGCGCTCGGCGAACGTCTCGATGAGCTCGAGGATCCGTTCCGGCTCTACCGGTGCCACACCATCATGAGCTGCACGGAGGCGTGCCCGAAGGATCTGAACCCGGCGAAGGCGATCGTCGAGATCAAGAAGATGCTGGTCGAGCGGCGGATGTGATGGGAGCGCCGCAGCCCGACGGGCAGCCCGTGGCCCAGGACGACGCGCGGCGGCTGCGGTGGCGGTGCCGGCGTGGAATGAAGGAGCTCGATCTGCTCCTGGAGCGCTACCTGGGGGAGCAATATCCCACCGCCCAGCCCAGTCAGCAGCGCGCGTTCGCGACCCTGCTGGAATTTCCCGATCCCGTACTGCATGCCTACTTGGTAGGGCGCGCAAGACCTCAGGAGGAGGCGCTGCTCGATGTACTGCGGGCGATCACGAGAGCCTCAGGACCTTCGGCTTGAGCCGCGGACCGACCCGCGCGTGCTCGCGGCCTCCATGCTCTGGATGCTGGCGTGCATGGCGGCAACCTGGCAGGCAGACCTGCCAGTGCCGCTCATCATCCTCGCGAGCGTCGCGCTCCTCGTTCTCGCTCTGCCTGTCGTGGCGTCGCAACGCTTTGGCGCTCGGGGCCGTCGGCCTGCGGCGCTCAACTGGCGTGCGAACGGCTGGGACTGCGAGTTCGCGGACGGAGCGCGTGAAGAATTGGAGCTGTCTCCAGAGAGCCGGGTGTTCCCCGGTGGCGCGCTCCTCCTGTACCGGTACCCAAGGGGCGTCGCCGGGTGGCTGCTGGTCCTGCAACGACGGGAACCCCGGGATCCGGTCCGCCGCCTGCGGGTCCGGTTGGAGCTGGACCGGGCTCACGCGGCTCCCTGCGGGCGCTGAACCGCCCGCTGGGCTCGCCGTGGGGGTGCCTAGCGGTGCCGCTTGGCCCTACAATCCGCCCCCATCCGCCGGCACTGGCAACTTGAACCCGTTCAAACTTTGCGCCACTTGAGCAACCGCAGCCCCTGCCACCACTTGGACTTACGCGAACTTTCCCGACACGCCCGGGTCTCACGGGGTGCGTCGGCTGGCTCGAGAACCGTCCCGGGGGCGGCCCCGGGAAGCGCCCCGGGGAATGCCCGGCATGCAGCATAGCGAGCCCGGATGGGCACCGAAGCCAGCGACCTGATGCTCGTCGAGCGCGTGCAACGAGGTGAAGCCGGAGCGTTCGATTACCTGGTTCTCAGGTATCAACACAAGGTTCTCAAGTTGATCATGCGTTATGTCCGTGATCCGGTGGAAGCGGAAGACGTGGCCCAGGAAGCGTTTCTGAAGGCGTATCGCGCGCTGCCGAGCTTTCGCGGCGACAGCGCCTTCTACACCTGGCTGTACCGCATCGCGATCAACACGGCCAAGAACGCGCTCGTGTCGAGCCGGCGCCGCCCAGTGGATTACGATCTCGACCTGCAGGATCCCGAACAGTACGACATGCAGGCCCGGCTCAAGGACGCGGAGACGCCCGAAGGGCTGCTCCTGACGGACGAAATTCGCGACACAGTGAACTCCGCGATCGAGCACTTGCCCGAGGACTTGCGCACCGCGATCGTGCTGCGCGAGCTCGAAGGCATGAGCTACGAGGAGATCGCGGCGGCGATGGACTGCCCGGTGGGTACGGTGCGCTCGCGGATCTTCCGCGCGCGCGAGGCGATCGACAAACGCCTGCGGCCGATTTTCGACGGCGGCCTCGGCCGGCCGGAGGAATGACAAAGGCCTGCCGCCTGAGAACGGCACCGCCCTGAGGATCGAGGACTAGGGATTCGGCGTACGCGAAAAACGGTGCCGACCTGACGAACCAGCGCAGACCGCAAGGATCAGAAGCTTCATGAGCGAACAGCTTTACGAACAGATTTCGGCATTCGTCGACGGCGAGCTGGCCGAGCACGAGACCGAGCTCCTGCTCAAGCGCCTGGAGCGCGAGCCGGAGTTGCGTGCCGCGCTGGTGCGCTACACGGCGATCGGCGCCAGCCTGCGCGACACCACTGCCCGTAGTGTCTCGCGCGGGTTCGCTGCGCGCGTGAGTGCCGCAATCGCGAGCGATGCCTCCGCGCCCGTCGTCACCCCGAAGCTGGGTGCTCCGCGTTGGCTGAAGCCACTCGCCGGCCTGGCGGTCGCTGCCACCGTTGCGGGTGCGGCCATCCTCGGGGTGCAGCAGCTTCAGGGCACGGAAGGGGGTTCCGGGGTGCAGATGGCGGCGACCGATGGCGCAGCGGCCACGACGTCGCCGGTGGTGATCGGCGAACTGTCGGTGGACGAGGCCCCGATCTACACCGTCCCGGCTCCGGCCCAGGTCTCGCCCATCGTGCCTGCGGCGCGCCTCACCAACTACGTGGTCGCTCACAGCCAGTATTCCTCGACCCTCGGACGGCGCAACGTGCTGTCCGGCATCATCGCCGAAGACCCGGTACCGCTCGACGAATCCGGCAAACCCGTGCCGCCCGCGGCCACCGAGCCTTGAGAGCCCTGCCACAGCGTTTGATCGCCGGCGCCTGCCTCGGCCTGGCGCTCGGCGTCGCGCACGCGGACGAAGTGGCCGCGCGCTGGCTGAGCCGCATGAACGAGGCGCTGGCCACGCGCAACTACGACGGCACGTTCTTCCACCTGCGCAACGGCACGGTGGAGACGCTGCGCATCATTCATCGCGTCGATGGCGGGCGGGTGTCCGAGCGGCTGGTTTCGCTCGACGGGAGCGGCCGAGAGATCGTGCGCGAAGAGGGCGAGCTCACCTGCTATCTGCCGGACCAGAAACGCGTGCTCGTCGAGCAGCGCGAGGAGCGCGGCGGCCTGCTGGGCACGCTGCCGGCGTTCGACGGCAGCATGTCCGACTACTACCGCATCGAGCGGCTGAAACCGGGCAACGTGCTCCGGCGCGATACGCAGGTCATTGCCGTGACGCCAAAAGACGCGTTCCGCTATGGCTATCGCGTCTGGATCGACGAGAAGACCTCGATGCCGCTCAAGACGCAGATCTGCGACGACAAGGGCAACGTGGTCGAGCAGATCCTCTTCGCCAGTCTGAAGCTGCCGGAGAGCATCCCCAGGTCGGCCGTGCAGGCGCAGGTGAAGAGCGAAGGCTTCCAGTGGGTGCGCCAGCAGGCGCCGCCCGATCAGTCGCACGTGCTCAACACGATGTGGCGGGCATTGCAGGTGCCGCCGGGTTTCCGCCTCACCGCCACCAGCAGCCAGGTGATGGACGGTTCCAAGGCGCCGGTGGCGCAGCTGGTGTACTCCGACGGCCTGGCGTCGGTTTCGGTATTCATCGAAACGAAGTCGCGCGAGCACGACGCCATGAAAGGCCTCGCCCGCGTCGGTTCTGCGTTCACGTACTCCATCACCGTCAGGGGCCACCAGGTCACGGCGGTCGGTGACGTGCCGGCGCAGACCGTGCAGTTCATCGCCAACCAGATGAAGCCGGGCGGCGAAATGCCGCCGGCGTTGAGCGAGCGCGCGCCCTGACGCGCGCACCGAAAACCATTCCCGTGTGATCCGTTTCACCGTCATGTCCCGCGAAGGCTGCGAGCTTTGCGAGGAGATGCTCACCGAGCTCGACCGGTTCCTGCGTCTGCGGGCTGCGCGTGCCGAGGTCAGCGTCGTCGACGTCGATGCCGACGCGGCGCTGCGCGCGCGCTACGGCCTCGAGGTTCCGGTCCTGTTGCTCGACGACGAGCCCGTGTGTCACGGACACCTGGACCCCGCCGAGCTGGAACGGCTGCTGCGCCGGTACCCGGCCTGACCTTCGCCGTCGTCCGCCCTCACGCGCTGATGCTCAGCGTGGCAGCGGCCTGCGCCCGCGGGCCGGTGCGCACCGGACGATATCCCGATGAGCCCGGGTCCGACCGCCTATAATTCGCCCCCGAATGCAGCACATCCGCAACTTCTCGATCATCGCCCACGTCGATCACGGCAAGTCCACCCTCGCGGACCGCTTCATTCAGCTCTGCGGCGGTCTCGAGGAGCGCGAAATGCAGGCGCAGGTCCTCGACTCGATGGACCTGGAACGCGAACGCGGCATCACGATCAAGGCGCAGAGCGTCACGCTGAGCTACCGCAGCCCGGCCGGGGTCGAGTACCAGCTCAACATGATCGACACGCCCGGGCACGTGGATTTCTCGTACGAGGTGTCGCGCTCGCTCGCGGCCTGCGAGGGAGCGCTGCTGGTGGTCGACGCCGCGCAGGGAGTCGAAGCCCAAAGCGTTGCCAACTGCTACACCGCCATCGAGCAGGGCCTGGAGGTCGTGCCGGTCATCAACAAGATCGACCTGCCTTCGGCCGATGCCGAGCGCGTCATCCAGGAGATCGAGGAGATCATCGGGATCGGGGCGACCGATGCGGTACGCGTCAGTGCCAAGACCGGTGAGGGCGTCGAGGATCTCCTCGAAGAGCTCGTGCGCCGCATACCGGCGCCGCGCGGGGACGAGGCCGCGCCGCTGCAGGCGCTCATCATCGATTCCTGGTTCGACAACTATGTGGGCGTGGTGTCGCTGGTGCGCGTGGTCAACGGCACCCTGCGCACCGGCCAGAAGATCCGCATCATGTCCACCGGCCGCAGCCACCAGGTCGACAAGCTCGGCCGCTTCACGCCCAAGTCGGTGGTGCGCGAGTCGCTGGGCGCCGGCGAGGTCGGCTTCGTCGTCGCCGGCATCAAGGAGATCGACGGCGCGCCGGTGGGCGACACGATCACCACCGAGAAGTCGCCCAGCGAGGCGGCGCTGCCCGGCTTCAAGCAGATCAAGCCGCGGGTGTTCGCCGGGCTGTTTCCGGTCAACTCCGACGACTACGAGTCGTTCCGCGACGCGTTGCAGAAGCTCAGGCTCAACGATTCAGCGCTGCACTACGAGCCCGAGGTGTCCACGGCTCTGGGCTTCGGATTCCGGTGCGGATTCCTCGGCCTGCTACACATGGACATCGTGCAGGAGCGCCTCGAGCGGGAGTACAACCTGGCGCTGGTCACCAGCGCCCCGACCGTGGTGTACGAAGTCGTGCTCGCGGATGGAACGATCGACATGGTCGACAACCCCTCCAAGCTTCCGCCGGTGAACAAGATCGAGGAGATCCGGGAGCCGATCATCATGGCCAGCATCCTGGTGCCGCCGGACCATGTCGGCGCCGTATTGCAGCTCTGCACGGAGAAGCGCGGCGTGCAGAAGAAGATGCAATACCTGGGCAACCAGATGTCGCTGGAGTACGAGCTGCCGCTGGCCGACGTCGTGCTCGATTTCTTCGACCGCCTCAAGTCCGCCAGCCGCGGTTATGCCTCGTTCGATTACGACTTCAGCCACTTCCAGGCCGCCCCGCTGGTGAAGCTCGACATCCTCATCAACGAGGAGCGAGTCGATGCACTCTCGATCATCGTGCACAAGGACAACGCGTATTCGCGCGGTCGCGAGCTGGTGGACAAGATGCAGGAGCTGATACCGCGCCAGATGTTCGAAGTTGCGGTGCAGGCAGCGATTGGCGGGCAGATCGTGGCGCGCGCCACTGTGAAGGCGCTGCGCAAGAACGTGCTGGCAAAGTGCTACGGCGGCGACGTCACGCGCAAGCGCAAGCTCCTGGAGAAGCAGAAGGAGGGCAAGCGGCGCATGAAGCAACTCGGCCAGGTGGAGATCCCGCAGGAAGCGTTCCTCGCGGTACTGAAGGTCGGCAAGAAGTGAGCTGTGTGCACCGACGTCCGCGCGCGGGAACCGCAGCCAGGGTTCCTCGGGGCCTGAAACGCGCGCGTGCTTGCGCCGCGCGGCACAGTTAAACCAATATTCAAACGGAATCATGGAAACCCTCACCAATCTCTCACCCTGGGCGGCGCTGGTCGCCGGGCTGATCCTTCTCGTCGATGACCTGTTCTACGCGCCGCGCCGGCAGGTGGCCGCAGCTCCCGGCGTGCCGGCGATCCCGGTGCCGATCCGCGTGCTGCGCTGGGCGATGCTGGTGTTCGTCATCGGCACGCTGCGGTGGGTGTTTCGCTCGCAGGTCATCGACTTCAGCCTGGTGCTGGTGCTGGCCAGCCTGTTCACGGGCCTGGTGTGGGCGTTCGACCGCTGGATGCTCAAGCCGCGCCGGCTGGAGATGGCGCGCGTCAGCGGCAAGGCGGACACTGCCGCCACCGAGCCCGTCAGCGTCGAGTACGCACGCAGCTTCTTCCCGGTCATCGTCCTGGTGCTGGTGATTCGCTCCTTTCTGTTCGAGCCGTTCCGCATCCCGTCCGATTCGATGATGCCGACGCTGCTCGACGGCGACTTCATCTTCGTCAACAAGTACGCGTACGGGCTGCGCCTGCCCGTCGCCAACAACAAGATTCTCGACATCGGCTCGCCGCGTCGCGGCGACGTCGTGGTGTTCCGCATGCCGAAGGACCCGCGCACCAACTACATCAAGCGGCTCGTGGGCCTGCCCGGCGATCGGATCGAGGTGCGCGACCGGCACGTGTACGTGAACGGCGAGCTGCAGCCGGTCACTATCGACGGCGTCTACGAGGGGCACCGCCACGACGGCTATCGGGAAGGCACCGAGACGCTCGGCGGAGTCGAGCACCGGGTGCTGTACGCCCCCGGCGGCGCGGGCGGACGGCCGGGCGAGTTCGTAGTGCCGCCGGGCACCTATTTCTTCATGGGCGACAACCGCGACAACAGCCGCGACAGCCGCTACGAGGAAGTGGGCTACGTGCCCGAGGGCAATCTCGTCGGCAAGGCCGTGCGGATCTGGTTCAACTGGAACGGTTCGAGCGGGCCCCTCTGGAGCCGGATCGGGGATGCAATCCGCTAGGGGGACTGAGGGCGATTGAGCATGGGAGGAGTTCGATGCGGCAACGCGAACGAGGCGTAACGCTTATCGGCTGGGTTTTCCTGCTGCTGCCGCTGGCCATGGTGGGCTATGCCGGCATCCGCCTGACGCCGGTCTACCTCGAATACATGAAGATCTCGCGCACCCTCGAGCAGGTGAGCGAAGAGTACAAGGGCGACCAGCCCAGCGTGGAAACCATCCGCGACGCCATCGAGAAGCGCTTCGACGTCGAGGACGTGCGCGTGATCAGCGCCCGCGATGCGGCGGTGGTCAAGATCCGGCGCGAGGGGCGGGGCTTCACGGTCCAGGCTGTCTACGCCGACAGCGTGCCGTACGTCAGCAACATCATGCTGCTGGCGGAGTTCGACAAAGTTGTCACCATCGACGACTGAGTGGCTCCAGGCACGGCTGGGCTACGCGAGCCGGGACAGCACGCTGATCGAGGCGGCGCTGACTCATCGCAGCGCCGGCGGGGAAAACAACGAGCGCCTGGAATTTCTGGGCGACGGCGTGCTCAATTGCGTGATCGCGGATCTGCTGTACCGGGAGTTCCCGCGCGCCGACGAAGGTGAGCTGAGCCGGCTGCGCGCGACGCTGGTGCGTGGCGAAGCCTTGGCGGAGGTCGCCAGTACGCTGGACCTGGGCGCGCAGCTGCGCCTGGGTTCCGGCGAGATGAGCTCGGGCGGCTTCAGGCGCGAGTCGATCCTGGCCGACGCGCTGGAAGCGCTGTTCGGAGCGATCTACCTCGATGGCGGCTTCGACGAGGCCCGCGCCGCGATCGAACGCCTGATGCTGCCGCGCATCGAGGCGTTGCCGGCACCAGCCGAGCTCAAGGATCCCAAGACGCGGCTGCAGGAGTATCTTCAGGCGCGCGGCCTGGCGCTGCCCCAGTACGGTATCGAGGAAGTGGAAGGCGAATCGCACAACCAACTGTTCACGGCCAGCTGTGCTGTGAACGCGCTGTCGGTCCGCGCGAGCGGCCAGGGCAACAGCCGCCGCCGCGCGGAGCAGGAGGCGGCGCGCCAGGTTCTCGAAGCCCTGATCGCGGCGGGCCTCACGGTGCAAGATCGATGAGCGGAGGAGTCGAGGACCCGACTGCAGGCGGCGGCACCGTGACGCGCAGCGGTTTCACGGCCATCGTCGGGCGTCCCAATGTCGGCAAGTCGACGCTGCTCAACCGCCTGGTCGGAACCAAACTGAGTATCGTGGCGCCGAAGCCGCAGACCACGCGCCATCGCATTCTCGGCATCCTCAACCGACCGCAGGCGCAGATCGTGTTCGTCGACACGCCCGGGATCCATTCGGAGCAGCGGCGCGTCATGAACCAGTACATGAACCGCTCGGCGCTCGCCTCGCTGCTCGACGCCGACGTCCTGCTGTTCGTGGTCGAGGCCCTGCAGTGGACGGAGGACGACGACCGCGTCCTCGAGCGCGTGCGCGCGGCCGGGCGGCCCGCGATTGCGATCGTGAACAAGGTCGACCGCGTGCACGACAAGGAGCGCCTGCTCCCGTTCATCGCTGAGCTGGCGCGGCGCCACGAGTTCAGCGACATCGTGCCGCTGTCCGCCGAAAAGGGTGACAACGCCGGGCGCCTGCCCGACCTCATCGAAAAGCTGCTGCCCGAGTCCCCGCCGCTGTTCCCGAGCGATCAGGTCACGGACCGCAGCGAACGGTTTCTCGCTGCCGAGATCATCCGCGAGAAGCTCACCTGGCGACTGCGGGAGGAGCTGCCGTACGGCCTCACGGTCGAGATCGAACGCTTCGGCGTGGAGGAGGGGCGCTTCGTGGTCGGCGCGATCATCTGGGTGGAGCGCACCGGCCAGAAGGCGATCGTCATCGGCGCCGGCGGCGAGCGCCTCAAGGAGATCGGCCGGCTGGCGCGCATCGACCTCAACGGCCTGCTCAAGCGGGCGGTGCACCTGGAGCTGTGGGTCAAGGTCAAGGAGAACTGGGCGGACAGCGAGCAGGCGCTGCGCTCGTTCGGATACGACCCGCAATGAGGACCTCGCGTACCGCCCTCACGCCCGCGTTCCTGCTGCATCACGCCCCGTGGCGCGATTCCAGCCGGCGCCTCGAGCTGCTGACGCGCGAATTTGGTCGGGTCACGCTGTTCGCACGCGGCGTGCGGCGTGCAGGATCGCCGCTGCGCGCAGTGCTGCAACCCTTTCAGCGGCTGCTGGTTTCCTGGAGCGGTCGCGGTGAAGCGGGCACGCTCACCGGCGCTGAGATCGACGGACCGGCGATGTCACTGCCTGCGGCGCGGCTCATGAGCGGGTTCTACCTCAATGAGCTGCTGCTCAAGCTGTTCGAGCGGCACGACGCGCATCCGCATGTGTTCGACGACTATGCCGTGGCGCTGCTGCAGCTTTGCGGGGCGGACGCCGAGGCCCGCACGCTGCGGATCTTCGAGAAACGCCTGCTCGGTGCCCTCGGCTACGGCATCGACCTCACGCGCGAGTGCGAATCCGGGGCGGCGCTCGACCCCGGCGGGCACTATCACTTTCGAGTCGAGCGTGGTGTGGCGCGAGCGGTGGAGGAGTCACCCGCAACCTACAGCGGCGCGTCGCTGAGCTCGCTCGCTGCCGAGCAACTGAACGACGATCGCAGTCTGCGCGACGCGCGCCGGCTGCTGCAGCAGGCGCTGAGTGCCTGCCTGGACGGACGCGACCTGCGCAGCCGCGAAGTGATGCGCGCACTGCGCCGGCGCGAGCTGCGCGGGTGAGAACCGCATGAACACGCTGATCGCTCTCGGGGTGAACATCGACCACGTTGCGACGCTGCGCCAGGCCCGCGGTACGCGCTACCCGGATCCCGTGTACGCGGCGCTGATGGCGGAGCAGGCGGGCGCCGACAGCATCACGCTGCACCTGCGCGAGGATCGGCGCCACATCCAGGATCACGATCTCACGGGCATCCGCGCGGTCATCCAGACGCGGATGAATCTCGAGATGGCCCTCACCGACGAGATGATGGCGATCGCCACGCGCATCGTTCCCGAGGATTGCTGCCTGGTGCCGGAGAAGCGCACCGAGGTGACGACCGAGGGCGGGCTGGACGTCGTGGGACAGCTGCAGCACCTGGGCGAAGCCTGTGCGCGGCTCGCGGCGAGCGGCATCCGCGTGTCGCTCTTCATCGATCCGGATCCCGCCCAGATCGCAGCCGCGGCGCGTGTGCGCGCTCCCGTCGTCGAGCTGCACACGGGCGCCTACGCCGAGGCCAACGGCTCCGACCGCGGCGCGCAGCTGCATCGTATCCAGGCAGCGGCGCGCCAGGCAGCAGGCCTGGGGCTCACCGTGCACGCGGGCCACGGCCTGCACTATCACAACGTGCAGCCGATCGCGGCGATCGCCGAGATCGTCGAGCTCAACATCGGGCACGCGATCGTCTCGCGGGCGGTGTTCCACGGTCTCGCCTCGGCCGTCAGCGAAATGAAGCACCTCATGCTCGCGGCGCGCGCGGCATGATCTTCGGGATCGGCATCGACGTGCTGGAAACGGCGCGCATCGCGCGGGTGCACGAAAAGTACGGCGAGCAATTCGTGCGCCGCCTCCTGCTGCCCGACGAGGAGCGACAGCTGCGGCTCACGGCGCGGCCGGCGCGTTTCCTGGCCATGCGTTTCGCGGCCAAGGAAGCCATCGTCAAGGCAATGGGCACCGGGTTTGCGCACGGCATGTGGATCCGCGACGTGGGCGTGGTGCAGAACTCCTGGGGCAAGCCCGAAGTCATCTATTCGGCGCGCGGCGAGCGCATGCGCGAGCAGCTGGGCATCGGCGAGGGGCACGTCACGCTCACCGACGAGAAGGGGCTGGTGGTCGCGGTCGCCGTGCTGCTGCGCCGCGTTCCCGCCTGAAAGTCCGACGCTCACATCGTACACGCCGCACATGCATTGCCTCGTCTTCGACATCGAAACCATCCCCGACCTCGAGCTCGGGCGGCGCCTGCACGGGCTCGCAGGCATCGAGGACGGACAGGTCGGGCAGATCATGCTGGCGCAACGCCGCCAGGACACCGGCAACGAGTTCCTGTCGCTCGAGCAGCATCGCATCATCGCCATCTCGGTGGCGCTGCGCTCGCGCGATAGCTTCCGCCTCTGGACGCTGGGCGAGGAAGGTTCGAGCGAGTCGGAGCTGATCACGCGCTTCTTCGAGGGTATCGAGCGCTACTCGCCCGACCTCATCTCCTGGAACGGGTCGGGGTTCGACTTGCCGGTGCTGCACTACCGCGCCCTGCGTCATGGCGTTCCGGCGCCGCGCTACTGGGAGGTCGGCGACGACGACCTGGCATTCCGCTACAACAACTACCTCAACCGGTTTCACTGGCGGCACCTGGACCTGATGGACGTGCTGTCCGGGTATCAGCATCGGGGTCGTGCCGGGCTCGGGTCCGTCGCCACGCTGCTCGGGCTGCCCGGCAAGCTCGGAATGGGTGGCGATCAGGTCTGGGAGCAGTACCGCGCCGGGAACATCGCCGGCATCCGTGACTACTGCGAAACCGACGTGCTCAACACGTACCTCATCTACCTGCGCTTCGAGCTGATCCGCGGGCGTCTGTCGGCCGCGCAGCACGCCGCAGAGGTGCTGCATGTGCGCGAATACCTCGCCAGCCAGAGCGCGCCACACCTGCAACAGTTCCTCGCGGCCTGGCCCGGCTCCTGATTCACGTGCAGCGCACACGGCGGGCAGGCGGCGAGCCTGCCATCGACACCACGGTCGCGACCATCGACTCGCTGTCGCACGACGGACGCGGCGTGGCGCACATCGGCGGCAAGGCGGTATTCGTCGCCGGTGCGTTGCCGGGCGAGAGCGTGCGCGTCGGGCAACGCCTGCGTCATCGCCGTTTCGACGAAGCCGAGCTGGTGCAGGTCATCGAGCCTTCGGCACAGCGCGTGGTACCGCGCTGCGCCGCGTTTGGTGTCTGCGGCGGCTGCGCCCTGCAGCACCTCGATACGGCGGCACAGGTGGCCGCCAAGCAGTCGCACCTCCTCGAGGAGTTGCGACGCACCGGCCGGGTTGAGCCCGCGCAAATTCTGGCGCCGCTGACCGCCGATGCGTGGAACTACCGGCGCCGGGCCCGCCTGGGCGCCAGGTACGTGGCGCGCAAGGAACGCGCGCTGGTCGGGTTTCGCGAGCGCCTGTCGCCCTACGTCGCCGAGTTGCAACGCTGCGAGATTCTGGTGCCGCCGCTCGACGGCCTGATCGAACCTTTGTCGCGGCTACTCAGCGGGCTGTCGATCCGCGCGCGCGTGCCGCAGATCGAGGTGGCGGTTGCCGACAACGCGACAGCACTGGTGTTTCGCGTGTTGCAGGAACCCGATGCGACGGACCGGGCCGCACTCGAGCAGTTCGGTCTGCAACAGGGTGTCCAGGTGCACTTGCAGCCGGCCGGCGTCGATTCCATCGCGCCGCTGTCGCCGGTCGAGCCGTTGCGTTACCGGCTGGAGGAATTCGACGTCGAGCTCGAGTTCGGGCCGGCGGATTTCATCCAGGTGAACGCGGCGCTCAACCGCGCGATGGTGTCGCGCGCTGTGCAACTGCTCGGTGCCGATGGCGCCCGCGTGCTCGACCTGTTTTGCGGGCTGGGCAACTTCACGCTGCCGCTTGCGCGCGGCGCTGCCGAGGTCGTCGGCGTCGAGGGGGAGGGCGCACTGGTCGAGCGGGCCCGTGCCAACGCCCGGCGCAACGGCATCGTCAACGTCCAGTTCCACGTTGCGAACCTGGCGGCGCCGGTGGACGACGTTCCCTGGGCGGCGGGGCGCTACGACGCCGTGCTGCTCGACCCGCCACGCGCCGGAGCACGCGAAATACTGCCGATTACTGCTCGTTGTGGGGCTCGCCGCGTCGTGTATATTTCCTGCCACACGGGCAGTCTGGCGCGGGACGCGGGCCTACTGGTGCACGAACACGGCTTCAAGATGCGGGCGGCGGGTGTCATGGACATGTTTCCGCACACGGCGCACGTCGAATCGATAGCGGTCTTCGAGCGCTGAGGGATGCCCGTGGCGCTGGGTCCGCTGATGGTCGATTTTGCCGGCACGGAGCTCACCGCCGAGGATCGCGACATCCTGCGCCATCCGCTGGTCGGCAGCGCCATCCTGTTCTCGCGCAACTATGCCGACCCGCAGCAGCTGCAGGAACTGGTGGCGCAGATCCACGCGCTGCGCGACCCGCCCCTGGTGGTGTCGGTCGATCACGAAGGCGGTCGCGTCCAGCGCTTCCGCAAGCAGTTCACCGTGCTGCCGCCGATGCGCCTCATCGGTCATCGCCACGACATCGATCCGGCCGACGCACTCGAGACGGCGCGTGCCTGCGGGTGGCTGCTGGCCTCAGAGCTGCTCGCGGTCGGCATCGACCTGAGCTTCGCGCCGGTCGTCGATCTCGACTACGCCGTGAGCGAGGTCATCGGCGATCGGGCGTTTCATCGCGATCCCGATGTCGTCGGCGCACTCGCCTTCGCCTGCATGTCGGGCATGCGCGAAGCGGGCATGGCGTCGGTCGCCAAGCACTTTCCGGGGCACGGCGCGGTGGTTGCGGATTCGCATTTCGCGCTGCCGGTGGATCGGCGCGAGCTCGCGGACCTGGATGAAGACATCGCCCCCTACCGCCGACTGATCGCCAACGGGCTGGTGGCGGTGATGGCCGCGCACGTGCAGTTCCCGCGCGTCGACGAGCTGCCGGCCAGCCTGTCGCGCCGGTGGATCACCGGCGTCCTGCGCGGGGACCTTCGCTTCCACGGCGTGGTCTTCGCGGACGATCTGAACATGGCCGGTGCGACCGTCGTGGGCAGCATGCTGAAGCGCGCCGAGCTGGCGCTCGAGGCGGGCTGCGACGTGCTGCCCGTGTGCAACAACCGCGCGGGCGTCGTCGAGCTCCTGGACAACCTGCAGCATGAGCCCGACGCCGCCAGCCAGGCGCGCCTGGTGCGCCTGCACGGCAGGCCGACGGCCGCGCGCGAGCAGCTGCTCGCCTCGGCGCGCTGGCGGGCGGCGAACGATCGCGTGTTGCAGACGATGCAGGCTCCGGTCCTGAGCCTGGATGCGGGGCGCGCATGAGCGAGCTGCCGCAACAGCTGCTCACCAGCCTCGTGCAGCTCAATCCGGACGGCATCGTCGTCTGCGAGCGCGGCGCCGACGGCTGGCCGGTAACTTTCGTCAATCCCGCGTTCGAGCGCCTCACGGGCTATCGGCGCCACGAGATCATCGGCCGCGACCTGCGTTTCCTGCAGGCCGAGGATCGGGAACAGGACAACCGCGCCCGCATCCGCCAGGCGCTCGGCGACGGCAAAGGCTGTCGCGCGTTGCTGCGCAATTACCGCAACGACGGCAGCCCGTTCTGGAACGAATTCACCGTGGCGCCCATTGCCGACGCCGGCGGCCGCGTCACGCACTACGTCGGCTTTCACCGTGACGCCAGCGAGCGCCTGCGGTTCGAACCGAAGGCCGGATCCAGCCGCGAAGCCACGCCTGCCAGCACCTATCCCTCGCTTCTCAGCGTGCTGCGCGACGACCGTCTCACCGGCCTCTACAACCGCGCCTACTTCGATGAGCTGTACCGCCGCGACTTCGCGATCTCGCAGCGCGAAGGGCGGCGTATCGCCGTGCTGGTGCTCGACATCGACGCTCTCGGCTCGTACAACGACACCTTCGGCAAGGCCGCCGGCGATTCGTGCATCAAGCGGGTCGCACGCACGATCGCCGGCTGCCTGCGTCGCGGCAGCGACCTGGTCGGTTCCCTCGAAGGCGGCAGCATGGTGGCGATGGTGCACGGGATGACGGCCGACCAGCTGCTGCCGTTCGCCAACGGCGTGCTCGAGCGCGTGCGCGAGATGCGCATCCACCATCCGAAGTCGGCAGTGTTCCGCTACGTGACTCTCAGCGCCGGCGTGCTCAGCACCGTGCCGAAGGAAGATGAGAAGCCCGAGAACCTGATCGAGCGCGCCAACGCGGCTCTCAAGGAAGCGAAGAACGCGGGCCGCAACAAGGTCGTCGCGGCGCGCTGATGCGATCCGCCGGTCAGCGGCGGCTGACCCGTCCAGAGTTGACTGGGGAGACCATCGCAATCACCCCGAAGGCGGGATGGTCGAAGTAGTGGCGTTCGAAGGGTTTGATGCGGCGGTTCTGCCGCAGTGTGAACGTCACCGGCCCCGGGCTGCTGGCTTCGCCCAGCAACGAGTTCGGCGGCGTGGCGGGCGCATACGCAAGATCGAGTTTCAGGTAGAGGTAGCGGCCTTGCTCGAGCGCCACCGTACCGCGCAGCGGTTCGGCGCCATCGCCCGCGATGTCCGCGAGCTCCACGGCCAGTCCCGCACCGCGCGCCGTCGCCGCCTGCGACCAGCCGACGTGGCGCATCAGCTCATAACCCTTGCTGCGCGCGATGGCGGCATCGACGCCGCCGAGCTTGAATTGTCCCGAGGACAGCGTGCGCACTGCCATGCGTCCGGAGCTCTGGCCCTCGCCGCCTTCGACGGGTTCCCCTTCCGCCTCGACGGACGCCGCCGCCCGGCTCGCTTCGACGCTCCAGTCCTCGGGTATGCCGACCGGAACGACCGGACGAATGATCACCAGCTCGACCTGGTAGACGGGTTCGGTGGTGCGCGCCGGCTCTGCGGCAGACGCTGTGAGGCTCACGGTCGCAGCCAGGGCGGCGGCCACGAGCAGACCCATGCGGACGAGGCGGCGCGCAAACTCTGCCCGGCTCGCGCCACGCACGTCGTCGCCGACCAGCGTCGCGATCACACAGGCGAAAGCACGTGTTCTGTCCATGAGCCGGGAGAGCATTGGCTCAGTTTAGCCGGTCGGGCTGACCTGTGTTAGCCGGTCGGACTGCTCTGCGCGGCCGCCCGCGCCGGCGTCCGCAGCGACGCGATCAGCTCGCCGGTGCGCTGGAAGCGCTCGGAGTCGGATTCGGCACGCCAGCCGAAGCGCAGCTTGAGGGGTCCCTCCAGCCGGTAGTGGCGGGAATTGCGCTGGACGAGGCGGATCACCGCCTGCGGGTCGGCGCGATTGTCCTCGTTGAACAGGATGTAGCCGCCGAGAGGCCCCGCATCGATCTTGCGGATACCCACTTCCCGGGCCTGCAGCTTGAGCGCCGTCACCCGGTAGAGATTACCCGCTGGCGGGGGCAGGGGGCCGAAGCGGTCGATCATCTCGACCTTCAGGTCATCGAGCGCCTGCCCGTCGGCGGCACTGGCTATGCGCTTGTAGAGCGTCAGGCGCAGATGCACATCGGATACGTAGTCCTCAGGCAGCAGCGCGGGCAGGTGCAGCTCGAGCTCCGGCCCGGTTCGCAACCCCTGCTCGAGCTCGGGTTCGCGCCCCGACTTCAGAGCCCCCACTGCGCGGTCCAGCAGGTCCATGTAGAGGTTGAAGCCGATCTCGTGGATCTGCCCGCTCTGTTCCTCGCCGAGCAGCTCGCCGGCGCCGCGGATCTCGAGGTCGTGCGTGGCCAGCGTGAATCCGGCGCCCAGGTCTTCGAGCGACTCGATGGCTTCGAGGCGCTTGACCGCATCCGCGTTCATCGCCGGTCGCGGTGGCGTCACCAGGTAGGCATAGGCGCGATGATGCGAGCGGCCCACGCGGCCGCGCAGCTGGTGCAGCTGCGCGAGCCCGAAGCGGTCGGCGCGATCGATGATGATCGTGTTGGCAGTCGGCACGTCGATTCCGCTTTCGATGATGGTCGTGCAGACCAGCAGGTTGAACCTGCGATGATAGAAATCGAGCATGAGCTGCTCGAGGTCGCGCTCGCGCATCTGGCCGTGCCCGACGCGCACCTGCGCCTCGGGGATCAGGTCGCGCAGCTCCGCGGCGCGCTTCTCGATGGTCTCGACCGCGTTGTGCACGAAGTAGATCTGCCCGCCGCGGCGGATCTCGCGCAACGCCGCCTCGCGCACCTGAGCGGCATTCCATTCGCTCACGAAGGTCTGGATCGCGAGGCGTTCGGCCGGCGGCGTGGTGATCAGCGACAGGTCGCGCAGGCCGCCGAGCGCCATGTTGAGCGTGCGCGGAATCGGGGTCGCGGTGAGCGTCAGCACGTCCACCTCGGCGCGCAGGGCCTTGAGCCGCTCCTTGTCGCGCACCCCGAAACGGTGCTCTTCGTCGACGATGACGAGTCCCAGGTCCTTGAACTTGACGTCGGCATGCAGCAGCCGGTGCGTGGCGATCACGATGTCGACGTTGCCCTGTGCCAGGCCCTCGACGGTCGTGGCACTGTCGCGGGCGCTGCGAAAGCGCGACAGCATGTGCACGCGCACCGGCCAGTCGGCGAAACGGTCGGTGAACGTCTGGTAGTGCTGCTGCGCGAGCAGCGTCGTCGGCACCAGCACCGCCACCTGCCGCCCGGCCTGTACCGCGACGAACGCGGCGCGCAGCGCGACCTCGGTCTTGCCGAAGCCGACGTCGCCGCACACCACGCGATCCATGGGCTTGCCGGACGCCAGGTCCGCGACGACCTGCGCGATGGCCTGTGCCTGGTCGGGCGTTTCTTCGAAGCGGAACGCGGCTTCGAAGGTGCGGTAGTCCGTTTCGGGGGCCTCCAGGCTGGTGCCGCGGCGCGCGGCACGTCGTGAATAGAGGTCGAGCAGCTCCGCAGCCACGTCGCGGATGCGCTGCGCCGCGCGCCGCCGCGCTTTTGCCCACTGGTCCGTCCCGAGCTTGTGCAGGGGCGCCGTTTCGGCGGGCGCGCCGGTATAACGGTTGACGCGATCGAGCGCGTGCACCGGGACATAGAGGCGGTCGCCATCGGCGTATTCCAGGACCAGGAACTCGCCGTGCTGGCCGCCGACTTCGAGGGTCTGCAGGCCGTGGTAGCGCCCGACGCCGTAGTCGTCGTGCACTACCGGCGCGCCGAGGGTGAGGTCCGTGAGCTCGCGCAGGATCGCGGCCGGATCGCGCTCAACGCGACGGCGGCGACGTTCCTGCAGGGCGCGCTCGCCGAAGATCTGCTCCTCGGTGAGCAATGCCACGGCTGGCTCGTCGAGCAGCAAGCCGCCCGCGGCCGGCGCCACCGTGAGAGCGACCTTCGCGTCGCCTGAGACGAAAGCCTGCCAATCGGCGACAGGTACGGGGCTGATGCCGCGGCCACGCAGCAGCTCGAGCATCAGTTCGCGCCGGCCACCGGACTCGGCGGCGAGCAGCACGCGACCCGGGAAGTCTGCGAGGAACTTCGCGAGCTCCTCGGCCGGTTGCGGCGCCCGCACGTCGATGCGCAGACGGGGCGGGGAGCCGGTACCGAAGTTCAGGTGTGGCAGTGTCCCGACGAGTGCGTCGATCTTGGTGTGCTGTGCGGCGACGCGGGGTATCGCATCCAGGTGCGCGGCGAGGGCCGGCGGATCGAGCGCGATCTCGATCGGCGGCAGCACCGGTCGTTCGACGTCGTGCCGGCGTTGCTCGTAACGATCCTCGATCTCCTGCCACGCGGTTTGCGCGCGCTGCGCACTGTCGGCCGTGTCGACGACGAGTGCCGTCGGTGGCAGGTAATCGAACAGCGTGGTCAGGGAATCGAAGAAGAGAGGCAGGTAGTACTCGATGCCCGCTGGCGCCAGTCCTTCGCTCACGCCGCGATAGAGGCTGGAGCGCGCAGGGTCGCCCTCGAAGCGCGCGCGGTGGCGGCGACGAAAATCGCGCACCCCGTCCGGGTTGAGCGGAAATTCGCGCGCCGGCAGCAGTCGCAGATGCTCGATCGCCTCGCCGGAGCGCTGCGTCTCGGGATCGAAGCGACGGATCGAGTCGATGTCCCGGTCGAAGAGATCGATGCGCAGCGGCTGGTCGGTGCCCATCGGGAAGACGTCGATCAGCGAGCCGCGCACTGCGAACTCGCCGTGCGTCATCACCTGGCCGACGTGCGCGTAGCCGGCGGCGGTCAGGCGCGTGCGAAACGCTTCGACGTCGAGGCTCTGCCCGCGCACGAGGTCGAGCGCGTGACTGTCGATCCACTCGCGCGGCGGCAGGCGCTGCATCAGCGTCGGCAGAGCCACGACGACGACGCCGCGCGTCAGGGACGGCAGATCGTGCAGAGTGGCGAGGCGCTCCGAGATGATGTCGGGATGCGGCGCGAACAGATCGTAGGGCAGTGTCTCCCAGTCCGGGAACAGGCGGACGGACACCCTCTGGCCGGCGAAGAACGCGATCTCGTCGCGCAGGCGCTCGGCCTCGCGCGCGCCCTCGGCGACCACGAGCAGGGGGCGGCCGGCGTCGACGGCTGCCTCCGCAATCGCGAGCGCGGTGGAGCCGCCGTATAGCTGGCCCCAGCGGATCAGGCGTCGGTGGATATCGGGGAGGAGGGTTGGGAGCATCGCGCCGAACGTCGCGTCACGCACGCAAAGGCGCGAAGCTTAAATGAAAAAGGGGCCGGACCCCTTCTGGAGGTCCGCCCCCGGTTTTCAAGGCGGAGACGAAAAGGGGTCAGGCCCCTCTTCAGCCGCGCGTCGCGACCGCGTGGATGACCTTGTCGTGCTCGAAGAACACGGAGAAGTTGGCATAGTCCCAGCGCGTGATGGGCGGTTCGCCCACGGCCGCATGCCGGCTGGCCGGCTCGCCAAACTTCGACTGGACGGTGGACATGGTCTGGCCACGTCCCGGGCGCTCGACGACCGACTCGCGGACCGCGAGCGAGTCTCCGACCGCGATGGTTTCAGCGCTCACCGGTGCACCGAGGACGGTGCCTGCGGCCAATGCCGCCGCCCACAGACCCTTTTTCATGGCATGACTCCCTCGACAGCCCAGTGGAAGCTTACAGCGTGGCGAGCTTCGCCGATATTATGTTTGAAGACATAGGGTTGCCGTTCGAATGTGTGACGCGCGTCACGAGCGGCGAGCGCCCCGGCCCCGCTGTGGTCTAATGCGCACCGCGCGAATCCGGCCGCGCAGGAGGCGTGTGCTCTCGTTCGATCCGACATGACGCTGCCCCTGCCTCTATACGTCGGCCTGCGCTACCTGCGGCCCCGCCGGCAACACCTGCTGGTTTCCTTCATCAGCCTCGCCTCGATGCTCGGCATCTTCCTGGGCGTCGCCGCGCTGATCACCATCCTCTCGGTGATGAACGGTTTCGAGGGCGAGCTGCGTGTGCGGCTGCTGAGCCTCACCTCCCACGCGACCCTCAGCGGCAATCCGCAGGCGCTGCAGCGTTGGCCGGAGCTGGTCGCGAAGGCTCGCGAGCTTCCCGGCGTTCGTGCCGCCGCGCCCTACATCGAGTTGCAGGTCCTGCTTGCGCACGACCAGGACTTGAGCGGCGCCATCCTGCGCGGCATCGACCCGCGCAGCGAAGAAGACGCCTCCGACATCGGCAGCTCGATGGTCGCCGGCAGCCTGGCCGACTTGCGTCCCGGCAGCTCGAACCTCGCGCTCGGCCGCGTCCTGGCGTGGCAGCTCGGGCTGACCCTCGGCGACCAGATCACGGTACTGATCCCGACGAGCTCAGGCGAGGCTGGCGACCTGCGCCCGCTGGTTCGCGTGTTCACCGTCGCCGCGATCTTCGAAGTCGGACTGCAGGACCACGACGGCGTGCTGGCGATGACGCACCTGCAGGACGCACAAGGCTTGCAGGGCGCGGGCGGCGGGGTCACCGGCCTGCGACTGCTGTTCGACGATGCCTTCGCCGCACCCGCCCTCGCGCGCACCACGGCTGAGCGGCTCGGCGGCGGCTTCGAAGTGAGCGACTGGACGCAGCAGAACGCGAGCTACCTGCGCGCCATCCGCTTCGAGAAGACGATGATGACGCTGATCCTCTTCCTGATCGTCGGCGTCGCCGCCTTCAACATCGTCTCGACGCTGGTCATGGTGGTGGCCGACAAGCGCACCGACATCGCCATCCTGCGCACTCTGGGCGCGAAACCCGGGACCATCGTCGCGGTCTTCGTGACCCAGGGCGTGGTGATCGGCTGGCTGGGGACGGCGCTGGGCGTTCTCGGCGGACTCGCGCTCGCGCTCAACGTCGGGCCGGTGTCGCAGTTCCTCGAGCGCACGTTCGGCTTCGAAATCTTCGCCTCGGACGTCTTCTACATCACGCGCATCCCTTCGGACGTGCACGGCGTGGACGTCGCCGTGATCGCGGTCGCGGCCTTCGTCCTCACCGTGCTCGCAACTCTCTACCCGGCGCTGCGCGCCGCGCGCATCGCGCCCGCGGAAGCGCTGCGCTACGAGTAGAGCATGCGCAATCGCTACGAATGGTTCGTCGGCCTGCGCTACCTCAGATCGGGGCACCGCAACCGTTTCATCTCGTTCATCTCGCTGATCTCGATCGTCGGCCTCGCCCTGGGCGTGGTCGTGCTGATCGCGGTGTTGTCAGTGATGAACGGCTTCGATCACGAGATCCGCCAGCGGATTCTCGGCATGACGGCACACGCGACGCTGATGGGGCCGGAGGGGCCGCTGTACGACTGGCAGCACGCACGGGAAGTCGCGCTGCAGAACCCGCGGGTGCGCGCGGCCGTGCCCTACGTCGAAGACCAGGCGATGCTGGTCAACGGTTCGCGCGTGAGCGGCGTGGTGCTGCGCGGGCTCGTCCCGCAGGAGGAGGGCACCGTCAGCCAGCTCGCCGGGCGTCTGACCTCCGGATCCTTGTCCGACCTCGAGTCCGGCGCGTACCGCATCGTGCTGGGCAAGGCGCTGGCGAAGGAGCTGGGCGTGGATGTCGGCGACAAGCTGCGGGTGATCGTCGCGAAGGGCAACACCACGCCGGTGGGCGTGATCCCGCGCATGCGGACCTTCATCGTGAGCGGCGTGTTCTCCGCGGGCATGTACGAATACGACCGCGGGCTGGCGGTGGTGGCGCTCGAAGACGCGGCGCGCCTCTACCGGCTGGGCGAGGCGGTGACCGGTCTGCGCATCAATTTCGACGACGTCTTTGCCGCGCCACTGCTGGTGCGCGACGTCGCACTGTCCGTGGGCGAGCGCTACTACGTCAGCGACTGGACCCGCAAGCACGCCAATTTCTTCCGTTCCATCGAGCTGACCAAGTCCATCATGTTCATGATCCTGGTGCTGCTCGTGGCCGTGGCCGCGTTCAACATCGTCTCGACGCTGGTGATGATCGTGAAGGAAAAGCAGGGCGACATCGCCATCCTGCGCACCATGGGCGCCGGCCCGCGCAACATTCTGGAGATCTTCATCGTGCAGGGCGCCGTCATCGGCGTGGTCGGCACGCTGGCCGGGATCGGCTTCGGCGTGCTGCTCGCGGACAACCTCGAGTTCCTGGTCGCCGCGATCGAGCACCTCTCCGGCCTGAGCTTCGTGGACGAGAAGGTGTACTTCATCAGCGACCTGCCCGCGCAGGTACAGCTCGACGACGTGGCGAAGATCGCCGGAACTGCGCTGGTGTTGTGCGCGATCTCCACGCTGCTGCCGGCCTGGCGCGCGGCGCGCACCCAGCCAGCGGAGGCACTGCGGCATGAATGACGTGCGCGTCGCCACGACCGATACACCGGTGCTGCGCGCGAGCGGGCTGCGCAAGCAGTTTCGCGAGGGCGGGAGCACTCTCGACGTGCTCAACGGCGTCGAGTTGCACGTGCCGCCGCGCGAGCGGCTGGCCATCGTCGGTGTTTCGGGCTCGGGCAAGACCACGCTGCTGCAGCTCCTCGGTGGTCTCGACCTGCCGACGCAGGGCGGCGTGTCGATCCTCGGACGGGAGATGTCGAAGCTCACGGATGCCGAGCGCGGGGAGCTGCGCAACCGCGCTGTCGGCTTCGTATATCAGTTCCATCACCTGCTGCCGGAATTCTCCGCGCTCGAGAATGTCGCCATGCCTCTGCTGGTGCGGCGCATGCCGGCTGCGCAGGCACGCGAGCAGGCGCAAGCTCTGCTCGAGCGAGTGGGTCTCGGTCAGCGCCTGCGGCATCGGCCTGCACAGCTGTCGGGTGGCGAACGTCAGCGTGCAGCCGTGGCGCGCGCGCTGGTCACGCGCCCGGCGCTGGTGCTCGCGGACGAGCCGACGGGAAACCTCGACGGGCGCAATGCCGCGGCGGTGTTCGAGCTGATGCTGGAGCTCAATCGCGAGCTAGGCACCAGCCTGGTGGTCGTGACACACGACCCCGCCCTCGCGGCTCGCATGGACCGCGTGCTAACGCTGGAGCGGGGGATTCTGGTCGCTTCCGGAGGCTCTCGCTCTTAACCGGCCCGGACGTCTCTGGTATCGATTGGCGGCGCGCACCCGCCACAGCAGCTCCAGGGACCAGTAGCCCGCGATCGATGCGGCGACCGCGCACACCAGGCAGCCGAGCAGAAACGGCTTCCAGATCTCGACGAGGCGCGTCTGTACCCAATCCCACGAAAGGGCGAACTGGAACGGCGACATCGCCACGTCCAGCAGTTGCGCGCCCACCCAGTAGGCGAAGAAGTACACGGGCGCGAAGGTGAGCGGATTCACCAGGAAGATGGTGGCCATCGCCACCGGGATGTTGGCGCGCAGGAGGATGGCGAGCAGCGGCGTGACCAGGAGGTGGATCGGCACCGGCACGAAGCACACGAACAGCCCGAGCGCGAACGCGCGCAGCACGCCGCGCCGATGCACCGTCCAGTAGACAGGATCGCGCAGCGCGTTGCCGAACGGGCGCAGGAACCAGCGCTGGATCAGGTCGTGCCGGTTCGGCAGCAACTTCTTGAGCAGACGACGCGGCATGACTGAAGGGCAGGGACTGTAGCAGGGAAGCGGCATGCCGTGGTGCGCGCTGGCGTTTCTTGGCGGCATCGTCTTCGTGGAAACGCGAGCGGGTCTGCACGGTGTGTTTGCCGCGTATCCGCTGCTCGCTGCTTTGGGCGCAGCCGCCCTCGTTCCGCGGCTGCGTGTGCTCGGTTTCCTCGCGCTCGGAGTGCTCTGGGCCGCCTGGCGTGCGGAGCTGCAGCTCGACCAGCGCCTCGATCCGTCACTCGAAGGGGCGATCCTCGTGATCGTCGGCGACGTGGCCTCGATCCCCGTGCACACGACCGAGCGTGTGCAATTCGACCTCGCTGCGCCGCGCGACGCCGAGGCGGGCGGTGCACCGCGGCTGCCCGCGCGAGTGCGCTTGACGTGGTACGACGCGCCGCGCCCACCGCGAGCCGGGGAACGATGGCGACTCGAAGTGAAGCTGCGCCAGCCGCGCGCATTCGCGAATCCGGGCGGCTTCGACTACGAGGGGCAGCTGCTGCGCGAGTCGATCGGCGCGACCGGATACGTACGCGGCTCCGGGGACAATACTCTCCTCGCTCCTGCCGGCTGGCGGCGCCCGCTGCTGCGCCTGCGCGAAGGGATCGCGCTGCGCATGCAGTCGATCCTCGCCCCGTCTCCCGCGGCCGGCGTACTCGTCGGCCTCGCCATCGGCGAGACGCCGGGCATCGCGCCGGCTCAGTGGCGCGTGTTCTCCGCCACGGGCACCACTCACCTGATCGCGATCTCGGGGTTTCACGTCACCATGATCGCGGTACTCGGCATGATCGCCGGGTCAGTCCTCTGGCGCCTGTGGCCCGGGCCGCCCCGCATTCCACGTCCCGACGTGGCCAGCCTGTGCGGCGTGGCGGCGGCGGCAGCGTACGCCGTTCTTGCGGGGCTCTCCGTCCCCACGCAACGCACGCTGGTCATGCTGCTTGCAGCAAGCGCTTCAGCAATTCTGCGCCGGTCGCAGCCCGCCACTCATGTGCTGTCCTGGGCGCTGCTCGTGGTGCTGCTGCTCGATCCGCATGCCGCGTTCGCGCCCGGCTTCTGGCTGTCGTTCTGCGCCGTGGCAGCGATCTTCCTCGCGCTCGGTGGCGCGAGGGACACGCGCTCCTGGTTGCACGAGTTCCTGCGTACACAGGCCGCAGTCACCATCGCGCTGGCGCCCGTCACGCTGGCCTTGTTCGGTTCGATTTCGCTGGTTGCGCCGCTGGCCAACCTCGTGGCCATACCGCTGTTCAGCCTGCTGCTGGTGCCACTGACTCTCGCCGCGCTCGCGCTGCTCGCGCTGTGCGCGCCGCTGGGCGAAACGCTGCTGCGTACTTGCGCCGCGCTCTTCGAAGCCACCTGGCCGTTACTCGAATGGCTCGCCGCCCTGCCCTGGGCACTCGTGTACCTCAGCCCGCCGCCGCCGTGGCTGATCGGTGGACTGGTCGTCGCCTCTCTGATCGCGATCGTGCCGCTGCCGTGGCAGCTGCGATCGCTGGGTGTTGCGTTCCTTCTGCCTCTCGCGTTTGCACCAGACACCGCGCCGCGCGAGGGAGAGTTCGAGGTGCACGCGCTGGACGTGGGCCAGGGCCTGGCGGTGGTCATTCGTACGCACCGGCACGTTCTGCTCTACGACACCGGGCCCGCGTTTCGCAGCGGCAGTTCGGCGGCTGATTTCGCCGTAGTGCCGTTCCTGCGCCATGAGGGCGTGCGCCGCATCGACATGCTCGTGCTGAGCCATGCGGACCGCGATCACACCGGCGGCGCACCAGCGCTGGCTGCCGCCTTCCCCATCAGCGCAACGAGACACGGTGCGGGCGTGGCAGGCGGAGGTGGCGTTGCGAAACCTTGCGGTCGTGGCGAAGCGTGGGCCTGGGATGGCGTGCGCTTCGAGTTTCTTTATCCGGAGGGTGGTTGGCATGAAGGCCGCCGCGAGGGACGAGCCTCGTCGGACAACGACAGCTCCTGCGTGCTGCGCGTCGCCACGGCGACGGAGTCGCTCCTGCTGCCGGGAGACATCGAGGCTCGCGTGGAGCGACGCCTGCTGGCGGACGGTCTGTCGCTGAACGCCGATGTCGTGATCGTCCCGCATCATGGCAGTCGCAGCTCCTCCACCGGGGAGCTCGTGCGCGCCACCAACGCTCGCTACGCGATCGTCTCGGCCGGGCACGGCAACCGCTGGCGCTTCCCGCACGACGACGTCGTGGCCCGCTGGTGCGCATCCGGCGCAGCGGTCTTCGAGACCGCCGAGTGGGGCGCGATCAGTCTGCGCCTGGGCGCGGGACGGACGACGGAGCCTCGCGGTTGGCGAGCCGTGCATCGCCGCTACTGGCACGCGCCAGCAGCGCGTGCGGGCGTCTCGCGCTGCCCAAACGGGGCGGCCGTACCGGCGCAAGGCGCGGTCCGGTATCATCCGGCGCGATTGTCACGGCACGACGGGCGTCGCCCGTCGTCAGCACGACAGGCACCCGCGGAGGAACGCGCGCAGCATGTGGGAAATCGTCCGGGCCGGCGGGCCGTTCATGTGGCCCCTGATACTGTGCTCGATTGGCGCCGCCGCCATCGTGCTGGAGCGCCTGTGGACGTTGCAGCGCAAGCGCGTCCTGCCGACCGAGCTCACCGACCAGGTCTGGAAGTGGCTGAGCGCCAACCAGGTCAACGACAAGCTGATCGCCGCGCTCGAGCAGAATTCGCCGCTCGGCAAGGTGCTGGCCGTGGGCCTCACCAACCGGCACCGTCCGCGCGAGGTCATCATCGAGCGGCTGCAGGACACGGGCCGGCACGTGGTCCACGAGCTGGAACGCTTCCTGAACACGCTCGGCACCATCGCGACCATCGCTCCGCTGCTCGGGCTGCTCGGCACCGTCACCGGCATCATCAATTCCTTCAGCGCGATCTCCACGGGCGGCATGGGCGATCCGCGCGTGCTCTCCGCCGGCATTTCCGAATCCCTTCTGGCCACGGCAGCCGGCCTGTGCGTGGCGATTCCCTCGCTGTTCGCCTACCGCTTCCTGCGTGGCAAGGTGGACCGGATCGTCATCCAGATGGAAAAGGAAGCGATGAAACTCGTCGAGGCCATCGAGGCCGGCGACGAGCGCGCGGATGAGTCGCGCAGCCGGGCGCGCGCCTCGGGGTGAGACAGCCATGATGCTCAAGCCCCGCCAGCGCGAGGAGCCCGAGATCCAGCTCATCCCGATGATCGACGTCATTCTGCTGCTCCTGATCTTCTTCATGGTCTCGAGCACGTTCTCCTTCGAGGGCCGCGTCAAGGTACAGCTGCCGCAGGCGACCGCAGCGCCACTGACGACGTCCACGGCCGATCCGATCGTGGTGACCGTAACGGCGCAGGGCGCGTACCGCGTCAACGAGCGCGGCCTCATCAACAACAGTCCCGACACGCTGCGCGCCGCGCTGCTGAAAGTGGCAGGCACCACGCGGCGCATTCCCGTCACCATCCGCGCCGACGCGCGCGCGACGCACCAGGCGGTGATCACGGCCATGGATGTCGTCGGCCGCCTCGGCTTCTCGCAGATCAACATCGCCACCGTCAACGAGCGCACCGGCGGGTGAACGCCCAGGCACGCGAGGCGGCCGAACCCGCCCCCGAGTCGCGCGCGGGAGGCCCCCAACCCGGCGCAGGCGCTGGCCCCGGCCCCATGGCTCCCCGGCCCCTCACCGACGATGCGTATCGCGTCTATCGCCGCCTGCTCGCCTACGCGCGCCCGCACCTGGGCATGTTCTCCATCGGCGTCGTCGGCATGCTGATGTTCGCAGCCAGCGACGCGGCGCTGGTGTGGCTGGTCAAGGAATTCTTCAAGGGCGCGTTCGTCAAGCCGAATGTGCGCATTCTGGAGATCGTGCCATTGGCGGTGTTCCTGCTGTTCCTGTTCCGCGGCATCGGCGATTACGTATCCAACTACTTTCCCGGCTATGTCGGTCGACAGGTGATCAAGGCGGTGCGCGGCCAGCTGTTCGCGCACTATCTGCGGCTGCCCACGCTGTATTTCGACCAGCAGGCCTCCGGCGAGATGCTGTCGCGCCTCACCTACAACACGGAACTGATGGCCGAGGCCGCCGCCAATTCCATCACCGTGATGATCCGCGACACGCTCACCATCGCGGCCCTGATCGGCCTGCTGTGCTACATCAACTGGCGCCTGGCACTGTTCAGCTTCATCGCCGCGCCGCTGATCGCCTGGCTGATGCAGTTCGCGAACCGCACCTTCCGGCGCTACAGCTCGCGCATCCAGAGCTCCATGGGCGACGTCACGCGTGTCGCCAAAGAGGCGATCGACGCACAGCGCCTCATCAAAGTGTTCAACGCGCAGGAGTTCGAGGGGCGCAGCTTCGAGGGCGTCAACGAGCGCAACCGCCACAACCACATGCGCCTCATCATGGCCAAGTCGGTATCCAATCCGGTGGTGCAGCAGATCGCTGCGCTCGGTCTGGCCAGCGTGATGTACGTGGCCATCCAGCAGGTGCTGAAGGCCGAGATGAAGGTCGACGAGTTCATTGCCTTCATCGGCGCGCTCCTGATGATCACCGCGCCCCTGCGCCGCCTGGTGAACGTGAGCGGACCGCTGCAGCAGGGCATTGCGGCCGGGGCGAGCGTGTTCGAGGTGCTCGACGTGCCGGTCGAAGATGCGGGCGGCGGACTGCGCCTGCAGCGCGCGCGCGGCGACGTCGAATACCGCGACGTCTCTTTCGAGTACGCCGCCGAGAAGGGTGCGGTCCTTCGCAAGGTCAGCTTCCGGGCGCGGCCGGGCGAGCGCGTGGCGTTCGTCGGCAAATCGGGCAGCGGCAAGTCGACGCTGGTCAGCCTGCTGCCGCGCTTCTACGACCCGGCTGCGGGCAGCATCCGGCTCGACGGCCACGACGTGCGCGAGTACGCCCTCGGCGACCTGCGTGACCAGGTGAGCTTCGTGGGCCAGGACGTGGTGCTGTTCAACGACACGATTCGCGCCAACATCCTGTTCGGGCGCGAAAACGTGCCCGAGGAGGCGGTGCAGGCCGCGGCGCGCGCCGCGCACGTGCAGGAGTTCGCCAACGAGCTGCCGCAGGGCCTCGACACGCCGGTGGGCGATCGCGGCGGCCTGTTGTCCGGTGGACAACGCCAGCGCATCGCGATCGCGCGCGCGCTGCTCAGGGACGCGCCCGTGCTGATCCTCGACGAGGCCACCTCGGCGCTCGACAACGAGTCCGCGCGCCACATCCAGGAAGCGCTGGACGAGCTGATGCACAACCGCACCACGCTCGTGATCGCGCATCGGCTCTCGACCATCGAGAGCGCTGACCGCATCGTCGTCCTCTCCGACGGTGTCCTGGTCGAGACCGGTACGCACCAGGAACTGCTCGCGCGCGACGGCCACTACGCCGCGCTGCACCGACTGCAGTTCAATGCCTGATCCGACGTACGACTGGCTGCAGCGGGTTTGGTATGGAGGCGCGCGCAGCGGCGTCGTACTCATGCCCCTGTCGTGGCTGTTCCGCCTCGCGGTGTCACTACGCCGTGCGCTCTATGGGATGGCCGTCCTGCCCTCGTACGCGGTCGGCAAGCCGGTCGTGGTCGTCGGCAACATTTCGGTGGGCGGCACGGGCAAGACGCCGCTCACCATCGCCCTCGCTGCGCGCCTCGCAGCGCGGGGCTTGCGCGTCGGCGTGGCCTCGCGTGGCTACGCGGGGGCAGGCGGTCCGCCGCGCATCGTGCGTGCCGACAGCGATGCCCGGGATGTCGGAGACGAGCCGCTGCTGATCGCGCAGTCGGGGCATGCCGTCGTCGCCGTGAGCGCCGACCGCGTGGCGGCGGCACGTCTGCTGGTGGAGCAAGGGTGCGATGTGATTCTCGCGGACGACGGTTTGCAGCACCTGCGCTTGCGACGTGACGTCGAGATTGCGGTGGTCGACGGCGAGCGGAGTCTGGGCAACGGCCGCCTGCTGCCCGCCGGGCCTTTGCGCGAGCACGCGAGACGACTGCGAACGGTCGACGCGATCGTGGTCAACGGGGGTCCGCCGCCGACGGCGATCGCCGGCCACGAGCCGATGGCCGCCGGGGGTGGCTCAGTGGTCCGTATGTCGCTCGAAGCGACGGAAACCCTGCCGCTCGTCCCAGGCGGCGTTGCGCGCCCCCTGGAGAACTTCGCCGGCCAGCGTGTGCATGCGCTCGCGGCGATCGGCAATCCGCAGCGTTTCTTCGCGCTGCTGCGGCGCCACGGGATCGAGCCCGTCGAGCACCCGCTGCCCGATCACGCTCCGCTCGACGCGACCGCCCTGCGCTTCGACGACGACCTGCCCGTGTTGATGACGGAGAAGGATGCCGTGAAATGCCGGCGGGCCTCAGCGATCGCGGATCGCCGTCACTGGGTGGTGCGGGTGGCGCCGGTGTTCGAAAGCGGGGGTCTCGAACGCCTCGAGAGGCTGGTGCTGGACCGGATTGCCGGAGCGGGCGCCGCGGATCCGGCGCAGGTTCGCTGATTCCCTAGCGGCGCTTCTTCTTGCGCGGCGCGCTGCCGTCCTCGCCGATGTCGTAGTCGTCGAAGTCGCTGACCATCTCGGCGGTGTGCTTGTCTTCGCGCAGGCGCTCGAGCCGCCGCCACGCCGGGTCGGCGATCTTCGGCCCGCGCCGCTTCAGCGACTCGAGCCCCTTCATGAGGTGGTCGACATCGACGTCGTCGCCGCCGGAGTCGCTGGCTTCGGCGACTTCCTCGGCGTCGTCCTCGTCGAATTCCTCGGATTCGCTCTTCTCGTTCATCGCCTACGGTAGCCCGTTTGCTCGCTGGCGTTGACCGCGACTCGCCGGCTTATAAGACGAATCGAAAGACGAGGCAAGAGCATGCTTGGCGGGTGTGGGCGCCGAA